>Ga0180431_10000024_pt1 | contig 195317 bp, 146 predicted proteins | sample SS_ome_11_FD_132459 | JGI IMG/M metagenome (GOLD analysis project Ga0180431, IMG submission 132459) | Hypersaline lake sediment archaeal communities from the Salton Sea, California, USA - SS_1_MS_1 metaG | ecosystem: Environmental > Aquatic > Non-marine Saline and Alkaline > Hypersaline >...
AACGCGATCTACGGGATGCTCGAAGATGACCACGGAAACCTTTGGCTCAGCACGAATAACGGTCTGTCCAGGTTCAACCCCGTTTATGGGACGTTCAAGAATTATAATGAAAGAGACGGTCTCCAGAGCAATGAGTTCAACGGGAACTCCTTCCATAGGAGCAAAAGCGGGGAAATGTTCTTCGGCGGCATCAGGGGTTTCAACACGTTCTATCCGGATGAGATCAAGGATAATCCGCACGTACCACCTGTAGTGATAACCTCGTTTCACAAGTTGAACCGAGAGGTGAAATTCGATGTATCGGTATCGGAGATAGATGAGATCGTGCTTTCTTACAGGGACTACGTGTTTTCCTTCGAGTTCGCCGCCCTGGATTACTCGGTTCCCGAGAAGAACATGTACGCCTACAAGATGGAGGGATTGGATGCGGACTGGATTTTCACCGATGCCTCGATACGAATCGCCAACTATACGACCCTTCCGCCGGGAGAGTATGTATTCAGGGTTAAGGGATCGAACAACGATGGTGTCTGGAACGAGGAAGGCACATCGGTGAATATAACGATAACCCCTCCATTCTGGGCTACATGGTGGTTCAGGATTCTCGTGTTACTCGTGGTAATCGGGCTGGCCTATATACTGTACGAGTATAGATTGCGGAACGTCAGGATGAAGACCGAGCTCCAGGCCGCGCACGACGCCCAGATGTCCATCATGCCCCGGGAAAATCCGGTCCTCGAGGGATTCGAGATCTCCGGCGCATGCATTCCCGCGAGCGAAGTCGGCGGGGATTTCTATGACTTCATGTGGCTGAACGAGGATAAGACGAGGCTGGGTGTGGTTGTCGGAGATGTATCCGGGAAAGCGATGAAGGCGGCCATGATAGCCATCATGTCCAACGGGATGGTTTTTTCCAAGGCCAATGAGATTCGTGCGGTTAGAGACATCATGACACGCCTTAACCATTCTCTGTATCTGAAGACGGATGAGATAATGTACACGGCCCTCTGCTTCGTTTCTTTGGATATCAAATCAAAGGGATTCACATTTTCGCTGGCCGCATTCAATGAACCGTTGCTGAAAAGGGGGAGCTCGACGACCAGACTGCAGACATCCGGTGATGTATTTCCGCTGGGCGCCTTCGAGGGTACCACCTATCAGGAAAACTCCGTCAATCTGGAAAAAGGCGACGTGATCGTTATCTATACAGACGGGATATCGGATGCATGGAGCAGAAGACAGGAATTTTATGAGACCAAGAGGCTGGAGCAACTTTTACGAAATATGGATACGGGCAGTCTCAGCGCCGTGGACATAAATAATATGATAATCGATGACGTTAGCGATTACTGCGGTGGCGAGCAACAGCGTGATGACATGACGGTAGTTGTGATCAAGTGCACGTCTTAGCTGGTATTGTGCCTTAAAGGCGGCCCTGCTCCAGCGATTTCATTCCGGCCGGCAAGAAGGTTTTCACTCCTCAAGCTTCTTCAGCATTTCCTCGGCGTTGCTGTTGTCGGGATTTATCTCGAGGGACTTCTTGTAATTCTCGACGGCTCTGCTCTTATCTCCGCCCTTCATATACGCTTCCCCGAGACTGTCGTAGACGTTTGATGATCGGGGAAACAGTTCGACGTTGAGCTCGAATACTTTGATCGCCTCGGGAAACCTTTCGGAGCCAAGCAAATGGTAGCCGATCCCGTTGATCTCGAACTCGTCAAAGTAGATATCACTTCCGCTCTCACGGAGTTTCCTGATCCTTGCCAGTGTGCCATCTATGGAATCGCAACCTTCGCTTTTCATGATCTCGGAGGCCAGGTTCTTCTGCTGCAGGAAGAAGAGTCTCACGTGGCCTATATGCTGAGGACGCACCCAGTCGTCGCCGCTCTCCTTGTAGATCTGAAATTCCTTGACGAATGCGAATTCATTATCGAGTGACAATTGTTCCTGGATCTCGTCCAGACCCTTCCCTGCTCGCTCGGCCTCTATCACGCTGTTCCAGAGATCCCTAATATATCGAAGGCGGGTGCAGGCGCGTTCATTGGACCAAACTTGATTGATGTCACAAATAACCCTTTCAACCCTGTTTTCTCCCTCGAGTATATCTTCCAGGATCTCTATCCAACGCGGCACATCCAGTTTCGCATACAGGTAATGGGGATGGGGGGCCAGATGCCCCGAATGCATCAAAAAACCTGGAATGACAGCTATGCTTTCTTCGGGTATAACGGCAACCGTCATTCCGTCGTATCCGGCCCTGCCGAACCAGATCAGCTCGAGCGTTATATCACCGAGGTTCAGAGTCATTCGATCGTTGTAGACGATGTTCGGCAGTACCAACGAAAATCCATCCTCTAGCTCTTCGGCCCGCTGCTTGCAAGAGTTTGCCCATCTTTCTTCATTGATCGCGGTTTCCGAACCGGGCTCATGTGTTTCCAGGCGCTCACGCGAGACGCCCTCCTTCCATCGCCACATCTCTATCAGCCTCTTGATCTCCGCATCGACATCGTCCTCTTTTCCCCTGTACTTATCCAAGAATGCTCTGTGCCCGATGATCGTTGTCTCCCTGTAGGCGGCGTTGCCGCCGAACATATCGAGACGGTCGCTCGTGTTTATTGTCATGTAAAAATCATTTCGGTCCAGGGCCGCGGCTATTCCATCCTTGTATCTCTGCGCGGTGATTTCCGACCAGAAGGTGTTGAATACCACCAGGCCCTTTTCCGATGCTATGACCAGCTGGTCCTCCCCGCCGTCCGGATTGACCGCCAGAAGGATGTTATCGGTTATATTCTCGATCTCGAATTTCCGAGCCTCCGAGTGTGTGACCGAAGGATGACAAAGAACGATAAGTACGAATAGTAGCAGCATATTTCGAGCTTTCATGACTCGGCCTCCCCCTGGTTTGGCTGTTTATTCCAGGATCTTATTCTATTTAAGACCGTTACGTCTATCCACCAAACATAACCGTCGTCCTCCCGCGGATGCGAATATTTAAACATGTTAAAAATTTAACACCCGTTGAACCGTTTGTCAATTTTTAAATCCCTCTCATAAAAATTTTAGTGCCGCCCACATGGACCGGATCGTTTCAAGTAGAGCCGTCACGAGCGACGGGGTGGAACCGGTGGCCAAATTTATCTTTACTTCAAGCGGGGAAAAGGATTGCCATCGATTTAACAGGATTCTAATATAATCCTAACAGTCCACAAACAGGAGAATATTACTTGTAGTCAAGGAAGGTCGCATCTATCCGTTGATCTCAGGAAGGTGATTTATGACCCAGGAGCGCATACTCGTAGTGGACGACGAAGAGGATATCCAGGAGCTGGTGAGATACAACCTCGTCAGAAACGGCTTCGACGTCAATGTGGTCGGAACGGGGGAAGCGGCCCTGGACTCGGCCAGGTCGAAGCTGCCCGACATGATACTTCTAGACCTCATGCTTCCCGGAATCGACGGGCTCGAGGTATGCAACATACTAAAGCATGACCCGAAGATTTCTCATATCCCAATAGTGATGCTAACTGCACGGGGTGAGGAAGCCGACGTGGTGGCGGGGCTGGAGCTCGGAGCGGACGACTATATAACCAAGCCGTTCAGCCCTCGTGTACTAGTGGCCAGGGTGAAGGCGGTGCTTAGGCGCAAATCGGAGCCAATGGTCGATCGCACCGCCGTTCTCAAGAGAAAGGACCTCGTCATACATCCGGGAAGGCATGAGGTGCTCGTAAAGGGAAAACCCGTATTGTTGACATCCACCGAGTTCGAGATCCTGTATCACCTCGCCAGGCGCCCCGGTTGGGTATTCACCAGATACCAGATCATAGATGCCGCCAGGGGCGAGGAGTATCCGGTGACCGACAGGTCGGTAGATGTTCACATTGTCGGCCTTCGCAAGAAGCTAGGCCCGGCAGGGAAGCTCATAGAGACGGTCAGGGGTGTCGGGTACAGGTTCAGGGAGAGTTAAATGCAACCGAAACGCCTCGTCTGGTACATATTCCCGTGGTACCTCATCATAATAATAGCCTCGCTTGCAATCGTGACGGCGTACTCGCCGCGGGCGGTCAGGGATTTCCATTTCACGATGACCTCGGACGATCTGAGGGCCAGGTCTATCCTGGTAGGGAGGATAGTGTCGGAGAGGATCGATGGGATGCATTCCGCAATAGACGAGCTGTGCAAGGAGCTCGGAGCGGCGACAGGGACCAGGATCACGGTCATCCTTCCCGACGGGCGCGTGATCGGCGATTCGGAAAGCGATCCCGATGCGATGGAGAATCATGGCGACAGACCCGAGTTCATAAGGGCGCTGGCCGGAGTGCCCGGCTCGTCGATCAGGTACAGCGACACGCTCAAAGAGAAATTCATGTATTTTGCCGTTCCCATCAAATCCAATGGGGGAATAGCAGGCGCGGTGCGTGCTTCGCTGCCCCTGACGGCGCTCGACCGCAGCCTGAATGGGATTTATCTGAGGATCACTATATCCGGGCTTCTAATTGCGATAGCGGCCGGATTGGTAAGCGTTCTCGTGGCAAGGAGGATCAGCCGTCCGATCGAGGATATCAAGAAGGGACTGGTGCATTTCGCGAACAACGATCTGAGCTACCGTCTTCCGGTACACGAGCTGGAGGAGATAGGGGAGCTCGCTAATGTGATAAACGCGATGGCAGGACATCTCGAGGACAGGATCGAGACAGTGGAGCGGCAGAGAAACGAGCAGGAGGCTATCTTCGCCGGAATGGTCGAAGGGCTCATCGTAGTCGACGGGAACGAGAGGATTGTCAGGGTGAATCCCGCAGCTGCCACATTTCTCGGACTCGATATCTCTGATATGGAGGGCATGACGATCCAGGAGGCGGTCCGCAATCCATACCTGCAAAAGTTTGTAAGGAGAACACTCGGCTCGGCGACCGCGGTGGAAGAGGACTTCACACTTCGCAACGGCAAGGGTGAATTGTACATTCAGGCGCACGGTATCCAGCTTCTGAGACACGATGGAAAGCTCAGGGGGGGCGTGATCGTCCTCAATAACGTAACTAGGCTGAGGAGGCTCGAAAGCCTCAGGCAGGATTTTGTGGCTAATGTTTCACACGAACTGAGAACGCCTATCACTTCGATAAAGGGATTTGTGGAGACGTTGCTGGACGGTGCAATGCGCGATCCCGTCGATTCGGCGCATTTCCTGAATATAATCGCCCGTCAGGTCGATAGGATGGACAGTATCATAGGGGATCTTCTCCTTCTCTCGGGTGTGGAGCAGGGCATGGAAAAAGAAGAGATCAGGGTAAGCGGGGAGAAGATCACGGATATTATCCGGGACGCAGTGGATGTATGCGGACACAAGGCAAGGGAGAAGATGATAAAGATCGAGGTAGAGTGTCCGGACGATCTCGGGGCTCCAGTAAACGGGCCTCTCCTCGAGCAGGCTGTGATCAACCTGCTGGACAACGCAATCAAGTACAGCGAGGAGGGTCAATCGGTCCGGGTCACGGTATCTGAGCAGGGTGACGGGATTTCAATAGAGGTGAGCGACAGGGGATGCGGGATAGATGAAGAGGATATCCCAAGGCTGTTCGAGAGGTTCTACCGTGTAGATAAGGCGAGGAGCCGAAAGCTCGGCGGGACCGGTCTCGGGCTGGCGATAGTCAAGCACATACTACAGGCACACGGCGGTACCGTTGCCGTCGAAAGCACTATGGGAGAGGGGTCCAGGTTCACCCTGCGTCTGCCTAAAGCCCAGTAATACCGGGCAAAACCACGCTCATGATAATTTAACTCTTCCCTAATAATTCCTTAACAACGCCGACTTACCTTATCTGCCGTTCTTGGGAATCAATTTGGATACCAAGAGGAAGAAGCAGGATTAAAGGCATGATGAACAAAACTGAAATAGGCGCCGCTAAGGCAGCGAGCAAATATTCATGCGCCGATGACAAGGGGGTGGTCGAAACATAAAAGACCGGACTTAGATGGCAAGCTACTGACACCATGCAACGGGTTATGCGGGCGCAAGCCCGCAACTAAAGGGAGAAAGGACAAAATGAAAAGAATAGCGATTCTTGCGATTCTCATCGCCGGGCTCGTTTCGAGCGCCGCCCAGGCGGGGGAATTGTTCGAAAAGATCAAGCTGGGCGGAGATTTCAGACACCGCTACGAGCTTATCCAGGATGAGTCTAAGGACTACGACAGGCACAGGATGCGTATCCGCATGCGCCTGGGCCTGAATGTGGAGATGTTCGAAGATCTTACTATCGGTGCCCGCCTGGCAACAGGATCTGACGATCCGCTTTCGACGAACCAGACGCTGTCGGGGGCGTTCACCACAAAGGGATGGCATCTCGACAGGGCTTATTTCGACTGGCATCCAGCAAAGGCCAAGGGCCTCAAGGTCGTCGGTGGAAAGATGGGGCTTCCCTTCATGAATGTAGAGAAGACAGAGCTCATCTGGGACGGCGACCTCAGCCCGGAGGGTATGGCAGCGACCTTCAAGGCCAAGGCCAACGAGAAGGCGACATTCTTCATGACTGCGGCATACTTCAGCATCATGGAGAACAAGTCCGAGAGCGACCTCTACATGGGTGGAGGCCAAGTCGGGCTGAAGGTCGAGGCTTCCGATGAGGCATGGTTCTCGATAGGAGGAGGCTACTACGATTTCAGCGAGATCAAGGAGAGCGGACCGCTCTATGACGGCAGCTTCTTTGGTAACACAACTTGTGATACGGTTGATGTGTTTGCCAACGACTACAAGCTGGCCGAGGTCCTAGGGGAGTTCGGGTTCAAGCGCGATAAGATCTCCATAGTAGTCTATGGCGATTACGTCAACAACACCGGTGCCGACAGCCTCAACACCGGGTATCTGTTCGGTGCGACCTTCAAGCACGGCAAGGACAAGGGCAATGTGAAGCTCTATGGCAATTACCGCGAGCTAGAGGACGATGCAGTCCTCGGCGTGTTCACCGACTCAGATTTCCGCGGCGGGGGAACTAACGGTAACGGCTTCGAGCTGGGAGCCTCGTACGGCATTGCCAAGAAGGTGGATCTGGCCGGGACACTGTTCATCAACAAGAAGGGGATCGACGAAGAGGTCGACTATAAAAGGTTCCAGCTGGATCTGAAGATGAAGTTCTAGAGAAACATGGTAAATGGGCCTTAACGGTAATCTAACGATACCTTAACAATAATCTAACATAAGGTATCTAGATTTCCACCAGAGAGGTCCAGGGAGGTTAAGATGAAAGGTTTGAATCTCATAACGGTTATGGCGGTAATCTTACTTGCTAGTTCGATTGCGGCCCCCGGTTCTGCTGTCGCCGAGGAGAAGATCATAATCGACGGTTCGACGACCGTCGGCCCGATCGCAAAGGCGTTCGCCGAGTACTACATGTCTAAGAACAAGGACGTCAATATAAGCGTCAGCGAGTCCGGAAGCGGCAACGGCGCGAAGAGCTTGATCAACGGGATGTGCGACATCGCCGACATGTCCCGGTTCATGAAGGACAAGGAGTTCGCCGCGGCCATCGACAAGGGCCGCACTCCCGTGGCGCACGTCGTGGCCATAGACGGCATCGTGATGATCGTCCACCCGAGCAATCCCGTTAAGGGTCTTACGGTTGCGCAGGTGCGTGACATCTACATGGGCAAGATCACCAACTGGAATCAGCTGGGCGGCCCGAATGTAGAGATCGTCATGATCAGCCGCGACACCAACAGCGGAACCTATGAGACATTCGAGAAGCTCGTTATGAAGAAGGAGAAGATCTACGAGAAGGCCGAGTATGTCGGCAGCAACGGTGCAGTCCGCCAGCGTGTGCAGAGCACGCCTGCGGCTATCGGCTACGTAGGTCTCGGATTCGTCGACCGCAGCGTGAAGGCTCTCGAGATCAACGGTATCGTGCCCGATATGAACACAATCTCTTCGGGTATCTATCCGATCGCAAGGCCTCTGTTCATGTTCACCGACGGTTATCCGAAGCTCGGGACCCATCTCCACCGTTTCATCACGCTCTACCTGTCACCCAAGGGTCAGGAGATCGTCGAGGAGATCGGATTCATCCCGTTGACCAAATACTAATCAAAAAGGACGTTGAGTCCGTATGTGGAACCGGTTGCCATGAATGATAGAATACTAGAACTGACAGATAAAGATATACGCAACCGGTTGCTGATGAGCAAGGGCACCCAGCGCCACAGGCGGCTGGGTGCCCTTGCCGGTAATGCCGTACTGATAACGATAGCCTCGAGCTCGCTCGTGGCGCTTCTCTTCATTTTCTACTTTATCATCAGGGACGCGATACCGTTCTTCCAGCTCGAGGGGATCGGAGAATTCCTGACGAGCTCCCGCTGGTACCCGTCGAGGGAGGAGGCGGAGTTCGGCGCGCTGGCGATATTCGTAGGAAGCGCTCTCGTAACGGTTGGAGCGGTAATAGTGGCTGTGCCGATGGGCGTGCTCGCGGCGCTGTGCCTGAGCGATATTCTCCCGTTCTCTATGCGGCAGGTCGTCAAGCCGGTTATCGAGATGCTTGCCGCGGTCCCGTCGGTCGTCTACGGATTCTTTGCGCTGGTCGTATTTGCGCCGCTGCTTCAGGAAAAGGGCGGAGGGCTTCTTTCGGTCGGAGCACTGATCGTTCTGGTACCGATTTCAATCGTTGGGATCGGCGTTGCGAGCGATCTGATAGGCGCGAGATTCAGGGGGGGTGCAAGGGGGATCGTTAGGGTCACTTCTGCGGTTATAATGACCGTGATCGTCGCTATCGCGCTGTTTTTGCTTAACCGTTTCCTCGGCGATCTGAAAATCGTAAGCGGCACAAACGCGCTGAATGCATCGATAATACTGGGTATCATGGCGCTCCCGACTGTTGTGAGTGTTTCCGAAGATGCGATCAACGCCGTCGGAAGGGAGCTCCGCGAGGGGAGTTATGCCCTCGGAGCCACGCGGGCGGAGACCCTTCTACGCGTCATAATACCTGCCGCGAAGAGCGGAATTATCGCGGCTGTTATCCTGGGTGTTATGAGGGCCATCGGAGAGACGATGGTCGTCTGGATGGCCTCTGGAAACGCGGCGAGGATACCGCAGCCGATATTCAACTATCTCGAGCCGATCAGAACCCTGACGGCTACGATCGCCGGTGACATGGGCGAGGCAGATCATGTGACGGGGTCGGGCAGGTATCACGTGCTCTTCGCAATGGCGTTCTGCCTGCTGGTCATCGCTTTCGTATCGAACCTCATCAGCGAGATGATCCTGAGGAGATCGAAGAGGAAGCTGGGCGGGTAGACATGAGGCCGTGGAGAGGCGGGAACAAACCCGGTTAGAAGCTATGGAACTCAAGACACGAAAGATGCTCGACAGGTCGTTCACAACGATAGGCATATTTGCCATACTGTTGATGGCCGTCTCTCTCGTCATACTTCTACAGCCGATAATATGGCGTGGAGCCGGGGCGTTCATATTCAGGGAGACAATCGAGAACCGAAAGCTCAACCTGGAGATCTTCGGCCGGGGAAACCGGGCAAATGTCGAGGTGCAGGTAACAGAGGCCGAGGCCGCCAGGAAGCCCGTATATGATATGATGGCGGAGTTCGAGAGGGAAATGGAGGAGGGCGGTCCGTCATTCAGGAGGCAGTACAGGAGCGAATACTCCGAGCTCCGGGATATGATTTCCGAGCTCCTAGGTCCGTTCCCCGGCGAGGGCGACCCCGTCCTGATACGCGACCGGTACGGTCATACGCGTTGGGACAGGGCAAACGTAAAACTTCACCGTATACTGTTCGTCGAGGAATACGACTACTCCGATCCGAACCGTATGGGGGTTAAGGTTGAAAAACCCAGGGCCGATCTGTTCGAATCGACATCGATAGAGCCCCTGTTCGGATATCTGGAAGAGAACCTCGAGCGGATGATGCTGCCGTCGGTAACCTTCTACTGGCGATTTCTCTTCGATCGATCCTACGACGCTCATTTCTTCGGAGGGATATGGCCCGAGATGCTTGGTACGTTCTATCTGGCTCTGGGCGCGATGCTCTTCGCCGTCCCCCTGGGGATCGTCACGGCCATGTACCTGGCCGAGTACGCCGGTGAGGGCCGGTTCGTGAGCCTGCTTCGGACATGCATAAGCTCGCTCGCCGGTGTGCCTAGCATTGTTTTCGGCCTCTTCGGCCTCGCTTTCTTCATAAACACCATGAAGATAGCCAACGGGAAGAGCGTTCTCGCCGGGTCGTTGACGCTTGCCTTCCTCGTGCTTCCTACGGTCATAAGGGCGTCCGAGGAGGCCATACTCGCCGTGCCCCGCACCTACAAGGAGGCTTCAATGAGCCTGGGTGCCGGTAAATGGCATACGATAATCTCGGTGATCCTGCCGGCCGCTCTTCCTGGAATACTGACCAGTATTATCATCAGCCTCGGCAGAGCGGCCGGCGAGACGGCGCCCATCATATTCACGGCCGCAGTCAGTGTGGGCAGGCCCCTTGCCATATGGCAGACGCTCAGCCAGCCGTCGCCGGCGCTTTCATGGAATATCTATAACCTGGCGACCGAACACGAGGCCGTCGACGAGATACGCCACGTCCAGTATGGAATGGTGCTTACGCTGGTGGCGATGGTTCTTTTGCTCAACCTGGCCGCGATCATTATAAGGGCCCGGATATCGAGGAAATTGAGAGGTTGATATATGACGAAACGGCGATCGTCGGCGATTAGCAATGTTCGGATGCGAAGAACCGGAATAGGGAGGATGAATTGACGACATCGGAGATGACGGGCAGGCCTGACGGTGTTGTTCTTGGAATAACGGATTTCAGGGAGGAATCAAAGGGAGAGAGGCATTCGTTGATCGGAGCGAAGGATTTCTATGTCTATTACGGTGATAGTGCGGCCGTCGACAGTGTCTCGTTCGATATACCGGAAGGTCTGGTCACCGCGGTCATAGGACCGAGCGGGTGTGGCAAGAGCACGTTTCTAAGGGCGATCAATAGGATGAACGACCTCATCCCATCCTGCCATGTGAGAGGGGAGCTTGCCCTGGAAGGTCAGGACCTGTATTCACCTCAAGTCGATGTGGTGTCTCTGAGGAGGATGGTAGGCATGGTATTCCAGAAACCGAATCCCTTTCCGAAGAGCATATTTGACAATATTGCATACGGTCCCAAGATACACGGGGTGACAAACAGGAGACAAATAGGCGAGATCGTCGAGAAGAGTCTAAAGCAGGCGGCGCTCTGGGAAGAGGTCAAGGACAGGCTGGACGACAACGCTCTGGGGCTCTCGGGCGGGCAGCAGCAGCGGATGTGCATCGCCAGGGCGATCGCGGTGAATCCCAAGGTGCTGCTGATGGACGAGCCTGCTTCGGCCCTCGATCCACGCTCCACATCGAGAATAGAGGATTTGATATCGGAGCTGCGCGGTGAATATACGATAGTTATCGTCACGCACAACATGCAGCAGGCAGCGCGCGTCTCGGATCTGACGGCTTTCTTCTACGAGGGCAAGCTGATAGAGTTCGGGGAGACGAAACAGATATTCACCAAACCTGGAGAGAAGCAGACCGAGGATTATATAACGGGGAGATTCGGCTAAAGGAGTGGAAAGGTGTCCAAACATATACGCAGGGAGATCGCCGCTTTGAAGAAGGAGATACTCGGGCTCGGAGCGGCGGTCGAGGAGATCTTGTACAAGGCTGTCAAATCACTCGAGGAGAGGGACAAGGCCCTTTCGGAGCAGGTGCTCGAGGAGGATTCGGCCATAGATCAGATGGAGGTCGAGATCGAGGAGGACTGTCTCAAGGTCCTTGCACTGCACCAGCCTGTCGCTATAGATCTGCGTCTTATCATATCGATTCTGAAGATAAACAACGATCTCGAGCGTGTAGGCGACCTGGCGGTGAACATAGCCGAGAGGTCTGCCTTTTTAGCTACAAGGGAAAAGATAGATATTCCGCTGGATTTTATGAAGATGGCCGACATATCTAGGGATATGCTCAAGAAGAGCCTGGATGCTCTTGTAACAGAGGATCCCAAGATCGCGCACGACGTATGCGGGATGGACGACGAGGTCGACGCGATAAACCGCGAGATGTACATGACGATCCAGGAGGGGATCAGGAGCAATCCGGCCCGGCTGGAGAGCCTCATTCATCTTCTGTCCGTCTCCAGGCACCTAGAGAGGATAGCCGACCTTGCTACGAATGTGGCCGAGGACGTTATCTACATGATCGAGGGCGAGATAGTCCGTCATAAAGTGGAGAAGTACATGTGAGGATGAAGCGGCGCCCCGGAGTGTATAATCCTCGACACACAGCGCAACTTATTAACTATTAATATGATAACAGATAATCCCCGAGTAAGTTAACTACTATATCCACGATCCCGGAAGCAGCCGGGCTCGGGCGGAATCTCAATCCAACCCATTGATATCCAGCCAGTTATAAATATAAGTAGTGGAAAACCGTTATTTATCCATGAATTCAAACGATTTACTTTACAAAATCGTGAAAAGGGAGTAAAATCGATCCATTATTTTTGACTCAAAAGCGCAGGTGAAGAATATGTCCAGCCAATCCAGGATCGCTGTTTATATTTATCGTGAAGACAATGGAGATGGAGAAAAGATTGATTTTCAGGCGGTTTACGAGTACGCAAAGGAACTGTCCTGTGTCTCGGCGGTCGAGGTCTTCGATGATCCGAAAAAACTGAATCCTTCAGCTTTATCAAAGCACTTCAGTAACTCGGGCTTCACGGGAGTCGTGATTGCAGGGGTCTCTCCGGGTTATTGCAAGCCGGCATTTACGCGTGCCATGGCAGAGGCCGGCGGTGATCCGGATGAGGTGCGTCTGGCTTCGTTCAGGGAATTCGGTATCGGCCCGGACGGGATCACGGAGCGCACGAAGGCCATCCTCGCCTGTGCCGTGCACGGTGTTCCCTTCGGTCTCGCAGCCGTACCGGAAAGCATGCCTGTAAAATCCGACACGTTGGTAATAGGTGGCGGGATAGCCGGCATTCAGGCTGCACTCGAGATCGCCGAATCCGGGCACAAGGTTTATCTCGTGGAGCGGACCGGGACGATCGGCGGCCACATGGCGATGTTCGACAAGACCTTCCCGACCCTCGACTGCGCCGCCTGCATTCTTACACCAAAGATGGTTTCGGTAGGCCAGCATCAGAACATAGAGTTGATGGTCTATTCCGAGGTGGAGGGGGTGTCGGGCGATCCTGGAGCGTTCAAGGCGAAGGTGAGGAAACGCGCCACGCGGGTCGATCCTCGCGCATGTGTGGCCTGCAACGACTGCGCAGCGGTTTGCCCGGTATCGGTCCCGAGCGAGTTCGATGTCGGGATATGCAACCGAAAGGCTATCTATATACCGTTCCCCCAGGCGGTCCCCAATTCCTACCTTATCGATGAGAAATCATGCCTGTATGTACTGAGCGACGGCAAGAAATGCGGCACCTGCAAGAAGAAGTGCGCCAAGGATGCGATCCGGTTTGATGAGACTGATGAGGTCGTCGAGCTGGAAGTTGGCAATATTATAGTGGCCACCGGGTACGATACCTTCGATGCCAACCGTATCGACCGCTACGGATACGGTGTTTTCCCGAACGTCCTTACGGCCCTGGAGTTCGAACGCCTCACCAACGCTTCGGGGCCCACGGGCGGCAAGATCGTGATGAAGACCAAGAAGATGAACAAGCGCACGAAGGAAGAGGAGTGGGTTTTCGATGCGGATGGGCCGAAGCCGCGCTCGATTGCGATTATTCACTGTGTCGGTTCGAGGGACCAGAGCTACAATCCGTACTGCTCTCGTGTATGCTGCATGTATTCGCTGAAGTTCGCCCACCTGGTCCGCGAGAAGCTTCCCGATGCAGCCTGCCACGAATATTACATCGACATGCGCACATTCGGAAAGGGATACGAGGAGTTCTTCGAGCGCGTCAAGGATGAAGGCGTTTATGTCGTCCGTGGACGTACGGCCAATGTGACCATGCATGACGACCAGATGTACATAAAGGGCGAGGATATACTGGCGGACACGATCGTCGAGATCCCTGTGGACATGGTGTTGCTTTCTGTGGGGCTTCAACCCACCACGGATGCGGACAAGGTCGCTTCGATGCTGGGGATCGATAGGGTCCACGACGGTTGGTTCCAGGAGATGGAATACAATGTCGAACCGACCTGCACCGAACGTGGGGGCATTTTTGTTGCCGGAGTATGCCAGGGCCCAAAGGATATCCCGGATACCGTGGCGCAGGCGTCCGCGGTCGCGGCGAGGGTGCTCAAGAGCATCGTTAGCGGAAAGACTGCTGGGAGCCGACAGCGCCTCACGCTGTCGGATATAGAGAATAGGGCCGTGGCCCTCACTGAGAAATGTCAGTAGAAGGAGAACAACATGGCTGTGCGGGTCAACCACAAGCTGATCGATGAACTGGAGCTTTACGGGGCGCAGGATGTCATCAAATGTTATCACTGTGGCAACTGTAGCGCCGCCTGTCCCTTCTCTCGCGAACCATTTATATTCCCGCGGAAATCTATGCGCTATCTACAGATGGGCCTCGAGGAGAGGCTGAAGTCCAACCTCGAACCCTGGCTCTGCTACTACTGCGGTGAATGCTCGGAGCAGTGTCCGAGGGACGCCGAGCCGGGCGAGACCATGATGAGCATGCGACGGTGGTTGACTTCGAAATATGATTTCTCCGGGATATCGAGGCTTTTCTACCGTTCATGGAAAGCCGAACTGGCGGCCATTATCGTCCTGGCCCTGCTGTCCGGGATCGGTTTGCTGCTGTATGGATTCAATTTCGGGGGAAAAAGCCTGGCCGTCTATCACGGCACGGGGGCATTCCTTCCCAGCTCGGCGATACATATCTTCGATTGGTCGATGGCGGGGGTTCTGACGCTGCTACTGATGATAAACTGCGGGCGGATGTGGTGGTTTACGATGATGGGAGAACGAAGCCCGAAGGTGAAGCTGTGGTCGTATGTCAAACACGTGTTTTTGCTGCCGATCCATTTCATCACGCAGAAACGGTACGCGCAGTGCGACAGGAAGCGGCCGTGGGCCCTGCATTTGATCCTGGTGCTCAGCTACATTACCATGTTCACGTTGATCATGTTCTTCCTGCATGATATGCAGTCGGGCCCGGAGGTCAACTGGGATGTGCACGCATTCGGATACCTGGCGACAGCAGGTCTAATAGGATGTGTCGTGTATGCGATACGCGGACGAATACGGAAAGCGGAGCCCTACCACGCCCACACACATGAGACCGACTGGATATTCCTCATACTACTTCTGATCATCTCGGTCACCGGAATCGGTCAGCACATTTTGCACAGAATGGGCCTGAACGTGGCGGCAAACATCACATACATAATCCATTTGATGGGGGTGATCCCTATGCTCGTGCTCGAAGTGCCCTTCAGCAAGTGGTCGCATCTCGCATATCGTCCGCTGGCAATGTATTTTGCAGCAATCCAGGCTGATGCCATCACTGTGCCCGAGAAAAGAACGGCGGCCCCGGCTGGATCGCGGTTGGCATATACGGGAGACGGGAGGTAGCAATGGCCGGACACAGAATAGGCGTCTACGTTTGCATGTGCGGAACCAATATAGCAAACACGGTGAATGTCGACGAGGTTGTGGAGTCCATCGGGAAGATGGATGAGGTTGCAATCGCCCGCTCTTACAAATACATGTGCTCCAATCCGGGCCAGGAGATGATCATAAACGATGTCAAGGACCTGGACCTCGACCGTGTGGTTGTGGCGGCGTGCAGTCCGCGCATGCACGAGCCGACTTTTCGAAAGGCTCTCGAGACGGCCGGACTGAATCCCTATTTCGTGGAGATGGCCAACATCCGCGAGCAGTGCAGCTGGGTCCACGATGACGGTCGGGCGGCGACCGAAAAAGCCACGTTTCTCACGCGCGCAATGGTCGAGAAGGTTGCACGCAACGAACCCCTCGACAAGAGATCCGTGCCCATGAGTCCGGCCACGCTCGTGATCGGCGGCGGCATTACCGGCCTGACAGCGGCTTTGGAGCTTGCAGAAGGCGATCAGACGGTCTACCTGGTGGAGCGAGAGGAGAAGCTCGGGGGCAATGTCGCGAGGCTGGATCTCACGGCGCCCTACCTCGACTCCGCGCGCGATCTTCTGTCCGAGCTCATTACCAAGGCGACGCGGCATCCGCATATAGTGCCCATGCTCAAATCGAACTTGATCGACATGAACGGGTTTATCGGTAATTTTACGTGCAGGGTGCGGGACGGGGAGGGAGAGGAAGTGGACCTGATGGTCGGTTCGGTCGTTGTATGCACGGGCTACAGGGAGTTCGACGCATCTCGAGTCAAGGCCTATGGCTACGGGAAACTGCCCGACGTCATCACCTCGTTCGAGCTCGAATCGATGATACGACAGGGGAAGATACGGAAAAAGGACGGGAACCTTCCGCAGTACGTAACGCTGATCCACTGCGTGGGCAGCCGCAGCGAGGAGTTTCACCCGTACTGTTCCCGTGTCTGCTGCATGACGGCGCTCAAGTACGCGCACGAGGTGAAGTCCGCGATACCCGACTCTTACGTGAGTGATCTTTATATAGACATGCACGCGTTCGGCAAGGGATGCGAGGATTTCTACAGGAAGAGCTCGGAGACGAAAACCATGTTCCTGATGTATGGAAAAAACAGTACCCCGAGCGTCCGTTTGGCCGGGAAGGGAGAAGATTGTGAGATGTTTCTCACCGTCCAGGAGCAGCTTTCCGGAGAGGAGATCGAGATCCCGACGGACCTCATAGTGCTCATGGTCGGGATGGAGCCGAGGGAGGATTCGGAGCAGGTGGCACGTCTGGTCAACATCAGCAGGGACAAGGACGGTTGGTTCATCGAGAGCCACCCCAAGCTCGATCCGGTTGCGACTACCACGGATGGAGTCTATATCGCCGGGGCATGCCAGTCGCCTAAGGATATCCCCGACTCGGTGGCGCAGGCGCGCGCCGCGGCGGCCAGGATCCTGGCCCACATATCACAGGGGGAGATATGGACCGATGCCGTCTACGCGGAGATCGACGGGGATCTGTGCTCGGGCTGCCGCATCTGCAACGAGCTCTGCCCGTATTCGGCCATAGAATTCGACGAGGAAAAAAAGAAAAGCAGTATAATCAGCGCCGTATGCAAGGCGTGCGGAGCATGCGTTGCAGCCTGTCCGTCAGGGGCGATAAAGGCACGGCATTTCACCGACGAGCAGATATTCGCACAGCTGGAGGGGGTGCTGTAATGGCGTTCGAACCCCGGATAGTGGGTTTCCTTTGCAACTGGTGTTCCTATACGGGAGCGGACCTTGCCGGCACGAGCAGAATAAAGTACCCGCATAACATCCGGATTATCAGGGTGATGTGCACGGCACGGATAGATCCTACCTTCGTTCTGAAAGCGCTGGCGGACGGCGCCGATGGGGTTCTCATCTGCGGCTGCCATCCGGGCGACTGCCACTATGTCGAAGGCAACTACAAGACGATACGACGTTACGAGCTGCTGAAGAAGATGCTGCATGACCTAGGCATCGAAGAATCCAGGGTCCGGCTCGAGTGGGTGAGCGCCAGTGAAGGTATGCGCTTCGCCGAGGTCGTCAAGGATATGACGGAAACAATACGCGGACTCGGACCTAACAGGATCAAGATAGAACTGGCAGCCGATTCCGCCGAAAGGTGAGTATATGGCCGACAAGAAATTACAGATCGCCCTCTACTGGGGAGCCGCCTGCGGGGGATGTGATGTCGCGGTGCTCGATACGAACGAGTTCATCCTCGATGTGGCCGAACTGGCGGATATCAGGCTGTGGCCGATAGCGGCCGACGGCAAATACGAGGATATCGAGCGCATGGAAGACGGTGAGCTGGATCTAGCTTTGTATAACGGTGCGGTCCGAAACAGCGAAAACGAAGAGATAGCAGAGCTTCTGAGGAAGAAAAGCAAGGTGTTGATAGCCTTCGGATCGTGCTCACATCTAGGAGGGATCCCCGGGCTGGCAAATTTCACGACGAGGGACGAGATCATGAAGACCGCTTTCCTCGACAACCCGTCCATAGAGCCCGGGAACCAGGCCGTTCCGGTCCCGAAGTCCGAGGTAAGCGCAGGGGAACTGGAGATACCGAGTTTTTACAAAAGGGTCTACAAGCTCGATGATGTCGTGGACGTCGACTATTTCGTGCCCGGCTGTCCCCCCGCACCCGCACAGGTGAAGGCGGTCCTTACGGCCGTCGCAAAGGGAGAGCTGCCGCCCAAGGGAAGCGTAGTCGGGGCGTCGGATCTCGCTGTCTGCGAGGACTGCGGGCGGAAGAAATCCGAGAAGAAGATCAAGAGATTCTACCGTCCCTGGGAGATAATCCAGGATTTCGACGTATGCCTCCTGGAGCAGGGCATACTCTGCGCCGGTCCAGCCACCAGAAGCGGGTGCGGTGTACGGTGCCCGGATACCGGCCTGGGCTGCCGCGGGTGCTACGGCCCGCTGCCCAGCGTGAAGGACCAGGGAGCGAAACTGCTGTCCGCCATTGCATCGGTGATCGATTCGAATGATCCCGAGGAGATCGAGCGCATCATAGCGGACATCCCCGATTTCACGGCATTGGCGTATCGATTCGGTCTTCCGGCCTCCATCCTGCAAAGGAGTTTTCGCTCATGAGCCGTAAAATAAGCATCGATCCCATCACGAGACTAGAAGGCCATGGAAAGATCGAGATATTCCTCGATGACGACGGTGCGGTTGAGGATTGCTATTTCCAGATACCGGAGCTGCGCGGTTTCGAGCGCTTCGTAGTCGGAAGGCCTATCGAGGAGCTTCCCAGGATCACGACTCGTATCTGCGGTGTCTGTCCCGCGAGCCACCACATGGCAAGCGCCAAGGCTGTTGACGGTTGTTTCGGCGGGGAGGCCACGCAGCTGGCCCACAAGCTGAGGGAGATGTACTACCAGGCTCACTTCCTGCACAGCCATATAGCTCATTTCTACGCGCTTGCGGCGCCGGACTTCGTGTGCGGCCCAGGCGCCGATCCAACAATACGCAACATACTCGGCGTTGTAGCCGAGGTCGGCCTGGAGATCGGTTCCCGGGTCATCAAGGCGCGCGCGATGGCCCAGGAGATACAGCTCCTTCTCGGCGGAAGAACGACCCATCTGGTCTGGTGCATACCGGGAGGAGTGGCCAGGGGGCTTTCGAAGGAGAATCTGGAGCAGGTCAGGGTGCTGGTCGACGAGATGTACGATTTTTCCCTGTTTTCCGTTGATCTGTTCAAGAAGGTTGTCCTGGGCAATCCGGATTACGTCGATCTCATCCTCAACGGGCCGTACTCGCTTCAAGTTCACAGCATGGGCCTGGTCGACGAGAACAATGCACCTAATTTCTATCACGGCAAGGTGCGTGTGGTTGATTTCGAGGGGAAGGAGATATGCAAGTATTCCCCCGAGGAGTATTCCGAATTCGTCGCCGAGCACGTCGAGCCCTGGTCTTACCTCAAGTTCCCCTACCTCAAGAAACGGGGTTGGAAGGGATTCACCGAGGGGATCGATTCCAGCCTTTACATGGCTACTCCACTGTCGAGGCTCAACGTGGCGGACCGAATGGCCACGCCCAAGGCTCAGGAGGCGTTCGAGGAGATGTACGAGACACTCGGTGCAAAGCCGTGCCAGGCCATACTGGCGGCTCACTGGGCCAGGTTGATCGAGATGGTGCAGAATGCAGAGACATTGAAGAGATTCTGTGAGGATCCAGGTATAACGGGGGACGATTTCAGGGTCGTCCCGAAGCAGATCACCGGTGAGGGTATAGGGATCATAGAGGCGATGCGGGGTACCCTCACACATCATTACACCTGTGATGAAAACGGGATTTGCACGAGTGCGAATCTGATAGTCGGGACGACGAACAACAACGCACCCATCCACATGGTAACGAAAAAGGTGGCGTCCACGATGATAAAGCCCGGAGTGGAGCCGACCCATGACATACTCAACCTCGTAGAGATGGCCTTCCGGTCGTTCGATCCATGCTTCAGCTGCGCAACCCATAGCCTGCCCGGGCAGATGCCCCTACACGTTCAGATAATCAAAAATGGAGAAGTATATCGGGACTTCAGGAGAGGCTGCTGATTCACCCGTGAAAACATTGATCGTTGGTATGGGCAATCCCATCCTCTGCGATGATGCGGTCGGGATCCGCCTGGCCCGTTATATTAAGAGCAAACTCGGTGAAGTGCCCGGTTTGACGGTTATCGAGGAGTGCTCGGTGGGGGGGCTGGAGATCCTCGATGTGATATCCGGATATGACAGGCTTGTCATACTGGATTCGATCAAGACAACGGACACGCCCCCCGGTTACTGGTACAGGTTCACGGCCGAGTCTTTGAAGGAAACCATGAACTTGAACAACATACATGACACGAACTTTGCGACGGCTCTCGAGCTCGGCAGGCACCTCGGCCAGCGGCTTCCGGATAGCGGGGATATAGATATATTCGCGGTGGAGGTTCTCGATAACCGGACCTTTTCGGAAAGCATGACCGAGGAGCTGGAGCGGGATTTTCACAGGTACGCGGATGAGATCTACATAGAGGTCGCCGAGCTGCTGGGACTCAATCCGTAGCATGGTCGAACCCCGGCGTTACGATACCTTATTCATCACGTTCACACGGATCTTCCGTAAAGAAACAGTGAAACGTCTGATAGACGGACGGAACTGAATCGATCCCCGTCATATTCTCTCCTGCAGGGAAATTAACTCTAAAGGGCCACTCGTCAACGCCCGAATAATAATCATGAAAGTTGTTTGCAGCACTCTACTCGAAACATGGTGACCGGGGATCATACAACGCTTCCACGGTGGGGGCGGGTGTGGAATCTATTCGCGTGACCGTGTGCGATGCGATGTGCGTGAAGACATGTAAAAGGGCTTGGACTCAACCTGAAAAAAGGAGGAATGCCGAAATGCACTCCATGAGAGCAAACAGAGGTTTCACGCTATTGGAGATCATTATTGCCGTCGCAATAGTGGCAATCATGGCCGTCGCCATAGCCCCTCCCCTCATCAAGAATCTGAACGAGGGCAAAGCTGCTAGAGCCCAGAGCGACGCGAAGGTTATCGGCAACGCCGTGCTGTCCTTCTACAAGGATACCGGCAGATGGCCCCTTCAGAACGATGCCGATGCAGCCAACGATCTAACCCGTTTGGCCAGCAATGCCTCTCTCGGTGGGGGAAACTCGGGTATCCCCGGCGGGGCTTCCGGGGTAAGCGGCAGCGGAAACTGGGATAGCTGGGGCCAGGTGAGCACACTCACAGACCAGCTGGTGTCCAACTCCTCCGGGGCCATCGATCCACTCTACACAGAAAGCAAGAATCCGCATTCGAAGCCCGGCTGGAATGGCCCCTATCTTGATAGCGTTCCCCTCGATCCATGGGGAAATCCTTTCGTAGTAAACGTGCGCTTTGTCAACAGCGGCATCTCCAACTACGAGCGGCACAACGTAATGGTTATCTCAGCCGGTCCGAACGGTGTTTTCGACACGCCGTTTCACGACCAGACGTTCGATGAGGTCGTCGGTGGCGACGATATCGGTTATGTAATTAGAAGCGCCGAGCCTGAGTAAGCGTCCGGAACTATTGAATCAGTGCCTGTTGATGCTTGTGGCCCGTGCAGTGAACGCTCTGCGTGCGGGATTGCATCATCAAGGGGACAGGACCCTCCGGTAACCGGGCCGCGGCTGTAACGAAGGGCCGGCGCTTATCCGGCGGTGATTGAATGCGATGGTAGTTACGAAGACCAAGAAAATCGGCCAGATACTGATCGACTCGGGAAGCATAACCGAGGAGCAGCTGGAGCTCGCGCTCAAGGAACAGAAGCAGACCGGAGAGAAACTCGGTGATGTTCTTCACCGCCTGGGCATCTGCTCCAGAAAGGAAATCGATCAGGTATACGCGTCCCAGATCGGCGTAGACTACGTGTCACTCTCCGATGAATGGATCAAACGTGATGCGGTCGATCTCGTTCCCGGCGATTACGCCGAGAGGCATCTTCTGACGCCGATCTCCATACGGGGGAACACCCTTGTCCTGGCGATGTCGAATCCCCTGGATCTGGATACTATCGATGAAGTCAGCAGGATGACCGGGAACTATGTCGAGGTCGTGTATGCCGCTGAGCCGGATATCCGGGAGGCGCTGCGTAAGTATTACGGGGCCAAGAGCGATCTGGATGCGTTGCTTCAGAAGGCCATAGACGAAGCCAGGGCTGCTGTGGAGGAGGGCACGCCTCTGGCGGATGCTGATTCGCCTTATATCCGTCTCGTCGATCTGATCATAGAGAAGGCGATCGAGGACGGAGCAACTGACATCCATATAGAGCCCGAGGAAAAGGTCGTGCACATACGGTACCGTGTCGACGGCAGGCTGGTTCAGGGTCCATCCCTCTCGAAAGAACTGCAGAGCATGGTGACAACTCGCATCAAGATCATGGCCGGATTGAACATCTCGATAACACGGGTTCCCCAGGACGGACGGATAACGTATGAAACGAAGCGAAGGAAGTTCGACCTGCGCGTATCCACATTGCCCACGATCGAGGGCGAGGCCGTGGTCAGCAGGGTGCTGGACAAGCAGAACCTGAGTTTCGGCGTGGGTAGGCTCGGGATGAGCAAGGAGATGATGCAGCATTTCCGCGAGGATATCTCGAGACCTCATGGAATGATCCTGGTGACCGGACCTACCGGATCCGGAAAGACGACAACCCTATATTCAGCGCTGAGCTTCTTGAACAAACCCGATACGAAGATCATCACACTCGAGGATCCGGTCGAGTACGAGATACCGGTTATCAGCCAGGCGCAGATAATGCCCAAACAGGGATTCACCTTCGCCAGCGGCCTGAGGGCGATACTGAGGCAGGATCCGGATATCCTGTTGATCGGAGAGATCCGGGACAAGGAGACCGCACAGCTGGCCATCCGTGCTGCACTGACCGGGCATCTCGTTTTCAGCACTCTGCATACGAATACGGCCGCGGGGGCCATTCCCCGCCTGGTCGATATGGGGGTGGAGCCGTTTCTTCTATCGGCCACGCTGATATCCGTGGTGGCCCAGAGGCTCATCCGCACCGTGTGCCCGGTCTGCCGGGTCAAGGATGAGCCGACCGAGGAGCAGGTCAGGTTATTGAAAATCGATGAATCGCAAGCGAAACCGCGGTTCTCCAAGGGAAAGGGGTGTCCTTCCTGCAAGCATACCGGATGCAGCGGCCGTGCCGCCGTGTTCGAGTATCTGAGGGTTACACCGGACATCAAACGCTTGATAGGTGATGGCGCGTGTATAGAGGATATCGTTGGCCATGCGCAGCGGGACGGGATGCGTACCTTGCTGCAGGATGCGATGGACAAGCTGCTGGCCGGAAAGACCTCCCTGGCCGAGGTTATGCGGGTGGTATCATGAGGGAGTATCGATACAAGGCGTTGAATGACGCGGGATCAATTGTAACGGGGGTCCGCCGCGCCGACAGCGCGTGGATGCTCGATCAGGAGCTGACGGCCCTCGGTTTGATCCTTCTCGGCAGCAAGCAGACACCCGGTTCGCTTCGGAACGCCATTCCTTTCGGCGGCCGGGTGGAATACACGGACCTTCGGGATTTCACCCTTCACATGTCCATTTGCCTGTCGGCTGGAATTCCGCTCGTCACCGCCCTGTACGATTTCGAGAAGGACAGCGCCAGGGGGTATCTCAAGAAGATAATAGAGGGTGTGAGGATAGAGATAAATGGAGGGGCTCAGCTGGACGAGGCCCTGACGAAATACCCGGAGATATTCTCGGAGACATATATCGCCATAATCACCGCAGGGCAGAGCGTTGGAGATCTGGGCCACGCCTTCTCGAGCCTTGTCGGGCACCTCGAATGGCTGGATGATCTGCATGGGCAGACCAAGCAGGCACTGGTCTACCCGGCGATGATGGTTGCCGGTATAATAGGGCTTTTCACACTGATGCTGTTCTATGTCCTGCCGAGATTCATGGATATCTTCAGATTCCAGAACTCCCAGCTGCCGGCTGTCACCCAATTCGTTATCAACTCATTCGAATGGCTCAAGGTCTGGTGGCCGCTGCTGCTCGGTGGGGCGGTCTCCATTATATCCGGGCTGCTCTTCCTTCGCAGAAGCCCGAGGGGCCGGTTTCTGATAGATAGGGCGCTGCTAAGGATGCCGGTTGTCGGAGGATTCGTTCACAAGATATGCCTGTCGAGGTTCTCACGCTATTTTTCACTGCTGTTCGGCGCCGGTACCAGCCTGCTCAACGTTCTCGAGCTGCTGATAAAGGTCATTGGCAACAGCGTCATGGCCGAGGATATCAAGGAGATACGGGACAGGGTGATGACCGGGGAGAGCCTTTCCTCCAGCTTCGCCAGATACGACAATTTCCCCCCCCTGATCCAGAGGCTCGTCAATGTGGGTGAGAAGACCGGGCAGCTCGATCAGTCGCTGCTCAAGGCCGCCGATTATTACGATAAGGAGATCCCGAGGGAACTCAAGCAGGCATTCTCCGTTCTCAATGCGCTGATCATAACGGTTCTGGGCGGCCTGATAGCCGTTGCCGCCCTGGCGATTCTGCTTCCGATAATGCAGATGCGAAGCATGCTGTAAACGTTTGTATGGGAAAGGATGTTCCGGGGAAGGCAATGTCTATGTTAAGAGACGCCAAGGGATTCACGCTCATGGAAGTCATAGTCGCAGTCGCTATTGTGGCGTTGGTGGCAGGTGCCATTGCTCCGGTTGTATATAAACAGATCAACTCCGCAAGGGCCAAAGCGACGGTCGAGGAACTGGCGCTGCTAGAGGCGGGATTGATCGCATTCTACGAGGACGCGGGGCGTTTTCCCACAGAGGGGGAGGGATTGGCGGCTCTGGTCACTGATCCCGGAGTCGACAACTGGCTCGGGCCGTACGTGTCAGTTTCCCGGACCAATCCCCTCGATGCAGTACGGGCGGACGCATTCGGCCAGGATTACATATACGATGTAAGTCCGGAGACCACCCCGGCTGGAGTGGCGGACCTGCTTATTTCCAGCCCTGGAGCGAACCTGTCATCCGATGCGGGGAGGCTGAACCATAACTGGGATCTAGATGCGGATACAGACGACATATTCGTCATCATGAGTTCCGCTGCTATCGATCGCGACATGGAGAGGGAGGTCCGTGACGAGCTTGGGCTCATCTCGAGCGCATGCAGCCGCTATTACGAGGATAACGCGGCGTTTCCCCAGGATCTGACCGACCTGGAGGGAATCTATATGGACGCGGGCTTCGAAGGTGCAGCGTTCAGGGATGCGTGGAGCCGGAAATACCTCGTTCTCGAGTACGGCGGGGGGGGAGCATTGACTTTGCGCGTATACAGCAGCGGTCCGGACCTGCAGGACGATTCCGGAGGCGATGACGATCTCTCGATTCTAATAAGCAGCGTACCTCCAGGCCGGAGGTCGACCCTGAACGAGCTGGAGATTGCCCAAGCGGCATTGAACAACGATCCTGAGTTGCCGCTTTTGGGCGGTTGGCCGGGTCCGTCCGGCATACGCAGCAGCCTGGGTCTCGCCGGTGTTTTCGACCTGGATGGATGGGGAAACAGTTACGGCGTGAATGTAAGCTCACGTGTCGTTTTTTCATGCGGTCCCGACGGAGATGCCGGAAGCACGTCGGACAACATACCGGTGGGGGTAGGACCATGAAAAAGAATGCCGGCTATTGCTTGAGCCTGGATGGCGACGACTCGTTCGTTCTCAAGGTTGGATCCGGCGACGGGAAACCCTACAAGCTGGAATGGGCCAGACGGTTCCCCGCAGTACCGGAGAACCTGGACAGGCAGACTTCGGAGATCGCCAAATCCCGAAGCAGTGTGGTCCAGCTTCTTCCGGGCCAAGATGTATCACTCATGACTGTGATGCTGCCGGGTATGAGCTCCAAGATGCTGTCCGCCTCACTCAGGGGAATCATGGCCAACGAAAAAGGCGGCAGCAGCGATGATTGGATAGTCGATTTCAAATCGGGGCCCGGGCGGTCCGCGGTGAAGGGTGGCGAGTCCCGCAGCAGGGTTACTGCGGTTTTCGCGGGGAAAGAGCTGGTCGCAGGGCACTGGAATGGCGCTCGGGAGCTGGGGTGTGAGCCGGAGGCTATTCTTCCGGGTTACCTCGCGCTGGAACAGCTGCTTCGCCGCAACAATCCCGAAATAATCGAGGGAGGGGGATGGATCCTAGTCTATCTCGGGAAGAAAGAGCGCTTTCTGTGCGTGGGGGATGAGGAGGAGCTTCTGCTGTCCAGGATCCTCCCGGAGGACCTGTCCGGCGGCGTGGAAGAGGAGGAGTACCTCGGGAAGCTGGTCGTGGAGATCGAAAGGTCGAACTTCTTCGCCAAGCAGGCGGAGAGCAGCATCGAAGTCCGCCGTTTGGTAATTTGCGGCGAGCCGGGAATGGCCGACAAGCTGGCAAATATGCTGTCAGAGAAGGCAAGCCAGGAGGTTGTCCGGTGGAGACCAGAAGACCTGTTCTCCGCCGGAGAAGGTGCAAAGCCCCATAGTAATGTTCTGATGCTTGCAGCGGCGGCAGGGGTCCTCCACGGCTTCCGGTATAACCTTCTACCGCCGGACGGCAGACGCAGCGTATGCAGCCGGGTGCGACGTAAATCAACCATCGCGGTCTCCGCGCTCGCGGCGGGCATCTTGCCGGCGCTGTTGATCGGGGGGCTATGGACATCCAGGGTTCAGAATGGGTTCCTGCGTGACGCAGAGGAACGGTTGAACGATCTCAGGAAGCGCTCAGCGCTCGCGGCGGAGGCATATGTTCACAACCATGCGTTGAAAGAGTGCCAGGCGAATATCGATGAGTTCGGAGGAGGGCAGCAGGAGCTGGCAAAGGTGCTCGGCGGGATAGCCGTTCGCACGCCGGGCAAAATCGTTTTCGATGCGATGGATGTCGGGAATGATCCAGGAGGCGGATTACGGTTGACTCTACGAGGCAGGAGCGTGGCGCGTAACGGGGAGATCGCACAGAGAGCCTTTCTTGGATTCCTGGAATCGCTGGACCGGTACAAAGGCCTGAAAAAAACCAGGGAACCCCTGTACGTTGAGATAGCCGGCGAAGAGGATGATGAGGGCAAGACGAATTCCCGTGTGGCGTTCACTCTCGAGTACCTCATAGTTGGAGGAAAAGGGGAATGAGAAACCTGTCCACAATAAAGAGTTTCATGAATCGCAGGCGCGCTGTTGCTGTGACCGCGGTTATGGCTTGGTGCCTCCTCTTCTTCCTGGGAGCGCTGCCGGCCGTCCAGGATGCACTCGAGAACGTTGGAAGGATACGATCCACATCCGCAGAGATGGAATCGCTGGCGGAGATGTCCGCGGCGGGCGTCTGGTTCGAGGCGGTGGTTCTTTACAGCGGAAAGGATCTTCAAGATGAATACGATCGCCTCTTCCCCAAGGAGAAGCAGCGTGAGGAGCTGTTTCTGCATATAGCCAGGTTGGCGAAGAGCAACGGTATCGATCCTTTCACGCTGCGAGAGATTGCTATTCTTCCGTCGGACGGCGGTGGTGAGGATTCCGATACGGAGACCTACGATGCCGCGGAGGAGGAGCTTTCCCTGATTGTCGAGCAATTCGCTATCGATGTTTCGGACTTACCTGACACAGGGCTCAGAACCTTCCGGCTGGCTATCGGTTTCGATGCCGATTACGGCAGACTGATGAATTTTATCGAGGATATCGAGTCGGTCCCGCGCGCCTTGAAGCTTCACAGACTCAGCGTGGAACCGGCCACGGGTGGTATTACTGTGGCCATGGAGATTGATTACTATGCTCAAAGGGCGTATTAACCTGACGGACAGACGGGTAGTGATGCCGGTGATCGTGTTGCTTGCCGGGATCATTGTTCTCAACTGGCGTGTATTCCAGCCGCTTCGCGCTAAGAGGGCCATACAGGCGGTCAGCAGCGAGGATGTGGTCCGGATACCGGCCGATCTGAACGAGATGTTCGCGTTCGCAAGCATGCAGCTTGCACGGGAGCAGGAAAGAGACAGCATGCCAACCGAAGATGCCCGGGTATTGGCCGGATCGAGCCTCCGGGATCCGTTCACGGGAGCGACAGGCGTTCATAAGTCTGCTTCCGGCGGGAGCGAGGGAAGGTTCAAGGGGATGTCCTGCTCGGCGGTGGCGCTTGGAGAAGGAGATCCGGTCGCCCTGATAAATGGAAGGACGTACCGGATTGGAGATATGGTCCGGGGTTACATGCTGGAGGGCATCGATTACGGGGGGGTTCGACTGAGCAAGGGGAAGCGGAGTTTCCTGCTGCCGGTTGTCCCCCGGGGAAAGAGGAGTGGATATTACCCGGTCGTCGGGGATCGATCCGGTAAAAAGCCGTGAGAGGAATATGCGGGATGTGAAGGAGATCGACACTATGGATACAAATACGAGCGGAAGGAACGCGATATGATGCTGCGAATCGTCACCGGTTTGGCCGTTATAGCCATATTCATTGTGCCGGGAACAGGCGCCGACGGGCGCGAACGGAATAATATGAAAAGCGTCGGAGAGGACCTGGCAGAGCAATCGACCGCGATTGACAGCTCGTCCGGTCCTTACGGCGGCAGGTACACCCTGGTGACAAACGGCTGGGTGGATGTGAGGGAGGTTCTCGGCACGCTGGCGGCAAAATCGGGGCTGGGGCTGGAGATTGCGCCGGATGTTTGCCAGGACGTGATCGTGCACCTGGTTGACGTTCCTTTGAAAAAGGCGCTTCAGTCGCTGCTCGATCCGGCGGGGCTCGGGTACGAGATCGTCGACGGTGTATTGATAGTCCATAACAGGGGGATGGTGACGAGGTGGTTCAGCTTCGACTATCCGGTAACCGAACGTGAGGGACGCGGCGAACTGCTGGTATCGTCCGGTGGTAATTCTGACGGCAATGAAAATACGGAAAACGAGAGCCATGTGACCAGTACCGCCGTCATGAAGGTCTGGCCGCAGGTGATAAATTCCGTCAGCGTTCTGGTGTTCAACGAAAACACGGGCGGGGACGGTGGCGGGGCTTCGAGCACGGATGCTTTGAGCCTCGCTGATGATGAAGGCAGAATCCTAGTCGTCAATCCTATGGCCGGTCTTATCCAGGTTACCGCGGAATGGCCCAGGGTCCGTCAGGTGGAAGGGTTGCTGAAGCAGATGGAGGAATCGCTGAGGCGCCAGGTGGCAATAGAGGTTAAGATCCTGGAAGTAATGCTATGGGAAACCGACAAAACGGGTATCGACTGGACCACGATCACCGGTCGTGACGTGAACGCCTCGCTGATCTCTACAGAGAACCTTGTGAATCCCGCGCTTTCGTTCATCGTGAACAGCAAGAATATTACGGGTCTTATGGAGATTATCAGCGAATACGGAAATGTGAAAACATTGAGCACTCCCCGGATCACCACGTTGAACAACCAGAAAGCCGTGGTGCGGGTGGTGACGGAAGAGGTGTTCTTCGTGGCCGATGTGGAGCCGGCTGTTATCAGCAACGGAACCAGCACCACTCCGGTTGTAGAATATTCGCCGGAGATATTCCCGGTCGGTCTTGTTCTGGATGTGACACCGCAGATAGGGAAGGATGGGGTTATTATACTGAACGTCCATCCTACGATTTCCAACATCGTTCGGGAGGAGACGAGCCCAAACGAGGACTCGGCGCCCGTGATCTCCATACGTGAGCTCGACACGGTCGGCAGGGTCGCAGGCGGCAAGACTCTGGTTATCGCAGGCTTGATGTCGGAGGGAAATAGGGTAAACGAGTACGGCGTACCTTTTCTAAAAGACATTCCTCTGCTCGGCTACCTATTCAAGCGAAGCTCGAAGGAAAAAACAACCAACGAGCTTGTTATAATGCTGACTCCGGTTATTCTGGATGGTGATATGCAGGTTCAAACAGACGGAGACACGGGACCGTCAGGTTACGGGGAACTAATAGACTGAACGCTTTGACTGCCTATTTGTTGTCCTTGGGGCAATGCGACTGTATGGGCATGGAGGAATTCGATTATGAATGAGATTGCATCGGAACGGCGGGCGAGTGTCTCGGAAAACGGCAAGAAGGCCTTGAAGCACATCGATAAATTGCCGAGCCTTTCTAATGTCGTCGGGGAGTTCCTCGAGATGTCCAAGAAGGAATTTGTCTCGGGAAGGGATTTCGAGCGCGTGATCAGCAAAGACCAGGCCCTGGTCAGCAGGCTGCTGAAGGTGGCAAACAGCAGCATGTACGGAATGTCAGGAGGCATCAATTCGATAACCGATGCAATAGTCATGATCGGTCTGGAAGAGGTCAAGAAGATAGTCTACTCGGTAAGCAGCGAGGGATTGATCAGGAGGAATTTCAAGAATTACCGGTATCCCGACAAGGGATTCTGGCTGCATTCGATGGGTGTGGCAATAACCTGCTGCGCCATTAACGAAAAGGCCGGTTCGACCGGTCTGGGCGACGAGCAGGCATTCATAGCGGGATTGGTGCACGACGCGGGCAAGTTGATTATCGATGAGTTTCTGAGTCCGGAGGCCGGGCCGCACGGAGTGTCGCTGGAAGAGGAGGTCGCCGCAGTGGGCATGGATCACTCCGAGCTGGGCGAGGCGATCATGAAACGGTGGAGCATACCAGATTCTATCGCCGAGGCGGTCCGCTATCATCACAAGCCGGCGGATTCAGCTGAAGTACCCAGTGACGCCATGCTCGTGTTCATAGCAGACGGCATCTGCAACCAATGGGGTGTTGGGAACCAACCATTCATGGAACTAGGCGAGGAGATCGATCTGGAGCAGTTCGGTGAGGGCCTCGATCTGCTCCAGCTTTCCGCTCCCGGAATGGAATCGATCCTCTGGGACATCCGGCAGAAACTGGCCGGTCTCGAGAGACTCTACGAGACATAGAATAACATGCAATTATCCTCTACCGGGCTCACCGCCCAACGCTGGCCCTCGATTGCCAGGAGCGTAGGAATACGCTCTGGTCAATTATCGGGGTTTCCAGCGTCGATCCGCCTTTCATCATGATCGTTCCCGCTTCCGGCACTATGAGCAGAGCCGTCGCCAAAGAGTCGTACGGCTGCTGGAACGAGCCGTCAAAGGGCGGCCCTAAATATGAGAAATCGACCCACATGCAGTGGCAGTCCCATGGGGTGGCGTGGCCCACGTCGAAGAGGACGAAATGCCCCTCACTCGACCTGTACATATCTTCGCCGTCGTGATCGACTCCCGGGACGATTATCTTCGTCTGCTTGCAGTGTATCCACGACCCGTAGTGGAACAGAATGTGGTTGTAGTAGATCTCGCCCCGGTTGAGACGATGTCTTCCCTGGAGCCATGCCGAGCAGGAGTCATCAAGGGAGTCCTCATACAGCGAGTCAGCCTGGCCCAGGAAATATACGACCCATTTCTCGGAAAGCTGCTCCCTGAGCTCGCTCTTCGTCTGGCCCCACATGTACGCCTGGCTGTACCTGCCGAAGTCGTCCAGCCCGTACTTGTACTCGTTGTAGTCCACGCACGTATCGGGGGGGATCACGAAGCTGTCCACCGTGCCGGCCTCGGCACGGAACGAGTCCACGTAGACGTAGGACGAGGGATTGGCCACAACGTGCCTGAGATGGATATCGTAGGTATCGAGGAAATCATGGATCTTGCTCCCCACGGAATACCTGTTCACGTACTGGCCTCCCGCCGAGTGCCCCGCGACGACTATCGTGTCGAGATTCGGGTTTCTCACCGCTAGGCGGTAGAGAATCGTGTCCATGACTGCGAATGAGCTGATGCTGTCGGGGTGGGCGGCCGATGAGTGGTCACCGCGCTTCCAGTCGTTGTTATAGGTCCAGAAGAGCATATCGTCCTGGTATTTTGCGAGTGACGTATCGAGCCTGCACAGAAACTGGGGCGCAATCAGGATCGTGGTCGGCTCCGCTCCTACGTCGTTCGCCGAGGCGAGAAGCACGTCCTCGTAGTAATGGTCGGCGTTGCGGCTCGTGCCGTGGACCATGACGACGGCGCGCCCGCATTCGGGGTGGCTGTCCATCAGCCTCTTGTTTCGGTAATAGGGCAGGGTCAGTGTGTCTCCGCTCAGGTAGAATGTTATCACGTTCGTGGATATGTTAACGGTGTCGTTTTGCGCGGGGGAGGTCAGCAGTTGCGCTATGGGAGTGGACAGTGTGAGCAAGGACGAGCCGAAAAATATCAGGGCGAATATGCCGACTATAACGTATTCTCTCATCGTCATTCTCATCGTTCCACCTCCTACTGCGGCTGTACGAGGACGAGAACCAGCCCCCTGCCCTCTTTGAGCGGGGTCATCGCCTTTCCGATAACGCTTCCAGGGGCCTTGCCGTTGTCCGTAACCTTCATCGCGTGTCCAGGGACCGTCGAGGTTGTGAGGCGGTCGCCAGGTTCAATCGGGGCGAAGGAGGCATCCGCGAGGCACATCACCCTTCCCGTCAGTGCGACGTTGCGGCCGCTGTCGAACATGCCGACCTGCTTGAGAGTAAGCCCGGTCTTTATGCCGCCCGCTCCGCTCACGATGCCGGCCACCCTCTTGTCGTACGGGATATCGCTCAGGCAGAGGCTGCCTGGATTCTTGTCGTCTATCACGACGACGGCTCCAGGCTGTATTACGTCCTCACCCGATATGGTGAAGGGCTCTGCGAGATCGCTCCCGCCGTTCACCTCGAGCACGTCGGTCCTCGTGGTTCCTACGACATCCAGCTCGGTCTGTGGATTGGATGTGCCGATTCCCACGTAGCCGTCTCCCCCCCTGAGGTACAGTGCATGGGTGTTAAACTGGGACTCGACCCGGAAATCGATCTCCCCGCCGTCCTCGTTGACGACGGCCTCCGCGTTGAACGCGTCCGCTTCCACCAGGTTCAGGCCGCCCGCGAACAATCCCACCTTATCCGTATCGAACCTTATATGCGTATCGTCGTCGTCGTTGTGGAACAGGAAATCGTCGAATCCGGCCTGGCCGGATACGGTCAGGTGGTAGGCGGGCGTGCTCGTTCCGATACCGAGCTCGCCGTTCTGGGTCAGTGTAGCTAGGGTATCGCCGTCGTAACGGAAATGGAGATCACCGGCCCCGTGCCAGTTGATATAGCCGTCGTCGCCGTCGTGGCTCATCTCGACGTAATCGTACTCGTCCGTGCTGTAGGTCGCACGGACAATCCCGACGGCTGAAAGTGCCGCGGTCGGATTCGGGATGCCGATGCCCACGAACAATGCGGAGGTCGGGTAGATGAAAGGTCCTAGAACGGTCCAATCCCCGTCGTTCTGAGAGGTGACGGTGCCGTATATGTTGCCGCTCGCATAGATGTCGCCCTCGACGTGCAGATCGTAGTCCGGCGTGACGGTTCCGATCCCCACGTAACCGCCAGGCTCGACATTGATGCCCGTTGAGCCTCCCATGCCGGTCTCGGCCTTGAGCTTCAGCACCACGTCGCTTGCGTCCCATCCGACAACGGCCCTCTGCGAAGAGTCGTCCTGGAAGTTGATCGAGGGATCGTCGTCCGAATCTCCCTCCAGTCTTATCTTCGCGTTGTTGCCGCCTGAGGAGAGTATGTTGAGCCTGTAGGTGGCATCCGCTCCGCCTATACCCACGTTCTGGGCGTCACTGATGAATACACCGTTCGAGCCGCCGGTCCTCAGGTATAGGCCGTTGCCGGCTGCCGGGTTGAGCACGTCTATCACGCCTGCGTTGGCGTTCCCCCACATCTCGAGGGCCGTCGACTCGCCGCCGCTGCTCTTGCTGTTGATCCTGCCGATCACCTGGAGCTTTTCCTCCGGCGTATCCGTTCCGACTCCGAGGTTTCCACTGGTGTCGAGGCTCAGGAGCCTCGTTGCCGCGGGATACTCGACGTTGAACGCCGATCCGTCCCCGGCTGTAAGCACCGAGGGAGATCCGTTGTCGGGATTGTCGATCGTGATGAGCGGCGCATCGCCTCCGGGGACACCGCTTAGGGTAAGCCCGTCGCCCGATGCGCCGGCTATCTCGAGCAGATCGGAGGGCGATGATGTGCCTATTCCCACGTATCCGGAAACGTTGGAGTACATATCATCACCCGAGATGTTCCAATCGCCGTCTCCCAGGGCGGTAAGGGAGTACCACCCCAGGCCCGTGTATCCCTCGAAGTCGGTCCCCGTCCACCTGATCGTGCCCGGATTGGTGCTTGTGGTTGTCGAAAGGCGTACGGCGCCGTCGACATCGAGCTTCTCCGCCGGATTAGTCAGGCCGATCCCGAGGCGCCCGGTGTCCGTGAGGCGCATCCGTTCGGCATAGGGAGTGGGCATTGATCCCGTGGCCGTGTGAAACACGAGATGTCCGCGTGCCACCCCCCCCGTCGGTCCTATGATTGCGGAAATTCCTGCGAAAGCAGTCGGGGTGGCATAGCCGGCCGGTTGACCCACGAAATCAAGGCGCGCGGGCATCTCACCCGCCGTGGCCAAGGTCCCGCCCAGCCAGACATATGCCGTATCTACGCCCGTGTTCACATGAACATCAGGCCCCCAGAGGTCGGGCATCATCCCACCCCAGTGGGACTGGCCGCATAGCCCGACCTGCCCGCCGCTCCGCACCCAGATTCCATAGCCGCCCGTGCTCGTCCTCAGGCCTATGCCGCTGCCGCGTCCGTAGAGACCGGAGCCAACGGCGGCGGCTCCCGCAACCTCGAGCTTCCTCGAGGGTGAGGTGACCCCTATACCGACGTTGCCCGTGACTCCGGAGTACATGTCGTTTCCGGCGATCATCCAGTCCGAGTCTGCGGCTCCACCGCCTCCGACAACCGAATCTGCGACGATCGCCCTGAATGTGTATGGTGTGGATGTCAGTATGGTCCGCGGGGTCATCTCGGCCCCTCCGTTCACGCTTATGCCCAGCCAGTAAGTCTCGTCGAAATCCAGGCCTAGCAGGGTGTCGCTTCCCAGAACGGCGTTGAAGAGTCCGTCCGCAACCGGAAGGTTCTGCGTCTCGCTCCAGAGCAGGGCGCCTCCGCTTTCATCGTCGTATATCAGGAACCTAATGCTGTACGATCCGTCTTCGACGAGGTCGCCGCCGGAATCCCGCAGTACACCCTGGTAGCTCAGTGTCCTGGGAACCTCGCCCGTGCTTGCTACGGCCAGCACCGCCGATAGGATGAGTATCAACGATATCCTTTTCATTGTATTCCCCCTTTTGATTCCGTTTGTGAGTCATCTGAGGATGACCATCTTCTTGGTTTCCACACGATGTCCCGATTTGAGGCGGAAAAAGTAGACTCCGCTGGCCAGTCCGTCCGGCCTGAATGGAACGACGTGGATGCCGGCTTTCATATGCCTGTCGACCACGATCCTCACCTGCCTGCCTGCCACGTCGTAGACCTTCAGTGATACATCCGAATCCTCCGAGAGCGAGAACTTTATGGTCGTGGAGGGATTGAACGGATTCGGGTAGTTCTGGTAGAGCCTGAAAGCATAGGGCAACATGCCGCCGGAGGCATCTGTTACAATTAGCCAGGGCATATACCAGAATCCGGACTGGTGAGAGTAGCCGCCGCCTGTCGCCTCGTCCGTTGCCGTCTGGCCCACTGTCTGTTCGAGGATAAATCCACCGCCCGAGACCCTGCCTCCTCCTGCGGAAATCACCTCTTTCGAGACGTACTCCTGCGCCTGCGGCCCAGCCGCCAGAAGCAGCGGAAAGGCCAAAAACGCAGCTAGAAGCGTTTTGGATTTCATTTTGCCACCTTCCCTTTGGATCGAGATAAGTCTATCAGAATCAATTGCTTGTGTCAATGAATTTCTAGCGGGGGGGGGCGATTCGTCGAGCAAAGCCGGAATCCGCTAGACGCCGGAGGAGATAGAATCACTATGAAAACAATGACTTGGAGATCCGGAGCGTATGCCACAATTAAACGATCGCCCGATGACCACAGCCGCCCCGTGAACCGGATTTTATTTTTGATCGAACCCGGGGAGTTGTAATAGGATAAACGGACTTCCACAGTTACTTTCAGCGACCGGGAAGGTGACGGATGGTTCCCACGTATGAAAACAAGGCCATGCGCCGTTTTCGAATAATTATTGCCGCCGTTACCGTACTGTGCGTGCTCGTTTGTGCGGTCTATGCGGCCGGTGAGTTTTACAGACGCCGCGATTATCGCGAGAAGTTCCACCGGATGCACGGAAGCCTCGGTTGCGTGCAGATGGTGGACGAAGGGCGGCGAAGCGGCCATCATTTCTGGTCGCTTGAACTGAGCGTCGACAGCGGCGCCTACATATCGGCGAGCCTCAAGGTCCCGGCAGGTGAAGGTGGGCGTTACCCCGCACTCGTTGTTCTCGGGGGATTGCGGACCGGCCGACGCACGATCGACTATCTCGGCAGCACGAAAGGCATTGTTATTCTGGCGCTCGATTACCCATACGAGGGCAAGAAGGAGGATCTGGGCGTCATCGAGTTCCTGTGGGCTCTACCGCGAATCCGAAGGGCGGTGATCGAAACCGTGCCCTCGGTCATGCTCTGGATAGATTATCTGCTGACTAGGGAGGACGTCGAGCAGGACAAGATCATGCTCGTTGGAGGCAGCCTCGGGGCCATGTTCGTGCCTGCGGCGATGGCGGCGGACGAGCGTATAGCGGCCGGAGCGATATTGTTCGGGGCGGGGGACATCGAGCGTCTTGCAAGGGCCAACCTTAGGATGCCGGCCTTTGCGTCGGCGCCTGCCGCATGGTTGTGCGCTGTGCTCGCCTCTCCCGTTGAGCCGCTCAAATACGTGGCGGATGTCTCACCGCGCCCCCTCTTCATGCTCAACGGGCTGGGCGATCCACGCATCCCGGCCCGATGCAGCACCACCCTTCACGAGACGGCGAGAGAGCCGAAGACTATCAGGTGGATAGATGCGGGACACGTCAACGTCAGGTCATCGGAATTCCACGAGCAGGTCGGCCGGGAATTGACTCAGTGGCTGGTGTCCCTGGAGTTCATCGAACCTGGATTATTCTAACACGCGAAGGATTCAGGGAATCATCTCACTGCACATCGGCCTGGTTGTCGATGATCTTGCCCGCGCGGTTTCTGACCTGCTGGATGAGCCTGGTGTCGTTCCAATCGCGGTCATGAGGGTGGGCGCCCACATTTTCTAGAACGGCATCCTCGACGGCGCTGCTCGGAAGCACCACGATGGAATCGTCCCAAACGGGCGGTTCGTCGACGATGACGTCGACGCTCCCCGGCATGTTCTGCGTAACGCTCGTGGAATGATCATACGGCACGTACGCTTCACACGGGTTATCGTAAACGTAAATTTCCGCTCCTTCGGATAGATCGGTGAGCCTGATGGAGTGACGCAGCTCGTCCCGCGCGCTGGGACCTTTGATGCACACGTTACCGATGATCGTCGTTTTCGGCTGATCCACTTTGTGAAGGTTGTTTACATGGATGAACATCTTCCAGGGATCGTATATCACGTTGTTCACTATGATGGTCTCGGTGCCGCCGCTGATATTGGGCGTTCTATCTGCGCAGTGCGCGATCAGGTTCCTGACCAGATGGATACGCTTCGAATTATACCCGATGAAGGGGCCGCATGAGTGGGCTCCATCCGGATGGATGGAGTTGAGCAGCGATTCGGCGAATATGCAGTTGCTGAACACTACGTCCGAGACTTTGTCAGAGAAGTTTGCGCTCCATGTACACGCGGTCTCGTCCGTCGCCCAGTAGAGTGAACAGTGATCGATCAGAATATTGCGAACCGGCATGCCCTCGTTGTTACCGGCGATGTCGATCGCGTCGTGATCTCCAGGGTTGGGATCGTGTTCCTTGTTCCCGTCGCCCACGTGGATTCGTACGTGATGTATACTTACATCGTGAGTGCGGATCTTGAGCCCGTAATGCTTCAGCGTTATTCCCGGGGCGGGCGCGGATAGCCCGTCCACGGTGACATGTGGATTTCTTACGGCAATCGCGCTGCCGAGCTCGATCGTCCCGGCTATGTCGAAGACGATCCTTCGCGGGGTTTTCGTGAGCTCGAGAGCCTGCCGCAGGCTGCCCTCGCCGGAATCCGCCAGGGTAGTCACGCGCACGACGGGTTTCTCGCCGATCGGCGCCCCCGAGGCCGTCTCACCGGCCTCCACAGCGGGCGGGCCGGCGATGTTTTCGCATGATATCCAGGCCAGGAAGATAAATAGAATCGCCAAGGCCAGGAGCCTGAGGAATAATTCTCTTAACGTCAACCGGATCCTTTATGCAGCGCAAGAAGATGCAATCACAAGAATTTATCGTGGCCGAATATTGCAATTCGGCCGGTTTATCACATACAATTGTACCATACAACGGGGGCGGAAAGCAACCCGTGAAATGGGTCTGGACTGGTGTGCCGTAAGGTGTTCGGCCGTCTATATAATTGTGATATTATCGCTTACAGGCCGCGGAGCCGCTTGTAGTACGAGTGCGACGTATATAGTGCCGCAGCCGGATTGTGGCCGGTTACCCGGTCTTTGGCGATCAATACCGTAACGGGGGCTTCGCTGTGACGAAAGAACAGGCTGTCATGCCCCACGCACAGGCCGACAAGAACGTTCAGCTGTGTTCCGGCTCTCGCGAGCAGCCTGGCTTGGGCGATTGGATTACAGAGCGCTTCGAATTGACCGGGTCTTATTTTTTCCTCGTCCTTGAGCCCAACAACCTCCTTGGGTATCGATCCGACCTTGCAGACCACGGACGAGACCTTGAATCCGTTCGCCAGCAGGATATCCTCCGTGAGGCGGGCCTCCTGGGTGGTTCCCACGCAACATGCGAGTCCGATATGCTCCGCGCCGATGCGGCGTGCGAAGGCCATGATCTCCTCGATCCTGCTGTCCTTGCAGTAACCCGCGGCCTCGGTTTGCGCCGCAGGCAATGCCAGCATTCGAACCTCGGGATTATCGAGATATTCCCGCCTTACTTCGTCCAGCAGCTCTTTGTTGCCGGAAGCAGGGCAGAACGATGGCTGTTTCCTCTCTCCCGGTTGATAGCGGCATGCTTGAATTTCGCATCTTGCGCATGTAAGGCCTCTCTTTGAGCTCATGTAGCACCTCCACCGGGGAGAAATCCCCTATTCATCGGCTCCTATCTGCTGAGCGGTTTAGTCGAGCCATCAGTTGTAATCTTCCATTATCTTCGGGTCCTCGTTCATCAGCTGACCGGCGAGTTCCTCCATCTTGGTATCCTTCCAGAAGGAAAGATTCCTGTGGACATCCATGTATTTCATGGGTATGGGATGTGTGCCTATCACAACCGGGATCTGATATCGCGATTCGATGTACTCCTTGAAACGTCTTATACGGGGACACGGTGGATACCCGACGACAAGACCGGTGGCCAGATGAATCGCCTCGGCCCCGTTCTTGATCATCTCTTCAGGCACGTATTCCACGTTCCCCCCCGGGCAGTCACCGCAGTAGGAGTATCCGACGAGCTCGAGATCTTCCTCCTCCGGATATGCGGCGAATCCTCCGACGCGCTCCCGCATTGCGCGGAGACACTTGCCCCCCCCGCAGTTCTTGTAGCGGCCGCAGATGATGATGCCTATCTTTTTCATCGCGTTCTCCTTTCAGGATTGACTTGAGCTCTATACGTATCCCGGAAAAGCACATTTCATAATATATATATCATTGGCGGACTCGATAAGAAAATAATGAGGATTTACTCTTTGATTGTTCAATCAATTATCGTTATTTTATCAAAAGAGGGGACCACCCGCCTATTTCCTTTCAACCGGAGAATGGATGCAACAGGAAGCTCGGGCGATCTGCATGCGAGGAGGGGCGAGATGGTTTCTGCGGCGGCCTGCAATGAAAGGTTTAAAAACCGTTACGGCGTGTATCTGAGGTGCTCACTCCTGGCCGCACTGGCGTTTCATTTCCTGCTTTTTTATTTTTTCCCGGCATTCGAGATCAAGCCCTATATTTTGCTCGAGACCGAGGAATTCGAGCTTGTCGTTCCGGATATGATCAAGTTACCGGAGATGCCCCGGGAGATCGCGCAGCCGGTACCTGCGATTCTGCCGTCCGACGATGATGCGTGCGACGAAGATATCTACATTATGCCAAACGTGTTCAAAAGCGTGGCCGAGATGCCGGTGGTTAAGAATGTTGCAGACGAACGTTCCAAGGTGTTCTACCCGTTCGATGAAGCGCCGGTACTCCTGAAGTATGTCAACCCGGTCTATCCGGAGCTTGCCATGAATGCCGGTATCGAAGGGACAGTTATGCTTCGGGTTCTTGTGGGAAGCAACGGGAAGGTGCTGGAGGTCGGCATAATTCATTCTGATGTCAGCGCTGCTATGGAGAGGTCGGCGGTCGCCGCCGCACGGCAGTTCGTGTTCAGACCTGCGATGCAGCGCACCGTCGCGGTAAGGGCGTATATGGCCATTCCGGTCAGGTTCAGGCTGCAGTGAGCGCAATCGGCATAAGCTTCGTTATTGATACGCCGGATATCGATGCTTATCGTCCATCGCATTTTTAATTCGGCAGCTATAAAAGCTCTGCTGCCGATCCACTCCGCCACGTCCACTAAGAATTAGTAAACGTCATTGCCCTATGATATAATCCAGCTCGAATATATCCGGTTGACAGGGATGATGCATTGACGGGATCTCGATCGATGATGCGTTTATCGGTATATCTGAGAACTATCGGAACCGTCGCGCTGGTTGCCGCGATTGCCTGCGGCAAGCGGCCGGCCGTAAGGGTTCCGGCCGGCATGCCGTACGAATGCGCTATCCTGCGTGGGCCCGAGGAATCCGCAGATACTCTGATCGTGTCGTTGCCCGGCCGCGTACGGCCGGGCAACGCACCGTTGCCTCGCAATGCAGGAGAGGAGTTGTTGTTCGGGCATATGTACGAGACCCTGGCCACGGTGGACTGTCGTGACGAGGTCAGGGAGGGTCTCGCGGAATCCTGGGAAAGCGGTGGGGGAGGAAGGTGCTGGACTTTCAGGCTGCGCGCTGATGCAAGGTTCTGGGACGGCACACCGGTAACAGCATCGGATGTGGCCTGGAGCTGGCGGTACGCTGCTGTCGAGCCGGCGATGAGCGGAGCCGGCATCGATTCGGTTACGGTCTCCGGCAACAGGGTGCTTCATGTTCACTTCAGGTATCCCCATAGGGATGCCCCGCGCTCTCTCTCGGCACCCGGATTCGCGGTTGTGAAGCCTACATGGGATTCGGAGTGGCCGCTGGGTTCCGGACCGTACACGATTACGGGAAGTGGACGTGCGGAGACCGTTGGGGCCGGGCAGATTTTGATCCTCGAACCAGCTTTCGGCGCCGGGGGACCGGTATTACGATTCATGTGGATGTACGAGCACGATGCCAGGGATCTGCTGGAGGGCGTAATCGATGTAATGATAACCTCCGATCCGGCCGTGATCGAGTACGCGTCTGAAACACCCGGACTCGTGACCCTTGCTCTGCCATGGGATATTACCTATGTGTTCCTCTCTCCTTCCAGTGTAGAGGCAATCCGGGACGGCGGAGGACCATGCGTGATACCTTCGGATCTCTCCGAGGGATTGGCGCGGGACGCGGTCAGGTGCGATGCCCGTGGATACCGGCATCCCAATTGGTGGACGGATATTCACGGCTGCGAGGGGCTTTTCGACGCCATCCCGTGGGTTCCGTCCAATCCAAGGGGTGCCGAAATCTCCCGCGGTCCCAAACGCGTGCTATACGATACCGTAGATCCGGTCGCCAGGGACCTGGCAGAGCGGATAGTGGCTCTCGCCGCGGCGGATCCGGAGCACTATACCGATGCGGAGGCGTTCGATTCCGCGCTTCACGGTATCTTGCGCGACGGCGCCGGAACCGTGGCGGAGGGAGTGTCGAACCGGGACCTGGATAGGCGTCTTCGATACGGCTACGACTTCGCGTACGTGATTCCCGTCACGAGCCGTCCGTACGATCCATGCCACGAGGCCAGAGATCTTGTGAGCCGGGCCCGGTGGCTGGCTAACCTCGGGATCGATTTCCCCAAGGCCGTCGTACCGCTCGTTGAGACGCGCAGGCACGTGATAGCCGACAGCAGCAAGGCCGGATTGATCGCCGACTGGTACGGCGGGATCTTCATAGTGAGCGGTAAGCCGGAGGAGGTGTGGTCCCGGTGAATTTCAAGACCCGGCTGCTGATCATCCTGCTGCTGGCGGTTCTCCTGCCGATGATACTGCTGGCGCTCTTCGTCCGCGATGAGATGACCGATCGGTTGACGGTCCAGTTCGAGCGCCGCGTCGAATCGTTGGTTTCGGTTATAGAGGATGACCTGGCCCAGGAGGGGGAGACGATTGCACGATCGCTGTCCGTTATTCGTGCTGCCGTTGTCGATGACAACCGGTTCCGGCGGGCGGCGGTGGACCGTGTCCCGGGAGAGCGTCGCTACCTTCTCGATTACGCGGGAAGCGCTATGCAGCTGGCCGGTTTGTCGATGCTTCAAATCCAGGACGAAACGGGACGTATAATAAGTTCCGGGCATTTCCGCAACGAGTACGACCGCATGGATCCCGGGCTGCCCGGGCTGCTCGCATCCACCCCCGGTGGCACCGCCCTGGTGCATGTGAGGGCTCCGGACACCCCGTTTCTAGCGCTTGCACGGGCGGATACGTTCCGGATGGGAGATAGGCGGTTCGTGATCGTCGCCGGCTCTAGGATCGGACGGCGGTTCCTGGCCGGGCTCGCCAGGGACGAGGAGCTGGACGTGTCGCTCGTCTATCCGGGTGGTGTCCTGAGCTCGCTGTCGGGCAGCTCCGGATCCGGGAGCGATGCGACTCCAGCGGGGACAGGATCGGGGGCGAGCCCCGGAGCCGCTGGGGAGATCGTCCGCGAGTTGAGCGTGCCGTTCATCGGCCAGCAACGCGGCGGACTGTCCAGCGCGGAGTTCAGGGTCATACATCGGCTGGCGGGGCTGCATGCCCTGAGAAGCAGTATAGATAGGTGGTTCGCCATCGCGGTGGCAGTAGCTGTAGTTATGGCCGTTGTCGTCGTGAGCTGGCTCGCGGTTCGAATCAGCAGGCCGCTTGTCGAATTGGCTGATAAGACCTCGCGAATCGATATCGACCGCCTGGATGTGGATTTCTCCACGAGGCGCAGGGATGAGATCGGTGCGCTTTCCAGGCTGCTGGGTGCCATGACGGAAAGGCTGCGCGCGAGCGCCGTTCGTATAAGGGACGCGGAACGCCGCGCCACGCTCGGGGAGATGGCCAGGCAGGTCAATCACGATATAAAGAACGGGCTCATACCCATACGAAATGTATTCCGGCACTTGACCCGAACGGCGGAGACCGACCCGGGAGGACTGCCCGGGATTATACAAGAGAGGCGGAGCACCATCGATTCCAGCATATCCTACCTGGAAAACCTGGTGCTCAATTACTCGCGTTTTTACCCGCGGGTAGAGAGCCGGCCCTGTGACTTGAATGGGATCATCCGGCGACTGGTCTTCGACCTGCAGGGGCCCGGTGACGGGGAGATCCGTATGAATCTGGCCGAGGGCTCCGTCGTCTCCGGCGATCCGGTATCGCTGCGGCGTATTGTCGAAAACCTCGTGTGTAACGCCGTCGAGAGCCTCGAGTCGCGGCAGGGACACGTTTTCGTGTCCACGGAGCTGCTATCAGGGGAGGGCGGACGTGCGGGGGTGAGGATCGTGGTTTCGGATACGGGGAAGGGGATGAACGAGGAGCAGAGGAAAAGGATTTTCGATGATTTCTTCACGACTAAGGAAAAGGGCACGGGATTGGGGCTCTCGATTGTGAAGAGACTGGTTATGGACCTCGGCGGTTCTATTTCCGTGGAGAGCCGGGAGGCGAAGGGCAGCCGGTTCATCGTAGATCTACCCTGTTTGGATGATGTTTGATGTCACGGGTGAACGGGCAGCCGAAGCCCGGGAGGACGGTATAGATGACTCTAGTATTGGTTGTTGATGACGTGCCGGCGATGGCGGAGCAGTATGCCTATGATTTAAAAAGGGTGGGAGGATACGAGACCGTTGTTGCGACCGGCGGTGCTGATGCACTCGAGATAATTGAAGGGGAGGCCGTTGACTGCATGATACTGGATCTCGAGATGCCCGGCGTGGATGGCTTCGAGGTGCTTCGCACGCTGGGAAAGAAGGGCATAGGCATACCCGTTATAGTATACACGGGGACCGGTGACTACGACCGTTGCGCTAAAGCGATCAGGCTCGGCGCATACAGCTTCATCGACAAGGCGGAATCTATGGAGCGTGTTGTAAGGGAGGTCGAGAACGCCCTCGAAAGGGTGAGGCTAGAAAACGAAGTGAAGATGCTCAAGAAGGATCTCGGGGCGGATACCCCGATCATCGGCTCCAGCCTTCCCATGCAGCTGTTGAAAGAGCATATCGCCCGTGTGGCGCGCATTCCCAGCCCGGTTTTGATAGTGGGGGAGAGCGGGACGGGGAAGGAGCTTGTCGCGAGGGAGATCCATCGCCTCGGCTCGGGTGCCAAGTCCCCCTTTGTCGCTATAAACAGCGCGGCTCTCTCCGAGAGCTTGATCGAGAGCGAGCTTTTCGGCCATGAACGAGGGGCGTTCACCGGAGCGGAGCGGACCCACAGGGGGGCGTTCGAGCTGGCCCGCGGCGGAACGCTGTTTCTCGACGAGATAGGAGAGCTGCCCATGCCCGCCCAGGCGAAGCTGCTGAGGGTGCTCGAGGAGCGAAAGGTGACACGCCTGGGCGGAGAGCGCGTGATCGATGTGGATACCCGCGTTGTCACCGCAACAAACCGTGATCTCGAATCCGAAATGGAGGCGGGGCGTTTCAGGCGGGATCTCTTCTTCCGGCTGAACGTGCACATGCTTGTCGTGCCTCCACTCAGGGAACGCCTATCCGATATATCCGAGCTGGTGGAGCACTTTCTGGCCGGCACGTGTGAAAGGCTCGGTATTGCTGGAAAGCGTATGGATCCCGAGGCGCTGGACTGCTTGATGGGGTATGAATGGCCGCGCAACAACGTCCGCGAGCTGAGGAACATCATAGAGCGGATGATAATCGCCACCGATTCCGATGTGATCAGGCTCGATCATGTGCCTGTGGAGGTGAAGGGCGCTACGGCATCGAAAAAAAACGGGCAGCCTGGGACATTCGCCGAGTTGAAGGCGGAGGCCGAGCGGCGAATCATAGTCGCCTCCCTAGAGCGTAACGACTGGCATATAACCCGCACGGCAAAGGAGCTGGGGCTCGCCGATCACTCCAGCCTGCTCAAGATCATGCGCAGGCACAATCTCAAACGCAGGCAGTAAAGATGTGTCCTATTAGACACATTCACGCTTCAGGTTTCGTGTTCGAATGGACACAAAGCTGTCCGGCGAACCCCGGTGGCCTCGGCGTTCATGCCATGCAATCTATTACTATACAATAAATTATACTAATCAGACAATCTTCCTTTCCGTTTGGAATCCGGATTGCCATATGGATGGTCGGATGCAGTTCAGAGGCTTCGCCCCGGGAGGGGCACAAACAGGAAAGGAGGTTCGAGATGCTGTACACACGAAGGCTCAAGGGGAATGTGATAACGGTTGTTGTGTGTATCGCGGTGCTCGTGCTGGCGGCGGTCATCGCCGGCTGCGGTGACGGCGGCAGCAGAAAGGAGAGGGGGGACGTTTCTTCGAGTAGAGCGGGAGAGGGCGATTCAAGACGGGCGGAGAGAACAGTAGCGGTCAGCGAGTCGACGACGATACGCCTTAAACCCGGAGAAGAGGTTGCCCGGGTGCCTGAGCCGCCGAAAGAGGTCACCTACGAGGAGGCGGAAGCGGCCTACAATCAGAGGAGCTATAAGGAGGCAGTGGAGCTTTTTACTTTGTACACGGAGCGCAGGAATGCGAATCCATGGGGCTACTACATGCTGGGCCTTTCCGCCTGGAAGGCGGGAGACCATGTGTTGGCTGAAGAGGGATTCGAGAAGGCGCTGGAACTCGATGGGCTTCACGTGAAGAGCTGGCTCAACCTGGGCCGCGTGCTGCTGGATATGGGAAGACCGGATGATGCTCTTGCTAAGATCGATGAGGCCCTGTTGATCGATCCGGAGTCGAACGTCGCGTACCGTCTCAGGGGCAGGGCGTATCATCAGCTGGGACAGAGCGAGGAGGCGGTCAGCTCATACCGCCGTGCGATCCTGATCGATAATGGAGACGCATGGTCGATGAACAACCTGGGCCTTGTACTTATTAAGCAGGAGCTCTTCGAGGAGGCCCTGCCGCCGTTGGCCCGGGCGGTGGAGCTCAGGGATGACGTTGCGGTCTTTAAGAATAACCTGGGCATGGCGTTCGAGCGTACCGGGCATTTCCGCGCCGCCGAAGATGCCTACAGCTCTGCGGTCGCGATCGACGAAGCCTACGAAAAGGCCTATATGAACCTAGACAGGATCACGGCCGTCGAAGGCGTGCCGTCGCACGGGCAGGTCGATTTGAGCGCCCTTGCTCAGAGCTTCATCGACGAGATCTCGAGCTGGAGTGCCGCAGAGGCCGCTGGTAAGACGAACGACACGATGGAAGTGGAGTCGGGCCCGACGCTTGTCGGTGACGCCAGCATCTCCTACACCGACTCGACCGGAAACGGGCCGGAGCGCGATTAGCCGCTGATAGTCAGGGTGGTGAGGTGGTGGATGGGTGCGCCCCGTCTGGGATATCCTCAGACGGGGCGTTATTATCGATACGGCGTGCCCATGACAACGATCCGGCAAACACGCTTAAAAGTTTCTTGTGCATTTCCCTTATATATTGACATTTACGCCTGATTGATATAAAATACCTCACGTCATAATACTATGCGAAAGAAATATAAGCGGATACGGAGTTGATACCGCTTCGTTGATCGGCGGAGCGTTTACTGTTAATGATCAATGAAATTATTTTTTATCATCAGGGACGACAGTCCCCGGTTTGACCGGATAGATACCCGGATATTGGTTTTTTCGGTAGTAAAAAGTGTAGGATCTGGAAACTTGAAACAGGCAAAGGAGGTTGTTATGGCTAAGGTGATTAGAATGGGCACCACTGCCGTTATTGCGGTGCTCCTGATCGTTCTTCTGGTTCCGCTGGTTGCTCTCGCCGATGTTGACATCATGTCCGGCCGGCAGTTCAGCGCAACCCGTCCCTCCGCAGCCGCAATTCCACAGGCTCCAGAGGGAGCAGCGGCATACAACGTATTGTGGGACCTGACACACGGGGTTTACTTGAGCTACGAACCCTCGGGGGACTATGCGGGCCTCGTCGCCCTACTTGCCACTGAAGGGTTCACTGTAACCACGACAGCGGCGGGGATTCATAATATAGACCTGTCGGGATATGATATCATAGTCATCAGTGTGGGAGGCTCCTGGGATTCTCCATACACCGCACCGGAGGTCACGGCGGTTCAGAATTTCATCACTGGCGGCGGTGCTATACTGGTCATGGGTGAAAACACGGACTGTCCCAACGAACATGTCAATCCTATTACTGAAGCCTTCGGGACGACATGCGGTGTTTCATATCTGGCCAGCGCGGAGTTCGATAATCTCTCGGGCCACAGCATGTTTGACGGGATAACGACAATTCATTACGTGGCAGCCGGCGAGCTGGCGGCCACCTCCCCCTCTTCGGAAGAAGCATGGGATCCTGACGGCTTTCCCACTGTTACCTCCATGGATGATTGCCGCATGATCGTAACCGGTGATTGCAATTTCTGCGATGACTCGTACAGGGGCAGCTATGACAACGAGGCGTTCATACTCAACGTTTTTCATTACCTCGCGCAGTGCGGCGATCAATGCAAGCAGCCTAAGCTGATGCTGAAGGGCTTCAGGGAGGTCGACTGGGACGATCCGTATTGGGAGGTGCAGGTCGAGGTTTATAACGAAGGCCCCGGCCCTGCGAATGATGTCTACGCCTCGATGAACAACGATCTCGCGTGGCTGGTCATCCCCGATCCCAACTGCTATTACGGGAACATAGCCGATGGCATGACTTCATGGGGTGATGACAGCTACACGTTCGATCTTACCTGCAGTCCCGGCGGCCCGTTCAACGTATGGTTCGATGTGTCCTATCGGGATGAATGCGGTAACAAGTACCAGGTGATGCTGGATCCGGAATTCGATAGGGAATCTACGCCCAAAGTGTCCTACGAGCTGGAGCAGAACTATCCGAATCCGTTCAATCCAGCGACGGTGATCAACTTCCAGATACCGAGGGCCGGGCATGTCAGCCTTAATGTCTACGACGTCTCCGGACGCCTCGTCAGAAGGCTCGTAAACGGCCACAGGGATGCAGGCCCGCATGCGGTGGAATGGAACGGTAAGGATGATGCCGGGCTGACGGTTGCATCCGGCATATATTTCTACAAGTTGAACGCCGATAACTTTGTGAAGACACGGAGAATGGTCCTTCTCAGGTGATTCGTGGATCCTTTAAGCGAATTGCTTAATTGGAAACCCGGCCGGCCGAGCTCATCCAGGGCTCGGCAGCCGGGTTTCTTCTGTTCGTTCAAAGCGGATAACTTGATCCGGAGCGAGCTGGGTGATTTATGGATTCAGCTCTTCCACTTTGGGGCTGATAACTTGATACGGGGAGCTGAGTGATTTCGGGATCTCTGCTCCTCCCCTTCATCTTTTGTGCGTCGGCCTTCATCCTGGGCTGGATTTCCGGATTATAATCCTTGCAGGGATTCTGTATATATGGTATGGTTTAATATGTTCTGAAAGGATTGAATGATTGTTATCCGAAGCTTCCAGCAGATTTATCGAGAAATGGGGTTCGATGGGTGTCCTTTGGGGCATCAACCGCTCCATGGCTCGTATCCACGCGTTCATCATTCTCTCCGACGAACCGGTCGATCTCGATTCGGTTGCGAATGAGCTGGAGATAAGCCGCGGTAATGCGAGTATGTCTCTGAAGGAACTGAGAAATTGGGGAGTGATAAAACGCGTGCATATCTCGGGTGACAGGCGGGATTTCTATATTGCCGAACCCGACATGTGGAACATGCTTTTCAATATCGCGACGGAGAGGAAAAAGCGGGAGTTCGATCCGGCGCTCCAGGCCCTGCGCCGCCTGTTATCGGAGGTGGATGAGAAGAAGGAAAGGGGGGTGTACGGGCGGCTTACAGAGCTGGAGGACACTATCGCGGCGATCGACCGGATCATGCAGAGGTTCCTTGGTAATGAGAAGGCCAGCAGGGCGATGCTGGAGCTCTTGAGCAGCGCCAATCTGTGATTTCCTCTTGTCGATGAGGTGATATTTTTTGCCGTGCTGCTCATTATTTTCGGTGGTTTGTAAAACTTAGGGCGGCTACCATGCTGGACGAAATCAAAGCGCCTATAGCGACAGAGCTGGAGGAAGCCGAAGCCGAATTCAGATCGCTGGTCAGGTCGAAAGTTCCGCTCATCAATGATATCATCGATCACGTGGCGATCCACAAGGGGAAGAGGTTACGTCCGATATTACTTCTGCTGTGCAGCGGGGCGGCCGGTGGTATATCCAGTGATTCGATCAGGGCGGCGGCCATGGTCGAGCTTCTGCACACCGCCACGTTGATTCATGACGACGTCATCGATGAATCCGCTATGAGGCGAGGCGGACCATCGATAAACTCGCTCTGGGGTAACAGGGCCTCCATATTGATAGGAGACCTCTTCTTCTCGAGGGTTCTCTCGAGGCTTGCGGAGATAAGAAATCCGGAAGTGACGGCGATGATGTCGATGACGATCAAGTGGGTTTGTGAAGGGGAGCTGATTCAACTGGAGAACGGTTTAAGGCAAAAAGCAGTTGATGAGGATATATACTTCAATCTCATCGCAAAGAAGACGGCTTCACTGCTGGCGGCCGCGTGCGAGTTGGGAGTGATATCATCGAGCTCGAATACGAACGGCAAGGACAGGTCGAGGTTCGGCAAGTTCGGAGAACAGCTCGGAATTGCGTTTCAGATAAGAGATGATGTAATGGATCTCGTTGGAGCACAGATGCGCCTTGGGAAGCCGGTTGCGAACGATATCAAGGGTAATACACTGACGCTGCCGTTGTTGTATGGATTGCGGAATTGCTCGGATGGCGATCGTGTAAAGATCGAAGCGCTACTGGAAGCGGGCGTAAGAGACACGGATGTGGAAGAGATCAGCAGATTCGTGCTGGATTCGGGCGGGATCGCCTATGCCGAGGACAAGGCGAATCAGCATATCGACGTCGCCCTCTCCTTCTTGGAGGGATATGAGAACACGATATACAAGAGGTCGCTGGTTAAGCTGGCGGAATTCACGGTCGGACGAGGCAACTGATTGTCCTATCCGGGTGACGTGAGGACGGAAGCAATTAATAATGAAGGCAACTGTTTGTAGATATATACGTTAAGGGCACGTGTAGCCCGGTCCGGCCCATCAGATGATCCCACTTAAATTATATCGCTAAAAACCATCTCCTTACTTTCTGCCTTAATCTGTCCACTTTCTTCTGAAGGCGCACAATTTCCCGGGTATGCGGTGTTCCCGGCGGTGAGCGGGAGCATGTACAGTAAGTGAAAGAGCGCCCCGGTGTTGACAGCCGGGGCGCTCGCTTTGATGGGTGGAGGGTGTTTCATTCTTTGAATCTTGCAAGGCCGGCGCAGCTCCGTTACGAAGTCCATCCTGAAAATATGATGATTGACTAACAACCGGTTGGGCTTACTTCGGGATTGTTATTGAATTATTGAAAAATTGCTGTAGTCTATTTGTCTTATGGAGCAACAGTCGAATATTTCCGGGCCGACCTCCGTTGATACCGAACGGCTCTACTCTGCTGTCAGGGATTACGGTGACCGCCTGCTTGAGAATATCGATGATGAAACGGGCGAGCTCCACGATCCCTTCGAAACCCTTTACGGCGAGGGCTACGGGCCGGCCCTGGCTGCGAATATATTTGCCGGGCTGTACGTAGAATTCGATGAAGAAAGATATCTCACGGGTGCACGCCTGTCGTTGAAACGGGTATTCGATAAGCTTCGCAATCCCACGGACAATTCTCCCTTTACCGACATATTTCTGTATTTCTGGTCACTCAAGGCATACCGCCTGCTCGAGCGGAGACGACCGCCCGGGGAGATGGAGAGGTGGAGGGAGCTGTTTGTTGGTAGCGATTACCGCTTTTCGCCTCCTAATACGAACGGGTACTGCCTTCTGGTGAGCACGGCTCTCGCATACGAGATGATGGGCTTCGGGAGCGCCCGGAGGGAAGAGCTTGATCGTATGGTCGATACGATAAGCTCCATGCAGAACGGTTCTGGATTCATAGACGATGCCATGAGACGGCACAGCGGGCCGGTGGAAAATTACAAACGCAGCTTCAGGCAGATGCTAGATAAGGTCAGGTTCCGGTTCGGATTGGAGAGGTCGTCCGAAAGGGACCTCAAGCCGATAGCTTATCATATCTTCTGCTGCGCCGTCCTGGCCGAATCGATTATGATGGGCGAGCAGCACGAAAAACCGGAACTCGGCCCTTACAAGGAGAGGATTGCAGAGATCGTGAATGGAGGTATCTCCTGGATCGACAAATTCACCGGAACGGACGGCTCCGTGTCGATGACCGAGCGCAGCAGGGATCAGATGTGGACGGGGATGTGCTACGCTTACATTCTCGCGCTGCGGGGCACACGGAAATCAGCGGCATTGATGGGGAGGCATATCGACTGGTGGCTAAGATTTCTGAAGAAAGACGGCACCTGCTCGGTTGCACCCAACTATTTCTCCAACGGCCTGAGAGTGGGTTTCGAGCACTATTCGATCATGTCTATGTACGTTTCCCTGGGTTTCAGCTATCTGCTGGACATCGCCGATGTGTTATCAGGTAATAGGACCATCGATGGGATTGTAGACGTCGGTGCCGGGGGCGATGATATATGGGTAGATGAGGAGGCCGGATATATCCATATTCGCCGGGGAAAGAGCTCATCCGCTGTTTCCCTGAGACGGCATCATGGAGGCTACTTCGGTGGGTACTGTCCGGCTATGGGGCTGTTCAACACGGTGATCGACGGAAGCCGGTCACGCCCGCTCCCGTCGCCTTGCTACCGGGTGAGGGGGCTCGGTGTGGCGATGTCGATCCAGCGGTCGGATCTGGCCAACAACGGCGTGTATGAGGGGATCCGCGCCTTCCGGGGTGGGAAGTCCTGGGGATCAGATTTTACGTCTAACGCTAGGATCGTAGAGAGTGCGGATCGACTCGTCCTCGCAGCCGTACACAACGGCATCGAAATAGTGAAATCGATCGAACTCGATGATACATCGCTCGAGATTGCTTATGCACTCAAAATCAATAACCGCCTGGACAAATTGCTCGTGACATATCCGATGCTGATGTCGGACGGCAGGATCGAGACGGAATTGGGCATCAGAGGGCCGGTGGTCACCTTCGCCTTTGGAGACGAGAATTACAGGCTGTCATGCAAGGAAGGGTATGACTGGATTCACAATCAGGAGCGGTTCTTCCTGTCGACTTCCGGGATCACAAGCCAGCTGTACGTGATCGTTGGGAGGAACGTCAGCTCGGGAAGCAAGTTGAAATGCAGCTTGAGGCTCGATAAGCTGTCTTGACCGTCTCGAAGGTGATCGATGCGCGGCGCAAGCTCCTGACCGACATGCGCTGATAAGAGATGGGATAGTAATGGGAGATATCGAATCCATAATAAAGGGCCGGAGATCGATCAGGAAATTCAAGGCCGGCGTTACGGACCGGTCTCTGCTGGAAAAGCTCGTCGAGCTCGCGCTTTGGGCGCCGAGCTCCTGTAACAGGCAGACCGTCCAGTTCAGATTCGTCAGCGATCCCGACTTGATTCTCAAGGTTGCGAAGGCCGCGTTCGACCAGCCGATTCTTCACCAACCGGTTACGCTTACGGTCGTCTGTGTCGATCTCGGCAGGTACCGTAACGTAACCCTGGAGAATAACCTCGCACCGTATCTGGACGCGGGGCTGGCCATGCAGAATTTCCTTCTGGCGGCATCGGAAATGGATATAGGGTCTTGCGTGATCGCGGGGAGATTGAACCAGGATCTAATAAGGGACGTGTTGGGCCTTCCCGGCAACTGGATGATAGCTGCCCTGATCGCAATCGGAATTTCCGGCGAGCTGAATCCCCCTCCCGAACGTGATAATGTCGCGCGCCATGTCGTATTCGACGGGGAGAAGGTGAGGGAGGGGCAGACCTCGTACGAGGAATATATATCATTACGCAGGAGGTGGTCCAGGGCGGGCTTCAACGTTACGTGGGCATACCGAAGGCCCAAAGAGGGAGTACCTGTTTTCCGGCATGCGCATGCCGAGCTGAAAGATAGATTGAAGCCGGAGGAGCGGTGCCTGATCACGAATACGGTGATGGGTGAATTTATTATAGATGCGGATAACGTGGAGCATATGGCTGCAAGCGATGATGAGCTGTGGTATCTCAGGGATTTTCTTTCTTCGGGGGCGAGAATCGTCAGGGGCAGTCCGTCCGGAACCGATGATTTCGACCGGGAAGGCATCTATGACAGGATCGTCTCTCCGTTCGATGTGCACTTTATGGATGATCGAGAGATCTCCGTATTCGCCGAAAACGCCGCCCGGTGGTTGAAACCGGCGGGAACCCTGACGGTTGTCTGTATCAATAGACGATCGATGTGGGGTTTGAATCATTCGATCGCAAAGCTCTTGGGACGGGACCTGTCGGGACTGCGTTACTTCGGTTATGAAACGCCGCTCTCTCCGAAGCAAACGGCGAAGCTTCTGGGCAAATCGTTTGATGTCGCATCGATGGATACGGTTTGCTTCATCCCTCCTCTTAACATCGCATACCTGTTGTGGAAGATGCGGTTGATACCGCTCTCTTTATCACGCCGTTTCGATATCTTCACCCGTGTCCCGATCATCCGGAATTTCGGCGGTGTGGCGTTTATCGACCTCAAGGTCAGGGCTCGCAGCTGATCGGCCGTCCCACCGGTTGATTGACCGGATGTCTGCTGATCGGCCGTCATACCGGCTGATCGACCGGATGCCGACGGGATCTAAAAAAATCTCCCTATTCGATGCTCAACGACATGGGATCACGTAACGGGAGGATCTTTATCTCGCCGAAATCCGAAAAACGCTCGCCGTGCTTATCGGATCCCCTCTGTACGGCTTCAGGATCGCCGACGACCAGGAATACGAGCTTGTCCGGGTGCAGGTATTTCCGGGCTGCGGCTAAAACGTCCCCGGGAGTCACCGCCTTGATGTTTTTCGCGTAGTTCTTCCAGTACCCGTCCGGCCTGCCCGTGTACTCGTCGCTCGCGAAGGTGTTGACGATTCTGCTCTTGCTGCTGAAGGGGTTGACCAGGTTGCTGATAAAGCTGGCCTTTGAATTCTCGACGGTCTCCTCCTCGCATTGCTCGTTTCGGATGCGCTCGATCTCGTCGAGAATGAGCCTTGTGCCGAATGCCCCGGTTTCGTGCTTTGTCTGGAACCATGCCCGGAACGTACCGGGAAACAGTACGGGACGTTCGAATACGCTGCCCGTGCTGTAAGCAAGGCCCTCATCCGAACGCACACGGCGCACTATGCGTGACGTAAATCCACCTCCGCCGAGTATATCGTTCATAATGATCAGGGCATACTCATCCGGTACGTCCCTTTTTACTCCGATATGCCCTATTCGAATACGGGACTGGTTTACGTCCTCTTTCTCGATCATGTAGATCCCAGGTTTGGGATCCGGAATCCTATCGGGGATAGTCGGCATATCGAGCTGCCGATCCGGCCAATCCTCGAGAATGCCGTTCAGCTTGGCCAAGATCTCTTTGGTCTTGAAATCGCCTGAAACGGCAAAGATGAAGTTTTTCGGAAAGAAGTACTTCCTGTGGAAGGCGATCATGTCTTCGCGGGTGATCGAGTTGACCGATTGCTCTGTCCGACGGTATGGAGTCGTGCAGGGGTGATCACCGTACATCAAAAACTGCCATTCGCGGGATTCGATAGAGGAGGTGGAGGAGTTGCGCTGCTCCATCTCCGATAGAAGATCCGCACGGTAACGGTCGATGGCAACCTGCTCGAATACGGGTGTTCGCAGAATCCTCATGAGCAGTTCCAGGCCTTCGTCTATGTCCTTGGAAAGGCAAAAAAGTGATGCCCTGCCCTGCGATCCACTTATAGTTACCGAAATTTCACCTGCCAGATAAGCCAGCCGCTCGTCGAGCTCCTTGACGCTCATGCCCTTGACGCCTCCGTTTCGCATCAAGTAACCTGTCATGTCTGCCAGTCCCGCTTTTTCCACCGGTTCGTACATCGAGCCGGTACGAACCAGTACGGCAAGCTCGAACGTCGGGATTTCGTGATTTTCCGCCACATAGGCTGTTGCGCCGCAGTACAGTTTGTTCCGGTATGCATCCGGCTCCGGCGGCTTGTAATTCAGCTCCTTGAATTTCAGCTTTTCCGGATGATCTACGATCCTTTCAGCCGTTGAAACGGAGGCGGAAACAAGCATGGCAATCGACAGCAGGATGGTTACAATCGATACCGGCAGAGTGAATCGAAATATTCTTATTCTGGTCATTTTATTCCTCCCTTATCGTGCGATCTAATCATCACCGGCTGTCTTGAGCTCCTTGAGGTGCTCCTCGGCGATTTTAAGCAGCTTCTCCATGCTCGCTCTCTGTTCCTGGTCTTCGACTCCATCGAGCTGCATGGAGAGCATGCCGATCATCTGCTCGAGCCGGGCTGCATCTTTTATCGATTTGACCCTTTGCACCATCCGGTCGAACCGGGGATCCCCGGTTCCTCCTTCCCCATCTTCTGTAACGGTCTTGGTGTTGATGATCATGACGTTACGCTGATCCTTAGAAAAATATTTATTGGCGACGCGCTGGATATCCTCGGCGGTCACCAGATCGCACATCTTCGGATTGTTGTTTGCCTCCGTCCAGTCTCCGTTTGCCGCGTTCTGTCCCAGATAGAAGAGGATGCCGATTCCCGACATTATGTCCATAAAACGGATCGTTTGAACACGCAGCTGGTTTTTTACCTTCTGGAGTTCCTCAGCGGGCACAGGTGTTTTCTTTAATTCATCGATGACCTCGTACATCGCCTCTTCAAGCTGCTCGGCCCGCACTCCCGAGATTCCCTCCGCACTGAGCATGAATGCCCCGGCGTATCTCTTGGACTCCTGCGTGGCGCTCACCGCCTGGCCGCCGCCGAACATTCGCCTGCGGCCTCCCGCGCGGCTCTTAGCGATCCCCTTTTCTTCGACAAGCTTCTTATATAGTCGTCCGGTCTTGCCGCTCATGATCCCGGCCAGGACTTCGAGCGGATAGCTGTCTGGATGCTTCCAGGCGACCGAGTGATACCAGATTTCCGCCTGTGGCCCGGTTTCCGCTTCGGCTATCAAACGTTTCTCGCCGCACTGCTTCTCCTCCAGAGTTATTACATCGGGAGGGTCCAATTCGCCGCGCGGGATACGTTCGAAGTATTTTTTGACCAGTTTGATCATCTTGCGGTGATCCAGATCACCAACCAGTATCATCGTGAGGTTATTAGGGGCGTAGTATGTATCATAGTATCTATCGGCCTGCTCCCTCGTAATGGCGCCGATGTCGGAAGGCCATCCGATGACATCCCAATGGTAGGAAGATGATTTCCAGAACATCGCGCGGAAATCCTCCTCGATTAAACCGGTTGGTGTAGATTCTACGCTCAACCGGCGTTCCTCCCGAACAACGTTGCGCTCGGAATAGAATTCGCGGAATACGGGATTGCTGAAACGGTCGGATTCCAGCCACATATAGAGCTCGATCTTGTTTTTTGGAAGCCTTACGAAGTACATGGTCATATCATCCGAGGTCATGGCATTGAGAAAGAACCCTCCGTGCTTTGTGTAGATCTCGTCGAGCTCGTCCTTTACGATCAGGCTGCGCTGCTCCTGTATAAGGCTGTCGAATACGGCATCCAGCTCACGGTATCGCGGGGTCTTCGCATCGGGATCCATCATATCCTCTATCTTCCCCCGCCGCAGATCCTCGCGCATGATCCGCTCCTCGATCCGCATCAATCCTCTCAGGGAGTCGAGCCGGGACATTATCTCCCGGTCCCGCTTTATGTCCTTGGTGCCTATCGTTTCCGTGCCCTTGAACATCATATGCTCGAAGAGATGGGAGATGCCGGTGATACCAGTTACTTCGTTTGACGAGCCGACCCTCGCGAAGATTGCGGCCATTATCGTCGGCGCTTCGTGCTTCTCGACCATCAATACCTGCATGCCGTTATCGAGCCAGTACTCCCTGGCATCGATGTTCTGCGCGGTCGCCGGAGTGGCGACGACAAGCGTAGAGATCGCCAATGCGAAAACCGCATGCCATCCTTTTCCGCTCATTCCTGCTCCTTTTGATGTTATGATGGTGGTGGAGTGGCTTACATAGTCTGCCTCTTGTTCCAGAACGATCAAGGGGGCGATACTACTTCATGGGAAATAGAAAATCAAGCTTTATGGCGGAGATGCTCACGTAGAATCAGCTTTTTGCCTCTCTTGTTATCATGAGCATGTAGGATCTGTGATATTGATCTTGATTCCCGGTTGCAGGTATGATTGATGTGATGTCGGAGCGGTTGATGGTAATTCCAGCAATCAGAGCTGAAAGGAAGGGGGGTATAATAATGAAGATGGACACAGGGAGCTTCAATCCGGGACGCAGGGAATTCATTGCCAGGGTTGTTCCTGCGTGTGCATTGGCCTGTTTTTCGGCCGGGGATATGTTCGCCATGCCGGCGGCCGGAGAAGAAAAGCCCATTCAGCAGGACTTACATACGTTTGACAAGGAATTCGATGGAAAACTCACATACCGGCAGTACATGGACGGAAGGTACAAGGAGTTTATCTGGCTCGCCAAGGCGCTGGACGGGGAGTGGGGGGAGGAGCGCACGATAGAATTCTTGAAAAGAATAACGGCGGAGAAGATGACGGCATATGGCAGGAAGCAGGCCATAAGCCTTGCCGACAATAGCTTCGAGTCGTACGTTCGGCAGTTTCGCCTGGGATACGGTAATACCCTGAAGATGAATATCGTCGAGGATACGCCTGCGGCATTCGAGCTCGAGGTCACAGAGTGCATCTGGGCCGATACCTTTCTTCGGGCCGGTGCGGCCAAGATAGGGTACGCGTCGGTATGCTGGGGGGATTACGCCTGGGCGGAGTCATTCAACGAGAAGATCACTATGGTTCGAGACAAGACCCTCATGCAGGGGCATGAATGCTGCAATCATCGATATCTTTGGAAAGGCTGAACCGGTCGCTGGTATAACTCCCAGCGGATTTGCCGAGCCGTTTGCCTCGATCATATAGCTGAAGCCGGTCAATCGATGTCAATCCCCCGTTCTGTTGAATCTGTTCCGGGCATCGATTTTCAGCGCGGTTACATTCCCATCTTCATCCTTGTTGAAATAGATCGTGTTCTTGCCGTACTGATCGAGCCATCCTCCATGTTCATCGGGGTGTTGGAGTCCGACCGTGCTCTTCTCGAGGGGATCGTCGATGGCGAGGCTCCCGTTCAGGTATCGAACGGTGAAATCCGCCCGTGCAGCCGCGAAACGGTAGGTGCCCAGGTGTGCCCTGTATTCATCCGGAACATCCGCCGGGATCTCTTCCGGACCGGCTGTTCTCGGCATATGAACGACCTCGTGAATGTAAACAGCCGAAGCGATAACGTTATCACCCGTTTCGAACGTGCAGTAAACCTTGTCTGATATCTTGCTTATCCAGCGGCCGCGGTCATCCGGTTCGTTCAGAGCCAATACTATTTTCCGGGGTATATCTACAGCGAGGCCTCCCTCCTTGACAAGAACCTCGACGGTCGTGTATCCGCTCTCGCTTTGATACCTGCCCAAGAACGGATTGTATTGCTCTGCCAGTGAGACCCCATTATCGGTTGGGGCTGTATCCAGCAGCCTGTAGTCGAGAATCTCCAGATCTTCCGCATTGAGGGCCGTGGATAATGACTGGTAGATACCTATCCTTATGTGACCGGAGTCGAGAAAATCGGTTTCGGATGCCGTGGCGTCGACCGGTATCCATCCGGCATCTCCCATATATATCTCGTTCCACGCATGCTGTCCGAAGGAGCCTCCGTAATTGGGGATGTACATGCATCCCCACACGACCCGGGCCGGTATTCCGACGCCGCGGCAGAAGGCGGCAAGCAGGATGGAGTGTGCGCCGCACTCTCCGGCCATCAGGTCATAGGTTTTACGTGCCGTTGCTCCTCCGGGTATCGCGTAACCGATATTCTCGGATACCCATTCGCTTAGACGGACGGCCGCCTCCCATGCGTCTTTCGCCCCTGCCGTGACCTCCTCTGCTTTTTCCACAAGCACCGGATCGTCTGATTCGATCATGGATTCGGGAACGAGAAATTCCCTTAGTGCCTCATCGCCGGAGAAGTCACTGGGGAAGGGCGGCGCGTCGGCGCCCTCATACCTGGGGTGTTCCACCTCGAATACACCCTCTATGCGGTTGCCATCGGTCGTGCCTTCGAAACTCTGCCCCGGGATGTTCAATCCCTCTTCGCTTACAACGAGACCTGTGGGGTTGATGATACCGCGCACCTTCATATACGAGATCGACTTTATGTCCGCTATCGAGACGTTCGCCTTTGTGATGACGCTTTCGTTGAGGTTTGCGACCTCTATTCTCTTTACGACGGAGGATTTTGCGAGGTAGCTTTTCCTGTTATTGGGCAGCTCGGTCCTGATAAGCTTTCCCGAGTCTGTGTCGATCCAGACCTTGATCCTGACTCCCGTCTCGTGTATGTGTTTATCGAGGACTATTGCTTTGAATCGTTCGCCTGCCAGCTTTATCTCCTCCCTTTCGATCTCCTTGTAAGTGCAATTCTGTATCTCCATTTCCCTCACATCCAGGATGCGGTATGTTTTTTCGCCGGCTTCGCCATCCACGAAGTCGCGGACCAGGTGCGGGAAGTACAGGGTGTTTTCCAGCAATACGTCCTCAGAAAGACCTACCGCCCTCTCGTCGCCGTTCATCGTATCTGTAAAGCGCGCAGTGTCACCATCGATTACAACCCTGGAACCGAATTCAACGTCCCCCTGATTGACGTAGCTGTCGTGATAGGTGAATTGCCCGGTACTCGCATCTAAATGATAGGTAAGCTCAATATTTGAATTGAATTCGCTCCCTAGCGCGGAGATCATGAGGAAAAGTTTGTGCTTGAGAAGCATGGCGTCGCCGCCGCCTTCTTCGAGAGGCGAGGTCTCCAGTTCCGCGTATCCGCATACTGTTCCGTTTATCTCGACTGCATAGTACAGCTTCTCTGCGCCTGCGGGAGCGGCAAGCGTTGTGAGAAATAGGAACAGAAACGCAGCAGACATCAAGGATCGATGTGCAATGCTCCTCATTATTTTCTCCTTTCGTCGATCAGGCCGATCGCTCGGATCATAGGCTCTGTTTTCACTGCTCATATTATCTACAATTCATGCCCGATATTATTCATCGCTGGTTTGTACAGCAAGTGTAAAAGAAGATATCGGCGGATTGTGGGCAGTGTGCGAAGATTGACAATTCGCCGAAACATGTGAGATTACAATAGCCATCGGAGAGCCTGTTGTGTACCCTTGCGGGGACGGGGCGGATTATTTAAAGTTTCTGGCGAAATCCCCGGCATTTCATGTTCTAATAGGGGTAGGGACGGATACATGGATTTGATCAGTTTCAATGCTGGATGATCAATGGATAGTGCCGGAAAATTGAAAAAGGAGCTGAACATTCTCGGGGTGTTCAGCATTGCGAGCGGGGCGATGATCAGCTCTGGGCTCTTCGTACTTCCGGCCGTTGTGTACTTGGTGGCGGGCCCTTCGATAATACTTTCTTACATGTTGGCGGCGATCCTGGTTGTGCCGGCCCTGTTCTCGAAGGCGGAGCTGGCGACGGCCATGCCCAAATCGGGTGGGGATTACTTCTTTATCTATCGAAGCCTCGGGCCTCTTTTCGGAACATTCGCCGGTTTCGCAGCCTGGTTTTCCCTCAGCCTGAAAAGCGCATTTGCACTTCTCGGGATCGGGGTGTTTTTGCAACCTCTGATAGCGGTTTATTCACCCGGGACGGTCAAGCTGATAGCCGTCGGGTTCGCGGTGTTCTTCACGATCCTGAACATTCTCAGTGTTAGGGAGAGCGGCAAGTTGATGATACTGTTCGTGATGGGCCTTTTAGGCATATTGTCGGCTTACATTGTTGTGGGGTTGAATCATGTAGATGTCCAGGGATTTGTCCCGTTCAAGCCTCACGGATGGATGCCGGTCTTTGTGGCCACCGGTATGGTGTTCATTTCGTTCGGCGGATTGACCAAGATCGCCTCCATCGCAGAGGAGATCAAAAATCCTAGAAGAACGATCGTCGCGGGGATGTTCTCGGCCTTCTTCGTCGTGAGCATCATATATGTTCTGACGATATTCGTGACTATCGGGATATTGAACCGGTCCGAGCTGCAAGAGACTCTGAATCCCATCTCCCTCGCCGCATCGAAATTCACCGGCAACGCCGGTTTTGCGGTTCTTTCAATCGCCGCTATTCTTGCGTTTGTGACTACCGCCAACGCCGGGCTTTTGGCGGCATCGAGAAATCCTCTTGCAATGGCAAAGGACAATCTTCTGCCTTCCATGTTTTCCAGAATAAACATAAGATTCAGAACCCCGGTCGTGTCGGTACTCATAACCTCGCTTTTCATGATTGCAGTCATAACGTTTCTCGATTTGAATAGCCTGGTCAAGGTGGCTTCTACAATGAAGTTGATACTCTTTTCCCTGGTCAATGTTTCGGCGATATTGATGCGAGAGAGCAACATAACTTCATACAAGCCCTCATTCCGGGCTCCACTGTATCCCTATATACAGATAGCCGGCACGATACTCTATTTGGTGTTGATAGTGGAGATGGGCACGTTACCCTTGCTTATCACAGTGATGTTCTTCGTGATTTCTCTTCTTTGGTATTTCCTGTATTCAAAGTCCAGGATAATGAAGGATTCAGCTTTGATCCATATCGTCGAACGGGTCACATCGAAGGAGATAAGGTCGAGCACGCTTTCGAACGAGCTCAAGGATATACTGATCGAAAGAGACGAGATAGTAGAGGACAGGTTCGACCGGCTCATCCAGGATGCAACGATCATCGATCTTGAAGAGGAAACGGACTCCGATGGATTATTTTCTGTTCTCTCGGAGGTGTTCGGCGAAAAATTCAATCAACCGCCGGGAAAGATACTGAACCTTCTAAGGAGCAGGGAAGAGGAATCGACAACGGCGATCCATGATGGCCTTGCATTACCCCATATCATTGTCGATGGTGAATCCGAGTTCGATATCACCCTCATACGGTCCAGAAAGGGCATTGATTTCGGTGAGGGGATGCCTCCCGTTCACGTTGTGTTCGCGTTGGCCGGCACGAGTAATGAAAGGAACTTTCATTTGAAGGCCTTGATGGCCATTGCCCAGGTCGTTCAAAACAAGGATTTCGTAAACAGCTGGATGAAAGCCGGGAGCATAGAGGAGCTGAGAAACCTCATCCTCCTGGCGGAGAGGGTTAGAAAGGGGCAGATATGATTCATCGGGATCATGATCGAAACCCGCCCAAAACCCTCGCTCATGGGCGCCGTCCCCGAACGCTGCTCTCGACTCGTCTCACGGATCACTGCCCCGGCTTGTTTAAAGCCCTACCGCTTTTATTATCGGAGCGTTTAAGGGTTCCTACCACATAGCCGGCTATAAAGCCTACCAGCAGCATGATGAGCAGCCAGATTATCCGGGACATGCTGAACTGCCAGAACAAAATCTGAAACGCGACGACTTCGGTGTTCTGGAATATCACGATCAGGGCCAGGATCGTCATGATCAATGAGATAATCGTTTTTGCTTTCATTGACGTCTCCCACTTTTTCGCAGGTTATGCCTGCCTCGAGATCAACGGGTGGAAACCAAAAATTGACTGTTACAGATCATTTATCAATATACACGGAGTCTTCCAAGGATGTTCCGTCCGGCTGCTTTACTATGATTTTGAAATATCCGAGCTCAAATGAATCCACACGATATTCCCGCTCCAAGATTCGGAATTCCTGTGTGCATATTCCCGAGCTCCTGCGTCCCCACAACCTCAACTCGATATGCTGTCGATCAACCGTCACCTCCGTTCTGTGGTAGCTGTGGCAACCCGACGGCAGCGATGTGTACACGCGGATAAGAAGGATGTCGGGGTCCGTCAATTTCGCCGGCACGGCCATACTGTCCACTCTCATTACATAATCTGTAACGGTGACGCCGTCGTCCTTGCAACCGAGAGCCAAGAATGCGAGCAGAGAAAAGCTCAACGCTGCAGGTACTAAGGATGACCTATTCATCGCGTTTCACTTCCTCTCGACCGCAGCCTTTCCCCTTCTCCTGTCGAGCTCCTCGATCAGTGCCGCAGGATCGGAGGGGCTCAAGTAAATCACCAGATCATCGGTCGATATCCTGACCCCCCCGATGAACCGGTTGCAGTATCCCCTCAGGCTGAATGCCGTCCCGAATGTCTGCCTGTTGAATGATACGGGACGGATATCCCGTATATCCTCGAGTGTGAATTCCGCCCTCAGGATATGACCGTTCCTAACCGTGAGGGTGGACTCATCCATCGAGTAACGCGTGTTGAGCGCTGCATGAATGATGAATCCGGATACGATAGAGCCTCCGATGCAAGCGATGAGCACGAGTATCAGCAATGACGTGTTCGCGGCGAGCCTGTTATAGTAAAGGATCGGGATGGCAAATAATATTATTATGGTGATGATATTCACCGAGAGGAATCCGGCTCCCGGGTCCGGAGCGTCGGTGTACATAGCTAGTCCCTTCTATGTCCTAGACCTTGCCGGTTCCCCGGCTCGCTATGATTGCAGACCTGCGAAGTACTCTTCTCTCAGTATTCCATAGAGCACAAGATCTTCGAAACTGTCCCATTTAAACGCATGCTGCCGCAATTTTCCCTCTTTTTTCATGCCTATCTTTTCGAGCACCCTCCCGGACGCCGGGTTTCTAGAGAAGTGGTGCGCATGGATCCTGTTTAGGTTCAATTCTTCAAAGCCGTACATGAGCATGAGTTCGGCGGCCTCCGTTGCGTATCCCATATTCCTGTATCTCTTGCCAACCCAGTAGCCCAACTCTGCATTCCTGTTTTCACCGTCTATTGTAAGGCCCACGGCGCCGATGATTCTCTTTCTAGAGCGGCGTTCTATCGCGAAGACTGCCTCCCTACCCTTCTTGAACTCTCCACTGTGTGTTTTTATCCATTTTTCGGCCATTCCGACCTCATAGGGATGGGGCACGCGAATAGTCATATCGGCGATCGATCTGTCACCGGCGAGCTTCTGCACTACATCCGTGTGTGGGAGATTGTCGTAGCATGCCTTACCATCTCAGCCCGACCTACCGGAAAGAAGCCTCCTGGCAAATGCCGCCAGAGTGTAGGCGATGGAAGCTATGAGATATAGGGGGATAACGAGCAAGGCGATTGCGAAAAAAAACGGCTCGTCGCTTCCGGTACGGTCGAAGTAACCCTTGAAAAGACCGTAGACCAAGTTGTGCAGCACGACCGATACTATCCAAGCCAGGGCTATCAGGAGAACGCGTTTGAACGAGAGCCTCAGGAGCCTGTCCATGCGCGAGCGCTCCTGTCTCTTCCTTTCGCTCGATTCGCCTTTGTTATCGATCGCCTCTGGATTCATGATTGCGATCCGAAATCACTTAGGTGTCACTTAGAATGCCACTCCGACATTGATCAGCCTGATCGTCGGCAGCGTCAGCGTTACGTCCTCCAGATCACCCCCGAACAGACGGACCGCCCCGATGCCGAGGCCGACATAGAACCTCTTCTCGGCACCGAGCAACCAGCTGTATCCGATGTCTATTCCGAGTCCGAAGAAATCACCCGACTCCTCTTCATCGTTAATATTACTTTTCACTTCAACTCTGTAATAACCGAGGCGGCCTCCGAAGAAAAAGCCTTCGAGCGCCTTACCCTGCGGATAGTATCTGTAGAATCCCTGAGTGCTTACATATGTATCAGAATCATCGTCAAGGGAGACATACGTGCCTGAGATACCGACGGTGCTTGTTGTGGCGACTCGGATCTCGAGCTCGCCGTTGTACCATGTGAACATATCGGTGATCGGATTGGTGGAGATCACCGTTTTGCGGGTGACTTCGGTATCCTGGCCGGCGGCCGGAACGGCGGCGGCGAGGATGGCAAGGATCAGGCATGGGAAGATGATCGATCGCAGCAGTCTCATTTGGTTCCTCCTTCATCAGGCTCAAGGAAAAGAGTCGGATACAATTCAAGTAATCGCAGAGAGGGTTTCTGTTGTCAAGATGTAAGTCAAGACCGGGATGTAACAGATCCGCCCATGCGTACGCCGCCGCTGTCCATGATCTTGGACTAGCATCGATCGGTTTCCGTGTCAGATCAGCCCAAGGTTTTTGGCCATCCCGGCGACTATCTCCTTTGCATCAACACCGATCTCGCCGGGAGTCGTGCAGAATGGAACGATATATTTGCCTGCCACTTCGCTCAGCGTATATTCGTTCAGCTTGTCGAAGATACCCTGGATGAACTCGGAGTTGTTGTCGATCGGGCCGGCGCACGTCACGAGGAGTGCGGTTTTCTTGCCTTCTATCAGGGATCTGTGTTCCGGCGTGCCGTATCCGGAAACGAGGCATACGTGACGGTCTATGAGCGCTTTTAACTGAGATGAGAATCCCCAGCAGTAGAGTGGTGATGCATATACCACGATGTCGGATCGCATCATCCTCCTGAAGATCGATTCAGCGTCGTCATCCTGAACGCAGGCGATGTCGTCTGGGGATTTCCGGCATTCGAGACAGCCGTTGCACCCCGCCACCCTGTGTTCCGCAATGTTGACACGATCTATTTCGTGTTTCTTCGACACGAGCTCCTCGAACATACCCAGCACGGTCGCCGTGTTTCCATCCAGCTTTGGACTTCCGAGCATCGTCGCTATTCTCATCGGTTTAAGCCTCCCGGTCTTCAAGTGGGGATTACGGGTGAATCGAGATCCGGAAACCGTGCCGGCACCTTGAAGATAGATAGCTTACGGTCCGGCACCGGTCCAAGAAGTCTATACACCGCACGGTGCGTTGTCAACCGGTTCGAGCATCGGCAGCCATGCGGATTGATCGGTCATGTGTTTTCATGCCCCACTCCGTGCAGGGGCCAACCGGGACCGACTACGGAACTGCCGCCGGATCTCCATCATTCCATATTGACTTGATCGAAACATAAAAAACGGTGATACTTGAGTGTAGGAGGGCCGGCTTCGGTGATCCGGGGCAGGTTCGCCGGCATCCCGCATAGCGGTTGGTTGCCGGCCCCGATTATTGGAGGGGACATGAACGGCGGGAATACTGATCATATGAGAGGCACGAGGGCGCTCGTCATAGCTGCGTCCCTGGTTGTGATAATATACGGGCTTCAGGCGGCACAGTCCATCCTGGTTCCCTTCATCCTGGCCGCATTGATATCGGTGATCGCGGCCTCTCCGATGAGATGGATGGAGAAAAGGGGTGTCCCCAAAGGGATAGCCGTGCTGATAGTTGTAGCGGGATTCATGGCCTTCATTGCGCTCATAGGCACTTACGTGGGTACGTCGATAAGCGAGTTCTCGAGGAGGATGCCGGTATACGAGAAGAACCTCGAGGGCATCGTTTCGGCCCTGGTCACGAGGCTGGGATTCGAGCAGTTCGACAGCCTAAAGAAGCTGATAGGCGACGTATCCCCCGGATCCGTGTTGAATTTCGTCGGAGGAATGATCAACGGTCTGAGGAGCATCTTCGCCAATACATTCCTGATCATATTCATAATGGTCTTCATACTCCTAGAGATCTCCAGCATCACGGGCAAGCTGGCCGCTTTCACGGGAAGCGGGGGGAAAAAGCTCGGGTACTACTCGAGGTTCTCCGACAGCGTCAGGCGCTATCTGGGGATGAAGTCGCTGGTGAGCCTTGCAACGGGTGTGCTGGTCGGCGTCTGGGTGGCGGTTCTGGGGCTGGATTTCCCTATCCTGTGGGGACTCCTGGCGTTCTTTCTCAATTTCATCCCGAGTATCGGGTCCATAATGGCGGCGATACCGGCGATTCTGCTCGCGCTCGTTCAATTCGGCCCGGCCAGGGCCGGGCTAGTGGCTCTCGGGTACATCATAATAAACCTCGTTATAGGAAGTCTGCTGGAGCCGAGGATGATGGGACGTAGAATGGGGCTATCGACATTGGTAGTGTTTCTATCACTCGTGTTCTGGGGATGGGTGTTCGGGGCGGTCGGTATGCTTCTGGCGATACCGCTCACGATGATGCTGAAGATCGCGCTCGAGTCCAGCCCCAAGACAAACCGTATCGCGATCCTGCTCGGTTCGTCGGATGCGGTTTTGAAGGAATCCAAGGACGAAAGCGGCATCGGCGATCAGGATGGATAACCAAAGGGGGATCTCGATAATGAAAGAGCGAAAATTCTCGGAATGTCAGGGTGGAGATAGGGCTGATTGTGGAATCCGCCCGACCGGACCATGTCGCCTGATACGGGTTTTCGTGCAGCCGTTGGTCCTGCTGCTCTTGGTCGTAGGTTGCGCCACGACCGGTATAAACAAGGGGCAGGTCAACCTTGTAAGCTCCGATGAGGAAGTGCAGATGGGGAAGGAGCTGGCGGTCGAGGTGGACAAGCAGTTCGAGGTCCTGGATGATCCCGTGGTCACCGCTTACGTGCAGTCGGTCGGGAGCAGGCTCGCAGGGCTCAGCGATAGGCCGGATATCGAGTACCATTTCGCTGTCATAAATAAGGACGAGCTGAACGCCTTCGCCCTGCCCGGCGGTTACATCTACATTTACACCGGCCTGCTGAAGGAGCTCGACGACGAGGCCCAGCTTGCCGGAGTGCTCGCGCACGAGATCGGTCACGTGACTGCCAGGCATGCGACCGAGAGGCTTACCGCAATGTACGGATATCAGATTCTGGCGGGCCTGCTGCTGGGGGATAATCCGAACACGTATGCCAAGCTCGTATCAGACATCTTCTCCACGACGGGATTTCTGGCCTACAGCAGGCAGAACGAGTTCGAGGCGGACCGGCTCGGGACGGGATACTCTTTCAACGCGGGTTACGATCCGAACGGCGTGTCGGAGCTATTGGGGAAACTGAGTTCAATGGAGTCCCGCGAGCCGTCCAAGCTCGAGGAGCTGCTCTCGACGCATCCGCCCACATCGGACCGGATATCGAAGGTCAAGTCTGTCATAGCGGCCATACCAGGAAGCAACGAGAAGAAGAGGAATAGGACCGGCTATGCCGGGATGAAGGCGAGGCTTCCATAAAATATCCGGCTGAAACTCTACTTTGACATTTTAACGACGCGCCTCGACCAGTTGCGCAGGTCGTCTAGCATCACGTAGATTGTCGGCAGAACCAGCAGGGTGATGATCGTGGAGAATGTCAGCCCGCCAACGATGGCACGCGCCATGGGGTAGTACGGCGGCCCGTTCCCTCCTATACTGGTTTTGACGATGCAGAGGGGGATGAGGCTTAGAACGGTCGTGCCGGCGGTCATGAGTATCGGCCGCATCCTGTCCCTTCCAGCCTGGATGATCGCATCCCGGCGCTTCATGCCCTTCGCCCTCAGCTGGTTAAGGTGGTCAACCAGCACGATTCCGTTGTTCACGACAACACCTATCAGGATGAGGATTCCGATCATACCCATGATGGACATTGTCGTCCCCGTAATCATGAAGAACCAGTACACCCCGACGATCGAGAAGATTATCTGTGTCCATATGGCGGCCGGGAATATCAGCGACTCGAACAGGGCCGACATTACGAAGTAGATCAGGGCCAATGCGAGCAGGAGATTGAGCAGCATCGTGTTGAACGCCTCGTCCTCATAGCTGAAGCTTTCTCCGTAGTTCCAAGTGTATCCGGACGGGAAGTTGTAGTTGCCGAGCACCATTCCGATCTTCTTCCTTGCATCCCCGACGGTTAGGTCCTTCAGGTTGGCTCTCACTCCGATCGATGTCGTGCGGTTCTCGCGGTGGATGTTGCGCGGACCGCGGCGGATCCGGAAATCGGCCAGGGAGGCGAGCTTCACCGATTGTCCGGCGCGGTTGTAGAGAGGCACGTTCTCGAGGTTTTCGAGTGTCTGCCTGTCCGTATCCTGGAACTCCAGCCTCATCTCCACCTCGCCCTCCTCGTCCCTGAAGCGGCGGAGGTTTATGCCGCGCATCGCGGCAGAGACGATGTTCGCTATCTCCTGCGTGGAGAATCCGTACTGTCTCGCACGCTTGCGGTCAACGATGATCTGGACCTCCTTGTCGCCTATCTCGGCCTCCGAGCGCACGTCGGTGAATCCCGGGATCTGGGATAGGGTCCATGCGATATCGCGGGAGAGCTCCACGAGCTGCTCGCTGGACTTACCGATCAGCTGTATCCTGATGGACTGACCGTTTCCTCCTCCCGCTCTATCCCATTCGAATGACGGATTGGCTATCGCAAGCTTCGGCAGCCCATCTCTTATCTCCTCCTTTATCTCCTCGATGGATTTTTTCGCCTCTTTCCCCTTCTTTAGAAGTATGGTCGAGCTTGCGTAGTTACCCTGGTAGTACGTGTAGACCGATTCTATCTCGAATTCGTCCTGGTGTTCGAAGAGGTATTCCTCGAAAACGTCGACGGCTGCTTCAACCTTCTCCACCGTGTAGTTGCCGTTTATATGGTAGTGCAGGCGGAAACGCCTGTTCCCCTCGTCCCCGAACATGTCCGTTTTAACGAACTTCATCGGGACGGCTATGCTTAAGAGAATGAGGAGGATGATCCCGATGGCCGCACGATGGTGGCCCATCGTCCACTCCAGAATGCGCGTATAGCGGACTATCATCTTGTCTATTACTGTCTTTTTCTTCTTAGTCTTGGGAGGTTTTATGCGGGATGCCATCAGGGGCACGATAGTCTGGGCCAGTACGAGTGAAACGCCGAGCGCTATGCATATCGTGATGGCGACGTGCTTGAGCCACACCGCGACCTGGTCCCTCGGGCTCACGATATTTGGCAGGAACACTATGGCGGTGGTCAGCGTTCCGGCCGTTATGGCAAGAGACACCTCGCCCGTCCCCAGGATTATGGCCGACCTCCTGGAGTGGTTCTGAAGCTGATGCCGGTGAATGTTCTCGGTCACCACCACGGCGTTGTCGACCAGCATTCCGATCGCGAGCATCAATCCCATCATGGAGAGTATATTCAGCGAAATACCCATGAAGTACATGAAGGTGAGCGTGATAAGCAGTGAAAGGGGTACGGCGAGCGCTACCATGAACGTCGTCGCCAGCCGCCTGAGGAAGAAGAAGAGGATGAGAACCGCGAAGCAGCCTCCTAAGAGGCCCGATTTCAGGATCTCGCCGAGCGAGCTTGTGACACCATCCGCCTGATTGTCCATGTAGAAGATGCTGATCCCCTCCATCTCGGGGAGCCGCTTGATCTCGTTGATCTCCTCGATTATGTTTTCCGTGACATCCACGAGGTTGGCTCCGGCCTCCTTGAATACGTCTATACCTATGGCGTATTTCCGGTTCAAATGGCGGCCGTAATGCAGCTCCGGATGCTCGTAGGTTATATCGGCGATATCCTTTAGGTGTATGTTTCTCTCGCCGACCACTATTTCACCGATATCCTCCACGCTCTGAATCGATCCGATGGGGCGCACGACGAGGCGCCTGTTGTTGTCGGTGATCTTCCCGGCGGTTACGAGGAAGTTGCTTCTTCGCAGAGTCTCGGTCAGGCGCCTGATGTCCACGTTGTGCTCGATTATCCTGTCGGCCGACAGCTGTATCCTTATCTCCTTCTTCTCGACACCGTACAGGTCCACCTTGGAAACGCCCGCTATCCGTTCGATGCGCCTCTTTATGTTCCGGTTGAGCATGTCGTAGGCGTTTGATAGATCCCGGTTGCTGGATATGCGCAGCACGAGGATCTCCATATCCGTTGTTGACCACTTCCTTATGTAGAAGCGCTCCAGGTCGGCCGGCAGCAGGTGGCGGATGGCGTCGATCTTCTCCTTCGCCTCGAGGGCCTTGACGTTTGCGTCTATGCCCCAATCGAAGTCGAGGCGCACCCAGGAGCCGTTCTCGTACGAGTTCGATTCCATCTTCTTTATGTCGCTTATCGTGGCAACGACCTCCTCGACCGGTTTCGTGATCTCTCTCTCGATCTCCTCCGGGGTCGAGCCCACGTATGGGATGTCGATGAATATGAAGGGGGCGTCGAGATCGGGGAAGAACTCCAGAGGTAGCAGCCTCGAGGAGATCACTCCTATCACGATAAGGCAGACGAAGATCATCAGGGTCGTTACGGGTCGCTTGAGGGATGATTCCGTGATATTCATCGTTCTGTGTCCGGTGTTCGGAGGGCGGACTGCTGCGCGCCCCCTTTATTCACTTTTTCCTGTCCAGGACCGAGTATACAACCGGTATGACGACCAATGTCAGCAGGGTCGAAACGGTCAATCCTCCGATAACCGTTATCGCCATAGGCGAGCGAAGCTCGGCTCCCTCTCCGAGACCGAGGGCGAGAGGCAGCAGGCCCAGGGTCGTCGTGAGCATCGTCATCATGATCGGCCTAAGCCTCGAACGGCACCCCTCCACTATGGCCATAGCCTTCTCCATGCCTGAGGCCCTGAGCTGGTTGATCAGATCGATAAGCACGATGGCGTTGTTCACCACTATCCCCGCAAGAAGGATCAGCCCAATGAACACTACGACGCTGATAGTAGAGCCGGTTACAAGCAAGCCCAGGACGGCTCCGATCAACGCAAGTGGGATCGTGAACAGTATAACGAACGGGTGCAGGAAGGACTCGAACTGTGAGGCCATAACGAGATATACAAGAAAAACGGCCAGCAGGAGGGCGAACTGGAGCGACCGGAACGACATGGTCATCTCCCGGTTCTGGCCTGCAAGGTTCACCGTTATTCCAGACGGCATGGGTATCCTTCTGATTATCGAGTTGATCTCCTCCGCTGCAGTCCCGAGATCGCCGTAGTTCAGGTTGGCGGAGACGAGTGCGACGCGCTCCTGGTCTATCCTCCTGATCTCCCCGGGACCGGTATCGACGACGATATCGGCAACCGCATCGAGCGTTACGGGACGGTCGCTCTCGGGATTTATGATGAGCTTGCGAATCTTCTCGACCGAGTTGCGGTCCTTCTCGCTCGCACGCACGAGCACATCTATCTTGCGGTCGTGCCACGAATACCTGGTGGCTACATCGCCGCGGACCTTGCTTACGACCCGGTCGGCGACCTGGTATACGGCGAAGCCCAACGAGGCGGCGCGTTCGCGGTCGAAAACTATCTGGATCTCCGGGTGTCCGCTTCTCATTGTGGACTTCACATCGGCGAAACGCGGGGACTCCTCCAGCTTATCAGCCAATTCGCCGCTGACCTTCTTGAGGTTCCTGAGCTCGTACCCGGTCACCTCTATCTCGACGGGCGTCTTGAAGCTGAAGAGGGTGGGGCGGTAGAATTTGTACTGCAGGTCGGGGATGTCCTTCATGCCGGCACGCATCAATTCCATCGTGCGTTCCTCGTCGGCGCGCCTCGATCCACTTGCCATCACCACGTTGAGCTCTCCCCAGTTCTCCCCTCCCTGCTCGGGATCCGCGTCCATCCGGTTGCCCGACCCCGAAACCGAGAAGGTCGTGGTGATCCCATCTATCTCGGACGCCGAATCCTGCACCCCGGCGATTATGCCGTCCGTCACTTCCAGGGGGGTGCCTGGCGGCAGCCTGAACTCCACACGGTACTCACCCTGCGAAAGCTGCGGGATCAGCTCGACACCGAGTACCGGTATCAGAAGTATCGATATGACGAACAAGCTGAACGCCGTAAGTATGACCCTTCCCCTGTGCATCAGCGACCATTCGAGAAGGACGTAATACCTGACCTCGACCCAGTTGTAAACCCTCTGGAAGATCTTGAGAAACGGCCCGATGAGAAAGAGGAGGGCACGCGAGATAGCACCTATCACTATCCTTATGATCTTGACTATGAAGACCGGCACCGCCGTCAACAGCGCGATCCTTACCCTGCGCATGGCCCTGCCGAAACGCGTTCTCGGAGGGGCAAGCTCCGCAGCCGGTTCCCCGGCCGCCTTCGCGCGTTGCGTAGATGCGAGCATCGGGATTAGTGTAAGGGCTACTGCGAGGGAGGCCAGGAGCGAGAAGGTGACCGTCAGGGCCTGATCCCTGAAGAGCTGCCCGGATATGCCCTTGACGAACACGAGGGGGAGGAACACGGCCACCGTTGTAAGGGTGGATGCGGTCACCGCCTTGCCGACCTCGCTTGCGCCGTCCCTCGCGGCCTCGATGACGCTCTTGCCCTTTTCCCTGTGCCTGGCGATGTTCTCGAGTACTACGATGGAGTTGTCGAGCAGCATCCCTATACCGAGCGCGATTCCTCCGAGCGACATGATGTTGAGCGTCAGGTCGGCGCCGTACATGAGGTTGAATGTGGTTATGACCGAAACGGGGATAGAGAGTGAGATGATCACGGTCGTCCAGAAGCTCTGAAGGAAGAAGTAGAGTATGACTATCGCGAGCAGTCCCCCTATGACGGCCGCTTGTATCACCTCGTTGACCGCCTGCGTGATGAAGGTCGACTGGTCGTAGACCTTCACCAGCTCGTACCCCTCCGGTATCAAGCGGCGTACGTGCCGGAGCCTGCTCTCTACCGAGCGCGCTACGGCGACGGTGTTGGCATCGCCCTCCTTGTATATGGCAATCTCGACGGCCTCCATGCCGTCTAGGCGGGTTATCGCCTCCCGCTCCTTGTAGCTGTGTCTCACGGTTGCGATGTCGCTGAGGTACAGCGGCTTTCCGTCCTTCGTGGATACGATCACCTCGCTGATCTCGTCTATCGATTGGAACTGGTTCAAGGTTCTAACGAGGAACTCCTGCGTTCCCTCCTCCAGACGGCCGCCGGAGAGGTTCACGTTCTCGGCCCCTATCTGCTCCGCCAGCCGCTCGATGGGCAGGTCGAGCTGTGCCAGGCGTCCCTGATCCACGAGTATCTGGATCTCGTCCTCCAGACCGCCGCTCACCTTCACCGCAGCGACGCCCAGCGCAGCTTCGAGCTCCTTCTTTATATCCTCGTCGGCGAAGCGCCTAAGGAATTTCAGCTCTTCCTCGTTGAATCCACCTTTGACCCCTCTTGCAGCGCTTCCCGGGACCGCGCTGCTGTCTGCTCCGGCGCCGGCCGCATCCGCGTCGCCGTGCCTCCTGTAGAAGCCGAACCGCATAATGGGCTCGAGTGACGGATCGAATCTCAGTATGGACGGTCTCCTGACCTCTAGGGGAAGCTCGAGTACATCGAGCTTCTCGCGGACGTCCAGGCCGGCGTAGTCCATGTCCGTTCCCCATTCGAACTCGAGCATCACGTCGGACTGCCCGGAGCGGGATATGGAGCTTACGCGGTTCACGTTCTTTACCACACCCAGAACCTCTTCGATCGGCTTGGAAATTAGGTTCTCGATCTCTGCGGGGGCGGCGCCCGTGTATTCGGTCCTTATGGTGAGGGTCGGGTATGTAAGCTCGGGAAGCAGGTTGATCTTCAGACGAAGGAACGACACGAAACCGAAGAGGATGACAGCGAGGGTGAACATCGCGATGGTCACGCGCCGCCTGATTGAGATGTCTATGATTTTCATTCTTCTAATACTTCTCTTTCATAAATATATTTCTACTGAACTCGAAGGCCGCCGGTTCACGCGGAAGCAGGCGTTGCCCAGCGTCGCCGCGCAGCCTCACACGCCTGCCTGTTAATCTGTGACGATTTCGACCCTGGTGCTGTCCTTGAGGCTTCCCTTTCCGGTCGTAACAACCGTGTCTCCCGGCTCGAGGCCTTCGAGAATCTCTATATGGGTCGTGTTCGTGTATCCGACCGCAACGGTTTGCCTGTACGCAACGCTGTCCCTGACGACGTATACTGCGGACTCACGGTCCTCGGACATGATCGCATCCTTCGGGGCTAGAAGTATATCCGAATGCACGTCGTATATGATCTTGATACGGGCGAACATCCCGGGCCGCAGCCTGCCCGTCCTGTCCTTGGTCTCGACGGTTATCTTCACCGTGCCGGTGGCGGGGTCCACGACGGGGCTGATGCGCTTTATGCGCCCGTTGAAATTCTCGTTGTCCATCGCATCTACGGTCAAAAGGGCCCTCTGGCCCACGCGAAGCTTCCCGAGCTGCCTTTCGGGCACGTGAAGAACGGCGATCAGCGGATTGAGGCCGGTCACGCGGAACGTGGACTGGTTCGGAAGGATCATGTTGCCCACCTTGACGCTGCGTTCGGCGACCACTCCACTTATAGGCGTACGGATAGACGTATAGTCCAGATCCAGCTTGGCCAGATCGTATGCGGCCTTCTGGTGCTCGTACTCGTATTTGACCTGCTGGAACACCTCGGTGCTGACGAGCTTCTTCTCGTGCAGGTCGATGTTCCGGTTGTAGTTGTTCTCCATCTTGTTCAGGCTGGCCCTGGACTGCGCCAGCTGAACCGATATCTTCTCGTCATCGAGCTTTGCCAGCACGTCGCCTGACTTGACATACTGACCCTCCTCGACGAGGATCTGCTCCACGACACCGCCGACCTTGGCCACGACCTCGGTCTCCTCCTCGGTCTCAATGGTGGCGGTTCCCGTGAAATAGGCTGATATCTCCCCGACGGAGATCGCTGCGACCTCGACCGGCACGACAAGCTCTTCCTCCTTATCGCCGTTGGGATTTGAATGTGAGTTGCCGCCGCAGCCCCAGTAGCCGGCCACGAGCGCCAGCATCAATACCAGGACCGTGAAAGAGGATATCTGTTTCATGCTTACTTCTCCCGATTCGATTGTTCTTTTTAAAGGATTCGGCATTATAGCTGTATTTACTGTATTTACGGTTTCTGTGAGGGAAAAGTTGCAGAAATATAGATGCTCGCCCGCCGCCCCTGATGATGTGATGTAAGATCTTGTTTTAAATTAGATTACAGTTATTTGCTGGACGAGATTTCATGTATCGCCTTGCCTCTGTTCCGTCCGGTCTGGACGTCTCTGCACGAGGGCGATATAATGATGCCCGTAATTTAGTTCCGGAGCATCCGGATGATCTTGATGGACTCTGTGGCTGTACGTTGGACTCAATCTGAATAAAAGGAGCGATCATGAAACGGGCAATCACGCTTATGCTGGTACTCGCCTTCGCCGTATCCTCTTACGCCGGCACGGGGGTGTCGGTCAGAACCGTCGATTTCCTAAAAGTGCCCGGGGTCAATGTAAATGCGGCGGGCCCCGTGCTGCTGCTCATGGACGAGCGGCGAAACCGCCTCATTGCGGCTAACACGATAAGCTCTTCGATGACCGTCCTAGACTGCGGAACGAACGAGGTGGACAATATCCCCTTAGGCGGCCGCGCATTCCAGCACCTCAAATCGGAGGCATTGACCTGCCGGCACGAAACAGGCGACGTATATCTGGTCGGGGCCGGGTGTTTCTATATCGTTTCTCCCGGGAACGGGAACGCCGTTACGGTGGATACGCGGGTGCAGTTCGAGTCGGTCGCAGTGGATGAAAAGACGGGCAACGTCTTTCTCGCCGGAAGGGAGAGCAAGCAGCTCGGCTTTTATGATGCTTCGGCCGGTAGATTGAGAATGATCGACTGGCTGGACTTTCGCGAGGATCTGATAAACCTCAACGCCACGCCCCCGCCGCCCATACGCAAGGTGATCGCGGACGGGCGGACGCGCCGGATTATAGCCGTCGATGGAATCGATCCCGCGCTTTACATCCTGGACGCCGATAACGGGGCTTTAGTCGAGTCCAGGCCGCTCGGTCTCACGGCGGGGGGACGCTGGCATCTCGCAGGTTACGACGAAACGGATGGGGCCCTCTTCATCGTGGTGGAGACCGTCGACCGTAGGGTGATCGAGACGGCGAGGATCGATGTCTTCGGAGGAGAGGATGAGATCGTCACGATGCCCGAATTCACTGAGGGCGTGGGCATATGCTACAACCCGGGGCGCTCGGAGGTCTACGTGGCCTACGATAACCACCCGTCGGTCCACGTTGTGGGCTTCGGGGGAGGCGGAGAGGTGGAGCTTGCGGAGATAAAGATACCTGCATACGGCAACGACGCGAGTGCGGTCGACCGGGATAGGGACCTGCTCTACGTCGCCAGCTGGGCGTTCGGTGAGATAGACGTGATCGATCTGGCAACGAGAAGGCTTCGAGAGAGGATAACCGATCTAGGAATCATACCGCACATGTTCACGATGGCCTTCAGTAAGCGTGAGAACCTGATCTATTTCCCGAAGGGGGCAACTGCCGTAAACGGCACATTCGGCGCCGCGATCAGCGTGCTGGATCCGGTAAGCCGTGAGAGCGGAAAGATATACACGGGCTGGGCCCCGGTGGACCTGATAGAGCTCGAGGGGCGGGGGAGCTTCCTTGTCTTCAGCTCCGAGGACCAGCTCGCCGAGGTGCGTCCCGACGGGAGCTACGATCTTCACCGCCTTCCGGGCGATTACCCCATAAGTGCCGTTCACAATCACCTGGGGGATGTCTACCTCTCCTACGGTCCGCACCAGTCGTACTGGCCTACGGTCTATATCTGGGGAGCGAAGAACGGGATTCTCACGATATCCTCGAAGGACCTCTCCTTTTACGACCGCAGGATACCCCGGCAGGCCCACGAGATGGCAGTGGACGGTCAGGGTGCGCTTTACTTCAGCCAGAACAACTGGGGCAGGGAGGAGCAGTTCGTCGGGGTTCTCGAAGACGAGGTTCGACTGTTCGATTCGCGGACGAGGATCGCGCTCGGGGACACGGTGGAGAGGGAGATAACGCAGAGGATCCTGCGTTACGATGAGACGTCGAACAGGCTCTATCTGGTCCGAACAGGAGAGCGGGACGATGATCCGAGCCTGCTCCAGGTCATAGACACCGGGACCGGCGAGGTCCTGGGCAGGGTGACGCTTGGGCTCACGGCGACGGATCTCGAGTTCGACGGGGAGAGCATATACGTCGCGAATTTCGATTCTGAGAGCGTTACGATCGTCGACAAGGCGACCTTCCGGACCAGGATATTCTGCACCGGGCGGCATCCTATCAAGCTCTGCAGGTGCATGGGCGGGATCTATGCGATCAGCCACGGCGGCGGCAGCATAGAGGAGATCGACGGGAAGGCGGAGAAGTTCGATATTCCGTATGAGGGGACACCGGACAACGTGGTCTGCTGGGGGGACCGTATGGTGATAACCGTGCACGGCCCGGAGGCGCTATCGATAGTGCAGTTCGATCCTTCGAGCGGATCGTTCGAGCTTCTGCACCGCGAGGAATACCCCTTCGGGGATACGAGCTTCGACACGAGGAACGTATCATTCTACGTGAGGGGGCAGTTCGCCGACGCCCTTTTCAGGATCTCCCGGGCCGAGGTGGACTGCGCCGGAAGGCTGTGGATAACCGATTTTCTGTCAGGAAAGCTGTTCGTGCTGACCCGGGCATGACGATCCTTGATGAACCGTATATTGTAATTTATCAAAGAGTTGCTCTATCCCGCCTGTTCGGGCCCTGGTCAGGTGTAGTTTTTTTAGCGTTCTTGTATCAGATATAGCGAAATTATTTGACAACAATGTCTTTGCAAGCTATCCTTAGACTAGTGCAAATTCAGTATATTGAACCAAGGGGTGACTGAACTGCTTTCCTCTCCAATTCGGGTGCTCTAATAACAGGAGGATTCCATTGAAAGGCCGTGTGCTTATAATCGATGACGAGGCTGAGATCAGAAGAAACCTGACCGTAGGACTGACGCAGGAGGATTACAGCGCGGTCGCCTGCCCCGACGGAATATCGGCGATTCACGAGCTCGACAGCGCAAGGGAGCGTGGGATCGCCTATGACTATCTGGTGACGGATATCTTCATGCCCGATATCGACGGGCTGAAGATACTGAAGGTGATCAAGATTCAGCATCCCGAGCTCCCGGTACTCGTGATAACCGGATTCGGAGATGAATCCCTGAAGCTGGCGGCGATATCCGAGCATAACACCGGATACCTGGATAAGCCGTTCGAGATATCGGATCTGGTCAAGGCTCTAGAGGAGCTCTCTCCGGGATCGACGGCCCCGGAGCCCGAGGCGGCTGCCGAGGAAGCGGGGAGCATGAGGGAGTCGGTCAGCGCTTATCTGACCGTGAAGATCACGGATGGTAAGAGGAGCAAGGAGATATTCAACGAGTTGTATCAGATGAATGGTGTGCAATCGTGTGAAGCCGTCAGAGGCGATTTCGACGTTATCATACTTGCCCAGGGGGATTCCGAGGCCGAGGTTAATAATGTATTCGATAGAATCGGCTCCATGGAAGGAGTCGAGGTCAGCTCCATGTCGTCGGTGGAAAAACCGAAGCTCGACCGCGATGTGGACGAATTCATCGATATCTACTCCAAGGCTGTGAAACAGCCCGCGCAGGTGACACCGGACAAGCAGCCGGGGACGACGAGCTACATCATCGTAGATATCGACAAGGATGCGATTCAACAGATTTTCACGACGGTTTTCTTCATCGACGAGGTGATCTTCTGCGACGTGATCGACGGAGGGACCAAGCTCGTGGGAATGATCACGGGCAAGAGCGCGGTCGGACGTTCATCTAAAATCATAGACAAGCTCAATGAGATAGAGGGTGTCTTAAGGGTGAGGGAGGCTACCGTCGTCAAGCTTATAGAGGATTGATCCCCGGTTTCGCCCGCCGGCGGATAGACCGTTAAATTCTATTATCCAAATCGGCCGCCTCCTGATCTTAGGCGGCTGTAACCTCGGTCCCCTGAAGCGCCGGTGATACCCGGAGAAGGGAGAGGTGACAACGGCTGGCAGAGATGATGATTTCAGCTACCGTCTATGGCAGTATGACGGCGCCCCCGGGGAATTGATCCCCCTGCTTCAATCGGCCCAGGATCATTTTGGATACATTCCCCGAAGGGCTATCAGTTACATTTCCGGTGTTATAGGGATTCCCGAATCCGAAGTATACGGCGTCATAACCTTCTATAGCCAGTTCAGGCTGCGCCCGATGGGCAAGTACGTAATAAGGGCCTGCGCGGGCACGGCCTGCCACGTGTCCGGATCGAAGATGATCATCGAGACGATAGAGGATGAGCTGGGTGTGGAGGTGGGAGGAACGACGGAGGATGGATTGTTCACCCTCAATACAGTCGCATGCATCGGGTGCTGTTCCCTGGCTCCTGTGATAATGATCAACGATGATACGCACGGACGCCTTACACCGGCTTCCCTGAGAAAGCTGCTGCGCAGGTACAGGCGCAAAGAGGCGAGCTCCGGAAGAGGCGCCGAGCGCCCCGCCAGTGGAGATCGGGCATGAGTGTTTCGGAGGGGGCGATCGGCGTTGTCGGAAAATCATGGAGTGAATAGATGAAGAAAGTAATTGTGGGAATGAGCACATGCGGCCTCTCAGCCGGCGCCCAGGATACCTACGACAGGCTCAGCGAGCTTCTCGAGGATGACCCGGGCGCATTCGAGCTCTCACGAACCGGATGTCTGAGCATGTGTTACAGGGAGCCTCTTGTGGAGATTCGCGATGGCGATTCCCGCGTGATATACGGTGACGTTACACCGGAGGTGGCTGCCGAGATAGTGGAGCGGCACTTGAAAAAAGGCGAATTGCTAGAGGATAATGTCGCCCTGATTCTTGACGCCGGGAATATTTCCGGGGGTTCGGAGGATGCCTTCTTCGAGCTCCAGGACAGGATAGTGCTGAGAAACTGCGGAAAGATCGATCCTGAATCGATAGATGATTACGAGGCGGTGGGGGGCTACGGGGGAACGCGCAAGGCGCTTCTCGACATGAAGCCGGATGAGATCATCCAGGAGATAAAGGATTCCGGGCTCAGAGGCCGTGGCGGTGCGGGATTTCCAACCGGACTCAAATGGGCATTCGCAGCGGGGAGCGAAAGCGATACCAAGTACGTGGTATGCAACGCCGACGAGGGAGATCCGGGAGCATTCATGGATCGCTCGGTCTTGGAAGGGGATCCCCATGCCGTGCTGGAGGGGATGATAATCTGCGGGAAGGCCATCGGTGCGGGATTCGGATATATCTATTGCAGGGCTGAGTATCCGATGGCCATCAGGAGATTGAACATAGCGATCGACGCGGCGAGAGAGAGGGGCTTTCTCGGCAAGAACATCCTCGGCTCGGGATTCGATTTCGACGTCAAGATAAAGCAGGGGGCCGGCGCATTCGTATGCGGAGAGGAAACGGCCCTGTTCGCGTCGATAGAGGGGAAGAGGGGGATGCCTCGTATAAGGCCTCCGTTCCCCGCCCAAAAGGGGCTGTGGCAGAAACCCACGAATAACAACAACGTCGAGACATACGCGAACGTGCCCTGGATCATAGTGAACGGTGCCGGTTCGTATGCCGCATACGGCACCGAGAAGAGCAAGGGGACCAAGGTCTTCGCTCTCGCCGGAAAGGTGCGTAGGGGAGGATTGGCGGAGGTTCCGATGGGAACCACGATCAGGGATCTCGTCATGAAGATAGGCGGCGGCATAAAGAAGGGACGGGAGTTCAAAGCCGTTCAGATGGGGGGACCGTCGGGCGGCTGCATCCCGGCCGATCTCGGCGACACTCCCGTTGATTTCGAATCCATACCGGCCACCGGCGCTATCATGGGCTCCGGCGGCGTTGTGGTTCTCGACGATACGACATGCATGGTGGAGATGGCCCGGTTCTTCCTCGAATTCACGCAGAACGAATCGTGCGGGAAATGCACATTCTGCCGGATAGGCACTCTCAGGATGCTGGAGATACTCACCAGGATCACGCGGGGGGAAGGGGAGCCGGACGACATCGACAAGCTTATAGAGCTGGGCGAGCGGATCAAAGAGGCGAGCCTGTGCGGGCTCGGACAAACAGCTCCGAATCCGGTGCTCTCGACCATCCGTTATTACCGCAGCGAGTACGAGGCCCACATCAAGGATAAGAAATGCCCCGCTGGGAGCTGCTCCGCTCTTGTCGACTTCGACATCGATCCCGAGAAGTGTACCGGGTGCACCCTCTGTCTAAAGAACTGTCCTGTAAACGCAATAACAGGAGAGCCGAAAAAACCGCATGTGATCAATAACGAGATTTGCGTCAAATGCGGAAAGTGCGTGACGGTATGCAATTTTGATGCTGTTTACAAGCATTGAGGAGCCGTTCGATGGAAAGAGTAAAAGTGAGAATCAACGGCCGGGATGTCGAGTGCGATTCCGGTAAAACCATCCTCGAGGTTGTCAGGGAGAACGGGCTGGACGACATACCGACCCTCTGCTACTCCCCTGAGCTGGAACCCTATGGATCGTGCTTCGTGTGCGTGGTCGAGGTGAAGGGCAGGAAGAACCTCGTTCCGTCGTGCGCGACCAAGGTCGAGGACGGCATGGTGATAGAGACGAATAACGACCGGGTGATCAAGTCGAGAAAAACAGCCTTCGAACTGCTTCTCTCCAACCATTATGCGGACTGCGTGTCTCCATGCATGGAAGGATGCCCCGCCGGTGTCGATGCCCAGGGATATATAGCCCTGTCCGCCATGGGCCAATACAGGAAAGCGGTGGATTTGATAAGGGAAGCCAATCCGCTGCCCGCCGTATGCGGAAGGGTATGTGTGAGAAAATGCGAGATCGTTTGCCGGCGCACCGATGTGGACAGCCCGGTAGGCATAAATGCCATAAAGAGGTTCGTCACCGACGCCCCGGGCACGTATGAGGGAAAGCCTCGATGCCGACCTTCGACCGGCAAGACCGTGGGTATAGTGGGTGCGGGCCCCGCGGGTCTCACAACGGCCTGGTTCCTCGGCAAGAATGGCCATAGAGCCGTCATATACGAGGCGATGGATCGATCCGGAGGAATGCTGCGTTATGGGATACCGGTTTACAGGCTTCCGGATGACGTGATCGATGCCGAGGTCGAGTATATTCAGAGGACCGGAGCCGAGATAAGATACGGCGTCAGGGTGGGACGGGACGTCACGCTGGAAGAGCTCATGAAGAAGCATGACGCTGTTTTTCTGGGTGCCGGGGCCTGGGCCGGGAAGCCGATGAGGGTGGAGGGGGAGTTCGAAACCGAGGGAGTGGTTTCCGGGGCCGATTTTCTCACCGAGAAGGCGAACGATCCCGAACCTGTCGGCGGGACCGTAGTCGTAGTCGGCGGGGGCAATACGGCGATGGACGTGGCCAGGACATCGTGGAGGCTGGGAGCGGACAAGGTTATCGTGCTCTACAGGAGGACCAAGGCGGAGATGCCGGCCGACGAGATGGAGATAGAAGATTGCCTCGACGAGGGGATCGAGATCATGGAGCTGGCAGCTCCTACGGGAATAATCTCGGAAGAGGGAAGGTTGAAAGCGCTGCGCTGCATCAGGATGAAACTCGGAGAGCCCGATGAATCGGGGAGGCGCAGACCGGTTCCCCTGGAAGGATCCGAGTTCGACCTGCCTTGCCAGTTGGCCGTTGCGGCAATAGGTCAGAATCCGTTGCTGGATGGACTTGTAGATGTAGAGGGACGTGAATTGGAGCTCACGCGTTGGAACACGATAGTCGTCGACAACGATACTATGGGAACTAATATCGAGGGTCTTTTCGCCGGTGGTGACGCCGCGGATGACGGGCCTACGGTTGTGATCGATGCGATCAGGGACGGCGGAAAGGCGGCGGCGGCGATACACGGCTACCTTACGGGGGATGAGCCGGTTGAAAGACCGTTCATCGTAAGGAAGGAGTTCTGGAGCAAGCCCGGCAAGGCGGAGCTGGGCGACGTCACTGAAAGCCCCAGGCATGAAGTGCATACGATCGATGTGGATTCCAGGAGGGGGAATTTCAATGAGGTGGCCACGGGCTTCGAGTACGAGGACAACGTGCATGAATGCGACCGCTGTCTATCCTGCGGTTGCGTGAGATTCGATGATTGCGATCTGCGGCTCGGAGCGGAGCGCTACGGCGTCGATATGGAAATGTACAAGGGGTACGTGAGAAAGCACAAGATCGACGACCGCCACCCGTACATCATCTATGACCCGAATAAATGCGTTCTTTGCGCCAGGTGCATAAGGACCTGCGAGCGTGTTCTGCCGATCTCCGCCCTGGGTCTTGTGGGAAGGGGCTTTAAAACGGAGATGAGGCCCGCCATGAACGATCCCCTCATCGAAACAAGTTGTGTCAGCTGCGGCAACTGCGTCGATGCGTGTCCGACCGCCGCTTTGACAGTGAAATACCCTTTCCCCGGGAGGGCCAGCCTAGAGACGGAGGATGTGGCTACGCACTGCGGATTCTGTTCGCTGGCATGCCCGATAACCGTGAAGAGGTTCAGCGACCGTAGATACTTCATAGGCCCGTCGGGTGTTCCCGGCGAATACCTTTGCAGGTATGGCAGGTTCGGATACGAGCTGTTCATCAAGCAGGAGAGGATAGTGTCCCCCGTCGTACGCAGTGGTGTCGATAGGGCCGAGTCCGATCTGGAGAGCGCGCAGAAACTGGTGGTGTCCGGGATGAGGAGGATCGCGGACAAGTATGGAGCGGAAAACGTCGCGGTGTTCGTCTCACCGGAGCTTACAAACGAGGAGCTGTACATTGCGGGCAGGATAGCAAGGGACGGCCTCGGGACCAACAACATAGCCTCGCTTTCCATACTAGGCACGATCAAGGAGGCGGGGGTTCTGGATGGCGCATTCGGATTTACGGCCTCCACTTCGGACAGATCATGCATCGAGGAGGCCGATCTCGTAATATGCAACAACACATCCCTCGAGTCGGATCATCTCATCCTCGCCGTCGATGTCATCCAGGCGGTTAGAAGCGGAACGAACCTGATCGTGGCCAATTCCGTGCTCGACAGGACCGATCAGCTTCTCTCGACCCTTGCCATGGATCCCATGAGGGGAAGGGCATCCGTACTGTGGAAGGGAATAACGAGGCTTCTACTTGAAAAGGGGAGTATATCGCCCCGGGCGCTCGAGGATGCCGTCCATGCGGGAGGGCTGAAGGCCGGTGTGGATTCGGATGCCGGGGAGGCTGCCGGGATTTCAGGCATTGATATCGATGATATGCACAGAGCTGCGGAGATAATCGGAGATGCTGAGAGGATCGTATTCATACACACTCCCGATAGAACACAGGATCAAGCTCCGGGCGATATGGAGGTGCTGGCCAATCTTGTAACACTGTTGAGGGCTTCGGGAGCCGATGTGGATATTCTGTTCCCGAGAATCATCTCCAACAGCGCCGCGCTGGAGGTGATGGGCGCCGATCCGGCGTTTTCGGCGGGCAGAGAGCCGTCGCCGGTGAGGATCGCCGGGGCTAGAGGGCACGGTGAGATAAGAGAACTGCTCTCCAAGTCGAAGATAAAGGCCGCCTTCGTGATAGGTGAAGATCCTTTCGCGTGGGGAAGCACCGGCTCCTGGTTTCAGAATATCGAGTTTCTAGCCGCCATGGATTGGACGCATACGGAGACAACGCAGTACGCCGACGTCGTCCTGCCCGGATCGACATATCTCGAGACCGAGGGGACGAGGTGCAACTTCGAGGGAACCCTTGTGGAGTTCAAACGTGCGGTGGAGCCGCCGGCCGGTCTTTCGGGCAGGGAGGTGCTCCTCGGATTGGCCGGGGAGTTCGGTTTGGATATCGCGGCGGACACCGGTGATGAGATACGGAGCATAGTATCGGCTAAACTGGGAAAGCTCTCCTGTTTCTACTATAATACGGGCGAAGATAGGGAATTGAAGGGAAAGGCGGCGCTTGTGGCCGCTGATACGGGGGTGCGTGCCGGTTCTATTCAGTATCCGATGACCCATGGAGAGAGATACAAGAGAAAGATCAGGGAAGTGGGGGCGGAGAGATTCAGGATCGGCGCTCGATGAGCCGGCGCGTCTCAAGGATGTAACCTCATGCTAAAACTGGACAACCTCTATTCCTTCATGGAGGGGAACTTCGATTACCTTCTCGTCGTCGATGAGAACGAGAAGGTGATTCATGCGAGCAGAATGCTGATAGAGGATTGCTTTTCCGAAGACATGTCCATCGAAGGCGCTCATCTTGCCGACGTTCTCGAGTCCTCCTCGCTCAGCACGTTCAGATCGACGGCCGATCAGGTCCGCTCGGGGGGACGGGCGATCGTCGTATTCACTCCTGCTCATAACGATGATGTGGCCATTCCGTTGAAGGCCGGGCATGCGGACCGGGACGGCGGTTTTATCGGTATATATTTCGGCAACAGATACGATAGCTTCAGCAAGCTGAGCGAACGGGAGAAGGATGAGAGGATCAAGGAACTCGTGTGCCTTTACAGCGTGGCCGAGTTCATCAAGACATCGAGCTCGATCGACGAGTTCTTCACCGAACTACCTCGGATCATCAGCCCTGGCATGCTTTATCCGGAGAAGGCCGTGGTCTATTCAGTATACCAGGGCAAGGAGTACGGCGAACCGCCGTCTCATGATAACTATATATCCGTCGGCATCGTTTTCGGGGGGCAGAAGAAAGGCGAGATACGCGTCGGGTACCTCGACAAGAGTTACGAGCTGCTGCCCGAGGAGAAGAAGATGCTTGACGAGATCGGGAGGATGCTGGATCTCGCCCTCGAGCGCAAGGAGCTCAGGGAGAGGGTCGAGATGATGGAGGAGGAGGAAGCCGATTACAACAAGAGGATCGAGGGGCTCAAGAAGGAGATCTCTGCCCGGACCCAGGAGCTAGAGGAGCAGAAGAACAAGCTGAATGTAGTCGACACATATCTGGACAGGGTGAAGGGCGACTGGGAGGAATCGAGAACCCGCCTGGAAACGATGTTCAAGGCGATACCCGACGATGTCGTGCTGATCGATAAGAACCGCAAGGTTGTGATGACGAACAGGGAGCATGTCGAACCGGGCGACTACTGTTACAAGGTGTTTTTCAACAGGGAACGGCCCTGCGAGAACTGCCGGCTGGCGAGGATACTGAAGGATAAGACGCCCGTTTCCCTGATGATGAAGCAAGAGGACAAGTACCTGCAGGTACACGCTCTGCCGGTCTACAACCAGGACCATGAGGTGGACGGGATCCTGGAGTTCTATCGTGATGTCACGCTCGAGAAGACATACGAGCAGCAGCTTCAACAGGCGGATAAGCTCGCATCCCTGGGGCAGCTCGTCAGCGGCATCGGGCACGAGATCAACAATCCGAATCAATTCATACGTGGTAATATAAAGATCATCAAGCAGTCGCTGGAGGATATGCTCCCGATTGTGGACGAGTACTTTAAATCCAACCCGGACCTCAAGATAGCGAGGCTGAATTACGATTTTTTCCGTCAGCATATCATGATGCTCGTGGACGATATGAACCACGGATCGGAAAGGATAAAGGGTATAGTTGAAAGTCTTCGTACATTTGTCCGTAAGGACGAGGGTTTGCTCGTTGACACCATAGATATAAACACGCTAATCGAAGCCAGCACGAGGCTCGTCCATAACCAGGTGCACAAGAGAGCGGAGATAGTGCTGGATCTGGCTGATGATATACCCACCTTCGCCGGAAACTCCCAGAAGATAGAGCAGGTTCTGGTGAATCTCATGGTCAATGCCAGTGAGGCCATGCCCGACGAGAGGAAGGGCACGATAACCGTAAAGACGAGATTCATCGGAAAGGAAGTGCTGGTCGAGGTCGAAGATAACGGGATGGGAATGAACCAGAAGACGATGAAGCAGATATTCGATCCGTTCTTCACGACCAAGAGGGCCAAGGGCGGAACGGGTTTGGGATTGGCTATAGCCTACAAGATTATCGAGGAGCATGGTGGCAATATATCGGTGGCGAGCGAGGCGGGGAGTGGCACGAAATTCACGATTAAAATCCCCGCAAGAAGCAGTCCCGTAAAATCAGCGAAGGTGCAGGAATGAAAAGAATATTGATTGTCGATGATGACGTGGCTGTAACCAATTACCTGAATGTGTTTCTGGTTCAATCCGGCCTGTTCGAACCGTCGGTCGTGAACGATTCGAGGGAAGTCGCCGCGCTTCTGGACCGTGAAAACTTCGATGTCATACTGTTGGATCTCGATATGCCCAATGTCAGCGGTATGGATGTCCTGCAGGCGATGAGGCAGAAAAGGATAGAGACGCCCGTGGTTATCCTGACCGGCGTCAGTGACGTCGATCTCGCTGTCAAGTCCATGAAGCTCGGCGCGTTCGACTATCTGATAAAGCCTGCGGATGATGATAAGCTCCTGGAGGTGCTGGACAGCGCCATCGAACACAGCGCCCTGCACAGGAGCATCGAGCAGCTTCCGGAGGAATTGACGAGGGGGGGGCTTGCGCACAAGGCGGCATTCGCGCATTTTCCGACCCAGGACAAGAAGATGATCCGCCTGTTTCACCAGGCGGAAAAGGTCGCCTCGAGCGACCTCAGCATCTTCATATGGGGGGAGAGCGGTACGGGAAAGGAAGCTATTGCCAGGGCGATTCACGAGGCCAGCGAGAGAAGGGACAGACCCTTCGTGGCCTTGGAGGCCAACAGCCAGGATCCGGACAAATTCCCGGCATTCTTCTTCGGGCAGGCAAGGGACTGGAGGGGTGCCCGGGAGGAGACCCCGGGCATTTTGGAGGAATCCAATCATGGTACGCTGTTTCTCAACAATATCGATGCGCTTTCGCTGACCATGCAGGTTCGTCTCAAACGTGTCATTCAGACAGGTGAATACTACCGCGAGAGTTCCACCCGGATCAGGAAGATCGACGTGCGAATGATAGTATCATCAACCAATGATCTGGCGAGCAAGGAGTACAACGATACATTCTCCAGGGATCTACTTTATCATCTGATGGTGAACTCGATAAGGATCCCTCCACTGCGCGACAGGAGCGGCGATATCCCCCTGCTTGCGGAGCATTTTCTGAAGGAGGAGGCGGAAAAGGTGGACAAGTCCGTATCGGGAATATCCACCGAGTCTCTGGAATTGCTCAAGGGCTATGATTTTCCGGATAACGTTCAGGAGCTCCGCAGCATCATTGCCGGTGCAGTCGTTCACGAGGAATCGGACACGATCACGGTTGATTCCCTTCCATCCTATATCAGGGACAAGGTCATGGCCGGCAAGGCGGTCCGTGATGGCTTCACTCCCAGGAAGCTGAACGAGGTCGTCAGGGAACACGTGTTGAGAACGCTCGAGCATTTCGAAGACGACAGGACGAAGGCCGCCCAAAAGCTCGGTATCACCGTCGAGGAGCTTGGGCGCGTTATCGAGGATAAGAGCTGACAGGCGGCATACATCTTACACCCTTTTCTTACTAACATAATCGGGTACCATATTATGCTTAGTGCAGCTTTTTCACGGACTTCACCGTTGTCCGGCCCACTGCGGCTTGCTCCGGCGGCAGCGAATTGATTATATTACAGATTGTAATCGGAAATTTGATAATTTAATGAGGCGTGGCGGGTGTGTTATGCACAAATTTCAGGTGTTGATGCTGATGATCCTTATTCCGGCCGCCGTTCTTGTCTGCTTTTTCTCGTGCGAAGATGGTAACGATGCCGTGTCCCCTCCCGTGGGAGGGGCGAGGAGGGATGTGTGGTTCGTGGACGCCGGTGCGGCGGGACTGGATGACGGCGGCTCGTGGGAGGACGCCTTCACCCACCCGCAGTCCGCGGTCGACGCCGCGGAGACGGGAGAGCAGGTATGGATCGCCGCAGGTGTTTACGCGAGCCGGGACACGTCCGACAGGCATATGGCGGTGCTGGCGCTGAGGGAGGGTGTATCCGTTTACGGGGGATTCGAGCCGGGTGATACGAGCCTCACCATGAGAGATGCGGAGGCGAATCCGACTGTTCTCGACGGCGAGGGTGTGGCCTGCCACGTCGTGACCGGAGCGGACGGCGCGCTGATGGACGGGTTCACGGTAACCGGCGGCAGGGCGGAAGGTCAGTATCCGGATGACTCAGGAGCAGGCATGCTAAATAACGGCGTATCACCGACGGTCGCAAACTGCATTTTAACGGGAAACCGGTGCGATTGGCTCGGCGGCGGCATGTTCAACTACAGGAGCGGTGCGGAGGTGACCGGCTGCACGTTCGAGAACAACGAGGCGGGGTATGACGGCGCGGGCGTATGTAACGACAGCGAAGGCTCCTCCGCGGGAATGCCCGTCTTCACCGACTGCGTGTTCGTCGGCAACGCGTGCAGGTACGGGGCCGGGATCTACAACCACGAGTGCCCCTCGGTGATTTCCGGGTGCACGTTCAATGGCAACCTCGCCGATCACAGCGGCGGAGGCGCATGCAATATAAAGAGCGCCGTCCTGATCGTTGATTGCGTATTCACGAACAACATATCATTCGATTCAGGAGCCGGCATGTACAACAACTCGACGTCGAGCCGTAATGTGCCGGTGATCACGAACTGTCTGTTTATAGATAACGAGGCAGGCTCCAGCGGAGGCGGTATGAATAACTATAACTCGCCGGCCAAAGTGTCGCTCTGCACCTTCGCCCACAATGCTGCGGAGTCGGGCGGCGGTATAAGCAGCTGGAACAGCAGTGCTCGCATAACGGATTGCATCGTATGGTGGAACGACGCTGTATCCAGCCTCGACAATATTGAGATCGGATACGGTGAAGTGCCGGTCATATCCTTTTCGAATATCGACCAGGGGGGCTACGGATCGTCGGAGGACGGAACCGCCGACGGCAGCGGTAATATCAGGCTGGATCCCCTGTTCGTCAGCGGTCCTGCCGGCGATTACTACCTCAGCCAGACGGCCGCCGGGCAGACCGTCGAGAGCCCGTGCGTGGATTCGGGAAGCGACCTGTCCAATTCCCTGGATATGTCAGGGGGAACCACGAGGACGGATACCGTGGCGGACAGCGGCGTTGTCGATATGGGCTACCACTACTTCCGGTGATCAGAAGCTGTGACTACCGGACCTGCTTCTTCTCGATCTTCGCCCATGTGTCGCGCAGTGGTACTGTCCTGTTGAATACCGGCGCACCGGCGGCGGAATCGGTGTCCACGCAAAAATATCCCTGCCTGAGGAACTGGAACTGGGCGCCCGGTGCGGCATCGGCCAGCCCTTGCTCCACGAGGCAGTCAGTGAGCTTTTCGACGGCGTCCGGATTGAGATAGGATTTGAAGTCCTCTCCCTCTTCGATATCGCCCGGATTCTCACGTGTGAAGAGACGGTTGTAAATCCTCACTTCGGCCTTGATCGCGTGATCGGCGGATACCCAGTGCAGCGTTCCCTTGACCTTTCTGCCGTCGCCCGCCTCTCCTCCCCTGGTATCGGGATCGTAGGTGCAGTGGAGCTCGGTAATCCGCCCCGTCCCCTCATCCTTTACGACACTCTCGCATTTGATGAAGTATGCGTGTTTCAAACGCACCTCACGTCCCGGGCCGAGCCTGAAGAACTTTTTCGGTGGGTCCTCCCTGAAGTCGTCGGCTTCTATGTATATTTCACGGGAGAACGAAAGATTCCTAGTGCCCATTCCAGGATCCTCCGGGTTGTTTTGCGCTTCGAGCTCCTCGGTTTTGCCCTCCGGATAGTTATCGATGACGACCTTTAGCGGATTCAGAACCGCCATCACCCGTGGTGCGCGCATGTTCAGGTCCTCCCGAAGGCAGTGCTCGAGAAGATCTATGGAGACGATGCTGTCCCTCTTGGCAACGCCTATGATATTGCAGAAGTTCCTTATCGATTCCGGTGTGAATCCCCGCCTTCTCAGCCCAGATATGGACGGCATCAGCGGATCGTCCCATCCGCTGACGTGCCCGTCCTCGACCAGCTGAAGCAGCTTTCGTTTGCTCATTATCGTGTATGTCAGGTTCAAGCGGGCGAACTCTATCTGCTGGGAATGAAAGACACCGAGCTGCTCCAGATACCAGTCGTACAGGGGTCTGTGGTCCTCGAACTCCAGCGTGCAGATGGAGTGGGTGATGCCCTCGGTCGAATCGGACAGGCAGTGAGCGAAGTCGTACATCGGGTAGATGCACCAATCGTCGCCGGTCCGGTGATGGTGGCTCCTCTGTATGCGGTATATGACGGGATCCCGCAGGTTCATGTTTCCGGAAGCCATGTCGATCTTCGCCCTGAGAACCCTCGAGCCGTCTTCGAATTCCCCCGACCTCATTCGTTCGAACAGGTCGATGTTCTCCTCTACGGGGCGGTTTCTGAAGGGGCTTTCCCTTCCCGGTTCAGTCAGTGTGCCTCGGTATTCCCTTATCTGGTCGGCGGTTAGATCGCATACATAGGCCCTGCCGATTTTGATCAGGTTCATGGCATGCTGGTAGAGCTGCTCGAAATAATCAGAGGCGTAGTACAGCCTGTCATCCCAGTCGAACCCCAGCCACCTCACGTCCTCCATGATGGAATCTACGTACTCGACGTCCTCTTTGCTGGGATTGGTATCGTCGAACCTGAGATTGCAGAGCCCCCCGTACTGCGCGGCTATGCCGAAGTTCAGGCATATGGATTTTGCATGGCCTATATGCAGATAGCCGTTTGGTTCAGGCGGAAAACGCGTATGCACGCGCCCGCCGTTCTTTCCTTCTCTTATATCCTTCTCGACGATGGCCCTGATAAAGTCGATCGGCGCCCCGGGCACATCCGCGCCGCCGTCGACCTTTGTCGAATTCCTGTTCAAATCCGGTTACCTCTCTCTTTGCTGTTAAAGGTGATGTGGAACGGGATCAACCTGCGATATCCCGCATTCAAGAAGCGGGATTCAGCTTGATTCTATTCTTCGGTCGCTTCTTTCCTGAGCATGCCGCTGTCAGGCGGCGCTCCTATGCCGAATTCATCGTACAGCACTCTATCGATATCCCTGTAAAGCGACATGAGCTCCTTGTCCTCCGGATGCCTGTCTATCCAGTTCTTTATGAAATTGATGGCATCCTGTCCGCGGCCCAGACTCCCCGCGACACGGAATCCGTTTCCAAAGACCTGTCTGTGCTCCGGCGCCCTCACGGCTCCCTCCCGCAGGGTTTCAAAAGCCTTTTCCAAACGGCCGTCCCTCTCATAGGCTCCGGCCAGACCAACCCAGTACTCTCCGTTGCCCGGATCCCTGGCGATTTCCCTCGTGAAGTGTTCTATGGCTTTTTTCGGCTGGTTGTTCCAGATATAGTGCAATCCAAGGTATTTCCTCGCCCATCTGTAATCGGGCTGAAGGTAGTAGGAGAGTTCGGCCCATTTCACGGCCTCATCGAGGTCGTTTCTTTTCGAGGAGGCTACGGCCATCTGCGAAGCCGAGAGGGCGAAGTTCCAAAACATCATTTTCACGTCCGGTCTCTTGTAAACGGAGTTGTCGGTCCTTCGGTCTTCCGTTAGAACGCCCCTGAACTCGTAAAGTGAATCGAAGCTTCGCTCGACTATGAAAGCGTTGAACATGGCCTTGCCCTTATAGGGGACGAGGCGTCTGGCCATGCCCTCCAGCTCCAGGTGTTCCTCGTATCGCTGCCAAACACCGGGAGCCGTCGTCGTCGCAAAGTAGATGGGCCTTTTCCAGTTGTTTTGCTGAAGGATGTGTCTGATGGCAAGGTCCGATTTCAACCATATGCCATCCTTTGCCCTAAGCGGTCTAATGCTAGCGATTTCGACGTCCGTCAATGATATCGGAACCCTGGGCTCTTCGTCACGTATCTGCTTGATATACCAGTCGGTATTGAGCAGCATCTGGTTCACTACCCTTACATCCGTCCGGAAATTCTCAACGGTTTGTATATACCAGAGAGGAAACGTGTCGTTGTCGCCGTTTGTGAAGATAATAGCATCTGGTTCGAGAGCTACGAGCATGTTATACGCGTAGTCGCGCGGTATGAAGTTTCTCGATCTGTCATGGGTGTGCCAGTGGTGTGTGGCGGGCGTTATCGACAGGGCTATAAGGACGACACCCGCGATGACCGCGACCTTCTTCATGTGGGATTTTGCTTTTTCAGCCTTCTCCAGCGTCGCGATGAGGAAGGCTGTGGCCCCTATCCCGATGAAGATCGAGAAGAAATAGAAGGCCCCGCTGTAGAAGTAGGCACGTTCGCGCACCTCGCTGTCGCTGAAGTTCAGGAATATGATCAACCCGATCGAGTTCAGCGCCAGGTTCGTGAAGTTCAGCACCCAGGATTTCTTCTCCCTGGTGAAGTTCGATATTACACCGTAGATTCCGAGTGCGGTGGGCAGGACAACGGTCGCCCTGCCGATATTAAACGATCCGAGACCGATGTCGCCGAGCAGGCGGAACTGGTCGCTGAAGTACGTCCAGAAGTGCCTGAGTTGAAAGACGATCGAGGCCTTACGGGCGAACACGTTTATGGGAGGGTACTGCTCCCTGCGCAGGTGGGCATATAGCGATCTCCAGGTCTCCGGGTCGACCTCGTCGATGATCGGGTCGAGGCCGGATCTGATGTAGAGGAATAGGTGGACGGATATGCCCAGTATGAATAGCGCTGTTGCGTTCAGCGTGAACCTGCTGGATGAAAGTGTGCTCCAGATCACGAGGCATGCGAATATGACCAGGCCGACTATGGTCAGGGAGGATTGCCTGTGCAGTGTCATGTCGGCGACCATGACGGCGAGGCCGAATGTGAATATCAGGATCTCGAAGTCGGTGAACGCCTTCTTGCGGATCATGAGGAACAGCAGGAAGATGCCGCCGTAAACGATTATCGTCCCGAGGTGAAATCCGATCCCCAGGGAAAGCAGGTAGATTATCATGTAAACGAGATTCCTCGAATGGCCTGCACCTTCGCTTTCCAGGCGCATAACCGCCGCCTTGCCTTCGTCCCCACCGGTCTGAGCAAGGATCCTTTCACGCGACTCCTTTGTGAGCTTTCCCGTTGGATTTTTCAGCCACTTCAGGGCTAGCAGCGTGCATAATCCCATAACGAACGCGCTTAGAGCGTAGACCTCCGCCTCCGTAGCATCGGTCCAATACGTGTCGCTGAACGTCAGGAAGAAAGCGCCGACCGCGGGGCCGGCGTATCGCACGAATTTCCCGACAGCCGATTTGGCCTCTTCGAACATGAAGCGGATCACGGCCGAGATGACCATGTACGCCATCAGGACACCGAGTGCGGCGAACACCGCGGATAGCAGGTTGACCTTCTGGGCCGGGGATATGGCCAGCGGCAGCAGGCAGAATACGCGGCCGACGAGAACATACAGGGGCGTGCCCGGAGAATGGGGAATGCCCAGGATGTAGGATGTCGCTACGAACTCACCACTGTCCCAGAATGAAGTGGTTACTGCCATGGTCATCACGTAGACCGTTAGACTGATGATGAAAACGAGGACGGCGATGGATCGTCGTAGGAGCCTGTCAGACATTTCATACCTCTTATTGCGATTTAAAAGCCGGCATGCACCCGTGCTGCACGCTGTAAGGGATGTACATATAATAGCTTCCTCGAGGGAATAATGTAAGGAATTTTTCGCTGGCCTGTACCGGACGGCGCTAACCCGGCGGGCTCCCCTGTATATCGAGGTTCGATAGGCCGAGCTTCCTTGCCCGAGCGACGGCGTCTGCGTACTCCTCGCGCGTGATTCTTCGCGATATGGCCGGATATTCGGCGGCTTTGTAAGTGGGTGTGTACTGGGACATTATGTTGACGTATGTATCCTTCGGGAGGTTTTCGGCTATCCACCCGAGCACCTTTCCCGTCCCGCTCACCCCGTTCGGCATCACCAGGTGGCGTATCATCAGGCCACGGCGCATGAGCCCGTCCTCGGACGGCCTGGCAACGCCCACCTGGCGGTGCATCTCGAGCAGCGCATCCATGGTCATCTTTGGATATGTGGCGGCCGACGCGGAGTATTTCGCCGACATCTCTGAGTCGAAGTACTTGAAATCGGGAAGGTAGATATCGACTATTCCGTCCAGCTTCTTGAGTATCTCTACACGTTCCCACCCGCATGTGTTGTAAACGACGGGGAGCCTCAGCCCCAGTCCCGCCGCGGTATCGAGCGCCAGCACTATGTGCGGGGAGTAGTGGGTCGGGGTTACGAGGTTTATGTTGTGGCAGCCGATCTTCTGAAGATGCATCATCATCAGGGCCAGGTCCGAGGTGCTGTACCTATCGCCACGCCCCTCGTGGCTGATCTCCCAGTTAATGCAGAAGACGCAGCGCAAGCCGCAGTTGGTCATGAAGATCGTCCCGGATCCTCCTTTGCCCACCAGGGGGCGCTCCTCGCCGAAGTGCGGGTGGTAGGATGAGATCTCGAGCTTCGAGGATGCACGGCAGAATCCCTCTGCCCCGTCCAGCCTGTCCGTTCCGCATTCCCTCGGACATAGCCTGCAGCTTCTCATTATCTCCCGGAGCTCTTCGCCCCTGGCCTTGAGCTCGCCGCTTCGATGAAGCCCGATGTACCCCGGTTCGAATCCGGATGCGGTGGGGGGGCGGCCCCCTTCCCCGGAGATGACCTGTATGTTGGCATGGCCTGATATCGTACCCGGACTTCTCCCCCCTGCGCCGAATGCGGCGGCCAAAGCGTGGAGGGGCCGGAGAACCAGCATTGACAGCGCGGCCGAAGAGCAGGACCGGATGAATTCTCTTCTGGTCTTCTTTGTCATAGAATACCCTCGGATCGGAAGATCATCGGGGCGAATACACGGCGATGCAAGGGTCGTTGCGGGTATCTTCGAAGTAGCCGTAGATGTTGAGAATGATATCGTCGTAGCCGTTGTAGAACCTGTAGTACAGCCAGCTGATCTTTCTTATGTCGAACCGGACCTCCTCCGTGATGAGAGCCTCGCACATGTCTCGATGAGCGTCATGCTGGAGGTAGAGCGCTGCCTGCACGGGATAGGATTCCATGAATGTCGGCTGCATGAAGAGGCGGAGGTCGTGTTCGCGGCAGCCACCACCGTACTGCACCCTCATGATTAGAGTGTTTTCCTCGATCATGCAGTCGGTTATCGAAAAGGCGTCCCTCTGAAGCGAGGCGGGGGAAGCCCACGTGAATTGGACGGAGTGCGGATCACAGCACAGGGGTTCCTTCCTCACCCTTACCGTCACCTCGTAGTCGTCCGGCTCTGTTTCATGGTCCTGGCTTGGATATGGAAGGGCGGAGAGGAGGATTATCCTGTATTCCAGAGCGCATGCGCTCAGGTATTGGTTTTCGTATGGATCGGTCCCGGGTTTCAATATGGTCACAACCGAGGATGGATCAATGTCAGGCCTGGAAAGCAGAATCTCTACTTCTACCTGGCCTTCCCATGCGCAAACCGCGTTCTCCGGGCATCTCGATTCGAGAAGAACCCGGCTGAACTCTATCTCCAGGTTTTCCGATTCCACGATGGCCCTCTGCCCATGTTTCAGCTCGATGTCCCCTTCGAGGTCCGGAACGATTATATCCTTGACGGATGGCATGCCGTCCTGACCGCTCGAATGGTAACCGCTTCCTGTCGAATCGTCGGAACACCGCAGGTTTAGAGACATGAGGGATATCAGTATGATCGTGAGGATATCTTTTTTCATAGCCCTTCTGATAATAATATTAACGAAGATTTTTCGATGTGCAACCCATATATCGAGACCTATGGGGGAGGCGCGTGTGGTTCCCGCATTCGGGGCTATCAATGCCGGGCACCGCGGAAATGCTCTATACGGTTTTTCCCTGCTTGACCGGCTCCGGGAGCTTCCCGCGCTTTTCTCCTTCCTTTGTGATCTCGAGCGTGTCCGCATGCCAAATGTCCCTGTTGTACTCGAGTATCGCGCGGTCGGAGGAGAACTTGCCCATTCTGGCTACATTCAGAACAGCCTTCTCCGTCCATCTATCCCTGTCACCGTATGCCCGTCCGGCATCCTCCTGGCATCTTCGATAATCCTCGAAATCCGCCAGCACCATGTACCGGTCATTGTTGAGCAGCGAATCCACCAATGGAATGAACAATCCCTTGTCGGCAGGGGAGAAATAACCTTCACCGATGAGGTCTATCACTCTCTTGAGCAGAGGGTCCCTCTCGTAATATTCGCGGGGATTGTAGTTTGGCGCCAGCGCGGCCGCCTCGTCTGACGTCATACCGAATATGAAGATATTCTCGTCCCCGACCTCCTCCTTGATCTCTATATTCGCGCCGTCCAGCGTACCGATCGTGAGGGCGCCGTTGAGGGCCAGTTTCATGTTGCCGGTTCCCGAAGCCTCGAATCCGGCGGTCGAGATCTGTTCGGAGATATCGGCTGCCGGTATTATTCTCTCGGCAAGCGTCACGCGGTAATTAGGCAGGAAGACGACCTTTACGAAACGTTCGGTCTGCTGATCGTTGTTTATCATCCCGGCTGCGTGGCATACCAGCCGGATCACGAGCTTCGCCATGAAATAGGCGGGGGCTGCTTTTCCGGCGAATATGAAGGTTCGCGGGTGCATCTCGAAATCCGGTTCCTCCTTCAGCCTGAGCCAGCAGTATATCACGTGCAGGATGTTGAGCAGCTGCCTCTTGTACTCGTGGATCCTCTTGATCTGAATATCGAAGATAGAGTCGGGATCGATTATGTAGCCGGTAAGGTCTTCCGTTATATCGGCCAGGCGTTGCTTGTTCTCCCTCTTGATCCCGTTGAACCGCTCTTGGAATCCTTCGTCACCGGCGAACCTCTCGAGCTTTTTCAGTTCGCCGAGGTCCTTGATCCAGCCGTTGCCTATCCTCTCGGTTATCAGCGCCGCCAGTCCGGGATTGGCCGCCAGAAGCCATCGCCGCGGTGTGATCCCGTTGGTCTTGTTGTTGATCCTTCCGGGGAACATCTCATCGAAATCCCTGAATATGCTGTTCCTGATTAGTCGCGTATGAAGCTCCGCAACACCGTTGACCGAGTGTGATCCGATGGTGGCTAGATTGGCCATTCGAATCTTCTGCCGTCCGCCGGGCCCATCCTCTATGATGGACATCCGGCGCGCGCGGGCGTTGTCACCGACATATCTGAGATTGACATCACGAAGGAAGCGGCTGTTGATTTCATAGATGATCTGTAGATGGCGGGGCAGAAGTCTTCCGAATATGGGTACGGGCCACTTCTCCAGCGCCTCGGAGAGCAGTGTGTGGTTAGTGTAGGCGCAGCTCCTCGTTGTGATATCCCACGCGTCGCCCCATGGCAGGTGCTGCTCGTCGATGAGGATACGCATCAACTCGACTATCGCTATCGATGGATGCGTGTCGTTCAGCTGTATGGCGACTTTCTCGGGGAACCTGTCGAAGGTGGCGTGGTCGGCGAGATACCGGCGGATGATATCCTGGATGGAGCAGGAGACGAAGAAGTACTGCTGTTTGAGCCTCAGCTCCCTGCCCTCGGGGCTCTCGTCGCTCGGGTATAGGACTTTGGAGATATTTTCTGACAGGTTCTTCTGCTCGACGGCCTTAAGGTAGTCGCCGTCCTGGAAGTAATCCAGATCGAATTCCTGGGATGCCCTGGAGGACCACAGCCTGAGCGTGTTAACCGTTATGTTGTCGTATCCGGGGATAGGTGTGTCGTAGGCGATGCCCACTACATCGGCGGTGTCGATCCATTCCGTTTTGCAGTTGCCGTCCGGCCATTTGGTATCGACTGTTTTCCCGTAGAAGCGGACCGGGAAGCTGTACTCCGGGCGCGCTATCTCCCACGGGTTGCCGAACTTGAGCCAGGCATCGGGCAGCTCTACCTGGCCGAGGTTTCTTATCACCTGTTCGAATATGCCGAATTCGTACCTGATCCCGTAACCGAAGGAGGGGATCTCGAGCGTGGCCATCGAGTCCAGGAAGCAGGCGGCGAGGCGTCCGAGGCCGCCGTTGCCCAGACCCGCGTCCGGCTCCTGCTCGGCTAGGGATTCGATGTCGAGGTTGAGCTCCTCCATCGCCTCCTTGACCTCTTTGTAGAATTCCAGGTTGATTATGTTGTTGATGAGCAGGCGCCCCATCAGGAATTCGGCCGAGAGGTAGTATACGCGCTTAACGTCTTTTTCGTGATACATCTGCTGTGTCCTGATCCACTGCTCGATCAGGCGGTCCCGCGACGTCAGCGCCAGGGCCTTGTATAGGTCGAGGTGGGTCGCGGTGTACTGGTCCTTGGATATGGAGTACTCGAGGTGGTCCGCGAAGCTCTTCTTGATGCTCTCCTTGTCCATCCCCTTGCGGAAGATCCCCCTCTTCTTGAAAAGCTCACTCTCTGGCAAAAGCATTTCCGGGCCTCCCCTTCGATATCCAAACATCTAACGGCGACATAGCTGATATTATGATAGCCCATAATCCGATCAGTATGAACAAATATATGCAACCGGCCGGCTCCATGCCATGCAGTGCTGCGTATCAGCCACCGCAGCCTGCCGTTTCGGATTACGGCATTTCTCTTTAGTCGATGTAAATAGATTTTGCTTAACTAATTGTGGACAAATCGATATCATTGTGCTAATTATCTACTGAAATAATCTTTACAACCTGAATTAGGGATGATATCTGACGCAGATAACCGGATTCCGGCTTACGCGGGGTGTTGTACAGAGGAGCAGCGGAAATGGGCACGAAAGAGAGCGATAAGAGGATCGGTCCAAATTTGAAGTCCGGATGCGAGAGGATCCTGTTTGTTGACGACGAGGAGCTTCTGCGTTCCGTTGTCCCTAAGATGCTGAGGGCTATAGGGTATTCGGCCGAATGCGCTTCGAGCGGGCCCGAAACGGTCGATGAGTACAGAAAGGCGATGGACGCCGGGAATCCGTTTGATGTCGTTATCATAGATCTTACGGTCAAGGGCGGGATTAGCGGCGAGGAGGCGGTGAAAAGGCTGCTCGAGATCGATCCGGAGGCCAGGGTTATCGTATCGAGCGGATATCCAAACGCCCCCGTGATGGTCAACTATCGAGATTACGGCTTCATCGGTGCGATCGTGAAACCCTATACATCGGCGGAGCTCAAGGACCTGATCGTGGAAGTCCTCGGATCCTGACGTATCTAAGGGGTCGTCTTGATGAAAAAAGAGCGGGCCGGTTCTTCCGGCCCGCTCTTTGGTCTGATGCGGGTTATCTGTTTCCCCTATCCACGGTTTCCCTCAGTTCCTCGATCTCGGCCCGCATGTCCTCGAGCTCCTTCTGAATCCTTGCATCGTTGGCCGCTATCGACTCCGCGCGCTCCGCTGCTATGTCGGCGGCCGTTATCTTCGGTCCGACGTTGTCGTCGGACTCCTCGTTCCCCGCGACTATGGCGGGGCTCGTCACCGTGCCGTACGCGGTCGGCAGATAGACGAGCGTTAGCTGGACGTCGTTCACGTAGTATGAGGCGGTTGTCAGCTCCTGACCCAGGAAGTAGAACGTGTGCGTACCTGCACCTACAGAGAACAGGCCGTGGCTTGTGATCGGCCACCTGTAGAGCCCGGTAGGCAGGGTGGAGGACATGTAGTACCCGACATCCTGGCATTCAGGGAAAGCGGTGTCGTCGTTCGATACACCCAGATTGGCAGAGCTGGTGGTGCCGGTTGTATGACTCACGGATGCCTGGCAGGAACTTAAAACGAGGACATAGCCGCCATCGGGCACCGTAATGCTTCTCGATGCCAGTACCGTGACCGTGGTCTCAAGATGCCCGTTGTTAATGTCCCACTCCTTTATGCTCGCCACTCCCGGCTCGTCGTCGATCTCGCTGCTCCCGACGGAGCTGGCGGGAAGCCCAACGGCCAGGTCACCGGTGTAGTAGCTCCGGAAGTAGAAGTTGCTGCTCGCCCCGTAGATCGCGACCAGGGGGCTGTCGCTCGAGAAGTTGCCGTCAACGAGGAAGCCGTTGGCTGAGGTGGTTCTTCTAACGTAAAGGTATCCACCCTGACCGCTAGCATCCGCCTCTATGCCGCCCAAGTAATTGCCGGCCTCGTCGCGCAGGTCGATGTTTCCTCCGTAGCTGTTGCCGTAAGCTCGAACAACCGGGCTCACTGATCCGTCGCGGAAGATCTCGAGGTTGGCGTTCTGGGTGGACGAGCCCAGGGAGGTTGTGCCGTCAGATTCCACGGAGAGCACCTCTGATGAGCCAGCGCCCAGGATCAGCTTCTCGGCGCCTCCCTGCACCCTGATGCCCGCCGTCCCGGCGCCGCCGCCGCCGGTGGCCACACCGACCTTGAGCCTGTACGTCGCGTCACCGATCTTGAAGTCTCCCTCTGTGTTGTCCAGGTCCCACTCGCCGCCCGCCACGTGGAGCTTGCTTTCGGGGGTTGTGGTCATGATGCCGGTATACCCTTCATCCGTGGCTGTAAATGGCGTGAAGGTACTACCCGAAAGCTTTACTATATGGAAATCCGAGTCATCGGCCACCATCATGCGCCATTCCATATCGGAGTCGGTGTTCCATATGCCGATCGAGGGGTTCCACATGTCCCCACCCTTGGCCAGCACCAGTCCGGCCCCGGGGCTGGTCGTTCCTATACCGACCTGTGTGCCGTTGTTGTATATCGTGCTGGTAGCGACCCAGTCGGATCCGTTGTGGCGGAGCGTGTAGCCGTTGGCGCCGGCGGGTAGCGTCCCGCTTCCCGTATCGGTGAAGGACATCCAGTCGCTGCCCGTGTACCCCTCGAAGTCGCTGCCGGTCCAGCGGATCGTGCCGGCGTTGGTGCCGGATGACAGGCCGACCTTGATGCCGCCGTTCACGTCGAGCCGCTCTAATGGCGATGGGGTGCCGATGCCGACGTCACCGGCGTTGTTGACTACCATGCGCCTTTGCCCAAGCGTTATCAAATGGATCTCTCCATTGGTCCTGTTGTTGTATAGATGCATATAGTTGGGGCTGGTGGGATGTGCCGGATCGAATGCTCTTAGTCCGGCATTCGAACCGTTCTCGTCGGTGAATTCGATCCCCTCCGCAGAGGCGGTTCCCGTCGACGGATTCTCGACGTTTATCGTCACGGTACCGTTATACTCTTCATAGACATGCAGGGGATCATCCGGGCTCAACGTCCCTATACCCACATCACCGGTGGGGGGAATGTAGTTCGTTGACCCCACAACGCCCATCGCCCTGTATGCATAGGCCGCGCTGGTCAAAGGGATGCGCGGGACGAGCTCCGGCTCGCCCTCGACCGATATCCCAAGGTAGTACTGCTCGTCGAAGGGCAGGTTCAGCGGGGTGATCGATCCCAGCAGCACGTTGAAGATGCCCTTGGTCACCTGGACGGCGGGATCGGTCTCCTGCCATAGGTGAGTTCCCCCCGAGGGAACGTCATAGAGCCTGAACACTATGCTGTACGTTCCGTCCGGTACGGCATCGCCGACGGCGTCCGTCAGTACTCCCTGGTAGTTCAGCTCGTTGGGGATCTGCGCATACGCGAATCCCGAGAGCAGCAGGATGAATAAAATTGAAATAGTTGTCAGTTTCATTCTTAAAACCTCCACGTCTTTGGCCTGATCGCTATACCCGTTATTCGTCTCAACCGTCTAACGTCCTTCCCATACTTTTGAATGTGTGCACAACGCATGATCTACCTCAGGAGAACCATCTTCTTGGTTATCACCTTCTTGTCCGCCGTGAGCCGGTAGTAGTAGACGCCGGAGCTCACGTTGTGCCCGCTGTTGTTGGTGCCGTTCCAGTTGATCGTATGTTTACCCGCCTGCCTGGACGAGTTTGCCAGCGTCTTGATCTTCCTGCCCTTTATGTCGTAGATGACCAGGTTCACGTGCCGGTCGGACGGCAGGAAGAACGAGATGCTCGTGGACGGGTTGAACGGGTTGGGGTGATTCTGATAGAGGGTGAGAGGCTTCGGAGGCAGGACGACCTTGATCGTGTAGGAGGACATCGTGATGATGCCGTCCTCCAGGGCGTCGATCCTGTACGTGTAGCTCCTTCCGGGAATCGCACCATAGTCCCGATACTCGTTTTCGCCGTCCGGAGGCAGTAGTGCCTCGTTGACCGGCAACAGCTCCGTCTCATCGCCCTCGGCCCGGCAAACGTTGAAACCGTCGAACGGCGCATCGAAGTGAACGCTCCACCTGAGGATTACCGCGTCATCCGTATATTCTCCCATGAAGGACGCCATGGCGACATCCACGGTCGAGGATATATCAGCCAGATACCAGAAGCCCGATTTAACCACGTATGATCCGCCGCTGGACGTGAAAACCGCGGTCTGCCCTGCTGTATCGTAGCTGTAGTTGCTCCCGCTTCTGACGCCTCCGCCATTGCTGAAGACTCCATGGGGTACGTCGTACTGAGCCATGGCATCCGGCGGATGAAGGGCAAAAGCCAAAGCGAGGAGCATCAGTATTAGACGCTCGCTTTTCATAGGACCTCCCTTCGCAAGGTTTTTGCATCAACTTGTCAGGATCACAATTTGTATGCCCTTTAGTGACTTGTGACGATTGTTCCACTTTAAACCAACGCTGTCAAGAAACTCTTTGTTGGGAATGGGGATACGTTGTGGCATTTCCTTCGTGTGATCTTCGGGCTCTCAGATCGCCGGGATCAGCTCTTGCAGCAGGATGCCGCCAGGTGAAAAAATTATTGACGAAGGGGCTGAGAGTCCATATAATAGTATTGGTAACTATTATTAATAAGATGAAAGAAGCTCATGATAAGAATGACAAGGCAGAGAAGGCTTATTCTAGAGGAGCTGAGGAAGCTCGAAACCCATCCGACTGCAGACGAGCTCTACGTCATGCTCAGGAAGAAGATGCCGAGAATCAGCCTCGGCACCGTCTACCGGAACCTCGAGATTCTCTCCGAGGAAGGCGTGATCAATAAACTCGACTCTGCGGGAAACCGCATGCGATTTGATGCAAGCCTGCACCAGCACACGCATATCAGGTGCATATGCTGCGGCAGGATCGATGACCTGCCCGCAGATGTGAGTATCCCGGATCTCGACGCGGCCGTGTGCAGGAAGACCGGTTATAAGGCGGTTTCGTACAGGCTCGAGTACCTCGGTCTTTGTCCGGCCTGCAAAAAATCGAAAGGATCGAGATAGATGGATTCAACAGACAGTAAGAATTTAGGGCGCGGTCTCGGATCCATGCTCGAGAGGCTGTACATGCGCTACAACGACCGCGTGTACGTCAAGCCGGATCCGCTCTACTGCCTTTACAACTACGACGATCCACGAGATATCGAGGTTGTCGGCCTTATTGCGTCCTCGCTCGCGTTCGGGAACGTCGTCCAGATAGGGCGCAGCATCGAGCGGGTCCTCGATGTGCTCGGGAGTTCACCGGCTGAATTTGTGAAGAATGAAATCCCCCGGAGCATCAATTCCCTTCTATCGGGGTTCAAGCATAGGTGGATTTGCGGCGATGAGATATCGAGTTTTCTTGCCGGGGTGGGGAGGGTGCTCGATAGATACGGTTCATTGGAGAGATGTTTCATCGATGGGCTGCGCGGCGACCACGGGGATGTGATGCCCGCGCTCGCCCACTTCGTTGCCGAGCTTTGCGGCGGATGCGACAAAGGTCCGGCGAAGCTCCTGCCGGCGCCGGAACGTGGCAGCGCCTGCAAGCGGCTGAACCTCTATCTCAGGTGGATGGCGCGCAGGGATAAAGTGGACCCCGGCGTTTGGAGCGGTGTCCCGGCCTCGATGCTCCTCGTCCCGCTCGATACGCATATGCTCAGATTCTCGAGGGCGATGGGATTGACGGACCGGAACCAGGCCAGCCTGAAGACAGCTCGCGAAGTGACACGGGGGTTCAGGGAGATCTCACCCGCTGATCCGGTTAAGTACGATTTTGCGTTGACGCGCCTGGGGATACGCAGGGACCGAGACAGACGGTTGTTCATCGACATGATAGGGATGGACGATAACGTGGCCCTTTCACTGGGCGCCTCGGGGAAGAGGGAGGCTGTTTAGGATCATGATCGGTGATGTAATGATCGCTGTTTGGAATACATTCAAGGAGATGGCCCCCTATCTGCTGTTCGGATTCATCTTTGCTGGCGCCCTCTCCGTCTTGATCAAACCGGAAACCGTGGAGCGGCATCTCGGCGGCAGGGGCATGTGGCAGGTGGTCAAGGCTTCACTTCTCGGAGTTCCGCTCCCTCTTTGTTCGTGCAGCGTGATCCCTGTCGGTGCGTCGCTCCGCAGGCACGGCGCGGGCTCGGGGGCCACGAGCTCCTTCCTCATATCGACACCCCAGACCGGCGTTGACAGCATAATGGTCACGCTGAGCCTGCTCGGTCCGGTGTTCGCGGTAATCAGGCCGTTCGTGGCGTTCGTGAGCGGGATCATAGGCGGGGGGCTGGTAATGAGGTTCGGATCGGAGGGTGAACGGGAGAGGGAGGGCGCCGGAACCTGCAGCTGTGAATGCTGTGACGAGGCGAATGAAAAAAGCGGTTTCGTCAAGGCTTTGAGTTACGGTTTCCTGACCCTACCGCGGGATATCGGAAGGGCGCTGATCGTTGGGGTCGTTTTGGCCGGTGTGATTTCCGCGATCGTTCCCGATAATCTCTTTTCAGGGATTCTCGGTGGTGGTATATTGTCCATGCTGGTTATGATGGCGGCCGGCACTCCGGTTTACGTTTGTGCCACCGCTTCGGTTCCGATAGCGGCTGCGCTCATATCAAAAGGTGTTTCACCGGGAGCGGCTCTCGTTTTTCTTATGACGGGACCCGCCACCAATGCTGCCACGATCACCACGGTCTGGAAGATGATGGGAAAGAGGACCACGTTTCTGTACCTGGGCGCTGTGGCGGTCACGGCCCTTGCCGCCGGTGCGCTACTGGATGCCGTGTACGTAGCGCACGATACTTCACCTCTTCAGGGCACCGGTCGGATGCTGCCGGATGCGGTTAAGATCGCGGCCGCCGTTGTGCTCGCGGCGGTCCTGGCCGTTGGTTTTCTGAAAAAGAAGGAACATGAGGAGAAGCATACGAAAGGTATGATCGAGTGAGACAACCGCCCGGATGCGTTGATCGTAAGCGCGATTTTCGAGGCGTTTTACATAGATGAGATGAAAATGTGAGAATAATGTATGAGCAGTGCTTGAGAAGGGGGTTGCAATGTCATTGAAGGGCACACAGACCGAGAAGAATATCCTTACGGCTTTTGCCGGCGAGTCGCAGGCAAGAAACCGCTACACCTACTTTGCCAGCCAGGCGAAGAAGGAGGGGTACGTACAGATCTCCTCCATCTTCGAGGAAACGGCGAACCAGGAACGCGAGCACGCAAAGAGGCTGTTCAAGCTTCTCGAGGGTGGGGAAGTGGAGGTCAAGGCGTCTTTTCCGGCGGGCGTTATCGGATGCACGACCGATAATCTCGCCGAGGCCGCGGGAGGCGAGAATTACGAGTGGACCGAGATGTATCCCGGTTTCGCGAAAGTAGCCCGTGAGGAGGGATTCGAGGAGATCGCCGAGATATTCGAGGCGATAGCGGTTGCGGAGAAGCAGCACGAGAAGAGGTACAATGATCTGAAGGCCAATATAGAGTCGGGAGCCGTGTTCGAGCGCGGGAAGAAGGTCGTATGGCGCTGCCGTAACTGCGGCTACCTGCACGAGGGCACGGAGGCGTTGGAGAAATGTCCGGCCTGTGCGCACCCGCGGGCCCATTTCGAGCTTCTGGGTGAGAATTGGTAGTGATGATCGTATTGTGGAGATCCGGCGGTCTTTGCCGGCCGCCGGAGAACCATGTTGTCGTCTTGCATTGGAATGAACAGTGAAAAAGGAGGTTATGGAATGACCAAGAAGTTGCAGGTTTACAAGTGTGAGGTCTGCGGTAATATCGTCGAGGTTCTCCATGAGGGTGTCGGGGAGCTCGTGTGCTGCGGCCAGGCGATGAAGCTCCACGAGGAGAACACCGAGGACGCGGCCACCGAGAAACATGTCCCGGTGATAGAGAAGATCGACGGCGGTTACAAGGTGATCGTGGGCAGCGTGCCCCATCCGATGGAGGAAAAGCACTATATCGAATGGATACAGCTGTTCGCCGACGGTGATACTTTCCGGCATTTTTTGAATCCGGGAGATGCTCCCGAGGCTGTATTCAAGGTTTCGGCCGGGAGCGTGTCAGCGCGTGAATACTGCAATGTTCACGGATTATGGAAGGGAGAGTGATGTCGGATGATCAAAGACAAGATTCGTGATGCCTTCAACGAGCAGATCCAGCACGAGCTATATTCCGGATACCTCTACCTGTCGATCGCGGCCTATTTCCATTCACAGGGGCTGGACGGGATGGCCCAGTGGATGAGGGTCCAGGCCCTCGAGGAGCAGACCCACGCGATCAAGTTCTTCGATCATATAATAGAACGCGACGGTGAGGTCGAGCTTCTTGAGATAAAGAAGCCGCCAACCGTATGGAAATCTCCTCTCGAGGCGTTCAGGGATGCGTACAAGCACGAGCAGTTCATAACCGGTAAGATCAACGAGCTCGTCAAGCTATCGAAATCGGAGAACGACTACGCGTCGGGCAGCCTGCTTCAGTGGTTCGTGGACGAGCAGGTGGAGGAGGAGGCGTCGGCGTCGAAGAACGTGCAGAACCTCGAGCTCACCGGCGAATCCGGACATGGATTACTCATGCTCGACAGGGAGCTCGGGTCAAGAACCTTCACTATGCCGGCCCCTGAGGGGGAGGATTGATGCCGTTTGATGCACATGAGCGGATCGGATAGGCCCTGAAGGCCGGTGGATCGTTGCGGGGCCGGGTCAATAGCCCGGTCCCGTTTTCAATCGGGGGGCTCGATCACTTTCGAGCGTTCCCTTTTTCGTTTTCCCCGGCGTTTCTTGTCATCGAGCCTTCGCTCGATAGCTGAAGGCGGCCTGCGGCTTTTCTTCCTATGCCTCACGGGTGTGAAAGCGTCCGTCATCAGCTCCTTGAGCCTGGCCGTTGCGGCCGTCCTGTTGGCGCTCTGGGTGCGGTGCTTCTGCGAAGAGATCCTCAGTATACCGTTCTTGCTTATCCTCGAACCGAGCCTTGATAGTATCAGAGCCCTCTGATCATCGGAGAGGCTGGGGGAGTTGGCCACGTCGAAATTCAAGGTCACGCGGGTGCTGACCTTGTTCACGTTCTGACCACCCGGCTTGCTGCTGTGGGAGAACGTGAATACTAGCTCACTGTCCGGTATCTCGATATCGTCTGATACTCTTATCATCGCCTCTCATCCCAGCTCGGACCTTCCTGCGCGGCCCTTGCCGGATCCGCCGGCACCGGGGCATATCTTATCTTAACGACTTATCGATAATACGGTTAAATGTTTTTTTCGGAGCACGCAAGGGAAATCGCCCCATCCAGCGTGCGGGAGCGAGCTCTAGGGCGGCCATAAATGCTGTTGTCTTATCGCTCACTTTGTGGTATAAACACAGATTCACGCGACCCTGGACATGATGCTATCCTTATAGGAGGTAACAGGATGGGTAACCGGATAAATCATGCACCATACAGCCGTGGTCTCCTGCCTTTGGCCCTGTCCGTAATGCTCATAGCGGTTTTTACGGCCGCGCTTGTCTCAGCCGGCACCGTAAAGGAGCGCCCGGACGGATGCACGACCATAACCGTGGGGCGCCTGGCTTCCGCTGACGGATCCGTGATGACCTCACACACATGTGACGGACATGACGGAAGAACGTGGATAGGCATAGTGCCGGGAATGGAACATGCGGGGGGGGCGATGGATACGATCTTCATGAAGACCGATTACATGGTATCCCCCGGGGACACAACCGGCCTTGTATATAACGGCGCCATACCGTATAAGACGAAGACATACGGGCATATCTGGGGGATATACTCACTCATAAACGAGCACCAGCTGTCGATCGGAGAATCGACCTTCGGCGGCAAGGAGGAGCTCAAGAGCGACAAGGGGATGTTGAACTGCTACGAGCTCACGCGGTTGATGGCCGAGCGGTGCAGGACCGCCCGCGGGGCGATCGCTCTTGCCGGGAAGCTGCTCGAGAAGTACGGATACAACGACGGGGGAGAATGCCTAACGATCGCAGACACGAAAGAGGTCTGGCACTTCGAGGTCGTAGGCCCCGGGGAGGGCAGGTTCGGGGCGGTCTGGGCCGCCCAACGTGTTCCGGACGGCCATGTGAGCGTCAACGCCAACAGCAGCCGCATTCGCGGTATCGACTTGAAGAACAAGGACTATTTCATGGCTTCCGACAACGTGTTCGAGGCAGCGGAGGAGCTGTGCCTGTGGGATAAGGACAGCGGGAAGCCGTTCGAGTTCTGCTACGTATACGGTGACCGCACTTCGATGTGGGCGAGAAGAAGGGAGTGGCGCGTTTTCGATCTTCTGGCACCGTCTCTCGGGCTCGATGCGAATGACGAGAACTACCCGTTCTCGGTAAAGCCGGACAAGAAGGTCACCGTCGAGAGGATGATGGAGCTCTTCGCGGACACCTACGAGGATACTGACTACGATATGACAAAATTCATGCTTGTGACCGATGAGGACGGCAAGAGCGTGAAGAGCCCCTATGCAAATCCGTTCATGGATTACGATCAGATGCCTCTATGGAAGATCAACGGTGCGCTGCACAAGATGGGTGAGCGGACAATCGCCCGTTACTACTGCGTATACGTAATAATAACGCAGTCGCGGGACTGGCTGCCCGATCCGATCGGCGGGCTCGTCTGGTTCGGTTGGGATAATCCGGCGATGACGTGCTATGCTCCCCTGTACTGCTGCACGAAGATGCTCCCGGAGCCGTATCTGATGGGAGGTAAGGGCGGCAGGCCCGCCTACTCGAGGGACAGCGCTTGGTGGGGCGTCAACCGTGTCAGCACGATCGCCGCACACAGGTGGGGGGATATGCGGCACGACGTCTATGCAGTACGGGATCCCATCAGGAGAAGGGCGTTCGAGGATCAGAAGAGGATCGAGGACGAGGCGCTTCGCCTTCACAACGAAGATCCGGAAAAAGCCGTTAGCTACCTTACGAAGTACAGCTGCGATATGTGCACCAAGATCAACGAGGCGTACTGGAAGCTCGGCGACGATCTCTGGACAAAGTACGACGAGAAATTCTAGGCGGTTGGTTGCGCGGATAGGGTTTGAGATAGTACTGCCGGGAAGTTGCGGTGCGGCATATGCGGGCCGCCAGTTGAACGTGAAGGGGGAGCGATCCGGTGCGGCGTATTGAATCCGCGCGTATGATATGACACGGAAACATATTAGGGATCAGGACGTATAGTTAATTGGCTGTGCAATTTTAATCCCCTCAATTACGGAGGTGTTTGGATGAAGTCGTTTTTCAGGTCGTTTTTTGCTTGCATGCTGGCGGTGCTGGTGTTCGTTTTGGTGATATTTTCGATAGTGGCGGTCAAGTCCGGCCAGAAATCAAAGATAGATGACCATTCTTATCTGGTTGTCGATATCTACGGCGAATTGCCCGAGTACGATCCACCAGCCGGGGTGATCGGGGAGCTGATGGGGGGGAAGGCCGAGACGCTGCAGCGCATACTGAGTAACATGGACAAGGTATGCGTGGACGACCGCATAGACGGAGTGATTCTGAAGCTTTCGAGCAGCAGCAGCTTCGGCGGGGCGAAGATGCAGGAGATTCGTGGTGCGATCAAGAAGGTCAGGGAGGCGGGCAAGAAGGTCTACGGTTTCGCGGACTCCATGGACAGGAAAACCTGCTTTCTGGCGGCGGCGTGCGATTCTGTATACATGGTTCCTACCGGTTACTTCTCCTTCACGGGCTTCGCCGCAGTTACCGAGCACTTGAAGGGCACGCTCGATAAGCTTGGCATAAAGCCCAACCTGCACAAGATCAAGGACTACAAGAGCGCGGCAGAGATGATTATGCGCGAGGACATGTCGGCGGCGGCGAGGGAGAACAAGGAATGGCTGCTGGACGAGTTCTGGGAGCTTCTCATCACGGGCCTCGAGAGCGACCGCGGGCTCAGCGAGGAGGATGTCATCGATATGATGAAGCTCGCCGTATTCACCCCGGAGGAGGCGGTCGAGGGTGGGCTGATCGACAGGAAGCTCTATTGGGAAGAGCTGGCCGATATGCTTAAGGGCGACGATGATGAGGATCTCCGCACGGTTTCGCAGTGCCGGTATGCTGATGAGGATCCGGAGAAGCTGGGTATCAAGGGAAAGAAGAAGATCGCGGTTATCCATGCGCAGGGCATGATCGGCGGGAGGAAGAACAAGGTTGATCCCATGTTCGGCCTGATAATGGGGCACGAGTCTATCAATGCCGAGTTCAAGCGCGCCAGGGAGGACGACGACGTGGCGGCGATCGTGTTCCGCATCGACAGCGGCGGGGGTGACGCCCTCACGAGTGACATCATAGGGCACGAGGTGGAGATCACCGCATCCGAGAAACCGGTGGTCGCGTCGATGGTCGACGTGGCGGCTTCGGGCGGTTACCATATAGCCTACCGTGCAAGCAGGATCATCGCGGATCCGATGACGATAACCGGATCCATCGGATCGATCAGCATGAAGTTCAACATGAGGGGATTTCTAAACAAGCTGGGGATTACGAACGACTTCGCCACAAAAGGCCCCATGGCCCTATTTTTCTCGTCATACAGGGATTTCACGGAGGAGGAGCGGAAGCGATTCGAGGATGATCATTGGAACGGCTTCAACAGTTGGCTGGAGGATGTGGCCGAACACAGGGGAATGACGTTCGAAGAGGCTGAAAAGCTGGCCCACGGACGTGTATGGTCGGGTAGGCAGGGTGCTGAAAACGGCCTGGTCGATGAGATGGGCGGCCTGGACAGGGCCATCGAGCTGGCCAGGGAGCTCGCGGAGATACCGGCCGGCGATGGCGTAACCGTTGTTCACTATCCGGCGAAGAAAGGCCTGCTTGAGGCGATAACCGGCGGTGAAGGCGGTCTGACCGCCGCGGCGCACTATGTCGTATATCGCCTGATCAGGGGGGATATAGCCGAGACCTGGAATATGGTAACGGAGTCCCGGATGTACATGATGGAGGATTTCAGCATAGAGTGAGCCGTATTGACGAATCTCATCCGCCGCATGACCGGGGTAGACCTGGGAGCCGTCGGCTGTAATCGGAATTACGGTAATATCAAATCAAGCCCGGAGCCGGACGCGAAGTGATTGTAAGAAGAAACCGGCTTCGGGCTTTTACGTATGGTGCGCACCACCTGCGATCGCGTCCCCCCACGATAAGCGGACCACCGGAATCGGGAGACACGAGCTTCCGATCGCATGTGATCACGGTGGACTTTCGACAACGCCCGTCACCTACCGAGTTGTTGACAGACACGCGATCCAGGGGGTAGTCTGTTGACGGGAAAGAAAGTCTCGATTTCCGGTATTCGCTCATATTTCACGGTTACAGAAAGGAAGGAAGCCTTGAGTTGTCTTTGCCGAAAAACAGCGTTCTGTATGGTTATTTTGCTGTCACTAATAGTCTCTCTTGCGGTTGCGGCGGGCGAGCCCGGACCGATCACGGCTGAGGTTCTCTGGAGCATGAAGCGTGTCGGCTCCCTCAGTGTTTCCGCAGACGGCGAGTATGCGGCGGTCGTCGTCACCGAGTACGATATAGAGGAGAACAAGGGCCAGGGTGATATATGGCTCGTCGCTACGGACGGTTCCTATCTGCGTAGATTCACCACGGGCGAGACGACGGAGGGCTCTCCCGTATGGAGCCCCTGCGGGCGGAGTATAGCCTTCACCGCCGCCCGCAAGGGTGAAAAGCCGCAGCTGCATTTGATCCCCGTGGACGGAGGCGAGGCCGTTTGCCTGACCGATATGCCGCTCGGCGTATCCAATCCGAAGTGGATGCCGGATGGAAAGGGGATCGTATTCTACTCGAAGATACTTCCGGGCTTCGAGAGCGATTTGGATTCGATGAGGGCGGAGTTGAAAAGAAGGGAGGACGACAAGGTGACGGCGAAGGTCACCGAGGACAGGTTTTACAGGTACTGGGATCACTGGCTCACGGATGGGACGATCCCGCACCTGTTCATGGTGGATGTCGAAAGCCAGGAGGTCACCGACCTCACTCCGGGGTGGGACCGCCTGTTCGGAACTAGGGGAGTCAGGTACGATATATCACCGGAAGGCGGGGAGATAGCCTTTTCCGCATTCAGGCACGGAGCCCCTTACGATTCTCTGACGAGTGACGTATTCATCCTTTCCCTCGATGATCCCGAAAGCTACCATAATATTACGACGGGGAATCCGGCCGACGACTTCTCACCCTACTATACACCCGATGGAAAGTATATTCTCTATGGGAGGCAAAAGATATTAGGTTTTTACGGCGACCGGGTAAGGTTGGTCAGGTACAACAGGCAAACAGGTGAAAAGAGGCTCCTCACCGAGGACTTCGACCGTTCCCCTTCCGGATGGGTGACGGACAGGGGAGGCAAGCATGTCTATTTCACGGCCGAGGACAGGGCGATGCGATCGCTCTACTCCGTGGGGATCAGGGGAGACGGGGTTAGGGAGATATTTGGAGGCGGGACGAATACATCGGTGGATGTGAGTGCAGGGGGGAAGTTGACGTTCCTCCACCAGAGCAACTGCGAACCCAACGAGGTATGGACGGTCAAGAGAAACGGGACGAAGCCTCGGAAGATCACGGATTTCAACGATGATATCCTCGCTGAAATCGAATTCGGTAGATTCGAGGATACGGTGTTCGAGGGAGCTGGAGGGGCGGACGTTCAGATGTTCATCCTCTATCCGCCCGGATTCGACGCTTCCAGGAAATGGCCTTTACTCGTTCTTGTTCACGGAGGGCCGCACGGTACGTTCGGTGATGATTTCCATCCCCGCTGGAACACCCAGGTGTTCGCGGCGCCGGGTTATGTGACAGCCTTGGTGAATTTTCACGGATCATCGAGCTTCGGTCAGGATTTCACCGATGCGATAACTGGCGAGCACGGCCGCAAACCGTTTATCGACGTAATGAATGCCGTTGATTTCCTGCTCGAGAAGGGTTTCATAGACGAGGATCGAATGGCCGTCGCCGGGGGCAGCTACGGCGGGTACCTGGCGAGCTGGATCGGCACGCAGACTGACCGTTTTGCGTGCATCATCAATCATGCAGGTGTGTTCGATCTCTGCGCCCAGTTCGGATCGGACATCACTTCCGGCAGGCCGCGTGCTTACGGAGGGACTCCGTGGACGGCCCTTGAGAACGTGATACGGTGGTCTCCGGCGCACAATATGGATAACTATGTTACGCCCACTCTTGTCATCCACGGCGAGAGGGATTACAGGGTGCCGGTAGGTAACGGGCTGGAGGCATACGGCATGCTCAAGGCGAAAGGCGTTACAGCCAAGCTCATATACTTCCCGGACGAGAATCACTGGGTCCTTACTCCCCGGAACTCGATCTTCTGGTACGGGGAGTTCCACGGATGGCTCGAGAGGTTTATCGGAAAGGGTCCGCGTTGAGAACCGGCGTGGGGCCGTATGACCGGAGGTGAAGATGAAGTTCGCTCATTCGATACACTGTTGGCACCCGCCGCTCCTTGTGCTGTTCATGGTGCTTTCCGCCACGCTCATTCCCGGAGTCTCCGAGGCCTTCGACAGGCTCAGCGGGAGGATGGACGCCTCGCGCTCCGAGGTGATATGCCGGCACGGGATCGTCTGTGCAGCCCAACCCCTGGCCGTGCAGGTGGGGATCGAGATACTGAGGAGCGGAGGAAACGCCGTGGATGCGGCGATAGCGGTGAACGCCGCTCTCGGATTGATGGAGCCCGTGGCCAACGGGATAGGAGGCGACCTGTTTGCGATCGTATGGGATTCGAGGACCAAGCGGCTCTACGGGCTCAATGCGAGCGGCCGGAGCCCGTATCTCCTCAACCGGGAACAGGTGAAAGCCGGAGGGCATTCCAGGATCCCTTACACCGGTGTGCTCCCGCAAACCGTTCCGGGCTGTGTGGACGGATGGTTCGAGCTGCACGAGAGATTCGGCCGGCTTCCGATGGAGAGGATACTCGAACCGGCGATTAGGTACGCTGAAGAAGGGTTCCCCGTATCCGAGGTCGTGGCCCATTACTGGGCCGTCGGTGCGGAGAGGCTGAAGGATGAGCCGAATTTTGCGGCGACATATATGCCCGGGGGATCCGCCCCGGCGAAGGGGGAGATATTCCGTAACCCCGATTTGGCGCGTACGTACAGGATGATCGCGGAGAAGGGCCGTAACGCGTTCTACAGGGGGGAGATAGCCAGGACGATAGATGGATTCTCCAAGAGGATCGGCGGATACCTGAGGTACAGGGATTTCGAGGACCACAAGTCGACCTGGGTCGAACCGGTGAGTGTTTCCTACAGGGGATACGAGGTCTGGGAGCTGCCGCCGAACGGACAGGGTATCGCCGCACTCCAGATGCTCAACATCCTGGAGGGATTCGAGCTGTCTGAGCTCGGGCACAACAGCGCCGACTATCTGCACCTTCTGATCGAGGCGAAGAAGCTCGCATTCGAGGACAGGGCCCGTTACTATGCCGATCCCGATTTCTCCGATGTCCCCGTGAATAGGCTCATCTCCAAGGAGTATGCGGATTCCAGGCGCGGCATGATAGACATGGAAAGGGCGATGAGGGAGATCGATGCGGCCGATTCGAGGCTCGAATCGGGTGAGACCACTTACCTTACGGTAGCCGACAGTGACAGGAACTTCGTATCGCTGATTCAGAGCAATTACGCGGGCTTCGGTTCAGGCCCGGTTCCCGACGGGCTGGGTTTCTGCCTGCAGGACAGGGGGGCGCTGTTCAACCTGGACCCGGAACACCCCAATACGCTGGAGCCGCATAAGCGGCCGTTTCACACGATCATACCGGCCATGGTTACACTGAAAGGCCGGCCGGTGTTCTCCTTCGGGGTGATGGGAGGATCGATGCAGCCGCAGGGGCATGTACAGGTCCTATGCAACATAATCGATTTCGGGATGAACGTGCAGGAGGCGGGTGACGCTCCGCGCTTCAGGCATATGGGTTCCTCGCAGCCGACCGGTGAGGCGATGAATGACGGTGGCAGTGTGGCGTTAGAGAGTGGTGTGGCACCGGGAGTGATAAGGGAGCTGATCTCGAGGGGGCACAGGCTAGTGAAGCAGGCGGGTGGATTCGGCGGATACCAGGGGATATGGTGGGATCACGATAACGATGTTCTTATTGGCGCTTCCGAGTCAAGGAAGGACGGCTGCGCCATGGGGTATTGATATTGTAAGCGTAAGACGCCATCACGGATTCCTCCGGAGCGCCTCTGTAGTCTTCAGCCATATTTCGTTAAAGAATGACCGGTGGCTATGCCGATCAATAGGTGTTGAAGTGGTTGTGCATAGGATGTGACGTGCGTGATTCTGCAATCCATCTTTAGAACGGATCGGACGAATGAAGCTGGAAGACTTGAAATCGAGTTCGGGAAATGCGCGGGCAGCCGAAAACAGGGCCATAGAGTTGCTTGAGAGTGAAGAGAAATATAGGATTCTGATGGATTCCTCCTCGGAGGCGATCTGCATAGTAGATCCCGATGGTAACGTACTGGAATGCAACAGGGCATCCCTAGAGATGCACGGCTTCGCTTCCGAGCCGGAGATGATAGGATTGAACCTGATGGAATTGGTCGCGGAGAGGGACAGGAGAAAGGCCCTCGATCATTTCGAAGGCATAAAGCGGGAGGTGTCTTCCGGCAGCCTGGAGTTCACCTTGTTGACGAGGGACGGCAAGGAGTTCCCCGCCCTGGTATCCGCTCATGCGGTGAGGGATCAATCACAGGATGCAGTTTCTTACGTTGCGGTGGCGAGGCAGATCGCCGATCGCAAGAGAACCGAGGAGCTCTTCAGGCTGGCGGCCGAATGTGCGAGCGATCTCATCTACGAGTGGGATATCGAGTCGGGCAGCCTCGAGTGGTTCGGTGACATAGACGGCGTTCTGGGGTACGAAAGTGGGGAGTTCGACAGAACACTTGATGCATGGCTCGAATCGATACACCCCGATGACCGGCCAAGGCTCGATGGCGAGGTGAAGATGGAAAGGGAGATCGGCGGCCCAATCGACACCGAATACCGGATACGCAGAAAGGACGGCAGCTGGAGGCACTGGACGGACCGGGGTATTTCTGTTCTGGACAGCAAGGGGAAACCCATAAGGCTGATAGGGGTCTGCACGGACATAACCGAGCAGAAGAGAACAGAGGAGGCGCTGAAGGAGAGCGAGAACAGGTTCCGAACGCTGTTCACGGGGATGAACGAGGGTGTCGGTCTCTGCGAGGTCGTGTCCGGCGAGTCCGGAAAATGTGTGGACTATTTGATCTTGGATGTCAACCCGGCTTTCGAGCGCATCCTCGGTTTCAAGAAGGAGGATGTGATCGGCAAGCTCGCCTCCGAGGTATTGGAGGTAGCCGAGGCGCCGTTCATAGAGATATTTTCGGATATTGCGGAGAGTGGTGGATCCACCGCTTTCGAGACTTACTACGAACCCCTCGGTATGGATCTTTACATATCGGTTTTCTCCCCGCGCAGGGGCACTTTCGCTATCGTCTTCAAGGACATATCGGAGCGCAAACGGTCGGAGTCGGAACGCAGGAAGCTCGAGGCCCAGTTTCAGTATGCGCAGAAACTAGAGAGCCTGGGGGTTCTGGCCGGGGGAATAGCGCATGATTTCAACAACCTTCTGATGGCGATCCTGGGGAACGCCGACCTGGCTCTCATGGAGCTTTCGAACGTCTCACCCGCCCGTAACAGCGTGGTGGAGATAGAGAGGGCCTCGCGCCGCGCTTCTGAGCTGTGCAGGCAGATGCTGGCCTATTCGGGTAAAGGTAGATTCGTGGTCGAGAAGATCGACCTATCGGATCTCGTGAACGAGATGGCTCATATGCTAGAGGTATCGATATTCAAGAAGATCAGGTTGAGGTACAACTTCCCGGAAGATCTGCCTCCGGTGGATGCTGATCCTGCGCAGATAAGACAGATCGTAATGAACCTGATCGTGAACGCATCGGATGCTATCGGTGACAGGGAAGGCGCAATAGCGATCACGACAGGGCTGCTTCAGTGCGACAGTGAATATCTGGCCGAGTCTTTCCTGAGGGGGGAAGTGCAGGAGGGGGTGTACGTGTTCATAGAGGTCGAGGATACGGGTTGTGGAATGGACAATGAAACGGTTGCCAGGATATTCGATCCGTTCTTTACCACCAAGGCGACAGGAAGAGGCCTGGGAATGGCAGCTATTCTCGGGATCGTCCGTGGGCACAACGGTGCCATCATGGTCGATAGCCGGCCCGGCGAGGGCACCAAGATCAGGGTTCTTTTCCCGGCCGCCGCAGGAATGGCCGCTAGCAAGGCATCAAAGGATGCGGAGAGCGGCGAGCGGGTAACGGCCAGTGGAACGGTAATGATCGTCGATGACGAGGAGATGGTCCGTAATGTGGGCAGGCGCATGCTGGAAAGGGGGGGATTCAGTGTCCTGACCGCCGCTGACGGGAAAGAGGCTATAGAGATATTCCGTGAACGGGGCGAAGAGATAGACTGCGTCATCCTGGACATGACTATGCCGCAGATGAGCGGTGAGGAAGTGTTTTCCCAGCTGAGGCTTATCCGGCAGGACGTGCCGGTTATCCTCTCGAGCGGCTACAGCGAGGAAAAGCTCGCCCAGAACCTGTTGGTCGCAGGCCTGTCCGGATTCATCCAGAAGCCTTACAAGCTGAAGCACCTGATGGACATGCTTCATAGAGTTCTAAACGATAGGAAGGCCGAGTAGCCTTCCCCCACCGAACACATCCGACGGTTGTTCAGCGGTCGACCGGGAACGGCTCGTGTTCCGGCCAGGGCCGCGGATCCTCCTTGATCCTCTCCAGCAGGTATTCGACCGCCTTCATGAGCTGTGCGTCATGCCCCCTCGCCATTTCGACGGGATCCAGATCCACGACTATATCGGGCTCGACTCCAGTATTCTCGACTATCCAGTAACCCTCCGGATCGTATATCCGGTAGTCGGGTGCCGACAAACCGCCGCCGTCTATAAGGCTTATCCACATGGATACACCGACCAGGCCTCCCCATGTCCGTGTGCCTATCACCGGTCCCATACCGAGCATCTGGAATTCCATCGGGAGCATATCGCCGCCCGAGCCTGCCTGACGGTTTGTCAGGCATGCGAGATGGGCTCGCGTTACAACAGCGGGATCGGTCTGATCGTGCGAGTATCTGCGTGTCCAGTACGCCAGGACTTCCTTGTTGAGGCGCTGGAGGAATATCGCGGGATCGAGACCTCCACCGTTGAAACGCCCATCCACTATCAGGCCCTTCTTTCTGGTCTGCGAGTAGAAATACTTCGGGAACTCCCTTGCGGAACCCAGATATGTGTCGGGCAGGTGGAGGTATCCTATCTCCCCCTTCGAGGCCTTGTCCGCGACAATGCGGTTGTGCTCGACCCAGTCGAGATACCTGAGCGTGTATTCGCCCCTCAGGGGGACAACGGTGATTTCCCTCGCGCCCTTTTCCGACGGTCTGCCGTTGACCAGAAGCGTGATCTGCTTGTCGCCCATATTCTGGAAGTAGCTGTATATGTTCCGGTCCGCCGTGATTTCCTTCCCGTTTACACGAAGGACGTAATTGCCTTCCTTTACGTTCAGACCCGGCTTTGCCAGCGGTGGAATTGTCTCTCTTGTCCAGTCCGGGACGCCGTATATCTTCTTGATGCGGTAGCGGCCGCTGGAGTCGTCGGTTTCCCAGTCCACTCCGAGCATCCCGACGTTGACATTTTCCGATTCCCTCTGGAAGTCACCGCCGAAAACGTACGTGTGGGACGTATTCAATTCGCCGATCAGTTCGCCGATAATGTAGCTCAGATCCCCGCGGCATGAGGCGTACGGCAGCAGTTTCCCGTATTTCTCCCGCATATCGTCCCAGTCGATCCCGTGCATGTTGCGCTCATAGTAGAAATCCCTCTCCATCCTCCACGCCTCGTTGAAGATCTGTTTCCACTCGGCCATGGGCTCCAGAAGCATCTCCAGTCCGGAGAGGTCAAGCGATTCGCCGCTCGACTCAACGGCAGCTGCTTCTATGATCCCTATGGAGCTGCCCTTCCTGTAAACGATGTGCTTTCCGTCCGCGGAGAGCTTGTAGCCATCGATCTCCTTGATAACTGTCTTTTCCTCGCGGTCGTCGAACGAGAACCGCATGAGGTCGCGAGGCCCTATTGCGCGGAATTCGAAGCGGTTGAAATCTCCCTCGTCCTTGTTGAGGTAGAATATGGAGGATTCGTTTGTCGCCAGACTGCGGTAATTGCCGGGCGGCAGCGGTAGGGCTTCGATTCTGCTCTCGATTCCCTCGAAGTCTATCTCGACACCTTTCTCATCATCATTATCCTCTTCATCTTTCTCTTCGCCGGCATCCTTTTCCTCGTCACTCTTATACGGTAGCAGGGATTCTGTTTGTTCATCGAGGTTCAGACAGTAGATTCCGGCGGCCTTCTTGTACGTCATCTCCCATTCGAAGTCACAGAACGTCGGGTCGAACCGCCTGTTGGACACGAAGAACAGGTATTTTCCGCATTTGGAGAACACCGGCTCGAAATCGTTGAATATGCCGTTGCTGACGCACTTCGATTCACCCGATTCAAGGGAGTATATGTACACCTGAAACACGAGGTCCTCGTTCATCTTCGAATAGGCGATGTATCGGCTGTCCGGCGACCAGTGGAAGTCGTAGATCGGTTTTAGATCCAATGAGACGTCGATGTTCTCGAATTCGGCCTTGTCCACCTTCTTGATCTTCTTGCTGCTTACGTCGATGAAGTAGAGGCTCAGCGTCTGATCCGCAAACGCGATCTTCTCGCTGTCCGGCGACCACCGAAGGGTGTGGCGGTAGCCGTCCTTGTGCTCGCTGATCTTCGTTCTATCGGTGCCCGTCTGGTCGGTGATGTATATCTCGTATTCACCGCTCTTGTCCGAAAGGTAGGCTATGCTTTTCCCGTCCGGGGACCAGGCCGCATCCTTGTCCCGGGCTCCGGAATCCTCGGTAAGGTTGCGGATCGCACCCTCCTCGGCGGGCACCGTGAAGACCTCACCCCTTGCGACCACCAGCGCTCGTTTCCCCGATGGGGAGCAATCGTAACCCGTTATCAGATCGTCCACCTTCTTGATATAGGGTCTTACCTCCGGTGAATCCGCGCGGATCTCCACAGGGATACGGCCGGTTTCCCCCGTCGAGACATCGAGCAGCCAGAGGGTGCCGCCGAGCTCGTACACTATCCGGTCGCCGCCCATGCTCGGTCGGCGGACATCGTATTCAGTGTGACGCGTTACCTGATCGATTTCACCAGAGCCGGTATCATACGAGTAGATATTGAGCACGCGGTCACGGTCCGAGCTGAAGTATATCTTATCGCCTATCCACATCGGAATCCTGTCGGTGCCCTCGAAGTCGGTCAATCTTTTATCCTTGTTCTTCACGAAATCGAACATGTAGATATCCTGTGCCGTTCCGCCACGGTACCTCTTCCAGGTCCGAGATTCCCTGGAGATGCGGTTGTAGGCTATCCTGTTTCCGTCCGGCGAGAAGCTTCCCTGGACCGCCTCGTGCATGATGAGCTCCTCTATGCCGGTGCCGTCGGGCGATATCAGGAAGAGGCGGTTGAAGCGATTGAAGCTCTTCCGGAACGAGCGGAAGATGATCTTGTTCTTGGTCGGATGCCATCCTACGACCTCGTCGTAGTAGGGATGGTAAGTTACACGGGTGATATCCCCTCCGTGCACGTCCATAATGTATACGTCGGCATTACCATCGTACTCTCCCGTAAAGGCGATCAGGGAACCGTCCGGTGAGAACTTCGGGAACGTCTCCGCGCCGTCGTGGATCGTGAGCCTGGTGGCCACACCACCCTCGGCCGGGACCGACCATATATCGGCCTGGTGCACGAAAACGACCAGCCCATCATGCACATCCGGAAAACGCATAAGAGGCCGCTCAGTAGACGCCAGGCCCGAGCCGCAATGGAAAAGCATCAGCAGCATTACTAGAGCATACGCCGCCGTTCTGCACTTGGCAGCGGACCGTAATAGGATATTAGAGTTCACCTTGTACCTCCTCTTCAAGATGGATAGGAACGCGCCCACGGAACCATAAGCCTCCTCGAGCCCGGTCACGACGCCGTCCCCGATTCCCGTTAGAATGTTCCGCATCTTAACAGCATGAGTCCTCGGGAGTCAAATGGTATCGATCTGGCAAGCGCGCTTCCCTGCGCAAAGGGGTCGCATCGCCGGTGATGGCGTCGATTGCGAGCCCGCACCGCCAGGCCCAGCGTGGCCGGATCGCCGATGATGGTATCGATCCGGGGCCCGAACCTCCCGGCCCGGAGAGGCGGGTCGCCGATTGTTGTTGATTCGGCTGCTTCATGTTGACTATATTTCTTCCAATACCTTCTGCGTTGTTCGCGTGATATTCGTTGCAAGGAGGTCTGAAGCATGAAGAAGGTAGTGCTGTGCGGCGAGGGCAAGTGCTGCCCCGAGGCGTTCATCGGTGAAAACGATGTCATTATTAGGGACGACAACGGCAACGAGATCACCCTTTCTAGGAAACAGGCCGAGATCCTCATCGACCACCTGAAGTAGAATTCAGGATACGTATCCATTTACGCAGGATTCGGTTGAAAGTTACACGGGCGGTGCCCCCGGTGCCCCATGCGCTGCGGGATCCGCCCGATGTTTCTCTGGGCACAGGGACTCTTGAATCGATCCGGGATCTCGGGATTCTTGAACCGTACCCAGGTCTCGGAGCTCTAAAACCTTGATTTGTCGAGGCCTATTCCGCTACTCCAGGTTTATGTAGTGATCCGGCCAGTCGCCGGGGAACTCGATCGTGTAGGCTATCGAGATCCTGCTTTTCGAGCCGGGGATCAGCTTCAGATCCCAGGTGACGATCCCGTTTTCCAACCTTTCCGAGGGCGGGGGTGTCAGGTCTATATCGCCAACCTTGATCTCCTTCGTGTAGGATACGGGGACTCGGTCCTTGACGGTCACCTCGGTATCGTTCTTCTTGAAGCTTTCGAGTTCCGCTGTGAAGTGGTAACGGACCTTCCTCTTGCTCTTGCCCTCCTTCGACAGGTACTCCTTCTTCTCGAGCTTGAAGTTGACCTTGATGTCCTGATCCACACCCAGATGCAGGTCGAATTTCTCTTCCGGTGCCACAGGGCCTATCGATTCCCGGCCGACGAAGGTCGAGGTTCGGCTCCCTTCGGTGTCCGTGTCGATGTATACCTCGGCGATGCCCGGAAGGATCGGTGCGTCCAGGCTGTTCGTGACGGCGGCGCTCGTGAATACGTGCTTGGAGAGGCGCGGAACGCAGCTTCTCGAGAGCTCGCCCGGGAGCTCGCCCTGCATTATCATCACTCGGCGCGGATCCCTGCCGCTCTCGAGGTCCACGGGGACCGGGACGTTGAAGTTCGCGGAGAACGAGGATGTGGCTATCCCGGTCACGGCGTGGACGGCGTCGTGCGTGCCTCCACCTTTTAGATCTAGCTTTATCTCGGATGGTCTGCCGCCCCTCACGTGGAGCTCCTCATCCGCTTTCATGATCCCGGGAGGCGATTCCTTTTGCATTCTGATCCCCTCCCTGAAACTCGGGATTTTCCTAAGCTCGTATGGATCGATGACAGGTGGCGCCGCTCCCGTATGAGGCATCGCGGTGGAGAGCGTCAGCGAGACGTCCCGCCAGTCCTCACCGGTAAGCTGCACTATTCCAGCCTTGTATGAAAGGTCGATCTTCTCCTCGGCAATGTCATAGCGCACGACATAGCCCGGGGTCCAACCCACCGCCTGCACCCGGTAGAGAAGGTCCAGTGTCAGATCGCCGGGTGTCTTCACATCACAGTCGATCACAAGCCTCCACCCGCGGTCGCTCTTGAGCTGGATCGCATCCAGCTGCTCCCTCGTCCGTTTGATCTCGTTCGACAGCTGATCGATCTGCTTTGCCAGCCTGTACCTTGACTGATCGGCCTCGATCCTGCCGACGTCGAGAAAATCGATGAGCCTCTTCCAGTCATCCACCCGAAAGATCTCCGGCGCGAGCTTCTCTCCGCCCTTCTCCAGGGGAAACCTGGCGAGAGAGCCCAGAAACTCGATCCTCTCCTTGATCGATTTCATGTGGATGTTGAGCGAATCCCTCCTGAACTCCAGCATCTCGAGCTTCTCTTTCAGCTCCCCGTACCTGGGTGTCTCGGCCGTGTCGGTCCAGAGCCTCTTCTTCTCGATCCCGATGATCTGGGCCCTGGCCGTGCCCCTGCCCTCGACCTGGATGCTGGATTCGTCGAAATTTCCCGGCAGATCGTCGCACAAGATGCTGTACTGACCGGGCCCGACGTCGAGCTTCCCTCGCCTGATTATCTGACCCTCCCTGCTGTAGATTGTTGCCGAGACTATCTTGGTTTCAAGTACAATCTCACGTTTATCCAGGGTTTCTGCGTCCAAGGGTATAAGCGATACGATCAGAACCACCACAGTTAGCATCGATGCAAGGGCAGGCGGACATTTGATCTTAAGTTCAAAGCCGGCGCATCCTCTGATCTTTTTTCCTAAACCGGTACATCCCCTGGTCTTGTTTTCCAAACCGGCACCTCCTCGTTTGCCCACCGTGAGGGTGGAACACCATTTTGTTACGAAATTGAAATTTTATTTCTTTTTATGAATCTATCGATTCCATAGTAGTCCTCGAATCGAGGGATTGTCAATCGAGGAGACCACACCAACCGTCGGACTCTTCCGTTTGCAGACGATATGGTAGCGGTTTTGCAACGTTTTGTCTTGAACGGATCCATACATATGGTTATATTCCGCCTATGATTCAATCCAAAACGGATATCATACTCGACAGCATCGCCGACGGGGTATTTACAGTAAGCCTGGACTGGCGTATAACCTCCTTCAATGCAGCTGCGGAGAGGATAACGGGCATACCGAGGCAGGAGGCCATCGGGAGGATTTGCGCGGAGGTTTTTTGCGCAACGATCTGCGAGAACGCGTGCGCCTTGAGAAAGACGATCGATACGGGCAATCCGATAATAAATAAAGAGATAGCCATCGTTCGAGGGGACGGGGAGTCCGTACCGGTAAGTATCTCCACGGCCCTTTTGAAGGACAAGGATGGCAATGTGATTGGGGGCGTGGAAACGTTCAGGGATCTGACCGAGGTGGAAGAGCTGAGAAAGGAGCTGTTGAGCAAGCACACATTCGCCGATATAGTGAGCAAAAACCACGAGATGCTACAGCTCTTCGATATCCTCGTGGAGGTGGCGGAGAGTGACAGCACGGTATTGCTAGAGGGGGAAAGCGGCACTGGTAAGGAGCTTTTCGCCAAGGCGATACACGGTTCGAGCCCGAGATCGGGGAAGCCGCTGGTAACCGTTAATTGCGGAGCCCTTCCGGATACCCTTCTCGAGGCCGAGCTGTTCGGATACAAGGCCGGGGCATTCACCGATGCGAGACGTGATAAGCCGGGACGCTTTGCACTTGCAGAGGGGGGCACGATATTCCTGGACGAGATAGGGGATGTCTCTCCGGCAATGCAGGTTCGCCTGCTGCGGGTGCTACAGGAGCGTGTATACGAACCGTTGGGTGCCACACGGTCCGAGCGGGCGGATGTGCGTGTCATAACGGCGACCAACAAGGATCTGGGCAGGCTGGTAGCTAAGGGTGAATTTCGGGAGGATCTATATTACAGGATTAACGTAGTCAGATTGAGCATACCACCTCTTAGAGATAGGAGAGAGGATATTCCTCATCTGGTGGATCATTTTATAGTCAAGTTCAACAGCTTGAAGAACAAGAATATATCAGGCATCTCGACCGAGGCGATTTCGGTCCTCATGGGGTACGATTTCCCCGGGAATGTGCGGGAGCTGGAAAACATAATAGAGCACTCATTCGTGCTGTGCAGGGGCGGCACCATAAAGATCGAGCATCTGCCCGGTCACCTTAGGGCTCATGCCGGGACCGAATCCAGGCCGGGCGCCGGAAGTCTCGACGAGATCGAGGCCCGCTTCATCCTGGAGGCTCTGAGGAGCAACGGCTGGAACCGTCAGGCCACCGCCCGCGCACTTGGGATCCACAAGACAACGCTTTGGAGGAAGATAAAAAGGCTCGGCATCGAGCTTCCCGATACGGACGGCCGCAGCAGGCGAGCGGCCGAGGAATGAACTCTGTGCCACTCCGGTACGCATCCATAATCCACTGACAACAATATAATAGATGCATTTCAGCCTCGGTGCCGGCAGGCACATAAAAATGGGCGAAAAGGCTGCATAAGTGCGACGGTTGGATGAACTCGTATAGTTTCAATTACGCAATTGTATCATTTTAAATGGTCCATTAGCCTATAAGTATGAAATGCATAACCATATGATGTTTAATCATATGTATTGCTTAATCGCGATACCACTGTCTTTGGCATAGCCTGTGCGTAAGCATAGCTTTAGGAGTGAAAATGCAATGAAAGTAGCCGTAACAGATTGGAACGGACGGGTATCCCCCCTTTTCGACGCGGCCAGAACCTTTAGGGTGGTCGATATAGAGGGGGACAAGATCACGGATTCACGGGAGTATACTATTGCCGAGGAGCACGCGATTCAGAAGGTGCGTCGGTTGCTGGAGCTGGATGTAGATGTTTTGATTTGCGGTGCCGTTTCCAACAGAGCTGCATCGATAATCGATTCCTCAGGCATAAGGCTTATTCCCTGGGTGAGCGGGAGATGCGGCAACGTCCTCGAATCATTCATTACGGATGAGCTTGGGGATTCGAGGTTCATGATGCCGGGTTTCATGGGAAGGCGCAGAATGAGGTGTGGTCGTGGTGGGGAGAGGGGTACGGGGCGTGGATGGAACGGTCCGGGACGTAAAAGGGGGATGGGTGATCTATCGGCGGGTAGGGGGATTAGAAGGGGAAGAGGTGCTCCAGGGCCCGGGAAATTGGATAAAAGCGAAATGGAGGATTGAAATGAAGATAGCTGTGACATCACGGACTGCCTCTATGGACGGGGAGGTCGATCAACGTTTCGGAAGGGCGGTCTATTTCATAATCTACGATACGGAATCGGACGAATTCAGGGTTGTTGACAACGCTCAGAACCTGAATGCGATGCAGGGGGCGGGGATACAGGCCGCCGAGACGGTTGTATCTGAAGGGGTGGATGCCGTAATTACTGGCCACTGCGGTCCAAAGGCGTTCAGAACACTCACGGCGGCGGGGATCAGGATTTTCAGCGGAGCCTCTGGAACGATCAAGGAGGCCATCGATGAGTACAGGAAGGGGAAACTGAATGAAACGGGTGCTCCAGATGTGCAGGGGCACTGGTAATGAGTAATCTTCGATGCGGCGAGGAGGTGAGCGATATGCCGGCTGGAGATAGAACAGGACCAAGCGGGATGGGGCCGATGACAGGAAGAGGCATGGGGTACTGTGCAGGCAACGAAGCGCCCGGGTACGCAAGTCCGGCACCGGGTCGAGGAGGCGGCCTGGGCAGAAGAGGCGGATTCAGAAGGGGCGGAGGTTTCGGATTAGGGAATATGTTCCATGCCACGGGATTACCCGGACGGACCGGATGGGGATCGCCTTGCGGTTACGGTGATCCCTACAATACAGGCGCGCAGCTGGTTGACTCGAGTGAGAGCGAACTGGATTTCCTGAAACGGGAGGCTATGGCTCTCAAGCAGAGGTTGGAGCAGGTTCAGGAACGAATGGACCGTCTCGAGGCAGCTTCAGAGAAGTAGTTGCGCATAATCGAATCAAGATGGTAGGAGGATTGTATGCCTAGAGGTGATGGAACCGGTCCTGCGGGTAAGGGGCCGAAAACTGGTAGAGGAATGGGGCGTTGCGGGGGTGGATCCGGAAACGGAAGTGGCCGTGGAAGGGCCGGATCGTCCGGTGGAAGGGGCAGGGGAGGCGGGAGTGGTGCCGGAACCGGAAGAGGGAGTTCGGGTGATAAAGATACCCCCGAGAGCCAGAATTCGACGAACACCGATACCGGATATGGCGAATGTGTCTGTCTCAAATGTGGGACAACCTTGAAGCGCAGTTTCGGTGTTCCGTGCAGTAACACAAAATGCCCTGAATGCGGTGCCGTTCTATTCAGAAAGAATTGAGCACCCGGAGCACCGAGGAGAGATAAATCTCTGGTAATATGGATAGAGGCGCTTCCTTCCGTGACGGCGCCCTTAACGACAACGGAGGGCCTGTGATAGAGGCGCCTCCGTCCGTGACGGCGCCCCCTGGGACACCGGCGGGCCTGTTTTCGCCGTCTATAAAATCGCTTGTGAACGCTGCGGCTTATGTGCATATTTCTGCCCTACAGGCGCAGCTAGGTTCGAAGATCAGGAGAGTGGAGTCTGGCACAGAACGGACACCAGGTTCGGGCCGGTGGTGCACGCACGGCTCCATGCCGGAGCCGGGAACTCGTGAAACTCGCGACCCTGACACTCGTGGAGGCAGGATCGGCTGCCGCACATGTGACGTAGCGCTTCGGTGTGGAGGCCCAAGCGCGTAAAGCTATGGAATATATTAAGTTATTTGGAATGGGGATCGGTGAGAAAATCTATCAGGAGTGGAAATGGGTAATAAACCGGAAGATCGCAAGCTGATGGAGAGGTTGGATGTTATCGAGCATAAACTGCTGGTGCTTTCCGGGAAGGGGGGTGTCGGTAAAAGCACGGTGGCAGTTAACCTTGCCGTCGCGTTGGCAGCAGCCGGAAAGAAAGTAGGACTCCTCGACATAGATATACACGGACCGAGCATACCTACACTTCTCGGTGTCGAGGGCATGCCGGTAGGTGGGACCGACAAGGCGCTTCATCCTTTCGCGATAGGGGAGAACCTTCGAGTGATGTCGATCGGTTTTCTGCTGAGAGACAGTGATGATGCGGTGATATGGCGCGGCCCCATGAAGTACAATGTCATAAAGCAGTTTCTGGGTGATGTCGAGTGGGGGCCGCTCGACTACCTTGTGGTCGATTCACCTCCGGGGACCGGTGACGAGCCCTTGACCGTGGCCCAGCTGATAAGTGACGCCGATGGGGCGATAATCGTCACGACACCCCAGCCGCTGGCCCTAAGCGACGTGCGGAAGTGTATCACTTTTTGTCGCCAGCTCTCACTTCCGGTTCTGGGTGTCATTGAGAATATGAGCGGTTTCGTGTGCCCGAACTGCGGGGAACGGACTGATATATTCAAGACCGGTGGAGGGGAGGAGATGGCCGGGGATATGGGAGTGCCCTTCCTGGGCAGGGTGCCTCTGGATCCTGCCATCGTTTCCGCCGGTGACGATGGGATGCCCTTCGTTGCCAATTTTCCGGAAACGGAGACCGGCAGGATTTTCGCCTCCATTGCAGCTCCTTTCCTGGCGATTGAGAAGCGGCATGCGGGATCTGAATCGGGGAGAGGCGACGGTGTCGCATCGGGTGGAGGGTCGAAAGAGAATAGCGCCGGTCGTACCGGGGGACGTCAAGCGCCTCAAAGGGGATCCGATGGATCTTCGAAGGATGGAACGGGTGCGAGATCGAGGATAGCAATCCCAATCGCCGGTGGTAAGCTCAGCATGCACTTCGGCCACTGCGAGAGATTCGCCTTCCTGGACGTGGATATGGAGAACAAGAGGATACTGTCGACGGAGTACGTGGATGCGCCGGAGCACGAGCCCGGTCTGCTCCCAAAGTGGCTCAATGAGAGGGGAGCGGATACGATAATAGCGGGTGGAATGGGTAATAGAGCCAGAAGCCTCTTCGAAGAGAGGGGAATCGAGGTGATCATCGGCGCACGGTCGCAGGAGCCGGAGGTCCTTGTCGAGTCATTCCTCTCCGAGACGCTCGAAACCGGTGAAAATATCTGCGATCATTGAGGTATATTGTGGATATAGTAAACGCCCAGTTCTTCGATCACTTCCTAGAACCCAGAAACACGGGGATTATTGAGGACGCCGATTCCGTTGTGGAGACCGGTGATCCCGTATGTGGCGATTTCCTGGTTGTTTCGATAAAGGTCGCTGACGAAAAGATCGATGACATCAGGTTTCTTTGCAAGGGATGCTCCGCGGCGATAGCGACATCCAGTGCGATGACGGAAATGGCGAAGGGAAAGAGCCTGGACGAAGCGGCGAAGATCACGCCCGAGATGATCGAGTCGGCTGTCGGCGGACTTCCGGATGATAAGCGTCATTGCTCCAACCTCGGTGCGGGAGCACTGGGAGCGGCGATAGAGAACTACCGTGTAAGGCGGCGACCCGGGAGCGGCGCCGGAGACGTTTGAGATATATGGATTATCACACTGTTTAGATGCGGGAGTTTCAAAAATGAAAGGAGCGGATGAATGGAGGATATCCGAAAACACAACGAAGAGACCCAGTGCGTTCATGCAAGCCTGATTCCAGACGGGACCGGGACCGTCATCACCCCAATCTATCAAACGTCGACATTCTCGTTCAGGGATGTCGATCATGGCGCGGATCTTTTTTCGGGTAAGGGAAAGGGCTACATCTACACACGCATGGCCAATCCCACCGTTGAGTCGGTCGAGAGGGCGGTCGCCGTTCTCGAAGGGGGATTCGGGGGCCTCGGATGCGGCTCGGGGATGGCGGCCATACATACTACATTCGCCGCAATGCTCAACGCCGGTGACCATGTCATCTGCTCGGACTCCGTTTACGGGCCTACGAACACGCTGCTTGCGACCGTCATGTCACGTTTCGGAATCGAATGCGATTTCATCGACACATCCGACCTGGAAGCGATCAAAAAAGCGGTCAGGCCCGAAACGAAGGTCGTGTATGTGGAAACTCCGGGTAATCCGACACTGGTCGTGTCCGACCTCGCCGCGGTCTCCGACATAGCTCATGAGAACGGTGCAAGGCTTGTAGTGGATAACACATTCATGAGCCCTATACTTCAGAAGCCGCTGTTATTGGGTGCTGATGTTGTTGTCCATTCAATGACGAAGTTTCTCAATGGTCACGCAGACGTCGTTGCGGGGATGATCGTGGTCAAAGATGAGGACGACTACAAGGTTTTCAGAAAGGTTCTGAACCAGATAGGCGGGGTAATCGATCCATTCAACTCGTTCCTGGTCGCCCGCGGCGTCAAGACGCTGGCACTACGCATGGACAGGCACTGCGTGAGTGCGGAGAAGGTGGCGGGATTCCTGGAAGGCCACGGGAAGGTGGAGAGGGTCTTTTACCCTTGGTTGCCGTCACATCCCCAGCACGAGGTGGCCAAGCGCCAGATGAAGGGGGGAGGGGGCATCATCAGCTTCGAACTCGATGGAGGGATCGAAGCCGGCAAGATGCTTATGAACTCCCTCAAGCTGCATACGCTTGCTGTGAGCCTGGGCGGTGTAGAGACACTCATACAGCACCCGGCCTCCATGACTCATGCCACTATGGGCGCCGAGGCGCGAAGGAATGCGAAGATAACGGACGGGTTGGTAAGGATCTCGGTCGGCATAGAGAATGTAGACGAGCTGATCGAGGACCTGGATGAGGGATTATCCAAGGTCTAGCGGGAGGGGCTGTAATGGACCGTCGAGCTGAAGAGCGATACACGGCCGAGCTGGATAGATTCGCAGAGGAGATCACTCGCAGGAACGCCCTATATCTCGAGCACGGTTTTGACAGGGAAAAGGCCGCGGGCTTCGTAGTGGACTCCGCCGGGGATATCAGGCCGCCTGTCCTAGACATAGGCACGGGACGGGGGGCTGCGGCTGTTGAGATAGCCAGGCGCGGACTTCCGGTCTCGAGCGTGGATATATCCGAGGAGGAGATCGATAGGGCCGTTCTCTACGCCCGATACGCGGGCGTGGAATCGCGGATCGGATTTTTGGTGGCCGATGCCAACCTTCTGCCGTTCGACGGTGGGCGCTTCAACTTCGTATCGATGATAAACGTTCTTCACCACCTGGAAGACTGTTCGGGGATCATGAGCGAAGTGTCGCGTGTGCTGGCGCCGGGGGGGACTTTGCTGCTGGCCGATTTCACGGATGAGGGATTCGAGATACTGGACAGGGTGCACGTTTCCGAGGGGAGGACCCACTCGAAGCACAACGGAAAAGGGATGGATGACGTTGCGGCGGGATTTCGGGATTTCGGGATACAGTGCACCGGACGGGATATCCGTTTCCATCAGCATGTGATGGTGGCGCGCAGGATATAGGTATTGATATACTCGGTATCCGGATCCGGGTCGTCATACCGGGGCGGAACGCACCGGCGTTGTTATCCCTCTTCGTCCCCCGATCGTCTGTTGCGCTCGATCAGGCGCTTATGAAGGATGTTGTGCTGGAACTGGACATACAGCTCATCGCCCTGCGGCTTCTTGATTAGTCTCAGCGTCACACCCATCCCCGGGCCTGGAAGCCAGTAGGTCTTGAACACCTTCTCTATCGTGCCGGGAGGAGCTTTGGCTCTGGCTCCGAATCTATCCTCGTAGAATTGCTTCAATGAATCCAGATGCCGCATATCCTTCTCGGCGAAGTAAACTATGATCTCCCAAAGGCAGCCGTCCAGGAAGGTCAGTCGGACGTGATCCACATCCGGCGAGTTGTCGAGTGATCCCGAGAGGTGGTAGATATCCCCCCGGCGGCTCTGGTAGGGAACATCCATCCTTTCCCAGGCCACCACGTTGTGCGATCGATCGAAGAGCTCGTCGTACGATTCCCCCAGGTAGAATCCATAGAGGTTCTCGTCGATTTTCAGATCTCCCCCGTCACACCCGGCGTTTCTGGAGCACGATGCCGGCAGCATCAGCATAAGGAGCACAACCGAAACGGACGGCAGAAGTCCGGGGGTAGCACGCATTGCCGTTCTCATGCAGCACTTGGAGCTCGCGTCACCGCAAATATCGACTTGTCTGTGGCCGCACGGTGCACGTTCAGATATCATGCATCCTCCCGGGCCCTGACCAGCGTGTATAGCCCGCCGAGGCCGATAATGAACATGATCACTGCCTGGATCCACGTTTTCGGGGGAACCGCACCCTTGGTCATCCATACGAATACGACCATGAAAACAGAAAGAACCGACAGTAATCCGTATATGAAAAGCATGACGCGCCTCGCCTTACTCCGGGTTTCCTCGGTATCCTCTCCGAACAGCTTGTTGTACACGACGAGACCGAACATCGTGACTACGCCTAGTACGGCGAAGATAATCCAGAAATTTCTGAGCACGGAGGAGATCCCTGCCTGTCCCTTGAGCGGCGCAAGGAATGCGTAGTACATCTCGCCCCCTACGTTTGATCCCACCAGCGATCCTATCACCCCGTAGAGGAAGGCGTAGCCCATGTAAACGGCTTTCTTGTCCTGCGGCGCCACCAGTCCGATGTAGCTGTAGTACTTGGGATGACAGGTCATCTCACCGATGGAAAATACCGCTATTCCCAGCACGAATATCCATGCGTGCTGCGAGGACGCCAGGCATAGGAATCCAGCCGATCCGATGAGTATGCCCACGACCATCGTTGGAAGGGGTTTGAAACGCCTCACCACCAGGTTCACGACTATCTGCAGCAGCACGATCGTTCCGGCGTTTATCACCGTTACGTGTTCGGGACCCAAATGGAAGTCGATACCTATCCTGGAGACGAGCTCATTCACCGGGGTCGGATCTATGAAGTCCCTCAGGTACCACAGGACGGAGCCGAAGTTCTGGAAATACAGGATCCAGAAGCAGGAGTAGACGAATATCAGCAGCATGAACCGAGCATCCGAGAGGACCGTGACGGCGCCGCCGAGCACTTTCTTTAACTTTTTCGTATCCTTCGGCTTGGGAGGGTCGCGGTAGAAGAAAGCCGATGGGATCAGCATCAAGGCGCAGTAGATCGAGCTGATCGTGAATACCATGCTCCAGGATAGGTTGTCCCTGACGGCCCCGGCCACCAGCGGCGCTATCAGAGCGCCGAGGTTGATCATCCAGTAGTATATCCCGAAGCCCATACCCGAGTTCTTCTCTGTTGTGGTCCTTGCGATCGTACCTGAAATTATCGGCTTGAAGAGGCCCGATCCTGTGGCCATGACGAGCAGGGATACGAATATCACTCCGTAGCTCGTGACCTGCCCGGATATGAAATACCCGACGGATAGAAGGGAGAAGGCCACGAGAAGCATGCGCCTGTAGCCGTATCTGTCCGCCAGCGCTCCGCCGAGTATCGGGATGACGTAGGTCATCGCGTAAACGAAGCTCTGGAGCAGCCCGACCATATCCTCCGAGAATCCAAGTCCTCCATCGGCCACCTTATTGGAGAGGTAGATCGCGAGCAGTGCGTTCAGGCCGTAATAGGCGCCTCTCTCGAAGAGCTCCATTACGTTTGCGATCCAGAACGAGCTGGGGAAAGATCTCATGCCGCTTTCCCTGGCGGGTTCGTTATTCATCACAATCAAATCCTTTCTCCGGCCTACGTGCCGAGATAAGTGCTTATTGGATATTCATCTTTTTAGCAATCGGATATGCGGTGGCAGAATCATAGCCACCTTCGGCCCGCTCGCCGGGACGGCGACAACGGACGGTACCATAGGATAACAGAATGGATGATGCTTAGGCCAGGCTTTTATGCCGTACGCGATACCGGCCGGCCTCGGGTTTTCGTCAGGCAGCTCGGGCATGGATCAGGCGCCGTGCAGACTCAGCGCACCCTCTTCCAGTGCCCCGGCACCCAAACGTAACCCTTTCTTCTGTTGCGCCATTTCCAGTGCCCCGGAATCCAGACGGCCTTCTTGAATGGTTTAACCGTCCGTACTTCCTTGCGCGGAGGTGGTGGGGTGGGTCCAACGCAAACTCTGGGAGCGCAGGCGGGGTGTAGGTGGAGCATGAAAAGGCCGATGCATATCGGCATCAGCCTTCGAAGTCTTATTTTCATTTGGAGCCTCCTCTCGTTACAATCGTATCATTTTGCGCTGCCGCACGCAAACTTAAGCTGGAAGCTCCCTATCTCGATCATATCTCCGCTTCTAAGTCTTCTGCTGTTGATCTGCTGGCCGTTTACGGTTGTGCCGTTCCTGGAATTCAGGTCCTCTATCGTGAACCCGTCATCCGTGCTCCTTATAGCCGCATGCTCGGATGAGACAAATGAATGATCGAGGCACACATCACATTCGATATCACTCCCGAGAACCGTTCTTGCCTTTCCCAGCTTGATGTCGAGGCCGGCGAAACAGCCGTTAATAATCGTAAGAGTTGCATTATTGCGCTTTTTTTCCCTCCTGGGTGCGGCCACCGAGTTGTTTGCGCAACCAGCTTTTTTTGCAGTCACTTGAACACCTTCCCGTATGCGAAAAAGGTATCTATGGGGTTGATTGGGTTGTTCAAAAACGGTGGGTACGCAAATATTGTACCATCGGGCGCACCGGCACCCTGGGGGTGAAAAAAGCGTTAAAAGGATCGAATTGTCGGATTCCCGGTGTCCATAGGCGGGGTTTGCGGGGTATGGGAGATTTTATGGAGGATTGTATTGCCCTGCCCGGCTCCGCCGGGCCCGTTTCAGCCTCAACCGCTCTTCAGGTATTCGAGCTCGAGCCGGGGCCTGTACGCCGGCACCGCCGCTTCACGGGTGTGAACCAGCCTGTACGATTCGTCGACCGTGCCCGATGCCCTTATGATCAGGCCGTGATTGCTGGCCGGCTGCACTATCCATTCATGGACCAAATCGGTGGGGAGCGAGAGGGTCGCTACCGTATCGGTGCCGACCGTAACGTAGTCAAGGATCTCCGGAAGATAATCGCCACCCTCGGTATCCCAGGGCGTAACACCGTCAACCGCGTGCCATGAGACCCCGCTCGCCAGGGTGCCCGAGCCCTCCGGCCATGATCCGGTGATCAGGGCAGGAACGACTACCTCGTGAGCGTTCAAGGTGAGCGCGCCGGTCGTGCCCTGATCGATCCTCAGGATAAGCCGTGCTTCGAGAACCCTCAGGCAGCCGACGACGTAGGAGAGGTCCATCTTTATTATGTACCTTCTCTCATACGGCGTATCCGGCAGCTCGACCGATCCAAGCGTATCCGAGGCGATGGTGCCGAAGTTGCCGTTCCTGATCTCCCAGATAGGCCCATCCTTCAGCAATGCATCCCTTGTGCCGTTGTAGGCCGGTGCGGGTGATATCCCGTCCTGAAACGCTATCCTAACCGTATCACCCTGTGGCGGGTTGGTATCCGTCAACCTCGAGGACTGGCTGCTGCAGCCGGCGGTGATCGCGAGGGCCAGAGTGAGTGAAGCCGCTGCCCTGTTCATTGGAGTCTGCTTCCTGTTTATGTCAAGCTGTGTCCCGGTCACGGGGAGCTATGCCCTGCCCTTGGGTGTTCTGAAGTCATCGGCCTCTATCTCCAGTTTCTTCATCAGGTCGTGAAGTGTGGGTCGGGTGATTCCAAGCCTCTTGGCGGCGTTGGATACGTTACCCCTTTCGTGAAGAAGGGTGCTAGAGACGATGCGGCGCTCGGCCTCATCCCTGGCCTCCTTCAGAGTTTGCCTCTCCGGTTCGAGAAGGTCCATATCCGTCGGTTGAATCACATTGCCGGTCGCCATTATGACGGCCCGCTTCACCTGGTTCTCGAGCTCACGGACGTTCCCGGGCCAGAGGTACCGGGTGATCGCGTTCTGGGCCGCCCCGCTGAATCCCCTGATCCTCTTCGAGTACTTCCTGTTGTAGATGTGAAGGAAGTGCATTCCGAGCAGCATCAGGTCGCCGCCCCTCTCGCGCAGCGGGGGAAGATGTATGCTTATCGTGTTTATCCTGTAGAACAGGTCCTCGCGGAACCTTCCGTCATCGAGCATCTCCCTGAGCACCCTGTTAGTCGCCGCTATTACACGGACGTCGACCTGGATCGGTTCGCCGCCTCCGACACGTTCTATGGACTGGTCCTGAAGGAAGCGAAGCAGCTTGACCTGGAGCGACGGAGATAGTTCGCCGATCTCATCGAGGAAGATCGTGCCGCCGTCGGCCATCTCGAACCTACCGGGCTTGGAGGCGTGGGCCCCCGTGAAGCTCCCCTTCTCGTGGCCGAAGAGTTCGCTTTCGAGCAGGTTCTCCGGGATCGCCCCGCAGTTTATCGGGACGAACGGCTTGTCGCTGCGGGGGCTCCTTCTGTGGATCGATTGAGCGACCAGCTCCTTCCCGGTTCCGCTCTCCCCGGATATGAGAACCGAGACGTCCGTAGGCGAAACGCGTTTTATTGAATCGAATACGCTCAACATTGGTTTGCTCGACGCTATTATCCCTTCGAACTCGTGTTTCGCCGTGTGCCGTTCACGCAGGCTCGATATCTCCTCTTCAAGAGACCGGAGGTACGCCGCCCGTTTCAGTATGGCCCGCAGCTCGTCGATCTGAACCGGCTTGGCGTAGAAATCGTAGGCTCCCATTTCCACCGCACGGAGCGCGTTTTCCTTCTCGTCGTGTCCGGTCATCACCACTACCTTTAGTGTAGGATCGAGCTTCAACGCCGATTCCAGGACACCGAATCCCTCCAGGCCTCCGGGATCGTCAGTGAGGGACAGATCGAGGATCATAATCTCGGGTTCGTAAGTTCGGAGCGCGCTCTCGGCCTCCTCGACGGTCCTTGCGGTTATGATGGAGAAGTCGCTTTTGAGCGCCCAGTTCAGCTGCTTCAGGATCGCTCTCTCGTCATCCACAATTAAAAGTGTCGTGTCGGACAATCTTATTCCTTCCTTGCGCGGCCGCGGGATGATCGCGGCAGCTCTATCGTCACAATGGCTCCTCCTCCGTCCCCGGAGCCGATACTTATCGTTCCACCGTGGGCCTCGGCGAGTGATTTGCACAGCACCAGTCCGATCCCGAGACCGTCCTTCTTCGTGCTCTTGAACGGGCGGAACAGATCGTCTGCCATGTAATCCGGATCGAAGCCGATCCCTGAATCCTCGACGGATATGGATATGCGCTGAGGGCCGGAGTTGCCGGCATGCACGTCTATCCTGCCACCCTTAGGAGTTGCGTCCATTGCGTTGAAAACGAGGTTCTCTATGATTCGCTTGACAGCGGTCTTATCGACTTCCGCCTTGATTCCCCGCTCTCCATCGAATTCTAATGCAATCTCCTTCTTTGCCGCAATGGGTTTGAGAGAATTCACGAATTCCTGGATAAGGATCGATATGTCGGTTTCCCGTTTCGTAAGGGAGGTGGGGGATTTGTGTGCATTCAAGGAGTTGATGAGTGCGCGCATCCTTTCAACCGATCTCTTCACGGTCTCGATGGCGTCATTCTGGAACTCGACGTTACTGAAATTTATCCTGGCGTTTTCGGCAGTAAGCGACAGCATGCCGACGGTGTTTTTCAGGTCGTGCACTACAAACGAAGCGAATCGATTAAAGGATTCGATCTGCCGCGATTCGAGGAATTTCTCCTCCATAATCAGGTTTTCGAGGGTGAGTGTCGCCTGGTCGGCGATGGTCGCCAGGAAATCCTTATCTTCATCTGTAAATGGCGTATTCATATCCTTCGGACCGAGAATGATCAGGCCGCGAAGCTCCTCACCGTGACCGAGCGCAGCCGCCGCTCGCCACCAGTTCATGGATCTATCCCGTCCGTCTTGACCCTCGATATCGTGCTCCGTCCCGCTTTTCTCGAACGGATGCTTCTTGAACAGGATCACCGGGTCACCGGAAAACTCGTCCAGGAGCCTGTGGAGCACCTCGTCAGCGGGGACGCCGCCCGTAGCGCCGTAATGCGCTGATTTTCCGCCCTTCACATCGGCCCAGATGATGCCGGGGCGCACCATCATCGTTTCGCAGAGGGAGCCGATGATGTTTGAGAGAAAGTCGTCTACATTGGAGCTCGCCGCCATCAGCCCGGCGAAGTGTCTCCACTCCCTGCGGTAGTTGTACCTGTCGGGGTAGAAGTTCTCGTTTATGAACCGCCTTATTCTTCTCTTGGCCTTCCCCGAGATTAGTACGGCCAATAGGAGGAAAAGCGCGAAGATGCCCAGCACCGATATGACGAAGTTGTCGAAGGGGATGCCGGTGGCAAGAGCGGCGTATGAGATCATGGCGAGGGACAGCAGGTAGAGCCCTGAGATGACGATGGTTATCACTGATGGTGCCGCTCCGCGCGCCGGCACGGCCTTGACGTCGAATAACCGATACCTGGCGGTGGAGTAGAGGAACGATGTGCCTAGCATTATGACGCCGCATGATTGTACGGCGAGGAAGTTTCTGTCGAGGATGGATATAACCAGCAATCTGCTTATCACTATGAAGTTTATGAAGGAGGCGGCGAGCAGTCCGAGGAGGGGATATTTCAGCACCACCTTTCCCGGGACCGTGGCCGACTTGAACAGGTTCTCGAATAGATACAGGAACAGGACATTGGACAGAAGCAGGTAGACGGCCGCCGCCTTTCCGTAAGCGGAGAAGGTCATTCCCCAAAACGGTCCATTCTCTACGAAATGTATCTTTTCGATGATGACATGAACGGGCAGCAGGAAAGCCGCCGCAGAAAGGACGGCTCCGGCCGATATGATCCAGGGAAGCCGCTTCGCGTGAATGGATTGGTCTTCCCTTCTGCCGAAAACCAGGAAGAACGAGGTCCCGAGTGCGGGCAGCAGGACCGTGCACACGAGTACGATCCGCAATAACGGGTAAGCCTCGTCCGGGGTGTCTGACCTAATGATGAATCCGAGTGCGGTTTCGATCCCGGCCAGTACAAACGCGGCGGGAATCATAAAAGCCTTCTCCAGGTTCTTTTCCCTGCTCATCAAATGGGCGATGCCCAGTAGCAGCAGAACGAACGCAGCCGCAAATGAAAGAAAAGAGGGAAGGTTCATTGCATTACCTTCTTATCTGTTCCAGCCGTTTCTCCGCTTCGGCCGCGATTCCGGTCCCCGTGTATCTCTCGATGCATTCGAGAAGGATCTCTGCCGCTCTCTCTTTATCGTTGAGTTCTTTGTCGAATATCGAGGCGGCCATGATGTAGTTGTCCCTGAAACGCAGATACTCTGGGTATTCATCCGGAAGCTCGAGGAGACGCCCGGCGGCCTCCTCCCACAGGCCCTGCTCGATCATAGTACGCACCCCGTACTGCTCGGCCATAACCTTGACGGCCAACGTACTATGATCCGACGCCAGACCCTTGTAATAATCCGCCGCCCTTCTGTACGCAGCAACCGCTGCACCTTCCTCACCGTTGTCACGGTAGTGATTGGCTATGTGAATCGGGGCTTCGAAGGCGTAAATCGTGCCAGGATAGTTCGTGTATACTGATTTGTAGCGCAGGGAAGCGTCTATCCAGTTACCCTTGGATTCCGATATCGCTGCCAGCTTCCATGCGGCCTCAGAGGCTTCCGTGGGGTTGACGCCGGGATATTCTACGACCTTGCCGTATATAGACTCCGCTCTGCCGTGTTTCCCCTCGCGCATGAGTATTCCACCGGCAGCGAGAAGAGATGCTACGGCCTCGTTGGATTCAGGGAAGTCCGTGTATATCTCCGAGTAGACCTCGAGCGCCCTGCCTGGCATCGACATGCCTTCGTCCAGTATCTTCGCTTCGAGAAAGAGCAGTGACGTTCTGTCTGCGGATTCACGGTACTGGTCTTTCAACTCCGCTGTCTTCTCCATGGCCGTACGCCAGCGCTTTCCGCGAAGATAAACCGTTAGTAGATTGAATCTGGCCTCCTTGACGATACCGGGATCATCCGAGTTGTCGGCGAGGTAGCGGTAGAGGTTCTCGGCCTCGACCAACCACTTGGCTGCTCCCTCGCCGTACCCCGAGCTCAGGCATAGTTCGGCGAGCTTGATGGGAGCGACGAGGTATCTCGATTCCATTGCGGCCGTTTCCATGGCTCGGTCCCTGTCGAGGAAATCCGAGTGTAGCTTCTCGTAAAAGGTCTCGGCCTTGTCTGGATCGCCCATCTGTTCCGATATGAAGGCGGCCGAGTACAGTGCGTTGGCTCGTGCGGGGGGGAAGTTTTTCGCAAGGATTTCCGCCTCTACGAAATCGTCTCTCGCCTCTTTCAGCATACCGGCCCTGAATTCGAGCTCCGCGAGCTCCATCTGTGCGGTGACCACTATCTCATCCATTCCCTCCACTTCGTCCATCTCGCCTCTGAATTCGTTCACGAGCTCTTTGTAACCCCGGATCGTCTTGTCCAGGAACTCAGGCTTGCCGGCGGCGATTGTCAGTTCATCCATCATCTTTCTCGATCTGAACAGGGATTTTTCCGCCTCGTAGCGCCGTTTCTCTCCGTGTTCGCCGCAGGAGAGCATGAGTGAGGCGCAGAGCACGGCCGCTGAGAGGATGGTAATGCTCAGGCGGTGGTTTTTACGGCCGCGTGCATAAGGAAGCAGTCCACGCTGACAGGATGCACGTGATCTCTCTTCCGGTTCCGGTGCTCGACATCCATATCTCATATAATTCCTCCGTTTCCAGGCGGTTCATTGCCGGGGCGCATTTTTGACTTTTACCTTCATGTCGGTATATGCGATAGCCGCCCCGCTGATGATGAGGTACGCCGACACAAGATGCAGCACCTCGTTTATTATATATATGTAGACCATGAAGTCCGGAGACAGCCGAAGGGCGATGAACTCCGCTTTTAAGCTGAGCAGGATACCCGGAAGTGTGAGGATGAAAGGCAGCGTGACGATCAGAGCCGTCTTGGCTGCATGCCGCACCGCAGTACGGAAACTGGCGGCTACCGCCCCGATAGCGTTCTTGCCTTCGAGGATCACGATGACCGGCGAATACAGGAACATTGCCTGCACTGCGAGCCCTGCCAGTAATGCCGCTCCCGTAAACACCGCTTGGTTCAGACCGGGAGCCAGGCCTGAGAGGGCGGAGATCAGTTTGATCACTCCGAAGGCTCCGACAGACACCAGCAGGGCCGCCACGGCTAGGTGGGGATACCTTGCGAGTGCGCCCGAGAAACCGCCTCCGAGCGATGTTGCCCTTTCTTCGTATGCGGACCGGACTAAAAGGATCGTGGCTCCCTGGAATATCACGAAAACGAGGATGCCGATTGCGATATCGAATCGTCCCAGTATGCGGAGCATGTACATCAGGTGAGCCGGGTAGTGCTGCAACTGTCCGCCGATGAGATCTCTGACGAAGATCGCCCAGAACGAACTCCAGAACCCGGACGTGCTAGTCAAGTATAAAAGAAGGATCAGCAGTTTCAGCAGGAAGTAGAGCAGCAGCGGTACCGCGACCTTGATGCTGGTCAACAGTGAAAGGGCAGTGACGAATGTCTTCGACACGGAGCTGAGGCTCCTGGAAAGGTCGAACCTCGATAATCCCTCACTGCCGCCGCCGGACGTATCTTTGGATACCACGCGGTGTCTTTCTCCTTGAAATGGTAACGGTAGCTTTGTTCCGTCTATCCTTTTACCAGTTTGATGCACATCTGTTCAATACTAATCGGCCCCACCATCCGTCCCGGTATGTCCACGCCATGTCCTGTCCAGCACGGTCTCGATGTCCGGTGAAAGCCTCTCGATGAAACGGATCAGCGCTTCCCGGGATTCCTCTTGTTCCCCCTTCGTCAATGTCGTTGAAAATCGTATGAAAGCGGCCGATGGCGGCCGGGCGAGCAGGCAGCTTTTCATCTGGTGCCATTTGAGGGAGAACTCGTCAGTGATGACTCCATCCCTCGTCCAGAACCAGTAGATCACGAGGCGTTTGTCGGCGCCGCGGAGTATGACGATGCTCTTCGCCGTGACACCTGTGCTGCCTGCCTCTATGTGGATCGATCCCTCTTCCAGGATATCCCAGCCGGACCCGGGATAGCAGTGCTTCGGAGAATGTATCTGGGAATTTTCCTGCTGCGAGGCGAAGAAGCCGAGAAAGAACCAGTATATCCTCCCGTCTCCGTCACGGTAAACCCGGAAAGACGTAGCATCCGCTCCGAGCATCCGGAGCGATTCCGGTCCTATCGGCTCGTCGTCACCGGAGTAGTTCTCGTATGCCATTGGGATCATGTCGAGATCCGGCAGGACGGGCTCTGACGACCGCGTCGAGCGCAGCAAGTACGTATAGACGGTCATTGCCGATAGAATGACTATGAGGATAACGGTCCTCGCCGGTTTAACTTTATCCATTTCAGTATCCCCGCGGTTATCATAAGCAGGATGAATCCCGTCACGAACACGATGAGCCCCGAGATCTCGTGTATGGTCCCATCAGCGAACTGCGGGCCTATCGTATAGGCACCAAGGGCGGTTACCGTCAGGCGGACCACATTCGCGGCCACCGCTATGGGCACGGCGGATAAGGAGAGCAATAACTTTTTGATCGGTGACATGGTTGAAAACATGGCGAATACGAGGGCCAGCGTAAGCATCGTCATCAGCGAGCGAAGACCGCTGCATGCCGCAACGACCTCGAGAGCGTAATTCGGGAGGTAGAGTATGTTGCCCTCTCTTATAACGCTTACACCGGCGAATCCGAGCGCGCCGGCAGCGAGCCTTGCGCTCAACAGCTGTAATGGGAACGTCACCTTGTAATAGATTATATATGGGAGCGGGATCATCATGAAGAGGAACAGCAGCGAGGGTATGGCCGCGGCCGTGATCGCCCTGCCGAATATAAAGAGAGTCGCCCCGATCAGGAAAACGGGCAGGGACAGCCTTGCTGTGAAGAGCTCCGATGCAGCGGTCCCTCCGATGAGCAGCACCGAGGAGGCGGCCATGAGAAGCAGCCCGGAAAAAGTATCGCCACCGACCCGCGCGTGCCTGAAGAAATCCCTTTTCTTCCATAGTGCGATCGCGGATACGATCGGTATCAGCAGACCGTGTCTGTAGTTGGAGTCGCCGAGCCACTGGCGTGCGAGCTTCACGATCACGGGCAGGTACAGGATGAGGATCATGACTAGCGCTATGAGGATGAGCGCCGGATTCAATACCTTGCCCTGCTGTCCTGTCTTTTCGGTTTTCTCCGTCAATAATACCATCCGGGTGCAGAGGTCGCTCGCAGGGATTTTGTACGGTCGTAATTATATCCATTCTGTCCTTCAAGACAAGCTGATAAAGGAGTGTATGAGAATTTCTACGAGAACGGGCGCCCGGTAGGGCGCCCGACAGGTGGACAACAAGGATTTATTGAAATCAGAGGCCTATTACCTTTTCTTTTTCCTCAGCAACGGCACCATTCCCAGAAGCCCCAACCCCAGGAGGCTCAGCGTGCCGGGTTCGGGTGTCGCGAAGTAGCTGGCATTGCGGTACGGGGAGCTGGCGACCGTCCTGCCCCGCGAGTTCACTCCGACCGCATCGAAATGCACCCAGTCGTATCCACTTACCACTACATCCAGGACCAGCTCATCACCCCAGCCGGGGTTTCTCAGCCTTCTCGAGTAGTTCCAGGCGTTTCTCTGATCGTTGTCGATCCTGCCGATCCCCGTGAAGTTGTATCTACTCGAGAGTGAGGGGGACTGAAGTGGAAGGTAGAACGGCGCATTGACATTGCTCGGGATTGCGGATTGGAAGCCCGAGAAGGATGTAACCTCTATACCGTTGATCCATATCCTACCGCTCTGGTTCCTCGGGATGCTGATGGCCAGCTGGCAGTCGAGATAGTCGTATGCCGGCCGGGCGCGGTAACCGCCCCTCCACTGTCCGATCACCTTCAGATCGAAGTTCTCGTTGTTGCTGATCCACGACATCCGGTCGCTCTTGTAAGCGGTGTAATATCTGGAATCTGTTATATACGTCTCGAGTCTCGGGAACGCCAGGGCCGGGGCGGTCATTGCGAAAACGACGAGTAAGGCGATTCCGAGCAGAAGGGTTCTCCTCATGGCTGCTCCTTTTTCAATCTTCTTGTAAACCAAATTCATTACATCTACCTCTTGCCCTTTTGTTTCGCAAGCTGCGTGCCACTTGTCGTATAACATAATTTGTTAATCTTCAATATGTTAGGCATCGCAATAAGTGGGTGGTTTTTCGCACCCGCAAAAAAGTGTAAAATATATCGACACTTTAGCCGGCGATAGGGTCCCAGGAGGCTCCGTTCTTACCTCCTGATCCCTCTCGGCCTGTTGACCCTGTAGGCGGGCCGTGTGAATCCGCTGCGGCTCCTGCCGCCCGTGCGGCTTCCGATCCGGAGGTTGGGCCTTGTGCTGCTTCGCACGTTGGAGAAGAAGTGCTTGTCTGGGATCCCGGCTCTGGGATTGCGAATACCACTGTGGGGCACGTTCAGGCGCGCCTTGGCGGGATTTCTCAAGCCGGTCACTCCTCGGGATGGGCCCCTTCGGGGCCTCGAGGAGAGCTCCATGAAGGGCATCCTGCCACCCTTGTGGATGAATCCCGACTTGCTCCCCGTCCATAGATTGGAGCGTTTCGAGATGCCGGTCCTTACCTTGGAAGGTCTCATGGACCTGAATCGTGAGAAAGAGGCCTCTACGTTCGTCGGGGCCGTCCTTGCTATGCTGTTCCATCTTGCATCGAAGCGTTCGCTCTGCACCCTGGCCCAAGCGCCGAATTCAGCCGACTCGGCGGCGGCATCGGACCCGGAGAAGAGCTCACTGGCTGCAAATATCAGCACAAACGCAGTAATTGTTGTGTAATAGCGCATTTGGGATTCCTCGTTGTTTACTGATATCGATAACTACTGCGGATTTAGATGAATCACTTCTTTTGCGAGGAGAGAAGAGGAGAGTTATTCATCAATTTCACGTAATGAGCTTAACACATTTCCCGCGGCGCTGTCAAGCCGGCGAGTTGACCTTTATCCTGCCGCCGTGCGTATCTACTATGGTCAAGCTAAGTTACCCTAACGCCGTTAGTGGCTCATAACCGCGTCATGGGGCGCCCCCTACTTGCAGAGCTTCACCTTGTCGTCGTTTACGACTGTGATCTTCTGCTTCTGCTCGCCTCCGGATGCATCCTCGGATACGATGGCTCCCTTGAAATCCGAAGAACCCGAGCTCTCGACGATGTATCCGCCCTTAACCGCGATCTTGAAGGTTGATTCACCCTCATTGGTGCCGGTCATCTTGCCTGACGGGGTTTCCGAGATGATCTGGCCCTCGTAATCGACGTCGATGACCGCCACCTCGATTCCGTCCTTGTATTCGATCTTCTTCAGTTCCAACCTGGCGAGCCCTGTTATCTTGCCTCTCTCATCCTCTTCATCGATCTCCCTTTCCCAGGTATCGCCGACCTTCACGGGATCTTCAGGCAGCTCGAAGAACCATTTATCGACGTAGTTCTTGATCCCGTTCTTGCCCGATATGCCGACAATGAAGCCGCCGGCATTGAGCACCTCTCCCTTCGGTGACAGGGTGACGGAGATCGTTCTTCCCTCGGGTTTGACGGGAGCATCGATCTCCTCGTATCCGTCGAGCCTCACCATCTTGTCGCTGGATTCGAGGTACTTCAAGTCCACCAGGAGGTTGCCGTCATCGGTCTCGTGGTCGTAGGTTATGCTGATCCTGTCCGAATGTATGGTTTCCATGGACATCCCCTGAAACTGCATCTCCCTGTTTCCGTAGCCCTCGTATTTCAGGACATCACCTTCCTCGAGAGAGTATCTAAAGGTTATCTCACCACCCACCTCTCCCGTGGAAGGAGTGGGAGCGGACGAGCAGCCTGCAAGAGACGATACCAGGGCGAGAACCGTAATGACAGTCAGTTCATTACGAAGATCGATACGGTATTTCATATTCAACCTCCCGGCTCGGTTGGTAGGGCGGACTGATTTCGGAGACGGAACTGCAAGAGGATACTATTGTGCCAAATGTGGGTTCTGCCATCAATAGATAATTCGTTCAAACCGCCTGGACCGGGGGCGCGCCGTCTGGAGCCCCCTCTCCACCAAGCCGCCTGGACCGGGAGCTCATAGGCCGCTTCCCCCTATCCACGGTTGAGGAATGTCCTGGTTGAAAAGGTAATTAGAGTGATGGTATAGTGTCGCGCATGGGAAACGAACGTGTCCTGCTGATCGGCCCCCTGCCACCACCCCTGGGTGGTGATACGGTATCCACCGGGTACGTGCTGGAAAGCGGTTACTGGGGCGAAGCCGGCATCGATGTTATTTCACTGGATACGTCTCCACGACGCGGTGTGAGACTGCCCGATGAGAGCCTCTCGATCGGTGATATCGCAAGGGCCCTTAAGATAGTCTCAAAATCGCTTCTCAAGATGCCCGGGGTCGGTGCAGTCCTTCTATGGGCAAACAGCAGATTCATCTGCACGGTGGGATTGTTCTTGATCCTCGAGGCCCTGATTCTGCGCAAGCCGGTAATCGTAAAGATCTTCGGCGCCTACATGGCGGAGAGGATCCGGGGACTGCCGGGGCCCTGGCGGGCTGTCGTCCTTTCAGTTCTGGGGAGAACCGACTGTATCATGCCTCAAACGGAGCGCATGGCGGCGGAGCTGGTCGATGATATCGGCATACCGGGCGCGCTGGTCGTGTGTTTTCCGAATTTTATCGTCGAGCGGGACACGAAGCCACGGGAGCCCGGGGCAACCGTGTCCGGACGCTGCGTATTCGTCGGGCAGGTCAAAAGGGAAAAGGGTGTATTCGACATCATTGATGCTATCGGCGGTGATGACAGGTTCGGCTGCGATTTTTACGGTGAGATCGCCGTTGGTGACCGCGAAGAGTTCCTGGGCGCCATATCAGACCACGATAACCTCGAGTACGGAGGTGTGGTCGATCCGGTCGAGGTCCGGGGGATTATAGCAGGTTACGACGTTCTGCTCCTTCCCTCGTACCATGCGGGGGAAGGCCAGCCGGCCGTGGTGCTCGAGGCCTTCGCAGCCCGTGTGCCCGTGGTTGCCTCCGAATGGAAATCGATCCCGGATCTTGTGGAGGACGGTGTCAGGGGGCTTCTGGTCCCCGTGAGGGCGCCCGAGGCGATCAGGGAGGCGCTTTCCAGGCTGCTTGCCGAACCTTCACTTTACACGGCGATTGCGGAGAATGCGTTCGGGTACGTGGGGTCGTTGACAGAGGAGGCCGTGGTTAAGGGCATCCTCATAGAGAAGGTGCGCGAGGTCATAGCCTCGTGAAGATCCGGCTTGCGGGACGGTCGAGGTGCTGAGTATGGGTGATCATCTCTTCAGGATCATGTACGGTGCCGGGTGCGCTTTGCGCCGTTCACCCGTGCTGCGCCACCTCGAGCGGCTCGACGAATCACAATGGTGGGGTGTCGACCGCCTCGTGGAGCACCAGCTCGACAGCTTGAGGGGGCTGCTCACCCATGCGCGTGACAATTCTCCCTTCTACAGGGCATATTTCGACGAGAACTCCTTCGATCCCGAGGTCGGATCACTGGAGGACCTCGGGAAGCTGCCGTCCCTCGGCAAGGACCAGATGGCGCGAAACGCCGGGGACATACAGAACGATGGGCGTAAGGGCAGGCTCCTGTTCTCGGAGACTTCGGGGACATCTGGTGCGCCCCTGTCCTTCTACAGGACGTCCGGATGGGACGCCGGGCACCGGGCGGCGATAGCCAGGGGGTACGGCTGGTACGGTGTGGCACCCTGGATGAGGAACGGATATATGTGGGGGATACCGTCCTCGGCGTGGGAGCGTCTCAAGGTGCGTATCGGCGACCGTCTTCAGAACAGGTTCAGGACGAAGAGGTTCGATCTCTCCGATGATACCATGGAGGCATTCTACCGGAAGCTGCGCGGGGCGAGGTTCGTGGAGGGGTATTCGAGCATGCTATACGAGCTCGCGAGGTTCATCAACCGCAGGCATGAGGGAGCCCGGGATCTCTCGATGCTCCTGGTCAAGGGGACGTCGGAGAAGATTTACTCGCACTATCATGACGAGGCGGTGAGTGCGTTCGGAAGAAGGATCACGGGAGAGTACGGAGCCGCGGAATCCGGCATCATCGCCTTCGAGTGCCCGCAGGGGAGCATGCACGTGAACATGGAGCACGTGGTGGTGGAGGTGGAGAACGGTGAGATCATCGTCACCAACCTTCTCTCGCATTCGTTCCCGTTCATAAGATACAGGCTCGGCGATTACGTAAGGCTGCGCGATTCAGAATACGCCTGCCCGTGCGGGAGACAGGGCCAGGTGATAGAGGAGATCACGGGAAGGGTGGGGAGGAGGATACTCGGCAGGGGAGGGGAGAGCTTCCCCAGCCTGACGGTCTACTACGTTTTGAAGGGACTGGTGAAGAGCGGGGCGGGCGTTGTCAGGGGCCAGGCACGCCAGAGGGCGAGGGGCGAGCTGGAGTTCACGTTCGTTCTCGAATCGGGGAGATCACCCGACGCCGGGGCCCGGTTCGAGAGCGTTTTCGAGGATACGGTGCGCCGTATATACGGTGACCCGCTCACGTGCCGGTTCGAGCTCGTAGATGAAATCCCTAGGACGGGGGTGAAGGCGGTTGATTTTGTTTCCGAAATAGACACCGAATCCTAGACCCGCACATTTCCCATGTAGAAGAACCGCTCCCCCTTCTTGAAGATGCCCCTGGCGGCAATCCGCTTCTACCATTCAATCCTCATATAATTAGTTATATCGAATCATTTACGATAGAAAGAAATTGACTCCGGCGTTGTTCCCTGTTAAGCTACTATTTGGGATTTCAATAGCGACGTTGCGGCTGGTGTTCGCGTATAGAACCTCATCAAAAATAATAAGATGATAGGAAAGACGGTATCCCATTACAGGATTCTCGAGGAGCTGGGGCAAGGAGGGATGGGTGAGGTCTACAAGGCCGAGGACACACGGCTCAACCGGTTCGTTGCGATCAAGTTTCTTCCAGACCATCTAAGCGAGGACGGGGAGGCGAAGCGCCGTTTCATACAGGAGGCGAAGGCTGCTTCCGCCCTCGATCATCCGGCCATCTGCACGATACACGAGATCGATGAGACCGAGGATGGGCGGCTCTTCATCTGCATGGCATTCTACGAGGGGGAGACCCTGAAGCGCAGGATCGAGCGCGGACCGCTCCCCGTGGTCGAAGCTGCCGGGATAGCTCTCCAGGTGGCCGGGGGATTGGCCGCCTCCCATGGAAAGGGGATCGTACACCGGGATATCAAACCCGCCAATATCCTATTGACCGACGAGGGCAGTGTGAGGATCCTGGATTTCGGGCTGGCCAAGCTCGCGGGGAAGGCCGGTGTCACCAGAACGTTCACGACCGCGGGCACCGCCGCTTACATGTCCCCCGAGCAGGTCGGGAGCCGGAGCGTAGACCGCAGGACGGACATCTGGTCACTCGGCGTGATGCTCTACGAGATGCTGACCGGGCGCGCCGCATTCGAGGGGGACTACGAACAGGCGGTCATGTACTCGATCTGCAACAAGGAGCCCCGGCGGCCGGCGGCGATTAACGGGAATGTTTCCGCCGAGCTCGACCGCATAGTCGGCATCTGCATGAAGAAGGCCGCCGATGAACGCTACGGCAGCGTCGTTGAGCTCGAGTCGGATCTCAGGCGTTTCATCAAGTCCGCAGGTGAGGAGCTGACAAAGGCACCGGGCCGCACAAGGCAGGTACTGCGGTCAAGGAAGCCCGTCCTGAGGGGCTATCTATTTCCATCGGCCATACTGCTGCTGATCCTGGTGATTATCTTTTTGAATCCCCAGTGGAGGAAGGCCGTCAGGGGATGGTTCGGTCCGGGCGGGATGCAGGGGCCGTCGACCGCCGCTGTTCTTCCCTTCAAATTCGTCGGCGGAGAGGACACCGACCGGGCATTCTGTGACGGCCTGGCCGGATACCTTACGGGAAAACTCTCGGGATTGGAGCAGTTCAATCCCTCGTTCAAGCTGGTCTCTGCCGGGGAGGTATGCAAGAGGGGGACGGTTAATCCCGGAGATGCATGGAGGTCGTTCAGGGCCGGCCTGGCGGCGACCGGGAGCATGAAACGTTATGGTGACAATATCTACTTGCAGCTCACCGTCCAAAACACGGAGGGCGGTTCCCGCTCGGGGCGCACTACCGCTCCCTTGATAAAGGAGTTCAGCGATCCGATAAGTAATCTATCGACCTGGCAGGATAACGTGGTTTTGGAGCTGGCCGGGATGCTCGGTCTCGACTTGCCGCCACAGGCCACCGATGTGCTCACCGCAGGCGGGACCACGGTGCCACAGGCCTACGAGCACTACGTGAGGGGCCAAGGTTACATGCATCCGTACAGCGGAGGTGGAGATACGGATCTGGCGATCGAGTCCTTCATGAAGGCGGTGGAGCACGATTCATCCTACGCTCTCGCCTACGCCGCGCTCGGGGAGGGCCTGTGGGAGAAATACGGCGCCGGCGACGGGGAGAGGCTCGAGGAGGCGATCGGATTCTGCGAGCGTGCCATAGAGCTTTGCGACGGGATCGCGCGGGCTCATACTTCGCTGGGTATCATCCAGGACGGAGCGGGCAGGCACGAAGAGGCCGCACTCAATTTCGAACGGGCCCTCGAGATAAATCCATGCGAGATCGAGGCATGCAAGAGGATGGCGCGCATGTACGAGTCGATCGGTGAGATCGATCGGGCGGAAGCGGCGTACAGGCGGTCCGTGGATCTAAGGCCTCTAGATATATCCCCGTACAACAGGCTGGGCGCCTTCTATCTCAGGCATGGCCGCTACGAGGAGGCGGTCGATCAGTTCGAGGAGGTCGTCGATATCGAGCCGGACAATATAAGGGGATACAATAACCTCGGCGTGACGTTCTTCTCGCTGGAGCGCTGGGACGAGGCTAGGAGCAACTTCGAACGCTCTCTTCAGGTGGAGCCGAACTACTCCGCATATTCGAATCTCGGCACGCTGCACTACTACGGAGCCCGATATGCGGATGCCGCCGCTATGTACAGGGAGGCGCTGAACATGAACGATACGGATTATACGGTGTGGGGCATGCTCGCCGAGTCGTACTACTGGACCCCCGGGAAGAGGGATCTCGCGATCGAAAACTACCGGCGGGCCGCAGAGCTCGCCGAGGAGGCGCTCAGAGGGGATCCGGAGGATGTGTTCGTTCTTTCGGACCTCGCCGCCTACTACGCGAAGCTCGGTAACGGGCCGATGTCGCTAGCCATGCTCGAGCGGGCCATATCCCGGAAACCGTCCTATCCCGAGGTCATGTTTCTGATAGGCGACACCTACGAACAGCTCGGGGAGCGTGAGGAGGCTCTCGAGTGGATAGGGGCCGCGATCGACAGGGGGCTTCCCCTATCGACGATAGACCGGTATCCGGGGGTGAAGGAGCTTCGCGCAGACGATAGATTCAAGAGAATGCTGGAGAACAGGGACCCAGACTCTTAATGACTATAGATATTCAAAAGGAAAGAGGGTGATACCATGGCAGGAGCTACCAAGCACAGGATCAGGGTGGCGAGCAGCTCCAGGTGGAACGTTGTTGTCCCGAGGGATGTGATTGCGGCCAGGGGGGATATCATAGAGTTCAAATCCGTCGGGGAGAAGAACGTGACTATTATGTTCCCGAACGAGGCCCTGTTCGGGCCGAGCAGCCGCGCGATCGACCTAAACGGCGACAGGGCGTGGAAGATGGAGCTGACCGTCCCGGCGGACGCCGAACTGGGGGCGTATCCGTTCGTCGTCTACTGTGACGAGAACAAGGATTACGCGGAGGGCAATCCGCCGCCGAGAATGATCATCATCGATGACTGATTCGCCGCAGCACATTCGTTGGAGCAAGTGAGGCCGTTACCTTAGAAGGACGGCCTTTCTGGTCATACGCAATCCGCCGACATCGAGGACGTAGAAGTATACGCCGCTGCCCAGCCCCTCCGGCAGCCACCGGTACGTGTGCGTGCCTTCGTCCATTCGCCTGTGTATCAGCCGCTCGATCTCCCTTCCGGCTACGTCGTATACCCTGAGGTCGACGAATCCGGCCTCCGGCAGCGAGAAGCGTATCACCGTGCTGGGATTGAACGGATTGGGGACGTTCTGCTCGAGCGTCAACCGCGCGGGCGGGACGTCGGCATCGGTCGTGCTCTCGACCATGAGGCTGTCCCTGTATATATAACGATCATGGGCGCGGACGCTCAGCTCTATCTTCTGCGAGCCGAACGGGGGAGCCATGTAGGTCAGGTCGATGTGGCCCGCAGGTCCCGCCGTGCCCCTGCCGTAGCATGTTCCGTCCAGGTACAGGGCTGCCAGGGCGCCCTCTACGCCGGTTTCGATCTCGAGCAGCGTGTCGCTGCGGTTTATCGATGCCGGATGCGACACCGAGAGCGACTCCGGCGTATCGGTCCATCCGTCGAGAGCCGGGTCGCCCAGCAGATTGAGGGCGTAGTAGCACCACCTGTGTGCGCCCGGCTCGTACTCCGCGGGCAGGTCGATGAAGGGGACGGTCTCGTCCTTCGACCTCTGGTTGGCTGCGCCCAGCGTGGTGTACCCTTCCGTGAAGATGGCGTCGTAGAATTCCCTCTGGAAGTGATGGGAGGGACCGTTCGTCGTGCCCTCGGTGAACCAGCCGTACCGCGAGTTGCCGAGGAACGCCGCCGCGCAGTGCTCTATGATCGTCATCTTCTCTCCGATGCAGTCGTTGTCGAAGGAGCCCGAGAAACACCCATAGGTGTATACTATCGGGAATCCGGCGCCGACACCGTCGTTAGTGAATTCGGTGTCGTTGACGTCGCCGATGTATATACGCATGGCGTACGTAGTGTTGCAGTGGCCCGAATGTGTCACCCAGTTCGTGCCGGCGTTGATCTCGCCAATCGCGGTCGCTCCCGACCATCCGCCGTCTCGGTCGTAGTGCTTTGTGATATTGAAGTCCTCCGGCATGCCGGTGGTCGTGAATCCATACTCCGTGCATGTGCCGACGAGCTGGTCGAGCTCGTCCCCGCCGTAGGTGAGCGGATCGTTGTACAGCTTCTCGCCGAGCAGCAGGGCGTCCCTGGCGTCGGTGGAGACCGGCGATTCCTGGTACATGATCGTCTTGTTGATGAAGCTGCCCGCCTCGGAGGCCGAGTCGACGCAGGCGCGTCCGACGGCTATCTCGCTGTACCAGTCCTCCTCACCGTGCTCCCCCCACAGGGTATCCCCGTCATCGTTCCAGCTGCCGTCGAGTGCCGCGAAGTAGAGATCGGCCGGGATGGCCTCGTCCTCGTACACGTAACTCGAGTATACCTGGCAGAAGAAGCCCCTTCGCGGAACCAGATCGGTTGCGCCGTCCGGCGTGCCGTCGCTGTCGCCTCCGAGAAGCACGTGCGTGATGCCGTGGTCGGTGTACTCCTCTATTATCGCGTTTCTTACCTTCTCGGCCCTGTCGATACCCGGCTGGGCGGGCACGATGTCCTCGATCGTCATGATCCTGGTCCTCATACCGAGTCGCGTGTAGAAATCGCACAGGGACGAGAAGTCGTCCTCGAGGTCCTCGTTCGTTATTATCAGGTACTCGTATTCGTCGGCGTAGGCCCCTCCCTGGGCCGCCGTTCCGTCGTATCCTGAGATGGCGTGATCGTTGTCTACGAGATCGGTTACACGCCTGCGGGTTTCGCCGTCACCGCGGTAGAAGACCAGGGCGCCGGCGGAGGCTGCATCCGGCCCCGTTTCGATCCTTATGCTCACCTCGCTGTAGTAGCCGACCGTGCGGCTTGCCGGATGATAGCCGACCGGGCAGAACGAGCCGACGGCGATCGAGTGTCCCCTCAGGTGGCGGGTCGAGAACGAGGATGAGGGTGGTTGCACCCACCGGTCGATCTCGTAGGCCGCATCATTTACGATGAACCTACCGCCTCCATCCTTCCCTATGCCCGGCACCGGGTGCTGCCTGGGGTAGAGCTTGTGATCGCCTGCTATGAGCGTCCAGCCCCTTCGTTCTATATCGACGCGGCGCACGGATTCACCGGGTGGAAGGAGCACGCTGACACCGCGGAACGGGTAGCTCGGCTCCCCCGGCCTGCCTCCCTGCACCGTCTTGGGGAACAGGATCTGCGTGAATCCGTCCCCCGTACTCCGAACATCGGGACTTTCGAATCTATACGTAACCGTTATCTCCGCGCCGACCGCTTGGACCGGCATCAGGAATGCGGCGATGGCAGCTGCCAGCAGCGCGCAAGGTATAGCCTTCCATCTCATATCGCCCCCTTTTTTATAACTAGTTTTATTATAACAGAATTAGACCCGCGATGAAAGGGGAACATTGCGATCGCGCGGGTGTATTCTATTTATATACAGCAGATTACCACTTGACACCGCACGTGCTGTCGGGTAAACAATCGATTGCCGCCGCCCGAACGGCTCCATTGCGAGGCGGTGGCGAACGGGCGGGACCTTAAGCAGGATCTAAAGCCCGGTTCCATCTAACGTGGAGGTTTCGATGATGAGGATTCCCCTGGTGGCGCTGATCGTCCCGCTCCTGCTCTGCGGGTGCGGCTCCAGCTCCCCGGAGAAGAGCGCCGTGAAGGTCGATTCCTATCTCCCGGACTGGATATCGAGCCCCAAGAGGGTCGATGCTGTGGGAGACCTCTTCGGAGTGGGAGTCGCGCGGATCAAGGGAAACAGGGCCCTCGCCATCAAGACCGCAGAGGACCGAGCCGTGGCCGGAATCGCACGGGTGCTCGAGGCCGAGGTCTCGAGGATCATCGACGGCTACAGGCCTGCGGCGCCCGACAGTGCCGGTGTCGCAGCGCCGGACCGAGATATCGACGGCGCAAGGCGCTCCCTCGTCGAAGAGGCCGCCGCCGGCATAGAGGTCATCAACCGTTTCCTCGACAAGCCCGAGGGGCTCGTGTACGTCAGGGCGAGGCTCGAGCTGGAGGAGTTCGAGAAGCGCCTTGACGGTATCGATACGATCGGACCACAGATGAAGGAGTACATAAGGGGTAATGCTAAGAAGGCATTCGCGAAGCTAGAAGCTACGATCGAAAGGGGCGACTGACCTGAAAGGGAGGTATCATGAGAGGCTTTATGAAATGCGTGGTTGCTTTATTCGCTGTTTCGGTCCTCTTCCTCGCGGGATGCGGGGGGCCTGAGATACAGGTCACCAGAACAGAGCCCGACGAGGTCACCGATCTGAGCGGTGTATGGAACGACACCGATTCGAGGCTCGTCTCGGAGGAGATGATAAGCGACTGCCTGTCCAGGCCGTGGCTCGGCGAGCATACGGGGAAATTCGGCAAGAAGCCGGTCGTGCTCGTAGGGACGGTACAGAACAAGAGCCACGAGCACATCGCCGTAGAGACGTTCGTCAAGGATCTTCAGCGCGAGCTGGTCAACAGCGCGCGTGTCTCCTTCGTGGCCGAGAGCGACATCCGCGAGGCGATGAGGGACGAGAAGTACGACCAGTCGATCCACGCATCTCCGGAGACGATGAAGGAGATGGGCAAGGAGCTCGGGGCCGACTACATGCTCTTCGGCGTGTTGAACACGATCATCGATCAGGTGGAGGGGACCCAGGCCAAGTTCTACCAGGTCGACCTGGAGCTGATAAACATCGAGACAAACGAGAAGGTCTGGCTGGGCCAGAAGAAGATCAAGAAGATCGTAACGAGGGACAAGCACTCCTTCTAGGCCGGACTCCTGAAGATTAGTCCCAATAGATTCAAGGCCCGTAATATGCGCCTACTATGCGCCATTCTAGCCTCTATCCTCCTCATCGGCTGCGCGGCAACCATGATGAGGGAGATGGAGGTCGACGGCTTCCTGCCCTGCAAGGATTACGAGAGCGCCCTCACCGAGCTCTCGGAGAACGAGAAGAACTTCGGGGACACGAACAGGCTCCTATACCTCCTGAACGAGGGGGCGTTGGCCCATTACGCCGGTGAGTACGAGGCGAGCAACGCATCGTTCGCAGAGGCCGAGGCGCTGATAGAGGAGCTCTACACGAAGAGCCTATCGAGGGAGACGGCCTGCGCGATCACCTCCGACAACCTCTGCCCCTACGACGGCGAGGATTACGAGAGGGTGCTCGTCAACGTCTTCATGGCGCTGAACTACCTCAAGCTCGGGATGCTCGACGACGCGGCGGTGGAGGCGAGGAGGATCGACCTCAAGCTCCATCTCTACACGCAGGAGTACGAGGGGGAGAACAAGTACCGGAACGACGCCTTCGCCAGGTACCTCGGCGGGATCATCTACGAGAAGGCGGGCGAGCCGAACGACGCCTACATATCGTACAGGCACGCATATGATGCCTACCTCGACTACGATGCGATGTTCGGCTTCGAGGTGCCGGATGGCTTGAAGACCGATATCCTGCGCCTGGCGGGCGGGCTCGGATTCGACGATCACCTCGCCGAGTACGAAGAGGAATTCGGGATTAAGTACGACGGTGGTGCGGGGCGTGGTACCGGGGAGGCGGTTCTGGTCATCATGACGGGGCTCGGGCCGTTCAAGAGGGAGGCCGAGGCCTCGCTGTCATTTCCCGACGATGACGGCAAGCTCCACACCTTCAGCGTCCAGGTTCCCGAGCTGATCGAGAGGCCTAGCCTGATCGAGGGCGTCGCCGTGAGCTCCTTGGGGGAATCGGGCCGCCTGCACTTCGATCCGTTCCTTGCCCAGGACGTGGACAGGATCGCCTTCAAGAACATGGATGACGGCAGGGCCAAGACGCATCTCAAGGCGTGGCTTAGGGCATTCGCCAAGTTCGGGGCCACCGAGAAGGTGAAGGACAAGGCGGATACGGGGAACGTGCTGGGGAATATCATAGTAGGTTCGATCATCGATGCCGGCGCGAGGGAGATAACGCGCGCCGACATCCGTTGCTGGCGCACGATACCGAAGAGGATATATATCTGCAGGATGCGCCTCGATCCTGGGCTCTACGACATCGAGGTCGACTACATCGACGGCGGCGGAAACTCGATCGGGACGTCGGTCATAGAGGGTATAGAGATAGTCGAGGGCGCGATCGAGATCCACTACTTCAACGAGTTCAACTAGATCTGATGCGACGGTCGGCTCCTGTCCTCTGCTGCGACCCACTTCTGCCGGCCTTTATCCGGATTGTTACTGATAATAAAATCCTCATCGAATTGACGAGAATACCTGAAGTGGATGACATGCGATGATACCGTCCAATTTTGACAACCGATTTGTAATCCGATATATTTGTACCGTTGGCTCATTGGACGTATTATCGATCATGAATAACAAGCTGATTCTCGCCGTTTCTTTTCTCTCCATCTTGCTGCTTCTCTCATGCGAAGAGGACAAGGGCACTGAGCCGGTGGAGCCCGAGGACTACGTCTACGGCTATGCGTATCTAGACAGTGCTGACAGTCATGAGGGTATACTTGTGAGGATGGTTCAAAGCGGTGACTCTTCGTATACGGATGCCACCGGCAGGTTCGAGTTTCCGCTCCAGCAGCCTGATACGTACACGGTGGTCGCGAACTGCGAGGGGTATGCACCTGACTGGAACAAGGTGTACATTGCCGCCTATCATCACTGCAGTGTTCCCGACCTGAATCTCGAGCCCCTAGATTGCATCTCGAGTGATGATCTTCCGGAGGACTATCCATTGGGAGTTAGTTTTAAGGAGGACGACTCTTTTGGGGGCGCTGCGCAGTTCTATTACATCGATGATACCCTCTATGTGGTGGGATTTGAATACTTTCAGCCGCCTTCTCTCGAGGGGGCGGCGGGTGATCACGCCCATGATTTTGATCTTGTTGTGATCAGCAGTCTTGGGGATGTTGAAAAGACGCCAATCTATATGGTCCTAGGCGGAATTCCAGAAAGATGGAGATACGGATATGTCATCGGCACGAAAGCTTCGTATATTCCGCATCCTTATGATGGTGTGGTGGAGGTGGAGCCTACGGGAGGCTGGGTGACCGGCATGTACAACTCGTACTGGGTGGAGGGGTATTTTTGTAGATCTATAGAGATGAGGGCGGTTCAATCCACTCCTGTCGGACGGCGCACGGAAGGGTGGAAAAAGTAGCTGACAGGACAGTCGTCATATGGCATGCCATATGACGATGGACTCGTCAAAGTTGAATAAAGAAACGGAACCTTCCTATATACAACGGATTGTGGATCTGCCGGCACTTCTGAATGGGAAGTCATGTTTCCTTTTCGGGCCACGCCAGACCGGCAGGACGTTCCTTTTTCGCCATACCTTAAGAGATGCACGGATCTACGATCTTCTGGATTCCACCGTTTATCTCTCCCTCAGCCAGCATCCGGGCCGCCTGGCGCAAGAGATCACCTCGAAAGAATCAATTAATACGCACACTTTGCCCTGGACTACTTTTCACCGCATCAGCACGAGCTTCCTCGACTGCGTCTCTTCCCCGAAGCGCAGGACGCAGAAGTAGAGCCCGGAGGCGAGCGGGCGGTTGCCGCGGCCGGTGCCGTCCCACCTGACGCTGTGTGGGCCTCCTGCCATGCGCCTGTTTCTCAGTATCTTCACCAGCCTGCCCCTGACGTCATAGATATTCAGGCTCACCTTTCCCGCTTCCGGAAGGTAGAACGGGATCCATGTCGTCGGGTTGAACGGGTTCGGGTAGTTCCGGTCGAGCAGCAGCCGCTCCGGCGCGAGTCCGCCCGCGATATCCTCTACCGCCGTTACTATGCCTATAGCACCAAGAATCCTGAGCTTGCCGTACCCCCATGTATCGTTCGGGCATATATACGTCTGCGGATCTATGATCGCGCTCGACGTCAGGCGGTATGCGGTCATGGCCATGTCGTCTGCGGGGAAGGCCTGCCGGACGAGGGCCGCTGCGGCCGCCACGTGGGGTCCCGCGGCGCTCGTACCGCTGAACTGCCTGTAGGAGCCGAGCGGGTAGCTCGCGGCATCCCGGTGGGACCTTGTGGTGTAGACATCGTAGTTTCCGGGGGAGCAGATATCTAGAAGTGTGCGCCCGTCTATCCTCTTGCCCCGGCCGCTGAACTTGCTGATCTCTCCAACCGTGATGGAGCCCCCGCCGACACCGCCGTATCCCTCGAAGCCGCGTGTGGAGTAGGAGCCGTTCACGAATGATGAATCTGAAGTTGCGGGCCAGGTCACGTTTCGCTCGTCCGTGAAGTGGTCGGTGAACTCGGCGCCGTCGGCCCATGAGGACAGGTGGTCGGCGACGTTTGATATAATCTCTATCGGGCCTTCCGAATCGTTCACGACGGTCAGCTCCCAGTCCCCGAGGCAGTGGCTCCAGATGCCCCTCTCGATGTACATATCCAGCCTGCATGTGCCCCTGGAGCTCGTCGACCGGTCGGACCAGACGTCGTATCCATCGACCTCCGCATCGGAGCCTTTGAGTATGATCTGCCCGCCGTGTGGGCTTTTGAGCCTGAACGTGAGGTCGCCCTCGAGGGTTCTCCACAGCGTCGAGCCGTAGAATTCTAGTATATCCCCTCCGTAGAATGTTGGAACGCCTATCGGCAGTGTCACCGAGTCCCAGGGCATGACGGTGGCGATGGCGTGCTTCTCCCCCCTTCCGAGGTTGCCCGAGGGGGTGACCTGGAGGATCGTCTCGTTCTCTATCGATATAAGCTGCTCCTCGAGCGAGGAGCCGTCGAGGTATCTCCAGATAAAGCCCCCGAACTCGTACAGCATAACGTCGGCCCCCCTCGAGCGGGCCCACGGGATCAGGTACGAGATGGCGACATCGCTGAAGTAGTACCCCATCAGCAGCTCGGCGTCGGGGGCTATACCCGTGAACCTGTGCCTTCCGGGCGTACCCCCGGCGAGGATGCCCGCAACCGGCGTGCCGTGACCGCGTGTATCAGAATCGGAGTATATCAGGTCCACACCACGCACCCGCTCGGTGGAGTCTGCATTCATCGTCGCGTATATCTTTGACGTGTTGAGCGCCACGATCCTCTCACCGTCCTCGAGCATCCCGTCGTCGTCCTCGTCGAGGGCTATGAAGAGCAGCTCCCCGTATGTGGGATCGCTTTCGGTGAATCCGTTAAGGGGGCCGAAATCTCTATAACCGTTCTCATTGGCGTCGTTGAACAGCCAGTCCCAGTACGTCTGGTAGACGTTGTCGGAGTTGCTCGGGTAGCCGGATCCCCAGACCTCGGCGGGATCGTAGATATATCCTTCCATGAAGCGGAGGCGCTCGCCGTAATCCAACGATCCGTTTTCGTTCAGATCGACTCCGTCGTAGTCCGGATCGAAGGGGCCGCTTCCGTCGTAGTTGATCCAGTCGAACGTATCACCGTCCGCGTAGAAGAAGGACGGGTGGAACACGTCGATCCCGGTGTCGAAATCAGCGATCCTTATCCCCCTGCCGGTTATCGGATAGCCGTAAGGGTCCATGTATGCCCATGCCGAGTCGGCCTCTATCTCGTGGTTGCTGACGTCGAGAAGCGGAAAGACCGCGGGATTCCAGTTGCTCTCGATCCGCAGCACCTCCTCACGATCGGTGAACGAATCGATCTCCGACCACGGCACGCGCACCGGGTAGATGGACCTCGTTCTTGCCACCTCCCCGTCTATGTAGTGGAAAGAGATGCCCGCGGCCTCGAATGCATCGATCTCGGACGCGGAGAGGACGTGATCGAACTCTACCGTTACGGCTGTTCTCTCCTTCGACACCGCACGCTGAAGCATCGGGCGGTCGATATCCGCCACCGGCCTGTTCTCCCGGACATGCCTGAGGAATTTGAGCGATGTGTTCATCTTGTTCTCTCCCGCGCCGAGCGGGCCGGCGACGAGCGCCAGGGCGATTGTTACGGTCAAGACGGTGGACAGCCTCTTCATGCCGCTCTCCCTTCTGGCTTTGTTAAGATCTCTTCTTTGTGGGGTACCTGCTGCGTCATCGATATCGTGTCGTACCGGTTGTGGGGCTGCATTTAATTATAATATAAATTCCTTCATAAGTAAAGCTGTTACAAGGGAATAATCAAATCCCGCACCCGGGTCGGGGGAGCGGGGCGGCGAGGATCAAGAAAGTTATAGATAACCGGCCTCACTTTTGGTAATAGTCGCATATTCGTATTTGTGTTTACCAACGTCGGATACCTCTGCCGATAGCAGGGTGGGGGATCGCCGGGTTTCAGGCAACCGGGAAAGGAGAGGATGATGCGTGGACCGAACAGCTCGGGCGGGCGCGCAGGACGATTCACGTTGGCCCTGGTATTATCAATCTTTATCATGCTGATTCTTTCTTCCGTGCAAATCGCAGCCCGCGACGGTACAGATGAGGTAGGGGGAGAGCGGCAGGTTTTCAAATGGGGATTCAGCGAGAGGGTCAGGCAGGCGTATATAATGAACGGCTTCGACCTCGACAACGACTCGGCGGACGACCGGAACTACGTTAGGGTTCGCACCAAGCTCTGGTGCAGCTACGAGCCCACGGATGACCTCATGTTATACGCGGGCCTCAACAACGAGCACCGGCACTACTTCAAGCCGGACGTCGATTTCGAGATCGGAGAGGTGATATTCGAGAACCTTTACATAAAGGCGAAGAATATCGGCGGCTCGCCCGTCACCGTGATAGCCGGTCGGCAGAACATGATGCACGGCGAGGGATTCATATTCATGGACGGAGGTCCCCTGGACGGATCGAGGACGGGCTATTTCAACGCGCTTCGGGTGATCCTGGAGAAGGGCGAGAGATCGCTAGAATTCCATGTCCTCTCCAACCCAGAGAGGGACGAGTACCTGCCGAGGATGAACAGCCGGAGGCAGAGGCTCATCGAGTGGGACGAGACGGGCGCGGGCGTGTACTACACCGAAAGGTCGCTCCGGTCGGCGGACATAGAGGCCTACTACCTGTTCAAGCGCGAGGAGGATGACGGCAACGCCTTTCCGAAGACAGACCTGCATACGATAGGAGCGAGGATCGAGGCATCGCCGCTCGAGCGGCTGGTCCTGACCGCCGAGGGAGCCTACCAGACGGGGGAGAGGGGGGATAACGACAGGACCGGCTACGGAGGATACTTGTACGGGACCTACAGAGCGCCCATGGGGCTGGCCCCGGAGCTTACGGCCGGTGTGATCTACCTTTCAGGTGATGACAGGAAGACGGGTGAGTTCGAGGGGTGGGATCCCCTGTACAGCCGTTGGCCCAAGTGGAGCGAGCTCTATATATATACCCTCGTGAGCGAGTACGGGCTCCCATCGTACTGGAGCAACCTCTTCGCCCCCCATGTCGGGCTCGGCCTGAAGCCGTGCAAGAGGCTCACCCTGCTCGCGAACGCCTATTTCATGAGGGCCGCGCAGGCCCAGGAGTGCTACGAGACCGAGGACGCAACGGTATGCCCGCTTCCTCCGATCGGGACGGGTGAGGACAGGGGGCTTCTTACGACACTGTGGATCAAGTGGTCGTTCACGAAATATCTCACCGGCCACCTGCTGTGGGAGCGATTCAAACCGGGCGACTTCTACAGCGAGGACAACAGGGAAACCGCCCATTTCCTGCGCTGGGAGTTCCTGTTCAAGTACTAGTCGATTCGAAGGAGGATTAGAGATGGGTCCTTTCAACATGCCCGTGCTGACGTTCATGGCGCTGGTGGTGACGGCCGCCAGCATAGCCGGGGCCGTGATCTGGGCGCTGATAGACCGCCGGCGGGACGAGGGCCGGAGCTGACCCCCGACGAAAGGAAGTTTACGCCATGAGTCTCTTTGGAACATGCCTGCTGGTTCTTGTCGTTTACATATGCCTTCTTCTGGGGATAGGCCTCTGGTGCGCCCGCCGCACGCGCACGGCCGATGACTTCATAATCGGGGGGCGTAAGATAGGCCCGTGGGTGACCGCGCTTTCCTTCGTCGCGGTCTACTACAGCTCGGTGCTGATCATAGGAGGAGGGGCCTTCGGGTACAGGTTCGGGATGGGCACGATATGGATAGGCGCCATAAACGTGCTCGTGGGCAGCACGCTGTGCTGGATAGTGCTTGGCCGCAGGGTGAGGACGTTCTCGGAGAGGATGGGGGTCAGCACTATATCCGGCTTCTTCGCCAAGAGGTACGATTCTCCGGAGAGCGGGATCTTCTCCGCAGCCGTGATCTTTCTGTTTCTCATCATATACAACGTGAGCGTGGTTAAGGGCATGGCCAACTCCTTCGAGGTGCTGATGGATCTTCCCTACTGGGGGGCGGTTCTGCTCTCCGGGCTCGCCATCATAGTCTACGTTGTGATAGGCGGGTACCACGCGGTCGTCTGGACCGGGTTCATACAGGCATGGGTGATGATATTCAGCCTGCTGCTGTTGACGTTCAGGACCCTGGGAGCTGTGGGCGGGCTTAGCAACGCGATGCGGAGGCTGGCGGAGATCGATCCGGGATACGTGCAGACGCCGGGCGTATGGGGCTGGGCTGGATTGGTGAGCTTCTGCCTCGTCGTAAGCCTCGGAGTGTGGGGGATGCCCCAGCTGTTGATCCGCTTCTACTCGATCAAGAGCACTAAGACGTTCAGGCTGGGGACGGTTATAGTGACGGTGGGCGCGGCCGTAGCGCTGATCCCTTACCTCAACGGGGCCGTCTCGAGGCTTCTCATAAGCCCGACCCTCACGGGGAAGGACGTGGACCTGGCGATTCCCAAGCTCGCTGAGCTCGTCCTCTCGCCTTGGGGGGCGGCGATACTCCTGGCCGGGGTCGTGGCCGCAGGGATGTCGACATTCGCGGGGATCCTTCTGATCGTATCGAGCTCGCTTGTGCGTGATATATTCAAGAACGGCCTGCACAGGGATCTGTCCGAGGTCCAGGAGGTGCGGGCCAACAGGATAGTCAGCGCCGCGGTAGGGGTGCTGTCGCTGCTGATAGCGCTGAGGCCCCCAGCCCTGATACTCGTGCTCACGGGCTTCGCATGGGCGGTCATCGCATCCACCAACCTGTGGCCGCTTCTCTTCGGCGTGTACTGGAAGAGGGCGAGCCGCCAGGCCGCCTTCTCATCGATGGTGGCGGGGGCGCTCACCGCGCTGATATGGACCTGGGCGGGCAAGCCGTACGGGATCCACGGCTTCATTGCGGGCTCCGTAGTTAGTCTTGTCGTTATCGTTCTGATGAGCTTAAAGAAGTGGGAGCAGCCCGAAGGGCATGTAGAGCGTATTTGGGGAGAGGGCTGAAGGATACTTCCCTCCGTCGAAAAACGAAGGCCCCTGCATCTGCAGGGGCCTTCAACCGCGGACATCCGGCTAAAAACAAAGCCGATACTTCACTATGTCCTGCGACCTTGTTGCTCAACTCTTACTCGAAGGTCGTGATCGATAAAGCGCACCACCGGGTGTCCCACTTAGTTGCTCCTTCTTCCTGCGGCCTGCCCCAGCCGCAGTCCCTTCAGGAGTCTCGGCGGAGTTTCCCTCCACCGTCTTAAGGAAAGGCCGGCAGCCGAATCGATTCCTTCGGGACCACGCGGGGCTGCTGTCACGTATCCCGATTCCCGGTTCGGGTGCAAACCTCACCGTAAGGTCTATCTGTATCTATAAATACTGTTAAAAACGAATTAAGTTTCAAAAAAAATGCCTGTCCGGCCTCCACTGCAAGGCCCTGATCCTTCAAGTTCATATAAGAGATAGGGTTAATACCGTTTTATTACCCGGCCGCAACCGGGGATTTTTACCATGGGTAGTTATGCCTATCCACGCAGACCGTCCCCGACGTGGCGGCGTTCAGATCCAGCACCGTCTCGATCGGCTCATCGCCCTCTCCCAGGTAGAGCCCCTTGACGGTAACGGTGTACTCTCCCGGCCGGGTAATGAATATACCGTAGACCACGTCGAAGAGGCAGAGGCAGTGGCAGGGATTGTCCAGCACCTCGTTCTCGAGAATCGTGATCGAGAATCCCGTGATGTCGATCGCTCCCCCGATGGTCGTTGGGCAGCAGTTGAATCCCGCGTTGACGTGCACGAGCTCGAGATGGCCGTAACCGTCGTACGAGTACTCGAGGCAGTCGCTGGCGGCCGCGCTCTCGAGTGGGCCCCTGGTATCCGCGGGCGGCTTGCAGCCCGTGTACTCTATTATCTCGGCTTCGGGCTCGACGGGATAGGGGTAGCCCATTCTGCCCACGCAGAAGGTGTCCGAGATCGCGGCTCTTAGGTCCGCGGTGAATTCGAGCGGTTCCTCGCCCCGGCTCATCCACGAGTTATAGGGAACATCGAACTTGATGAAGTATACCCCTGGGGGCAGGTCCGTAATCTCGAAATTGAGATCGAAAAGGCACATGCAGTCGCAAAGGCCGCCGACGGGATCTTCCGACTCGGCAATTCCTATCGTATCGTTCTTTATCGTGATGACGGCGTATATGAGGTCCTGGCAGCAGTTGAACTCGGCATTGATGTGTTCGAGCGTCAGCACACCGCTCCCGTCGTAGTCGTATACGGCACATGTATAGCCGCCGACGGGATAGACGTCTGTCGGCTCGATGGACGAGAACATCTTGCATCCGATGTACCCGACCAGCGATCCTTCAGGCTCGTTGATATCGGGCGCCGTTCCCCTTTTCACTTCGTCCGTGCAGCCCGGTGCCAGCAGAATTATAGATACCGCCAAAGCCGTATGCATGAGATGGCGGAGGCCGGGCGGCTGGCGCAGGGAGAAATGTATTTTCATCGCTTTACCTCCCTTGGATCATACTGGTGGGATATAGCCATTATAATCACTTTCGGCCGCCCTGTCAATTCCCGGCGCTGCTTTCACTTTCTCGGGAAGTCCGGGGGCGTCAGCGGCGCTGGAGGCTCTTCCTCGAGCTCTCTCATGATCAGCTTTATCGCCATATCGAGCTGGCTGTCCCTGCCCCTTATCACTTCGGCCGGGTCGTTCTCGACGAGGATATCCGGCACGGCTCCCCTGTTCTCCACTATCCACTCACGGTTGAGGTTTGCGAATCCTACGTTGGACTGGGTGACCAGCCCGCCGTCGGTGAGCGGGATTATATTGATGATCCCTATCAATCCGCCCCACGTCGGCCTGCCTATTACCGTACCCAGTCCGAGATCCTTGAAGTGCTGCGTGAAGACCTCTCCGTCTGATGCTGTTCCCTCGTTGCAGATCAGGACGATCGGCCCGGCGTGGGCCCCGTGCGGGTACCGCATCGGCTCGAAGTCGCGCGTCACGGTGAGGTACTCGAGTCGTCTCTCCAGCTTGTCAATAATGAACCAGGAGACGAACCCTCCACCGTTTCCCCTCACGTCTATTATGAGGCCGTTCCTGTAGCGCTCGGCCCGGAAGGCCTGTTCGAACTGCTCCAGCCCGTTGTTCAACATATCGGCTAGGTGCATGTACCCTACCCTTCCGCCGGTTCTCCGCTGAACGTACTCGTAGTTGCCCTCCACCAGATCGTGGTACCTGAGCTGCTCTTCACTGTACAGGGGCTCGATCGTGTAGGCCCGGCTCAGCGACGAATCAGGCGTCGATGAGACCGTTATCTCGATCTTCTCCCCGGCCCTGCTCTCTAGGTACTTCAGGTAGTTCTCGCCAGCCTCGACTCCGTAGCCGTCGATTTCGAGCAGATAATCCCCCTCGTTGAGCTCGATATGAGGGGCACGCAGCGGGTTTCTGGAAGCTTCGTCCCAGCTCGATCCCCTGAGGATGCGCTCGAACCTGTAGAGCCCGGAGCCGGTGTCAGGTTCGAGGTCCGCTCCCAGAAGACCCACGTTGGTCCTGGGGTAGTACGTCCTCGGAGGCCCGCCGCGGTCGATTATGTACTCGTGCGAGGCGGTCAGCTCGCCGATCAGGTGGCCTATTACATAGTTCATGTCGGCACGCGTGGCGACGTGGGGGATGAGCTCCTCGTACTTATCGTACATGGGTTCCCAGTCCTTGCCGTGCATGTCCGGATCGTAGAAAAAGTCCCTGATCTGGCGCCAGACGTCCCTGTAGATCTGGGGGTATTCCTCGAAGACATCTATCCTCTGACTCAGCCCTCCCCATTTGAGGAAACCTTCTCCCACGGAGGCGGCCTTGTCCGTTCCGATCACACCTGCATCTGCGGCGCACATGTAACCTGCCCTGCTGCCGTCTCCCGACAGCGTGTAGTACCCGATGCCGCTGATTATGATCCGGTCTTTTTCATCCTTCAGATCGTACAGGTGCAGGTCGTAATGGGTTACGCTCTTGGGATAGAGGAACTCGGCGAATCCCGGGAAGCCGAAGCTCTCCCTGGAGAGGTACGCGATCCTGCCGGCCGCGGCCGACAGCATCCTGTACGTACCGGCGGGAATGGGCACGGTGAAGATCCGGTCGCCTATACCTTCCAAGTCTATCACGATGGAATCGGAGCTCGAGGCGCCCGCGGAATAGGTCTCCTCCTCTTCACGGTCCCCGAAAGGGGGCCTCTCCCCCGAGCGAAGCTGCATCACCATCACGCGTGACATGTCGGTATTGATGTTGTTGTCCCCGAAGCAGTCGAGGGCCGGCGTGAAGTTCCGCAGGGAGAGGAAGTAGAGATTCCTGCCTTCGGTCCCGAAACAGGGGCTGTAATCGTCGTACCTGTCGTTGGTGACGCGGTGCGACCGGCCCGCCTCGAGATCGTGCAGAAAGATGCTGCTGTTAAGGTTCCTGTCCGTTTTCGAATAGGCCACCCACCTGCTGTCGGGAGCCCACGTGTAGTCGCTGACCTCCCAGAAGAGCTCGTTGTCCTTCTGGAAAAGGCAGCGGTCGATCTCGACCACCTCTCCCGATTCGATGTCCGCTACGAATATCCTAAGATCCTTGTCTCCGAACAGGAGCTTCCTTCCGTCGGGTGACCATTCGATATGGTAGAAGTAGGTCTTCAGCCCGGTCGGGATCCGCACCCACTCGGATCCCTGTTCGGTCTCCGAGATGTAGAGGTCGTATTCCCCGCTTATGTCCGAGAAGAACGCGACGGAATCCGATGAAGGGGACAGTGCGGGATGCAGCTCCCTCGAGCCGGGTGTCCTAGTGAGATTGAAGGCGCGCTCCTTCTCCGTATCGAGGATGTAGATATCGCCCCTTGCCTGCGCCGCGCACCTCCTGCCGTCACCGCCCAGTCCGATCTCCTGGAGATATCCTCCGGGCATTATGTACATGTCGCGTGTCCGCCAGCGGTCGGAGGGGATCTCGATAGACAGTCGCTCGGAGGCGTCGGCCAGCATATCGTACACCCAGAGGTAGCCGCCGCAGCCGTACACTATCCTGTCCTTTCCAGCAGAGGGAAATTCGACGTCCCAATCCTCGTGCATCGTGCAGCGGTCGAACCTGCCGCTCTTCACGTCGTAGACGTATAGGTTCATCCTTCCGTCGAGACGGTCGGAGTTGAAGTAGATCTGGTCACCGTGCCACATGGGGCGGTTGTCGTAACCCTCCCAGCTCGTGATCTTCGAGAATTTCCCTCCCTTGATGTCCGCGATCCAGATGTCCTGCTGTCTTCCTCCCCTGTAACCCTTCCAGTTCATCCTGTCTGAGCCGAAACGGTTTATCGCCGCCCTCTCGCCGTCCGGAGAAATCGAGGCGTAATACACCCGGTCGAGCTCGAGCATCAGGGGAGGGCCGCCCACCACGGGCACCCTGTACAGCTTCGTATAAAGTTCCCTCCTGGAGGCGAACAGGACGTGCTCTCCATCGTTCGTCCATCCCACCACCCTGTCGAATGCGGGGTGATAGGTGAGCCGCTTGGGCTCCCCGCCCGTCGAGGGGATAACGTAAACGTCGTATCCTCCATCGTAGCTCCCCGTGAATGCTATGAGTCCCCCGTCGGGGGAGTACGAAGCATGGTTCTCGATCCCGGGGTGTGATGTCAGGCGCATGGCGGATCCGCCCTTGATCGAAGCCGACCAGATATCGTCCTCGTAGGTGAACACCACGCTCTCGCCGTGAATATCCGGGTAACGCATCAACCTACCCTCGGCCGCCTGCGCCTCGACGGCCGGCTGGGCCTGCAGGAGGATCAAGGCGGTCGAGATTGCCATGAGATTCCGCATGATATATCCTTTCTTCGTTTCCCCCGGGCGTCGGATCCCGGGGTGCGGGTTCGGGCCGGGACCGTCCCGTTCCGTGGATCGGCGGATTTAATCCCGTTGAACTCGCGCATTTGTTTCGATAGAGTGAAACTGTAATTACATGAATGAGGTGGTGTCAATGGAAAGAAGGATAAAGGGCTTATTGGTTTTGCTCTGCGTGCTGGCGGGGCTGATCGTTGCCGTCTCTGTTGTGCTGAAACTCGTCATGACGCGGGAGAGGTTGATAGCGTTCGCCGTGCCGCGACTGGAGAGGGCGGTTGGTGCGGAGATAGAGCTCTCGGATATCGGGATCCGTTTTCCTTTCGGATTCGGTGTGGATATCAAGGGGCTCGAGTTCTCCAAGCCCCTTCCGGGCGGGGCCGCGCTTGACTTTTCATCGGATGATGTCTCGGCGAGGGTGTCGCTCATCTCCCTTATAAGGAGAAAGCCCGAGATAAAGAGGGTGGAGCTCGGCGGTGGCAAGGTCGTATTCGATGGCGCCGGCGGGGGATTCGGCGTGGATGTACTCGGCCTGGAGGCCTCCTTTTCCGTGAAGCCGAGGGATGGAGGCTATGAGATAGGCTTGAGGGCCAGGATGGATACCGTTGCGGCTTCGGGAGTCCGGGGCGGGGGAGAAGCAGTGTTCGAGGACATCATGATCGATGCGGAGCTTGTAAGCGATTCATCGTTCGATTCGCTGGCCATAGACCGGGCGAACCTCGGCTGGGGAAATGTGGTTCGGGCGGGGCTCACAGGCACCCTGACCGGGCTAAAGGGCCGCAGGGAGATCGATCTGCATCTGGTGACGGAGTATTTTTCGCCCGCGGATGTCGTAGAGGGGCTGATCGCGGCGCACACGGAGAGGCTTCTGCCGCCCGATGCCCGCAAGGGCCTGGGTAAGATTCCCCCCGTCAAAGTTACCGCTGGGAGGTTGAAGCTCGATTCGAGAATGGCGGGCAGCATGCGGGAGCCTTCGCTTATGGGGGTATCCGGCAAGCTCGTCCTCGAGGATGTCACGGCCGTGCATGAGGCGTTCGGGGCGCCCGTCGTCGTGGGCGGCGAGGTCGATTTTACAGAATCTCGGATTGTGACCGAGGGCGTCTCCGTTAAGGCCGGCCTATCGAGGGCTGATGGAAGCATGCAGGCGGTTCTGGCCGGGATAGGAAAGGTAAAGAACGTGAGCGGCAACTTCAGCATTGATCTCGATCTCGGCGACCTCGCGGCGAACCTCGGGACCGGGGGCACAAAGATCGGGGGAAGGGCCGGTGCGAGGCTCGAGGTGGAGGGGGCACCGGGCACGCTTGCCGGACTTTTCCCCTCTGCGGAGTCCGGGAGAACCCCGACCGATATATCAGCCGCGTGGAGGGAGATGGGATTAAAGGGTGATGTGGAGCTTCGTGGTGTGAGTTTCGTGCAGTCTGACAAACCCTTTGCGATCTCCGGTCTGGAGGGCGGGGCATCGGTCACGGGAGGCGATCTCAGGGACGTAGAGGCCGGTTTTCTTCTAAACGGCAGCCCGTTCGAATGTGCCGGAACCATGGAGCGATTTCTTCCCGCCCTTGCCGAGGTTGTTCTCAAGGCCTCGGGCCGGGCGGTCGGATCACCTGTTGATCTGGGCATGGAGCTTGACTCCGCCGTGAACGTCCCCGATATCGCACTTCGGATCTCGGGGAGGAGCTTGGATCTAAGAGAGCTGGAGGATGATCCTTCCAGGCGCGGCAAGGCGGAGGGAGCAGATGAAGATACGGAAGGAGGCACCGGTTCTGACTCCGGCAATCCCATCACCCCGGTCCTTCTCAAGAATACGTCCTTTGAGGCGCAGCTCGATTCCTTGATAACGGGCAAGGCCTTGATCACGGGTATAGACGCGAAGGGAGAGATCAAGAACGGCCGGTTGAAGGTCGATCCCATCAGTATGCTCTATGCGGGGGGGAGGGGTAGGGGAATCGTGAATGTCGATTTGCGTGATCCCGACCGCGTGGGCACGAAGGCCCTGCTCGATCTCGAAGATGTCGATATAGGACGGGCCGTGGCGTCATTTGCGGGGAGATGGAGCCTGATAGAGGGAACCTTCGATACGAAGGCGGTATGTGAATTTTCAAATGGCCCCGGTTTGAATCCTCTCGGCACTATGACCGCGTCCGGATCCCTCGTCTCGGCCGGGGGGAAGGCCGATTTCACGAGCTTGATGGACCCGGTGTCCAAATCTACCGGGATAGATGCATCCAGGCTGGGAAGGTTCTCTTTCGGAAAGCTGGCCGGCAATTTCAGCGTCAGGGAAGGCCGCTTCATAACGGACGGGCTGGGTATAGAGTCCAGGGCGGGCAAGTGGTCCATAGACGGTTCATGCGGATTCGACGGTACCATCGATTACAGGATAAACCTGGTCGTCCCGCCCGCCGTACAGGGAGAGATGAAGGATCTCGACAGGTATCGCGATCTCGTGAACCTGCTTCGTGATGATTCGGGCAATCTGATCCTGGATTTCACGGTGGCGGGGACGAGGAGCTCCCCGGCCGTTTCACTGGATATGAGCAGGGCCAAGAAGAAAGCCGGTGATAAGCTTATAGAGGGTATCCAGAAGAACTTGAAGGAATGGCTTAAAAAGTGAACCCCCCGGAGCGGCGGATCTTCCGCTTTTCCGGGGGGCTTATCTCTCTAGTGCACTTCTATCCCGTAGGCCGGGCGATTCTACTGGTTGTAGTTGATCGCAGCCTTACGGCCGGCAACGCTCTGCTCTGTATGCGAGATGTCACATCCGGCAACACCCAGGAAGTCGCTAGCCGGGTGAGGCTCAAACGTGAACGACAGCTCGTCGAGATTCTCGGCCAGCAGAAGCGAGAACGAGGCAACGTGGATCGCCGTCGGATTTACCATGCCGTGGCTGAAGGCTATGGAGATACCATTGACCAGGTTCCCCATCGTCACGGATACGTACTGAGGGAATTCCGTGTTGATGTAGAAATACTGACCTGGATCGAGGGGCACTCCATCGCCGTCCGTAATGATCAGCATGAACTCCGTAGCGGTTATGCAGAAGTAATCCGTACCTTCAGACATGACAAAGACGTAGCAGTCGAGCTCGGTGAACGCCGAGGTATTGGCACTGCAAACCTGCGCGCCACCGTCGAAGAAGACCGCAAAGGACGGATTCGAAGGAACCTCGATTGAAACCGTCACTGTTATCTCGTCCGTCTTGGGCGTATCAGAGTTATCCGTGCATAATACTGTAAAAGTGTATTCCCCCGTTTCCTCAAGCAAACCGGAGATGGTTCCGTCTTCGGCCAACGTCAGACCAGCCGGAAGAGGATCGCTTCCATCGGCCAGAGTCCAGATGTAAGGCTCGGTGCCGTAGGATGCCGCCAGTTCAGCAGTGTAAGGTGTGCAGGTATACCCGACCGGCAACAGGGAGTCACTAGTGATTCCGAATTCTGGTGCGGGCGGGGTCACCGTGGTCGAATCTTCCGAGCAGGCGATAAACAGCGAGCTCAGAATCAGACCCATCAGGACTACGCAAACCTTCCTCATGATGAGACCTCCTTCTCTACAAATGAGTCCTGTTGTCCCCTCAACAAGCACCGTTCAGCAAGCTATGTGCCATCAGTTGGTCATGCCGGTTAAGTGGTTATTTATTTTAGCGTTAACCTGATAAGGAGGTGGCCCGAAAAGGGTCCGTTACTCCCCGCGGATTCTCATTATGCCATGATTGGGCGGATTGGGGGATGATATCCCGCTTCACGGTCCACGATTACCGTTTGCTGCTTTGCGGGACGGCTGTTTCCTCATGCGGTTTTTTGTCATGTACAATCGTCCCCGTCCGTCTGCCGGCTTCGACTTACGAGCGGTTCGAGTGACTCCAGCATCCTCGAGAATACAACATTCTCTGGCAGCGAGCCGTCTATTTCGATGAGCTTGCCCGATTCGGCGTAGTGCTCGATCACGGGCCGGACCTCTCTGCCGAAAAGCTCCAGCCGTTTCTCGATCGATTCGGGTCTGTCGTCTTCCCTTACGGCAAGCATGGATCCGCACCGTCCACACTTCCCGCTCCGAACCGATTCATCGCTTCGATCACCGTATACAGATCCGCAGCCGGTGCAGGTAAGGCGGTTCGAGATCCGATCCAGGATGACCGTGTCGTCGACCGATAGAAGGATACATATATCGATTGGGAATGCCGCGTCGAGCTCTCGAGCCTGGTACAGGGTCCTCGGAAATCCGTCGAGCACGAACCCCCCGCCCAATCCCATCCTGTCCATATACCCAAGGATCGCGGATGTGATCAGCCTCTCCGGTCCGATTTCCCCCCTCTGCACGTACTCCCGCACCTGGTCGCCGAGAGGGGTCCGGTCCCTGATCTGCGCGCGGAGGATCTCCCCGCTGGAGAGGTGGACGAGACCGAACCGCCTGGAGACGAGTGCGGCCTGTGTTCCCTTTCCCGAGCCGGGTTTTCCAAATATCGCTATTCGCATTGACTCATGGTGGCTGAATCGACGCCCGGTGCGGAGCACGACTTAATCAGGGCGAGATCATACGGGCGTGATCCTTCACGATGGTTATTAGATCCGTTCATCTGTCACGGCATGCCGGGACAGATTCCTAATCCAGCAGCAGCTTGCCGTCTTTCATTATTGTCTTGCCGTCCAGCTCCACGGTCGGATCCTTGACGATCCCGTCAAGATGAATCGGCACATCAACCGTTCCCCCCATGGACATGTTGTTGCCCAGGGCGATATGAATCGTGCCCATTACCTTCTCGTCCTCGAGGATGTTTCCGATAATCCTGGCCGCATCGTTTGTCCCGACACCGAGTTCCGCCACGTTGAACGCGGGCTTGCCCAGAGGTTCGAGCTTCTCCCTCAAGAGATCCGCCTCGGGACCGCCCGTGATCTCTGTGGCGTGCCCCTTTTCGACCTTGATCGTTATCGGAGTCTTACCCTCCAGATCACCTATCCCCGCCATCGAGCCGTCAACGACGAAAATCCCCTCTGAACCGCCCTCCGCGGGCATCATGTATGCCTCTCCGGATGGGAGATTGCCGAAACTGCCCGCCTCGTGGAAAAGACCCGTAGATGCGATGGCCCTGATGCCCTCAAGCGGCATGGTGATGTCGGTTCCCGCCGCCGTGGTCACACGGGCCGATTTGGCGGCGGTCAGCATGTCGGTGACCGTCCTTGTGCGCTCGGCGATGGCGAAGTAGTCGGCGTTCAGGCATCTGACCATCGTCTCCTTCGTTATACCCGGCATGGTGGCCACCCGGGCTCCCGCCTTGCATGCCTCTCGCCTGGCGGCGGTATGCGTGAGCGACATGGTCGTGGGCGCAACGACGACGTCACTGTGCATCATGGCCTTGGTGACCGGCTCGGGCGGTTCCTCGCCGTTGCGGCTCAGGGGAGGCATCTCCATGATGATCGCTCTGGTACCGAGGGAGCGCCCGGCCACGACGAGCGACTCTCCGATCTCCTTGAGGTTGGTATCGGTGACAACCAGAAGCAGCTCATCTTTCTTTATCTTCAAGCAGTCCTTCACCGCTATCACCGCTGCATCTAAAAGGGCCTTATCCATTATCGTACTCCCGTGGTCGAATTGGCTTTCTGTTCTGCGAATTTATTGGGGGCCCCTGTTTCCGGGCCCGCAGGATCCACGATTCCCGCCGCTATCATTATCCCTATGCGTTTCAAACATGCGGATAGCTGATCATTTCCATCCTGTTTCCCGGTCCGGGGCATCGACCATACTACCAGATCGAGATCCTCATTTCACTTCATAATTTCCGGTGGAGGAGGGGCGGTCACTTCTATCATCTCACCGCTCGACGGGTGGGGGAAGATCACCTTCCAGGCGTGCAGAAGCAGGTCACCCGCCGGGCCCCATCTCTGCCGCCCGTATAGTGTATCACCGGAGACCGGGATGTTGATCGAGGCGAGATGCGCCCTTATCTGGTGGGTGCGCCCCGTTGATATTCCGATCTCGAGCAGTGCTCTCTTTCCGGCCATCCGTTCGAGCACCCGGTATTTGCTGAACGCCGCCTTGCCCCCGGGACGTGGTTCCGCACGTGAACGCCTGCCCTTTTCTATGACCAGGGGTTCATCGATCGTTCCGGAGTCCTTCTGCGGGGCACCTTCCACGACCGCCAGGTACACCTTCTTTACATGCCCACCGGCGAACGATCCGGAAAGCTCCCTGGCGGCCCGCCTGGTCTTTGCGACGAGCAGCACTCCGGTGGTCTCCCTGTCAAGACGGTGAACGGGCGTGTACGGAAAAAGCGGCTCGATGGGCGGTTTCTCATCTTTCCGTGAACGGTACTCTTCGAGCAGGTCCAGCAGCGAGCCTCTCTCCTTTCTGTTCCCGGGCTGCACTACCAGGCCCCGCGGTTTGTTTATAGACATGACCTCGCCGTCCTCGTACAGGATGTCGATATCCCGCCCGATGAGGCCCCATTCGGCGGGCAGCACGGATGAGCCCCGCCGGGGATCGGCCCGCCGTGCGCTCCCTCCCCCCGCTTTTTCCGGCTTTCCGCCGCTTTCATCGAAGAAATCACCGGCCCGCACGGCATCGATCTCCACGATATCCCCTCTCTCGAGCCGCGCCCCGCCCGGGACCCTCCTGCCGTTCAGAAGCACAAGCCTCTTGCGTATCAGTATCTGCACATTCTTGAAGGACGCATGGGGAAGAATAGCCCGAAGTAGACGGTCGATCCTCGATCCGTCCCATTCATCAGTCACTTCTATCCTTCTCATCATAACAGCTTTTCGATTCTCATCTCGGAAGGGAACCCATCCGAATATGTGATATAGAAACATGGCCTGAATCCCAGGGCCTCTTCCCTTCCCCCTGTGATCTCCACGATCCTCCAACCGGGATGTTCCAGCACTAGGGCATCCTCTATGTAAGGGAAGGCGAGCGGCGGATTCTCAATGGCGAGTGTGGAAGTCGGGCCAGGCGATCCGACCTCTTCGAGTATCATGTCGATGTTGTACTCGTACATACCCGTGAAGTGTTCCCATTTTTTCTCCAACCGGTCGATCCTCACGATGTAGCCCACGCATGAGAGGATGAATACGAGGATCGATACGGTCTTGAGCAGCCTCGATCCGGACCGGTACAGCATCGACAGCAGGATTGCTATGATCAAGACCGATCCTGCGGAGGACAGGTAGTAATAGCGGTTCTGAGTGATCGACTCGGTCGAGAAGAACCTGTACCTGAAAGCGGCCGCCGGAAGGAGCGCTAGGACCGTCCACCCGAGGGCGATAACCATCTCTACGAGCTTTCTCTTGCTGCCGCCTATCCAGATAATGAGCAGGATCGCGGGAACGACCGCAATCTCCGGTATGAACGGATGCGTCGGCGCCGGGATGGAAGAGGGCAGGGACGGGATCAGCGATACGAGAGGCCATACGTATATTTGGTACAGGAATCCGCCTGCCGCGTTTCTGAGGAAATGAAGGCCGGGCCCCCAGTTCTCCCTCACGTATCCGCCCATCAGCTCCCAGCGAACTATGAGGTACACGATCGTGACGGCGGCTGCTGCCAGGACGGCGGCAGGCCCCGGCGCGTTCTCCCGGGATTCACGGCGCCGCAGGAAATGGATCATCGCCATGATCGGCAGGCCGGCTATGGCCGTCTCCTTGGCCGAAAGGGCCAGGACGTAGAGCACGGCCGAGATGGCCGGCTTGAACCGCTTTCCTCCGCTCGGCGATACCATGACGGCTATCGAGGCCATGAGAAAGAACGAGGACAGCAGTGTTGTCCTGGCGCTTATCCAAAGTACGGCTCCCGTGTGAACGCTGGTGACGGCGAATAGCGCCGCTGCTGCGGCTGAAGTGATCCTGTCCTCGATCAGTGACCGGAATATCAAGAATACGAGCACGCAGTTCAGGAAATGAAGCGCCAGGTTGAGCGAGTAGTGCAGGGGGATATTGCCCGGTGACAGATGTTCGATAACGTAGAACGATACATTGACGAGTGGACGGAAGAAATCGACGACCCTGTACGTGAGGATATTGTCCGCCGACATCTCGTAACGCGCCTCGCGAAGCCAGGAGAAGTCGTCGTTGAAGAGATAGTTGTCCCTAATGCCGTGATACGAGGTGATGCACAGCAGGAAGAGAAGCAGGTAGACGGCGGGGATCGTCCATGGACCAGAGGTTTTGCCCGGACGGTCCGGGTTTGCCGCTGCGCTCTCGATTGCAGACTTGCTGGGCATAGCTGTTATGCCGTGCTCCTTGATGAGGTGCGGGACGGTCCCAGGCAACGATCGGGACCGGAAAAGGCCCTGGCATGCCCGGCATGCTCCTTCGGCCTTCCAAGATCGATTGAATTCGGCCGGTTACAGCCGATATTACTTTATTTCAAGCCCCCTGAAAAGCTTTCTTGCCATAGTACACAGGTCTGATATCATCTTGCGGGCCGGGTGACATGGCATTGGCCCGGTATGGAGAAAAGGTGGATCCGGAGCTTTTGACGGTATGAGATTGGGGAGGGGAATATGTCTGGTTGCTGTAAAGCCGTCTTCATCGGCTCGCTGAGCCTGCTGGTTCTTCTGGGATTTGGGGGTGTTATACTTGGTGAAGGATGCTTCTCCTGTCATGACCTGCTGAAGCTTGGATCGGTCGTCGATCCGGCCATCTCACCCGATGGGCGCTGGATTGCATATGTGACGGTCTCGCCCCCCGATACATCCATGGGGGAGAGAAGGACGAACAGCGATATATGGATTGTAAGGTTCGACGGCGGATCCCCGCCCCGCCGATTCGCGTTCGGTCCGGCGGAGGAGAGCTCACCACGCTGGTCACCTGATGGGAGGTGGATCGCTTTCCTATCGGACAGGGAAGGAGACGGGAAACAGGTATACAGGATCAGGTTCGGCGGCGGCGAGGCGGAGAGGATCACGGGCTTCGGCGCGGGTGTGCACTCTTTCAGCTGGAGCCCCGATGGCGGAAGATTCGCGTTAATCGCTCCCGAGCAGCTGCCCGCGACCGTCGAGGAGGAAAGAAGCAGGGGGGATGACGAGATAGTGGTCGATGGGGAGGATCGCTTCGCCAGAGTCTGGATAGTGGATTCGACCACGGGTGAAGGCGATGCGGTGACACCGGAGAGCCTTCATGTACAGTCTCTGGATTGGTCTCCGGACGGGGCGGCTATCGCCTGCATCGTTTCCGACCGTCCCACCTCCGATGAGATGTACTACAGATCGAGACTGGAGGTCATCAGGCTCATCGATGGTGACAGGGCGCTCCTCTCCAAGAACGCCGGGGGGATTCCCCGGTGGTCGCCCGACCGCCGTTCGATCGCGTTCATCTATAAGCTCGAGCATCCTGAGATGACCATACAGGTTCCCGTAGTCGCGGTCGTGGATGCAGCCGGCGGCAATCTCCGGCTTCTGGGCAAGAGGCACCAGGGCAGCTTCAGAGATCCACGCTGGCTCCCCGACTGCAAGAAGCTCGTTGTGATCGAGATGGCGGGTGTCAGGGGAAGGTTGGTCAAGCTTTCCATAGAGGATGAGGATGTCGATCATCTCGAGGATATGAACATCCCGTACTACGGCACCAACTCCTTCGATGTGTCGAGGGACGGTTCCAGAATCGCATGGCTCAAGGGAGGGCCTCAGTCGCCTCCCGAGCTCTGGAGCAGGGAGAAGGGGCTTCTCGGGGGCGAGAGGAAGCTTACCGGAGTAAACGACTGGCTCGAGGACCGTACCCTTCCGACCGCCGAGGTTGTGAAATGGTCGAGCCGCGACGGCACCGAGATCGAGGGTATCCTATATCTGCCGCCCGGGTATTCGGAGGAAAGGCGATACCCGGCCGTGGTCGCCGTGCACGGGGGGCCGATGTGGAGCTGGTGGCTCGGCTGGCACGGCACCTGGCATGAATGGGCCGTGCCTCTGGCATGCCGCGGGTTCGTCGTGCTTCTTCCCAATCCCAGGGGAAGCTTGGGGTATGGGATCGGTTTCGCCCGGGCCAATTTCGACGACTTCGGAGGCGGGGATCTCGAGGATATCCTGGCGGGGGCGGACTTTCTGGTGGACAGGGGCTATGCGGATCAGTCCCGGCTGGGGATCGGGGGCTGGAGCTACGGGGGCTATATGTCGTCCTGGGCGGTGACACAGACGAAGCGGTTCGCTGCGGCTGTAGTGGGTGCGGGCGTGACCAATCTGTTCAGCTTTCATGGGACGACCGATATCACGCCGACATTCCTTCGGAGCTACCTGAGGGATATCGCATACAGAAGACCCGGCGCGTACAGGAAACACTCGGCAGTCGATTTCGTTCAGAACGCCGGAACGCCAACACTCATCATCCATGGGGAAGAGGATGAAAGAGTACCGGTAGGACAGGCCTACGAGCTGTACAGAGGATTGAGGCAATCGGGCGTTACGACGGAGCTCGTCGTATACCCTAGGGAAGGCCACGCCTTCAGGGAGATTTATCACCAGATCGATCTCCTTGAGCGGATCATAGGATGGTACGAGAGGCACCTAGAGAATTGATGTCTGTTTCTCTGCGATCATCGACGGCGGCTGCCCGCATGAGCCCTGCGGCGGGTAAAATTCAATAAAATAGTTGAGCATTTATCCTGCGTGATGTATCCTGCGTTTTTCCCCTCGCGGTCTTTACAGTTACAACAAGTGTCGGAGGTGCAGCCATGAGCGGTTTATTTGGTGTTGTTTCAAAGGATAATTGTTCCCGGCATCTGCTTTACGGGACCGATTACCATTCGCATCTCGGCACCGAGTTCGGGGGTGTGGCTGTCCTCGGCGAGGAGTTCACCAGACAGATACACAATATCAGCAGGAGCCAGTTCAAGTCGAAGTTCTACGAGGATATTTTCGATCTGAGGGGGAACAAGGGGATCGGTGTTATCAGCGCCTTCGACGAGCAGCCCATCTACCTGAACTCCAGATTCGGACCGTTCTGCATAGCTACCGACGGCTTCATGGATAACGCACACGAGATCGCCGAACGGATGCTGGATGAAGGCATAACGTTCAGCGAGGTGGGTGACGGTTTCGTCAATCTCACGGAACTCGCCGCGAAGTTGATCAACCGTGGTAAGAGCATCGTTGACGGTATAGAGGGGTTATTCGACGCAATAGACGGGTCATGCTCGCTGCTGCTTCTGCACAGGGACGGAATTTACGCAGCCAGGGACAGGCTGGGATACTCTCCGCTTACTATCGGCAGGAGCGGGGATTCGAGGGCGGTCTCTTCCGAGACGAGCGCGTTTCCGAACACGGGCTTCAAAATCGAGAAGATACTGGGTCCGGGTGAGATCGTTCTTATAAACGAGGACGGCATAAAGCAGAAACGCGAAAGCGGCGCCTCGAACCAGATCTGCGCCTTTCTCTGGATATATACAGGGTTTCCAGCATCCAGCTACGAGATGATAAATGTGGAGACGGTGCGTGAGAGGTGCGGAAAGTGTCTGGCTCGGAGGGACAAGGACATAGATGTGGACGTGGTAGCCGGGATCCCGGATTCGGGGGTAGCGCATGCCATAGGGTACGCGATGGAATCGGGGAAACCATACAGGAGGCCCCTTATCAAGTACACGCCCGGGTACGGCAGGAGCTACACGCCGCCGTCCCAGGAGACACGCGACCTGGTGGCGAAGATGAAACTCATCCCGGTCAGTGAGATCATAGAGGGGAACAGGATCGTTATCTGCGAGGATTCTATTGTCAGGGGAACTCAGCTCAAGAACTTCACGATCAAGAAGCTGTGGGAGGGAGGCGCCCGCGAGGTCCATGTGAGGCCGGCGTGCCCGCCTCTGATGTACCCATGCAGGTTCAACCTCTCGACGAGGGATATCAGTGAGCTCGCGGCGAGGAAGGCGATTCGGAGCATCGAGGGTGATGATATCGATGATGTCTCAGAATACATCGATCACACCAGTGAAAAGTACGCTGAAATGGTCGACTGGATCGCCCGCGACCTCGAGACAACAACGCTCAGGTATCAGACGATGGACGATATGATCGGTGCGATAGGGCTGCCCAGGGAGAATCTCTGCCTCTACTGCTGGACCGGAGATTACATCAGGCAGGAGGGCGAGGGTGGACGGGAGAGGGAGCTCGTAAGGGAGGGGCTCTAGCCAGAGCTTCGCCGCAATTCTCTATCCGTGCAGTTACATCGACACAGGAACGGCCGGAGATGCGGGAGTTAAGCGGGTATTCCGCTTTGCCCGGCTTCAAGATTCAGGGGTGTCGCCGAAATGGCTGTCAGGGATATCCTGCTTCTAGGGAATCCATCCCTCTACGAGACATCGGCCGGGGTCGTGCGGGGTGAGCTCGACGGTGTTGTGGATCTTGCGGCCGACCTCCGTGACACGATGGCCGATTTCAGAAAAAAGTACGGCGCCGGCCGCGCCATTGCAGCGCCCCAGATAGGTGTAATGAAGCGCGTCATTTACATGGATGCGGGCGAGCCGGTGGCGCTGATCAATCCGCTGATATCGGACGAGAGCGAAGAGATGATCGAGGTTTGGGATGACTGTATGTGCTTCCCGGAACTCCTCGTCAGGGTGCTGCGGCACCGCACCTGCCGCATCCGCTATCTGGATCTCGACTGGAAGGAGCGGGAGCTGGAGCTCGAGAACGATCTCTCCGAGCTCCTCCAGCACGAGTGCGACCATCTCGACGGTATCCTCGCCGTCATGCGCGCGATGGACGGGATAAGCTTCGCCCTGAAGAGCCAGAAGGACCTTCTGTGACGTAATCCAGGTTCCGGGCGGACGCCCGGACCTCCAACGGCCACCCAAACATCACTTTCAGCCGATACGAAGATCAATTTCGAGCCCAACCCCCCGCGATTCAGCTCCGGGCGGGATTAAACGAAGTAATATAGTACCAGCAATGATGTGCAAGTGATCTATTTTAGAAATTAATTCTTTTAATCAGTTGTGCTTCCAAGATGACTGCAAGGTTTTTTACCGCCGACGTCGGCGGTAAAGACCTTACCACTTACTTCGTTAATGCTCCTGAGTGAACGAGACCGGAAGCTGTGGATCCACCGGTCATTCGCTTCGGCAGAAAGCATGGCCGTACGTCCATGACCGTTTGATTTCTCGGTAAACACGGCTGTACGTCCATGGTCATTCGCTTTCTCGGCAAGCATGGCCGTACGTCCTTGGTCGATCGCTTTCCCGGGAAGCATGGCCGTGCGTTCATGAACGGGGACCGATGATCGCCGATCACTCGTTCTCGTCGTCGTACATCTCGAGAGCGGCAACGAACGCCTCTACCATCTCCTCCTCACGGTCGAGTAGGATGATATCGGTGATATTTCCGGTGCTGTGCTCCTTGATCCCCTCGACTACGGCCAGGGCTGCATCCCTGCACGCTACTCCGCCGCTTCGCGTTCCCATGCCGGTGACAGCCAGGGTTTCCGACTCGAGCTTCTCCGCCAGGGCCAGAGCCGCGGAAACGGCGAGCTTCACGTTGCCGGCCGAGCTCTTTCCCTCCGGCTCTTCTGTTACCGGTGCGTGGATCACATGGAGGTTGTACAGAGAGCCCGCACCGGTCGAGACGGCCTCTCCTACGGAAAGAGGGGCCTTTGAGACGGCCTCCTTCTCGATCTCGATGCCCCCCGCGATCTTCACTTCGCCTGCCGGACCCTCGGACATGACACCGTCCGGGCTCGCCGGGACCACTATCGAATCCGCGAAGACCATCGTCAGGTCTCCGTTGCGCACCTTGATGTTCATATCGCCTATCTCGGTAACGTACCTGTTGGCGTCCATGGAGATGCCTGCAAGTATAACCTCTGGCCGTTTCTTGAAATCGCCCGTTATCTTGTCGCCTTCCCTTGCGGCGTAATGTGCGGTTTTGAATACATCCTCAGGCTCTATCTTGCCGTCCATGTATGATTTGATCTTCTCTGCGAGCGGATCAATGAGCTCGCGGCACTTGGCGTCCTTGATAGCCTTCACGAATAGCCTGAGTCTCGAATCACGCGCCTCTTCCGTCTCTCGTGCCATCTGCCGTCCTCCGGTTTGAGTCTTTTGATACCTGTTTATACCGCAGGGCAGGATTGATTTCCACGGGTAAATTGAAGCTTCCATATGAAATGGGCGTTGGGGTATACTTCGGATTCGTTCACGATATGGTTGGGGGGGATGTAAAGGGAAGCACTCCGGAGAATACTCGGATCACGTCCAAGCTGTGATCGTGGGGGAGTGGGCTTCACATATTGAATACCGTACTTGAAACGAAGGGAGTGTCATGAACGGTACCATTGCTTTGAAGCGGCTCTTTGCCGTGGCGGCCCTGCTGCTGATCATATGTCCGCTGGGCCTCGAGGCCGGGGAAGCCAAACCCTGGACCCCGGATGACCTGTGGAGGCTCAAGCGGGTCGGTGATCCTCAGTTGTCGCCGGACGGCAAGTGGATCGCATATGTCGTCTCCGTAACCGACATAGAGGATAACAGTTCGAATTCGGATATCTGGATCATCCCCTCGAATGGTGGGGAGCCGAAGAGAATGACCACCAGTGAGAAGGGCGACAGCAATCCGAGGTGGTCTCCGGACGGCAAGACGATCGCCTTTCTTTCGAGCAGGGACGAGGGACGGCAGATCTATCTCCTTCCGGTCGGCGGTGGCGAGGCGAAGAGGCTCACCGAATTTCCCGGTGGTGTGGGCGATATGATCTGGACCCCCTGCGGCAAGAGCTTGATATTCACCGGGCGGACCTATACGGACTGCCCGGATCTCGACTGCGTGAAGAAGCGTGACGAGGAGGAGGAAGAGAAGAAGGTGTCGGCCATGGTTCACGAGCATCTCCTATACCGGCACTGGAGCACGTATGAGGACGGCAAGGCGCAGCATCTGTTCAGGATATCGATAGATGGAGGATGCCCGGTCGACCTTACGCCCGACCTGGAGCACGACGCGCTCACCTATTGGCTGGCATCGGCGGGCCGTGACTTCGACCTGAGCCCCGATGGCAAGACGCTCTACTTCTCGGGCAAACAGGATAAAGATCAGGCCGTATCGTACAACGAGGATGTCTGGTCCGTTCCGGTCGAGGGAGGCAAGGTAAAGAAGGAGGCCTCCAATCGCGCTGCGGACACCCATCCGCGGGTATCCCCCTGCGGCAGGTACCTCGCCTACAGGGCGACACGCCGGCCGGGATACGAGTCCGATCGCTACGAGCTTGTGATCAAAGGGCTTCCGAACGGGAAACCCAGAAGCATCACGCCTGACTTCGACCGCAGCGTAGGGTCGTTCTTCTGGTCCCATAGCGGGAAGTTCATATACTTCGAGGCGGAGGACGAGGCCGATATCAACCTGTTCCGGGTTCCATACAAGGGTGGGGAAATAATGACCGTCATCGGTGGAGACGGACCGGCCGGCCACGGATATCACCTGAGCGTGCAGGCCGGCCCGAGGGATAAGTTCTTCATATACCGGTACAGACCGATGAAGCATTACTACGAGCTTTTCAGGTGTGACGCGAGCGGGAAAAATATCAAGCAGCTCACGTTCGTGAACGGCGAGATCTACGATACTTATCATTTCCCGGATGCCGAGGAGCTATGGTACGAGGGCGCCGGCGGCACGAAGGTGCACGGTTTCCTGGTCAAACCCATCCACTTCGATCCGGATAGTAGATACCCCATGCTCGTAAGGATTCACGGCGGTCCCCAGCAGATGTTCGGCTACGCCTATCGGACCGAGTATGCGCTTTTCTCGGGCGCCGGCTATGCCGTGTTCTTCTGCAACCCCAGAGGATCTACCGGTTACGGGAGCGGATTCTGCGATGAGATCCGCGGTGATTGGGGCGGCAAGGTCATCGAGGATATTAAATGCGGTGTGCGTCACGTATTGGAGAATAACGAATGGATCGATCCGGAGAAGGTCGGAGGCTGGGGTGGGTCGTTCGGGGGCTTCGTCTGCAATTGGATACAGGGGCATAACGAGGATGGCATGTTCTCGGTATTGGTTTCTCATGCAGGCGAGGCCGACCAGTGGAGTTCCTACGGTTCTACGGAGGAGCTTTGGTTTCCCGAGTGGGACCTGATGGGAACACCTTGGGACAATCCGGAGCACTATGATGAAATGTCACCGATCCGTTATGCTAAGAACTTTGCGACACCTCACCTGATCATCCACGGCGAGCTAGATTACCGTGTTCCCATAACAGGTGGTGAGCAGATGTTCACCGCGCTTCAAAGACTCGGTGTCCCGTCGAAGATGATCCGCTTCCCCGACGAGGACCACTGGATCCTGAAACCGCAGAACTCGAGGTTCTGGTACGCGTCGATCCTCGACTGGTTCGACCAGTGGCTGAAACGCGGAGGTAAGGTGATACTGGAAAAATCCGAGGGTGAATAGCCTGATTTTACCCTGTGGGCAAAATCCCTTAGAGGTTGGTCCGTGGCTATACGATCGCTCGGCGCTTGCGGTTCGGGCATCTTGCCGGGAGGATCGGTCCATTGACAGGGCTGGTTGCTGAATCCCGGTTGAAAGGTCCGGATTCAGCCAAATGGGCAGCCGGCTACCCTGTTGCTGTTAACAGGGCTATTTGATCCTGCCCTTTCCCCTCAGCTTCTTGAGCCCCCTGACCGCCTCCTCGTTCAGTGGATTCGTTCTGATGGCCTCGGCGAACGCCTCTACCGCGCTTGCGGAATCACCGCGAGCCACGTAACTATTTCCCAGCCTTGTCAGGTTTGCCGATGTGCCGCTCCGTGTGTCTGCTGCTACGCCGCTGTTCGAGAATATGTAGATGAAAACCAGAGCCACGGTCAAAAGCACCGCTTCACCGGTCCTCCGCCGGAACAACCTTACGAGCTCGACGATCCCCATGCCTGCGAACGGAAGGAGCAGCGGAACGGCCGGCAACCTGTATCGTGCGGTGACGTAGAATGCGAGCGCGGAGAGCAGATAAGCGGATATGCCTCCGTAGAGCAGCCACAGACGTCTCCACCTTTCCCTTGTCAGGAATATGCCCATGAGCGCGAGCGGTGCAACGATGCCGAAGGTCAAGAGCGGCAGCCCGAGGATGCCGCCGAAGCGCCGGTGGAAGTTAAAGCTCTCGACATTGGCCCGCTCGTAGTCGTTGAAGAAGAAGAGGGTCTTGCGCCACAGCAGGTCCGCCCACCGGCCGGGTTCGCTGAGGTTGTACTCGAGTCCCCTCTTGAACCAGAATCCGGAGATCTCCGAGGGCTTGATCTCCCTGCCCGTTTCCCCCGAGGCTATGCTGTACATCCTCCTCCATTGCTCTCCGGGTGTGGCTCCAAGCGTTTCCCCCTTGAATTGTGGTGGATGGTAGTATCCGGTCGCGCGGGGATTGTTGCCTATGTAGTAATTGATGCCTCCGCCCGTGGTAAGCGGTATGAACCCGCCTGTCATGACGGCGTTTCTGATCGGTAGGGGGGAGACGGCGATCAGGAGGCCCGCCGAGAATGCTGCGATGCCCGTCGCCGTGCCTCTCCTTCCGCGGGTTACAGGCCGATTTTCTGCAATATGACTCTGTCCGCGATCCGTGTCCATCGAGTTTGCGTTTTCCTCAGGATTGCCGTCAGCTTCGCCGGCTGCCGGCACTTCGTTCCCCACAGCCGCCCGGCCGCTCGCAATCCGCGATGCGAAGATGAGATGCAGGATCGCGAACGGGAACAGCAGGAGTGCCACAGGTTTCGCCATTACCGAGAGTCCTAGGACGATGCCCGCGGCGAATGTGCGCCCGGTTCCGGGAGGGCGCTCGAGGGGAATCAGGAGATAGACGAGCAGCAGGTTCAAAAAGAGTATCAAGGTCGCCGGAACCAGGACGCCTTCGTGAAAGATGAAGGGGAGGTACAGCGCCGCCGAGGCGCCAGCTACTATGCATGCGGTCTTCGAACGGAAGAGACCTGCCGTGATCGAGTAAACGAGAAGGCATGATCCGGCTCCGAGCACGGCCTGAAGAACCCGGACCGCGGTGACAGGCGCAACGGGCAACCGGTAGAAGGCGGACATCAACCAGGGATACAGCGGTGCCTGCATCAGGCGTGTGGGCACGGATCCGCTTCCCGTAACGATGGCCCGGGCCCATCGGTCGTATATCGCCGCATCGAGGGCCAGGTCGCCCGCCATCGGATTGTGACGGACCGTGAAGAATACGTGTAGCAGCCTTAGTACGAGCGCCGCCGAAAATATCACGCAGGCGAACAGTAAGTGTCCGTGAGGTCTATTGCTCTGCAGCTTGACGTCCATAGATTATCTTTTATGCGAAATGTGTCCCGCACACAAGGAATAATAGGGGAAAGTGCGCGACGGTCAGGGTCCACGGGAGCCGTGGGCCTCCAGCTTTATCTCGAAGAGCTCTGCGGGATCCTCGCCGAACATCCTCATACCGGCGGCTTCAACGCCCTCGTTCTCTATCAAGCGCCCGATCATCGCGGGTATGTGATCCAGCAGGCGTATCTCCACCCTTCCTCCATTATCCGTCTCCATCACCAGGTAAGGTGGGCCGTCGTAATCGGTCACATCTATGTTCCTCTTCCCCAGCGTACAGCCGCTTCCCATCTGCACACCGTCTATCAGACACGAGCGCGGAGGCTCAAGGATGGAATGAACTTCCGCGTGAAGGCCGAAGTGGCCGGTCGATCCCAGCTCCTCGATCGCGATCCTCCCCATTCTGTAGCCGAGCACGACATACGGTCCAAGGTGGCCGTGGAAGCTCTTTATCAAGCGGACTGGGGAGATTCCGCTGACTTGATCGTGCGAGTGGTTGTGTTCCACGTATGCCGGTCCCTCCCAAAGCTCGTGAAGGAATTCGGTTATCTCCCCTATATCCCCCGCCCGCGCCACTCGGATGTTACCATCCCTTGCCGGCACTATACGAAGCCCCCGCTCTCCCGCGAGGCTGTATTTCCCGGCGTCGTGCTCGAAAAGATCGGGTCTGAGCAGCGCCGCGGCTGCGATCTCGTCGAATGCGAAGGCATGTTCGCTTCCCCCGCTCGAGGCTGCCAACGCCCTGATCCATCTCGCAGCGGGTGAAGAAGCGTTTCCATCCGCAATCTCCTCTATGTTCAGACCTCCAAAGCCGGTGACATCTATGAGAACGATACCGTGGGCTTTTTGAAAGACCGTCCGGGCCGATTCATCGTCCCATTCCATGTTCCACGAGTCTATCCCTCCATCCTCCGATATGCGGGCCGGGATCCAGATCTTCTCTATGTATCCGGAGGCTTCGGGATGTGCTTCGAACAGACCTGCCAGGTTGCCGAGGGGGCCGATGGCAAGGTAATTGAGGTCTTCACCCGGCCCTCCTATCAATTTATCCAGGACATCGTGATCCGCGCGCAGTGCGGAGAGCTCCCTCGGGGGAGGAAACGATTCCCCGGTGAGGCTGTTGGCCGTACGCCTCCATGAGGGCTCCTCCAATCCTCCGGCATCCCGGCCCCTGTAGGCCTGGATGTCCGTTCTACCCACTGATTCGAGCAGGCCCAGGAGGTTGTCGGTGCCTTTGCCTAAGGAGGCCGAGCCCTCCACCACAACGATCCCCGGGATCTCGGCCCGGTCGGATCCGACGAGCGCGAACAGGGCGCGAACGTCGTCGAGCCCCATGTCCGTGTCTATGAGCACCCTTATATGCCCGTGATCTCCGGTCCGTTCGACATGCTGATGGTCGGAAGCGGAGGCCAATGCATAACTTAATATTATGAATACACTTACAGCGGGCATGATTGTTCTGGTGAATTTATTACGCGACATTTCATCCTCCCGGTAAATAATTTCTCTAATAAGTAGCACGATTATTCAAAAAGTGCTACTATTTTTCTTGCTCTTTGTGCCCGCCGGTGCTATTCAATCACATCACGCCGCCGGTGCAACGGTAGCGTTGTTGGGCAGCTATCGCCGGCAAATCGGCAGCGGCCGATAACAACACATCGCGGCGCTAATCGATAGGCATGATATCAGGGGAGTGTATCTTTGAGACATTGTACAGAGGCGTCCGATCTTAACTATCGGCGAAAAGTGGCGAAGCTGCGAATGGGGGGTAGTAGATGAAGCTGTCAATCATCCTGATCTCGGGTATATTTGTGATCTCTCCGTCTGGATTGGGGGCGGCGTGCGCTGATGGTGCTGAAGAACGCCCGGCGGACAGTGTCACCTATTACTACCTCGACGAGATAGTGGTCACGGCGAAGAGGGAAGAGATCAGGATAAAGGACCTGGCCGTTTCCGTCAGCATGATTGGCTCCTATGACATCGAGACATCAATTCTCAATTCGACGACGGATCTTTCGGGAGCTCTCCCGGGAGTGTTCATTCACCGGACAGGCGATTTCGGACGCAGCGATGTCAACGTGAGGGGACTCGGGTCACGCGGCAGGCGCACACTGGTTCTGGTCGACGGCCGCCCGGAACAGATGGCCCTGTTCGGCTGCACCGTCACGCATTCGTTTCCGATGCACGATACGGAGAGAATCGAGGTGGTTAAGGGCGCCTCGTCCGTCCTATATGGATCGGGAGCTCTGGGGGGTGTGTTAAACATCATACCCAAGAGCGTGGGCGAGAAGATGCAGCTCGACTTCAAGGCCGGGTCCGGCAGCTTCAACACCAGTATCGCGAGCGGCCGTATCGGGAAGCGTTACGGCGGGATCTTCGGTGTAATCAGCATGGATTACAGGTGCTCGGACGGGCATGTCGAGCACTCGTCATACGAGGGAACCGATTTCATAGCACGCGGCGGTTGGAGCATATCCAGCTCGTTGGATATAGATGCATCTGTAAAGTACTTCAGCGGATTCAAGGAGGAGCCCCTGGCCCTCGGCAGCGATGCGGCCGGTGAGATCGATACGTGGAATGACTACAAGAGGGGAGCTGTCGATGTTCGCCTCGAGGCCGACATCGAAGGGCTCAAAACACATACGCGCTACTACAGAAGTTTCGGCGAGCACGAGTTCTCGGATGGGTGGCATTCCATAGATGAGACCGATGGATTCATGATTCATTCGGAGGTCCATCCGTCCGGTGGTCTAGAGCTTGTCTTTGGCGCGGACTACAGGAATATGATGGGTGAGTTGCCGGAAAACCGGGATGCCTCTTGGAGCAAGTGGGAGGCGGGCGGTTATATCGGCGCAGATTACGATATCCGCGGCCGCGTGGCCGCTTCGGCCGGGGGCAGGTACAACAGGGACGAGGTCTCAGGGGACCGGATAAGCCCGTTTCTCGGGCTGGTCGGAACTCCCCGCCATGGAACGACCATGAGAGCCAGCGTTTCGCACGGATTCAGATCACCTCAGCTGAACGAGCTCTACATGTTCGCCTCGTCCAACGAAAGACTCGAAGCGGAGACGGCATGGAACTATGAAGTGGGCATCATCCAATCCATCGCACGCGGGATAATGCTGGATGCGGCCGCTTTCAGGATCGACGGGGAGAAATTCATCGAGTTGGAGAGCAATGAATCTCCGCCGCCGCTTTTCATGTACACTAACAGTGGATCTTTGAGATTTTACGGAGCGGAGATCGCCCTGGCGGGGGAATGGGGAATCGGTTTGAATGCGAGGGTGTCGCTGTCGTACCTCGATACCGGCAGGTGGACCGCCGGCAGACCGGGGAAAAAGATTGATCTAGCCGTTGCATTCAAGAGGGACTGCTGTACAATCAAAATGACGGGCAGCAATGTTGATGATTACTATGCGCACAACGGCTGGGAGGACCGGATAGATGCATACACGGTGTTGGATTTGTATGCGGAGGCCGCTCTTCCGGCCCGCGGGATGAGGATATTCGCAGGCTTAGGAAACCTGTTCGACGAGAGATACGCTGTATACACCGATCTCCCGGGCGGCGCCGCTGGTCTTTACATGATGCCGGGGAGGAGATTGACATTCGGGGTGAAATACGGGAGATGATCCCTTCCCCCCGCCCTGGCTTCTTTTAACCGTTCATCCGGAGGCATTGGCATGAAGCTCATTATAGTATCACTTTCTGTTATGCTCGCGGCGGTGTCGGATCCTTCAGCTTCTGTAATGGCAATACGTCCTTCGATGAAAACTAACTTCGAGGGCCGCGGGTCGGCTGTCTTGAAAACCACTTTCCGTTCGGTGGTGATCCCTTCAGCGTCCGTCCGGGTTGATATGGCGGGATCTGCCGTGGGCTGTAAGGAGGCTGGTTATCCAATGGATGCGGATAAAGGAGGATCGAACGATACGATCGTGCTGGCGCCGATCCCCGACAGGGGCAGGGTATCTGTCGAGGAGGCTATTTGGTGCCGGCGGTCGGTGCGCAGATTCACGAATGACGCCCCCGGGCTCGGCGATGTGTCGAGGCTTCTCTGGGCCGCTCAGGGTATAACCGACGAGGATAACCTGTTCAGGAGCGCACCGTCGGCCGGAGCGACCTTTCCGCTGGAGGTCTATCTCATAACCCCGGAGTACAGGGTTCACTACGTCCCGTCGATGCACCATCTGATCGTTTCGGAATGGGGCGATCTGCGAGAGGCCCTCGCCGAGGCGGCACTCGGCCAGGGATGCGTATCCGGCGCACCTCTAGTATTCGTCTTTGCCGCCGATGCGAGCAGGACAACCGGTCACTATAGGGAAAGAGGCGAGCTCTACGTGCATATCGAGGTTGGATGCGCGTCCGAGAACCTCATGCTCCAGGCCGCCGCCCTGGGGCTGGGCAGTGTCGCGGTTGGAGCCTTTGAAGAAGATGAAGTGAGTAAGGTTCTGGATCTTCCCGATGATTGGGCTCCTTATCTCATAGTCCCCGTGGGTTATCCGGTGGAGTAGATCGACCTGCTCATTTTTAATGCCGAAAAAAGCTTAATTGAGATAACATTGCAATCAGCCCGACAAAAATCGGACTAATTCAAATCAAAAGATGGTTCATTCGCCGTGCACTTTTCCGAGGGCCTTGTGATCAAGCCTCCCCTTTGCAGCCTTCTTTCACCTTCGCCCCCTGAATCCTCACGAAGATCGCATATGCCCCCCAGGCCAGCAGCGCACCGAGCATGATCCCGCCCACCGCGTCTGATGTCCAGTGGACGCCGATATAGATCCGCGAATAGGAGACGAGAAGGGCTATGAAGAGGAGCGGCACGATCCATCTCCTGAATGCCAATCCTAGAAATAGCATCGATGCCGTGATGTTGGCTGCATGGCTCGACGGGAAGGAGAAGGAGGATTTATAGCTTCTCGCGACTTCTGCCGGTGTTATCATCCATCCCTCCGGGCCGTACCAGAGATGGACGTTTCCCAGCACCTCGCACGGGCGCATGCGGCCGGCCAACGGCTTGATGAGAGTGCTCGAGATCTGATCGGATGCTGCGACCAGCGGGATCAGCATGAAGGCGGCCCATCTGCCCCTGGCACCGCCGAATATCACGAGACCGGACCATACCACGAGCAGCACGATCCTCCACCTCTGAAGGTCCGTGACAACAGGCATCAGGGCGTCCAGGATCGGATTTGCGGCTTTTTTATTGAGAACCCTGAAAACCCTTACCTCCAGGGAGTGCTCATCCGGTGCTGCCTTCGCCTCCGGGTAGGCCTTGTCAGGTTTGGATTTTGTTCCTTGAGGGATTTCGCTATGGTGCGGGCCTGTTTCCTGTGATGGTCCATCAGGCGCGGCTCGGGCCACCGGTGAGGATTCATCAGGTGCGGGATCGATCTCAGGAGAGGTCTCTTCCGTTACGGTGCTGTCCTGTGCCCGGGTGAGACGAGAGACCGTGGGTGCGCCGACCGCAATGCCCGTTGATATGATTATAAACAGGATTAGTGCAATACTCTTCTTCATCTGAGGCCGCCTCGAATGTCCCGGCACTGGTTGCGTGTTGAACGGTATATTCACACGATCGCATCTGCGACGGTTTCATCGAGCGTATGACATCCCGTCTGTGCCCGGCATGTCATTAAAACGCCATGCCGACGGTGAGCGTGAAATACTTTGTGGATTCGCCTTCCGTGAATACTATGTTGATCATGGGCTTGAATTCCAGCTCGCTTCCACCCGCTAGCTCCACGGCGACGCCTCCGCCCAGGCAGAGACCCAGCTCGATCTCGGATCCGTCGTTGGAGTACTCGGCCGTACCTCCGTGCAGATCAGGGCCGGTCCATTCGAAATCGTAGGCGTACCTGTAGAAACCCAATCCACCCTGCAGAAAGAAGCTCTTGTCGGCGGTCTCGGATGGGGAGAAGAGATACCTGACCTGTGGTACGAACTCCATCATCGAGCCGTAGCCTTCGGTATTCTCGCCCCAGCCTTCATCCTCGACACCCCACCGGTTGTATGCGACGCGGCCTCCGAAGTGTATGTTGTCGCTGTAAGGGTAGAATCCGTTCACGCCGACCACGAAACCCACGTTGTAGAAGTCGTCGGCATCTCCGAGCGGCATCGAGATGCCCGCGTCCCCGCTGAACGCTATCTTGTCCAGCAACGACTCCGCGGCGCCACCGGATGCGGGCATTATGATCAGCGCGAAGAGCGTAGTTGTGATCAGACAGTATTTCACCACTTTCCTCTCCTCTCTTGCTCCGGTCCTCCACTGCAGGGGCAGAAGCAGCGCGTCGGACCTAATGATCCGGGATTCAAGTCAGCAGAGGATTGCATATCCGGCCGGATAATACAAGGATTGAATGGAAGAGAGGCCGGGTTATCAGAGGAAACGCCTTCATCAGTACCCCGATCGAAAAAAAGCTCTTCACTCTGATCCCATTCATCTTCCAGCCACCCCTACGGATTTGGACCTATCGTATGAACACCTCCTCCCTCACACCCAGGTCTAAAACGATAAAAAACCACTTTTTTTAGCT
>Ga0180431_10000025_pt1 | contig 194905 bp, 295 predicted proteins | sample SS_ome_11_FD_132459 | JGI IMG/M metagenome (GOLD analysis project Ga0180431, IMG submission 132459) | Hypersaline lake sediment archaeal communities from the Salton Sea, California, USA - SS_1_MS_1 metaG | ecosystem: Environmental > Aquatic > Non-marine Saline and Alkaline > Hypersaline >...
GGAGGACCGTGCGCGGGAAGCGGCATTTCTTTCCCGTTGATGGGTCCAGTCCTATTCCTAAGATTCGTGGCGGTGAGGAAAAGAAGGGCGCGCCCAAGGGTGCGAAGGCTCAGGGTGGCGGGAGTGCTCCCAAGAAAAAAGGAATCCTGGGCAGGATCATGGACAAGATCTCAAGCGCGCTCGGGGGTGGCGGTGGGGCTGCATCCAAGGTTAAGGATGTAAAAGGGCCGTCCAAGAAGTCTGGTGGTGCGAAGAAAACCAGTGGTGGCAAGGGTAAAAAGGGCAAGAAAGAGAAAAAAGCGGAGAGCAAGATCCCAGGCCGCGACGATACTTTGAACCAGACTGATAGTATGATTTTGAAGGCCAGTCGTAGCAAGAGTGGCAAGCGTTTGATGCCTGCGCTCAAGGGGATGCAGGCTGCATTGAGATCTGATGATCCTGTTGCGTTCAAAAAGGCTGAAGCATCTCTGGCCAAGGCCACTAAAAAGCTGGCAAAGAAGAAAGGTCGCTAGATGCTGAGGCGCCTTACTGACGAACTGGGGTTCGTTCTTTTAGAGTCAGCGGGGCGTTTCAATCTTGACATGCGCGCGTACGAGGATGCGCTTCGTGATGAGATTGATGATTTGTACGCTTGGTCTGAGCGGCGCCATGGCGAAGGGAATGTCGACTTCGACCCCGACAAGGAATTCAAGGTAAGATTTACAGATTCCCTCAAGAATATGCACAAGCTTGGCAGGGGGTTGGCGCGGACCGTGGACAAGATTGGACGCGATGTGAATCTGACGGTTCGTCCGCAGTACAGCACCGACAACATATATGCGCCAGTGACTCACGCGTATGTGATGGTCCATAAAGGGAGTAAGCCTGCAAAAAATGCCCCTGGTTTTACTTACTTTGGGCCGCGCGAGGTTGACGACGTGTTGGACGCGGGGGATTCTGACTTTTTTGATGATCAGGATGTCGAGATTGCCTATTTCCAACTGGTGAACGAGATTCGTCAGCCTGGCAGCACGCTCAAGGCTGGGAAGCCTACTACGGTCTACACGGCTCGGCCCGCGAAGGATCGCAGGATTTATCAGGGGGTGAAGGCTGTCCCGTCGGGTATTTTTGTGACGAATAGTCCAGACCGTGCCGAGGGGTTTGGGCGTGAATTTGGGGGGACCGAGGGTAGGGATTTGTGGAAAATTGTGGTAGATAGTAAGAATCTCGTGCAGACGCTCAAGTCGGGGCGAACGCGCGATTATCAGATCGTGGGCAAGGGCAAAGTCCCGATCAAGAGTATCGAGCGGTTGGCTTGATGAAAGGGTAGGACGATGAGCAGAATCAATGATCTGATGGAAAGCATCGAGACGGTGATGGACGAGGAAAAGTGGAGCGCCAAGGTGAAAACCAAGTGGAGTCCGCCCGAGGGATTTTTCAAGCAGGATGCGGGCAAGATTGCATCAGGTTTGATGAAGGAGTCCAAGGATCAGGCCCAGGCCATGGAGCGTCTCAACTTCTACATCAATCGCGCGGGAAAGAATCTTAGTGCGGAGGATAAGGCCCGCTTGGAAGATGCGAAAAAGAAGCTGGCTGCGATGGGGAAGGATGAGAGCAAGGAATCCGAGAGCGACGGCTCTGTGGAAGAAAAGGGCGACGCGGAGGCTTTGGCCGAGGCGATCGGCGAGTCGCTGATCAATCGCATGGTCAAAGCGATGTGGGAGGCGCCCCAATTTCAAAAGTTGCTCAAGGCCAACGAGAAGTATATTGCCAAGCGTGCAGGTTTGGAGGATTCCATACGGATGGGCGTGAAGAATGCGCTGATCTTGGCGCTGGTTCAGGCTGATGCGTCGCTGAGTGGGGCGCTCAGTGGTCAGGCGAAGAAGGAGACGCGACAGGCTGTCGCCAGCGTGTAGGAGGCAATATGGGTGCTATCAAATGGGAGCCCAGGCCATTTCCTGCGAAGGTTCTACGAGTTGTCGATGGGGATACTCTTGATCTGATGATCGACTGCGGATTTGGTGTTCATACTCGACAGCGTGTCCGTCTTGCCCGAATTGATACTCCTGAAGTTCGCGGTGAGGAGCGTCCCGAGGGTATCAAGGCGAAGGCATTTGTGGAGGATTTCCTTCATGGCATTTCACAGGTGCTTGTGACTACTCAAAAGGACAAGGGGAAATTCGGCCGATATATCGGTGAGATCGTGGTCATCCGTGAAGGCGAAATGATCAACTTGAGCGATCGGCTCCTGAAAGAGGGTCTCGCAGAGGAGTACAAGGGATGAAAAAGCTGATCGAGCAGAGGTTGGATCTTCGGAATATTCGGAAGAAGATGGCCGACGACAACAAGATTCTCCAGAAGCACAAAAAAGGGATCATCAAGTGGTTCACTTCTGACGGCAGGAGGGATGAGGACGAGGCCGAGTCGTTCTTCAAGGCCATAGTGAAGGCCAGCAGTGATCTGTTTCGTCAGCGTCGGCGTGCTGTTTTGCAGAATATCGAGGATGGGACGATTCGATAGAAGGAGGGTAAGATGCGAGAATTGATCGAGAGGAAATCTGCTGCAAAGAAGTCGGTTGATGGACAGGACATGAGGGAATCATACTATAGCGCTTCGGACGGAATATATGGGATTGAGGGAGCGCTAAAAAGCAATGTTTTTGACGGCGATTCCAAGTTGCATGGTGCGTTCAAGAAGCTCATGAAAAGCTTTGATGAATTCGGGAAGCAGCTCAATGCACGCTATGATTGGGATTAGTCGATGAAAATTCTTACTGCAAAACTGGGCGAATTTCTGGAGGCGATCGAACACAAGTTCGTCGACGCCAATGCGAAGCCGAATCTGAAGGCGATTGCCAAGGAACTGAAAAAAGTCCTGTCCAAGGACTACAACGTCCAGGCGTGGAAGGACGATGAGGTTGTCAACGCGCAGAAGGGGTTCCGTGCGGCCGAGATACGAGTCAGTGGCGCTGGGATCGATGTGCGGTACTGGAAGGATGTCAACAAGCGTGGCGGCGCTCCAGATGCCCAGGAGCGGTTCAACACGCGATCGAGCGGGGTTGTGCATGTAGGGGATAGTGATGTTCTTGATGCTATCGCGTGGATCAAGAAGAAACTTCGGTAGATGCGGCCTCGTTACAAAGTCCTGGATGATCTCCACAACGTACAGTCTCGGGATCAGACACCGCTGAAGAGGGCGACAGTTTCTTGTCGCAGAACGAGGCAGAATGTTCGAGCGAAGATCGCGGCGAGGCCGAAGCCATACGGGGCGAAGAGACTCCCGCCGATTGAACCTCCGAAACCGCCCGAGTCCAGGCGTATGACCGACACGTCCACGACCTGCGGCGCCAGCTGGGCGGGTGGGTACGGCATTCGTTACGGCACGACGACGTCGGCTTGCAATTGCACTGCGACCACCTGTCGCTGCTACTAGATCACGAACTCCAGTTCGCAGAAACCATTTGACAATCTGAGGATGAGCGACCATATTGGATGGAGACATTCGGGGTGTTCGCGTAGTCTGGACTATCGCACCTGACTGTCGATCAGGGTTTCACGGGTTCAAATCCCGTACACCTCGCTGAGGAGAGACGAACATGGCAGCGGCAAGAACAATAGCCACGACAAAGCGCCAACCCGCTGGCGGTAGGCAGGCCGAGCCTCGCCCAGTCGTGGAAGCGGGAAGGCCATAAGACCATGGGACGTCTGAAACAGATTGCAAAGAAAAAACGGGCGTCCCAGGGGCAAAAGCCACTGTGTTCGACTGCGATCTTTGACAATCTAAATTCCCCATTTCGAGATTCGGGGACGGCTCCTCAGCGGACTCCTTCCTTTCAGTAATCAGCAGTAGAAAACCAGAGAAGTCGTCTCCGTCATTGGCCCGGTAGGCAAATGGTAAGCCGCCAGACTTTCAATCTGGAGAGTCCGAGTTCGAGCCTCGGTCGGGTCACACGCCCCTGAAGCATAAAAAGCGATGTGTCGGCCTTCCAAGCCGAAGAACTCGGGGCAGTACCGAGTAGGGGCTCTCAGGCCAGCGTAGCTCAATTGGTAGAGCACCTGATTTGTAATCAGGGGGTTGCGGGTTCGATGCCTGTCGCTGGCTCATGGACCGATACCCTAGTGGTCAAAGGGAGAAGACTTTTAATCTTCTGCGAAAGCTTCCTGGGTTCGAATCCCAGTCGGTCCTTTCAGCCTTCATAGCATAGTGGTAGTGCATCGGGTTGCCAATCCGAGAACGTCGGTTCGAATCCGTCTGAAGGCTCAAGAGGCGTAGGCAAGCTGGATAAGCCACGAGGTTTTGATCCTCGGGATAGCGGGTTCAAATCCCGTCGCCTCTTCATTTTGGGGTTGTAGCTCAATTGGGAGAGCACCTGCCTTGCAAGCAGGAGGTCGTCGGTTCGATCCCGACCAGCTCCACGAGATGATCCGTAGCTCAGAGGAAGAGCGCACCGCTCCGAACGGTGAGGTCACAGGTTCGAGCCCTGTCGGGTCAGTCATGCCTGGTTGGCTTAATGGATGAGCGCACGGCTACGGACCGTGTTTATGTGGGTTCGATTCCTACACCAGGTGCTGGGATGTAGCTCAACGGCAGAGTGCCTCCTCGACGCGGAGGAAGTTGCAGGTTCGATCCCTGTCGTCCCAACTGGCTGGTAGTTCAACGGTAGAACGGGCTCCTTATAAGAGCTTGACGGAGGTTCAATTCCTCCCCGGCCAACAGGGGCATAATTCAACGGAAGAAATCTGGCCCTACAAGCCAGAAGTTGGGGGTTCAAATCCCTCTGCCCCTATCTGAACGATATCCGAGAGTAGTCCAGTGGTAGGACGCCTGATTTGGGATCAGGAGGTCGCAGGTTCGATCCCTGCCTCTCGGACCAGCGGGGCGTAGCCGCGCCTGGTTTCTACCCAGGTAAGCGTAGCTAGGAGCTGGAAACGGGGGTTCGATTCCCTCCGCCTCGGCCATTGGCCTGTAGTTTAGTGGAAGAGCGCTGGTTTCCTACACCAGATGTCCTCGGTTCGAGTCCGAGCAGGCCAGCAGGAGCGCCTGTATGCCTCGTTGTTCCTGATGGGGTCACGCATACGCGCGCGAGGGTGCGCGGGCATGTGGAGGCCGTCTCGCTGTTGCTGGTTGCGCCTCAGCTCCAGTAGCTTAACGCTCCGAATTTGATCTCTATGGATTCAGTTCTTTCGCGAAGGACTTCGATGACTTCTGCATAGACTTCCTTGAAATTCTTGATGTACAGGTCGATCAGTTCGGGGGTGATTTCTGTGGGCTTGTAGTCATCGAAATCGATATCTGTTGGGAGGTTGTTACTTACGAGGTTTCCAATCATAAGCATATGCGTGTCTGAAAAGTCGTCCATTGTGAATGGCTCTACGAGATCTTCCTCTCGTTCGTGACCCTCTAAAAGCTCATACAGGTAGGGGATTTTCTTGCTAGTTTTGCGAGATGTCTGGGTGCCACAGGTTGGGCAGTACTTTGCATCATGGCGTACTATATGCTTCTTGTTTTTGGGGCAGAATCGGCTGCCTTTTCGCTCTACGAATGTTTCAGGTTTTACTTTTGCCAGAAGGTAGACTCCGACAAAAAATTCATTTGATATGCCCATTTGATTTCTCCTTATTCGCTGTCGTTGAAATCCATCCATTTGTTGAGTTTTTGGAGGGTTTGATCGCTGATTTGTCCATCGCGATAGGGGCCGATATCAGTCCAGATTTCAGTTAGTAATATTTCGGCATTGACCGCGTCGTTGATGCCATCGGCGATTTCTTTGAGCTTTTCGATTTTGTTTATCATTTGATTTCCTCTTTTATTTGGAGAGTGGGGCGCTCACCCTCCTCGTTGTAGGTCTTGTAGTCGGGGTGCGGGGTCCGCTCGTCGACTTTTCCGTCCTTGAGCCACTCGAAGATCGCCTTGGCGGCCTTGGCGGCTTCGTGGCGGTCGAAGCTCATCGTATTTTCGCAGGAGAGATCGGTCAGCCCGTCGGTGTGGCCTTCTTCGTCGCGGTAGCATATGATTCCGTCCCAAATTCGGTGCTCGGAGAAGAAGACCGTGCGGCCGAGCGGTTTCATCTTGACCAGCTCGATGATTTTGCCCTCGAAGCTAGTCCACTCGCGCAGATTGACGACGTAGCCGTTCTCTCTGCCGTTATGGTAGGTTCGTGAGCATCCGTCGGCCTCAGCATCCTCGAAGAGCAGCTCCAGGCAGGCCAGGACGGTGTCGGCGAGTTTGTGTGCTTTTTCCAATGTCATCATATCCTCCTAAAGGGTGCTGTGGAACGTTTCTTCTGCGAGCCTGTGCTGGGCCTGCTTTCTGGCATCGTTCTCGGCCTTGCGGGCGACTTCCTCTTTGACTTGCTCGACGATGGGTTCGTAGTCTATCTGGCCGATATTGTAGTAGCTGAAAAGGTCGCTGAGATGGTCCTCCCAGTCCTCGGGGAGGGTCTCGATGGCCTCGCGGACGATAGCGAAGAGGTGGTCCTCCAACTCGATCTCGGCGTCGGCCTTGAGGCGCTGCATGCGATCGATCTCGATCTGAGTGTCGATGACCCGTCGGAGGTTGATGCTGGCCAGGCGGCTCCACCCTTGCATCTTGGGGGTGATCTGGTCGGCTTTGATCGTGTCGATCATGAGGTCGGGATGGGCGGCGCGGAAAAACGTGCAGGCGTCATTCTCGTCCTCGGCCTCGATTGTCATCGTCTCGCTGAGGCTTGTTTCCTCGTCCTCGTAGGTCCCCGTGATCGTCCATGTGATTTGCTTGGCTATCATCGCGTTCTCCTTCTTGGGCATCTTGCCCAGCATCTTGCATCTCTATTAATAAGGACTGTGGAGGCGTTTGTCAACGGTATACGGCGAGAAAAGAACAATTGCGAAAACCACAAGGATAACGGGCTCTTAAGGGTGAATGCGCTCTGCTCATTTGATTCTTTTACCTTTTTGGGCTGCATTCCATTCTTCTGTTTCTTATCGATTACCTTGGTTACGCTCTGCTTATGTAATTCTTTCACCTTTTGTGGCTACATTCAGCTGAGTTGTTTCTTTCATGGGCTGTGGTTGCATTCCCAATCCATGATTCTTTTCGACGGCATGATTTCGATCGAGTGCTCTGTTTCTTTTCGTTTCATTGCCTACGATCACCTAAGTTGTTTCTATCTGACAACATGGCTGCGCTCCGAAAACCTGTTTCTTTCCAATTTCATGGCTGCGTTCTTCATACCTGTTTCTTTTTGGACTCTTGGCTACACGCCTCTCTAGTGTTTCTTTCCGGTTGCGTGATTGCGATCCTATTCTATGTTTCTTTCCTACGAATTGTCTACGTTCGTTGAAGCTGCTTCCTTTACCCTCAATGGCTACATTCTGTGCTTATGTTTCTTGCCCTGAACGTGATTACGCTTCGGTCATGTGTTTCTCTCTGCCGTTGTGTCTACGATTCCACTCAATGTTTCTTTTATTCTGAATGTCTGCGATCCGATAACATGTTTCTCTTTTCTTATATGGCTACGTTCCACAAGCCTGTTTCTTTCTAATTCCTTGGCTGCGCTCTTCGGATATGTTTCTTTCTCTCCTTATGGCCGCGTTCAAATCGTATGTTTCTTTCATCAGTGCGGGCTACGATCTTTCAGACTGTTTCTTTTACTTGCTTTGTCTGCGATTGCTCAGTTTGTTTCTTTTCACCAAAGTGTCTACATTCTTCCTTCATGTTTCTTTCGGGCCAGGTGTTTGCGATTTTGCCTGTTGTTTCTTTCGCTATTCGTGTCTGCGATCAACTGGCGTACTTCTTTCGAACTGCTTGTCTGCATTCTACTGTCATGTTTTCTTCGGTTCGTTTGATTGCGATTACTTCACATGTCTCTATCCTTCACTATGTCTGCATTTTCTTATTGTGTTTCTGTCTAACATCATGGTTGCGCTCAAATAGTATGTTTCTTTCGTCAACCTTGACTGCGATCCCTGAACTTGTTTCTTTTGCGGCGTCTGGCTACATTCCTCGAATTTGATTCTTTTCTACGCTTTGGTTGCGATTCACCCCAGTGATTCTTTCTAGAGTTCTGCTTGCGTTTCTGCCTCTCACTTCTTTCCGTCATGATGGCTACGTTCCGTCTAGGTGGTTCTTTTTCCTAAGATGGCTGCATTCCATTCTCTGTTTCTGTCGATTTGGATGTTTTCATTCGTTCCGTATGCTTCATTCCGAGGGTCTGGTTGCTCTCTATGCTCATGTTTCTTTTCCACAGGATGGATTCGCTCGTTCTTCATGTTTCTTTCTATATCGATGGCTTATCATGGATTAGGGTTGCATTCGGATTTGATGTTTCTTTCCGTCTCCCTGGTTGCGATCATTGATCGTGTTTCTTTCCGATGGTGTGTCTTCATTCGGTTATGATGATTCATTCCGAAGGTCTGGTTGCGATCGGATGCTTTGTTTCTGTTCGCTGTTGTGCCTGCGATCTGGCTTGATGTTTCTCTTCTGTTCAATGTCTGCATTCCCTACCGTGTGTTTCTTTCATAGGATTTGGTTGCGATCCAATACAGTATTTCTTTCCTGTCCTTTGCCTGCGATTCCATCCCTTGGTTCTTTTCTACGAGATGTCTGCATTCTTGGAAGATGTTTCTTTTTGTTGGAATGTCTGCGATCAGGTGTTATGTTTCTTTCGCCGACCGTGTCTGCGTTCTACTCTGGTGATTCTCTACACCCTTTTGCCTGCGATCAGGTCCAGTGTTTCTTTCGCTCCATGTGTCTGCGTTCGAAAACGATGTTTCATTTCATCCTCATGTCTGCGATCAGCTTCCATGTTTCTTTTGCCAATGATATCTGCGATCCTTGAACTTGCTTCTTTCTATGGGCGTGTCTGCGATCTTCGACAGTGTTTCTTTCAACTACCCTGCCTGCGCTCCACTCATATGTTTCTTTCACACCTAATGGCTGTACTATTCTATTGTCAAAGATCTGGGTGCTGACTATACCTCGCCGTACAGCTGCCGCAGGCTCTTGCCGTTGGAGTTGATGTAGGGAGGCTCGATGTAGTGGGTGTGATCTCCATCGCAGTGCTTTGTGAAGGCGAAGGGGACAGGGGGAGGCTCGCCGTAGTAGTCTCGGTAGGCCACATCGTGGAAGTGGCTGAGGAAGATCTTCACCGCGTACCTGCGCGCGCGAGCGGTGAGATGGAGAGGCGGCAGCTTGCCCTTGCTGTAGTGCTTGTACGCGACCGTCTTCTCCCCTACAACCTTGGCCTGCTCTTCTGCGGCTTTGGCGAACAGTCCAGCCTCGTTTCGCTTCACTTCGCGCTGCTTCCGTTCGGCGAAAAGGTGGCCGTAGAAGTCCGCATCCCTGTTCTGGGTCATGATGAAGGAGCTACCTGCCTTGAAGCAGAGAACTTTCGCCCTGGCGTTCCAGGGGCGCATCTCCTTCTTCTTCCAGCTGATGTCGGGGTTGAGGCCAGCGTAGTTCCACCAGTGACCAGCGGTGCTCGGTCGGACCAGGACGCCTTGGCCCGCTCTGAGATCCCGAACCTTCACCTCGTGGATGACCTTGCAGCTCTTGTCCTTCAGCTGCTCGGGCGGCGTGCCGTCGGGATCCTCCTTCTCGCCTTTGCCGCGTCGTCCAGTGCATCGGAATCGCAGGATACCATCCTTCTGCGATCCGCCGATCGGTCGCATCATCCTGTTGCCCTTGCCGTGCTTCCGATCCTGGTCCTTGTCTGTGCAGTAGCAGGCGGTGAGGAAACGTTCGCGGATGTCGAACGTGGTGAGGAATGCAGCGGACAGGACATCGGCGATTCCGCAGATGCTCTGGAGCCATTCGCCGACGGCATATTCAGCTGCGAAGGTTCGCAGGGAGCTTTTGACATCGGTCTCGATCCTGTCGAAGTTTCCGTGTGTCCACCGCAGGAGAGCGGTTGGTTCCTGGACTTCCTCGCACCGATCGACCTGGTGTGCCGCGCGGATCCTCACCTGCTGGTACGCATAGTAGGTATCTACCAAGTACCGCGCTTCGAGGAGCCCCATCAGCTTGGCAGCTTCTTTCATGTCCTTGGACAATCGGTAGATGGGATCGGCGCTTGTGAACAGACTCCGTGCGTCGGAAGTCTTCGAACTGAGTTTCTTTTTCTTGGGCTGTTTCTTTTTTTTGTCAGCCATGTTTTCCTCCTCCGATCATCACGATCGGCATCTTGGGGTTTCTTTGTTATTCGGCCTCGCACAGCGGATCGAATATACAGCCAGGCTCAGAGATCCAGGGCTCTCCCTCTGTATCATCTTCGCTTTCTGTGGCGAGAATTTCTGCGATCTCGGGATCAGACAGATAGGGCTCCTCATACACATTTTGTGGATCGTGAGGAAAGGTTTGTATTTGTGGTTCCATCTCTTCCTCCTTCGCGGGATCGCCCCGCGTATCATTGCTGCCTGCTGTGAGTGTTAAAGGCTTTGGGAGCGTTTGTCAACTTGTTCGCGGCTTTTTTTGTAAAAAGGTGGTAGGATAGAGATCCTCCCTGGGGAAGGATGTGGGTTTTATTGGCGGCAGAATCCAATCTTCTGTGGATTTTCTCTGCCGCCATTTTTTTGTTGTGTTGGGTTATTTTTTTGAGTAGAATTTACTCAAATGAGGGTGAACTTCGATATTATTATGGACGAGTACAAAGCTTTTCAGCGGAATTGCAAAAAGAAGGGTCGTTCAATGAGCGACGTTTTACGTATGTTGATGGTTGGTTGGAATGCCAAAGTGCGCCGAGAGGAGATGAAAATCCTCCGTGCAAAAGAAGTGGAAGAGGTGAATGATGGGCAAGCAGATCGAACAGGTTAAAAGCGACGACGAGCTGGCTCCTGTCGATGAAGAGGGCGCGAAGATAGAGACCGAGGCTACGAAGGCTCACCATATGGATGTGGGGCCTGGAGTTCTTGCTATCGATCTTCCGTGTGGTTTTATCGATCAGGAGGGTGGTCTTCATGACACGTTGGTTGTTGGAGAGATGACAGGTTATGAGGAGGATATTTTGGCGGGGAAAGGGGCTATCGTTCCTCGGCTGAATCAGATCATAGCCAATTGCACTAAGCGTTTTGGTGATTTGACGGAAAAGCGGGATATTGCCAATGCTGTCACGCAAATGACAGCCTCTGATCGTATGGCTGCATTGATTGCGATTCGTCGGACGTCCCTGGGTGATCATTACGACATAAAAATCGAGTGTCCGTACCGTGATTGCAGGGAGCAGAGTAGGTTCACGCTGAACTTGTCCACTATCGATATTGTAAAGATGAAAGATCAAATGGTGCGGACGCGCCAGGATGAGTTGGAGTCGGGGAAGACAGTCGTGTGGCACATTATGAGTGCCGCAGATGAGACGTGGCTCACGAAACGAACGAAGCGCAAGGAGGACATTCTCACCCTCGCGATGTTGGCTCGTGTTGATGCTATTGATGCTGTGGATGAAGATGGGAGTATTGTTCGCCAGGAGGTAGTGCGTGAGGGCAAGGGATACAGAGTAGCGCTGAACCTGCTTAAGTCGCTTTCCATTCGGGAGCGAAATGAGATCAGGAAGCTTTTTGAGGAATACGAGGGTTCTGTAGACACTGAGGTGGAGTTCGAGTGTCCCGCGTGTCAGCATGAGTGGAAAGCTGATATGGATGTTGGACAAGCGGGTTTTTTCTTCCCCTCGGACACGTAGATGTCCTGGAATCCGAGGTCTTTTTTCTCGAAGAGTTACAGGGCGGCGACTACGACAGTATAATGGCTCTTCCGTGGAGTAGGAGGAAGCGGTTTGACGAGAAAAAACAAGACCTGGAACAACGTAAAGCTGAAAAGGCAAAGCAGGCTGCATCTCGCCAGCGATATCGCAGGAGTCGATAGCGAACTCCAGTTCGCGCGAGGCGATAGATGAATTTCCTGGGCGCAGCGTTTGGTTTTGGTGCCAGGGATGTTGGTCTCAAGGCGGCAACTACTTCTGCCACGAAGAACCTCGATAAGATCAATAATCTGCTGGATGACCAGGACAAAAAGGGATCCTCTCTGGGTAAAGTGTGGAAGAAGATCGGTCCCGATACCAAAAAGTTCAATATCGCGTCAATGGCTAGCAATATGAGGACGCTCACGGGAGAGACAGGTAATCTCTCGACTGGTCTGGAGTCCATGGCCGTGAGTTATGCCCAGGCTGCGAAACCGATTCTCTCATCGATGGCTTTGACAGGGAAAGAGGCACGGAAGATGACTGGCAGGGTCGTCGGCATGGCGATCGGGCTCAATACAAGTGCTGATGCTGTTGCTGAGACTTTCAAGGCAATTCATGATGCGGGTGGACCTGCGAAGTCGGCGATCGATGCGATGGCGATGTCTGAGAAGGACTGGGTCAAGGTTACGCAGACGACGGGCGTGACGATGCAAGACTACGCTGGGATGATGGGCGACATGGTGGCGAGTTGGGGGGCATCGGGCAAGCAGGCCGCAGTCATGACGGATAATATCATGGCGATTGGCAAGGCGGCGAAGATCGGAACATCGGCGATCAAGGGTGCCAAGGGTCAGCTGGATGCGCTTGATGCGATCTTTGAGAAATTGCCTCCGACAATGGCTCGTTCGGCAGATGAAGTTCAAAGCCTTATGGAGTCCACCTATAAGCTCGCGGGTGCATTCCGTGAGATGGGTGAGACAGAGGAGCAGGCGACAGCTCTTGGTCAGGATACTGCGAAGATGTTTGCGGAGCAGGCTGTCCTGGTCGATAGATTGTATGCGATGGGGGGCGACCAGAACCTGGATGACTCTCCGTTGTTCAAATTCTTGACTCAGCTGGGTGTGAGCACAGAGGAGGCAAAGGATATTATTGGCACAGGATCTAGGGATGTGGTCAAGGGTGTATCCAAGATCAATGAAATCTTTGTCAAGATGGGAGGCGACAAGACACCACAGGTGCAGTACGCGCTTTCCAAATTGAATGAATCCATGGGCCAGAGTGCGGCAGGGCTCGGTTGGTTGGCCTCGAATACTGACACGGGAACAAAGTCACTCGCGGCGATGGCGGCGATGACTGTGAAGGGTGAGGGGGCTCTGAAGAAGTATGGGCAGTCGGCGTACAGTTCGGGTCGGACATTGCAGGACGCGTTCAATTTGGCCCAGGAGTCGTTTGAGTTACAGATACGGAGGATTGCTCGAACCAACGTGAGGGGCCTTGTCAAGAAGCAGATGCAGGCTTATCGCGAAGTGGGTAAGGAGCTGAGAAATCTCGGGTCTGATGAGACGTGGGGTCCGTTGATGCATGCTGTTTCGACATTCGATCAGATGGGCGCGCGCGGGGTCTTCTTGGCTTTTGGTGAGCAGCTTGGTCTTAACGCGAAGGAAGCTGCCAAGATGGGTATCAAGTTTGATTTTGTTTTTGACAAGATCAAAGATATCGGTGGTGCGCTGGGTCCGCTCATGGAGACGCTGGGGATGTTTGGTCCTCTGGGTATTGCGGCTGGGGGTGTTGTCGGCTTCTTTATGCTGGATGACAAGCAGCGCAACGCGATCATGAAGACCCTTAAGCCGCTATGGGATACGATTGTTAAGACCTGGGATGAGAAGATTCTTCCAGCGATGAAGGATGCGTACGCTTCGTTTGCTACTTGGATAGGTGAGGAGTGGCCCACTTGGTGGGAGACGAAAATTAAACCAGGGATTATTTCTGGCATCAAGGCTTTCACAAAAGAGGGTGGCATTGGGAGTCAGATTTTTGATGCTATGAAGGACGTGTTTGGGGAGATTTGGAGTGAATTCGGGGTGGGTGGTGTTGCGGCTGTGGGCGGTTTGGCACTGTTGCTCGGGGGTGGGCCTACTGGTTTGATCGGGAGTGCTCTTGGTGGTGCTCTCAAGGCTGGTTTCAATGTCACGGGTTCATTGGTTTCGAATCTCGTGGATGTTCTTGGGCCGCAGGGAACTGTAGGACTTGCCTTGGTTGCGGCAGGGGTGGCGGTCGGAACTGCCATCAGTAAAGAATGGGAAGCTGCGGCTGATAGGCAGATGGGTTTGATTACTGAACTTGGTTATGGGACCGCAGGGGAGACGGCTGCTAAGGCTGGAACTTCCGAGCAGAAAATGAAGACGCTTGCTACGCTTGAGCAAAAACAGATAGATCTGAAGTATAGTGGCATTACGGGGACTGATATTGGTGACTTCTTCACGAGGACATTGTGGGGGGAGGAGACGCAGCGGGAGCAGGCGCTTGCGAACAATCTCAAGCAGATAGAGATTGTTAGAAGTTCTATTGAAGAAGACATGGGGGACATGCAGCGCATGACGGATGAGTTGATGTCGGGGGAGGAGTCTTTGGCGAGTGCGGCTATGTTTGAGGCCGAGACGTTAGGCTATGTAGCTGATAGCGGCAAGGAGCTTATGACCAATCTTGCTGATGGGATAGACGAAGGTGCTCCATCTGTTAAAGAGGCGGCAGAGGGGGCTCTTACGGGCGTTCGAAATGTCGTGGAGGCGAAGTCTCCTCCTGCCGAAGGGCCGCTTTCTGCTGCGGCTGGTGATCCTCTCTACAATGGCGGCCTTGGAATGATGATGGTGCTTGCGGATGGGATTAGTGATGGTGCCGAGATTGTCAAGGATGCGGTTGGGAATGTGCTCGAAGATTCGGTGATTATGACGCTTCAGTCGTATCAGGAAAAGGTCGGTGAGCTATCCCAGAAGAAGTCTCTCCTTCGTAGTGTGGCCCAGCAGATGGTTCGTGATTTCGGCGGGAAGTTGAGCCTGGGGACCGTGCAGATGGAGGGCGGAAACTTGAGCGCGAAAGAGACGTTTGAGGCTGCCCTGGAGATACCTGGTCTTGGTGGTGTGATTGCGGCGGTTGTGTCTGACGGTCATCAGACGCGAGTATTGCTGAAGAAGATCCAAGAGGATACGCATGTGATTGCCCAGTCCAAGGTGATACAGAGCAGTGGGCCGTCTGCGAGTCCTATTTTGCCCGATTAGGAGAATAGATGCCTAAAGTTGATCCAGAGCCGAGAACGGATATTTTGAAGTCGGGGGCGCATTCTCCGATGCAATTTATGAAGGAGCATTTGATCTTCGACTCAGAGCGGGATTCTCTGGTGCGATTTCGCGGGCCGTTTATCATGCCCTCATGGATTGGGGTGGAGGATAATGAGTTTGATTACGTGGTTCAGGAAAATTGGATCACCTTGTATCATATTGCGAAAGAAGCATACGATGATCCACTGTTGATGTTTGTGATTGCAGCGCGGAATCATCTCGACTTGCCAGATGCCCAGCTTTACAAGGGACAAATTCTCAAAATTCCGCACGCGGACTGGGTGGAAAGCAAATTGCTGCCGCAGGGTAGGCAACTGAGGAGCAATGCGTAATGGCTCTTTTTTCCGATCCTGTAGCGCAGGCTATTATCACCGATCCCGACAGTGGGGACGAGTGGAAATGGACGGCGCCGGAATATCCATTCCTGATCGGATGCTCTCTTAATTATCAGCGTGGGCGTATTGCGATGTTCACTTTGAGTTTTGATGTCCCTTATGATTACGGCCTTGAAATGATGAAGCTGCCGAGTCCGTTCAAGCAGGGGAACCTGGTCAAGGCGAGGATTGGATATGGGACTGGCTTGTGGACCCCGTGGGCTGCGGGCTTTTTGAAGGCGGGGGGTGATGGCATCACTCTTGATGCGAACGGTCTTTCTGGCCAGATCTCTGTGCAGGGTGTAGCTGAGAGCTATGGGTACACGGTGGATAAGGAGCTTCTCCGCAAGGCAGGGTGGGATCCTGTTGCGATTCTGTCTGCGTGTGCGGAGGGTATGGGCCTCAAGCCGATTATTTCTGCGGGGTCCAGCTCGGAGTTGAGTGCCTACAAATTGATCGGTGATCGGCGTGGGAAGGCAATACGGGAGAAGACCTTTGATTTTTCCAGCAGTCTGCTCAATCTTTCATATTTCGAGGTTGTGAAGCGAATTTGCAACGATTGGAATCTGGTTTATTGGATTGGTCCCGAGGTGGGATCGGCCGATCCTGGCAGGAATTTGTTTGTTTACACGCCAGCGGAGACGTCAAAGGGGGTCGATCAGGATGCGAATATTCGTACCTACATGATCAGGGGTGTTATTGACGAAGCGAACTTGACCTATCCGTGTTTTGCGTGGAGCCCCGAGGGTGATGGTGCTGTGGCGTGGCTCGCATCGCAGCCTGATTCTGCCGCTCATGGCGTAGATATAGGCTGGACGGATACGGACACGGGCGAAATTAAAGAGGATACGATATCTCCCAAGGAACAGCCTGTGGCGATATGGGGGGTAGTGGCTGACGATGATCCAACGGACGTGAATGTGGATGGGATCAAAGGCGATGAGTCCAAGGCGGACGGATCGAAAGGTGCTTTCGCGAGTATGCCTGTGGCTTCTGGGGGCGAGGAACGTCAGAAGAAGCAGATGCAGCATCGTCAACGGCAGGGGAATGCTGCCCAGCGTGGGACGATTACGGCTCTTGGGATTCCTGACGAAAGGGCTGGGAATTTGTGCAAGTTGCGCGGTGCTGGCGGGATATACGACGGCACTTACGAGGTGGATAAGGTGACCCAGGTTTTCGCTCCAGGAAGTTGGGAGATGACGTTGACTGTGCATCGCGAGGGTCAGGTTCTCAAGACGGGTGAGCAAGCGGAAACATCAGAGGGGCAGATGGCGTCATAATGGTTGCTGGAAAAACCAGGGATGCGCTTCAGATGATAACCGACCCGATCGGGTGGTTGAAGAATGTCCTTGCGGATATGACGAGGGGACTGGAGTGGTTTGCTGGGCGTTACTACGGCCTTTACGACGGGAAGGTAATAGACAACGCGGATCCCGAGGGGCGCGGGCGTGTGCGCGCTGTGTGCCCTGCTATACGGCTCACGAAGGCGGAGGATGTCAGCAATGACTTCTGGATGTTGCCTTCGATGCCTGGTCTGGGGACTGATCCTGAAACGGGTCAGTCTACAGGGGTTTTCCATCCGCCTGATGTAGGGACGAATGTTTGGGTTATGTTCCGATATGGAAACCCTGAGTTTCCTGTTTATATCGGCGGCTTTATGACGAAGAATAATGCGTCGGATACTTTTTCCAGTGAGGATGCGCTGAAGAAGGGGATTCGCACGAAGACTGGTCATTACTTGCGGATGAATGATGATCCCGAGGATTTGAATTTGACGATCGGGCGTGGCGACGGTGATGGTGTGGAAACGCCAATGTTCTTGTCGTTTACGAAAGAGGGCCATACGATGTTGACCAATATCCTCGGGTCGACCCTCTATATGAATGGTGAAAAACCTGAGACAACGTTGATGACTGCTAACGAGGAAGGCCAAGTCACGGCGATGCTTATGCTGGGGGATGACAAGATTACTATGGCAACGAAGAGTGGAGGTGCCTACGGGATCAATGGAAAAGATCATACTGTAACTGGGGACAACATGATCGCGGATTGTTCAAAGGAGTTTGTGGCCAATTCGGGATCTGTTAAGCTGGGCAAAAATGCGATGGAGCCAGCGGTACGAGGGATGAAATTTATGCAGTGGAGCTTGTTGCATCAGCATACGGTTGTGGTTCCAGCGCCTGGCTCAATAACTGGGCCAGGGCCGTTGCCTCCTCCGATGCTGTATAATGAGCTGTCGGAGAAAGTTTTTGTGGCGTGAAAAATGACGAGTAAGTGCAAAATACCGACGCCCCCTCTGCTCTCGCTAGCAATACCTATTCCTGCGATTCCGTTTGGGATCCCACCGCTCCCTACGTTGCCATCGTTGCCCGATCTTCCGTCCATTCCTGGGATCAGCCTTTCGCTTCCGAGCTTGTCTCTGGCGATACCGATCCCTGCGATTCCGTTTGGATTGCCCCCACTTCCAAGTTTGCCGTCGTTACCTGATATTGCTGGGATCAGTCTTTCGCTTCCGAGTTTATCGTTGGCGATACCTATTCCCGCGATTCCATTCGGGCTTCCGCCGTTCCCGAGTCTTCCCGAGTTGCCCGAGATCCCGTCATGTCCGTTGGATGCGGCGGCATAAAAGAGTGCGAACTCCAGTTCGCAATGATAGGATAGAGTGATGACAGCAGTGAACCAGGTCCCTTCTGTATTGAATTCAAAGATTGTGTTGAGTCTAAAGTTCCCTTTCCAGTTGGGGTCGACAGGGTTTCCTGAGATGGCTGATCCGAAGAAGGTGACATTTTATCACATCACCTCATTGCTCCTAACTGCAAAAAATGAGAGAGTAATGAATCCAGACTTTGGGGTGAGTATTCACTCCTACGTCTTTGATAATTTGACGCCGATTACAATGGCACGGATTTCGTCTGTTGTGTCAAGGAGTATTGAAATGTGGGTGCCAGGGGCGCGAGTGGAAAAGGTGGTTCCGACAATTCATAAGAATGAGGATGGGACGCAGTCTACGATTATCCTCGATATTCGGTACCGAGTGGCGAATCAATCGGTGCAGATGCAGGTCCCTGTTCCAGTAGGGACGATTCAGGCTGCTGCATAAGGAGCGGTAAATGGCAACGGATCCTTATAATCCCCTGGTACAAGATCTCGTTCCTCTGAACGAGGTGAAGTATGCGGCCAGGGACTATCCGAGTATTTTTGACTCACTTCTCCGTCGTCTGAAGGTTGAGTACGAAGGCGTTTACAACGACTACGCGACTACGACGCAGGGCATCATGTTTGTCGAGCTGATGGCTTACGCGACGGCGCAGTTGCAGTGGTATTTGGATCGTACCGCGAGTGATTGTTTCCTGGAGACTGCGCGCACGCGCGCGGCCGTAGCGCGGTTGGTCAAGCAGATCGGCTACAAGATGGGGGCTGCGGCAGCGGCTTCGACTGTCCTTACGTTGACTTTCCCTGATGGTACGACGGGGCCGTTTGTGATGCCTGCGCGCTGGCAGTACCAGGGGCCTGATGGGTTGATCTTCGAATCGTATGCGGCTTATAACCAGCCAGTGGCGTTGGCTCCTGGGGCGACAATCAGTGTTCCTGTGCGACAGGGTGAGACAAGGCTTCTTAGCTACACGGCCGACGGAGAAAAGAATCAGCAGTACCGCTTGACCAATATTGGTACAGATCGATATCTCGGGGACGGTACTGTAGATGCATGGTTCGACGGTTCTCTTTGGACGGAATCTGAATTCCTGGAGTTTGAGAAAACTAACCAGTACGAGGTTGGCTACAACGACGATCCTCCGATTGTGCAGTGTGGGGATGGGATTGCTGGGAATATTCCTCCTGTCGGGGCCGATGTTAAAATCCGTTTTCTCATCATTGATGGTGAGAAAGGGAACGTGAAGGCGAACACTATCACCTCCTCCATTGATTCTTTGTTGATCAGTGGCGAGGAGGTGACTTTCACAGTTACGAATGTGGAAGGTGCGACGGGCGGAGAAGAGCCAGAGGATCCCGAGCGGGCCAAGAGGCTGGCGCCGTTTGCGTTTGCCGCTCGTGGTGCGGCGATCACTGAGCAGGACTACGAGGCGCTCTCAAGCAGTTATACTGATCCGACCTATGGCTCGGTGGCGAAAGCATATGCGTTCAATCCTCGCACGGCCTATGATGATGTTGTTTTTAACGGATATACCGATCAGATTGAGCAGTATCTGGATAACTATCTGAATGGTGGTGGTTCATTCACTGGCATGATTGCGCTGGAGGCACAGCTGAATGCAGATGCTGTGGCGTTATCTCCGTTGATCACGGCCATGACTTCGGATCTTGCAAATCTCGAAACATTACGTGGGGATTTGGAGACGCAAGTAGGGACATCTCTGACGCAGACTGCGACGGCGAAATCGTCATCATCAACTGCGGAGGCTGCGGCGGATCTTTCTGTTTCTAATTGTGCCGACGCCAGTCTGGAGCTGAACAATCTAATTACGTATGTCCAGAGTCTTAGTTTACCTGCTGGTGAAGAGGCTGAGATTATTCGTAGGATCAATGTGGCTCTTCAGTCTATCGGGTTGGCGAGTGATAATTCATTGGCTGCACAGACGGCTGGCGGGACTGCTGCGACAGCACTTGCAACGACGATTAATGACTTCCTGAATCCTGCGTATGAGTCGATTACGGTGGTGGCGACGGCGCCTGCGTTTTCTATTCCATCTATCATCGCGGATATGACGGCTGATTTGACGGCGATCACTGATCTTGTTGAGGGGGTAGGTGGGTTGCAGGCTCAGATTGCAGCCATGGTTGGAGAAGCCCAGACTTTGGAGGATCTCATCCTTCCAGAGCTGGTGTTGATGCATGATCGAATTGGGGAGTTGTTCGATGCGGATTGTATGAGTAATTATGTGCAAGTTCCAATCTTGAGTCTTGATGTGGACGGTAACTATTCAGCTCCTTCTGTTGGGTTGATGACGGGGCTCCAGACTTACCTGACCCAGATCAAGGAAGTGACGCAGCATGTTGAAGTAATTGATGGTAGTTCGATTCTGGTGCCTGCCGCGATAGCGATCCTGTTGGAGGTTAACAAGGATGCGTATATCGAGGCGGAGGTTGTTTCGGATGTGGTTGCTACAGTTGTAGGGATGCTGAAGGGTCGTGACTTCAACGATCCGATGTACTTATCTGAATTGTACGAAAACGTAATGGACACTTCGGACGGAATTATCCGCGCGAATGTTGAAATTACTGGTCCCTCATTGATTCCATCAGTTATTGATAATGAGGGCAATCTGGTGCCTGCTCCGAATCAGGTGATTGTGTATGGCTCTCTCTTGATCACTGACAAGGACGGGAACACTTTGTATCCGAGGTAAGATATGGCGACCAACGAAACTGAACGATTCAATTGGCCTATTCCCGCGTGGAATGCTGACTGGCAAAAATGGCAGGAAGTATTTGGAGATCTGATTCGGAATATTGAAGCAACTGTATTCGCTAACATGAGCAGCGCTCATTTGATCATGAAACAATTGCCGGTTGTTGAAATCGTCAATATGGGCGGTGGTAACTGGGTCATGACTATGAATACAGACGCGGTTTTCGTGTCACGTACTCATCTTACCGAGATCCGTGTTCCTATGGAGACGGTGAGTTTGACGGCGGGAGCTGTTCTGGGTTTGACCTTTACTCCTGGGGCGGTAGGTCCACAGGATGTTAGCTGGGAAGTGTTCGAGCAGGGAGTGGATGTATCTCCTGAGGTGATACCTGTTGGATATATCACTGATGCTTACAATATCATTTGGTACAACGGGGCGCAGCTTTTGCCTTCTACTCCTACGCAGCTATTTGGTGGGCTTGGTGGAGGTGGTGGCGGTGGTGGCGACAGGCGTGCGGCTGTTATCGACTACGTGGATTGTACAGCTCCACCCCCTACTGAGGTGCTTGGTGACAGATATATTCTTGATGATACGGTAGGTGCGGTAAATCCCAACTGGGATGGCGCAGACAAGCTGGACATTGTGGAGTTTGGGGTGGGGACGTGGGCCGCTACAACGCCAGAGGAGGGTTGGGAATGTTACGTAGATGCCATGAACAAGGACGCTTTGTTTGTGGACGACGGCTCGCCTCATTGGGAGTTTCACGCGGTTTCTGGCGTTGTAGATCCGACGGGTTACATCTTTGTGGACGCAGATAATGGCAGTGATGCAACTGGTGATGGGTCGAGTGGGAATCCCTACCAGACGTTTGCGTATGCAGCGTCGACAGTGGCTGCTCCTGGCGATTGGGCAACGTTTAATACGCCTTGTACTTTTGTAATTTCGGGAACACATTCGGCTGCTATTGCATTGCCCTACCGTAGAGAAATAGGCATTATTGGTGGACCAGCAATTATCTCTGGGACCATTACTTGGAACTACGATATTGGTTACTGGTGCGGTAATTCCTCGACGACTTATGTGGGCACATTGATGGTAAGACCGGATGTGCCTCAAAGTCTTCAAATTTACCGTATCGAGGGAAAGAATGCTGTTGATGATACGACCTGCGGATGGCGACGCCTCGGTATAGGGGATAGTCGGCTCTGTGGAAGTTTAGTAAACCTCGCATCTGGCAATACAACCAATGGTCGTCAGACTGGCGAATTGATAATATTGTTGGACAATTGCGAATCGAATTTTGTTGGGAACGAATATATCGGTGGTGTGCGCGAGACTGCAATGGCCTCGGATTGGAACAATAATGTTCTATTGCTCACGAGCAACTCACAGATACAGCAGATGGTTGCTGGTTGTGTGATCTTATTTAAGTGCGTAGATACGTTCTTTGGTGATTCGCCTGACTGGGAGACGAACCCTGCTACTGGAGCTGGTTCATACGATGGTTGTATTGGTGGCGGATCACAGTCGCAAGGCGGCATTGGATGCCGTGATGTTGAGTTCGATAGTGGTGGCATTTTTGGGTGGGATGGTGCGACAGGCAATCCTCCGTTGCCCTTGGTGCTTGATTCAAACACATATGATTACCTTGTCGAAAGCGGTGTGACTTTCAACAACATGACGACCGATTTCACTCTGGTTGATAAGGCCAGAGGTGTAGCAGTAGATGAAAGTAGTCTTGCAGGCAATCTTTACCCTGCAACAGCAGGAGATAGCGATACTTCTCAGAAGTGCCATAACCAGTTCGACGAGTATCTTGGTGCTGGAGACTCTACGATTGTAGTCAAGCGCGGTGCGACTGATTTAGAGAGTGGGGCAAATCTACTCGCTGCCTATACTAGAGCGGCAGCACTTTCACCGTCAGCTTCAAATCGTGTACTTCTTCGAATACCAGCAGGTAGATACGATATTGGTAGTTCTCAGTGGCAGATCGATACTGATTATATCGATATTGTTGGATTTGGTCAGGCAGGGTGGACAATATCACATACTGAGGTCATTCCACCTACGGTGCTAATAACCTCAAGCGATTCGGCAGCCACTGCGCTCGTAGACATTAGCGTGGATCACTCTAGTATTGAGAATATCGCTTTTGACCAAGGATCACGAACAGGAACTACGGTGCTGGAATTCACGAATGATTTTTCTCGTGGCCAGATGACCAATATCGTTATCAATGTGAGCACAGCATGGGCGGCATATTGTACTCAGGCGACAATGGTGGGCAACTTTGATCGTCTTTTCACTACAGGAACCTTTTTGCCTGGTGGGGATGTTTACAGTACGGTTAGGCATTCTAAAGTTGGTAATTATAGTTTTGGTGGTGCTGAATCAGGTGGCACTAGAGCATGTAGGTTTTATGGACGCGCAGAGCATGTTGTATGCGGGCATTATTGTTTCGGAGCTTCTACATCTCAAGATGTCGGTTTTTCTGGTGTAGCAATACACTGTGATGGAGGACAGGGATGCTTTGGATGGACACAGGGAGCGGGGAAGACCACTACGGTTAATGGTCGTCTATGGAACTGTACTACTGATAATGAGGGATTCGGTTATAGCGCTGCTGCTGGGATTACAAATCTAACAGGGGCTGTATTTGAAGATTGTCGGTGCGACGGTGATAATGCTTTTGGGTACGGAGTTACGACTACTCTGACAGGGGCTAAATTCTATCGATGTCGTTCTGGTAATGATAGCTTTGGTAAGGGTTCAGGTGCGTGTACCGTGGACTCAGCTACCTATTTCGAAGACTGCCATGCAGGCAATGATAGTTTTGGCCATTGCTCAGAGGGCCATGCAAGTTATTCAGGTATTGCAAAGGATTGTGTAGGTGGAAATTATTGTTTCGGTTCATCTTTTTCAGCTGTAGCTGCTGGTCAAGCGACATTTGCTGGTAAGGCATATGGCTGTCGGGCAGGCACCTCTAGTTTTGGGTATTCCAATGCGACAACCTTGGATCTTGTGTTCAGTGGAGAAGCTTACGACTGCGAAGCTGGAGATTATAGCTTCTGTCACGAGCACAACACTAGAAACGCCACTTTGTCAGGTAAGATTGTACGGTGTATTGGTGGAGATAATTCATTCTGCTATGCAGAGGACGGTTCTGCGACTACTTCTGGAGAGCTGCGAGATTGCGAAGGAGGCAATAATTCATTCAGCCATTCAGTTACAAATGGTGAGGGTACCATTGGAGCTACCGCTGTTATTCGGAACTGTGAAGGTGGTAATTATTGTTTTGCTTATGGAGGAGACGAGGCCCACATAAATGTCGGTGCAGTAGTTACGGATTGTAAGGCGGGAACAGATTCATTTGGCTCATCTCCAGGAGATGTAGGTGAGATAGAGGCCCACTTGGAAAGGTGCTCTGCTGGAGTGCGTAGTTTTGCAGCTGGTACTGCTGCTGAAGTAGATATAAAGGCTACGGCAGTGCTTTTAGATTGCAGAGCTGGAGCAGACTCTTTTGCATCGACTGCGTCAGGAGAGGCGGCTAATATACGAGGTCGTCTAGAAAGATGTTTTGCAGGAACGCGGAGTTTTGCTTATAGCATTGTCGAATCAGAACTTAGGTCAACCGCTATCCTGATTGACTGTGAATGTACAGGAGATTATGGTTTTGCGTCATTAGGATCTGGTGACGCTGCTACAATATCTGGTGCTAGGGTGGTTCGCTGCAAGAGCGGTGACTATAGTTTTGCGAGTGGGACTACGGGCACCGCTGCTATTACCACTCCAAGTATGTTAGAAGACTGCGAGAGCGGGAGCTATAGTTTCGGTTATTCAAGCGATACTACTGTTGATTTGACGGATGCGGAATTTCATCGGTGTCTGGCTGGAGATGATAGTTTTGGGCATGGTTCAGGTAATTGTACTGTAGACTCGAATACAATTTTCGATGACTGTCGTGCAGGTACTGAGAGTTTTTGTTGTTCAGTTAGTGGTCATGCAAGCTACAGTGGTACAGCTACTGACTGTGTCGGTGGAAACTATTGTTTTGCGGCATCCACGGCTAGTGCGGGTCAGACTACGTTTGCTGGTAAGACGTATCAGTGTCGAGCAGGGACGCATAGTTTCGGGTCTTCGTATACTACAACGACTGGAATGACGTGGTCAGGTGAGGCACATGATTGTGAGGCTGCTGAAAATAGCTTCTGTTTTGAGTTAGGTGACCAGACTTTCACATTCAGTGGAGCTGTTTACAACTGTAAGGCTGGGCAGCATTCATTTGCTTATGGTGGAAGTACCGCAAGTGGTGTTGTAACTGGGGAATTTCATAATTGTATTGGCGATGGAGAGTATTGTTTTGCTCTTGGACTCACGTTGACACTTACAGGCGCGAAATTTTATCGATGTATTTTGACGGGACTAGGTGGATTTGGTATTGGCGTGACATCTCTTTCGGCAGATTCAGATACGTTGTTTGAGTCCTGCGAGGGCCTATTGGGATTTGTTTTTTGTGGATCTCAACTTGGGGCAGCGACTGTGGCGGCGACTTTCAGTAATTGTGTTGGAGGTGCCAGTAGTTTTTGTGTAGGTGGTGCAGCAACAGCGAGTGTAAATTTTTCTGGCAAAGCATATAATTGTCGATCTGGCGCACTTAGCTTTGGATATTCTTACTCAACAGCAGCTGATAACCTATTTAGTGGGGAAGTGCATGATTGTGTGGCCGGTGATGATAGTTTTTGTAGCGATACTGGTGCATCCTATTCTGCTATTTTTAGTGGCACCGCAGTCAATTGTATTGGAGGAGATAGGTGTTTTGGTGGAGTCAAAAAATTTACTGGAGAGGCTTATAATTGCCAGGCGACGAGTAATTCATTTGGGGGAGATGGTGACGATAATGAAGGCATCTTGAAGGGTTGTAAGTGTATAGGACGCACTGAAGGTCGCAAGATGGTCAATGGCTGGATGGAAGATTGTCTCTTTACCAAAACGTCAGGAACGGACGGGTTGATTTTAGTAGATTCTGCGTCCAATACTCCGCAGATTTATAATTGTACCTTGATTAATAATTCCACGTATCCATGTGTAGAGTCGCATGACGGTGGGGGAGATAATGTAAAGATGGCGCATTGTCGAGTGAATGCTGATATAGGTCCCAATATGACCAACCAGATTGAAGCTGGTTTCAACGCGCTTGATACAGACATTGTTGCGTACCCATAGGAGGTCTGAATGTCTAGAATTAATCCAGGGTCCATTGGTATGACAGGACCGACAGGACCTACTGGGGTAGGAACTACAGGGCCAACTGGTTCGAGTGGGGTTACTGGTACAACAGGAGTGACAGGTCCGACTGGATCTACGGGGCCAACTGGTTCGAGTGGGGCGACTGGCCCGAGTGGTTTGACTGGATCCACTGGTCCCACTGGAGCTGGTACCACGGGGGCAACGGGAAGTACTGGTCCTACAGGTGCAACAGGCTCTACTGGAAGCACAGGCTCTACTGGATCTACGGGTCAGACAGGAGCTACTGGTAGTACTGGGACGACTGGTGTGACTGGTTCAACTGGAAGTACTGGGCAGACTGGGCAAACAGGCAGCACTGGCAGCACTGGATCGACGGGTCCTACTGGTACTACGGGGCCGACTGGCCCGACAGGTACTACTGGGCAGACCGGAGAAACTGGATCGACAGGCCCGACGGGCCTTACTGGTTCAACTGGATCCACTGGTCCTACAGGTGCAACAGGCGAGACTGGACAGACTGGAGTGACGGGACAAACTGGTTTGACAGGACCTACAGGACCCACTGGCCCCACAGGGCCGACTGGACCGACTGGTCCCACAGGACCTACTGGTCCATAGCTAGAGATGTAGCGAACTTAAGTTCGCGGGGAGAATAGACTGTGCCTGGACCAAGTGACTCCAATAGTTATGGTTTTTTCGGACAGGGATACTGGGGTCGAAAGGTCTTCTGGGAGAAGATTCCTGTTCAACATCGCGATCTGGATACAGCGGGTCATTTAGAGGGTCTCTTGAGGACGTGGGGGGACGAATGTGAGTCGTTTCTTCAGCAGATTTCCAGCCTTCCTCGACAGCGGGAACCGTATGAAGTCCGTGCACGCGAGGGTGAGCAGGAGTGGTTTTATTTCACTGAGGCATTGGAATATGAGGATGACTTCTGGGGCAATGTTATTCGTTTAGTCGGTGAGAAGCTCTATGCTGATATGCCGAACCATGACGAGGATGATACGCCCACGACGGATGCTGATGAGCTGGCTGAATGGTGGGCGTGGTGGCCATATGCTCCGATTTCGAAGATAGCTCGCTGGTGGGATTGCACATGGGCAGATGTGCCATATCACGTTGTTCGGGTACGGACTAGGAGTTTTGATTGGCCAGAAACGCCTTATGCAGCGGCCACATCTCAGGCGAACGAGGTGTGGTTGAGTGGCGGCGATCTTCGTATTTATTTTGATTATTTTTCGGATAGTGTTGTCTGGCGTGACGATTGGACAAGTGTTGGTAGTGGAGATGGTTCTGCGACGCCTGATATTGGGTTTCCGTATCTCCCCGTGCGGCTTGAGGCTAATGATACGGGGGCGGCTCCTTGGTTGACTGCAAATGCGAAAGTGCGAGTGCGTTTGGATCTGGTGACGGCGGGAGAAAACATTGATCTTTATGACGTTCCTGATGGGACAGCGACAGAGACTGGAAATCTGTATCCTCAGACGATCGCGGCTACGAACACGGGCGCTACGATCAGCTTTGCGTTCTCGGGTAATGTGGTAACGATCACGGATACTTCATCTCCGTTTACAGCGGGCATGGTGGGTAAAACGATTCGGATCACTGGCACAACTTCTAACGATGGTGTGTTTGTGATAGGGACCTTTATTGATGCTCAGAACGTCACATATACAAACGCGAGTGGTGCTGCTGAGGCGGGAGCGGTAGGAAATACTTGGGAGGTTGGCTCGGGCATAATCAATACGGCGACTTCCTACGGCACTATCAATTATCAGACGGGAAAAGTTGTCCTCAATACAACGGGCGACACTACTGTGCCAGGCAGTGATATCGTATCAAAGTGGTATGTGCGGGGATATTACGTCCCGTTTTATCCCCCGAGGATTATCGATCGGTTGGCGCGGGACTTTGGATTTGACAATGACAAGAACGACCCCGAGGATGTGCAGCGGTCAACGATTGCCAATATTACGAAGTATCATGGATTGAAAGCTACCCAGGATTCTTATCGAATTAGGGGGGAGATCAGTCTGTTTACCGTGCATGCGCGCGCGCTATGGTTTATGTGTGACTCTGGCCTGTGGTCTTCTTTGACATCGGAACATCAGTTTTCTTATCACGGTGAACTCTATACAGATGTGGATCCGCGCTATCTTCGTTTTGATGATATCGCTGCTGATCAGGAGTTTTGGGATCCAGATAGTTCTTCGTGGGAAACGTTGGTGGACAACGCCGTGATGTATGAGGATAGTTCGACAGATGGTTTTTCGATCGCTTTGGGTTATGCTCTGGATGTCACACAGGGGTCCTACGGCCGTGTGGCGCCCCCTCCTCACCCTTCCTCGGCGACCTTGAGGGATGCGGCAGGCGTGATGTCTGCGGCGCTCCTGACGGACGCTGAGGCCCTTTCATACGGTTTTGAAGCTGGCTATCGTGTGGTGGTCCGCATGATGCGGTGTCAGGAGTATGCATTCAATTGGTCTAAGGGGCCGTTCGGGATCACCGAATATGATAAGGCGGCTGGCGTGGTGCCAGCATTGGCTGATCCAGTTTTTTGGATTGATGCTGTTGAGGTTCCGTGGACTTTCAAAACTGCTGGCCCCACAATTGATGAGGATATTGGGGAATGGACCGTTATTGTTGGTGTGGGCAAGGACTCTTCTGGTACTCCTTATCCGGGTCCGACAGTTGGTCATGGCGATATTATCGGGGTGAACACAGGGACGCGTACTTTTACGCTATATGGAGATCACACGAGCACGATCCAGCCTGGCGAAACGGTGTCCGTGATTCGGTCAACTGGGAATGATGGATCTTATGTTGTGGCGGCGGTCACTCTGGTTGGCTCTGATACTGCCGTGCAGGTTGTTGGCGTGGTTCCGAGTGCGGTTGTTGATGGCGAGATGACATGGCTTGATGCTGCCGTTCGGTATTATCCTGCTGTTGATATTGGGAATTGTTGTTTTTGTCGATCCTATAAGATGCGGGTGGAGATTGAGCCGACTGCCGATGCTTATGATTTCTACGATACGAATGCGAAGTTGGATGCGGCGATCGACAGGATAAAGAACAAGATTGCTCCTCCGAGGGAGGGAGGAGTTGCGCGGCTTCGGTCTTCTATTATCCCTGTGCATGCGCGTGTGGTGGATTGGGCGATTACGAAGAGCTGGACCCTGGAGAATGTGTCCAACGGTAATACGATTGACGAAGAATTGATCGGTGAATTCTTGTCTGATGATCTTGCAGATGTGAGTGATGTGAATGTGGGCGCCAGCACTTTCACGATCAATGGAGATCAGCGGAGGCATTTGGTGGCTGGCGAGGGCATTAGTATACGAGGGTCTACAGCGAATGACGGTTGGTACACAATCAACAGTGTTACTCTGAATGCGAACGGTGAGGATACGGACGTGGAGGTGACCACTCCGATTGCTAGTGCGGTGGCCGATGGAAGTCTGTATCCTCTGCCGACGAAGATTCTGATGACGGTTGATCAGCGCGGAGATATGGGTGCTGCTCAGACGCAGCAGATGACAGTGTATGACCAGGTGGGCGCTGTGGCTTGGACTAAAACTGAAACGACAAATGTAAGTGATCCTAATACGTGGTATAACGTAGTGAGCGATGTGGATTTGTTGGCGGTTGGTAACCCAATTGGCAACAATTCTCCTGTCAAAATTGAAGCGATCGATACGGGAGGAATCACATACGGGGATGTGCGGTTCACCTTTACTGTTTCGAAGTATTCGAGGTAGAAAATGACGGTTGAAAATTTTTCTATAAGCAACGAAAAAGTAAAACTCAGATACAAAGAGCGCTACCTTACAGAGGGGTCGAACGAGAAGTCTCTTGCGCTTGCTCGCGGGTGTTATCGTGGGTTTTTGCCACGAAAATCTGCGGTGGCCGACATGCAGATCTGGCTGGCCGTGGATCCATTGTCTCTTGGGTTTGATGAGGATTCATTCGCTATCTATTCTGAGCGCAATGACGGCGCTCCGAATTATGATGGTTGGAGCGTATCCATCCGCGAGGTGGCTGATGTCGCGTTGAATCTCTCGGGGTCTGCCCTGGATCCTATTCCTCTTGGTGTGACTTATCTTTATGTATATACAGTGGCCAATTATGTCCCTGGTTCCGTGACAACGGCCACATATGATGTGGCAGATGAAGATCCGTCCAATATTGCATCGTCGAACTACAATCCTGATGCGATTTTAATCGGGCGTATACCTGTTACTCCTGGTGCGGTTGTTATTGATTTCGATATTACCAATCCTGTTGTATATGCGGATGTGGTTGCCGCTAGGAAGTTGCCGACGCCGACGCCTGTCAATGACGCTTCAACATTGACACCTGGCGACGATCTCTGGGGATATATTGATAGTGTCAGCTTGTGGGCTGTTCCAACGGTTGATCAGAAAGACGCGCTGGATGGTGCTAGTTCTCCAAATGCGGCGAATCCCTTTGCTACTATGGACGATGTTGCGAGGAAGTATTTTGCGGAGCCAGCGATGCAGAATACTACTATTTTCAACATTACTCCTGGTCAGAAGGTTCCCCTGTCGGGACGTTGGTATATTGGGGATGGAGGCATTGGTGATGCTGCTCGCTACTTTAATCTGACGGACAACGACTCCAATGGAACGGCTGCTTTCGGGGACGGTGGCGTTGTTTATGTGGGTATAGTTTACAATACTGCTGGTACGTCAATTCTCAATCCGTCTGTTGATGCGGATGCCCAGGGTTTTTATAATAATCCGCAGATATATATTGTGAGCGAATCTTCTGTTGCGGCATCTTCCAGTATCAGTATTAATGTATACGGATACAAGCGGGCGCAGCTAACTACGATAGATCAGACGCCTGTCCAGGCGCTTCCTACAACGCGCGTGACTCATACCCAGATGGTTCGTCCTCCAGAATTTTCGAATCCTCCAGCGTGGTTTCAGACTAACAATCCTGATTACGGCAATCTCACCCGAGGGCTGGAACTCTTGCATAAGCGCAACAGGGGGCCAGCGCATCCATTGTGGACGGACTCGAAAGTTTCGGGGCGTCTGATTGATAGCGATGATGTTCCAGACGGATGCATGACTAATGAAGGGTATTATCCTGTTGGTTTTGGTTCTTTTCGCCATGTAACTTCTGCCCGAGATGATGAGGGCAATGTAATAGTATACATGGCTGAGGCTCTTGGGGGATCTTATAGTGCGTGCTATAACATTGTTGAGTTTTTCGACCAAACCAAGACTGCTGTCGTTTACGATATAGCGACTATATTACCGGCTGCAAGTGTGGGATGGTGGTACATTACTGGAATGTGTTGCGATAACAATCGCCTCTATATTCGTGTGCGCGATACAGATTTTATTGGAACGGCAGATCATTATGTGTTTTGTTTCAATATCGGATCTGCTGGTGGTTTGACGCTTAATTCGAGTTGGCCTGCTGCGGGGCTTTACATTGATACATATGCTGGCCCTCCCAATGTTACTCACCCTGATTCTGATGATATAATTCTTGCAGCTCCAGGCAAGTTGGCCACGGTCAACGGCGACAATGATCTCCAGGCGGCAGCTCCAAGCACAGCGGGCGTTGTGATTATCGATGCGAGTAATGGTACGATTTTGACTCAGGGGTGCGGGGATATTGGATCGCTTGGTCTTGGGACGCCTGTTTATGCCTGCGGTCCATTGGTATCGACTGGGGAAGATTCAGTTCCGTATTCTGTTTATTACGGACTGTATTCGTCAGTTGCCGGTGAGTTTGTCGGTGTTCACGGCGTTAAGATCTCAGATGCGACTACATCTTGGAAGACCAGTTGGTGGGCACCTGTAAATACGCCGTCCAATCTTGCGTCTGCACACGTTGCGTCGATGGTATGGGACGGTATGTATTTGAACATAGTTATGACAGATTTTGTTGTGCCAGGTGCGCTTGCTCGAACATGGGTCCAGATGCCCAGTGTCAGACAAAATGGACCAGTCCTCACCGATATATATGCAATCGATACGAGTGCCAATCTTGATATGATGCTGGGACCAGCTGGCTATGATGGGAAGAATAGTTGGATTGTTTACTGGGATGACGACACTGCCGAAGTCAAATTGCATAAATTGTCTCATCAGCGAATCAATGCTGAGATGAGTGGACTCGGTGGGTCGTGGATACAGCCGTATTCGGAGTTGAAAAAGGACCAGGCTTCTTGGATGTGGCCCTATTCTTATTCTGCGGGGGATGTTCTTTTTTGGTGGCAGAATAGAGCACACTTTGATGGGATGAATCTTTGGTACGCACCAGAATGGGAGCCAGGCGAACTGTGGGCTGGCGTCCTTTTTAAATTGTCGCTGTTAAAATCGAGGTAGGAAATGCCGATAAAAAAGAAAAAGAAAAAGGAAAAGAGTCCGCAGGATGAATCGGTGGAGATCATCCGTGTTCTTGGTGTGTTGCACGATGAGCTAGCTCCTTTCCTTGGCGTTCGTCGTATGCATAAGGAACGAATGAAGAAGCTGGTCGGCCGCGTCAATGATCGGCTTGCTCTGTTGGCTGATTTCAAGACGCGTAAGGGGGCTGCGTTTGCAGAGAGCAATCCTGATGATAGTGCCGAACTCGATGTTGCTGTGGAGTCTTTGACCGCTTTAAAAGATGGTCTGGAGCCGCTTTCGGCTGGACTGGAAGATGGCAGTGAGGAAGTGGGCAAGATTGTTCCAATGCCAGCAGCAGAGGAGATCGAGATTCCCGATGACAAGAAGGAAGCTTTTGCGAATGCCAAGTCATATCGCAAAGCAAGAAGGTTGACTGCGGAAGATTGGATGGCCCACCAGGAGAATCAAAAAATTGATGCTTTTACCGAAAAAGTGCTCGCTGTAGTGGCAAGTGAGGTAGAATAGATCCATGGCTTTTGGAGTTATAGGTGCCGTAGTTGAAGCTATGATGTTTGGCCCCGAGGGGATGGACTATAAGGCTATTTCGATTGCGGGTGTGAATCCTGTTGATCAGTCTATAATGTTGCCCGAAAGAACCTTCCAATTTTGGCCCGAGTCGATCCAGGATACGATTGATATTGGTTGGAACTTCAAAGATATTCCAGGCATGTCGCATGCGCTCGCGCAATGGGCAAGTAACGGCGGTCGGACGATTACATTTGAAGTTCATTTTCACAGGTTTATGAAGCCTGTAGCTTCGGTGGACCAGAACATTTTTGAGCGTGTTCTTGATCCGTTCAAGCTCAATACTCCTAGCTCGGAATATTTGAAAGATAATCGTCCTCACAACGTAGACATCGCGGCAGAGATCAAGTATCTGCGCGCGTTTTGCTATCCGAGCTACAAGGATGTTGAGGGGTATCGGACGTCGTTTCCTCCGCCTATTGGCATGCTGGCGGTCCCAGGAATGCGCTTGAGCGACAGTGATAATAGTGATGTAATTTATGTGATCATGACTGGGTGTGATGTCACATATATGCTTGCATTTCCTGATGGTACTCCTCGGCGTGCTTCGGTGTCGCTGACTTTTCGTCAGGTGGTGCAGGATCCTGTGAACAAGGTGATTGTTCCTGCTGGTTTTGATCAAAACTCTCCGTTCGAGTTCGACGGGAGCGTTTGGGATACGATAGAGTCTGATCCGCCAGCGCGAGGGGGCAATCGGCCCAAGAATGGACTAGACGGATGGGGATGAAAGCAGAAGATGGTCGCGTAGTTGAGCGCAAGGAAACGAAGTCTCGTGAGCCCAAGCCAGGAGATGACTGGAGGGATCGTGAGGGTGTGGATTTCCCCAAGCGTGAGATGCGCTCGTTGGCAGGCGGGGATGAGGATGAGCCGAATCCCGATGAGTTGATTATGGTGATGATGCCGAGGGAGACATGGGACGCATTTCTGGGGTTGGCTGCAAAGCATGGTGGTTCTGCGGCTCAGGCGATAAGCACGGCCTTGAAATTGCTGGAGAAAGCCCTCGAAGAAGCGGAGAATGCTGATGGCTCTTGATGCTGGAGATGCTGTGGAAGGAACGGGGCTTGCTGGTGCGATTGCTGCGGCTCGCAAGGAAGCCTATGGAAAGAAGTACTCGGTGAAGGATGATGCAGCGGGGATCAATCTGGAGGCTGCTGCGATCATCGACTATCTCGTGGCGAATACTGAGGTGCTTGTGATCGATGTGGAAGCTGGAGAAAGTGTAGCATCTGGTACAATTTCATAACCGCGAACTCCAGTTCGCGGAGAGAGGTAGAGACTGATGCATTTCCGCGAAAAGTTAATGTTTGTTATTTTTACTTTTATCATCTTTTGCTGTACTCCAGCGGTGCGGGATCCCAAGGTTTATAGGGCCGAGATTGATTTCATGGAGGCTGCTGCTACGGAGCAAGTCGAGCGTGGGATTACTCTTATCGGCGAGTATTGCACATGCGAATCGGTGGGAGGTGTTCGGGGTTTTGTGGCCGCGTCCTGTCAGGATCTCGCCGAGACGATCCTCGTTGTTCAGTATCGGATGAAGTATCACACGGAGTTTATGCGATATTTGGGAGGAGTGAGCACACGGAGACCGCCCAAGGATCCACCAGAGGTTCCTGATACGAATACGCTCTGTCCTGATGCTCCAGTTGAGGTGCCCGTGCGGGATCCGAAGGCGTTAGATGATTTGCCAGATGGAGGACTTGATGGGTGAGCGAACGAGTATTGCAGCAAAGGCGGCATCGCTGAAGAAGGCGGGCTTTTCTCCAGCGATCACGATTGTCATCATCGTTCTCAGCATGCCTGGCTTCTGGGGGTTGTTCGATGACACGGATGACAAGGCTTTGAACGCTATTGAGATGGCGTATCCCGTGTTGGCGAACGAGGTGGAGCATATCAAAAAGCAGGCAGATCGACAGCGCGAAGCTGATCAGAAACTGTATGATGAGATTCGTGCGTTGCGACAGAGAATTGATATGATGATGATGGGTGCCGTTGGGTTTTCTGGTGATTTTGCTTTGGAGGGTGCGCCGAGTGCTCCTCCTTCGGTGGCGTTGACGCCTCCTCCTGTGTTGTTTCCGACGGCGCTGGACGGTGACGCAGATGGTGACGGCGATGAAGATGAGGTGCCAGTAAGCGAGGATCTTCCTGCTGTCGGGACGCCATCGTCGCTGAAATCTGTGACATCCATTTCCACGACAAGCAAGGAGCCGAAGACGCTCGATGGATTGATTCAGCAGCAGAAGGTAATTCCAAGGCGAAAACCGCTGCCTCTTTTGAAGGATTTGTTGGGTAGTTCGGGCGGGAAGGATTCCAAATGAAGTGGGATGAATTACTGAAAAATATGGTGAAGAGTGCTGGTGTCGTGGGTATGAAGAAGGCGGAGCAGGCCATGAACCGTCTCCAAGGTGAGATGGATGAGCCATGGAAGCGTGCGATCATGGACATGGTTGGGGACGCGGTTGAGAAATACGGCTGGGAGGGCGTGGAGCGTGTCCAGGAGGTGGTTGATCAAGTGGCGGCTGGCAAGGCTCCTGATCTGTCTTTCGCCTCCCTGAAGGCCCGCAGTGACGTTCTGGCGTTTATGCAAAATGCAGAGGCTGACGAAAAATCCAAGGCTAGGGACTTCTTCTCGGTTGTGGGACAGGCTTTGGGTGTGGTATTAAAAGTAGTGATCCGTGGATTGATAAAGGGATAGCAGATGAGGAAACTGATTGAACGTCTGTCATTGATTGCCGAGGACTATTATGCGGCAAAATCGGGGAGGATTTCCGATTATATTGATGGGTGGCAGGTCAGGGGTGACAAAGCATACGAAGATTCTATGCCTATCATGATTGATGTTTCTCAGCTGTGGCCATATCGAGAGTATACATGGACGCGAGAGACTGCCCGTTCTGGGTATGCGCGAGTTGGTGGTAAAAAGTCTGATCTTCCTGGGGAATTGAAATGGGATGCTATGAAGTCCGACCTGAAGAAGAATGGTTGGGATCGGACGGAGCCGTTGTACTTTGAGATCGGTCGTTCTCGGGGGGCAAAGGTTGGTGAAGGAAATCACAGGCTTGCTCTGGCTAAGGAGATTGGAATTCGGAAGGTTCCTGTGGTTTTTTTGTTTAAGGTTGGCAGTGTCACGAAGAGCAAGAAGCGCGACTCAAAAGTTGATATTTCGAAGGCTGCCGTTCGGGATGTTGTCAAGAGAGATGCCAAGAAGCCAGTTGCCAAGCAGGAGTATAAGCGTGGTGAGGATCCTGGAATGGATGACATCCTTGATCTTCTGCTGGGGAAGGGTGCGTAATGCCAAAGTGGGTATCAGGTCCTGACGGGGAGAAAGCCTGGAAGAAGGCGAAGGGGATTGTTGGCAAGGAGTACGGCGCTGGGCTTGAGAAGAGCAATCCCGATAAGTTCTATTCCTTGGTGACTACCATTTACAAGAATGTCTGCAAGAGCCCCGATTATGATTGCGGGATCGGTGAGGGGATTCAGCGTGGAGTTGGTAGGCTGCGAGGGCTGACGGAGCAGTTGGCTGTTTTTTGCGAGGCGATTTCTAGCAAGAAGATCCGCGAGGCCGAGCAGATGAAAGGCTGGCACGAGCAGGACGCGAAGTACCTACGCAGGGAAGCCAGCAAGCAAAAGGGAACGCAGGCCAAACAGACGATCAAGGCGGCCGATATGCATGATGCGGCGGCTGAGGCTTTTCGTGTAGTTTTGAATAGCAAGTCGGCCAAGGATTTGAAACGGGCGAAAGAGGCGCGGAAGGCAGCGCTATTGTTTGCGAGGAATCGATGACCATATTGAGAGAATTGAGTGAACGGCTGGCGACTTTTGTCAATATTGGGAATCCGAAGGCGCGTGCGATAGCCGTATATGATCTGGCTACGAAGGTCAGGAATTTCGGTGGCGATCTGGCGATGCGGCTCGCGGACAAAAGTGATCCGTATGGTGAGATGGCATCGCGGCATCCAAAGGTGAAGAGCACGGGCAAGAAGAAGATTTCGGCGATGGAGGCTTTTTCCAAGGCGGTGTTTGACACCGAGAAGTCGATCGACATCTCCCCGCGCGTGCGCGGGCGCTTGCGTGAGGAGCGCATCTTTGCGGCGATGATGCTGCTGGGGAGGTCGTTTGAAGAGATCAATGCGCTGACCGACGAGCAGATTGACGAGTTGATGGAGAAGTCGCAGCCGAAACTGAACAAGTACGATCCTGGTAGTTTGTTGGGGTGGACCGTCCATCTCCTCAGCAAGGAGGGGCTTGACGATGCGGCCGACGAGGTTCGAAAGGTTTCTCGCCATGTTTCGCAGGCTTGGCAGCAGAGAGAACGATAGTTGACAAACCGCCCCGTGGGGCGTAAGGTGTGGATATGAAAGAGCTAATCGAAAAAAAGAAGGGTCGTCCTGTAAAAGGGGCTGGTAGTGCGCGTGGGACCAAGAAAGAAGTGCGTCAGGCTATCGAGATGCATACTCCTTTCAAGATTGATGGTGTGAGTGAACATGCGGGAACGTTGATGTATTCTGTGTCGATTCCGCGTAGCGTTCACAATAAGGCTAGGATTTATGTTCATCCTGATGGAGAGGCTTCGTTTAGTTCCGAAGTCGAGCTTCCTCGCCAAAAGGATATTCGTGATCTTGGAGCGCTCATGCGTATAGTTGGTATCAAGTAGGAGAGCTTTCATGAAAGAGCTGATTGAAAAGGCGACTCGTGGAGAAAAGATTGACGACGAGGAGACGATCGCGAAGCGTGTAAAGGATGAGCTGAAGGCGGCCAAAGTTCGTCGTGTGAGTCGTGCCACTGATGAATTGTATATCGATGCTGGGATTGATGAGGCATCAGTTTTTTTTGATCCCAAAACAAACAAAGCATCTGTTAGGATGGTAATCGTTCGGGAGGCGGATGCAGATGGGAAGGCGATTGCTGCCCTTCTGAAAAAACATGGAGTACCCTACTAATGCGTGAACTCATTGAAAGAAAAATCCAGGAGGCCAAGACTGGCTGGTCCCCGAAGTTGGACGCCGAGGGATGGCAGCTTTATGAGCCCGAGACAAAAGCTGAGCGGACCAAAACTGCGAAGGCTGTCACGGCATTGAATAGTGCGATGGCGAAATTCAAGAAGGCTGTTCGCAAGAAGCTCTCGAAGATTGCGGAGTATGACACGAAGGTGGTGGGGCCGATCGCTGGCGAGTTGTTCGATGCTATTGTGGCGCCGGTCCATGCGAAATTCGATTCTGTTGGGGCTGACGATACGCCTTCTCGTGAGATCTCGACTCTCGCGGCCATTCAGATGGTGAAGGATATTTACGGAAAGACTGGCTGGACTAAGCTCGGCGATCATATCGGTTGAGCGGGAGGTTGAGATGAGAAGAGATTTTGTCGAAGAACTCGGTGCATTCATTGGCATAGAACCGCTGATGGAAGGCGAGGAATACGACCAGGCAAAGACGATGCTCAACAAGGGTATCATGCCTGACGGTGAGAAATGGCCTCGTGGAAAGCCCAAGATCTTCGTTGGTTTTGACGGTGATATTCTGATGAAGCGACTCAAGCGCTCTGACGATGGCTCCGTTGTTTCGTTCGATCTGGAACTGAAGCCTGGGAAGGGTGGGGGTGCTGGTGCGACGATTGAGGCGGCGGCATCGAACCACTACTTCAACCTGGCAGGAACGGATGCCAAGCATATCAAGGGTATGCGAGGTGCGTTTGAGGCGGCGGTGAAGTCTGACACGAAGGGCCTGGGTCGTGATCTCCACAAATGGTTCAAGGATCCTGATAATTGGGTCTGGCGCATTGTGGGGTGGGGTGATCGAAAGCAGTGGACGGTCAAGAAGCTGACCATTTCCTCGATAACAACCAGCGGGACGATGATTGATCCGACGCGGCGCAAATGGCCGAGTGGCAGGACGGAGATCTGGGTGCCGCTCAAGGTCACGGTGCAGGCTCAGATGAGGAGGAAGTAATCATGGCGAAGGGTGAATTTGGCAAGGTCACTGTCGAGCGTGAATATACAAAAAGGTCTCCGACCCTCTATACTCTCGTGGTCAAGGATGCGAAGGGAAAAGTGCTGAAGAAGTCCGATCGTCAGATGGACATTTCAGTGTGGCTCTCGAAGCACGGGTACAAGGGGATTCATCATTACCTCAAGAAGAACGAGGGAGAGGATGGCAATACGATGAAGGAAATTATCGAGAAAAAGCTGGAAGAGAAGCGAAAGGTCGGTCCCGACGACTATTCCAAGCCAGACCCCAAGGAGGCCAAGCGCCTCATAAAGTTCATGGATAAGATCGACGAGGTGGGGAGGTGGGCCGACGAGAAGTACAGCCGATTCAAGAAGAACAAAAATCTGTTTGACATGCCCGACGGTGACGGCGAGATGGTGGCGGATCTCTTCCAGAAGATTACGGATACGACTGACGAATTGCTGACGACGCTGGAGTTCCAGAAGATGGTGCTCCAGGGTCGTGATCCGCAGACGGGGAGGAAGATGTAATGACACTCTCGGTATCAACACAAGTTGCTCCAGTCGGGACGAAGTTGGTCAAGGAGACGGATGCCAACGCAACGGCACAGACCTCTGTGACGGGTGCGGCTGGGACGATCTACATGATCGATGTTGACAACACTGGGAATCCAGCTGATGTGGCCTATCTGAAGATCTACGATGATGCGGCTCCGACCGTGGGGACCACTGATCCCGACTTCATCTTAAAGGTTCCTGTCAATCAGCGGCGCCAGATAGTCTGCCCTGACGGTCTCGATTTCGCGGACCTTTCGTTTGCGGTGGTTACGGCCCCTGGTACGCCAGGAACGACGGCGCCGACCAACCCCGTGATCGTGCAGATGGTCACGTCATAGAACGGCTACCGCTTCGTCGCGTCTCCTAGTTGACAAACGCACACAATGCTTTATAGTACTCCTGATGGTCGGGGTGATCTCGGCAGAAGGAGGAGTTCATGACTAGAGACGAGGTGGCGGCCCTGGTCCACCGTGTGGCGCGGGAGGTTGTTGGGGGCCTGGGCATTGTAGATCCTGAGAGGGTCGACGACAGGGCCGTTGGGCTGGCCTACGATCGCTTGTGGGAGGTGGACAAGCTCGCGGTTGAGCTGCATACCGATCGGTTCAAGGTGAAGTCGGCTCTTCAATTGGCTGCGAGGGATTGTGCATGAAGCGTTTTGACAGGCGCCCGATGGACCGTTTTGTGCGAGTGATTCCTTCGAAGATCTCTCCTTGTGTGTTTTTGGATGACAAGCCTCCTCTAGAAGAGATGATGACCCGTGCCGAGGCGTTATATTTGTATGAGATCTGGATTGATCCGTTGGAGCATCGCTACAAGGATCCGTGTTTTATTCATACCGAGTATGGGGCAGTGCGGGTCAAGGCGGACCCTGTAATTCCTGACAAGGATCAGGTCTTGTTACGGAAGCTTGTAGTGCTTGTTGAGCATCCGTCGTCGAATCCTCACGAGCGAGAGAATGCGAAGAAACGGATCGAGGAGATTGGTGTCCGCTTAGAGGAAGAGATGGATCTGGAGTTTTTGAATATCGATCGCAAGGAGCTGTATCTCGACAACTTTGAAATATTGTGCGAGGGGAGATGTGGTTTACTCCAGGGGGATATGCACGAGGCATTGTTTGTCTATGCTCGGACGTCTGAGGAAGCGGATGAATGGATGAATGTGGCGCAATTCTCGGCCGATAACTATGTGAAGATCCCGAGGAGGTTGACGGCATGAAGGATGAAATAATTCTCAAGGAAAAAGTCGCCGAAGAGATGCCACGGGAGTCCAGGGAGGAGGATCCATCTGTCGGAAAATGGTACTGGATTACTGATGATGACGGCGATCGATGGCTTGGTTGCGTTACGCATATGGGCTCGAACTATGTCAAGATGACAAGTACTTATGGGGGGGATAGACGGATCCATTTTGACAACTTTTGGAAGTGGTGTGAGTACGTTCCAGATGCGTTGGAAATTGTCCACGAGAAGACGGAGGAGTGTCGGGCGAGGATTGGCGAACTGACGAATGAAGTGCAACTGCTCACATCGAGACTTGGCGTGGCTCCGTCCTTGGCGCTATCGGAGAGATCTGACACGGAGGCTCTGGCGGTTCGAGCGGGTGAGCCGATGCCAGAATATCGCGAAGCTCTGGTGAAGGCCAAGAAGGATAAGTTGCCTGCGTTGTTTGAAGAGATCAAGAAGACCAGCGAGAAAATGGAGAGGTGGCTCAAGGCCGAGGCGATCCCTCTGAAGGCTGCTCGTGACAAGATGGATTCTCTTATCAACAGTGTGGATCGTCGAATTCTTGCGGTCGATTTGTACGCGGGGTTGAGCGAGGAGGCGGCGCTCGTTCGGGATGGCGAGCCAGCGGAGATGACCGAGCCTATTCGTTTGTTGCAGCGCAGGCATTATATGGACGAAGAATGTCTGGCTCAATATCGACATGGCGGCATGGAATTCAAGGACATCGAGGCTTTCGATGGGTGGCTTGCTTCAGACGAGAATCGAGAGCGAATCCTACCATTTCCACGGTGTATGGTGGCGTTCCAGGTTCGTCGTAAGAGAAAGGAGCGTCATGGCTCTTCGCTATCTGACTTCATCAGGATTATGGAATTGGAGAAGCTTGACACTGTGACTTTTCTTTATATTCGCAACGGTGATCAGGTTTGGCGTGTAAATACGAAGATTGATTTCGGCGAGAGGCTGTTTCCCGACAGCGATCGTCAGCTCATTTCTAGCGGAAATAAATTATGGGCGAAGGTTGATTGGAAGGGAGTAAAAGGCTTTATATCCGATGATAGGTATCGATATTTACGGGAGGAAGATGCGCGTAATCTTTGGGCGTGGCGGGCGGAAAAAAAGAAGTGGGATGCGGAGGAAGCAGCAGGGATGGGCAGGGATGATCATAGTTTTTTTCCTCCGAGCCGTCCTGACAGACAGAGCGAGGATTATCGAGCGTTTGTTCCTGATGATCTCTATTACGATGATATGATGACGAAGCTCAGTAATGATATCGAAGAGCACAATCGAGTTGTGATGATTCTCCAGGGCTTGATTGATCGCTCGGAGGTTTTGCATCCTCATCCACCCTGGAAGATCTGGACGGCGGATGGTTTTCAGCAGGCGATTCGATTGGTTTACGATCAGGATCGAGCGTTGGTTGCTGGGGAGAAGCCCGATTTTGAAGCATATCGCAAGAAGTTGAACGAGTCGCTCGGGGTGGGATCTATTACGATCGGTCAGGAGAGGGCGTGGATGATCAAGGAGGCAAAACGGGAGAATGCGCGGAGGGATAGAAATTGGCGCAGGAGGGATGAGCGGTATGTTAAATTGTACTCACCGTATGGCAATCCTGGCCCTGGGTATTTGGCCGAGGTTGTGAAGTTTATGCCTCGTGCGAGGAAGTGTACCTACCACTGGAAGCGCGACCGCCTTACCTATGATTACAGTTCATGGGGGCGCGAGAAGGATCCGCACATTCATGCGCAGATTACTTGCAAGGATACAGACTTGATAAACGTGAGTGCATACAAGCCTGGGGATTTCAGGAGGTTTTTTGACGATCCGAGGACGCGCGCTGAGTATCTGGAGTGGGCTCCCATGCTGCTGATGGCCGAGGAGTACCACGCTGGCAACAGGACGGTCGGCACTGGAAAGGGGTCTAAGGAGGATAATGATGGGGATTGAGTCTTTGATTGGAAAGAGAAGAGCGCAAAATATCAGGTGGGCCTTGGCGTTCATTCGCGAGGATGATTGGTTGTTTGACTACATCGAAGAGTTGCGCTCTGTGCGCACGTTGACGCTTGCAAATGGAACGGTGGTGCGCGTAGGGGATGTGCTTGTTACAGAGCGTGGGTATGTTTGGCTCATTACGGCGATCGGGGAGCGGTTGGCGATGGGTAGGATCATCGAACGGAACGGCGAGCCTGCGAAGCATGATAGTTATACCCACGAACAACTGCTCGATTTGGCTGGTACACTGCTGCCCAATAAAGGTGAGCACTACTGGCGCCTTTGGTCGGAGGCATATCCCGATCGGCCTGTTCCGTCTGGGTCGAAAATTTCCTCTTGACTTCCTGGGAAAGCATCTCCATCATTAGGGGCAGGAGACGAAAAATGGAAAAGCGTATCAAAAAAAGAAATCCGATGATTCGTAACGCGACCCCTACCACTGTGACCGCTCGGTTATGGTGTTCGTCCCTTCATTTGTATTCATCCCTACTCTTTAGTTAAGCCGCCTCCCTCAGTTCGGGGGATTGGCTGAATTGGCAAAGCGGCGCCCTGGAACGGCGTAGCCTGCGTTTTTGATGCAGTCCAGGTTCGAATCCTGGATCCTCCGCAGCGAACTGGAGTTCGCGGGATGACGAGAACGATGAAAAAGAAGAATGCCAGATACAAACAGTGCTTGATCGGTCGGGAGACCGCTCGGTGGACCGCGTGGATCCCCGAGGCGCTGGCACGTGTCGGCAAGGTGATTGTGCCGAAGGGTGAAGGGCCTGCGTTGGTTTTGGAGGCTTACAGGGGCATTGCGCTTCGTCACGATGAATTGATGGATTTCTCGGAGGAGTACAAACATCACCGAGGAAGGACGGATATTTAAAATGAGGATTGACAGAGTTGGAATTGTGCCCGCCTCGAAAGCGGTGGCCGTCGTAATGGCGCGGGGGTTCGAATCCCTCATCCTCAGCTGTGGCCGTAGCTCAAGTTTTGGTAGAGCGCGGGATTGTGGCTCCCGTGGTTGGGGATTCGAATTCCCTCGGTCACTCAACAGGAGGACTGGCAGAATTGGCATTGCGTCGGTCTTGAAAACCGTGGCTGTCCGTAAGCGCGGGCATGTGGGTTCGAATCCCACGTCCTCCTCTGAAGTCTCGGTGGCCGAGAGGCAAGGCATTCGGTTGCAACCCGAAATGGACGTCGGTTCGACTCCGATCCGAGACTCAAGGAAGACTGCGCGAACGGTAAGCGACCGCACTGCTAATGCGAGGTCATCTGAAAGGGTGTGGGGGTTCGAATCCTCCGTCTTCCGCCGTAGGGGTGAGTGGTGTAATGGCAACACGCGTGGCCCCAGACCACGTTCTCAGGGTTCGAATCCTTGCTCACCTGCCAGAAAAATGATTTTGCGCTGCAAGATTCGGCTCTGGCGGGTGGTACAATGGTGGCAGGAGGTAAGAGATGGAGTGGAAAAACATGACGGAAGAGGAGAAGTTGAAATTGGCCGAGCAGACACAATCTGTATTGAAAACGATGACGAAAGAAGAAGAGGAGCGATTGAAGTCCTTGTTCAACATCGAGGAGGAAGATGCGCCCATGGTCCAACGGCAGAGGCATCAGATTTAAGATCTGAGGGTTCCAGGTTCGAATCCTGGTGGGCGTACCGAGCGACTGTGGCCCAACGGCAGAGGCGTCGGTTTCAAGAACCGAAAGTTGGTGGTTCGAATCCACTCAGTCGTACTCATGGGAGGGTACCCCAACGGCAGAGGGGTCCGGTTGAGGGCCGGTTCAGTGAGGGTTCGAATCCCTCCTCTCCCACAAAATATGGCTTCGTAGCTGAGGGGTTTAGCACTGGCCTGAAGAGCCGGAGACACTGGGTCGACTCCAGTCGAAGCCACCGAGATATCAATTTGTCACATTTTGATATCAAATTGATACATGCAATAGCATGCGATTATATGCTGGAGCATGTCGTTATATGCCCGCGTAGGCCAATTGGCAGAGTCGTTCGGTTCAGGACCGAAATGTTGGTGGTTCGAGTCCACTCGCGGGTACCATGGGAAGTGATTTAAGGCAGGCTGGGCCTGCGATGGGCTGTAACCCCGTTCCTCCACGAGGCGAGTGGTTCGATTCCACCGCTTCCCACTACATGAAGATCTTTTTGAGCGTAGCGCGTAGGATGCTCTTGTCGGTTCCTTTGTTGAGCGCCAGGGCGTCTGTGACCTGTTGCTCGATCGGTTCGTCTCCAAGGCAATAGTAGTTCTGGGTATCTCCCGTGGCAGGACTTGTGGCGAGTTCGAGAAGAAGGGCGAGATCCAGGATGTCAGACTCGATTTCGAATATTAGAGCTGCACGTGCTTCTTCTCTGGTTTGGTAGATGGAGAGATCATCGTAGTCGAATCGGTATGGTACTTTTTCTTTGTTGATGGGGTCGTCGATTACGATTCCTTCTGCCGCGAGGTATGTTCCAACGGAGGGGATCTCTCTCTCTGTGACTTTGGTGACCTCTAGCGTCTGGATTGCTCCTTCTCCTGTGTTTGACTGCAAGTCGGTGGCGTAGGCTGTTATCCCAGGCTTCAGCCAGTCCATGTTTCTTTCTTCGTCAGCCGTGTGTCGTTTGATCATTTTTTCTCCTTTACTCGGTGAATTCGATATAGTGTTTTTTTAGGCATTTGCGGACAATATTTGTGGCTTCGTCGCTTCCTAGCATCCTTTTCAATCCACGCATTGACCACCATGTTGCAACATCGCGGAGCTTCTTGACGTTCATGTTTTTCAGAGGCACCATGATGTTCTTTGGGAGTCTTGCGTCCTCGATCGATATATTTTGGAACGCATCCATTCCTTTTTTTCGAAGATTGATGACTCGGTATCCTGGGTCCGACTCCATCAGACGTCGATGCTCTCGGAGTTGTTCTTCTCGTTCTTTCTTGTACTTCTCACGAAAAAACAAAGACCCCAGTTTTTTTACTGTGTTGACACTGATTTTGTGTTTTCTGGCAAGTCCTGCCTGTGTTTCTCCGTCGCGTAGTCCTTTCTCAATGACCTTTTCCGATGGCATTGGGTTGCAATTGACTGGGTGACAAAATTTCCTCTGGCTTTTCCCGAGAGCTGTGAATTTTTTCCCGCACTTCAGGCATGATCGCTCTTCGGGTGTATGTGCTCTTGTTTTATTATGTATCTTTTTGCTGATCCTGGAGAGGTAGTCGGCGGCATCGTACATCCCCTCGCGGTTGGCGATAGGGATCAGATCTTTCAGCTGGTCGTGTAGAGAATCCTGTCTCTGTGGTTTGCGGCTCATTACATTTTCCCGTTTTCGATGAAATCCTTGACCGTCGGCGAGATGTAGAGCTTCTCGGTGCCGCGCGTGATGGCGACGTAGATCAGGTTCATTTCATCGGGGTTGATGATTCTGAGTTCGGGATGGTCCTTGTGCGTGTCGATCATAGATGTGAAGTCTGGCGCCAGCTGTACCACTGGGAATTCCATCCCCTTGGCTTTGTGGCCCGTGGTGTAGGTCACCTTTGAGAATTTGGCGCCAACATCTCGGTGTTTCACTTCGTTGACGATTGTCGGGATCCGTGCTCCGAATTCCTCGACCAGCTGGCAGGCCGCCTCCAGCTCCTTGCTCTTGACCTTGCCAGCGTACTCCAGAAGATCCTCGAAGGTCTCGAAGGATTTGATGAGCGGATCCTTGGCCATCTCGGGTTCGTCATTGTAGACGTGGTAGGCATCCAGGACGGATTGGAATCGGTAGTTTCGGTAGTCTCCGCCCACGAACCCGATTGATTTCTTGCTGAATTGGCACTCTGCGGATGCAGCTCGGAAGATGTGCATGTTCCCGCGTGCGAGCAGCGTGTGCTTGTCTGGTCGGCCGCTTGTCAGGACTTCTGTGGTCAGCGAGTCCAGGCCCCGTAGTTCGTTTTTCTCGCCTTTGAACCGCTTCAGCAGCGTGCTGGCGAGGGCTGCGACATCGGGGCCGAAGCGGAAGCTTTGCGAGAGGTACAAATTCTCGGCTCCCTTGACCAGCTTCAGGGCATCGATCGCGCCTCTCCATCCGTAGATGGCCTGATGGGGATCGCCCACTACGATTTTCTTGCAGTGTTGGTTTTTGACGATATCCCAGACGCAGGGCGTGGTGTCTTGTGCCTCGTCGAGCAGGATGTAGTCGAATCGCAGCTCTGGACCCGAGAGCTGGTAGAGCTTCAGGTAGCCGTCGTGGGTCATCGGGAGGGTGCGTGGTCTCAGGCTTTTCATGCTGTCCCAGATCATGTCGGCCATTTCGACGAAGGGTGGTATCTCCTCAGCATCTTGGTAGTAGTCGCGGATCTCGTCGCCGATATGATGGCTGTCGATTTCGGGATCAGGAGACGCCAGAAAATGCTTGACGACGGAGGATGCGAAGTTTGCCAGGACGATGTTGGTCTCCAGTAGTTTGGCGATTCCCCAGAGGGGCACACTGCCGCGCAGGAGACCCGCATCTCGGTAGGCGCCTCCGCAGGCTTGGTACGCGAGCGAGTGTGTAGTACGGCTCGTCACGTTCACAGGCATTTTGCGCTCGGCTTCGAGTTGTATTGCCTTATTGAATGCGGCGTACAGGATCCTGTCGGCGGGCCGATCCTCCGCGTACTTTTGGAGAGTGAAGGTCTTGCCCGTCCCTGCAAAGGCCGTCACGAGCAAGGATCCCCCTCGACCTGGCGTTGAATCAATAATCGCTTTTTGTTCATCTGTCAGTTTCATTCGTCTTCCTCGGTGTTGTCTTCGCAGTCAGGGCAGATGTCTCCGTAGGGGGCTGGTCGATCATGCCATCCTGATTTGTCAATTTTTTTGATTACTTCGTCTGCATTGTTGCCATGGATTGTGGTAGTCTTTCCGCAGACGCAACATTTGAGTTTGATGTGTTTCATCCAGTCGCTCCATTCTCGGGATCTCCCCGAGCATCATTTGGCCTGCTGGAACATTAAAGCCTGTGGGCGCGTTAGTCAACTTGATATTGCTGGAAAAACTTTCTGGCGAGAAAGGGTTGACAAACCCCTCAAAGAGCTTAACATGGCAACAGGAACCTGGAGATGCCTGGCAAGATGTCAGGAGGAGGAATTGCATCGATGTCGACAGAAAAGATCAAAGAGAGGCGCGTTCTGGTGCATGGCAAGTTCAAGGGGACGGTCGTTGGAAGTCGTAACCGCCTGGGCCATGGATTCTGCTACATCGTTGAGTTTGACCAGCCTGGCGGCCCACTGGGATCGAACTTCGGTCCTCAGTATGTCAGGGTGAAGGATGCCAAGCCGCTGGACGAAAGAGAGGTCGCAAATGGCAACTAATGAGTGGTTCGAAATGACAGACGGTTGTATCGAGAGAAAGAACGGCGAGACTATCGTTTACGATGAGGAGGGGAACGAGATGTTCCGCCTCGACTGGGAGGCCGGTATCAATCAGGTGGTCAAGCTCAAGGCTGTCTTTGACAAGGCGTACCGTGTTGGTAGGGTGGTCGGACAGGACGAGAAGATCAACGAGATGCGCCGGGTGCTGGAGATCCCGGCAGGAGCATTCAGGGAGTAGGCATGGTTCGAGAAATCGATACAAAAACATGGATCCGTATCCAGGAGAAATTGGCAGCATATGTGCGTACGCGCACGCGCGAGTGGATAACAGATCCAGACAATGGAAGTACTCCGACGGTACGTGAATTGGCGCGGCGATATCGGATTCCCCAGGCGGACATCCAGGATATGATCGAGGGGCACGAAGACCTCGATCTGATTATCGGGGTGCAGATTCCTGGCATGGGGTGTTTTGAAGAGGAGCATATCGGCGACTATCAGGCTGAGTGGATTGGGGAGCATCTTTTTGAGGCTGACATGGATGTTGAGATCGAGGGGAAGCGGGCGAAGCTTCTGCGACCGTACAGTGATATCAAGGGAGGCTGGATCGTCGATCCGCCGATCGAGGGATTTAGGTACTGGAACGAGGATGCGATGAAGGTGGTGAAGTGATGGCTGTTAGAAACATTGAGGTACATCGGGCGCATTGTTGTCGATTTCATGGTTGCAAGTATGGGGCTGAGGATTGCCCTGTGGTGAGCGGGGGAACAGGGCAGTTCTATCCTTGTGAGGTGTGCCGTATGTATGGGATCCTTACCATTGGGCCTTTGAAAAAACGCCCTCATCGAGGCGTGTGTTAAGGGATGAAAGGGATGACTAAGAAGGAGTTTTTATTGCGTGTTAGCAAGATGCGATGCCCGCAACTCCATGAGGGGGTTGATTCCGATTGTATTTTTCTTAATAGGTGCTGGTTTGTGGAAGATGAAACCGAGGAAGAATTAAAGAATCGATTTTGGCTGCCTGGTGTGCGATTATCAAGTAGACAATACCGACGAAATGACGCGAGTGTACTTGAAGCTTACTACAGGCGAGAGACTAAGACACGTGAGCGTTATGTACGGTGGCTCGCCGAATGTCAGGAAAGCGAGAAGTGATGGCTGTTAGAAACATTGAGGTACATCGGGCGCATTGTTGTCGGCTTCATGGTTGCAAGTACGGGGCTGAGGATTGCCCTGTTGCGATGGGAGAGTTTGTACAATTTTCCCTTTGTGAGGTGTGCTGTCAGGATGGAATTCTTACCATGTCAGAGCTGAGGGCTGTGACCCTTGGATCTTTGAAAACGTGCCCTCATTGTGGGCATGTGTTGAGGGATCAGGAAAAAGCCGAGCATCAAGAAAGCGAGGGTGAAGTTTGAAATGGATATGCAAAAAGATATGTTCTTGGTTTGGCCATAGTTTCGATCCAATTGATCTACTCATGTTTGAACTAAAGTGCGCGGCTCTGAACTCGCGGCAGTTAGATCCAAGGATAACTTGTAGGAGGTGCGGTCTTGTAATCAGAAAGCGAGGGTGTTGTGATGAGTGAGAGATGTATGATTTGCGGTGCTGCTCTGACAACTGGAGGCTGTCCTAATTGTTTGGATGCCACACATGTGAGATTACGGGGGCCAGCCAAAGAGCCCAGTGTGCCGTGCCAGTCTTGTGCGCTCCTTACCACTGCCCTCGCCGAGCGGGACAAGGAGATCGAGCGGTTGCGAATGGCACTACAAACACTGTTGCCTGGAGTTGAGCGTGTAAACGAAACAAGCGTTGAAGCACATCTCGCTACTGGTAGGTTTTATCTCAATGTTGCCGGGAACGTAACAATAGTTGAAGGAGACGTGTGTCGAGATCCGAGAAGAGGGATGGTGTGGACGTCGGACGATATTCAAGAAATTGAAGAGAAGTTCAATGCGCCGATACGTGCTGCGCTGAAGGAAAGCGAGGGGTGATGGCATTACCGAGTGATCGACAACAGGCGTACAAGCTGCGTATCGAGAATCGTCGATTTGAAGCTGAGAACAAAAAACTCAAGGCTGAGATTGAGCGCTTGCACACTGGTGCTTTGAAGATGGCGAGGATAATCGCGGCGGACCGCAACAATTGGTCCGAGGTCGGGGTTTCCTTCGACAAAACGCCAGAGGATATTTTGGCCGAATTTGACATGGAGAGGTGACATGGATTTCAAGAAAATGGCTCAGGACAATATGATCCTGAAAATACGGGTTGGATCTCATCTTTTCGGGACGAGTACTCCCGACAGCGATGAGGACTATTTCGGTGTGTTTATGCCGTGCGACGAGACGATCTTTGGGTTTCAGAGATGTGACGAAGTGGATCTCGGCGTGGTGGACAAGGACGACACAGGGCGCAACACGGCGGAGGCGGTCGACTTCAAGATCCACGATTACCGAAAGTTTGTGAAGACGGTGATGGAGAATAATCCAAATTTCATGCACGCGATCTTTGTGAACGAGGAGAACATCTTGTTCAAGGACGAACTGGGGTTCGCGGATCGGTTGCTGGCGCTGAAGCATCGAATCGTCCACAAGGGGGCGTATCGGCGATTCATAAAGTACGCTGATTCTCAGCTGCACAAGATGCGGATCAAACCCGCGAACTATGCTGCGCTGGAGCGCGGGTTGGAGCTGTTGGAAGAAGAGTTCGATCCAGATAACGTGCTGGCTGATGTCACGGCGAGGTACACTGGAACGGACCTGATATTTGTTGACCAGGGCAAGGGAAAGCACGTCAAGTGTGGGGATCTGTTTATAGAGCGTGGAACCTTTGTGAAAAAGGCCAAGAAGATGATTCGGCATCGGCTGGCTAACGCGACGAGCAGGCACGTGCTTTTCACGAAATACGGCTACGATACAAAGTTCGCGTCGAATCTGATCCATCTTTTGATGACGGGCAGGGAGATCATGGAGACTGGCAGGATCAAGTTTCCATTGACCTACGCCAACCACGTTCTCGATGTGAAGCAGGGCAAGTACTCGGTGGATGAGATTGAGAAGTGGGCCGAGCAGCTGAAGGAGGAGGCTCGGGTGGCTTACGAGGAGACCGAGGTACGGGCGAAGCCAGCTGCCGATCTTGAGAAGTTCGCCATGCGCGAGCTGTATAAATGGTCGCAACTGACAACGAAACTCAAGGAGGAGTAATGGATCCGAACGAGACATTGAGACAGATGCGGCGTTTGGCGAAGCGCATCGTCGAGGATCGTGGTCGGCTTGCTCGGGGGTGGATCACGGAGATGCCGTTAGATGATGTTGTCCAATTGGCCGAGTGGTTTGAGAGCTTGGACGAGTGGATGTCGCGGGGAGGATTCCCGCCAGAGGAATGGAAGGGAGGAGCGTGATGAAAGCTATGTTTATGGTCATGGTCGAGCCGTCTCCTGCTATTCTTGTCCGAGGGGAGGGAGGAGCAGGTCCTCTTCCGTTGCCTAAAGAGACGATGGATGGTGACGAGAGTTACGAGGCCAAGGTTGCTGCGGCGATCATGAGTTGGTTGGTCATGGGCTATGATGCTTATGAAAAATTCAAAGAGGTTGTGCGTTTTGCGATGAAATCCACGCGGGAGTCTGGGATTACAGAATGGAGTATCACTAGTGATGATATTGACGAGTGGGTGGTATTAGGCATGAAGCCGACACGGACATAAAGAGGAGCGTGAGGATGAAGTGGAAGAAAAAAGGAAAGTATCGCCGTGCTCAGTCAGGCGAAGTTCTTTTTCGTATTCTTGAGGATGGTGGTCAGTGTTTCTTGAGCTGGCGAGAACCTTCTGGTTCTTGGGGTGGTGGAGAGTCTTTTTCAAGTCGAGCAGAGGCTGAGTTGGTTGCCGAAAGAGTGGCTATTGCTTGTTTGAAGATCGCGATTAAGAATCAGGAGATTCTCAACAAAAGGCGCGAGGCTGCGGAGAGACTTTCTAATATAGATCCAGCTGACAAAGCACTGATGCGACTGTTTGATTTATATAAGACTTCTGATTTGAAGACGCGTGAATCTATGCGTCAGGAGATTCCAGACGTTGTAGAAGCCTTTGACAGTATAATTGCTGAGGAAAAAGGAGGGGTGTGATGTCGAGGAGAATGAAATCAGTTTTGATGAGGATCGGGGGAGTGGTTATTGGATGTGGAATTGGACCGTTATCCCTGTGGCTTGGTTGGCCCGAGTCGATCATCTGGATTCTGATGGCTGTATCGCTGATGTTTTACTGCTTCAGCATGATCATCCTGTTTGGATTGCCGCTGCCGCCAGCGAAGGGATCGATATGCTACATTTGTGGTGCTGAGGCCGAGTATGCGATCCATCACTCTTGGTCGCCTCCCTCGGTCATCAATCCTCCAGAGGCGATTTCGGTCTGCGAGAATCACAGGGATGCGAGCGCGGCCAGGGGCAGGATATGGGCGGATGGAAAATTTCACTATCTAAATAGGAGTTGAATAGCCCAAAACGAACTCCAGTTCGCGATTGGCACTGGTGACTAAGTCTGCGTAATCTAAAAGGAATGTCGAATGTTGAAAACAGGGCTTGACTCGGCGCGTATAATTACCCCATATTGCTCTCCCGTCAATATTCAAAAAATCATCCAAGCTCGAACCAAGGGAACACGGAGAGGGTATTATAGGGGTTAACAAACCCAAAAAAGGCCGTAACAGGGTTGACAAACGCTGAGAGAGGATTTATGATCCTAGCAACCTGGAGATACCGACCGAGATGGTCGGAGGAGGTTCAAGATGGCCAAGGTAAGAATATTTGATAGGCGTGACGAGGACGAGAAGGAGCTTTTCGTCTCTGTCGAATTCGAACAAGTCGACATACTGGAGTCGGGAAACCTCGGTGCCCTTGGGCGCGAGAAGGAGACGGCTCTTCTCACGGCACTGGGGAAGGTCACGGCGCTGGAGGCGGAGCTAGTCTCGGCCAAGCGCGCCCTCCTGCTGCAATTGCAGGTTGTTCGTGCAGAAAACGAATAGGGGAGCGTACGTTGAAACTGAAAAACAACACTGACTTCCCTGATTGGTTCCTGCGGAGGATGATCTCATGGGTCTGCAAGAACGGGCATATCGGGTGGTCGACGAAGAAGATCCGAGGGGGCGTTGAGGTCCGCAATCGCAACAAGCGGTACGCGAGCAGTTCTGGGTGTGCATGGCCGAGGGGCGAGCGGATGGTTTTGTCGATCGGTACGCTCGATGTCTTCCGTCCTTACCTTCTCGATGAGAATGGGAAGCACATCAAGAACGATGACGGCCATGGTTTCAAAGTTGCGGACGAACCAGATCGGGCGGCGCGAATCCGTACGCTGGTGGAGCTGACCGCGCACGAGGTCACGCATCTCGCGCAGTGGGAGAAGACTTCGGATAAGGGCAGGTACTCTGAGAAGGAGGCGGATCGGGTAGCTAGATGGGTGCTGGAGGATTTCAAAAAGGAGGAGGCTGCATTGACGGCGGCTTGGATGGAGCCACCGAAATACGCGACAAAGCCAAAAAAGGAGAAGCCGACGATCAAGGAGAGGAACGCGGCGAAGGCCAGGGCCAACCTAAAGACCTGGGAGCGCAAGCTGAAGCTGGCGAAAACCAAATGGAAGAAATACGAACAACAGGTTCGTCGGTACGAGAAGGAGGGGTATTGATGAAAACCGTATGGATTCCTGGCGAGGCGTATTGCCACGCCCTCGAATGCATTGATCCTGAGAAATCGGATCTGATGGGCGAGGCGATCCAGACTCGGAACTACAAGCGTGGTAGGTCGAGCCACTTGGTGAAGGCCACTACAGAGCTGGCAAAGTGGTTCAGAGGCGAGGCTGAGTTCTGGAGTGGCCACGGGGTAGATCCTGATAGCAAATGGCGCGTGCGACCATGCAGGGTTGCTGCCAAGCGCATCGAGAAGGCGCTGGAGGAGAGATGAAGTTTTATTGTGTGACATATCGAGACGAGTCTGCGCCAGAGGGTATCGGGTTCGACATTTTTCGATCGAAGGCTGCTGCTAAGTCGTGCGCGGCTGAAATTCGCAGGATTTGCAGGAAGCAGGCGAGGGATTTGCAGGCCCAGGTGGAAGGTAAGGAGTTGGATTATTCACCTTCCATAGTCGACGAGGAATATACCGACATCGAGGTTGTGGAGATTCCCGAAGGTCTGACGCCGAAGGAGATGATTTTCTGGGCGCTCAAATGGCAAGTTGTTTGTTGAGGAGGAATATTATGGATGAAACTTTGGTGGAATGGCGCAAACACAAGCGTGAGGCGGTTCATGATTACGATCGGAAGCTGGAGCTGACGAAGGATGGGATCCCGTGTCCGACTACTGCTCAGATCGGTCTCAAGCTGGTGGAAGCAGGGGATGCGATATCAATCTCGTTGCTGGGTGGTATGTCGCACGGCAGCGTGGCATTCACAAAGGACCAGAACAAGGCGTTCGAACGGTGGTTCCCGACGGACGATTCGGAGCCGACTAATGAGTTGGAGCGGGCCGGATCGTTCCGCAATCTGATGCGGCATGTCGAGGCACACGGGGTGCGCTTGATGGGATTCCTTGCAGGCCGTAGACTATTGGAACCTGGTCGTGATCCCGTCCTTACGCTCGCGGAGATGCTGGAGGATTACCTGGAGGAGCCCGTTGTGGATTTGACAGAGGAAGAAGAGACAACATGAGGTGTTTGCGTTGTGGATACTGCTGCAAGCGGTCCTGGGTGGTCATCGTTATTGATCCTGCTCTAGGGCCTATTGATAGCAACCTGAAAGCGATAGATCTCATTCAGGATGGTCCTTGTCCTCACCTTCGAGGAGATAAGCCAGGAGAGCATTCTTGTGCAGTCCATGATGAGCCGTGGTACAAGGAGACACCTTGTTTTAGTCATGGTCAAATCGAACGATCGCTAAATGATGAGTGTCGGATGGGTGCTTACATCCTATCCAGGGAAAGTGAGGAAGAAGATGACAATTAGTTCAGATGGGATATTGTTTTTTGGCATCGAGCTGGGTGACGATTATGACAACGAGTGGCCGTGGGAACAGGTAGGAGATGAGGAAGAGTGGGAGGCTTTTGTCGCGGAGAAGCTGGGGGTGAAGAAGCCCGATGTTCCCTACGAGGGGAACGAGGCAGTTCACAGTGCGTATTGGGATGCCAAGCGTGACATTATCAAGCCGCTGGATTGCGAGATCGGTCTCCATTGCAGCTACGATCATGGGATGCTGTATGTAGCTTTGAAGTCCAAGAATTTGACGGCCAGTCGCGGGTCTCCCCAGGTGGTCACGGAGGATTTCATGAAGATCACGTCCGAGGACATCCAGAAGCTGAAGGAGTTTTGCAAGCTGGCGGAGATCGAGTGGCAGGAGCCGAAGTGGTATTTGACCAGTTTGTACGGGTAGAAATCTAATGAGGCATGAAATTCGAGTCGAGGAATACACGCGAGATGCCGACGGGAAGGTTCTTGTGCAAGTGACCATGTCCGAGTTGGCGGGGGCGGGTATGTTTCGCATTGTGAGCCTGGGTCAAACGGTCGAAGAGGCGATGCTTGAATTGGCTCACCGTTTGCGTTTGGTTGCTGACGATGCGGATGATATCGCGGACAAAATATTCGATCAATACAGGGTGGAGAATGACGAAAAGGCGAACTCCAGTTCGCAGGAAGGAAAAGAAGAAAATGGACCTAACCTTAGATTGCTCAAATGTGACGGTGGAGCCGTGGGGGATGAAGCATGTCCGAGTGACGATGGAGGAGATTGACGAGAATGACATCGATAGCGCGGGCGAGGAATTGCTCGGTGCGATCGACTCCGATAAGATTGTGGCCAAAGTGGATGTGGATGATTTCTGCTCGGAGTACGAGGTTGAGGTGGCGGACTGGCTGAAAAACCATGGGTATACGGTTGAGGAGATTGAATAGCAGTTGAATAACGCGTTGCACTGTGGCAATATGCCCTGGTGATACTCGACGCTGATGTCGGGGAGGAATGAGGAGTAGATGGTACGTTACAAAATTCACACAAGGTCAACACATAGTCGAAGGAGTTACAATAATGAGATGAGGGGTGAGGAGGTGCAATCGCTTCTGACCAAGGTTCATTTCATGATGTCTATTGCGCTCGCGGTGACAGCGGTGTTTGCCTGGGTGTGCATTGGGCGCGACTTGTTCAGCATCGATCCCGAGACACAAAAGATGATGATGAGCGAGTATTGGATCGGCGCGCTGGTCGCTGAGATCGTGGTGGTTCTCATCTTGATATTCGGGATCGACCATTTGCACAACGGGGTGGCGGGGCTGCTGTTTTTCTTTTATGCGGCTCTGAATGGCGTGACAATCGCTCCTGTCGTGGCGGCTTATACGGAGGGGTCGGTGGCTCTTGCCTTTGTGGTAACGGGCGGCACTTTTCTGGCGATGAGCATCTACGGTGCGACGACGAAGAAGGATCTGGATAGCATCGGGGCGTTTTTGTTCATGGGCTTGTGTGGGTTGATCCTGGCGATGCTCATGAATTTTTTGTTTCGTAACGAATTGATGGATTTTCTCATCAGTTGTGCGGCGGTGCTGATATTCACTGGGCTGACAGCCTGGGACACGCAGAAAATAAAAAGTGGCAAGATCCCAGGGGGTCGTGCGGGGAACAAGGTGGTGTTCGGGGCGCTGATGTTGTACCTGGATTTCATCAACCTTTTCTTGCATCTCTTGCGATTGCTTGGCCAGAAAAAGTAGGTAACAATGGAATTCAAGACGAAAGATGCTGAGACTGCGTATAGGGAGATGCTGACAGATGTATCCGAGCGTGCGATACGGATGTATGCGGATGTGAAGCGCATGAATTTGGAACCTCATCTAGCATTCTCATTGAATATGGCGGTTGAGCAATTTCAGTATGCGGGGCTTGCTAAGGCGATCGAAGTTGGGACGAGCGTGGATGCGACATGGGCAGGTTTGAGTGGGAGCATTGCGCTTGCTTCTATGAGAGGGGATTAGCTGATGTCGAGACGCGAGAGGTTGTCGGATAAATATCGGCGTGAGAATGCTGTTGATCCAGCCGAGAATCAGACGGCCATCTACGATTCTTATGGCGAATCGGATGGGACGTATGTGGTTGGCGAATTGGTTGATGTGAGGCTTCCGACGGGTGATTGGGTGCTGGGCGCGATAGTCATGATTGACCGTTTTCTGTCGTCTTCTGGAAGTGAATTGTATGTGAAAATCGTTGTGGTGAAGGGAAATAAAATGTGGGGGGTCGAGGTTAGAAGTCCTCGTGACATTAGGCTCAAGCATCGAATGCGCCCGTTGAAAGCGTGGCTGAAATACTAGGAGAGAGCATGACAAAGGATAACGGTATCATTCCCATTCCTGGCTTGGTCGAAGAAGAGGAAAGGGACAAGAAATTGGATCTGGAGCGTTTGAATACGCTGTTGGACACGACCGCAGGGGCGCTTCAGGAGGCCGCTCCTGCCGATCTCAGCCCCGTTGAGCGGTCATTGCAGCTGGCGCGCGCAAAGAGGCTATCGGGCGAGCTGAAGGGGCATATCGAGGCCCTGTGTGCCGATGTGCCCGAGACGCACATGGTTCGCGTGAGGAATCACGATGGTATCAGTGAGCAGCATGAAGTCACGTTTCCGATCTACGCCAAGGGGGATAAGCCTGGTGAATACAGGAAGATTGATAGTGAGATGACGGAGATTTCTTTCTCCTCGGAAAAAAACCCGCATTTCGTGGATCATCACGAAGTGACCAAGAGGCGTATCAATTTTTTAAATGGTGCTGGCGCCGACTACTGGCTCGGGCGCGGGAAGTACAAGCTGGACGAGGAGACGTTCGTCAGCGAGACGACTCGCATCGCGTGGGAGATCCTACAGCTCGCTGGGGTGGGTGAAGATGAAGCTGGATCGTGATGTCTTGATTGTAAATGCCCAGATCCGCGATCCGAAATTGCTGAAGCATATTCGACGCGGTTGGATTAAGAATGTGAGCATGAGCGATCGAGGTGTCCTGACGTTTTTGCCAAGTTTTCCGTGGTGGTATCGGTGGTGGTTTGGTATGAGACGCTGGTTCCAGGAGGCGATAAGGGGGAAATGAACCGAGCGACGCGTCAGAAGTTGTCGGCGCTTCGGGCGCTGGTTGATCATCCTGGGACGCCAGAACATGAACGTGAAAATGCTGAGGTTCGGATTCGTGAGATCGAGGAGCGGGTAAAGAAGGAGAAGGCTGTTGGTCAGCGCAGGGCGATGCCTACTTCGATGGCGAAGATGGCCGAGCGCATTTCTCGGCAGGGGCTGGCGAGGTTTAAAAATCGGGTACGGGGAACAGATCTCGAATCCATGATGCCCGAGCCAGAGTTTTATGAGGATTGGCCATTTGGATGGACGGGACCGAGGGAGAAGTTGAAAGAGGTTGAGATGGGAGATGGCTTCAGGGGAGAGCGTATTATTGGATGGAAGTGTCCCGATTGTGGGGGGCATGTGACTAGGATTGTTACGGGGAAAAAGTTGATTCAGTTTATGGGGAATCCTCGTGGTTTGAGAGATTATATTGAGCGTATTGTCAGCGCCGAGACCAATCACTTGTGTGTTGATTGTTGGAAGAAATGGGATAAGCAATGAGTGTTCATGCAGCGGAGCAGCGGATGCGTGTGATGCAGGGGCGGATCGTCGATGCCGCCATGGTCTACTCGACTATTCTGGAGGGAAGCAAGCAGGAAGTGCAGAGCTATCTGCGGGAGAACTTACAGACTGAGGATTTGCGTGTCGAGGTGTTCATTCGTGGAAACAATCGGAGAAGTTATGGGCAATGGGTCGAGGTTCGCAACCTGGAGAAGTTTGATGAGGAGAAGTAAAATGCGGAGCCATGTTCCATTGTGGGTGTTGTCGATCGTGTCCGTTGTTATAATTTTGATGTCGGGCTATTCTTTTTTTCTTATTCGTAAACATAAAAATATGCTGTGGAAAGAGATCGAGAATCTGGGCCGTGTGAATTTAGAATTAAACGATGAGAATTCATATCTGTTGGAGCGAGAGCATTTGTACGATTGTGATATTCCTTGTGACGAGTTGAATCGATTGTACGAGGCGGCGGTGCGGGATTCGCGTGCCTGGAAGGAGCAGGCGGCCAATTGTGTCCATGAGACGATCAGGGTGAGGGCCAATTAATGGACGAGAACAAGCTGAAAAAATTGAGGGAGATCGAGTATAGGGTGCCAGGGTGCTGCGGGCTCTGTGTTAGTTTTCGTGGCAACTGGTCGACGGGATGGGGGACTTGCACCCAGCATCGGTACCAGCACAAGAAGCACGCGGGGGACAAGCGTCAGATGAGCGTCTGCATCTACGGGCGTTGTGACGAGTTTTTCGAGGGAGACAAAATGGATCTCGGCAGTTTTGTTGAGTTCCTGGAGGTGCTAGGAGCATGAGGACACTGACTCTGCCGAGTGACGAGTTGCCTGGTCCGACGGCGCCCCCGTTGGTGGTGATACGAGAAGGTGATGTGCTGGTTCGGGACAGGACCGCTATCACGTATGTCATGAAAGTGACGGCCATTGGAGAGAAGGCCGCGTTGGTGAAGCCTCTAGGATGGTTTTTCTTCAGAAGCGAAGAGGGTGACGTGTCGCAGATGCACCGTCCCTACAGCATTTCCAGTGCGAAAGAGCAACGTCTCACGAGCATGGCGCAGTGGCGTCACTGGGCAGACGTGTATCCGGGAAAGGAACAACCGCAATGAGAGCGTTGACACTTTGGCCAGAGTGGATCTGGTGTATTGATCATTTGGGAAAACGTGTGGAGAATAGAACGTGGAAGCCTCCCGAGAAATTTATTGGCCATCGGATCGCGCTGCACGCGGGCGCGCATATAGGTGGGCGAGCAGGACGTGCGGCTACTGCTTCTGGCCTTCGGGCTGTGGGATCGATGGCAGTCCGTGAGGGCTGGAGTTGGATGCTAGGGGATGAGCTGGACTACATGACTTTTGCTCCTGGGGATCCAGGGATGATGCAGTGTAAACTTCAAGAGCAGTGCAATACTCATGTTCCTGATTGTTCGCGTCCTTGGGATATGTATGTGAGCAAGAAGGATCGCGAGCTGTCCTCGTCGTGCAAGCCAGTGGTGAGAAAGGCTATTGTTGGGACGGCGCGGCTGGCGAAGGTGTCAGAAGGGGACTATGTGCCGTGGGGTGTGCCTGGGATGGTTCACTGGCATTTTTCGGATGTTCTGATCTTTGGTAATCCGATCGCGGCCAGTGGGAAGCAGAAATTGTGGAATGTGGACGAGAATCAGGCTTTGAATATCGCTTTGGAACATCAGTTCTTGATTGAGCAGTTCGGAGACTCTATTATTGGTATTTTGGAAAGGGGAAGGTGATGGGGACATATCGAAATTTGAAGAGGAGAAAACTCAATCCCTGGTTCTGCGTCGTGTGTGATCTGATGGCGGGAACAGCAAAGTTGCCGTTAGCGATCGATGATGATCCGCATCCTGACGTTCATCTTTTGGACATAATGATACTGGATTCTACTGAATCTGCGCGTTTGTATGTCCGTGCGCCATCTGCTCGGGCTGCCAAGGCGACGGCGAAGCGTCAGTTGTTGGCCTATATGCAGACGCGGGAAAAGAGAAAAAAGGATGCGGTAGCGGCATGACTGACTACCCTTATATCTGGTATTGGAAGAGCAAATTGCCAGAGCGCAAGGGCCAGAGGTGTCGCGTGCTTGTTCGTGGCAAGATGAACAGTATTGCTGTTGAGTTTGAGAGTGATGGATATCGGGTTGTGACAAGTCGGTATGCGGTGAGGAAGGCGAAGAAATAATGGGAAAGTTCAATGTAATTTTGTCGGATTGTCCCTGGCAGTACGATGACAAAGCTGGGAAGCGTGGGGCCGATAAACATTACGCTACATTGAGTATGAAGGAATTGATGTTTCTTCGTGTGGGCGATTTGGCGGCCGAGAATTGTGCTCATTTCATGTGGGTGACGGGGCCATTTATGTTGGAGGGTATCCGTCTTCTCAGGGCCTGGGGTTTTCGGTATCGCAATATTGCATTCACTTGGATCAAGACGAATCGAAAATCGGGGACATTGTTTACTGGCATGGGCCACTATACGCGATCGAATCCTGAATTTGTTTTGCTAGGGATAAAGGGCAAGATGGAGCGGAAATCCGCGAGTGTTCATTCCGTGATTATGGCGCCGATGATTTCGCATTCGGCGAAGCCTCCCGAGATCCGCGACAGGATTGTTGAGTTGTTTGGCGATGTGCCTCGTTTGGAGATGTTTGCCAGGGCTCCATGGGAGGGATGGGAGCAGACGGGGTTGGAACTAGACAATCTGGACGTGCGAGAATATATTGAGAAGGTGGCTCCTGCGCGAAAGGGCCTATCGGTATTTGGAAAGCGAACTTGAGTTCGCAAGGAGGATATGATGACGGGCAGAAATCTGGTGTTATATGTGTGGGTGTTTTTGACCTCGTGTTGGACCACTCTTGCTGTTCAGGGTTGTCATGATAGATGCGAGCCCGAGGCGATGCGGTGCAACGGTGATCGGGTCGAGATTTGCAATACTGAAGAGGATTGGGAAGTGGCATCGAAGGGCAAGTGTGACGAGATCGAAGATTTTGGTCTGGGCCTCGAATGGACATGCTGTGTCGATCCCAGTGATGGGTTGCCATCGTGTTTGCCGAAGGACGAATGTGATAATCCTGAAGATGGGTTTGATATGGATGCGAGCGTCGGGGATGGTGGTGTTTGATGTCGTGGGCTAGTGAGGTCAGGGTTGATGTGGAGCGAGCGGGGACGAAAGGCAACCTTATCCTGAAGAAGCCTGGCAAGAAGTATCACATGAAGTGCGTGGGTTGTCGAAAGACATCGACATTTCGTGTGGGGAAGGTTCGTCCGAAGGCGTGTCCGAAATGTGGAAAGAAAGGGAGGTAGCTGATGCGAGTAACAGGAAAAGAAGTCAGAGATTTCTGGAAGTACATGTCCAAGAAGTACAATTTCGACATTGTGACGAAGGGCGATGCCGAGGAGATGAGAATCATTGGCTGGGCGCTCGATCTGATGGACATTCAGAGCCAGAAAGAGTTCATGAAGAAGTACACGACGACCGTCGTCCTTGGCGAATGGCGCTGTGTATACGTTCCGTTCGAGATTGGCAAGGGGTCACAGGCTCAACTGATCGCGCAGATTGAAATCTGCGTCCATGAATGTCAGCATGTTGTACAGGCCGATCGTGAGAGAGCGCAGCCCATAAAGTATCTCACAAGTGACGCGAGCCGTGCGTACTACGAGGCGGATGCGTATGGGGCGAGCATGGAGATGCACTACTTCTTGACTGGCAAGCTTCTGAGTCCGAGATCTCTGGCCAACGATCTCAAGGCGTATACCATCGGTGCTGGCGACCGGCGCATTGCCGAGAAGCATCTTGTGGTTACGGCAAAGGTTGTAAAAAGGGGTGGCGTGATGACGGGCGTTTCGAAGGTGTCGATTGCCTGGTGGAAGCGGAGAAAGAAAAATACTGTGAAATTCAGAAAGATCTCTCCAATACGCATCTCTCCAATGTAAGTGCCCGAAATCTTGGGCCTATTCCTGCCTGGAATGAAATCGAAAAAAGTCGGGTCAGGGGGTTGACAAACGCCTCTGGAGTGGGCAACTATGTGAGTGCGAGGCAGGCAAACCAAGATGGTCAGGAAGATCCTGGCAGGAGGTTGAAGAATGAAGAACGCAACAACAATCGCAATAACAAAGGTCGTGTCGGGACGCAGCAAGGCTGCCAAGGAAGCGCGCAAGGCGCTGGAGCCTGGCGAGTATGACATTGACACCACGGTCCACATCACGGGCACCCTGAAGGTCGGCGAGGATCACACGATCGCACCGACGGCCTCCTTGCTCAATCAGGAATTTTTGGCCCTGGTCCTCCACCACGCGGGCATCACGCGCGACGCGGCAGCGAACGTCATCAAGAAGGTTGCGGACGATTACCTGGTCAACTGGACGGGCAGCGACGAGGACAAGGCGAGCGCCAAGGAAGAGCGCAAGGCGCTGGTTGCGGCTTTTGATCCCGAAGGCAAGATCGAAGGCATCTTTGCCGAGTTCAAGGACACGCTGCCGCAGATCCCGAGCAAGGGCAAAGTGACATGGAAGGGCAACGCCGAGGAGGTCGCCGCCGACGCTCCTGCGGAGATCGAGATTGGCGACCTTGCCGAGGCCGCTGAAAAAGAAACCGCCTAATTACATCCAACCCCATCCAGGAGGGTAACGGTTTGGCCGACCCTCCTCGGCCAGTAGAGAAGGGATCGATCTGATGGTCGGTCCCTTTGTCCTTGTGTGCTCCAGGATGGTCTGCTAGGATCAACTTGAGAAAATGCGTGAGCTAATAGAACAGAGGAGGGCGCAGATGAAGACTCTCCCCGCGATGGATTCGGACTTCGAGAGTTCGAATGTTCATTCAATAGGCTATGATGAGCCAACAATGACTCTATTTGTTCGGTTCTGGCAGTTGAGCAAAAGCAAACGTTCTCAGATCCCTGGTCCAGTCTACAAATATTTCAATGTGGAGAAGAAGGTCTATTTGCAGATGTACTATGCTGCCAGCAAAGGGAAATTTGTGTGGGAGCGTCTGCGGAATAGATATCGGTATGCCATGATGGGCCGTCGCGGATGGCGTGGTCCGATGACGAAAGTAAACCGTCCGAATGCCAAGAATCCTGCTCGTCAGGAGAGGAGAATGGCTCCTCCCAAGAAGCGCAGATCGGGTTCCAAGAGACCAGCTGCCGCCAGGTAGTTCGGACTCTAACAGTTGACAAACTCTCTTTATGCCTTAATCATTGTCATAAGAGGATTATCCAGCGAGGATAATCAAGGAGGTGGCAATGAGATGGTTTTTGATTGCATCTATTTTGGTATTGGGATGTGGCGGTGAATATCCTTTATTGGAGGAGGAGGACGCAGGGGGTGTACAATGGGGAGGACAGAGTATGGGGGATGGAGGGGGAGATAGTGACACAGAAAGTGGAGAAGAGAATACCGAGGATGATGCGGGCGCTGACGTAAAAGATGGAGGATTAGATGATGACACTGATGCTGACGTTGATACCGATGCTGATAGCGGCGCTGATACTGATGTTGATATTGACGCTGATATTGATGCAGATGGAGACGCAGACACGGATGCAGACGGTGATAGTGATGGGGATAGCGATAGTGATACTGACTCTGATGCTGATAATGATACAGATGTGGATGTAGACACCGACACTGATACCGACACCGACTCAGACGCCGACTCGGATACTGATACCGACACCGACACCGATATTGATAGCGACACTGACAGCGACACTGACACTGATACGGATGCGGACGGGGATGTGCCATGCGAGTATTTCTGCGGACCGAGTCAGGTTTGGTGTTTGGGAACTGGAAACATTGAACATCCTGAGCAGACTTGTCCTGGCACGGACTTTTGTTGCGACATTTCTGGGGGAGGTGACGCCGACTCTGATACCGATACGGACACGGATACGGACGCTGATAGTGATACTGATGCGGATGCCGACCCGAGGGCGTGTGACGGTGGACGGAAGTTGGAATCTGGAGGCACAGAGTATTGTTGGCAGCAGTATCCAGCTTCAGCGAGGCCACTAGCTAACGCCATGACGTACTGCGACAATATTGGGCTGGGTGGTCACACGGACTGGGATCTTCCAAACTCTGTAGAGGCGCAGATGTTGTTTGACAATTGCGTCAACACAGCCCCTGGGATCTACGACTGCGATTCTTGCGCTGACAGCTACAATTGTTCGGAGATGTTTCCAGGTGACACGGAAACCTACTGGCTGGCGGGTCCTGTTGTGAAATTCTTCACTGGCGTGATTACTTACTCGGGAGGCAGCTCCAGCGAGTACAAGGTGAGATGTGTCCGCGAGATTTAACGAGCTTGAGTTCGCGCTCTATGTGCGGTAGGGTTTTTTATCGGAGGGAGCTATGGATCTTTATTTAGTGAGCAAGGCGTCGCAGGACGAGACACGAACGGGTGTGGTAGAGGTTGCCGAGATGACGGTGTTTGGCGTTTTCACGAGTTCGTCGCGCGCGGCTGATATTGCAGCGAAGCATGATGCGACAGTGACGGAGTTCGATGCGGACAAAGAGGTTTCGCAAACGGTGCAGCGTTGGTTGAATCCTGGCTATGTCTCGGGTTGATAAATTTTTTTTAATATGGTAAGTCCGTCTAAAAGATATCGCCGATAGATGGCGGGGGATGGACGATGAAAGAAAATATTTCTGAGGTAATTACTTTGTGGGCAGAGCATGCGGCGCAACCTTTCCAGGGGATGGCAAAAGAGAAAATTGAAAAGCATTTATCCATTGCGATCGGTACTGCGATCCGAAATGGTGTAGTCGCATTTGAGGGGCTTGCCGATGTGGTGTTCGCGTACAAGTGGAGCAACAAAAATCGGATTACTGTCGAGTTGGATCCGTCGAAGTTTACTGGGGACATGCTCATTATCAGGAGTAAAGAGTGGGTGGAATAGGGATGCTGGAAGCCTTCGAGCTGGCAGAGGCCGTCGGCGATAAGGCATTGACGATTGATGAGTTATTGTTTGTGGCAGATGCGCGAAAGCGGAAGGGATGCCGCACTTTGAAATCTGCGTTATCCGCCGATGAACGTCGGCGAGTGATGAATCTTGGGTTGAAATGCAAAGCGTGGAAGGAAGAAAACCGATGAAGAAAAAAGCCGAGAAAAAGAGTGCAAAGAAGAGTGTTGCGAAGAAAAATGTTGTGGAAAAATCTGTGTTTCGTCCATTGCATGACAACGTAGTCATCGAGAAGGACACGGCCAATACTGAGGACAAGGTAACAAAGGGCGGTCTTTTCATTCCTGGCTCGGCTACTCAGCCGCCGAATACTGCGAAAGTGATCGCTGTTGGTCCTGCGGTAGAGGGCCTCAAGGCTAACGATGTCATTGTTGTTGGTACTTTCTCGGGGACGAAGGTAGTGGTCAATGACGAGGAATATGTGGTTATCAAATTTGATGATGTCCTGGGCTTGTACGAATAGTGCAACGACCCTGTTGACAAACGCCGCAGCAGCCTTTAACATGTTGGTAGATACTGGACGCGATGCCAGGAGGCGGATATGAGGTTAAAACACGAGAGCAAGTTGGTTCTTCCGTGGGAGGAGAAGCGCAAGCGGGTACCGACACCGATCAAGGCGGTTTGGTTCCTGCTTTTGACCATGGCATTTGTTGGGATCTTTTTGAATCAATGTACAGTCCCAGAGGCGAAGGCGCATCCAGATGTGTCTGGAGAGCGTGAGGTGATTCAGCTGCGTCGGAGGGAGATCAAGGCGCTGGAATCAATAGCTTTGTCGTTGAAGGCTATAGCGAGATCGCAAGGGGGACGATAGTGGGTGCGAATACGAAGTATGGTTTTTGTCGAGGATGCAAGAAGTGGGTTCCCCGTGATGAGATGCTCTCGATAAATGTGAGTGTGTACGATGCCCAAAATAACGAGCGTCGAATTCCTTTGCGGTTCTGTCCATCTTGTCACAAGAAAAAGATAGAGGAGACAGAGGAGCTGAGGTGGGACAATGTTCTGAAGATTGAGGTAGAGATCAAAACCAACAAGGATCTGGCGGCTCAGTCGGACCTTGAATTCGATCCAAATATTGATGTGAGTGAAATTGCTGCGGCGTGGAGCAGGGATGCTGCTAGGCAAATTGTCAGACCAGTACCGAAGGCAATTCCTGCGGAGTCTGCGAGGGTGGAAAGGCCCGAAAAGAAGAAGGAAGGAAAACCAAAGCGGCGAAAGTTGGACCCGAAGGATGATTCCGAGGCGGCCATGCGTCGGCGAGGAAAAAGGGTGGATATAAACTACTAGTTTTATTTCCCAATTGATACGTCGCGGGATGCGGCGAGGGAGGATTCATGGAAAGGTTGGAAGTGTTCAAAGAGGAGATCTTGTCGATGAATGCCCGTAAGCGGAGACTTCAAGATGAGATCGATAAAATTGACGGTCGTATCCAGGTTCTCAGGGAGATCATCAATGATGGCTCGACAACGGAGCGGTCGCGGGTGAGGGCTGGGTTGTTTCCTCGGGGTGAGCTTCCTACGCACTTGCTGGCTGTTGTGGAGGAGTCGGATCGGCCCCTTGATTCAAAAGAAGTCGCGAAGATCTTAAAGATGCGCCATTCGTGTCTGAAGGATGTTCCCCTGAAAAACATTGAGCAGGCTGCGTCGTCGGGCCTGTCGGATTTGTGCAAGAGGCACCGTCGTTTGAAGGCAGAAAAGGGGCCTGGTCGTCTGCTTCGTTACTCGGCGGCGCTTCCTCCTCTTGACGGCACTCTTGTTGTGTCTCACGATCACATTGGGATGATCCCCCCAATGCCTCACGATGAGAAAGCCCCACAGACCGACGAGGATGGCTTTGTGGACCCCGACTCGGTCCTTGGCGCCCCTGATGAGGGGCAGCATGAGTAAGCCCAAAATACTGGTCACAGGGGGGCCTGTCGCGGCCAATCTGGATGCGGTGAAGCTCATCACGAATCGCTTCAAGGGTGGGCGCATGATGGGCTTGGCGCATAGTCTTGGCAATCGGGGAGCCAATGTTACGTATCTCGCCAGCGAGCTTCCGAAATATGACGGTCCACTTAGTAGCAATGTGGAGTGGATAAAGCATAGTGGGTTCGATCACTACATGAATATTGTGCAGGTCCATGCGCGCGATTATAACGTGATCGTCCTTGGGGCAGCGGTGGCGAATCTGATCCCCGATAAGCGGTGGCAGGAGCTGATGCTCAAAGATGGCAAGTTTCCCTCGCACAATTATGAGGAGGACGATCCTGTGCCGATTCTTTTTCGGATCGCGCCGAGGATTATCAATCGTGTGCGCGAGGTGGCTCCTTACGCGAAGCTGGTCGGTTTCAAGCTTCTCAGCGGGGTTGCTCATGACGAGCTTATTCGTGCGGCGCAGCTGACCCAGAGGGAGGCGAGGGCGCATCTTGTGGTTGCCAATGACGCGAAGAATCTTAATGAGAAATTCGGAGTGACGCCAGAGGGCGGAGAGTTTTGCATTGAGAATCTTGCCGAAACCATTTACGACATGGCGAAAGATAAGCATTATACGTCTGTACCTGCCAGCTTGGATCTTGGGTCTTTTTACGATGAGGGGCTTGAGCATGAGGAGCCTGTGGTTGATGCTTTGAATCGTCTGAAGGATGTTGCAGAGGGATATGAGCCAGAGCTGCTCATGGGAAAGCAGTCCAATGGAATGATATTTGGCTGCGTTGCTGTTCGCGTGATGGATGGCACAGGGCGCTTTGTGATCTCTGCCCGAGGCAAAAAGAACATCAAAGAGGCGACGGTTGTTTGTCGGGTGGATCACGAGAAGCGAAGATTGGTAGTGGGGGGTGGCACGGCCAAAGCGTCGTTGAATGCTCCGTTGATTGATCAAATCTTCAAGAAGGTTCCCGATGCGAATGTAGTGGTTCACTGGCACGATCATGGATCTGATTCAGCTGCCTTTTCATACAGCTTGCCATATGCACAGCCAGGAACGGTACGAGATTCGCTTCGGGATTTCCCAGTGGAATGGGGGGATGATGGGCGCATTTGGTTCGCGATTGCTGGGCATGGTGAGTTTAGGGTGATGAAATGATAAATGATTTCATAAACATGGATGCTCCTGACTACGAGCGGTTGTACGCCAGATTTCTGAAACGCCCCATTGATGATCTGCTTTTGGCTGTTGGGCCGATCGAGGGCAAGCGAGTGCTTGACCTGTGCGCGGGAGGGTTGCGCGCGAGCGTGCGCGCGAAGGAGCTGGGTGCCGCATATGTTTGTGCTGTTGACATCTCGTCATCAATGTTGTGGTCGCCTAGCATAGAGAACCGATGGAAGGCTGAGAGCCTCCCCGATGTGCGTGTGGTTGCGGACATTTCGAAGTGGGGACGGACGGAGTCTTTCTCTCCATATTTGAGCAATACTTTATTTTTTGATTTGGTTGTTTGCCAGCAGGGGGTGAATTATTGGTGGGGCAAATATGCCGTGGCGAATATTGCGGCATCTATGAAGGAAGACGGGTGTTTTGTTTTCAATACGTTTGTCCAGCGTCCTGACGAGGTCCCCAAGAGGAGAGAGTATGAGATTGATGGGCGATCCTATACTGAAGTGAGCTGGCTCGTTGGCGACATCGTTGTGCATGTCCAAACGTGTGAAGGCGAGTCGCACTCCTCAACCTTTCGCTGGATTCCTCATGGTGAGTTCGTGGATGTTTTGAAGATGCATTTTTCGGATATTGAGACTCTCTATGATGATAGGTGCCGCTCCATAATTTATGTTTGTCGGAAGGGGTTGACTAACGCAGGCGACTAGGTAATATGGTGGCGTTGCGAAGATACTCGCTAAGATGGCGAGGAGGAGGATTTGATGGGTAGGCCAGTCCAGGAAGTGGAAAAAATTGACACATTGATGCATGAGGACTCAAGAGAGACGCACCCAGCGTTTGGTCAGATCCTCGTTTCCAAGCGTCAGCATGGCGGGAATTGCAGGCTCTACGGCACCCCGCTCGATTTTCATCCGACTACAGTGTGCATCACCGTCAAGCGATCCGAGCGTATTCACGGGCTCTCCTATGACCGATACCATGGAAGACTCAGGGATCAGCTGATCGAGGTCGAGATGTCGGCGGCGCAGTTCACTGAGATGCTAATGGGGATGAACGAGGGGGACGGTATCCCCTGCACGATTCGTTCGACGGAAACCGAGCCGATGGTTCCTGGGATTCCTGATCATGACATGAACGAGGTCGAGCGGATCGAGGAGCAGTTCACGGCCGAAGTTGGGGAACTGAGCGCCAAAGTTGATGAGATGGAGAATCGTGCCAGGGATATCCTTTCGCAGCCTCGACTCAAGAAGGCGGATCGCCAGGAGTTGCTTGGGATCATTGGCCGCATTACGCAGTTTTACGGCAGCCACTCTCCGTTCGTGATGAAGCAATTCCGTGAGGCGGTGCAGAAGGGTGTCAATGTGGCGAAGCGTGAGCTGGACGCCTTCATTGGCGTAGTGGCGGCAGAGACGGGACTGGAGGCTCTTCGGAAGCTTTCGGTGCCTGATCAGATACGAAAGTTGACAGGAAAAACGGTGGACGAGGAGGAGTAGATGCAGCTGAAGTGTCCACGATGTCGGAAGCGTATTTTGAGTTGGAAGATGATAGGTGGAATGCGTCTTCTTCATAGCTATAAGAATGGGAAGCTTTTCTATCAGGTTACGTGTTCCAAATGTGGCAGTTGGAAGATGAGTCAAAAGACCGAACAAAAGCTCCGAGCGAGAGCCGAGAGCATAGAACAACGCTGCAAATGCTGTGGTGTTAAGAAAGGAAAAAGAAGATGAAGAGTGTACATCTGTTACTGATCGACCCTCAGTTTGACTTCTGTGACCCTGCGGGATCCCTCTGCGTTCCTGGTGCGGATCAGGACATGGATCGAGTGGCCGAGATGATCAGGCGGGTCGGCGGCAAGTTGGCGGATATCCATGTCACATTGGATCAGCATCATCTTCTGGATGTCGCCCATCCGCTGATGTGGCGCGACAAGGATGGCAACCCGCCACCTCCCTTCACGATCATCACAGCGAAGGACATCGAGGAAGGAAACTGGACGCCAGTTCGTCCTTCTTTCACGCGCAAGATGATCGAGTATGCCAAGGGGTTGGAGTTTAGTGGACGCTATCCTCTTTGTATCTGGCCTCCGCACTGCTTGATCGGGACTCTTGGCGCGACGATGGTGGATTCGATTCGTGTGGCTCTTGATGCATGGGTCAACGACAGCCCAGCGATCGTGGACTTCGTGTCCAAGGGATCCAACATCTGGACCGAGCACTACTCGGGCGTGAAGGCCGAGGTTCCCGATCCTGGCGATCCGAGCACTCAGCTCAATACGCGGCTGATTCAGACGCTGGAGGAGGCCGACGAGATCCTGATTGCGGGAGAGGCGGGATCGCACTGCCTGGCGAACACGGTGCGGGATATCGCAGATGGTTTTTCCGACGACAGTCTCATTGCCAAGTTTGTGCTGATCACGGACGGCACGAGCCCCGTTCCTGGGTTCGAGAATTTGCAGGGCGATTTCATCACCGAGATGACGGGGCGTGGCATGAGGACGATCACGGCAGACGAGGTGTTGAGATAAGCGGTTGAAAACCAAGGACGGTTCCCGAGGGAGCCTTGTGAAAGGATGAAAGATGCCAAAGTTGAATGATGACAGTTTGATGGAGGAGCGGACGCTCCCCAATGCTTCCTTCGGGTACAGCGCGACTCGAATCGAGGAGCTAGGCGCAACAGAATACACGACGGTCGACCTGATCGTGGATGTGAGCGGCAGCGTGGATGCTTACGCGAAAGACATGGAGAAGGCGATCCAGGAGATCGTCAATGCCTGCAAACTCTCGCCACGGGCTGACAACCTGATGATCCGTTTCGTGACTTTCAACCAGCGGATGGCCGAAATTCACGGCTACAAGTTGCTGGAGAATTGCAACCTTTCCGACTACGACAATGTTCTCTCTTGCTACGGCGGGACGGCCCTGTTTGACGCGGCAGAGAACGCGGTTCTGTCGGCGGTCGACTATGCTAAGAGCCTCACCGACAACGACTTCGCGGTGAACAGCATCGTGTTTTTCCTCACGGACGGGGACGACAATAGCTCGGCGGTGAGCGCGAACGCGGTGAAGATGGCCCTGGAAGAGGCGACTCGATCTGAGGCGACAGAGAGCATGGTGTCGATTCTGATCGGTGTCGGCGTGGGAGGATATGCTGACATAAGCAAGTTCCTGAAGAAGTTCGAGCAGGATGCGGAGCTGACTCAGTACGTCGAGACCAAGGATGCGAACGCGAAGACGCTGGCCAAGCTTGCCGAGTTTGTGAGCAAGTCAATCAGCGCGCAAAGTCAAGCGCTTGGAACAGGTGGGCCGTCGCAGCCCACTTCGTTGAGCATCTGATGGCCAAGAAAAAATACCAGCCTGAATTCACCGATCTGACCGCGATCACGCGAAACGCGGATCGGCAGAGGACTGTAGTGATCCTGGAGGACCCACACCGAGACAACCGCATGAAGTGGCTGGAATTCGGAGAGTGTCGGTTGCGTCGGATCGAGGGGCGTGAGCATGCCGAGTACGAGCTGCACGCGTTTCTGATGCGGGGGGTGACCGATGGCGAGCACGACTCCGCGTGCGCTGTAAACCTGCCCCTGATCGGGGTGGAGTTCAGGGGGATCGAATACCAGCAGGCGACAATCACGGCGTTTGTGTCCCTGGAGGGTGGCGAGCCATATCCCAACTTCCGAGTGCCGAGGCCAGGGTACAATCCGATGGAGCAAGAGGATGCGGCGCCGTGCGACAGCAAGCACTGCAAGGACGATCCGCACATCATCGTGTCCGATAGGTTCTATATGCCAGATTTCGATCCCGAGTTGTACGCGGCGGTTGCTGGGAGGCGCGTGAGGATCTCGATTGGTCCGAATCCGAATGAGAAGGAGGATGAGGTGCGGCGATTGACCAGGGAGATGATTTTCTTCAGGCATCTCGCAGGGGATATGGCGCTTGAAATCAGGGGGCTGAGAAGCACCGAGCCTGACCCAGGCGTAGTCATCAAGCAGTACATACAGAGGGCTGCGGAGAGGGGTATTTTTCTCAACGGGAGAGATGAAGATGCAGACTAATTTGGTACAGATTGCTCGCTGCGAGGCTTTCGACATCGTTCCCACCGAGGATGATGCGGAGGATGTGCGGTGCTCGAACATGGGGGTGAGGATCTTGGAGACCAACGAGTTCGGGCATCTACGACTGCGGTACGTTTGCAGGGATCACGGCTACGAGACGGGATTGGAGTACACCGATGCAAGCTGATCACGCATTTACAATTGGGCATTCGCACAAGGTTTGTGAGGACTACGCGAGATCTGGTGTGACTCCTCCTTATTCGGGATGTTCGACTGCGTATGCTTTCGTGTCCGACGGATGTTCCGGTAGCAAGGACACGGATGTTGGCGCAAGAATTCTGGTTTCTGGAGTCGAGCAGAGTCTATTTGCAGGTCGACGGGTCAAGGCGACGGATGACATTTGTGCGATTATCTATTCCTGTGTTCCCGTGCAGCGGTTGTTGGGTCTTGATGAGGCGTGTCTGGATGCGACGCTTCTTGGGGTCTATGTTGACACCCGTATCAATGTCTTTGGGATGGGTGACGGTGTGATCGCGTTCAAGATGCATTCTGGTGATCTGGTGGCGTTCGACATTCTTTCGCCATCTGGGTTCCCACTTTATCCGTCCTACTTCTTGAACCGCTCTCGTCTGATCGGCGTCCAGGAAGAGATGCGGCAGGATCCAGAGCGCGGGTGGCGCGTGGACTATATCCGCGAGAAGGGGGACACGATCGAACGCGAAGAGCGGTGCTTTTGGAGTAGGGGTCTGGATCTGTTTGTGCAGAGCTACTCGCGGGGCGACGAGGATCCAAGCTGCGTGGACGATGACGATTTTATCGAGACAGTGGCGGTGTTTTCTGACGGGGTAGGCAGTTTTGTCGATGAGAACCGCCAGAGCGTGTCCCAGCTGGATGTGGTCCGCGAGCTGATGGCCTTCAAAGGCTACAAGGGGGAGTTTGTGAAGCGGCGACTCCAGGGCTTCCTGCGCGCGTGTGCGAAGCGCGGGTGGAAGCATGATGATGATCTCTCGATGGGCGCGGTTTACTTGGGTTGACAAACGCGCAGGAGTGCTTAGAGTGTGTGCTGATGGCCGTCGAGATGACGGCAGGAGGAGACTAAATGGCCACTGTTGACGATCCAATCATCACGAGTCTTTTAGACAACGATCTCTACAAATTCTCAATGCAGAATGCTGTGTTTCGGTTGTTCCCAGATGCTTGCGTGGAGTACAGCTTCATTGATCGGGGTCAGACGAAATGGAGTCCAATGGGAGAGAGCCTGAAGGATCAGATTCAGGCATATTGCGAACTCCAGTTCGCCGAGGCCGAGATTGATTTTCTCCGACGGAAGTGCCCTTATCTCTCGAAGCATTACCTGGAGTGGCTCCAGGGATATCGGCCCGATCCCGACGAGGTTTCCCTCAAATGGGACGGTAGCCTTCGGAATCTGACTGTCCGTGGGCCATGGTATCGGACGATCCTCTGGGAGGTGCCTTTGATGGCTATGATCTCGGAGCAGTATTATCGTTCGGATCCTCAGATGGATGGCAAGATCCTGGACCGCAGCCGAGACATCGAGAAAGCTCGTCGCATGGGGCGGATTGCTCCGTACTCAGACTTTGGGACGCGGCGCAGGTTTTCGAGGGAGAATCACGAGCGTATTGTGCAGATCCACAAAAAGCACGGGGGCAGAAGATTTCAGGGGACCAGCAACGTCTGGATGGCGATGAAATATGACCTGGATCCCAGGGGGACGATGGCCCACGAATGGATCATGTTTCATGCGGCGGCCTACGGCTATCGGAGCGCGAATGAGATGGCTCTGCGAAATTGGTACGATGTCTACAAAGGGGAGCTGGGGATTGCCCTGACCGACACGTACACGTCGCTGCGGTTTTTCCGTGATATGGATGTTGACCTGGCGCAGATCTACGACGGCTTGAGGCACGATAGCGGTGATCCGATCGCGTTTGCATACGAGGCGGCTGATTTTTATATCGAGAACGGGATCCAGCCGAGTTCTAAGAAAATAGTATTTTCGGATGGGCTGACGGTTGATCGAGCTGAGGAGATTTACGAGGCTTGCAAGGGGGTGACGAAACCCTCTTTTGGAATTGGAACTCATTTCACGAATGACCTTGGGGTGCCCGCGTTAAATATGGTCATCAAAATGACGAAGGCTTCCTTGGAGGGGGAGGACTATTTCATCCCGACGGTGAAATTGTCGGATGTTTCGGGCAAGCACACGGGATCCAAGGAGTCGGTGTATTCGTGCAAAATACAGCTGGGATTGGCTGAGACAGGAGTTTGATGTGAGGGAAGAAATTGACAAAGTAGTAAAGTGGATCGGTGACTTTGTGGTTCAGGCTAAAGCTGACGGGGTTGTAGTTGGTCTGAGCGGTGGGGTGGATTCGGCGGTTGTGTGTGCTCTTGCGGTTGAGGCTCTAGGTGCTGAAAATGTGATTTGTCTTGCGATTCCGATCGAATCAGATCCCAGGGACATACTGGATGCCGAGCGTGTTTCCCAGCATCTTGGGATTGGAACGGTGTCGGTCTGCGATCTTGGCGCGGCATTCCAGGTGATGGCGATGACTCTTGACATGCGGTGCGGTTCGCGACGTGGGGACGGTATTGGACCAGACACTGTGCGGACTTCCCGTTCGCTTTGCCTCGCAAATATGAAGGCTCGACTTCGGATGACGACTCTCTACAATGAGGCGGCGATGTGCAACTATCTCGTGATCGGCACTGGCAACAAGAGTGAGTTGATGCTTGGCTACGTCACGAAATGGGGGGACAATGCTTGCGACTTTGAGCCTCTCGGTGAGTTTTACAAGACCGAGGTGGACGAGATGGCTCGCGAGCTGGGATTACCAGAAGACATTTGCACGCGGGAGCCGAGTCCTGGCTTGGAGCTTGGGGTTACCGATCGAGTAGAGCTTGGTGGCGGTTATGATGAGATTGACCCGATTCTTAAATTTATCGCGGGAGGGGGGCGTTGGGAGTCGTTCGTTGATTGTAACGATGGGATTGGCTTTACGAAGGAGGACCAAGCGGATTACGAGCGGGTCCTGACTATGTACAGAAGGGCTGCGCACAAGAAGAAAATGCCGCCTATGTTCCAGAGGGGGTAGAATGAAGATCCAATTTGATATGGGAGAGGTTTTGTCTCTGTTACTCGAATACATTTTAATAGTGGACAATGAGAGATTCAGGAAATTTCTTCGTCTGAAGCTCAAGGAAAATGAATACCCAGAGACGGCAGCGCTGATCCTTGGGGCTGTCGAAGCAGCGGAATATAGAGATAAGGGGTTGTCGGGATGAAGCTGAAAATTGTAGGAGGGGGGCAAGTCAACCTGTCGAAGCGTGATTTTGTCGGCTCGGGCGGTGAGGGCAGCGTGTATGTACGGGGTGATACTGCTTACAAGATTTACGCGAAGTCTGATCGCGTGATCCCCGAGGGGAAGCTTCGTGATTTGTCTGGCATCAAGAACCCGAACGTGATTCGTCCGTTGAATATGTTGATGTCGCTCAAGAATAAGCCAGTCGGTTATACGATGAAATTCGTTCAGGGTGGTGTGCCGATTTGCCAGATGTTTACGAAGGCGTACAAAAAGCGCAATGGAATCGATCCTCAGATGGTTCTTGGGATTGTCCAGGATATGCAGGAGGGTCTTCGGAGTATTCATGCGGCGGATGTTCTTGTGGTGGATCTCAATGAGATGAATCTGCTTGTGAAATCTTCGGATGTTTTCTGGATCGATGTGGACAGCTACGAGACACGGAACTATCCAGCGACGGCGATCATGGATAGCATCAGAGACTGGCATGCCAATGGAAAGTGGTCTCGCGAGACGGACTGGTTTTCATGGGGGATTGTGAGTTTCCAGATGTTCATGGGGATTCATCCCTACAAGGGCAAACATCAGTCTGTGAAAAAGATGCCAGATCGGATGAAGCAGAATCTCTCGGTTTTTAATCAGGAGGTCAAGGTTCCGAAGATGGTCCCGAGCTTTGATACGATTCCTGAGGCATATCGCCGCTGGTATCATGCGGTTTTTGAGGAGGGGCGTCGGGTGCCTCCTCCGAAGGATTTGGCTGCGGTGGTTGTGCTTGCGACGCCTCGTCAGATTTCGAGTACCGACAAGATTAAAATCTCGGAAATAAATTCGTTTGACATGGATGTCCTGCGGTACGCGAGATTAGGGGGGCTTGATCTTGTGGCGATGGATGGTGGCATTGTTTGCCTCACGAATGGGCGCGGAACGCCGATCACCCTGCGGGGAGATGGTCATTTTGGGCACACGGAGGCCAAGGCGCCCTTGTACGGCCGCTGGAAAGGTGGCGAGGCAATCCTGGTCGATCCACGAACAGGCGGCGCTGTGGGCCATCCTGTGCCCTGTCAGTCGATGATGGCGTATGAAGGACATTTTTATGTTCATCAAGGTGATAACATAATCGAAATGACAGCTAAGGAGGTGGGAGGTGCGACCATGCTTTTCCCACACCCAGTGGCGAATGTGATGCCGAAGGCGACCCAGTTGTTTGACGGTGTGGCGATCCAGAACATGCTGGGGACCTGGTACGCTTCGGTGTTTCCTGCTTCGAAGCGCAGCTACCAGGTTCGTCTGGCTGATTTGGACGGCTACAGGGTGGTGGACGCCAAGCATGATCGTGGTGTGTTGATTGTGATCGGGACGAAGAATGGCCAGTACGACAAGTTCGTCTACCGCTTCGAGCGGGATTACACTCGGACGATCCTTTTCTGGAAGGACGAAGATGTGGTCTATTCGGGGGTCAATTTTGTGACTTTGGACAAGGGGGTGTGCGCGCATATTGATGAGGCTGAGGATCTTGTTTTGTTTGGCTCTTCGCCATCGGCGGATGGAGTAAAAAGGATCTCGGATCCAGTGCTCGGTGGGGATATGAGATTGTTTCGGCGAGACAATGATGTGGTCTTTGCGCGGGGCAAGCAATTGTTCAAACTGGCGACGAAGTGAGCGTTGACAAACGGCACTGGGTTCGGCATTATATGCGAGATGGCCGCGAGGATTGTGGCAGGAGGAGATTATGGATACGAGGGATGAAGAACAGGGGCCACGTGAACTAAGAGTTTATCAGCGATGCCAGGCTGATAGGAAGAGTTTTGCTATAGCTATCCCATCCTCGTCTGATTCAGGCACAGTTTACGAGATAAAGGGTTCGTTTATTCGAGGGGAGATTAGCTGTACTTGTCCAGGTTTTCAGTTTCGTGAGAACTGCAAACATCTCCGACTGGAGGTGACGGAGTGCGGATGGAGCGCATTGACGTCCCCAGAACCTCAGACGATGGAGCAGAAGAAAGATCATATCTGCCCACTTTGCGGGAGTGCGACGGTTGATGCGGCCTCTGGAGATTTTTGACGACTGAACGATCTCTGGAGTATAATGCCTTGTTTCAAGCTGGATGGTTTGGAATCGAGGCAGTGTTCGCCAGGAGGATAAGATGAAGAAAGTGATAGTTTTGATTGCGATGGTCGTAATTTTAGGTATTGGCATGTTGGCAGCGGGGTTGTGTCCTCGCGTAGGGATAGTGGCAGCTGAACCAAAGGAGATAATTGAGGAAGTAGTTTTTTGTGGCACGGATATTTTTGATGCGGATCCATATCCGATGACTGAGTGGAGGGGGCCAGTAGCGAAAAAAGCTCCGTCCTTCCCCAATGCGCACCAATTGAAGCTGATTGGTCGTCTGGCCGAAGGGATCGCCAAATATAAAGGGGGGAGTTGGTGGGAGTGCGGACGTGAGATGGTTCAGCAAGAGGAGATCGAGGATCGTGCGCTGTTCTATGCATACGAAATTGTGAGAGCCGCTGATGAAGTCTCCGACCATGAAGAGAACGCCAAATTCACGCTGAATCCGTGGGGTCTTGCTGGGGTGATTCGTAACGAATCCCAGTTTGATCGGTGTGCTTTGGGGACGCATCCACGGCGTACTGCGTATCGATTGGGTCTTCTCAAAAAGCAGAAGCGCTGCATTTCGCATACGGAGGAGGAGGTTCTTGCGGTAGTTCAAAACGAGGATATGAACACATATTTTAAGCGATCGGGCTTCGATCTTGGGACGGCGCAGTTGTTGTCACGGTTTTATGCAGATCCCAAGGATTTCAAGGCGATGCTTTCTGTTCGTGGAAGCACGACAGAGGCTGCCTATGCCATGCGGAGGCGTGGTCGGATTTTCGGCACGAAGAGACCGTGGCTATATTGGCGTGGATATCATTGCCAATGGTATGATGATAAGATTTCTCGCTGGGCTAGGCAGTTGGGGGCATTGCGTGGCGAGATATGAGTTTGCTACTCGACCATTTGTGGTCTGGTGCCCTCCTCCCAGTATTGATCACAGGCGGTCGAGTAGTTTTTTGTTGAAAGTGAAAAGTTGATGGCTGACGAAAAACCGAATATTGCGACGATGGAGCCGCTGGAATATATCGAAGCTCGAATGGCTCAATTACCGGACACTGCGAAGAGAGTGTTGGGCTTTGAGGATCCCGCGATCAAGTCGCAGATTGCTCATATGTTTTCAGTGGAGTATATCCGTCTTAGGCATACCATGCTGGAGGGGAATTGCCGCGAGCTTTACCGTCGGTATATGGGTGCGATGAAGGCTCTGGAGAAGGCTGTGGGCGTGGATGATGCGAGACGTTTGTTTTTGGAGAGCATGGATCATGTTTCCGAAGACATTGGGGAGGTTCCGCAATTATGAAGTCGGAAGAAGAGAAGTTCGAGAGGTTGCTTAGTGAGGGACCGAATCTCACGACAATTCCCACGTGGCAGGAGATTGATGCGGAGTTGCGTGCGGGTGGATTGCCAGGGATAACAGCGAAGATTGAAATTGGTCAGCACGATTTGTATTTAAAAACAGCATGGTATAAAGGACGTATTGTTCGGCTTGATATTACATTGTCGCGTGGGCGTGAGCCTGGTGATGATTTGCCGAAGACGCATCACATGATTACACTGGAGACGACGCGGTTTGATTTGGCACGTTCATGGGTCGAAAATGAATGTCGTATGGCGTCGAATCTTCTTCAGACGGGGCAGGCTGGCATCGGTACAATTCTCGATGAGTGGGTGGGGGTCGAGGGATATCCGTCGGGTTTTTGTCCTCAATTACCTGGAGTGAATCCAGAGACTGGTTTGTCTGGGCCAACATATCAGAAGGGGCCATTGCACGCTGCTGCGATGTTGATTCGGAGCAGGCTGGTTGCATGGTCTGAATTTGTACAAAGGAACCGTTATGCAGATTGAATATTTGGTTTTGTTTGGGGGAGGGGTGTTGACTGGAGTATTGATGGTGGGATGGTTTGCGTGGAAGAATGTGCGAATGTACCGTCTCTTGTGGGAAAACGAGAAGGCGGGGTATGTTCTGTTGACGAGGCGTGCAATGGCTCTTGAGGAAGAGCGTATGGATTACGGAGGAGAAGACTGATGGCTGGAAAGAGAAAAGGTGGAAAAGTTCGGCGGTTGGATCGGAACAAGTTGGCTGCTCCGATGACGGGATTTGCTCGTGTCCCAAATCCCGAAGGGGCTGACGAGGTGGGTGTCTTAGCGACGTTTGAAAATAACAAGTATGGAGTTTTTCTCAAGCAGTCGGTGTCGCATGGGTTTTCGGTGCCTGGTCCTGACGGGCAGCCCCGACCGATGGAGATCCTTCAATTGATTATTGTTCGGCTTGATAAAAAGCGTATTGAGATTCCGTGGGCGGAGAAGCAGGCCATTAAGAATGAACTACTGGGGCCGATGACTGAGGCGATGGAGCTGTTTCCGTCGGAGATGCGTCGGATGACTACCATTGCTGGTCATCAGACGCACCTATGGGCTCTTCCTCCTGGGGCTACGATTCCTGTCGGTTTGGTTCCGAAAGCGATGCAGGAGATGGGCCGTGCGGATCAGCTAGAGAAGCTGAAGGTTACTCCTGAAGAGTTGGAGGTGTATGCGGTCGATGATGATGGCGTGACTCAGATTTTCGAGTCCGAGGCTGAGGCCAAGAAATTGTATGAGGAGGCAGGAAACGAGCTGGAGGGTGGTTCTGTTGTTTCATTGGCTGAGGCTTTGACTGAGGAGAAGGGGGCTGTTTGGTCGAACGTGGCGAAAGTCAAGATGGCGAACGCTCTGGAGAAAGCGTCTGTTTTGAGCAATTTAATGGATCCTGACGCTGCGCCTGGCGGAGAGGCGACGAAGATTAATACGAATGGGCCGCACACGGATCAAGATGATCTGGAGGATTCGATGGGGGTGGTTGACGAGTCTCCTAATGGCGATGAGGAGAACGTCATGATGCCTGAGTTTATGAAACTGGGCATGGAGAAGATGCAGGTTGACAGACATCTTGCGATAGAGGATGCGGTAGCGAAGCTGAGGGCCAAGATGGAATCGGACAAAGAGGCGTCTGAGGTTAATGCCAAGGCGGAGGCGGAAGCAGAGGAAGCCGCTGGCGATGAGTTGGCCGCTATGCGCGAGAAGGCGCGACAGGAGCGAAAGAAGGCCGAGGAGAAGTAGTGGATGAGAAATTGAGCCAGGTCGATAAAATGCGGATCGACCTTTGGACGGCTCATGATATGACTTTTGTGATCAGCAGGAAGAAGGGGATTGGTACAATCCCTCGTTTTACTCCGTGCGTCAAGATTCCATATACAAATAAAATCAAGCGACATCTTCAGCAAATGGAGGAGCGCAACAAGGCCCTGCATGTGTCTGGTTCGAAGGCCGTCTGTGTGAAGTTGCTGGGGATGCTGCGTTATGTCTGGCGGACTGATGTCCTCACCAAGGAGGAATATGAAAAAGTCAAAGAAAAAGAAAGAAAGAGTGCAGTTGGAGTATTTGGCACGAAGTCCAAAAGGTCTGTGGGTAAAGGGGATTCGTGACGAAGTTGCGATTGAGATTTTTTGGAAGCCCGTTTTTCAATATGAGAAGAGTGTGGTTACTGTTCTTGACTTCAATGGAGACGTTGAAAAGACGATCCCTGCTGGTGAGATTGAATGGGGGGAGGAGTGGCGGTCGCTTGGGAGGATTGAGTTGGTCGACGAGATGGTCGTTATGTCTGGCTTGGAGCATTTTGAGGAGTTTGCCTTTGGTTTGATGCGCCAGGGTGTCCGCCTTCTCACATGTGGGTATGGGGAGGTGCCCGAGGATGTGCTTGCGTGGTTTTCTGATTTTGGCGAGCGCAATTTTGTCGTAGAGGACGAATATCAGGTGATCCGCAGCCATGGAGAGTTTCAGGAGCTGGAGGGATGCAGGATACGTGTGAGTCGTGCCGATGATGGATCTTTGACTGGAAAGTTGGCTGTCGGCGATGCTGAATTTGAGTTTAACCTTAATGATTCTGATGTCTTTACTTCTTTTGTGATTGCTACGGTGCCCGTATGAGTTTGAAAACTGGCTCCTTTTCTGACTCGTTTTAAAAAAGTGCTAATTAAAGTTGACTCTGCAAAACAGCGGATTTAAGCTGTCCTTAGCAAACGATCCCAGCAAGATGCTGGAGAAAAGGAGCCAACCATGACAGAGAACACCGAGATTCAAAAAACCGACGATATTGTGATCGAGATGCCCTGGCAGGGCACCGGAGTGGCCGTGAGCGAGGACGAGGTCAAGACGGCACAGAGCTTGATGGCCGAGGCGAACCTCGACTGGGAGGTCGTCGAGCGTCCGCTGAGGTTCACGCCCGATCTGAGCAATCCCATGCGTGAGGTCCAGGTCGACACCCACAAGATGATCATGCGCGAGACCGACGAGGCTCCCCTCGGGGTTGTTGGAGTCGGTTGGAGGCCCCTCCAGAATCACGAAGCTTTCGACTTTGTTGATCAGCTGATCGAGGCGGGAGCGCTCAAGTACCACAGCGCTGGCTCTTTTAAAAACGGTAAAGTGATCTGGATCCAGGCCGAGTTCGCGGAGAGCGAGATCCTCCCGAATGACCCCCACAAGAAGTACTTGATGCTGGTTAGCGCCTTCGACGGCACCTTCTCGGTGCGGATCGGCGAGACCGACATACGGATCGCCTGCTGGAACACTTTCCGTATGGCCCTGATCGACTTGGCGCGCGAAGAGGAGAACGCGATGAAGGAAATTCGTATCCGCCATACGCAGACGCTCAAGGAGAAGATCAAGGCGGCGCAGAAGGCGATCAAGCAGGCCCATCAGCGGAGCAAGCGTACTGACAACTTCATGAAGGCCCTGACGCGCCTGACCATGAGCGGCGAAATGTGGAAAGAGTACACACATACCTTGATCCCTGACCCAGGCGAGGGCAAGCGCAACACTCGTGCAGAGAAGGCCAGGAACGCGATCATGAGTCTTGCGCTCACAGGCAAGGGCCAGGACATCCCTGGGGTCGCGGGGACGGGTTACGCGGCGCTGAACGCGGTCACCGAGTACGTCAACTTCAAGCGTAGCAGCCGAGGCAAGGACGATCTCACGAAGCAGGGGAATCGCTTCCGCAGCACTCTTTTCGGGCAGAGCGCCAAGATGATCACCGAGAGCGCCAGTATCCTCAACAGATTCCTGGTTGATCACGCCATCCAAGTCGAGACCGTCCTCTAGCCTCACCTTCCCCCTCTATCCTTGACATGACGAACTCCAGTTCGCACTACTCCACCCACTTCGCGTTTGACAACCCTTCATAAAATGATCTATAAAAGGGAGGTCTGATCGATTGCTGAAGGGTTGATATGTTTGAGCTGATGACGGTTGCAGAGATTCTGCGAGATTTACGAAGCGTAAAAGTTCCACCAGACATACGTGGTTTTATCGATCGTACTCGTGTGTATTTCGAGACCGAGGGAGATCTCCCTTCAAGCACTCAGAAGCGTTTGCGCCAAATTTGCAATCAGTACGGTAAGCAATTGAAAGAGCTGCATGCTTCCCGTGCAAGGGCGCGCAGAACAAACGGTCTGAAGGCGCTCGGGATTTCGCGGCAGGAGGCTGCTCGCAGGGTGGAAATGCGGCGTGCTGCGGTTGCTGCGCGAAAGAACGACGTTGGATTTTGAGAGGTTAATATGGGGACTACTCGGGTCGGACCAGAAATCATTTCAGCTGTAAAAGATGTTGTAGGGATCGTTCGGCATTTTGTTGATCATCCAGAGGGGGTCGAGGTGAATATTCGGCCTGGCCCGTATCGGGTTACTGCCGAATTGTACACGGCTCCAGAGGATGTGGGGCAGGTTGTGGGGCGAAACGGATATTTGATGTCGTCGCTTCGGGCTTTCCTGGCGGCTCTTGCTGGAAAACACCGCATCAAGATTGACCTCGATTACGTTACCGAAGAGGACAATGCGCGAAGTTCCAGTAAAAAGAGGGCGTCTTCGAGTTGACTCTTTTTGCTTTTTGAGTGATCATCATCTTTGTTGAAACCATGATCGCCCAGCAGATCTGGGAGGAGGGTTTGATGGAGATCCAGGAACCTATTGAATTGAGAGTGCCTCCAGTAGGCAAAGTTGAGGCGCAGGTTACAGGACCAACGTCGATGATCAGATGGGCACCCGGCAACGGGGTCGTTTACCAGTTGCTCGTGACGCCAGTTTCTGATGAGATAAAGGCGTGGACTGGGGGCGGAGTTTTGTTGTCGATCATGAGGAGCGATGGCCAGAGTTATGCGACCTATCCTGGTAACCCGAGCGGCCTCTATCATCGCACTTTTGTGGATGAGAAGTGGGGCAAAGATCTCAGCGAGGAAGGGGTGTTTTACTTGACGGCCTTGTTGAATTGGACGGTGCTCGATGGCGACGTGGCCTCGCGGTACGCGAAAGAGAACTTCGAGGAAGCCAAGCAGCGATGGGTATAGTGGACGGACAGCTTGCGATTGCTTTGCCTCCTGAGAGTGAGTTGGATCTGGGTTGTCTCGTTCTTTTGGGGATGGCAGAGACAATGCATAAGTTTCGTGTTCTGGGCGGAACGGATCGTCCTGTTGTGGATCTCGGGGATGATGTCAAAATCACAATTGAAGAGCAGGATGCCTGTCAACCGTGGAGGGAGCGCCTTGTGAGCCTCCAGGATTGCGTGTGTGCCGTTGTTGAGGCTCATCCCGAGCTGGAGCCCGACGAGGTTTGTAAGGCGCTCTTGGAGGCCGACGGGTGGTCTTGGACGCCTGTTACATTTCGTACGCCTCTCTGGATGGTAGATTATGATGAGGTTTTGCGATCTGTGGTGGTTCAAGAGTTTGAGGTGTTGAAATGGCTCGCTCGATCTTCAAGGGTGACAGAGTAAGGACTCCATTTGGTGATGGGATTATTGTTGATGCACAATCTTGGCGAGAAAAACTTCTTGACATGAGTGATGCTGAAGCGCGTGAATTTTCGGATCAGTGTCGTGTTGAGGTGGGCCTTAATTTCATGGAAGAGTGGGTCGAATTGCTGGTGAAAACCAAGCATGGTATGCGTAGGATGCTAGGTCACCAGGTGACTGTATTGGAGGGGCGTAATGGGAAGACCGATTAAGTTGAGTGTGTTGACCAAACGGATAAAGGAGAGCAAGGAAAAGACCAGCGTAGCCCGAGAGTCAAAGAGGAAGCGTCAGGCGGCAAGGAAAGCTGTGGCCGTTCAGGAAACACTCCCTAATTTCGATCGAGAGCATTCTGATTGTGGACAAACTCCTAAAGAGGTGTTAAACTGTTATCATGTTCAGCAATGGTTTCGTGATGCGATCACGACGCGCATTAGCTGGAGCGTGACCCTTCCACCCAATAGTAAGTGGTGGGGGGGCAAGCAGCTGTCGTTGGCTAAGACGCTGCTTGAAGCTTACGGAGGTGAGCTTGTAAAAAAGGCGATCTTCTACCTCTGCGATAATTGGGAGGAGATGATCAAGGTTGACACGGGGCTGTCGGGTATTCCGACGGTTGAGTTTCTTTGGGGCGGCCGAGATCGCATTTTCCCAATGGCAGAGCGCGGAGCGCCGTTTGTTGGTGCTAAGAAGAGGACTATGCGTACGTGTCGGGATGCGGATGAGTATGTGGAGCCAGAGGATGACGCGGTAGGGCATGGCTGGTGACAAAGATGGGACAGCTTGTGGAATTGAGACGTAGAAAATTAACAGAGAAGGATCTTATTCGGATGCGTCTTCCGAAGCGATATTGGGAAGTGAATTGTGACGGTGTTTCGGATGTGTCTGATAGTAAGGAGGGGAAGAGCCCGCGTGATATCCTGACAAGATACCTGCGTCAGATCGAGAGCATGCGAGAGCAGGGTCTGGGGATGTTATTGTGGGGAGCAAACGGGACAGGCAAAACGTCGATAGCTGCGATTATTGCGAAGGAATATCGACGCCGGTTTAATCCCGTTCTGTTTATCGAGGCGGCGAGCTTGAAGAGTTTGGTTGTTAGCAAGGAGCATTTTGACGAGGATGAGACATATTGGCAGCGTGCTATGTCAGTGGATGTTTTGGTGCTAGATGATCTGGGGAAGGGTACTCAGGATAGCACAGGCTTTGGCGAACGGTTGATCGATGAGTTGATTCGCACACGGAATGCAAACAAGCTGGTGACGATCATCACGACCAATGCGGTGCCCCGAGGAAAGGGTGAGGCTTTGACGGATATCCTCAAACCGTCTACACTTCATTCTTTGAAGGAGCATGTAATGGCGATCCATGTGCGTGGAGTTGATCAGCGAGAAGAGATATACAAGAAAGCCATTCGGCAAATAGCAGATTAGACGAGGGAGAGGCAGAGTGGATCAACGCGACCTTGACGGGAGAGTACCCCCTTATAGCAAGGAAGCAGAGGGGGCAGTCCTTGGGGGGATTCTGCTGAATAACGAGGCTCTTGTTATTGTTGAGGGCATCCTTTCACAGTCAGACTTTTATATGGAGCCGAGTCGTCGGATCTATGCGGCGATGAGGAATTTGGCCGATGACAAGACGCCGATCGATCATATTACACTCGCAGAGCAGCTCAAAAAGAACGGTGATTATGAAAAGATTGGGGGCGCAGCGACGTTATCCAGGCTCACTGACTTGGTGGTGACGACTGCGAATATTGATCATTATGCGGGGATCATCCGTGAGAAGTCAGCCATTCGTGGTGTAGTGCATGCCTCTCAGGAGGCGGCGGCTCATGGGTTTTCTTCTGAAGATCCCGAGACACTTAATGCGAGTGTTTTGTCGATTGTCGAAGCTTCGCATGCTCTTGCGCGCACGCGCATGCCTATGTCGATGTTTGAGCTTGGCGATGGTGTGTTGGAAATGTATCGCAAGGTGGCGGGGGGTTATCGTGGGATTCCGTTGCCGTGGCCGACATTGGATAATATGACAGCGGGGATGTGGCCCAAGACGGTCACGATGTTTGTGGCGCGACCTGGAGTTGGCAAGACCTTCGTTGCTGTGATTGCGGCTCGGCATGCGTGGCAGCAGGGGTGCAGGACATTGATCGTGTCGCCTGAAATGAGTAAGGAGGAGATCGCAGAGCGGTTTTTTGTTGTCGAAGCGGATGTCAGTTATTTGGATGTGATGCGTGGGCAGCTTTCTGATTTTTCATTGCCAAAACTTGAGGATACGATTGAGCGTTCGAGGACGAAGGAAAATTTATGGATCATGGATTCGAATGATGATCTATCTCTTCGTGGGATTGAGGCTGCGGTTCGTGCGTGTCGTCCCCACTTGGTTGCGGTTGATTCCATTTACGATTTGAAGATCTCTGGTGATCGGAGAGAGCGTGCGCTTGCGGCGCTGGAGTGGATGAAGCGTGGGGCGAAGGCCCTTGATTTTGCTTGCGTAGGATTCGCACAGCAGAACAGAGCGGCCGAGTTGAGTGAGAAAAAGGGTGGTGGGGCTCGTCTTGGCACAATTGCGCTGGCTGATGAAATTGGGCAGGATGTCCATGCTGTATATGCCTTGGAGCAGTCGAAGGATGACAAGGCGGATAAGGTTTTACGATTCAAGACGCTCAAGCTTCGGCGAGGACATATTTTAAGGGAAGTTGTTCGAGCGAATTGGGATTTTGATGGCATGAATTATGATGAGATTCCAGAGAAGGACGAGGGGTATGATGACAATGAACCCGTCCCATTCTAATCTGTTGACAAACGTCTCAGTGTGATGCATTATCTCAGAAGGCTAGTCACCTGATCTAAATAGATCGTGAGACTCTATTGGTGCTCAAAGACACAACAAGAGCACAAAAGGAGGTAAGATGATGGGTAAGTATGGTCAGCCAGGTTGGGATCTTCCAGACGATGACGATGAAGGTGGAGGAGGCGAAGGTGGGAAATACACCGAAGAGGAGCGTCTCTTTCGTTTCCGCTTCAAGATGCCCGAGGCCGCAAAGAATCCTCTGGAGGTAGGTCGTCCAGTCACGCACAGGATATTGTTTTTGAACGGAGCACCGTTTTCGTTTTACGAGCATGGCTTGTACAAGTGGCGCGGGTGTGGTCATTGGACGGCGCTTTGTTTGAAGAAGAATGATATCGATGATCGCGGATGTCCACTTTGTGACAAGGCGGGTGGTGATGATTGGCCCGCTTATGTTGGTCTGTTTGGTATCATTGACATGGGCCAAGTCGAATATGTCCGACAGGAGGGTGATAATAAGGACGAGATTAGCGGTATCAAGCTTCACCACAGGACATGGACCGACAAAGATGGTGAAGTCCATGAGGATGCTTTCCCTCGTATCCTTCTCGGCGCAAAAAAGGGCAGCAAGAAGAGTCCTGGTGTCCTCAAGAAACTGTTGTGGCAGGCCGAGAGGCGCGGCAACAGCCTGGAAGGGACAGTCTGGGATACGAGCAGGAGTGGTGACAAGGAAGCTGGCGTGGGCGAGTCGTGGGAGTATGTCGATCGTATTGCGCCCGAGGATTACGTGAAATACTTGCAGAAGTATGGTGCGGATCCCGAGAAGTTGAATGTTGAGCCGGTCAGTAATTGGCGTGAGATTTGTAAAGCTCTTTCATATGAGCAGCTTGCGCAGATTGTTGGGCTGGGTGGCTCTGGTGGGCAGAGGAGCGAGGCGAGATCAGAAGGGGCCGATTACGAAGGTGGTCAGGAGTCTGGACAGCAGGGCTTCAGTGACAATGACGATATCCCCTTCTGATCGTAGACGGTTGTTTGTTGGAGGTTGAGGGTTGCAAGTTATCATTTCAGGAATGGTCTGGCTCCCGCGTGGGGAATTGAACAATTATCAGATCAACAACATCAAGCAGGACCTGACGATTCAGCCTCGCAAGACAACTGATATTCAGACGAAAGAAAACCCCGCTCCTATTTTCCTGTTCGAGGAGGATGAGGAGCGGGGGATGATTGGTGTTCCTCGTCATTATTATCTGGAGAAGAAGACTAGTGATCACGAGGAGGTGTTGGACGTTTCATATGGTCGTCCGATGCGTGATTTGCAGACGAATTTCAAGGCCGATGGTCCATATGCTGAACAGTTGGATGCGCTTGATGAGTTGACCCTTGCTTTGGAGGGCCGCAAGTGGGGTGGTGTGTTGTTGAGGGGGGCGCCTGGTTTCGGGAAGACGATTGCATCGTTGGAGTTTGCGCGTCGGATTGGTCGAAAGACGCTGATCTTGGTTCACAAGGATTTTCTGGTTCGACAATGGAAGAAGCGTCTTCTTTGGTTGATGCCAGATGCTCGGGTGGGAATTATCAAGCAGAAGGTGTGTGAGTTTGACGAGTTGCAATCAAACGGGGAGGCGCCCGATTTTGTGATTGCTCTTTTGCAGTCGCTCTCCCGTGATGATGGGTTCAAGTATCCCGATCAACTATACTCGGCCTTCGGGACGATCATTTCTGATGAGTCGTTGCCATGCGATTCGATGATTCTGACGGAGGATGGTCCACGCAAGATTGGTGAATTAGTGGCTGAGGATCGTCCACTGCGTGTTGTGGCTTATGATCGTGGGTCGAAACAGTTTTCACTGAAGAGGGTGACTAGGAGATGGGCGCATCCTCCGAAGTGTCGAATGGTCGAAGTTGTGCATGAGTGTGGTTCATTCCGATGTACGGAAAACCATGTTATTGTTACACCTTTGGGGGATGTTCGTGCGAAAGACCTCGCTGTTGGAGTGGATTCTGTGGTATGCTATCGGCATGGAGATTCCAAACGAAACGTACAGAAAAAAGATGGAGTTGATCGTCGGATCGACGATGGGAGACGGTTGTCTTTCGAAGTTGCCAAGGAGTGCGAAGGCGCGTTTTCGTGTATCGCAGGGAGTCGCGCAGCGAGAACTTGTGCTGGCGAAGTTCGATGTGCTGCGAGAGTGGGTGAAGACGCCACCGAAGGAAGTGCCAAATATGGGGTGGGGGAAGACGCTTTGTGTGTTCTCAACTCTTGGCAGGGAGGACCTGGAGCATGTACGCCTTGCGTTCTATCCAGGGGGGCGGAAGAGGCCGAGCATGGAATTGCTGGAGGAGTTCTGGTCACCTCAGCTCCTGGCGTGGTGGCTGATGGACGACGGCAGTCATGCGGGGCCAGTCCTTCGCCTACACACGGAAGGGTTCGATCGGGAAGATGTAGAGCAGCTGGCGGCATGGTTGACGGATCGTGGGCTGGAAGCGCATGCGAGTCCGACGAAGAAGTATTGGCTGGTTGCATTTTCGAACCAGGGATCGCGGGACGCGGCTCGGATGGTCCATTCGTTCATGATTCCATCCTTGGCATACAAGACAGAACCTCTTCTGCGCTTACCGAGGCCGACAATTTGCGTGGTTTGTGGGGCGAAGATTCCGCGCGAAGAGTCGGAGCGTCCCAAGAGAAAATATTGCCATTTGGAATTTTGCCAGACGGTGAGGCTGGCCGTGTCGTCAGGGTATTGGGGGAACGATCCTGTGAGAATTGCGGAGATGTATCGAGGGAGGGTATGTCGAGTCTGCGGGGTGTCTCTTCCATTGAATGTAGGGAAGGGTCGGAATCGGAAGATATGCGATTCTCCGTTTTGTCAGAGGGCGCGGGCTATAGCGAGATCGCAGATGCAGTACTACGGGATTCAGAAGGAGAGCTTGCAGGAGATCCGTTCGCGTCTCGTATCTTGAGTGTTGTGCCAGTGGCCACGCCAGATCTGGTATATGATTTATCGGTGGAGGGTCTTCATAATTTTATTGCAGATGGGGTGGTCGTTCATAATTGTCATCGCGTGGGCGCGGGCACGTGGGCGGGCATTATGCCAAGGTTCAATGCTGCATGGCGCCTGGGTGTTACTGCGACCCCTCGTCGCAAGGACGGCGCTCAGGATGTGTTTTTCAGGCACATCTCGCCGATTACCTATTCTGCTCACACGCAGATGATGCGTCCGAAGCTTCGCAGGGTTTTTACTGATTCTGTGCTGAAACCTATATCGAGAGGAAAATACCAGGTTTCGGTTTCCAATCTCAACAGCGGTCAGGTCATTAATCAGCTCGCTGCGGATAAATTTCGTACCAGGCATATCGTGGACGATATGGTCAAGGGCGTGGTGGCTGGCAGGAAGCTTATTGTGGTCAGTGAACGGCTGGGACATCTCAAAGCAATGGCGGAGCAGCTTGGGGCGATTCTGTTTGGTATGGATCTTCCGTTTGTTCCTCGTCTCGATTTCTACACTGGGGATTGGTTCTCGGGAGAAAAATGGGAAGCAACAAAGCGTGGGAGGAAGGGTAAAATTCTGCATCGTAAAGGAGATCCGAAGTTCAAAAAAAGATCTGATGCAGATTTGGAGAAGGCTGAGTCGGCTAACGTCATATTCGCAACCAAGCAGATGGTGGAGGAGGCGCTGGATATCCCGCCGATTGATGTGTTGGTGATGGCGACGCCTCTTGGCGATGTTGAGCAGCTTGTTGGACGGAGTCAGAGGTGGTGTTTTCCAGAGGAGAAGAAGTGCAAGACCTTGTGTCCTTGGCGTGCGGGGAAATGCAAGAAGAAGTCTCAGCCGATTATAGTTGATGTAGTGGATGAGAACATTGATCAGTTGCGTCCTAAATATAATAGGCGCTTGCGTTTTTACAAGAAAGTGGGGGCGATTTAGAAAGTGTTGAGAAAACGCAAAGAAGGGTGTAAGATAGTGGTTCTTCGAGAGGGTGTTTATGGCTGAACCGACAGAAAAAAAGGATCGAAAAGCGTACTTCCAATTCTATTATGCGGAGCGTAAGGCGGATCTTTCTCAAAAGCGCAAGGATCGATATCAGGCTGATCCTGAGTATCGCGAGCGAGCAAAGGAAGCTGCTCGCGCATATCGGAGGCGCAAGAAAGAGGAGAGGGAGAGGTTGCGCGCATCGGGAGAGTTGCCTCCTGCTCGGCCCAAGGGTCCGAGGAAACCAGTGGATGTCATGATAAGGGGAGAGCGTTGTCAAGCGTACACGGTGACGGTGACGGCACAACGATTGAATCGGTCGGTGGACACTATCAATTACTGGACGAAGGTGGGTTTGTTGCCGCCGACTCCGATCCGTTCGAAGCGAGGTGATAGGCTCTATACGGATGCCATGATCGTTGTTATGCAGACAGCGATTTCTAGGCGCGGAAAAGTTGCATTGAAGGATACGGCATTTTGCCAGGAGATACTGGACGGTTGGCGCGAGGCAGGGGTTTATTCTAGTTGACTAACGGCCTGAATGCTGTAATATGAACACTCGAAACGCAGCAAGATGCTGTGGGAGGTTGAAAGATGGGCGAACGCAGAAGCGAAGGTAAGGATAACTTGGTTCATACAGTGGGGAAGGATCCTGGGGTGCTCTTAAAAGAGGAGACGGGGAACGATGGGAAATTTAGGAGCCAGACGGATGCGGATACAGAGAATTTGTCAGCGTCGTTTGGCCGCACGATTCATTTAGGGAATTTTGAATTTGCCAGGGTGAATTGTGGCATAAAAGCGGGTCTTTTGTATCCTGTTGAGCAGGAGCAACGAGAGGCGACATACAAGCGGATGCACGATGCGATCGAGGAGGTTTTGGATCGCGAAGAGGCGTTTATCCGAGGACAGGATCGTGAGTTCAAGCCGATCGATCTGACGGATCTCGGTGTGCAGCTTTCGATCTGGGTGGACTATGGAATGACGTTCAAGAATAAGGGCATGGACAGCAACAAGGTTGATGTTTCTGCTTCGCGTCGTTTGGCTGATGGTTCGGATTTTGAGACGCAGCTGACCATCTTGTCGGAAGAGGTTGGCGAGCGAATTGGCGCCTACAAGGCTCGGGTCTTGGGGACTGATGGGGATGTAGGGCTTTAGGGATGTTAAACGAACTTGGGTTCGCAACCAGGGTGTGTATAGCCCTGATGTGATAGACGTGGCGCTTTGGGAAAGGTCTATGTTTTGCGGTGACATAGGCATATCGCGTGTTTGACGACGGTTGAGCAAGAGGAAGTGCATGACTGAAGACGTTCGGTTGGACAGGTTTGAGGAGGCCACGACGCTACCTGGCGTTGTTGTGCGACGTGGCAATTTTGGGTGAGTGGCGACAAGGTAGTCGCACCGAGCATGGAGCACGGCGATTGCTCTGAGTCAGTATCGGCCACGGAAGTGGTGCTGTAGTTACGGCTTAGAAAACATGCTCGGATCGCTGTTGGGTTCGATTCCCTCTCGCCCGCTTGAACGATCACGAGATGGATTCTCGTGTTGCTGAAGGAGTTGAAATGATTTTGTTGGGTTTGTTGGCTATCCCCTTGATCATCGGGGTGGTGGCGATGATTTTTGGAAAAGGCGAGCTGACGTGGAAGGAATTTCTTGTCCAGGAGGGTGTGATTCTCTTGCTTGTGGGGGGAGGCTACGGAGCGTCTGTGGCTATTACACGCTGGAGCGCGTCGGACGATACGGAGATTTGGAACGGGCGCGTAGCGGACAAGAAAAAAGGCACTGAGCACTGCTGTCATTCGTATCAATGCAATCCGCATCCGTGTATGTGTGATAGCAAGGGGAGATGCTCGACGTGTTGGGATACTTGCTACCGTCATGCGTGGGATGTCGTGTGGAGTGCAAGATCTACGAATGGAGAGACGATTTACCGCAATGGGTGTAATCCGCCTGGTACGAGTACGCCTGCGAGGTGGACCACGATTGTCAAGGGCGAACCGACTGCTTTTGGCCACAGCTACACGAATTACATCAAGGCGAATCCTGAGAGTATTATGCGGAGGACAGGGGCGGCGAAGAAGTTCGCGGGGCTGTTGCCTGGATATCCGCAGGTCTATGACCACTATCGAGTGAGGCAGTTTCTCTTTATGAAGGTCAAGGTTGACAAGTCGCTGAAACAGTGGCTCGACGAAAAGCTCATGGATATCAACGGAGATATTGGTGCGCGCAAGCAGCTTAACATCATTGTGGTGGTTGCTGCTACCGACGATCCGCAGTACGTCGAGGCGCTTCGTGAGCACTGGCTCGGAGGGAAGAAGAATGATCTTGTGGTGGTGATTGGCGCGAAGCATTTTCCAGAGCTGTCGTTTGTGGGGACGGTCACGTGGTCGCGCAGTGAGGAAATGAAGCTGGCGATCCGCGACCGCATCATGGAGACGGAGAAGTTCGACCACGAGAAGATCTTGTCGATAATTCAGGATGAGGCTTCGAATAAGTTTGTCAGGCAGGAGATGAAGGAGTACGAGTATCTGATGTCGAATGTGGAACCTCCCTGGTGGTTGCTGCTGATACTTTTTGTGCTCGGGCTTGCTGCCTCGATAGTCATGACAGTGTATTTCATCAGAAACGATCCGTTTAAAAAAGGGTTTCGGCGTTTCCGTCGGTACTATTGAAAGGAGAAGGAAAATGGGTAGAGGAGCGATTGTTGTGTTGTCTATTGTTGGGGTTTTGGTGGTGTTCGTTTTCGGGATCTCGTGCAGCGCCCTGAACTATCGCCAGGATTGTGTCAAGTCGGAGGCTGGGATCAAAGCCCAGTACAAGCAGAACCAGAACAACTACGATAACATGTGGAAGAAGTTCAAGGAGGTTGCTGCCGTCCCGTCGATGTATGCTAACGACCTGAAGAAGTTGTGGTCTAAGGCGATGGATGCACGGTATGGCAACGAGGGCCAGACGATGTTCCGATGGATCCAGGAGCAGAATCCCAATCTCGATCCAGCCGTGTACAAGCAGTTGCAGCGGACTTTGGAGGCGGGCAGGAATTCATTTGAAGCCGACCAGAAGCAGCTGGTGGACAAGAAGCGCCAGTATGAGGTGATGCTCAAGGGGACAAGATCTCTGTTTTTCAACTGGTTCTTTATGTTCCCTCGTATGGATTTGGACAAGTACGATATTGTGACTTCGGACAAGACCGAGAAGGTGTTCGAGGGCAAGAAGGACAACGGGGTGTTGTTCGAGACTCCGTCTGAGGGGTGAGGTAGATGGCCTCTGTAGCTCAATTGGCAGAGCGGCAGGCTTTCAATCCTGGTCGGTTCTAGGTTCGAGTCCTAGTGGGGGCGCAGAAAGGAGCAGTCTGGTCTCATGAGAGAACTCAAATTTATCATTGTAGAGGACGGAGAAGAGAGAATTGTGCGATTAGGAGATTCTTTTCCTGTAGGAACTCCTGCATTTCAGTACACTGATCGCAAGGACAAAAATGGGGTTGAGCTGTATGAGGGAGACATTTTGGCCATTCCTCCACATCTGGGATTGATAGGCGATATAGAGGAGGAGGTCATCCTTAAATTCAAGAAAGGCCACCTGAACGTTGATCTGGATATTGAGGGTTGCTGTTGGGTCATTGGAAATATCCGTAAGGACCCTGAGCGCGTGAAAGAATTCATGTCGAAGGAGTAGATTATGAAGAAGCTACATTTAGTGACGCAGCGAGGGCAGCCGTATGGAAGTCAGAGGCAGTGTTGTGAGCGCTGCGGCTTATCGATATATGAGATGGACGGTCTTGTGGATGGGTATGTCACAGACGAGAGGAAATATAGAGAGCCGCCAGGGGGCTGGGCTAAATGTGCTGACGCTTCGAAGGAGGTCGAAACAAACACTGAAAAGGAGATGTTATGAGCGAGTACAGAAATGAGATGAGAGAAGTCCACAGAGAGGCGCGGTGGACATTCTGGAAGTTCCTTCCGTTGCTGATTGTGGTCCTCGTAGTTTTCGCTGCAATTGGTTTCGGATTAAACAGTGTGGGCCTTTTCGGGAAGACTGTTGTTGAGCGGAAAGTGTTCGAGCAGTCCTACCAGCGGAGCGAAGCCATCAAGGCCCAGATTGCAACGGACGAAGCCGTGCTGGTCGAGATCGAGAGGAAGTTGATGAATCCAAAGCTAGATGAATCGATTCGTCATAACTTGGAAGCGCAAGCGGCGGCGGCCCGTGTCCGTATCGCCACAGCGAAAGGAAGACAGTAATGAAAAGATGTCTGATTGTATTTGTGATTATGTTGTTCTTGGCAGGGTGTGTTGTTTCTCCTGAAGAAACGACTGAAAGCAGAGATGCCCAACGGGTGTCCCAGCAGCAATCCCAATACGAAAAAGGACAACCAATTCCAGCATTCGATTGGTCGCTGGAGAGACACCTTGTGATCGAGTTGTACAGGGTGCGGAACCAGAAGGCCGCGACTCACTCAGTCTGGAGATCAGATCGTGGAATGATCGAAGGGGACTGTCCATCTTATGGTTACGGTATTCCTTATGACACGAGTTTGACCAACCCATTGGTTGCAACAGATATTGATAACCAAGGGGAAGAACACAGCTATCAGGGAGGTGCTTTGGCTTCTATTGAACAAGCAGAGCCCAACGGCATCTTCGCTTCCAAGAACACGGCGGCGACGTGGGTGATGTGTCTTGGGGAGGCTGGCAACATCGAGCCTGTGTACGTGGAGACGAAAGTCACGGTATACCCTGGCCCTGTCAAGGTGCACTACGATAGTAATCGGGTCATTCGAAGTGGAGCTGCCACGGTGCTGATCAAGAAGAAGTAAGCGGTTGACACCATTAATGACCGTGATTAGGATGCTGGCATGACAAGATTCACCTGAATGCAGCGGTGCTAGAGCCCCACCCTAATAATCTTTCTCTGTTTGATGGCTGAAACAACCAGAAGGAGGAAGGTTATGAACGAGCGATTGATTCATCTAAGAGTAAAGATCAAGAACCTGGCTGACGAGGCGAGGACTATCCGTGAGGAGGCCGCGAAGGTCAGCGGGATGGCGAAGTGGAATCTAAACCATCATCGAAAGACGGTGGTGCGGCAGGCGGCCAGGGAGAACTTACTGGCCTACGGACTGCTGCGGAGGATGCCCTACGAGGCGATAGAACGGCATACGAGCGCGTCTCCAAACTTCTCCAAGGTCAAGGCCCATGCGATGCGGTTCGGCGCCACGGAGGAGGAGGTGGTCGCGTGGATCGATGAGGCGAAAGCCTATCTGGAAAAGCAGGCGAAGAAAGAAGTTGACAAACGCCAAATGAGGATGGCAGTATAGCCGTTGGCGCTGAGAACTGGAGAGAGACTTCAGCATTTTGGGATACAACCCGAAGGTTCCAGGTTCGAATCCTGGACTCCCCAATTTTACGGGGAGTTGGCTCAACGGCAGAGCATCGTGCATCGTTTCTCGCGACTTCCCTCGGCGCATTTTTTTAAAGGGCTCGACACGGTTTCGACGTGGATCGACGAGATTAGGGTCTGCGTGCCCCGGATTCCGGTCGCCGGGTTAAAAAGGCTGGAAAACACAACTGGCGAAAATATGCCACTCCAGGAGGCCGCTTAGAGCTTCCTCGTCCTGCCCGCAAGGCTGCATAGCGGGGTCGTGGGCGTCATTATGCAGCGAACCTTGTTATGCTGTTGCCCATGTGCAGCGAGCATTGTAAGATCGAACATGAGGCATCCTCGGCGCTTTGTTCGTGGGCGAAGGGGTCAAAGAGTTGACGCGAACCACGCGCGTGGATGAGGACTTTGATTGAGGATTTGCGGACGGCGGTTCGACTCCGCCCGAGTCCAATTGGCCTTGGGATGGCCACAAAAAAGCACCCTGGTGTAGACGGTGGGCTTTGGCCTGCAACGCGACTCGGGATGTCGTAAAAAGCGCCCTGGTGGAGGCGTTGGGAAACCAACATTTACGAAGGCGGGTGTAGCAACCCGCCATATAGCGGGGTGATGCAGTGGTAGCAATCAGGTCTCATAAGCCTGAAGTCATCGGTTCGAATCCGGTCCCCGCTACCCAGAGGTCTGAACGGAGGCGTGACCAGTATGAGCTTGACGAGTGAAGGCGATAATCGTAGCGAGGGTGGGTACCATGAAAAAGAGCCCTCACGCCACAACGGGGCAAGGAACAGTGCGAAATAGCGTCCGTGACTGAGGACGGAGAGACGTCCCATAAATGGGTGAAACGCCCTACGAAGCCAGGTCAACGTGACCATGCCGCGTCTGGCGGGGAAAGGTATGGAGGGAGATGTCAGGTCCGCCGATAAATAGGGACAGGCAAGCCGAGGAACAACGGACGGGCGGGTGGAAGGCCCGCTGTTTTTACAGAAAGGAGGACTAAATGGCTAGATAGAAAGGAGGTGTTTCATGTCGCACCACAAACGGCGCAAGCCGCGAAGCCAGAGGGCAGGATGCAAGATGTGTAAACCTTGGAAGATTAATGGAATAGGAAAGAACACATCAATTTCAGAGGCTTTCTCGGACTACAAACGTAGGCAATTCCAGCGTCGAGATATGGAAGAGGATATGATGAGCACTGATAGCTCAACTGGTAGAGCCGTCGGTCGATAACCGACAGGTCGTTGGTTCAAATCCAACTCAGTGCACAGAAGGGGTCAGTAGCGCAAAGGCAGTCGCGGCAGGCCGTTAACCTGTGTCTTATGTAGGTTCGAATCCTACCTGGCCCGCCAAAAACGATGGCGCTGATGATTGGCGCAGGAGGTGATAGATGAATGAGAAACCAAAAACTCTGGGCGACGTGATGGGGAAAGATCTTCCTGGTTGGAAGATGGTGCAGGGATATTGTCTTGCTTTGAGTCATGGCCTGATGGGATTCTTTCCTGCTGTTACAAATGATGAATCCGATGATGGCAGGGGCGAGATTGTTGTGTGTATCGAGAAGATACAGCTCAAGCGTGTCTGGGATAAGTTGCGTCGCAGGAAGGCGCATGTGGACTCGTTTCAACTGCTGGTCAATGAGGAGATGCGGATCGGGTTCGATGTTAAGGGTGGGGCTGACATGAAGTCTTTGCGGGTGTTTCTGGAGAGAGATCTTGATGAAATGTGTGCTATGGAAGATCCTTTTCGATGGGCACGAGGGTTGTTGAGCTTTTCCGAGTGTCCCGAAGACTTTTCCCCTGATTTTGGGGATTGAAGGGATAGGACTGTTGCGAACTGGAGTTCGCGGGGGCTGACTTCCGAGATGACGGCGGGGATAAAATAGGTTGACAAACTTGCGATAGGGAGTAATATAGCCAGTGTGGATCGCAGCAAGATGCTGCTGGTTGGAGCGAGAATGAATCTGAGGTTTTACACAAGGGAGACATTGCAGGAATCGATGCGGTGTTTCTTCGATTACGAGCGTGGAACTTTTTCAATGGAGGACAAAATGAATGACTCTCTTTTAAGCGAAGGTAACGTGGTGAGGGTGGAGGCTCTCAAGGAGTTGACGATCATGGTGGCGGCGCCAGGAGCCACTCGGGACAATACGACTGTCCACACGGACGTCGGTTCTGATGGCAATGGTGGCGGTACGATCCATCTGAGCGTGGGCAAGCCCGACGTGTCCGAGGACTTGCAGGAGAGGGTCGATCTTTCGTTCGACGTGACTCATACGGTGCCGTCCCAGTATGATCTCAAGACGATCAAGGTCGGCATCAAGGACGGACTGATCTTCATGAAAATCAAGGCTTCGAAGGACAGGATCTCTGCTGTCGTGATCGACGAGGAGTAGGTCGGTGGCTGACATCATCAGATACGGAATGGGGCGCAATTATCTTCCTGACTGGGGGTTTGCCGAGGCTCTGCGTGAGATCTATCAGAACTTCAGAGACTTCGGGGATTTTCAGCAGGGGGTTACGGCCCTTGCAGACTCCGATCTTTGTGAAGTCACGATGGTGAATGGCTTCATGCCAGAGGGTCATAACTTCATGAAGATCGGCGAGTCTGCGAAGCGAGGAGTGGCGTCGAAAGTTGGCGAGCATGGTGAGGGGCTGAAGATGGCCTCGCTGGTTCTGAGGAGAAATGGGTGCAAAGTCGTAGTGCGATATGGCAATACTGAGCTGGCTGGGACGTTTTATGATGACCCGTACCTCGGGGAGTGTTTCGGTTTTGTGGTCTGCCCAACTACATGGATGGATGGGTTCAGGCTCACGTTCCAGGTTCCCAGGGAGGAATTCAAGATCTACGAGGAGTCGCAGCTGGATCCTGACAAGGACGTCATTCACTCTTCGACTTGCGGTGATCTCCTGGATAGGCCCAAGGGCGAAGTCTATGTGGGTGGTCATTTTGTGTCGGTGGTTGATGGGTTGCAGTATGCTTACAACTTTAATCCCAAGTTTGTGTCGCTGGACAGGGATAGAAAAGTTCCTCGTGATTTCGATGTGAATTGGGCGGCTTCGCAGATCCTTCAAGGCTGGGACGGTATGAAGGTCAAGGATATGGTTGAGCGGGATGCGTCATATATCGATCGGGTACCGCCTAAGATTGCGAAGAAGTTCAGACCCGCGTTGGCCAAGGGGGGAGCGGTTGTCTTTCGTGCTCAGAACATCCAGGCTCCTGACAAGGTTGCCAAGAAGCTTATGGAGATGCCTGTGAATCAGAAGCGGGTTGCCAAGCTGAAGTTCAGTATGAGCCGCAAGCGGACACCTCATTCTATCCTTAAGGAATTCATGGATAAATATCGTCGTCATCTTCCTGCGGAGGGGAAGGCTGATGCGGTTGTTGTTTTGAAGAAGGCGAAGGGTTGGAAGTAGTTTGAAAAAAAGTTGAAGAAAGGTGTTGACAAATGCTGTGGGGGAGTTACTATCCCCAGCGTACCGAGAACTGGAGAGACATTCCAGACAAATAGCTCATTTGGTAGAGCATTGGTATACGGAACCAACGGTAGCAGGTTCAATTCCTGTTTTGTTTACCCAGATGTTTCGCAAATTCTCTCGGTGCTTTTTTTGACAAGATCGTTCGAGGACTGTGAAGTCGTTTCAGTCTGATGGTGACAACGACCCGACTCCCAGACTCCCTCGGATTTTTTCCTCGCAGCATTCACAATAACCTAAACGGGAGGTGCATGATGAAGGACATCACGCCAGCAAGAGGATTGTGGAAAATTAACGGTGAACTCGCGCCAGCTGACGCCAGCAAGACGGTCTGTTCGTTTCTGGACACGGCGACGACCTCGTATGGTCGGGCGACTCACTACAATACTCGCGAGGAGCAGAAACAGGCCGAGCTTGCGGTTCATGGCGATTTGTTTGTGATGTGCCGTGACATTTATTTGGCGCTCCTGTTGCTCCCAGGCGTGACCGATCATGCGCGGCAAATCGGCATCGGGAGTCTGTTGTCGAATCCTCGCGGGACGGACGCGGACATTTTTCTGAATGCGCGGATGGAGCGGGAGGTTTTGGTTCATCTCGTGAGCCATATTTCTCCGCCAAGGATGTTCAAGTTGTTCGACGCGTTCCGTGGACGCGGGGGTGAGTTCGGCGTGACGAAGGCAAATAACGCACGGACGCGGAAGCTGATTCTGTCCACGCTTCTCGGGGCGAAGCGACTCGATCTGTGGGCAGTGAAGTATCGCTCCAAGATGTCGCGCGTGCTCGCGCATGCGTGGGGTCAGCGTCGGGCCAGCATCATTGGGTCGATCGTGCAGAAGGATCGGCGGACCTGGACGGCCAAGGAAAAGGCGATCATCAAGGAACATGTCTTCAAGTTCCGTGGTGGGAACCAGGAGAAGTATGTGGTGGAGTGCATGGCCTTTGTCGCAGGGAAGCGAGAGGGGTTGACGATCCGTCTGCTCAAAGCGTTCGTGGATGCCAGAGTGGATATCAAGGCTGGGGAGAAGCTTCCGACCGAGGTCCTGGAAGGGATCCGCAGCACATATCACCCAGGGATCAAGCCCGAGGAGTTGATCAAGGTGAAGGCCGAGTCGGGCACGATGACGACTTGTGAGAAGCGTGTGGTCCAGAAGAGGGCGAAGTCGGCAGGCGTCGAGGTGGCGATGGATCCATTGCGGTACGACCCCGTGGAGTTGTACATCTACGCCTTTGAGAACGGAGCCGACGAGAAGGTGTTCGAGGCATTGGACCAGAAGGCCCAGGCTGCTGCTGCGGCTCTTCCGATGAGCTACAGTAAGATTGGTATCCTTGTGGATGGCTCGGGATCCATGGCTGGGGATCGAACTCAGCATTTGCGGCCTTTGGCGACGACATTGGCTCTTCGGGATATGCTGGCGAAGTCGGCTGACCAGAGTGAGATCGTGTACTGCGGTGGTGTCCTCGGGGATGACCAGCGGATAGTTCGGCCGCAGGGTGATACTTCGCTTGCAGAGGGCCTCTTGCACGCTCTGGGCCGCGAGCCCGAGGCTGTGTATGTCCTCTCGGATGGATACGAGAACGCTCCTGCTGGGCGCTTCCAGGACGTTCTGGTGGCTGCTCGGGGGATTGGTATCGATGTGCCAGTGTTCCATATGAACCCTGTGTTCGCGGCAGAGGGGGGCGCTGTGCGGTAGCTGTGCGACGAGGTGGAGGGTGCAGCGACGATGCCAGTACGGACTCCAGCTGCGCTTGCAACGTCCATGTTGCGTGGGTTGCTGGAGACAGATCCTGAGACGGGGATCAATGCCCTGGTTCGGGGTGCGCTGCGAGGTTCGACGATTGAGAGCCTTGCTTTAATTGGAGGTGAAGCATGACACGGAGAGACAATGTGTCGATGGAGGACATTCTGTTCGGAGTCGGACATGGGCGTCCACAGAGCGTTGGCAATATGGAGGTCATCCCTCTTGTTGACGAGGGGGGGATCCAGGATCAGGGTTTTGATCCGCCTGATGGAGTGCAGGTTGGAACTTCCAACTATGGGACAGTGAACCTGCGGCATGAGGGTTCCAGGCCGACGATCATTCCGCCTGGTGCTGGTTGGGTGGTCAAGGAGGCTGCACAGGACCATGCGATCGGGAGCGGTGCGTTCATCCCTGGCGGCGGATCCAAGAAAATCGACACGGCCATGTGCATCCAGTCGAACCAGGGCGGCACCATTTCTCAGGCTGCTCACGAGATGTTGATCCTCCCTGTCAGCTTGCGGGCTCCAGCTTTGGCTCTTCGCAAGAAGAAGGAATATGGGAAGCTGTGGAAGGATATTGGAACATTCAACAAGGGTTACGGTATTCGGTCGGAGCAGCAGTTGGCCTATTTCCTGAAGAACTTCGGCAAGCAGCTGGACCAGTTCGTTGCGGAATTTGAGTTGGTGCCGAAGCAGATCGGGGCGATCATCATGGTCAACGGCAAGTTGGTCGGTGTTGAGATGGCGCCAACGGTTGATTTTTGGGCAGCGATCTGGTCTCCGCTGATCCGTGTTTGCTACGGATCGTTCGCGGTGCGTCATGCTGATGATGCACAGCTGAACCGTGAGCCGTTGCAGATCGAAGAGCCGACTTTGGATGGGATCCAGGCGGCTTTGGATGTATCGCAGCGTGCGAGGGCCGAGCGGACTGATCGGTTGATTGAGCAGGTTCGATCTGATCAGTTTTCTCTTGGAACGGTCGATGGCAAGATGGCTGGCTATCGATTGATCACGGTCGGATCTCCAGGCGCGGTTCCGCTGGCGGGGCAGCTTGTCCTGTCCGAGGCGGCGAGGACGGCTCCTTACCTTTCCGTGTGTGTGAATGCCCGATAATAGTCGCGGTTTGAGGATGAAACCGTCCTTCTCTCCCTTGATAGAATCTTTCCAAAAAGGTAGAATGTTGGTCCTGCATGGAGGTGTTTTGGATGAGAGCTAATATTCTGAAAGCATTCAAGAAATCGGTCAATAGTAAGCACGGTAAAACGATGGGGCTTGCCTCCAATATGAAGCCACATGATATCCCTCGATTGTCTACGGGAAGTTTGAGTTTTGACATGGCCCTTGGGGGTGGTGTTCCGATTGGGCGGTTGACAATGTTTCGGGGATCTGAATCGTCTGGGAAAACGACGGCAGCTCTTCGCGTTGGTGCTCTCGCGCAGGGTCTGTGTGCGAATTGTTTGCGACCAGCGACTAATCTCGAAGTGGTTGAGAGCGGTTTTGATGAGGAGACAGGAGAGGTGGAATATGAGGCGCATGCGTTTTGTGATTGTTACGAGAAGGGGCTTTTTAAGCCTCAGCCTTATCCCGACGAGTACTCTGATCGTGAAAAGGGCACGATGAAGCAGATTAAGATCGAGGTGGTGGACGAGAAGACGGGCAAGACCAAGGAGAAAAAGACCACAGCATTTGCAGAGCGTCTTCGGCGTTATGAGGAGAATTCATACGAAGAATACCGTGTGGCGTTTTTTGATTATGAGCATACGTTGGATCTGGCCTGGGCACGAGATGTGGGAGTGGAAACGCGTTTGCTCGTTGTGGTTCAGCCTGCGACTGCGGAAGAGGGGATTGATATTTACGATGAGCTGATGCGGACGGGCACGATTGATCTGTTCCTTCTGGATTCTGTTGCGGCGATGACGCCGAGCATCGAGGTGGAGGCCAGCACGGAGGACGAGCAGCGTGCGGCCCAGGCGAAGTTGGTCAATAAATTTGTGCGGAAGGCGACGGCTTCGGTTATTGATGGCGGACGGGATTATGGAAAATGTCCGACTCAAATCTGGATCAACCAGGAACGCGCGTCTATGGAGACGGGCTTTGGACCAAAGTCCATTATGCCAGCGGGCCAGGGACAGAAGTTTGGATCTTCTGTTATTGTTTCGATGTGGGCGAGCAAATGGGAAAAAGAGGTGGTTGATGCTGAGTTGAAAAAGGAATTTCGTCTGGAGATCGGCAAGGAAGTCCGCATGAATTTCAAGGTGGTCAAAAATAAAACGGCAGCTGCCCAGGCGATGGGCGGGTATATAATGCGTGTTGTTGGGACGCGAAGAGGGCATATTGATGAGTTGAAATATGTTCTTGATCAGGCTCAGAAATATGAATTGTACCGCGAGGTCAAAGAAAAGAATAAGAAAACGTGGTTTGTTGGAGATGAAGAATTTACCAAGAAGGGGTCGGCGCTGGCCCGAATCGAGGAGCCTGCTGTATTTGAGGCGATGAAAAAGTCGCTGTTGAAGCGGATGCTCGATGGGTTTGGCGCGGAGAAGTAATGGCAAAAGGAAGAAGAAAGCGTGTCGGGGATTTCAGGGTCAATGATGAGGTGGTTTTAAAGGGGCGAAAGGATGGGCGGAGATTTACGATTGGTGGTTTTCCTTCCCGTCGGACGGTGATTGTCAATGCGATCAATCCCGAGAGTGGGCTACCATCTTCGGTCAAGTGTGCCCTTGGCGATATTGAAAAGGTTGTGTGATGAAGCTCAGAATAACGAGGGTTTTCGAGGGGGATTCGATTACTAAGTATTTGGGTTTGTGTGGGTGTGTTGGGGTTCTTGCGCCAGAAGATGGTTTGTTGATTCAGGAAGAGGGGCGCTCAAAAGTGTATGTTCGTGCGTCAGATCTGGAGGCTGCGTTGAAGCTTGATGCTTCTGACGTGGTGGAAGTTGATCCGTGGAGGAAAGATGACGAGGCATCGGCCGAGCAAATACCTACCGAAGAATGATGGGTCTCCTGATGATCAGGAACGTCGTGTTGCGCGCAGGCTTGGAGGGAAGAAGGTAGCGGGCTCAGGATCCTCGATGTATTCGAAGGGGGACGTGCGCGATGTTTCGGCCATTTCCGAGGCGGATTCTGCTGACTCTGTAGAGTTCTTGATTGAGTGCAAGCAGACGATCCATGCGAGTCTTTCGGTGAAATGGTCATGGTTGACAAAGATTACGCGGGAGGCGAATGCTGTGCAGAAGGAGCCTGCCTTGGCGATCGAGATTCAGGGCGGTAAGAATGATCCCATGTGCGACAGAGATTGGGTTTTGCTCCCAGCCCGTACGTTTGAGAGATTAACGAAGGGGTAGTGCGAACTGGAGTTCGCGGGAGATGAAATGGACCCTAATGATCCGTATGTTTGGCTGCCTCGGGAGTTGTGGGACAATGTGGTGGTCTTTTCTGGGATTGTGAATGCTGATGTTTATGCGGTTTTGTACAACGCGATTCGTGGGCATTTGAAGATGCACAGCGAGAAGTGGACCCAGGAGCAAAAGGATCGATTTGCTGAGTTGCTTCAGTTGCGAAAGAAGGACAGGGGAGAGTGCGATGCCGACGTTGGATGAAATTCTTGATGGTGAGGTCGGTCCTCGATGGAAGGCCAAGGGTCGCGGCCAGATGCTTGTGCCCGAGCAGATGCTGCGGCAGTGGCGACTGCATCCGCGCGAGATGTATAAGATATTCCAGCTGTTCGAGGAGTCCATGAACAATGATGGTTTTCGGTACGAAGCGATCACGCCTGATCTGCTCCTTGGCAAGCTTCCGATGATTATGCATAGGACATGGTTTGAGGCGATGAACAAGGGGTGGGTTGTTGGTGAGATTCCTCCATTTAGGTTCGAGCAGAACTCGATAAACCCGAGCCATATCGGGCTCGTTTGGGAGGGGCGCATGGTCTCTGTGAATTTCGATCCTGACGGTTGATAAACGCTGCGTGGCATGGTAATGTGCTGTTGTTGATTGCTGCTGAGATGGCGGCATGGGAGGGTTGAATGCTGTTCGATTTCATTCTGAGAATTCCTTATTATCTTGTGCGATTTTTCGTGCCGAGGTCCGTGTGGGATGGGTGGTTGGCATCTTTTCGGGAGTTGGAGGCGGGTATCGATCGGCGCAAGCGTGATGATGGGGTGCCGAATAATTATGTAGAACATAGAAAATGGGAGAATAAAAATTGTACGTGGCGACGGTCTATCAGGTGGAAGCTGATCAAAAAGCGCTGGCCGTTATCGATCTGAGAGGGAGATGATGTTTGAGATCAGAGGGAAGTACGCGAGGGCTGATGTGTTTGCTGATCAGGTTGAGGAGACATGCCTCGGGCAGATCACGAAGATGGTGAATCATCCAGCGTTCGATTTGGGCGGCAGTGAAGAGAAGCACATTGCTATTATGCCCGACACTCATGCTGGCAAGGGATCGGTGATCGGGTTCACGATGCCGCTTCAGAGGCGTGTCGTCGCGAATGTCGTTGGTGTTGATATTGGTTGCGGGATGAGCGGCTCGAAATTTATCCCCGCAGGGACATTGGATCTTCCCGAGGTGGACAAGAGGATCCGTGAGGCGGTTCCCTTGGGGCACGAGGTGAACGAGAAATCGCAGCACAGTCTGTACGAGTTTCACAATGGTGGACCGAAGTCTATTTTCTTTTCCTATCTCCAGACGTACGCTCGGGTGGTGTGGGGTTTCTTGGTTCGTGGTGGGCATAGCAAGGAGGCTGCAAAACCACCGTTGTTTAACATAGAGTGGTATGAGCAGCTCTGCGATCGGGTCGGAATGAAGTTCGGGCGCGCGCAGGCCAGCGTGGGATCCCTCGGTGGTGGAAACCATTTTATAGAGGTGGGGATCAACGATGATGGCCATTACTGGGTGATTGTTCATTCGGGGTCGCGCCAGCTCGGCGAGAAGGTTTGTCGGTATTGGCAGCGACTTGCGAGCCAGAGACGGGCGGAGAAGGTAGGCGCCGAGTATGAGGCTGCGGTTCGTAGCATACGGGACAGGACCAAGGATCGTTCGCAGATACCAAAACGTATCAAGGAGCTGCGTCAACGGATGGGGGTGTACGGTGGACCGAAAGAGCTGGACTTTCTTGAGGGCGACGATTTCTACGGCTACATATGGGACATGTACTTTGCCCAGCAGTATGCCTCGGCGAACCGTGGAACGATCATGGCCGAGTGCATGAATGTGCTCTGTCCGACGTTTCCGACTGGCCCGCAGGTATTGGAGATGGGGACTACGTATGCCGAGACGGTCCACAACTACATTGACTACGATGATCTGGTGATTCGCAAGGGGGCCGTGCGCGCCCACAAGGACGAGACTTTCATTTTGCCGTTCAACATGCGGGACGGCACGCTGATCTGCAAGGGTCTGGGCAACAAGGACTGGAATCAATCTGCTCCTCACGGGGCGGGGAGGCTCTTGCCTCGTGGCGTGGCCAAGCGGACCCTGGACGCGACTGAGGCGGAGAAACAGATGGAAGGCATTTACACCTCGATGATTCCATTGGACGAGGCTCCAGGGGCGTACAAGCCCGCACAGGCGATCGAGGAGGCGATTGCGCCGACGGCGAAGATCGTAGAACGCATAAAGCCAGTGCTCAACATAAAGGCGGGGTAGAAGGATGGAGCTAGACAAAGATTCTGTAGAGAGATTTCGTGCTGGGGATGGAGTTTGTCCATTTTGCGGAGGAGAGGTTGAAACAGAGAGAGGGCAAAAGGACGATGATGATATTGGGATATATGTCCAGCCATATTGGTGTCTGAGTGAGGGGTGTGAGCGGGAGTGGGAATGTACATATACGCTCACTAGCATAGAGGAAACTACCGAAGTATTCGACGAAGATTGAGATGAGCAAGCGGAAGATATTTGATATGGGAAGGAGCCTCGTGCGGGGACAGGATGTATTTCGTCTGATTTATGATGATATGGGGTTTCTCCAGGAGCCTCGTCAGGTTGGCGAGGTTTGTGGCATAAAGATTTTTGAGGATCCAGAGATCCCGTCTGGCGAGGTTCACTTCAAGGACTCTATTGATGGTCGATTGCTTGGTCGTATTATTGGATGGAAGGGTGAAGATGGAGTGTAAAGTGCCAGGCGGTAAGATTAGGCAAATGTGTGAATGCAATTCGTTTAATTGCAGGTTGTTCACTGATGTTCCGATTGAAGAGGCGAAGGAAATCAAACATCAACGATGGGTCATTATCGTTTTTGGTTGCCGTCATGGGCCTGATCCTACGGATACAAGAGTGGCGGAGCGGCGTGGATATACGATCTATCGGGAAGGAAAATGAAATGGATGTTCTCAAGGGCTATTTTGTGACGATGCCAGACGGGTCGAAATGGAGAGTTCCGTTGTTGGTAATTGCTCGGGATCGGGCCAAATCATACGCTCCTGAATTTGGCAACGATGTGATCCGAAGTCTCAAAGAGGACACTCTTCCGTTGTTCGAGTCGGATCCTGGCGAGTGTGCGGACTGGGCCAAGAACAACATGAACTGGGACGACGTGAAGGATAAAGCAGTACAGGTCAGCCCGAGTGAGTCACTTGATTACCAGGAGGGCTGGGTCAACGGAGAGTGGGAGATCCAATGACTGATGAAGTCAAAGGATACATCCTGGGTGTGGTAAGGGACTTGGTGAGTGATTTTCTCTATTACGATCGCAAGGAGGATGAGGAACTGGCCCTTGGCGAGATCGAGGTTGCGATTGCGAATGGTGTCATTGGCACACAGGATATAGTTGACGAGTTCGAGAGGGTGCTGAAAAAAGAGCTAATCGAGGTATGCAAAGATTGTTCGAAACATATCCGTGTTTAAAAGGAGGGACGTAGGCGATGAAGGATGCACTCGGCGATCGAATGAAGGACTACGAGTCTCGCGAGGCAGGGCGGAAGTTCATTCCTTTGATGCCTGTGGTGGCGCGGCTCGACGGTCGGGCATTTCACTCTTTTTGCAAGGGGATGGATCGGCCCTACGATCCTGATTTCCTTGGGGCTATGGATGAGACGGCGAAATATCTGGTCGCGGAAACGCGGGCATTGATGTCGTATGTCCAGTCGGATGAGATCACGTTGTTGTGGTATTCCGAGGACTACAGGAGCCAGATCTTTTTCGATGGCAAGATACAGAAGATGGTATCGATCCTTGCTTCGATGGCTTCTGTGTTTTTCGGCTCGGAGATCGCCAAGGCGTATCCCGAGAAGGCACATCATTTTCCTGTGTTTGATTGTCGTGTGTGGCAGGTCCCCAACAAGACGGAGGCTGTGAATACTTTTATTTGGCGCGAGAAGGATGCGATACGAAACTCGATCCAGTCTCTTGCTCAGTCGCTATATTCTCCTGCGGAGTTGCACGGGAAGAGCACGGCGGAGCAAAAGGGTATGGCATTTTACAAGGGGACCAATTGGGATGGTTTGCCAGAGAGGATCAGGAAGGGTGCATTTTTCTGGCGCCGAAAGAAGCTCCGAAAGTTCTCAAGTGAGGAGCTTGACAGGCTTCCTGCGAGGCACGCGGCGCGGACTGATCCTGATTTGATGGTTGAGCGATACGGGATTGAAGAGTTGAAGACACATCCGTTGCCGTTGGTTGAGAACCGTGAGGCAGTCTTTTTTGAGGGTGCGGATCCAGAGATCAAGGAGGGTTAGATGAAAGGTTGGCAAAAAGGGTATCCTGAGAAGAAGGGGTGGTATCGTGCGGTCGTGAAATATAATCTCTCCAAAGAGGAAAATATACGACATGAGTTTGTGGAGGTCCTTGATACGGTAGCGGATGCTGATCATCGTTATCAGGTGGTGGGTCTTGAGGCAGCTATTTCCTATGAAGACCATCGCGAGTGTGAGATTTTATATTTCTGGTCAGAGCCAGAATTGACGTTCACGATTCCATATGAGCAGAAGTATAAAGATATGGCTGCTTTGGAACGTGATATTGCCATATTGCAGGACGCGATGAGCGAGGGTAATTATGGTTTGGTGTGGAATATGGTGGGGCGAGAATATCATGGTGAGACTGACGAGGGGGAGGTTCGGGCCAGGATTGTTGCTGTTGAGCCAGCAAAGGGACGGATTCATGTTGATCGCGTGAGTGAGGGGACAAAACTTCCTGAGTACATTAAGGTTAATTTTCAGGGGTGAGAGGAATGAGACTTAAGATTACACCTCCGTTATGTGAGTGCGGAACGAAGATGAAGAAAAAGATTAGTGATAATGTATACGCGCAGAAGGAGGCTGTTGGATATTATTGGAGATGTCCTAATTGTGCCCAGCGGAAATTTGGGGATGATAATTGGACAGTTCGACCCAGGAATTTTGGGATTGAAGGTAAAGACTTTGATTGTTGAGGAGTGAAAGGGGAAATCCATGGATCGCAGAACTGGGGATATTATTGATGCTGAGGCGTATGACGCGCTGAAAAAGGAGAAGCCCGAGGTGGCCCAGCAATTTTTCGCGCCTGTCCGTACCCCGCTTACGCCCTATCAGCGCGAGACCAAGAAGATAGGTCGCAATGATCCGTGCGTGTGCGGGAGCGGCAAGAAGTTCAAAAAGTGTTGTTATCTGAAGCCCGAGGAAGAGGCTGATGAGCAAGCGGACAAGAAGCCAGGTGAATGAAGCTTGCTTGCCCACTGTGCGGGAAGATGGTGACGACGAAGAAGTTGGTGCCGATCCAAGGTTCGTTTTTCAAAGGACGGATCGCGCGCTGTTGCCGTGAGTGTTTCGACAAGCCAGACGAGGAGCACAGGGAGGAGTACGAGCGCGAATGCGAGGAGTACGAAAAGGGAAGGTGAAGCCGATGATCAATTTGGTGGATATCGAGAGCATCAATCAGATCCCTGGGCGCGGGACGGTGATTGCTGTCGACACGCGCAAGTACGCTGTCCCGTTTGATGTCGGGATGATGGTGAACCACGAGGGTTTGATTTTCCTGGTTGATGGGATCGAAACGGGTGCTGGCTCGATTGTCGGGTTGCAGGTATCGGCGCTCAAGGCCGCTCCAGGGAAGCACGCGTGGCGTTTTAGTCCGATTTGTCCGTGGTGCGGGGAGGGGGTTCCGATTCCGCATCCGGTGTTTGGCGCAGATGCCCCAGAGTGCCCATCGTGCAATCAGAATTATGTGCTCAATACCGAGTTGGTGTACCAGACGGCGCGGGTTGAGAAATTTGTTGAGAGCAGTGAGATCGAGGGCTCTTGTACGGGGGCCTGTGGATGTAGTGACATAGGGTCAGACAATGTGAAAGAGGGGTAGGCCAAGGGGCTGTTATGAGCAACACAATAAAGGGTGTTCGGTTATCAGGATTGTCAAATGATGTTCTGGAAGTGGATGTGGAAGTTGATGATCCGATGGTTTGCAAGTGGATAAAACGCGGGTGGGTTACGGGTGTGTCCACCTCTCATAATGTTAGTTCCCAAACAGGGGAATGTTTGTCGATGTGTGGGCAGTTGAGTTTCCTTTATGCTTTTCCTTGGTGGTACAGGATTTATTTGTGGGTGTTGAAGAAGGTCAGGCGTCTCACCAGGAAGCAAGCGGTTATTCAGGTGACTCGCAAGGAGGATTAGAAAATCAAGGCGACGAGATGAAATAAGGAGTGGCAATGACGGATGAGAAAAAAGACAAGGTTGAGATTCATATAGTTCTGGAAGGGAGCGGCGTGACAGAGATCTCGGGTTTGGTCAAAAAGGTCTTTGGAGTTGAGAGGGGAGAGATCCCTGGTGGACTGCCGATTACCCCAGCGTCGAGCGTGGATGAGTATGTAGAAGTAAAGAACGAGGTGTGTCCCGCTTGTGGCTTTTTGCCGGTGTTCGACTTTGATGATAATATTGACCATGATTCAAGCCACGTGAAGACCTGTGTGTACTACAAGGGAAAGTAATCTGGCATGATCAAATGTCCACGATGCAAGACGACCGAAGGGATCACGGCTGTTAGGTGGAGGGGGCCACGGGATGCGATCTCGTTTCAGTTCAACTGCTCGGCCTGCGGGGTGATGTGGAAGCGGAGTTGGGGAGTTCGTCGGCGCGAGATCGCGGAGCAGCGGCGCAAGGAGATGGAGAACGTCGAGATCGTCAAGAGCCGTCTTGACCGCAAACTTGACGAGGATCGTGCAAAGATGAAGCGCGGAGAGTGCCCTCGTTGTGGTGGCAAATTGACTGTCGTGGTTGATGAGGAGCGGTCGTGCGAGAGATTGGTCAGGTCAGACACGACATGTGATGGGTGCGATTTTAGTTCGCAGGCGTTTACTGATAGGGCGCATTGGGAGAAAAATAATGAGAGGGACGATAAAGCATAAGAAATTCGGTCGCGTCTGCATGTGCGATTGCCACAAGGATGGCAGTGGCGTCATGCACGTGGTGGGGTGCTGTCGGCTGACTTACCGAAAGTATATTAACGAGGATGGCACTCTTGACGAGGACCGACTGCTTGCGTTGTACCAGAAGTACGGCATCCCGCTGTGGACGTGGTGGGATCATCTCAAGGACTGGTTCAGTGGAACCTGGATCGCAAGAAGGTGGCAGAAGTGGATCTGGTGGAGGCGCCTCAAGCACTTCAAGTTGCCGATGATCAAGAAGACGTACCCAGTGCTGAAGGCAGAGGACATCGTCTCTGTGCAGCCAATGACTGCGCTTGTTCCAGATGGAACATTCAAATATGTACATAAGGGACAAACCGAGGAGAAAGACCCAAATGGCTGAAAAAAGAATGACCTGGAAACAGGATGAAGAGGATAGGGTAGAGCTTCTTTCGGATGGTACGATGGTATGCTTCTGGCTTCCTGGAGAGGAGGAACGGGGCATAGCCGTGTGGTACGATGGCGAGGCGATTATTGTAGAGCCACACTGTCCTGATTCTTCGATGCGTGCTGATGTGGTTAATGAAAAGTGTGTGACTATTCGTTACGCGAAGGAAGGCGACAAGCTAAAGCCACTGCCGCCAAAGCCAAAGTTTCCTCCGCTAAGGATGATTCGCGAAGGTTCTTCTGCGCCTCCATGTCCAAAGTGTGGCAGCTCGCAGATGCGAAAATTTCCACTGTTTGGCAAGGTGACTGGATGTATCCAGCCAGAATGTGAGAATTATTATGGGCGATAAGATGAGCGAAGAGGTTGTCAAGGCATTGACGGGCAGAGCCAGTCCGACTATCGTATTAGCCATGTTGTGGTGACTTTGAACGTAGTGGATAAGTGATGTGTTGAAAAGGGGAGAGTTGAATGTTGTCTGCTGATATTGAATCGAATCTTGATAGTATTGAGGTTGCTCTTGAGCAGGAACGGGTTGACTTAGAGAGGAGATTGGCGGCGAACGCTGCTAAAAGAGAGTCATTAAACCAGCTTCGTAGTATGATTGCTGGTGATTCTGTGGATGATCAGGAGGATGGCGAGCCTGTCTTGGCTGCCTCGGCGTCCCCCCCCGCGCCGAAGTCGAATCGGGTTCGTCGTTCTCCTAATCCTCCACAGGCGCCGAAGAAGAAAGCCAAAAAGAAGAAGCCCCCAAAGAAGCGTAAGGCCAGCAAGAAGAAGCCCAAGAAAAAGTCCAAAGCTGTTCTCGAAGCTTTGTCGCTCCTTCCTCCTGGCAGTCCGCGCGTCAGCTCTGTTGCGGACCCTCCTGATGAAGAGTTTGCTGGGGAGCCAATTTCGTGTAGCAATGGTGACAAAGAGATTAGAGAGGGTACGAACTTGGAATTGTGCGTGGATGCACTGCGCGGTCGATGTGGGCATTGGCTCACTGCGGACGGAATATCCGAGGCCATTGTTGCTCTGGGCCTCAAGCCCAAGGATGCTCTTCCTGCGGGTATTGTTCCGATCTTATGTGATTGCCTGAAGACGCTTCGCGGCGATGATTACCAGGTGCCTTTTCTTTGGTATCGGTCCAATGGTCGTCGGTTTGAATATCGAATCACCGTGGATGATCAGGGCGAGAAGGAGGATACGCAGCCTTGAAAAAGACGTTCCTCGCGCCGTGTGCGTGCTGTCCGTGCTTCTACTTTGCCCATCAAGAAGATGAGCGTAACAAAACGAACGCGCGGATTGTTGTATGCGGAAAAATACTCTCGGCCACGGGTGCGGGGAGAATGTTATGGCTTTCACCGCCCGTGTCCATTCGTGGGTTGTCTCTACAACCTTTATCTCGATGTGAACGAGGACACGGGGTCGATCAAATTCAATTTCCCCGATCTGGAGCCATGGGAGGTGGACGAGAGTTGTGTTTTGGACGTGGCCGCACGAGGCGAGCATACGTTGGAGGAATGCGGAGCCTTGATGAACCTCACGCGGGAGAGGATTCGCCAATATGAAGAGGCGCTGATTCCATTGTTGGCGGCTCGGGATCGGGTGCAACGGATATACGAAGAGGGTCTTGAGTCGTCGGCGGAAAACTGGGATGGGCCGCAAATAGTCGGGATTGAATAGAGGAGTGAAAGGCATGGGTGGAAAATAGGAAAAGTGATGGACGTAGCGATTCCTAATGCAAGAATAGACGGAATAGAGGATGGCAAATATGTGGTTCATATTGTTGATCAGGGTGTCGTTCATGTTCCAGATCATGTTGTTTCCGATGATTCGGAGGTGTGGAAGGTTGGTGACAGTGGGGTGTTATTGGTGAAGAGATGGTGGGCAAGCGAAAATAAAATTCGATGGAAAAAGATAGAGAAGCACGAGGAAGAATCTGATGGTGCCCCAGTGGAGTTGTTTCTCAAGCCTGCGAATCTGATTTCTCGTTGGAGAAGGATGCCTGTCGATAGTGGTGGGAAAAAGAAGAGTAAGGCTGCGAAGAGGCGGGAAAGAAAGGCTTTAAAAAAACGGAAGGCTGGGAGAGAAAAGCAGAAAAAATTTCTTGAGCGTATTCGGAAAAATACTCGGGAGGATGCGAAAAAGAGAGAAGTGAAAGAGTCTTCGTTTGAGAAGCCTTCTGGGTATGTGGGTTTGACAATACATGGGTTGCTGAAAGACGATGGGTGACAAGAACAAAATGGTCGAGGATTTTTCCAAGGGGGACAAGGTCAGATATGTCCCGCGCCATGCCAGTGGTGATGTAAACCACGAGGACTGCCAGAACGGGGTAGTTTCGTCGACTAACGACGAGTGGGTGTTCGTGAAGTACGACAACTTGGACTGTGTGATGATCACTGGAGACGAGCCGTACACAGCGCAGGCCACAGATCCGAGCGATCTCGTTCGATGGGGATAGTTATGGATGACAAGATCAAGGTCGAATGTAATCAGTGCAAGCCACATCGCTGCCCCGTTTGTCACGGCGAGGGGCATGTTCCGTCCACGACACGATCCGCCGGTAGGAATGGGAGATCGTATCAGAAGAAAGAGATGGTAATCTGCGGGGCTTGTAAAGGAGCTAAGATCGTGTGGCCCCCGTGTAAGGAGGTGCCTTTTGGGTGACAAAAGCAACATTGAATGGACGGATGCTACGTGGAATCCTGTAACAGGCTGTACCAAGACGAGTCCTGGGTGTGACAATTGTTACGCGGAGCGGATGTCAAGACGGCTGAAGGCGATGGGGCAGGACGGGTACAAAGAGGGGTTCCGTCCGACAATTCACCCCGAGCGTCTCGATCAGCCGACGCGCTGGAAGAAGCCAAGGAAGGTGTTTGTGTGTTCGATGGGTGACCTCTTTCACAAGGCGATCCCAGAGAGTTTCATCGAGAATGTTTACCGTCAGATGGTTGCCAACCCGCGTCACATTTTTCAGGTCCTGACGAAGCGGCCCGATCGGATGCGGGATTTTCTGCGCTCTAACAAGGTCCACGAGCGCGCGTTCCCGCACATCTACCACGGTGTGACGGTGGAGAACCAGGAAGCGGCCGACAGGCGGATCCCGATCCTGTTGGACTGCCCATCCGAGGTTCGGTTTTTGAGTTGCGAGCCCCTCCTTGGCCCGATTGGTATTGGCTTTGGTGGGTGTATACCTGGGCGCTGGAAGTGGCTCGATTCTAACACGCTGCACTGGGTGATTGTAGGTGGCGAGTCTGGGGCAGGGGCGCGACTCATGGATCCCACTTGGGCACAGAGTATTATCGAGCAGTGCAAAGAGAACGAGGTGCCAGTATTCATGAAGCAGTTTGGGTCCGTCTGGGCCAAGACGAATGGCGAGAGGGGTAAGGGAAAGAATATGGAGACATGGCCCGAGTGGGCGCGTAGGCAGGAGGTGCCGTGATGAAATGGTGGAGAGCAATTTTTGATAATGCTAAGACGCACTTTATCCCTGATGAGATCAAGGACGCGATATTGAAGAACCTTGCGGATCGTAAGTGCAGGACGGCTGTTGGTTTTGCAAAGGAGCTGGGTGGCCCCCTGAGCGAAGCAAAAGAGATCGGGCTTACTCTGGGGATGCCGTGTTCTACGGAAGATTCTCACATGGAATTCGATTTGGAGGGGACAATGCTTGTCGTGGAGACTCGGGAGGTGGGTTACTTTTTGGATGAGATTCGTGAAGCTCCAGAGCGTCTGGATATTGCGGATCCCTACTATAAGATCCATGGTAAATGGCACTGCGTTTGTTTGCTTCCTGAGCACAGGAAGAAGTTGATCAAGCTAATGGAGGCAAAGCTTCCAGAGGCGAATGCTATCACTGAGCTGGAGAACCAAAGGTTCAATGAGGCTTTGGCGAAGATTCGAAAGAAGACGAAGGTGATGATCACAGAGCGGCCAACTGTTCAGATTGGTGAGGGGTGAGGTGGATAGATGACTTTGTTGATTTTGATTTTTGTTGGGTTCTTTGTATTTTCAGTGGCTTTAGGGTTCTGGGCGGGGTGGTACGTGCGAAACGGGAAAGTGAAGGCACTTCAGGAGGATATTGACAATATATTTGTTGCGGCAAAAGATCGGGTAGGTGGCTTGGAAGAGAGTAACAAGACGCATGCTGATGTGATCTGTTCATTGTTGGACAAGATCCTGGAAAAGGAAGGGTTGAAAGATGTCTAAGGACGAAGATCGAAAGGTTGAAGGAAAGGAGTGCCCCTACAAGGCGGAGGGGTGCTCGGATGCCGATCGGTGTCCATTGTGCAAGATTAATGCTTTTGTGCGCGATGTAGCCAGGTTGGTGTTTGGTAAAGAGGCGCCAGAGGGTATTGGCGAGTCGATGATATTGTCCGAATTGGAGATGATGATCGCGAAGGCCAAGGAGACGCAGCGTGATAATGTGAATTTGAAGGTCAAGGTGGGCTCGCTTGGTATTGAGATTGATCGGCTCAAAGCGGAGGCGATACAGGCCGAGAAAAGGGTTCATGCTGCGGGAGATCACCTTCTTCCAGCGGCGCAGGCGCTCTCCAAGCTCCAGTCAGTGTATGGGGACGATCTGACATGGGACAACCTTGCGGAGCGCGCTACCGAGGCTGTCAGGCGCCTCCAGACGCAAGCACCGCTGATGCAGGCGGTTGAGGCTGAAATGAAGGGGATGCGCGAGCGTTTGATTGTTTTGGAGCGTGAGAATGAGGATCTCAAAAGGGCCAGATCTCCCAAGGCGGAGTCGCCTCTTCCTGATCTGCCCGATTTTGTGGCCCCTCCTCTCCCTTCTCTTCCTCCTCTTCATCCCAAAGTGGCGGATGCCATTTTTGATCTGGAGACGCTTCGTGCTCGACTTGCGACGATGGAGCAGGATATGACCCCGTTTCGTTTGATCGGACGCGTACTTTCGCGTGTGTTAGATCTGGACTCTTCTCCTCGAAAGGGGTAGACTGAGCCATTGTTGGGATTACGATCCCTGTTGATGCGAACTGGAGTTCGCAATGATGAAGGAGTTGAAAGATGTTTCCTTGTACGCGTAATGAAACCCGCCTCATTATGGAAGACAAAGCATGTGGAGTTGTGAGGCCCTATCCCGACGGGGCGTGCCCTCATCGGGTTGGGAGTGAGCTTGTTTTCACGTCAAAGTTTCTTCCTTGGATGGGAGACAGCGACCAATCGGTGCCGTTTGCCAAAGCTACGATTGTTAGCGTTCGCCCTGGGACAATTGGGGCTTTTCGCAAAGATGATCAGCTTGCCGAGCGGGATGGTTTTGCAAATGGGGAGGTCTGGCTGGGGCATCTGAGGCAGATACCTGGCTATGAGGATATCGGAGATGATGTCTCCGCTTATCACATCACGTTTCGTTTGATAGAAGTAGATAAGGACGCTGGTCGCCAGAAGGCTGGTTGACAAACCCTTGCGAGAGGGGATGATGTCGGCAGTGATTGCCGAAGGAGGTTGGTAATGTTGGGTCAGCATGTGCGGCAGCTGAAAGAGTTGCCTGAGATTAGTGTCGCCTCGACAATGGTTACAGAGGCTATTCGTGAGCACTGGAAAGAGGAGAGATCGGCCACCGATGTTACCCTCGACAAGAAGGATCCCATCTGGAAGGAGTGGTGGATCGGTGCTTCTGCTATTCATAAGGTGTGCCCCAGGATGTTTGCGCTGATGGCAGCTCGTGGGGTAGATGGGATAGAGAAGGAAGTGTTGCGATCAGAATTGCTCTGGTTGTTCGATCAGGGGCATGCGTACCATGATCTTTTCCAGCAGAAGATTTTGTCTTCATTTCCGACGGGGATGTTGCTTGGACGATGGAAGCGGCAAAAGAAGAACTCTCTGGCTCCATCTGAGATAGTCGAGGAATACACGCGTTTCGAGAACGAGGTGCCCGAGGGGGTGAGCTTGGAGCGCGGATGGGGGCCGAAGCCAGGTCCCAACGCGGAGAAAGAGGACGACGGCAAGGGTTGGAAATACGACGAGCCGAAGCTTCGCATCCCTGGACATCGTATTGTAGTGAAGATTGATGCGATCTTGGACTTTGGCGAGAAAGGGATCTTTGTTGGAGAGATCAAGACCGAGAAGTCCGAGGCGAAGGATGATTTGAATCCGAAGTTGGGTGGGCGCCCACGGCCGCAGCATATCGAGCAGGCGCATGTTGCTATGTGGGCTACGGGGTTGCAGCGTGCGTTGATCATCTATGTTTTCAAGGGGGAGAAATCTCTGAGTACCAGCATCATTGAGCACATTGTCGAGCGTGATGAGAAGCTGATCGATGAGATCAAAGCGCGGACGAAAGTTTGTGTTGATGCGGTTGCCCGCATGGATCGGCTTCGTGATTCCGAGGCCGAGTCGATCGGTAGATGGGAAGAGGGCATGGACAAGGAGGCTCGGGTCTTTGCAGATCTGGAGCCGAGCAAGCAGAAGGAGGTCCGTGTAAAAATGAAGGCGGCTGCTGAGGAGATGCCGAGACTTCCCGAGTGCCAGATGAAGTCGAAGGGGAAGCCCAAGTATTGTGCTGGGCGGGATCTTTGCTTCGGGGTGAGAAAGAGAAAGAAGAAATGAGCGATGCTGAGAAAGCGCTGACGGTTTTTGAGGCTGCGGAGATGTTAAGGATCAAACCGAGGACTATGGCTATGTGGTGTCGAGATGGGTCATTTCCAGCATTTAAGGCGGGGAAAGAATGGCGGATTGCAGAGTCGACTGTGAACAAAGCTTTGCGTGGGGAATTGGAATTGAAGCGTAAGAAGAAAGCGATCTAGGGAGCCTCTGATGTCTGCCAATTCGATATTTGTGTGCCACGATTGCCGCGAGGCTGAAGAGAGCAGTTATCAATATCCTGGCGCATTGGGGCGCAAGGGTATCTTCAGTCTCACACTGGCCGAATTAAAGGAAGGCGAGTACGCGGATCGGTACAGGGACATGGAGGAGTGGATTGCGGAGCACTTGGGGCATGATGCAGAGATGCATTCTGATGCACATGGGTGCTTCAGCGCTGCCATCTATGATTTCGATACGCGGGCGTTTGGCTACGATCCGTATAAGTGAGGAGCGAGATGTTACCGACATTTGACACGAGAGAGATGGGGTTCGAGAAGATCTGGCTCACGGCTGACCTGCACTTCGGCCACGAGACGGTGCGAGTCAAGGCTAACCGCCCGTGGAAGAACACTGACAAGATGGATGTAGCGTTGATTCGATCGCTGAATGATCATGTTGGCCCGAAGGACTTGCTCATTATTGCGGGCGATCTCACGCTGTTTGGGCCGATGCGAGATAAGTATGTCGAGAAGATTATTTCGAAACTGCCTGGACAGAAGGTATTGGTCTTCGGGAATCACGATCGGTTTAAGCCCCAGTGGTATTTGAATCGTGGTTTCATTTTGGCGGCCACGTCCCTTGTTCTTCCAGGGGGTATTTTTGTTACGCATGACCCTGCTGAGGCGCTCGTGTGGCCCAAGGATAAACCTGTTCTGCATGGGCACATGCACGCGATGTGGCGATCCCTTGACAATATTGTGGACGTGGGCGTGGACGCGTGGGACTACAAGCCTGTACTTCTTGAGGATGCGCTGGCGATTTGTACGGAGAGCAGAGGAAATCACGACTTGGTTGCGATATCGGCCAGTCGTCACGATGAGGGAGAATAATGGAAGCGAAATGTTTGGATGAAGAACGCGATTTTGGGTGTCCAGAGTGTGGCGAGATCAATATTCATCGCTGCAAGCCAGGGACGCGGATGGCTGTGTGGTGTCCGAAGTGTAAAAAGACAACCGAATACCACGTTCATGCCGATGGGGGTGTGGAGGTGATCGGAAAGGAATAGTTCCTGCGGTAAGACCGTAGGGCCAATGAAACGGAGAGGATGATGGAATTGTTGTCAGAGGTTGTGGGCGAAGCAGCTCGAAAGAAGGCTGCGGAAGCGGGAATTGTTGATGCTCCCGAGTGGCTGGGAGGCGTTCCCAAGGACAAGCAGGATGCGGCATTTTGTCGATGGGTAGATGATCGGGTTGCGTCTGCGAAGCGTGCCGTGGCAGTTATTGGCGCGCGGAAGGCTCGCAAGGAAGCCCGTGCAAAGGTGAATAGTGATATTCGGAGTGAGGGGTATGAGATCACATACTTGTATTTTGCTCATTACAATGTGGCGATTGCTTTTTATGCACAGCCCCCAGATATACAGACGGGACAGGTTGAACTGCGCTGTTACTTTGCCATTTGTTCCCCCGAGGACGAGGCAAAGTTTTCTCGTGTCAAGTCACGGGAGCTGCTTTTGAAGAGGATTCGCGACAACGATCAGGCTCACATGTTCTGTTGCTTCATCCCCAACAGGAAGCGTCGGGTGGATGTTCTTGTGCGGCGTCGGTTCTTGGAGCATGTGGAAGATCACTCTCAGGGGTTGCCGCATGATTTCGTGCAGATAATCCGTGTTCCGTTCAGGGGGAGTGGAAGGTAGTATTAGTGCAGTATTTTATGGGACTTGATCTTTCGGTGAGAGGTGCGGCGGGTGTCGTTGTGGATGAGCATGGCACTCCCGTGGATCAGGGGCTTTGGGGATGGGGTTTGTCCCGTAAATCGCCTGTCAAAGAAAAGATTGAACGCCTGATCTATATTGCTGGGAAAGTTGTCGATATGGGCCGTCGCGCATCCAGGAATGGCGAGCTGCGAATTGCCATCGAGGACTATGCGTACAGTAGGCGTGGGGCGCAGAATGATCTGGGTGAGATCCAGGGCACGATAAAGACGCAGATATGGCTTGCGTTGACTCTCATTCCAGTTATTATCGTAGCCTCATCAGCACGCAAAAAAGTCCTGGGTAAGGGGCGTTTTTCCAAGGGTGCGAAGGGCAAAAAGGAAATAATCAAAGCCGTGTGTGATCGCGGTTTCAAAGTGAGCGATGACAATATTGCTGATGCATACGTGGTCGCTGAATGTTTACGGCTGAGAAGCAAGGAGATGAATGATGGCAAAGAAGAAAGTTGACAAGGCAAAAGAGAAAAAGGCAGCTGAGGCTTCAGCAGAGAGCGCCGAGGATTCTGGCCTGGCTGTAGTGGGTGCAGATGCCGACGAAGGCAACTACGAGAACAAGGAAATCCGCAAGAAGATCCTGGAGCTTCTTGCCCAGTCCGAGAATATGACGTGGGATCTATCGGTGGTTCTCCAGGGGGTATATGCCGAAGATCTATATCGAGGATGGGGCTTCGATTCCTTCCGTGAGTATATCGAGAAGGAATTGAACATGCATATGCGCTGGGCGCAGATCCTTGTGCAGCTCCAAGAGTGGTTTGCCAAGATGCCACCGAACATCCAGAAGTGGATCCGCGAGAACGGCTGGACCAAAGCTCGGATGCTGATGGGCAAGATGACTGTCGAGAATGCTGCGGAGTGGCGAAACAAGATCGCTGGGAAGTCTGTGGCGGAGATCAAAGAACTCATGAAGGCCGAGCGCGAGGCTGCTGGTGGTGGCGGAGAGGGAGGCGGAGACGGTGGCGAGGACACAGCTACTTCTAAGAATTTCAAGTTGTTCGGGCCGCAGCGGGAGAATGTGGACCGTGCTTTGGAGAAGGCTGGTGAAATGTCTGGCAGCGACAAGGATGGTCACAACCTTGATCTGATCTGCACGGACTTTCTTGCCACGAATGCAGGGGTTGATTCGGTGCAGGATGTGCTTCGCAAGATGGAGAAAACTCTTGGCGTGCGTCTTGTGGCCTACGTTGAGGAGGACGATTCGGTTGTGTATGGCGCTGATCTGATTCGCGATCTGGAGAGCAAGGATGCGGCCGAGGGCGATCCTGGGAATGCTGAGTATGAAGAAGAGGATGTCGAGGCATAGTTTCTTTATTGCTTTTGATCGACGAACTCCAGTTCGCTTTTTGTTGACAAATGGCCAACTGGATGGTAATGTCCTCTCGGCTGGAGAATGTTGAATGTTGCTTTGTGTTGCCAATTGTCCCAGATCCTATCTACTTGTAAACAGGAGAAAAAGATGACTGATCCGTTTGAGAAGCGGGGAGAACGCTTCTACGTCAAGGGGTCCAAGCAGGACATCGAAGTGTTGCCAGATTTGGTTCCATTGTTGAAGCCGATTGGCGAGGTGAAACCTGATACGGCGAATCCGAGGAAAACCGTTGATTTACCTGTCCTTGTCGCGGGGATTCAGCGTTTTGGTATTCGCTGGCCGATCCTGGTGAACAAGAGGACGAATATTATTGAGGCTGGTCATCAGCGATTGTATGCGGCGCAGGAACTTGGGCTGACGCATATCCCTGTGATCTGGGCTGACGATGATAATGTGACGGCGGTAGGGTTCAACATCTCTGATAATCGCCTCGGGGAGATTGTCTCCGAGTGGGACGACGAAGCCTTGGCGAAGCAATTGAAAGCTCTGCTCGATGAGGAGGAGGACGCGATCAGGGGTATTGGCTTCGAGGAGGAAGAGATCAACTGGATGATGTCTGAGTACCTGGACGGCCAGGGAGGGGGTGCTGAGGCGCCTGAGCCTCCCGACCCTGACAAGGTCGCTGCTATTACGGAGACAGGCGACGTTTGGCAGCTGGGGCCGCACAGGTTGATTTGTGGGGACGCCACGGACCGTTCGGTGATTGACAAAGTTCTTGATGGGGATCAGGCTCGTATGATCTTCACGGACCCTCCCTACAATGTGGATTACGGCAAGACGATGAAGGACAAATTGCGCGGGAATCATCGGAAGATTGAAAACGATGATCTTGGCGAGGAGTTTCGTCCGTTTTTGCTCAAAGCGATGCAGGCCATGCTTCCTGTGTGTGATGGGGCGATCTACGTGTGTATGTCCTCTTCGGAGTTGGATACCTTGCAGGGCGTCTTCCGCGAGGCGGGAGGGCACTGGTCCACGTTTCTCATCTGGGCGAAGAACACGTTCACGATTGGGCGTTCGGATTACCAGAGGCAGTACGAGCCGATCTTGTATGGCTGGCGCGAGGGGGCTGCGGATCGACACTGGTGTGGAGACAGGGATCAGTCGGACGTTTGGAATTACGACAAACCTCAGAAGAACGAGTTGCACCCCACGATGAAGCCGATCGAGCTGGTGGAGAGGGCGATCAAGAACAGCTCTTTGCGCGAGGATATTGTGCTGGATCCGTTCATAGGGAGTGGGACGACGATCATTGCTGCTGAGCGGTTGGGGCGCCGAGGCTTTGGTGTGGAGATGGACACGAGGTATTGTGATGTGATCTGCCAGCGTTATCACGACATGACGAGCGTCTCTGCGACTCGTGTATCGGATGGGGCTCAGTGGGTGGATCTGGCGCTGGAGCAGGACAAGAAGACTGGCAATCCGAAGAAGAGAAAGCCCGTGAAGAAGTAGGGGAGAAGAGGATGCCAAAAGCTAGGGTTCAGCCTGGGAAAAAGAGGCTTCAGTTTGACTTCACTACTGCCATGGTAGAGCGGATTGATCGCTGCCAGGAGAGGCTTGGAGCGGCATCGAAAAATGAGGTGATACGACGGGCACTTTCTCTCCTCGACCGTTGTTTGGACGATGAATTGTATATCCAGAATGATTCTGGAGAGATGCAGCAGTTGAAAGTTATCTGATTCGCGGTTGACAAACGTCGCCGCAGATGGTGGCAGGACCAAAATGACAGAAGAAGAAGTTACCGATCGTAATTCCTCCAAGGAAAAAAATGATCAGGCCGATCTGGAGGTGCTACAGAGGGAGAGCGAGGCTCATTTCAGGGAGGCTATTGCGAGGCTCAAGAGTGAGCATCCTGGTTCATTGATGCTGGTGAATCTGATGACGGATCCAGCGGTGACTCGGGCGGTATCCGCGTGGCCCTCTGTGCCGCGAACAGTTCGCTTGGACGCCAACGAACAATCAGATCCCTGGGACATGATCTGGTTTGCCCCAGGAGAATGGATGGACGCGGCCCGAGTCCCTCTAGAACTGGAGAACAGCGTCATGCTTACTATCAAACAAAACAACCTCGTGTACCCAGATGGATCCATGCCCGATCAGATCAGAGCCTACCTGATCCAAAGAGGTAGAGATCTCCTCGGACTCCCCACACCCACCAGAGACGGAGGCTAAACCCGATGTATCCCCGTTATAACTTCCACCAGAAGGGGGTAGGCGGGCTGAAAAATAAAACGTGGTTGACGAACGCTCTTAAGATGGAGCGATGTTGTTGGTGTTGAAGGAGGACAGAATGCCAAAGTTGGATCAGGAGAAGTTTTGCGCTGTTGCAGAAGACGCGAAAGATGTGATTCGAGTTATTCGTGTTTTTGTTGAGTATCCAGACGATGTTCGGATGGAGGTTCGCCCTGGTCCATTTCGGGTAACTGTTGAGTTGTATACGCATCCTGACGATGTTGGTTCGGTTGTGGGGAAAAATGGAACTGGGATGGCGTCGATCCGTGGGCTTCTTAAGGGCGTTGCAGAGAAGCACAAGATTAAGATTGATATTTATTATGTGACTGATGAAGACAAGGTGAGAGGGGCAAAAAAATACACTGAACCGAGGGGTGAACGAGTGTTGATCGATAAGAAGGAGGTTGCAATGTTGGGTCACAAGGTGAAGATGGAGGAGGCGAGACGATCTCGGTTTGATTCTTTTACTACACTTTTTGTAGTGGTTGTTATCGTTATCGTGTTGTTGCTCGGTGGTACAGTCGGGTTGACGTGCATGATTATGTCCGAGATCGATGATTGCGGTGGGGTCTCCAAGTGCTTGGGCAAGTCCGTGCGGCAGTTTGATGAGGCTCGCAAGGGGGAGTGATGGGCACTTGCCTGGGGTGTGATGTGCGAGACGGGACGACGATGCGGCTCTGTGACTCGTGCCGGGGGATCCTGGAGTCGCAGCGGTTGCCTATAGGGGGATCGATGTGGGGCCTCCTGATGCGGGTGCTCCGCGAGTATCGACGTCGGTGGCAGCAGGATATGGAGGCGCTGTTGGTGCATAATTCCGACGTGAAGAAGCAGGCCCACAACAATCGCATGGACGGGGAGTTGGCCGTGGGGGTTTGCCACCGTCTGGATGCCAAGAGCGCCAAGGCGTTCGTAAAGTGGCTCGGGCTGTCGGCTAGTACAGCGAGAGTCCATGTGAGTGGTGTGGAGGGTGGAAATATGTACAGTCGGACGGTGTCGATATCTGATGCGCTGACTGATTTCCTGGCGCATATCGAGGAGCATGAAAGCGAGGGGTGATGAGCAGACCAAACGAAAAATTGACGCGAGTGGTCGGTTGGAGTCTGATTGGATGGCCTTTGGTCGCATTGATGCTTTGGGCTGGCGGAAAAATCGGTTACGGACAGGCGTTGATGTGGGGAGCGTGCGGCGCTTTAGTACTCATATCAATCCTGATAGGAGTAGCGTTATTGTATCGAGATAATGGGAGCGAGGGGTGATGGATGCGAACAATAAAACAGCCAATTTAAGGGTTTGCGCGAGTTGCGAGTGGATTTTTAAGCGCTCTGAGAGCGAGATGTGTCCGAAGTGTAAATTTGCTCATTACGGGGCACGGTATGTTTATGGGGCCAGGTGTTATCGCTATGCCAAGACGCAGAAGCCGTGGCTCGATAAGAAGATGTATGCCTATGAATTGAAGTTATTGAAGGAGATTCAGGGGCTGCCCAGATAGAAAGCGAGGGGTGATGACTGAAAAAGTTTTTACTCATAAGACAGAAGACCTTCGGTATAAAATATGTGAATGTTCTGGATGTGGGGTGATTGCGCGCTGTACTCCCAGCATGGATTTCTATGGTGAGATGGGAGATCCTCTCTTGTGCGAATCTTGTTTATTGAAGGATATGGGGGTGAAGAAGGAGATGATGCATGTGATTCCTGATGGGGACGGTTTGCAGCAGGTCTCCAAGGAAGAGTTTGTTGACTATGTGACGAAGCACGAGGAGGGTAAGCAGTGAAAATTGTATATATTTGTGGGCCTTTTAGGGCGCCGACGCCGTGGGCTGTGGAGCAGAATGTTCGCCGTGCAGAGGCTATAGCGCTTGAGGTCGCGGAGCGCGGTGCGATGCCCCTGTGTCCTCACACGAACACGCGTTTCTTCAACGGCCTTCTGTCTGACCAATTTTGGATAGAGGGGACGGCCGAACTTCTTCGAAGGTGTGATGCGATCTTTCGTTTGCAGGGGTGGTTCAGGTCGGAGGGATCCAAGGGGGAGACGCTGCTTGCTGCCGAGCTTGGCATTCCTATTTTTGACTATTTAGAAGACCTTGAAGCTTGGATTGTGGCGTGTGAGAAGGAAGAAAAACGAACTGGAGTTCGCGATGGGGGTGGTGATGACTCGTAGTGTTCTGAGCTGGATCAAAAGGGTCGTCAAGCGGTCGGAGGAGAGGGGTGTCAAGCTCCATCGGGTGAAGCTGACGCAGAGGGACTATCTCATTCTTTGGAAGGCGATCGAGCTGGTGAAGTCGGGCGAACTCAAGTTCGTGGAAGAGGAGGACACCACGAGCATGGAGGTGTTCGGACTTCCTATCACGTACAGCAATACTGATGAGAACTTGATCGAGTGTGCTCCGATCGTGCTCTCGGAGGAGGATGAGAATGGGTAAATGTAAGACGTGTGGACTTCCGACCAAGGGGCTAGAGGGACTGCCTGGTCAGTGTTACGTTTGTGCTATTGGAGATCTTCTCGCGCAGAATGTTGAGCTGACCAATGCTAACAAGGATCTTAGGACGGAGATTCGGAGGATGAAGGCTCCTCACGTTCGGGACTACATTGGGTTGCCTGTTACGGTGGATGGGAAGGCGGAGGACGATGAGCGAACTCCAGTTCGTGGTAATGAGGCATTATGAAACTCAAAGAATTAAAGAAGCATTTGGATGGATTGGAAATGCTTTACAGGGAGAAGAGGGATGCGGAGCACTGCATTGGTGATCCTCCCCTGTGGGCACCTCCTGGTTATAAAACCGTGGGGACATACGTTGGCGTTCACAAGAGAAAATTGGGACTGATTAAAAAGAAGATTAAAAAGATAGAAAATATTACAATTCGCATTGGCAAGAGGTGAAAGATGAAAGTCGACAGGGTGGGTGGCCGCGAGTACTACACGGTTCAATCTCGGGATGATTTCAGTGGCTGGGATGTACTTTTGATTGAGCGGTACAAATCTGGGGTGTGCCGAGTGCATCTGAAGACGCCTGTGTGGATGAAGCAGCAGCAGTCGAAGGTTGTCTATGCCGAGGATGGGCTATTGCCCGAGCACTGGGTGCGGCCAGCAGCATCGTTGGGTAGTCGTTCGGTGATTTTGCCTGCATTCATTCTTCTCTCGGATCACAATGCTATACTGGAGCGGATACGGGTGATGATTGCTCGGTATGCGGATGAGGTCCCTGAGGCTCATGTCAAGGATGCGCTGGCTGTTATTCTGGCGAAGATGTATGATTGACAATTAGGGGCTTGATTGTTCGGCCCAGCAGTTGACAAACGCGGAGTAAGGCTTTAATGTAGCTAATGATTGTCGCTGAGATGGCGGCAGGGGCGCGGAGGATCGAGGAATGAAGCTCACGAATAAACAGGCGATGATGTTGTTGGATATTGTGAAGGATTCGGTTTCAATCATGGGTACCATGGGTGGGTTTAGCGTGGAGAATCGACTCAGGCTGGTGAATGCCATTTTGAGCCAGCAGAGTGATGAGTTGGTAGATTTGGAAAAGGTACCGAGCGGAGTGGATGATGATAACATTAGAACAGATTAAAGAATTTCGTGAGAGGGCCAGTGGGTGTCGCGGATTGAATATGAGTGATTCTTTTATTATTCTCGATGAAATAGAACAACTAAAATTAGATATTACTGGGGTGGTAGCTGCAATAGCTGATGCAGGAGATCAAAGAATTCCACACGAGCCTGATAGATATGGTCGAGTAGTATCACGAATAGTGACGCAACGTGATGAAGCCAAAGCCGAGATTAAACAATTAAAAGAAAACCAAGATGCACGACGATTGGCTATTACTCAGGAAATTTGTGAAGGATTGAAACAACGTGGACATTGGGTGCCTAAGGACTGGGCTTCTGCCGATGTTATCACAGCAGTTTTCAAGGCGGTTGATGAAGAGGGGTGAGTGATGTCTCTTGAAATGACAAAACGAGAAAAGAATTTATTGGACCTGCTTAAAGACCTCAATTATTTTGAGCGTCGGTGCCAATATCTGGATACAGATGGAGGTCCAGCGATACCTCCCGAGGTGTACGCAGACCTAAAGAGTCTTCGGGATAAAATTGCGAAGTGGGGAACAGATGCTGTAGACGAAGAGAAAAGAAGTGGCGATAATCAGATAGGGGCGTCATCAAGATAAATAGAGAAGGACCGAAAAATGAGTAACAAGACCATGGGGGAGATGTTCGAGGACGGAACACTGGATAAGATCGTGTTATCGCTTGAGAGATTGGCTTTTGATTCGAAGATTTCTAAGCAACTCGGAGAGCACCTCCTCATTGTTACGGCTGCGGTGAAGCATTATCGGAAAGTTCTGGCCGATAAAGATGAAGAGATCGATGCGTTGAAATCATGGATTGAAGAGGAAACTGGTGTACCTTGGGACGATGACTGAAAGCGAAGGGTGATGAGTGACAAACAGAAACTTGGGATAGAAGGACCAGCGGCTATTGCACGGCGATTGTGCAGCGTAAACAAATGCCGTCGATATGGTGACAGACGTTGTCCTGAGCTAGGCAAGGACGTACATGAGTATTCAACGTGTTGGCCATTTTATCGTGAAGGATACGAGGAACTTAAAGCCGAGATAGCCGAACTTGGCCAGGGTAAACATCCTGACTACGTACCACGACACATATACGACATGGTTAGAGGCGAGCGCGACAAATTCAAGGCGAAACTGGAGGGTATCAGGACCGACATTGACGGGTTGCACAAGTGGGCGGCAGAGGGCGTTGAGGATTGTTTCGACATTGATTCACAAGAGCTTCTTGAGTTTGCCTTGGATTTAAGCGCAATTTTAGAAGGCGAGGGATGATGAACGACGATACTAAAAGGTATATAGAGTACCTGCGCACATGGGTCACATTTGGAAGGTCCGTAGAAGGGAATATGGCGTTGGCGCTTTGTGACGAAACAGAGAAACTCGATAACGAGAACAAGCGGTTGCGTAAAGGAATTTCCAAGTTGGCCTTGGCTTCTATCAAGGAGCTAGGAGACTCTCCGAAATTGTTCATGGACAATAAAGTATTTACTCCAGCAGAGATAATCCAGTGGGCATCTGAACTGATTGACATACAAGTCGGTGATGCCACTGAGGAAAGTGAGGGGTGATGGTTGACTACAAAGATCTACGAGAGATGGCGGAGGGGATGATTCAGGGCGATCCAACACTAGAGGGACCTCCAGTGGTGATCGAATTGCTCGATGAAATCGAGCGGTTGAAAAGATCGACGCGTTGTGCGTATTGTGGCGAGGAGTTTCCTTTAGATACGGTCACGGCTGACCAGGTAGGTGCTCACATAAGCAAATGCGACAAGCATCCGATGAGAAAAATGGAAGATGAGATCTTGAGATTGGATACTTTGTGTTGTGGGCAACGAGAGGAAAATGAAAAGCTCAAGGCCGAGATCGAACGATTGCGTGGGATAGTGGAAGTGATTAAGAAAGCCAGAAAACTTCATATTGAAAGAAGAGCCCCGCTTCCATATCGAAATGCCATCGATCAAGATTTTTTAGAAGAGCTGCGCGTTTTGCTTGATCAAGAAGGTGAGGGGTGTCTGGTATGTTTTTGAGCAACAGGAAAGTGAGGGGTGATGACGCCTGAGAGAAAAGAAACATTGCGCGAATGGGCAGGGTTGAAAAATATTGTCATTTCTATAGAAGAAGCAATTGACTTGCTTGATGAGATAGACCAATTGCGTGGGGTTTTAGAAGCAGTGAAAGACAATTGTGACGGGCTTGAAAGCCAGGGGCTTGAGTCGATTCCGATCTTTGTGGTTCGTGCTCTCCTGCCGGATATTGAGGGCGAGTCCAAGCAACAGGAAAGCGAGGGTTGATGGGTTGCAAGGGATTCGGGAACAAGGATGCAGTGATATTTGTGTGCGATCGTACGCCGAAGCGAACGGAGGCATGTCAATCTTGTGGCTGGAGTACTACGAAGTCCTGTGACTTCCCTTTGAAGGGCGCGAAGGAGGGGCAGACGTGCGATCGTTGGGTCTGTGACAACTGCTCGACCGAGATGGAAGTGGAGGGCGAGACGGTGTTGCTGTGCCCTGTTCACGCGAGGATCGTGAAGAAAAGGCAGGAGAGCAATGAGGAATCTACCTGATTTTATTACATTTACTGGTGCAGATGACAAAACCGACATCGGGGGGATGCTGGATCTGTCTCGGCATTATCCTATTGAGTGGGGGATCCTATTCAGCCCGAAGCGGCAGGGGGAGGATCCGCGCTATCCAGGCGAGGATACCGTAAGGCGGATCGTGAGTGCTGCGGTGCCTGTGGCAGCTCATCTTTGCGGGAGGCACAGCGGGGACGTGATGAAGGGCAATGTTCCGTTGCTTTCGCAGCCCCTGGAGATGTTTGGGCGTATTCAGGTCAATTCGCGGAAGCCAAGAGCTGAACGGATTGCTGTGTTCCAGCGCAAGATGGGCATCCCGTGCATCGCGCAGGCGCGCGGGGAAGCGTTCCCAGAGGAGAGGAACATCAACTGGCTCTTTGACACGTCAGGGGGGCGTGGGGAGGATCCGTTCGTGTGGCCAGCGTATCCAGGGCGCATGGTTGGGTATGCTGGAGGGCTCGGCCCTGAGACGGTCCTGGGGGCTCTGGAGGCGATCGACGCGCAGGGTTCGTACTGGATTGATATGGAGAGTGGCGTCAGGACGGACGATTGGTTTGACTTGGATCTGTGCGAGAAGGTGTGCCGCAGTGTTTTTGGAGGATGAGTACGTGATCGATGATGATGGTTGGACTGTCGTCGGTCATTCTTGGGTGAATCTGATCACTGGGAAGATCATTATGATGCCCGATGAGGAAGAGTCGGTTGACGAACCCTGTTTAAGTGAGTAATATGACCCTTTGAAACGTGGCAAGATGTCATGGGAGGTTGAAAATGGCGTTCAAGAAATATCCAAGTATCGACAATTCTTATCAGGAAAAGGAAATGCAGTGGTGGCTACGGTCTCACCCCGAGTTGACACTCGTCGACTACATTATCGAGGAGAAGATCCACGGTGCGAATTTCAGTCTGGAATTCACGCCCGACGGTGAGCATTTCATTGGTCGGCGTAAGGCGCGTGTTCCTGATGGGGTCAACTTCAATAATGCACATGAGATTTTGGAGGGCGAGGACTACCAGAAATTGATCGCAGCGTGGACCAAGCAGGCGGTTGATGCGGGCGCTACTTATCATTTGTACGGTGAGATATTTGGCGGCAAGATCTCCAAGGGAGTCAACTACGGCCCAGAGAGGCGAATCCTATTCTTCGACGTTGCCAAGGATGAGGTGATGTTTTCTCCCTCGGTGTTCATGGCGACGATGACGGCTCATGAGCTTCTCCACTTTCATGTACCAGTCCTCGGGACGGTGAAGGGGTTGAGTGAGGCGCTCGCTTTTTCTGTTGAATTCAACACCAGGGAGGGGCCAGAGGATATCCCCGAGGGGGAGAATGTGGCCGAGGGAGTAGTGATCAAGCCTTTGTTCATGTCCTTTGCCACTCCGCAGGGATCTGTGTTCATGCTCAAGAAGAAGAACCCGAAATTCGAAGAGAAGAAACAGGCCAAGGCAAAAAAAGCGCCGCTGGAAGTGAGCGATGAGGCGCAGCGTCTGCGGGATGAGTTCGAGTCGTACTTGACCGAGACGCGACTTGAAAACCTCTTTTCGAAGGAGGGAGAGATCGAGAAGCTGTCTCAGATGGGACAGTACATCCAGATGTTCATTGGTGATGCTCGCGAGGACTTCCTCAAGGATCAAGGGGACGCGCTCAAGGCGATCGACAAGAAAGAGAAAAAGTACGTCTTTAGCGTGGCGAAGATCGTCGTGGAGATGTTGAAAAAGCATCTTTAAGGGAAGGAAGGAGGAACGCTGATGGATACTAAGTGCATCGGATGTACCTTAGAGAGCAAGAAGTGTGATGGTCCAACGGATAAGGAGTACACATGCTACAGAGGTGTAGTTGGAGCCCGTGGTGCTGGTAAGTGCTTCAAATGTGGTTCGACTGATGTGAAATATCAAGACGAGATCACCGTCGCTGAATTGTGTGCGCTGTGCGAGGTGGATGGCGATTCCGAGGAGATCTTTACGCAGGAAGAATTGGAGGAGGGTCTTGAGGATGCGAATTAATATTGAAAATGCGATCCGTCACACGGAGATGCCCAAGGAGGGACGCTTCGTTATGGAGGAGCTGATCAAGCACATGAAGCAGTTTAGGGATCGGGCACTGGAAGGCGATCCTGTTGTCCTTGCCGAGTTTTTCAACCTGTACCGATTTGATGATGATCAGTGCGGGCTCAAAGATGTTGAATTCCCCGAGCCTGATCGATTTGTAAAGCGATTTGCGGAGGTCCTGGAGGAGCTGGAACTGATGCGGGAGCGTCGTGCGGAAGCGCTGAATGTCGCGGAGGAACGACGGGGTGAGATTTTGGAACTGAAGAAAAAGCTGGCGACGACTCAGTATTGGCTCGATCGGTTTCAGGAGGAGTTTGGCGATCTGGCGATCAAGAAGATCCAGGAGGAGCATTCTGCGAACTCCAGTTCGCAAGAGGAGGGTTGAGTGGGATTCGTGCATGAGCGGAAATGTTGGTGTGTAGAAGTTCGTGAGGGGTCAGATGGTCTGATTGCTTGTGTGGATAAATATCCAGAGGCTGTGGTGCCAGAGGGGGAGGTTGTAAGATATGATGGGGAGCGGTTTCATTGTTTTGTATTTGCCGATTTTCGTATGTATGCGGGCGCTCGGGCGAAGGAGCTTGTCCGAAAGAGAATAGGAGAGTTGAGATAGCCCGTTAGAGTATGCTAATCTGCTCGGTGATAATGCTGGTGGTCAGTGTTGTGTTGACGGAGGACTGTTCATGAGGTGGCATAATGTGGCTGTTTATGGTGCTTTGGCGATCGTCTGTTTCTTTTTGGGCATCTCTTTTTCTCGCATAGTTCGATCTGATGAGGGGCGCTGGGTTGGCAAACGAGTGCTGATCCTGGGTGATTCTCTCGTGGGAGAGGGGTCGGGGTTGGAGATGGGCCTTCGCAAGCGTCTCAAGGATCAAGGGGCCTACGTTGACACGATGGCTTCGATCGGTGGGCGAGCAAGCTCCTGGGCCAAGGATGAGAAGCTCTCCGAGCAGCTTTCTGGATGGCTCCCACATGCCGTCGTGGTGGCCTTGGGCATGAACTCGTGCAGGACGCCACCCCAGACTTACGGGCGCCACGTGAAGGCGCTTGCGAGGCGACTGAAGGGTAAGGAGTGCTACTGGATTGGTCCGCCGTTGCTGGTGGAGGGGACGGCCCCGTTTTTGATTGCATTGCCGAAAGCTGTGAAGGAGAACTCGTCGTGTCGATTTTTCGATACGGTGGAGCGTGTGACGTTCCCTGTGGGGAGCGTGAGCGGGTTTCATATTCGTCGTTGGAAGGGAAAGGGCTGGGCCAAGCAGGTCTGGGGGTGGATGAACGAGTAGGAGGTAGCATGGTCGATGTTGACAGGATGCTCAGGGCTGGACGGTGGAGAAGAAAGGCGCTTTATGATGGCCTTTGTCCGAAGTGCGACACCGAATTGGAGCTTTGTGAGCCAGCCGAGGCCCACGAGAACTACGCCAAGGTGCCCAAGGGGGATGCCTGGGCGAAGAGGTGTCCCAATGAGAGTTGTGACTTTGTGTTCGTGCAGCATGGGCCAGGCTTCAAGATGACGATGCCATGAAGTGTAAATGCGGCAGAGAGATGACGAAGACGGACAGCGACGTGAAGTGCCTCGATAGCGCCGGTCAAGTCTTGCCGATCCCTGCTACCTACATCTTGTGGGAGTGCTTTCAGTGCGATCGGAAGTGTGTGGAGCGTGGTGGGTTCTACGTGAATCGCGGGGACGATCCGAAGGAAGAGTGGTCGGATGGCGAGACGGTGATGAAGGAGAGGGGCAATGGATGAGTTTTACTGGACGATGATGGCGATCCTGGGAGGCATCTTTCTGCTGGCTGTCGTGGCCCTGTTTGTCTATGCGATCAAGAAGAAGAAAAAGGTGGTCTTTGATTTCGATCTATTTCAAACCATCATCATTGCCAGGGAAGATGGGAGGGGGGAGACTCGTCGTTTTAGGGTGCGAGTAGGTGAGCGATCAATGCCAGAGGCTCCTTCGCGCATGTTACCTTATGGTGCGTTCGGTGAGTACCAGGTGGCATTTGAATGTGCTTTCGATCGGGAAGATATGGATGAGACGGTACGGTTTCTCATGGGTTTTTCAGCGGGGAATCGCGCCATTGTTCGGTTTGAAGATACAGTATTGAGGGGGCATATTCGGGATTTCCAAATACGCAATGATGATATTGAGTGGCTATCTAGGCAGCAGAAATGGGTGTTTGCTGAGTTTGTGTTGCTGTGCCCAGTTCCTGATGTGGAGATGTCGACATTTTACGATTCAGAGCTGGACGATCTGATGATTCGGTTGCCTGATGGAGAGACAGCGGATGGCTAAAATGGCTAGAAATATTGTTGTGTGGTCAGGGGGGGCTGACTCGACGTGGCTCCTTCATCATTGGGCTGGTGCGTCATCCGAAGATCATCGCGTGGTGGCTCTCACGGTGCGGCATCATCGGTTTCTCAGTAAGCCATTTTTGAAGGCGCAGCGAAAGGCGCAGGAGGCATACTTGAAGCTGGCAAAGAAGCGAGGCTATCATATCGATCACCAGATGATTCGTGTGGACGGCCACTTTTCCTGGGGTGTGGATGTCAATAGTGGTCCGAGGGGGCGTGGCTGTCCGACCGCGCAGGCGATCATGTGGCTGTACGCGATCATGCAGGTCGTTGGCGATGGAGACAAGGTGCTGGTTGGGTACATCAAGGGTGATTCGTTTTGGCACTACCGCGACGAGTTCGCACGGACGTTCGACGCTATGTGCAAGCTGAAGGGAGTGAGGGCTACGCTGGTCTACGATCTGGAGTGGCAATCGAAGCCAGACATCTTGCGGCTTCTCAAGAAGGCCAGGATCCCTCAGCGGTGTTGGTTCTCGTGTGAGAGCGTGGGCGAGGATGGGAAGGCATGTGGCAATTGTTCAAAGTGTGATGAGATTGCCTATGCCAAGAAGCACTGGCAGTACAAGACGGACGAGCGTCCGAAGGAGATGAGGTGATGGGATGTACAAGAAGGTCGCCTAAGAGTCCGCGCCCCGTCTTGAAGGGGGAATTTGGGCATATCGATTCGTGTACTGGTGGTAGGTTTTACGGCGCGTGGGAGTGCGAATACTGCCATCTGTACAACCTGACGAAGGAGAAGAAATGCCACCATTGCGGTGCGTCGAGGGTGCGGCCTGCGGTGGCGAAACCAGTCTTTGTGGAGCCTCCCGCAGGGGTGTACGCGCCGTACATTCCGATCCAGTTGCTTGATCCTGGGAAGGTGAAGTAATGGCACTTAATGATGCAGCGATCTTGGTTCCTGAGTGTCCCGTCTGTTGGACGATCAGTGTGGAGATTACACATTGGGCTGGGGCGTTTCGGAAGAAGCCTGATGGCTCATGGGCGAAGGTTTGGCTCAAGATAGGCGAGACCAAAACGATCCAGTGCAAGTGCAATAACTGCGGGAATGAGTGGGAAGAGTATGTGAAGGGAGTTGAAAGATGACAGCGAGGGTGAAGGGTCAGTACTGGAAGAGCGGTGAACTTTGGCTCATCGAAGTACCTGAATTGGATGTGATGACACAGGGGTACACCGAGCAGGAGGCCCTGGAGATGATCGTTGATGCGATCGAGGAACTCGTGAACGTGGAGGGCTTTGGGATTGTTCTGACACAGTCCGAGGAGCAGAAGGCGGAGCACACCTTTTCGATGGAGGTGATTATCCCCGAGATGCGTCCTGTTTTCGTGAAGTGGCGCGAGGAGCGAAAGAAAAATGGTCGGAGCTAAGTACAAGATCGGGAAGGACGAGTCTCCCGTGGTGTCGAAGGAGAGGGGTGGTCGCAATTCGTCTGCGATCCGTGCGGCGTTGGCGATATTGTACGACCTCAAGCAGCTCGGCTATCTCAACTACCACGCGGCGGCCCTCTCGAATTCGGACGGTGACGATGTGATTCACCGAGAGATGATTGAGATTGTGTATCGGGTGAAGCCGGACGATTTGCCCAAGAAACCAGGGAGAACGGAGGTGAAGCAGTGGAGTTTGGTCTGTATGTAGCCTATGCCGTTGTCGTTGTTGTCATTTTCGTTGCGTGGTTTCTTGCTGGACGCGTTACACGGAAGGACTGCCCTGTGTGTGGCAGAAAGCGATCTGTTCGATTTGAGAAAGTCCATGTCTACCACCCAGAGGAACCACCCATGTTCGGTCAGTGGGTGTGCTGTGCTTGCGATGCATACACGCCGATTGTTCCTACTGGTCTGACGATCGATGTTGCCAAGAAGTTCGTCCGTGAGGGCAGGGCGAACGATGTGGTTAGGTCGATTGCGGAGAGTGGCGAGGCAAGCAATGAGGCCGATCAGTGGCCAATTGTAAAGGAATAAACGATGATACCGAAGATTTTGAAGGTTGACGACTGCATCACGGTCAAGCAGCTCAAGGAGTGGGTTGAGGGGCTGGCCGAGGTCAACGGCATGGGCGCTGACACAGAGGTCTGGCTTGATAACGGAGACGGCACGTCGAGCGAGTGCAGAGAGCTGTGTCCTTTGAACGTGCGGGACAAGGGTTGGCCCGAGGAGTCGTGCGATATCATCATCGGGAAGGGGAGACCATGAGCAATCCGTTAACCGAAGGGAAGATCCGCAAGGGTGGTCGAAACGATCCGCCAACGAGCGAGCGACCTGCCGTGAGGCCGCAGCGGGAACCGTTGCCGAAGGTGGCGCGTCCTGCTCCGTGGCCTTATCCGAAGGCGCCCCCACAGGCAGATCCGAGGGGCAATTACCCTGACGCCATCGAGATGGCGCGTGAGCGTGGGGCCGAGGCCCTGCGTGTGGCTTTTGAGCTGCTGGCGGACAAGGACGACATCAGTGGGGAGGACATCATGGATGTTCTTGAGCGCATCGACGCTGGACAAGCCTTGGCCTATTTGGAGGGACGTGACAGGGAGAAGGCGCAGCTCAAGAACCGTCTTCGCAGGACGGCCCAGGTTCTCATCGAGGAGGTGGGGGCAGACGGGCCGATGAACGCGGAGGAGGCAGCGGAGAAAGCTGTGGAGAAGATTCGGGGAATGAGGAAAGCGATCCGTTGTATGATCCTTGCTATCGAGGATGGTACTGAGGAAGAGCCGCGTAATGGAAAGAAGTGTTATCGCCAGGAGTTCGGCGAAGCCTTCGTCGAGATGCTGAAGGGACTACTGACTGGATGAATCAGCACAAGTGATGATAGCGAACTGGAGTTCGTGGGAGGGTTGAGATGAGATATGCAACATTGGGCGAGAGGGATGCGCGCAAAACATATCGTTTAAAGAAGGGTGCTTGGCCTCCTGTTTTTGAGCCAGTTTTGTTTACTGATTTGAGGAAAGAGGATAGGTTTGTTCTTATAGAAGAAGATGGTTGTCCTGTGGCACTGGATGATGGGGGTGTTGTTGAGATTGCATTGGGAGATCCTTTTGTTCATGACGGTATTCATGTGATTGAGGTTGAATCGCTTATCGTCTATTTATTGAGATTTTCAAGCAATTGTAAACGTGTAGCAGTAAATCAGGGAGGTTGAAGATGAAAGATGAAGAGTTGAGAGGGCTGAAAACTGGTGATCGTCTATGGGCCATAAACAGGATGGATGATGTTCCAGAGACTCATTTCTGGGCTGGGGAGCATGGTCCTGTAGAGGTGGTCTTTTTGCGTCTGCAAATGACTAGGGAGGGGGAATCTCAGAGGGCTTTTGTGGTTCCGATATTTGACGGACACGAAGTTGCTTCAAATGCAGAGGCGCTTCATTTCACCAGAAAGGACGCGATCAATTGGTTCATTAGTGAACTGACGACACATTCAGAGAGGGTCGGAGCCAAGGTAGAGAAAATGAGAGCGATGCTAGAGGGCGTAGGCACCGAGCCTTCTCCATCTACAGCGGTTGAAAGATTGCTTGATGATGGTGGTTGTACTTTTGCGGGGCCAGGGCGTGGCGATTGTGAGCACGCTGTTGGTCTTCCTGGCATAAGCATTCCAGGGCGGCATGATGGAGATGATGACACTGTGGATTTTGCTGGCAAGCCGAATGGTTGGTGTTGGTCATGCTGGAGGTCGAAGCGGATAGCGGATCTTGAGGCTGAATTAGGACATTTGCAATCGATTCAGGCCGCTGGGAAGCAGCTGAAGGAGTGAATAGATGCAAATGCCTCTTTTAGATATTGCGGGGTCTGGTGCGGAATTCAGCCTGGACCGAATGTACCGTTACAAGCTGTGGCGCGAGTGGGACAGCACCAAGGGCTGTGTTGCTTTTGTTGGTCTTAACCCCTCGACCGCTGATGAGAGGGTCGATGACCCTACTGTGAGACGTTGTATTAATTATGCAAAGGCGTGGGGATTTGGGCGTTTGGTCATGCTCAATATTTTCGCATTTCGTGCTACGGATCCGAAGATGATGATGGCGAACATGAATCCAGTTGGCCCAGGGAATATAGAGACGATTGTCGAAGTTGCTCGGTCTTCCAGCATGGTCGTAGCGTGTTGGGGTGCTCACGGAGCATATAGGGGCCAGGGGCGGCAGGTCATGGAATTGCTTGATAGGGCACGCGTTCCATTGCATTGTCTTGGCGTGACCAAGGGAGGGCATCCGAAACATCCTCTCTATTTGAAGAAGGATTTGAAGCCTGAGCTTCTGGAGGGATCTCTGTATGGGAGACGGTGAGAATCTGGGCGATGTAGTGACGCCTGACTTTGGATCTGCGCGATTGGATGTGAAGCGGCGCCGACCGGGTGACTGCAAGCATACTCGTGTGATTGTTGATCCAGTCTTGCGGCGTGTGGAATGTCGTGATTGTGAATCTGTGGTGGACCCCATACAGGTGCTTGTCCAGTATGCGGAAGGGGAGAGAAATTTCCAATATCGGCAGGAATCTATAGATAGGTTAGCAAAACGTGTTAAAGAGTTGGCTGCTGAGGAGAAGCGCATCAAGGCGAGGATCTATCGCGCCAAGAAAAAGATTAGAAGATGACTGAACAAGAGCAATTGATTATTGGAATCTACGAACATGCGTTGAGTACTGTTGTTGGTGCTGGGTTCGAGTGGGAAGTTGACCACGTTCGAAGTCTCAGTTTTGAGGCTTTGGATGAGTCGAGGTTTCTGAGCGAGTTCACGTGGGTGGTGTTCAATTCGGGCATGCGCGAGTCTGTGATCAGTGCGAAGTGGAGAGATCTGACCGTGGCGTTCTCGGGGTTTTTGAGCGCTCAGTTGATGCTGGATGATGAGGCATTTGGGCGTGAGATGATGACGCGGATCTTCAACAACAAGCGGAAGATCGACGCGGTTTATTCGATGGCGAGGCGCGTGAAGAATGAAGGGTGGGAAGCGATCCATCAACGTATTGAGACGAAGGGGGTTGGCTATCTTCGGTGTTTCCCGATGATTGGTCCAGTTACGTGTTTTCATTTGGCTCGCAATTTGGGGATGGATGCTGTGAAACCTGATCGTCATCTTGTGCGAATGAGTGGGACATTGGGCTGTCGGGATCCCTTGGAGATGTGCAGTGTCGTTGCGGAGCATACAGGCGAGAGGATCGGTGTTGTCGATGTTGTTTTGTGGAGATGGGCCACGGTGGCCCCTAATTATATTGAATTGATGACAGGAGGAAAAGATGGAAGAAGCAGTGGTTGTGAAGTTGCCTGTGACGGTGCTGGCTGAACTCGTAGCAAGCGCAGACAATCTGGCCGAGGGAGTACAAGCTCTCGAAAATCTAAACAGACAGTGGGCTGTTGTTTTTCGGACGCGGGCTGCTGCGATTTCCGATCCTCCCGAGGGGTTGAAGACGCAGGTTGCGCCTTTCGAGGACCGCGAGGAGATGGTGGCTTTTTTGGAGAAGGCCCATACCGATCCGTATCTCGACGTGGTTGCGGCGCTGAAGAACGGTGTCCCGCGCAATGTGAAGATCAAGGTCCAGGTGCAATTCAGATAGGAGAGAGGATTTTATGTCAAAGTCGACTGGGGACAGGGAGCATCTTCGGCACCCACATGATGTGATAAAGGTCGGTGGTCATTGCTACAACGAGATGGGGTATACCACTTGTCACTTTTGGCGTGCTAATCCAGGGCGATGCGATTTGTTCGGTGAGCATGGCGTGAAGAAGAGCGACAGTCGTGCCTTGGTAATTTGTGACAAGGTGTACGGGAAAGACTACAAAGGGAGGCCGTGATGGATGATAAGAAGCCTGACATTGATCAGCGCGAGGAGTTTTTTTTCGAGAAAGAGACACGCAAACACCAGCAGGAGGTGGCGAAGATTATGATAATGTTCGCCCAGGAACTGCTGCGTCGTGCGATGGTTCACGATGCTTCGAAGCTGGAGGATCCTGAGCGAGAGGGATTCAAGAAGGCTACGCCTGGTCTTCGCGATCTGACCTATGGGTCGGCTGAGTACTCGGAGGTGCTGAAGGAAATGGGGCCGACGCTGAGACATCATTACGCGCACAATGATCACCATCCCGAGTACTTCGACACGGACCCGAGTTGTAATGGCGTGGACGAGATGAGTTTGTTCCAGGTTGTGGAGATGATTTGTGACTGGATGGCGGCGGTTAAGCGTCATGCGGACGGGGACATATTCGATAGTCTACGGAAGAATAAAGTGCGGTTTGGGATGGGTCCTCAGTTGCACAAGATCCTTATCAATACGGCCCACCAGATCAAGGAGATGGACGATGACTGATGAAAAAAAAGTAGTCGAAAATGTAGAAGATGAGCCAGAAGACGATGTTGTTCGGGGTTTGCTGCAAGAGAGACTGGAGAGGCGCCGTGATAATGAGCGTCTTGAGATGCAGATCAAAGAGCTGATGACGCAGCTGGAAGATGAGCGCCATGAGTTTAAGCGCAAGCAGCTCGGGATGTCGACTCTCGTAACGGTCCTGATGGATGCGCGATTTGGAGAGGGTGGGGACGTCTATATTGGGCGCGAACAGTTTGTGCGCTGGGCGACCGAGGGAGCAGCTGCCAAAGAAGATAATGCAATGCTTCGCAAGGAGCTGGAGAAAGTGCGCGATGAGTTGCGGATGTTGCAGTCCAGCACTATTACGCACAGGATGGCTCTTCAGGAATCGACTGGGATCAGGCTTGCCGAGTTAATTGCAGAGCGTGATGAGCTAATAAAATTGGTCAACGAAACTGTTGTTAGGGAGGATCCAGATGCCGATCCAGAAGAAAGTAAAGATAGCTGATGCGCTAGAGGTTCTGAATCGAGCGGTTGAGGCCGATCGTGAGGCGATGGCTGCGTTGCGTGGTGCCAAGGTGCCGTGCAATGAGAAGCTGGCGAAGGATCCGACGATTCAGTGCGGGATGGAGAGAGTCCCTGGTTCTGTTCACGATGTGTGGGAAGAGGATGACCCTGTGGAGGTTGGTGGTAGGGATGTCTACAATGTGGGTTTTCTTGGTATTTTGAACGGTATCTTTGGTGTGGATGATCGCACTGGGTATGGACCTATCGCTGCGGTATTTGAGGTGTTGTGTGCGAATTGCAAGCTGGATCCCCAAAAGGACAAAGTGCGTGTGGGCGATCCCTGTCCTCATTGCGGGGTTGCGTTGAAGCTCGGACCGCTACGTAAGTTTATAGCGGTCGATCAGAGCAAATTGCCAACGTTGGAACGGTAGCGCGAACTCCAGTTCGTGGTTGGAGGAGCTGATGAGTCGAGAAGCCGAACTCTCTTTACTTGAATCGGTGGTGGGGATAGCGCGGGGTATCCGTCTCCCTCCTGTGCGTTTAGAGGCGGAAGTGGTGCAGGCGCTCGGGGAGGCTCTCACGGCTGTTGGCATTGCCTACGAGCGCGAGGTGACGGTTGCTCCTCGGTGCCGTGTGGACTTTCTTGTTGAGGGTGGCGTTGCGATCGAAGTCAAAAAGGGGAAGCCCAACACGAAGAGTGTGGCGGCACAGGTTCGACGCTATGCGGCTGGCGAGGATGTAACGGCCGTTGTGTTGGTGAGCGAACGCGGCTTGGTTTATCATATTGACGAGGCGCATGGTAAGCCGATCAGGTACGTAGCGCTCTCGAAAAACTGGGGTTTAACGATATGAGCAACAAAACGGGTGACACATATTCTACGGTGAGTTCCTGGGATGAGAGCGTTTTGAGTTTTGAGGAGCTGAGGGGAATGGTAGAAAAAGCGGCAAATAGCAGGGCGGAGTACATTTCGGAGGTGAGGAAGTACGTGGGTACTCTTAGGCTTTGCCCTTTGATTATCAAGATGTACGGTGGGATGGCCGAGGTGTTTGGGGTGGATTCCTTTGACAAAGAAGATATTTATTCTCCTCGGATGAAGATTGAGATGCCGAAGGCGTCGAAGGTTGATCCCCATTATTATTTTATCCTTTGTGGCGGAGGTGCCAGATATGATGGTCCCTGATTATCTGAAGGAGCCTACGCTGGAGGGGCACAAGTACGGGAAGTTGGTTTTCTCGGAGAAGGATAATCTGTTTCGTCTCACGGGCGAGGCGTTGTTGTTGCAGTATGCAAAGCGGATCTTCCCAGGCGCGCGCGTGACGCGTGGTGGTGGTGGTTTTTTGGAGTTCCATCGAACGCGACGTGAGGTGGCTGATCTGAATTGGCTGTTGATGCGTTTCCCTGTGGATGTGAGCCAGTGCAAAGGAGTGCTGGAGCAGGCACGGGGGGAAGCAATTGATCAGATCAATCGTCGGATATCGGGTGCGGATCGGCGCCGAACAACTCCTCCTGCTGACTTCCTTGGAGATCTTTATCCGTTCCAGGAGACGGCTGTTACTTTCATGGCCACCAACCGACGTTGTGTGCTCGGGGATGGGATGGGGCTCGGGAAGACGTGGAGTGGTCTTGCGGCTGCGGCGACGGCGAATGAGTACCCGACTTTGATAGTGTGCCAGACGCACGTGCAGAAGCAGTGGCAGCGAATGATCGGGATGCTGTTTGATCTTCCTGGTCTGAAGGGCGCACGGGACATGGATCCCTTTGATCTGGCGACGAAGCGTGGGCAGGCGCTGGCTCCGATCCTCAAGACACAGACTCCGTACAGGCTTCCCAATACGCCATTCGCTATCATCCACTATGGTTTGATTTCGTGGTGGAGTAAGGCGCTTCTGGCGCGTCGTTTCAAGTCGGTCATTTTTGACGAGGTGCAGGAGTTGCGGCATACGGGGACTGCGAAGTACTCGGCGGCATCGAGGATGTCTGAATCTGCGGAGAACGTATGGGGTCTCTCGGGGACGCCAGTCTACGGGTATGGGCAGGAGATCTGGTCGGTGATGAATGCGATTGATTTTCATTCGTTGGGGTCTCACGAGGCGTTCACGCGGGAGTGGTGCACGGGGTACGGGGAGAAGATCGTGTCCGATCCGAAGGCGTTGAACGGCCATTTGGCGCGCGAGGGTTTGCTCTTGCGGAGGAGGGCGACCGACGAGGAGGTAGCGATCGACTTGCCCAAGGTGATGCGGAAGGTGGAGGACCTAAACCACGATGAACGGCTGTACGATAAGCTGATCAGCAAAGTTCGGCAGCAAGTGCGTTCTTACGATTCGGCAAGATTCCACATTAAAGGGCAGTTGGCGCGATCGATTGAGCGTGAGTCGCGTCGTGCCACGGGGGTGGCGAAGGCTGCATATGTCGCTGAGTTTATTGCGAGCCTGATCGAGAGCGGAGAGCGTCCTCTCGTCTATGCGTGGCACCATGATGTCCACGATATTTATCAAGGACGGTTGAAAGAATATAATCCTGCAATTTTCACGGGAAAACAGTCGGTGGCCCAGAAGGACGCGAGCCTAAAAAAATACATGAACGGGGATACTCCATTGGCGCTCTTGAGTCTTCGTTCGGCTGCTGGGCTGGATGGCTTGCAGTACCGTGCGTCGATGTGTGTTTTTGGTGAGTTGGACTGGTCGCCTGCGATACATTCCCAGTGTGAGACGCGGATTGCTCGAATCGGTGTGGACAAGACGCTGGTTGATGTTCCGAGTTATTATTGCGTGACCAGTGTGGGTCATGACGAGATGATGCTTGACGTTTTGGGGGTGAAGACTGGACAGTTCGTTGGGCTGATGGGGGACGAGCCTGAGAGTTACGAGGAGAAGAAGGCTGCGGAGGAGCGTGCAGTTCGCAGAATTGATCTGTTGGTGGAAAAACTTGCTGACGAAGAAAAGGATCAGTGGAAAAAACCTCCCAAACAGAATAAGATAAAAAAGAAGCGGTTGAGTGTGTTGCCTCAAAAGACGAGGAATCGCAGACAGTTGTTAGGTGTTTTCAGTGGGAAGTTGAGAGATGGCAGAGCGAGCGATTGACAAATTCAAACGGATCAAAGCTCTGAAATGCTTTAACCAGGTGGAGGAGATGCTGTACGCGGGATTCCCCGTGGCAGCAGTAGCAAGCTACATCCAAGTCAGGATGAACGAATACAAAGATGTGAAGCGCGGCTCCCTGATTGTTATGTTGAAGATGTTCAGGAAGACGTTGAGCGTGGATGGGTTGGTGCGTTCAAGCCTTCCTCGTGTATTCGTGGATGCGGAGAAGAAATTCGCGAACAAAATGAATGAGCTGGAGCGCTTGGAAGATCAGTATTTGCTGGACCAGTATCGGATGGATGTCCTTCATGGGGAGGAGCGCATGACGGGGGCGATTAATCCTCAAGTGGATAAGATCGGCAAGTCGATGCGTGATACTGTTGTAAAGATGCACAATATCAAGATGGATCTGGGGCTTGTTGGCTCTCGGGATCTGGGGACGATTACTGTGTCGGCGGAGCGTATTGAGTACATCAAAAATAAATATGGCGAGGGCGCTGCGAAGGCGTTTGCCGATCCTGTTTCTAGGGGCCGTGTGTTGGCTGCACTTAACGCTATCAGGCGTGCGGGTAATTTGCGCGATAAAGATGGGCAACCGTTGGAGCTTACACAGCACATGAAATTGTCTGATGAGGAGCGTGAAAAAATAGTAGATGTCGAATATGAGGTTACGGATGGCGATGATGTGCCCGACGATGATGGGGAGGGTGAAGGGTCAGCGGGTGACGGAGGGCCACCCGAGCCGCCTTTTGTGCCGCGTGGTGACGATTTGAATGAAGCCGAAGGCGAGGAGGATTATGACGAACGTGTAGAAGCTTTGTCGCCAGATCTTGAGCCAGGGGACGATGCTGTTCCTCCTCCAGTGAAGGATCCGCGTGTTGAGCCTGTGGAGATGGCTCCTGATCATGGGCGGATTGCGCCGAACTTGCCTCCTGGTCCAATGAAGCCAGGGATTCGTGCCAATGTTGAGAGTCGTATGACTACGAAGGTTCCGCCTAAGAAGGACAGTAAAGAGTGATTATCACCAACAAGCACGGGCGTAAAAAATCCATTGTTACGCCTGACGAGATTGATATGCGTGCTGGTGAGATTGTCTCTACTTTATCTGAAGCAGAACAGGAATTGTTTTTCGGGATGATTGACGGCGATGCTGAGGAGCAGATGTCAGTTACCGAGACGATGATGGAGCATCGCTATCACACGCAGCCTGTGTCGATGGAGCAATTCTTGGAGGATCCCTACTACCTTGGGGAGTCGTGCTCGACGTTGTATCCAGAGTTGCGGAAGGATCTGATTGATCTTTTTGACTATCCATATCGCGAGGTGGTGTTGACAGGCGGCATTGGCGTGGGCAAGACCTTCGTTCTTTCGATTGCCTTGTGCCGCGTGTTGTACGAGTTGTCATGCCTTGTGGATCCGCAGCGGACGTTTGGTCTGTCGTCGGGCACCGAGATGGTGATTCCGCTCATTTCGAAAAACTTGATTCTTGCACGTGAGGTGATGAAGACGGCGGTGGATGACAAGATCCGCGAGTCGGTTTATTTTATGGAGAAATTCGCTCCGAAGATCTCAAAAGAGAACACGGTTTTTCCTAACAATATTCGTGTAATTATAGGGTCGTACGGGTCGGAGCGTATATTGGGATCGAATGTGTTTGCGGTGGGGTTGGATGAGACGAACTTTCCGCCTACGCGTAAGTCTCAGCAGATCACTACAGCGATTGGGCAACGCAAGACGGTTGCGCATTTCGATCCCGTTGAGAAGGTGTATCGAAGCCTGTTGCGTCGTATCAAATCCAGATTTCAGAAGGCTGGAGGGGATTTCCCTGGGATGGTGATCTTGGCGTCGTCGGCTGCGACGCTGGAGAGTTTTACTGAGCGCAAGATGAAGGAGAGCGCGAACGATCCCGAGGTGTTTGTGCGTGATCATACGCCGTGGACTGCCAAGCCTGAGACGGAGTTTTGCGGTGAGAAGTTCTGGGTTATCTGTTCAACATCGTCTATCCGTGCGCGAATCTTGGATGAAGACGAGTATGACATGGTCACCGATGATTACTTGCTGGAGAATGATGCATGGCTTATTGACGTTCCAATTGAATTTTTGAACGATTTTGAAACGGATCTGGAGAATGCTCTTCGAGATATTGCGGGTATTTCTACACAAGCAATTTCCGCGTTTATCCAGCGTGTTGACATGGTGGATAATTGTGCGGATGACAACTTGCCGCATGCGTTTTCGCTGGGGGAATGGACGGCAGGCGGCCCTGGATCATTCAAGTGGAGGCAGCTGTGTAAGGAGTTCGAGCGCAAGCTTCCTGGGGGATTCACAGAGACGGCGTTCAGTCCTCGCATCAACCCGAAGACATTACGTTGGTGCCATGTGGATACATCAGTCTCGGGCGACTGCACGGGATTTGCTGTGGGGCATATTGATCGTTGGGTGGAAGTTGTGCGTAGGGAGGGGGGCAACGAGCGGTACTTGGATGACGCGCCGTTTTACCATATGGACATTATTCTGCGGATCAATCCGCCGCCAGGCGAGCAGATATATTTGCCTGATATTCGGCGCCTTGTGTACGAACTCCAGGCACATGGTTACAACTTTATGGGGTTCAGTACGGATAAATATCAGTACGTGGAAATGCATCAACAGGTGAGGCGGAGGGGCATCCATTGTGAATTAATTTCGATGGACGAAAAAACTGATCCGTATGACGAATTGAAGCGTGCGGTGTACGAGGAACGCATACGCTATCATAGGTATGAGCCTTTTATTGAGGAGTTGAAGCTTCTGGAATATGATCGTCTTGTGGGTAAAATTGACCATCCCCAGGCTGGGTCAAAAGATGTTAGTGACGCCGTCGCTGGGGTAGTGTATGGTTTATTACAGGGTTCAGCGCGCTTGCCAATTGGCGTCGGAGCTGATACTCATAAGAGGAAGAGGCATGAACATGCGTGGGTGAGTCCTATGATTCCTGCATCGACGGTTGACATTGAAGAAGTTAGAGCGATGGCCGATGCGGCAACGGATGATTCGGATTTCATGCCTATTTTGTTTGGAGACTAACGCATGGCATGGCGTGACTGGATAAAGACATATCTGAAACGCGACAAAGAGACCAAGGTCGCGGATGAATCTCGTGGCGTCTCTATCGGTACCCCACCGACGACGGCGGCGGGTGCCTCGATGGAGACGCATGGGAGCGGCTCTTCGATCCTGGGCGAGATGCTCGCGGTCGACACCGATCTTATGCGGCGGTACGCGGATTACGAAAACATGGACGACTACGCGGAGACGTGCCTCGGTGCGGATTCGCTTGTTTTCACTGTTGAGCGTGGGTGGGTGCGGATTCAAGAGTTGGCTGAATCGCGGGAAGATTTCCATGTTTTGGCCTACGATCGAGAACTCAGATCTTTGGTGCCTGCCAGGGGGTGTGACGCGAGGATGACGGGGAGACGTGGGCATTCTAAGCCCATGGTGCGTGTAGTTCTTGATGATGGCAGGGAAGTGCGTTGCACAGCAGACCATCTTTTCATGAGGAAGGATGGGTCCTGGGTGAAAGCTGCTGACTTATTGTGTGGGGATCGCTTGATGCCAGGGGTTGTGCGGATGCGGAGTTTAAATTCTGCTGAGAATCAACCGTACTGGCAAGTGCATCAGCCTCATTCGGATTCTCAGATTGAGGGGAGGCGCCAGGATCGCCAGCAGAGGTGGGTGTGGGTACATCGTCTTGTGGTCGAGTATATTAATGGGGATATTGACGCTCCTCATGTTCATCACAAAGATGGAAACCCGCTCAACAATGCGCCAGGTAATCTTGAGGGCTTGAGTTTGTCGGAGCATGCCCATCGTCATATTGCGGGGATTGACAACAGTGAGCATTTTCCTGAGTGGACTGATGATCGTAGGGCAGAAATGGCTCTCCGTATGCAGGGGAATGCGTATAGGCGTGGGGCTGTAATGAGCGACCATGCTCGCCGCAAAATATCAGATGCACATACTGGGCGGTCCAAGAGCGAGGAGTGGAAAAAGAGGATCGGTTTGGCGCAACCGAACCGTATCGATTTGAGACAAAAAGATGTAGAGGCCGCTCTTGAGTCTGGTGGAAGCGTGGCTGGTGCTGCGAGGATTCTTGGGGTTTCTTGGAGCAAGGCGAAGCGCGCAGCTGTCGAATATGATTTGCTGGCTGATGGGGGGAATCATCGTGTGATGTCGGTGGAGCGTGTTGCTGGTGGCGAGCCGGTTTATGATCTTACCGTTCCAGGTTATTCGAATTTCGTGTGTAATGGAGTCGTGGTCCACAATTCGGCGGCTCTGGATATTTACGCGGACGACGCCACGATTCCCGACAGTGTTCATGGTAAGACGATCTGGGGGACATCTCGTGATCGTGTGATTCGTGACATCATCGACGATTGCCTCCATCGGCGTTTGCGTCTTGAGGAAGATATCTGGGTTGCGGTGCGTACGCTGTGCAAGTACGGCAACTGCTTCGCTGAGATTCTTGTTAATGAGATTGGTGTAGTTGGTCTGAATTGGCTCCCTGTTCCTACGATGCGTCGTATTGTGGACGAGAAGGGGGCTTTGATTGGTTTTGTGCAGGATACCACGGGCACATTTGGGTTTGATTATAAAGCCGTGGTTGCCGCGATGAAGAAGAGCCGCCTCCCTGACGTTGAGGAAGAGGGTGGCAAGAATAAGCTCATCTTTTTCCGATCCTGGGAGGTTGTGCATTGGCGCCTCCGTTCGAAGATGATGCGGGCGCAGTATGGCTACAGCGTGTTGGATTCAGCGCGGTGGGTTTGGAAGCGCTTGCAGATGATGGAAGACACTGCGTTGGTTCAGAAGCTTACGCGGGCGCCTGGGCGATACGCATTTTATGTTGACACAGGAGATCTTCCGCCGAGGGAAGCGATGGCGCTGGTCAAGAAGGTGAAGCGCGCCTACAAGAAGAAGAAATTCGTTGATCCTGCGACGGGTCAGCTTGATTTCAAATACAATCCGCTGTCGCCCCACGAGGATTTCTTTATTCCTACGCGGGGTGGCAAAGAGAGCACGCGGATTGATGTTGTGTCTGGGCCTGATGTCCAGATGATGGACGATGTCGAGTACTTCCTGCGTAAATTGATTGCGGCCATCAAGATTCCTCGGAGCTATCTGGGGCTGGGTGAGGCAGCCGAGGAGACTTCGAAGTCATTGGCCGAGGCTGACGTTCGATTCGCGCGCGCGTGCATGCGTATTCAGCGCGAATTCATCATGGGCGTACGGAAGATAATCCGTCTGCATATGGCGGCGCTGAACATTGATCCCGACTCGGTTGATTGGAAGATCAAGATGTCTGTGCCGAGTGCGATCTTTGAGATGCAGCAGGTTGAGCTGATGAATGCTCAGGCTGCGCTGGCGTCGTCCATGGCCGAATGGGCGAGCAAGCCGTGGATCTTGCAGCACATCTTCCATTTCACCGAGGACGACTCGGCATTTATATGGCGTGAGAAGACTGAAGAAAACGACGAGACGGCGAAGAAGGATGCGGGTACCCAGGCGGACATTATGCGGATGTATCCTGAATTGCAGGAGTTGCCTCCTGTGGGTGATGAGGGTGCTGTTGCCGAGTCGCAGATGGGTGCTGAGTTGATTGGTTTGAAGAAGGTGCTTCAAGAAACTAGTCAAACGTCTTCCGAAGTGGTAAAAAGATTCGAGAAGCTTGAGTCCCGAATGGTTAAATTGGAAAAAACCGCAAGGAGACGAGCTGTCTCGGGATAGGGGTCGATTATGTATGTCCAGGGTTCTGTGATTGACAAAAAGTTCAAAGGCAGTCTGGAGCATCAGGCGCTTTTGGTAAAAGAGGCGATCCTTGAGCATTTTGGCGATTCGCCTGTGCGGATTCTCGCTACTCATCCCAAGCATGCGTACGCGGTGGACGCGGACGGTCAGATGCTGAAGGTGACCTACAAGACTGAGAAGGGTGTTGTTGGCGAGGTCAAGGCCAAACCGACGAAGGAAATCCCTGTCATTGAAGATGAGGATATTCCTCGTTTTGTTGCAGGGCAGTTGCATGCGATGACCGAGGCTGCTCTCAAAGGCAAGGATGTGCCGCGAACTCAAGTTCGCGAGGTGACCCAGCTCTTGACCAGGGACGAGGACTATTGGACGTCGGATATTCTGGAAAAGATCAACGAGGCTGTGGATGCGGCCGAGTGGTTTGGGATGTACGAGGCTAACCAGGAGCAGATTCGTACCACGTTGTACGGAAAAATCCGCGAGATTGAGAGCCCTTTCCCCACCACTAAATTTGCGAAAATTGCACCATCTAAGCTGTCGAAATTCGAAGATGAGTTGCGTGAAGCGTTGAATCTCGTTGCCAACTTGGTAACAGAGATGGTTGACGAATGCTCTCAGATGGTGTTTGATCAGGATCAGGATGAATTTTTCTGTGCTATCTGTGAATCGTTGAAAGTTGAAGCGCAAGCCATAGGTGGTTTGCTCGGCAAGGCCGAAAAGTTGATGCGACCCATGGATATTGGGCGCATGGCGGAAGCACATGATAGGCTTGCTGAACGAGCAAAAACCATGGCTGTTGTGACCGCGTACATGAGAACCCGATCGCAACCCAACGACAACGAGGAGTAGAAAAATGGGAAAACGAGCAATCCACACTTCTCTCGAAGAGGATCTTCAGAATCTTGGACTGCCAAGTTTCAACATGGCCGAGCAGGCTGCGTTGGGTGGCGTTCCTCTGACCGAGGAGAAGGACAAAGATGGTAGTGTCGCCGAGGGTGACGACGATCCCACATGCCCGAAGTGCAAAGCCAAGATGGAAGAGGGCAAATGCACGAAGTGCGATCATGTAATGGAGTCCAAGGACGAAGATGTCGATAGCACCAATGCCGAGGATTCCGAAGGTGATGATCCCCTGGAGGGCGAGGTCGTCAACGAGGAGTTGTTCTCTGCGATTATGGAGCTGCCGTTCGAGGGGCTTCAGGCCGAGGATATCGAGGAGATTCTAGAGAAGCTTGCGGAGAAAAAGCTTCCCGAGGATTCCTCTGAAGAACTCAAAGAGCGTGCCAATGAGGTCGTGGACTTCCTGCTGGCCGAGGTTGCCGCGAAAGTCACGCGCCGACACAAGGCAGGCAAGATGAGCGCGAAGAAGTCCTTCCAGTGTCCTCCTGGAACACGGCGTGTTGGTAAGACCCGCAAGTGTGAAAAAGCTGCGAAGGTTGCCGGTGGCAAAGGCAAGCTTATGAAGGAGAAGCGCAAGAAAGTCAGATGGGGCAAGAGTGGCCTGGGTGCGAAATCCCAGCGCAAGTCTGCCCGCATAGCGAAGCGTCGAGAAGATGTCGATTCTCCATTCGCGATGGAGCTGGCTGGGTTGCTGGAAGACAACCAGACGGAGGCGATCACGGTACGTGACGATCTCCTTGATCGTGTCGGCAACATCATGGAAATGCTCGCTGAGGAATTCGCAGATGAGGCTGTGACGCGGGTTCTGGAAGAGGCTTACGAGCCGATCGCGGCATCCTGGGATGCGGGGCGTCTGGACGAGGTCGTCATGGACGAGGACGAGTTTATTGCTGAAATCAAGCCGGTTCTTACCCTGATCCACAAGTCGCTGGAAAAAATCGGGGCTGAGGAAGAACTGGGAAACTGACGAGCCGCCTCGGCGAGGCGAAATGGCGACGCCGTTTAGGGACATCGTCGGGGCGCAAGGAGCTGGTAGGGTTTGAGTCGCTCAAAAAAGCTGCTCGGGGTGATGGGAAAAAGACGGATAGACGAGTCTCCCCTGAAGCCAAGAGGAAACTCGACAGGAACCCACTTGCACGAACATCGTTCCGGCGGTGGCGTGGAAAAACTGGCAAGAGAGGGTGATGAAATGCCGAATTTGCTGATTGAATCAAGTCCCGTCCATCTTACGCTGACAGAAGGCGCGGGTGGAAAAACGATAGCTCGTGGCGAGTTCGGGCGTGTTGGCGTGCCGACTCAGAATGGGCGTATTTATCCCGAAGAGTTGATGATGCGCGAGATCAAGAGGCTCTCGGAAGATATTAGCAAGCGCAGAATCCTGGGGGAGCTGGACCATCCGACCGATGGTAAGACTTCTCTGAAGCGCGTCTCCCATGTGATCACTGGGCTCAAAATCAAGGACGGTATTGTCGTTGGGGAGGCTGAGATTCTCAACACGCCCGAGGGTAAAACCTTGAAGGCGCTGATCGAGGCGAACGTACAGATCGGAATCTCCTCACGGGGATTTGGGTCTACGCGGCCATCGGAGGATCCGAAGATTGAGGGCGAAGTCGTACAGGGTGATTTCGTCTTGAAGACCTGGGACTTTGTTGCGGACCCCGCGATGAAGACTGCGGTGCCTGGCATTTTCACTGAGGATGTCGATGAGAATCAGCCCGACGTGGCCCAGCTGTTCCTGGACGAGTTTCCTGAGATTGCTGCTTCCTTGCAGGAAGATGCGGTTACCAAGGCGAAGCTCAAGGTCAACAAGGGTGTCGATGAGGCGGTTGCCGAGGCCGAGTCCCGCGTGCGCGAGGAGATGACTGAGGCGTTTGAGAAGAAGTTCGCTGGTGCTTTGCTAGAGACGAAGGAGACGATTGCCGAGGAGCTGCGCGAGGAGTTTGCGGCTGATCCTGACATTGGGGGTGCGAAGGCGGTGCTGGCTGCTGTGTGGGATATGGTTGCACCGTTTCAGGCGACGCCAGATGAGAAGGCAGCGTCTGACGCGGTCAAGGCCAGGGAGCTGGAGGTTTCCGAGGCCAAAGAGTCGGCCAGGGAGAGCGAGGAGCGTGCGGTCCGTGCTGAGTGTATGGAGTACATTGAGCGCGAGATCGGTGGTCATCCGATGGCTGAGTCGATTCGTAAATTGGTGTCAAAGCAGCAGTTTGCTGGCCTGGATGATGCCAAAGAGAAGCTCGCTGCGATTCTTGCGGATCTCCCCGAGCGGACGGACGAAGGAATGGTCTCCGAGGAGGAGGCCGAACTGAGAGAAGAAAACGCAGCAATGCGTGAAAAGGTGTCCCTCCTTACGGAGAGGGTAGAAAAGCTGGATGCGAAACTGAAGAAAGCTGTAGAGGTAGGAATGGAGGCAGATTCTCAGCGACAGGATGCTGAGAGCCGCGTGGAAGAGGCCGAAAAAGAGAGAGACAACGCCCTGGAAGAAGCGACAAATGCAGAGGCGAAGCTCGAACTTGAGGTCTACAAACACGATAAGGTTGTGGGATTGTCAAATGGTAGAGAGTTGCTTGGTCTCATGGAGGATATAACTTCACGGGCCGCAGTTGACAGGTTGGTGACGAAGGATGGAGTCAAGGATGTCTCTGAGCGGCGACTCGCGGATGCGCGTAAGAGTTTACAGCGTGGCGTGGGCGAGCGGCAGGAGAAAGAACAGCTGAATGAGGGTGTCAGAGCTTCGAGGAGTCCCAAAAAGGATGATCTCGGGAATGACATGGGTCTCATGAAGCGATTGGCGGGTGTCTCATTAGAGTAGGCCGTCACAACCACGACTGAGGAGAAAAAATGGGCAACGAAAGTACAGAAGCCAGGGCTCTCTTGGAGCAAGCTGGTCCGAAGACAATCCACGACAATAGCTATGCCAGCGCTTGTGTGAGCAAGTGGGGCGAGTTACTGGAAGGTATTCCTGTAGAGCATGATCGTGGCTACACCAAAAAAGCAACGGCGATTCTTCTGGAAAACGAGATGGAGCACATCAAGTCTTTCCATGAGGATACTCTGAGCACCAATGCGGGTTCGTTCACGAAGTACATCTTCCCGATCCTGCGGAGGGTGTTCCCGAACCTGATCGCCAACCAACTCGTCTCGGTTCAGCCGATGACGGCGCCGGTAGGAGGCATCTTCTACTACGAGAAAAAGTACGATGATCGCAAGGGTACGAAACTACCCCAGTCCGCGATCACCAACACCCCGACAGACGCGAACTACGACGGTGAGCTGGACGCTGGTGACAACATCAACCAGAACTTCGCCAAGTACTACAGCTCGGAGTTCATCGACTACGACGCGATCTGCACGGACACGGGTGTAGCGACTTCTGGTGCGATCACGAACGCGTCGGCCAATTCTCGCGTTCCCGAGTGGAGCCCAATTCGCGCGCCTGCGACTGCTGGTCAGCGCACTTTCTACGTGCGTGTGTACTACCGCATGTTGGACGCTGACGCTGCGAGCGCCCCGACCGAGGTCATGGCCGAGCTGGACCCGACTGGTGCCACTACCAACCTGGTCGACAACACGGCGAACACCAACACCGTCGGGACCTTCAACGTGACCACAGGTGCATGGTCGGTTAATGCGGCTGGTTCCGCTGGTACCAACAGCCCCTTCGCCAACAACACAGTCATCTATGTCCAGTACTTCGTGAACTGGGAGCTGGTGGGTTACACCACGGGTGCCGAGATCCCGAGCATCAGCCTGGACATCGCCCTTCACACCGTGCAGGCCGAGAGCCGCAAGCTCAAGGCTCGCTGGACGGTAGAAGCGGTCGATGATCTCCGTGCGCTCCATGGCATGGATGCCGAGGCCGAGCTGGTCATCACCTTCTCGAACGAGGTGATGCTGGAAGTGGATCGTGAGATTATCGGTGATCTCATCAACGGTGCGGGGCATTCGATTCCTTACGCCTACGCCCCAGGCATCCCTGGTGAGCTGGAGAGCATCCGTCGGCTGATCACCCAGATCAGCGCGATGTCGGCTGAGATTCACAGGACTTCTGGCAGGGCTCCTGCCAACTTCCTGGTTGTGCCTCCAGGCATCGGTGGGCTCCTCGACCAGCTGTCGACTCACGGCGACTACGCCTCGATCGAGCAGAACGTCCAGGCGACGAGCTACGGCCCTGTGACTGCCAACTACGGCATCGCAAGGATCGGTACGCTGCTCCGCAAGTACGCGGTCTACCAAGATCCGTACATGCCCTCCACGCAGATTCTGGTGGGCCTCAAGGGGAACAGCTTCATCGATGCGGGCTATGTGTATGCGCCATATGTGCCGCTGCAAGTCACCCCGACTTTCCTCGATCCCAACGACTTCACGTTCCGCAAGGGCGTGAGGACTCGGTACGCGACACGCATGCTGCGTCCCGAGTACTATGGCGTTATCAACGTCACTGGTCTGCCCGTAGTCACTACGTCCTTGCCATAGGCAGGGTCTGAGCTACGGCGCAAATAGCGCGTGAACCCTGGGGCCGGGTCGGTATCCACCGGCTCGGCCCCTTTTTTTGAAGGAGAATTTTTCATGCCGAAGAAGCGATATATGTTGACAGGGCACCATGCTAAGCCTTGTACGCACAGTGGTTTTCGTGTTCTTGAGCGCCCTGGCAATCAGCCGAATGGGATAGAGGCTGTGCAGGTTCCGTTTGTTCCTGGCAAGATTACCTCTGTTGAAACCGACATAGACATGACGGTGTCCGTCGAGGCTGGTTTCATAGTCGAGATCAGAGAGGTGGCGCCAGAGGCCCCTGATGCCCCTACAGGCCCCGAAGAGACAGAGGCGACCAAGGATGCCCCTGACCCTCCCAAGGAGGACGACGCGCCCCCTGCGGACGACCAGAACTCGGAACCAGAGGGTGACGACGAACCCGAGGAAGAGGAAGAGGAAGAGGAGGAAGAAGCCTCATACGAAGAGTTGCCTGACGGTCGTTTCCAATGCTTGATTTGCAAGCTGAATGTTGAGGAGAAGATCCTCAAGACAGAGAAGGGGATGATCGATCATATCCAGGACAAGCATTAAGTTGAAAATGTAGGAGGCATCATGAGCCTGGAGTACGAGAAGAGATTGGACGATACGATCCCGCATGGGAAGTTTGGTGATGAGGAGGCTGTTGAGGTGCGTACCAAGATGGGCTCTGTTGTTACCACTGGGCGGGTGATGTCGGTCATGCCGTTCGGTCTGATCGTGCGCGACACGATTGGCGAGACCAAGTTTTTCGCCGAGGGCTTGTATTTGTTTGCGTCCTTGGAGAGAGATCCCCCCACTGTTGTCAAGGATCAGCTGCATGACGTATCTTTGGATGCGAGAGTGCAGCGTAAGCTCTCTACGATGGGAGAGGCGGGGGATCCAACTCCATCTGAGACGGGTGCAAAGCCGATCGATCCGAAAGCTAAGGACGACGAGTACAAGGACAAAGACGGCGAGAAGGACAAAAAAGGCGACGACTCTGACAAGAAAAAGAAGGACGAGAAGCCTGAGAAAAAGGATGACAAGAAGAAAAAGGATGCTGTTGCTGATCCTGAGTCGGCTATTGATACGGAGAAGCTGCCCGATGACATCAAGCAGGCGATCATTTCGACGAACGAGATGGACGAGGGGCAGCTGAACGGGGTGTTGAGTGACATTTCTGATGCGGCTCTCAAGGCTTTGAAGCGGACTGGGATTGCTGAAGGTGAGATTTTTGGGCTGATACAGAAGATCAACGATGCTTCTTTTGAGGTGCTCACGGGTAAGAAGCCCCAGAAGAAAGAGGGGTAGCGTGTGAGATTTACTGAGGCTCAAGTCAAGGAGTGGGTTTGCAGGCGCCTTGGTAAGGGCGTCGTAAAGGTGGAGTTGACCGATGATCAGGTTGACGATGCGATCAATGATGCCAAGGAATGGTGGCAGATGTGGGTGGGACAATGCAAGTCGGTGTTGTTCACGCTCACGGGTGGAACAGAATATCCAGAGGCGTTGATTGCTTCTGATATTGATTCCATTGTGGATGTTGTTTTCGAGATAGAATCAGCGAGTTTTGCGAACTTATTTAGCTGGGCGGATGTGGAAGTAAACCCCTACACCTGGATCTATGGGGGTGAGGGTGATTACTCCACGTTGGTGCAGTATATGCAGTATCGGGAGATGGCGAAGCAGATCACGTCTTCAGACAAGGACTGGGATTGGGATCGTGCGAAGCGGTCGTTGATCATTACGCCGACCCCTGACGCGGGCGCGCGTGTACTGGTCACTTACATTTCAACCACGATGGTGGTGGATTACATGACCAATTATGAGATGCGGATATTCCGCAATTATGCGCTGGCCCAAGCCATGCGAACGTTGGGTATGATTCGGATGAAGTACGCGGAGAAGCCTTCGGCGATGGGTGGTTTCTCGATGGATGGTGATGCGGTCTGGGCGAATGCCGAGGCTATGGAGGCTGACGCGGAAGAGAAGGCGCGCCAGTTGCAGGCTCCAACTGGATTCTTTGCAGAATAGCGAACTGGAGTTCGCGGGAGGATATTGATGGATAACGAACTCAAAAGGCTGGCTGATATTGTCGATGGGATCATCTCTCCCGAAGAGCGTGTGGCCATGGGCATTGATCCCGAGGATGATAGCGACTTGCGTACGCGCGCGAAGCAGTTAGTGGAGGCTGACATTGCTCGGTCCATGACTTTGGAACCGCTGGTCAAGATGGTGAGCAAAAAGACGCTCTATCCTTGGCAGGGCAAGGAGGCGGACTCGGAGATCGCGTTCAATTTCGAGAGCGTAATGGATGCACAGCAGCTCTATGATTTCGTGGTCAACACGGGATTGCTGGAGCCTGGCGAGATCAAGCTGAACGTCACTGAGCATCAGACATCCGTCCATTTCATGTCGCATGTCATGGTGACGAAGCCCGAGGTTCTTCAGGCTGCCTTGCTTGCCTACTACGATTATGTAGAGGATGGGGAGCAAAACGACGAAACGTTCGAGTCGTTGGTACAGGATCTGGACGAGATCCTCACCGAGCGTGTCAAGGTCTCGGGGGCGCCGAAGGGTAAGAAGGGCAACCCGTTTCACAATAAGGAGACGGGAAAGTTTTCTGGTGGTGAGGCAATCGCATCGGATGACGGGGGCTCTTTTGCGGTCGGCAAGACGAAGCTCAAGTTTGCGAAATCCAAAAAGTCAAAGGGTGGCGACACGGTGGTCCACTTCGCGTCGACCAAGCACCCTTGTGGGCGTGCGGCGAGGAAGGAAGGCAAGGATATTCGTTGCTGGGACGGCAAGAAGGGGATGGGCATCCGTCTGGCAAAGGTGATGGGCAAACGGATCAAAGGTGAGGAGATCACTGACGATGATCTGAGAGGGATGCTGGCGGCCGTGGACTACATCAACGGGATGGCGGCGCTGGTCGAGGAGGAGTTGTTCGAGGCCAGGCTAGATATTTCTCCATATGTGAATAATCACGGTGCGAAGCCTCGCGGCAAGGGATCGGCTCTCTGGATGTTCGGGTTTGATGACAAGACTCCGACGAATGATAAGGTTTTCCAGTTCAATGGCAAGCTGGCTGACGCTAAGAAGGCAGCGCTGAAGGCTGGCAAGTCGGCTGGTGCTCGTGTTGTCTACCTGCTTCCGTGACGGGAGTGAAGGAGCAGGATGCCACGGGTTTATTACGATGAGGACGCAACTTACCTGAGATCGCTCGCTGAGGAACGGATCGAGCTGGTCGGACCTCTCTGTGAATATTATTCACTGAACCGAGGTGAAAACGTCGATGCTCTGTATGGAGAGCCGACGAATGATCCGCTGTACGGAGGATCCTCTCCTCGTGGGGCGCCATCTGAATCTGATAAAGCGTGGAACTTTTTCCCTGATATTGATGGCGGGGATGAGCCTGTCTCCTTTCCTTGTGCGATTGAATACCAAGAGTCTGACAATCGTACTCCGATGGCGAGGACCGAGGGGTTCGTCTACGAGTATGATGCGATCGTGGAAATTTCTCGTAACCATTGGGAGTGTGCGTGGGAGGATACCGTGATCGAGGGGAGATTGCCGAAGGAGGGTGATGTGATGTACCTTTTCGGCGAATGGTGGGATGTTGTGAAAGCTGGGAGGGCTGGGTATGTGCTTGACTCTCCTGAGTATGTTTCATTCAAGCTGGAGCTGCGGAAACGTACGCAGTTCACGCCAGACAGGAAAATCTAATGTTGGATAAGATGAAAGTTGAGCCAGCGATTCGTAGCGGTCTTGCTGCGATTTGCGCGTGGTGTGAGCATTATTGGGTGGCGAGTGATCAGATGCCCGAGGATCATTCTGGGTGTGTCAAGCCTCAATGTGGTGGTCCAGCAAGTCACAGGGCATTTCCTTTGTACAAGGGGCCGTGGCGTCCAAAGGAAAAATTCTGTTTCTTGTGCGGGAAAGGCGCGGATGAGATGGTGGACATACAAAATAGTGGGAGCATTGGAGTGTGCGAGGAGCATGTGTCGAAACTGAAGGAGCTTCTAACTGCGGGAAATGGGAAAGTGGTCGTCCGCGAGGAAGTTGTTCCTGTGTTGGATGGGCGGAATTAGGACGAACTCAAGTTCGTGGTTTGGCTGCGAATTTGATATAAAGAAGTTGCATGGTAGCAGAGGCGAAATTTGGTAGTCTTCCGACAGGTCCGACAGGTCCAAGAGGCCCGACGGGTCTAACGGGCTCGCGTGGGCCAACTGGCATAAAGGGCGCGACAGGTATCACGGGATCCACGGGGCCATCTGGTCCGACGGGCGGGACTGGCCCGACGGGGATCACGGGTATCACTGGACCCACGGGAGGCGTTGGGCTTACTGGTCCTTCTGGTCCGACAGGGGCAACAGGATCCACTGGTGGTACTGGGATCACTGGTCCCACGGGGCCGTCTGGTCCCACAGGGGGGGGTACAACGGGACCAACGGGAGCAACTGGGGCTACGGGAGCAACTGGATCTACAGGCGCCACGGGGCTCACTGGGCCGACAGGACCGACGGGTGTCGGTACGACTGGCCCGACTGGGGGCACAGGTCCAACGGGGGCCACGGGGCTGACGGGGGCGACTGGTCCGACTGGCGCGGGGGCGACTGGACCTACTGGTGCAACGGGCGCCACGGGCGCGACGGGAGAAACTGGACAGACGGGCTTGACTGGGCCTACGGGCGCGACAGGAGCGACAGGTTCAACAGGAGCCACGGGTGCAACGGGCTCGACCGGGGCGACTGGCGCTACAGGAGCAACGGGGCAGACGGGTGCAACAGGCACTACGGGCCAGACTGGCTTGACTGGTCCAACGGGAGCTACTGGAAGCACTGGACCCACGGGAAGTACTGGACCCACGGGCGCAGGGGTGACAGGGCCTACGGGGGCAACTGGCTCGACAGGCGCCACTGGAGCAACGGGCAGCACAGGAAGCACTGGCCCGACTGGCCAAACGGGCCTGACAGGTTCGACTGGAGCCACGGGCGCCACGGGTGCTACGGGATCAACGGGATCGACAGGGGCAACTGGAGCTACTGGCGCGACAGGGGCTACTGGGGCTGGGGTGACAGGTCCAACTGGGGCCACAGGATCAACTGGTAGCACTGGGCCGACTGGGTCAACTGGGCTGACGGGTCCAACAGGGGCAGGAGTGACAGGCCCCACTGGGGCGACTGGCGCCACAGGGGCGACTGGTGCAACGGGATTGACAGGTGCAACTGGGTCAACTGGGCTGACAGGGCACGTGGGTGGTTTTACGGTTGAATATCAATTCAGCACGGACACTAGTGCTCCTCCTGGAAATGGAAAAGTCAAGCTCAATCATGTGACTCCGAATCTTGCCACCGTCATGTACGTGAGCGATGTTGATGTGCATAGCGGCGGTGTGGATGGTGTCATTGATCTCCTTGGCATCGGTGATATGGTGAGCATCTTTCGTACGGATGGTACGAACGCGATTGCTTTTTACTCGGTTACCAGTGCTGTTGATAGTGGAACTTATCATACGTTGGGTATTAGTTGGCTGGCGTCGACTGGTACATTTATCAATAATGGTGACATCGGGCTTGGGCTTGCCTTCGATGGTGATGTAGGGCCGACGGGTGTTACTGGGGCAACAGGAGCGACGGGGCCAACTGGTGCGGGGACCACGGGGGTAACTGGCCAAACAGGACCTACGGGATCGACTGGCGCGACAGGGGCAACTGGTCCTACAGGGGCTGGGGTCACTGGTGCAAGCGAACCGACGGGAGCTACGGGTCCGACAGGGCCGACTGGAGTCACGGGTCCAACAGGAGCTGGAACCACGGGGGCAAGTGGACCTACGGGCGCGACTGGGGCGACAGGAGCCACGGGGTCTACTGGACTGACGGGATCCAGCGGGCCAACAGGATCTACGGGGCCAACAGGAACAACGGGATCCACTGGCCCCACGGGTAGCACTGGTCCAGCGGGGCAGACGGGCGCGACAGGAACAACTGGTCCAACTGGCGCAACGGGAGAGACTGGATCCACTGGACCTACAGGTGCAACTGGCTCTACTGGGCCTACGGGCATCACTGGAACTACGGGTGCGACGGGTGCTACTGGGACTGGAGTTACTGGTCCAACTGGCCCTACAGGCGCCACGGGCGCTTCTGGAGTGACGGGGGAAGATGGCGCAACTGGCTCAACAGGAGCTACGGGTCTTACAGGTCCAACTGGCGCAACTGGACCCACAGGATCGACAGGGGTCACGGGAACCACGGGAGTCACTGGCACGACGGGTCCAAGTGGACCGACAGGAGCAACTGGATCTACAGGTGTTACTGGATCAACGGGCCAGACAGGTGTCACTGGGGCGACAGGACGCACGGGCACCACAGGATCAACTGGCCCAACTGGAGTGACGGGAGCAACTGGGCCTACAGGCACAACTGGCAGCACGGGGCCTACAGGAAGCACTGGCTCGACGGGTGCTACTGGATCAACGGGAATTACAGGTTCAACAGGGGCTACAGGAAGCACTGGGCCAACGGGAAGGACTGGGCTCACAGGACCGACCGGACTCACAGGCTCCACTGGAGTAACGGGTCCTACTGGGACCACGGGTTCGACTGGGACGACAGGACCAACTGGATTAACAGGAGCGACTGGGTCTACGGGAGCCACTGGTGAGACTGGTGTAACTGGAACAACGGGGCAACTGGGCCTACAGGGGCAACTGGCGTCACTGGGCAAACGGGTGTAACTGGCAGCACTGGCACAACTGGACCAACAGGAGCCACGGGAAGCACGGGAGTCACTGGAGCCACGGGGTCTACTGGGACCACTGGTTCGACAGGACCCACAGGGAGCACGGGATCGACTGGCAGTACTGGACCGACTGGTCACACAGGAACCACAGGATCGACTGGTGTTACTGGGGTAACTGGTCAAACAGGATCGACTGGTCCAACTGGGCAGACTGGCCCTACAGGCACAACTGGCCAAACGGGTGCTACAGGAAGCACGGGACCTACTGGGTTGACTGGCGCAACTGGAGAGACGGGTGCTACTGGAACCACGGGGGCTACTGGCCCGACGGGGCTCACTGGGGCAACTGGAACAACTGGACCAACAGGGGTTACTGGGACAACAGGACCAACTGGTAGCACTGGAGTGACTGGATCCACTGGCGCGACGGGTCAGACGGGATCCACTGGCGCCACTGGGAGCACTGGTTCGACAGGCGTTACAGGCCAAACAGGGGCCACGGGATCCACTGGCGCCACTGGACCTACAGGACAAACAGGGGCTACTGGCGAGACTGGGATCACTGGCTCCACGGGGCAGACTGGTCCTACTGGAAGCACAGGTCCGACTGGTGCGACGGGATCTACAGGACCGACTGGGACAACGGGATCTACAGGTTCTACAGGGGTCACGGGGGCCACAGGACACACTGGTATAACTGGTACGACAGGCCAGACTGGCAGTACTGGATCGACAGGCAGCACTGGGGCCACTGGTTCAACGGGTGCAAGTGGTCCAACTGGTTTGACTGGCAGCACGGGGCCGACGGGAACTACTGGTCAAACTGGCCAAACAGGACCTACGGGATCGACAGGGGTCACGGGAACCACTGGTCCTAGTGGTCCCACTGGATCGACAGGGGCTACGGGCCTAACTGGTGTTACTGGATCAACGGGGGCAACTGGCCCCACAGGAGCGACTGGTGCGACAGGACCAACTGGCGAAAGCGGACCAACAGGTCCGACAGGTAAGACAGGCGCTACAGGAGCTACGGGAGTTACGGGTGTTACTGGGACGACCGGATCAACAGGGCCAACTGGCACTACTGGAGTTACTGGGGCAACTGGATCTACGGGAGAGACAGGAGCTACAGGCGTTTCTGGACCGACCGGTTCCACCGGAGCCACAGGAGCAACTGGTGCCACCGGTTCCACTGGTGCTACCGGAGCGACTGGCGCAACTGGTACGACTGGCGTAACAGGCTCGACTGGTTCAACAGGAGTCACAGGGGCAACAGGCACTACGGGAAGCACGGGTTCTACTGGGCAAACTGGAAGCACTGGTGTCACCGGCTCAACTGGATCGACGGGGGCGACTGGAGCAACTGGGGTCACTGGCCAAACAGGTAGCACGGGTACTACTGGTGTGACTGGGCAGACAGGAGCGACTGGAAAAACTGGTGCGACAGGAACGACGGGCAGCACTGGTCCTACAGGCACGACGGGTCCAACTGGTACGACTGGACCAAGTGGTGTTACTGGGGCCACGGGCGAGACGGGATCCACTGGTACAACGGGAGCAACAGGCCCCACTGGAAACACTGGCCCGACTGGAGCCACAGGATCTACGGGGGCCACAGGCCAAACTGGAGTCACTGGTACGACAGGATTAACTGGGGTCACGGGACAGACAGGGACTACGGGCGCAACGGGCGAGACTGGGCCTACGGGCGCGACAGGAACTACTGGTGCGACTGGAGTGACTGGCACTACGGGTGCGACTGGGAAAACAGGCGCAACGGGCAGTACTGGACCGACAGGTGCGACGGGTTCGACTGGGCCAACTGGGGCGACGGGGGTCACGGGTCCAACTGGAGTGACTGGAACGACCAGTCCGACAGGGACAACAGGGCCTACGGGTGCGACTGGAGTCACGGGACCTACTGGTGTCACAGGTCCCACGGGGCTGACTGGAAATTGGGAGATCGGCACGACTGATCCGACTGGTGCAACTGGTCTAGGTTGGTACAATACTACGAGCGGGTGGGAAACCTTGATGGTTTACGACGCCAGTCGTAGCAAGTGGTTGAGTGTTTCCGAGTGGGTTGTTGGCTGGGGTGATGACTTTGCAGATGGCTCATTATTGGCAGGATATGGGATAACTACTCCTGGCTCTGGAACTGGTGTCAAGATTCCCAAAAATGCCACGATTGTTGCGGTTGCAGCCAGAGCAAAGGCTGGCAATGCGACGAAGGGATTTACACTGAGGAAAAACACGTCGACATCAATTCATACGTTTTCATTAAGCAGCAGCGAATATACTAATTTGACTTTGGATATCGACCTAGCTTCTGGTGATTACATTTGGTTAGAGGCTGATGCTGCTGGCTTGAGTGCTCAAGATGTGGTTGTCATTTATTGGATTAAGTGGAGGGTAACTCCATGAGTGGTTTTTGGGTAAAAAGGACACAGGGAACTGACTTTCGCATAGCCGATTTGAAGAACATTCTCGTCGAAGCAAGCGGAGGCGAAATTGACCTCCATGTGTACTTTTCATACGAGGTGATAGAGGCCAGTGCCGACTTAGCTACAGCGTTTGGGACTGCTGATCTTATCCGCATCGACGAGTCTGGTGGTTCTCAGGTTCCTGACGGTCAAGAGTATCAAGGTATCCTGACTGGAGAGGATAGAATTGCGACTAGAGAACCCATGGGTTTTGTTGATCGCACTGAGTCGACAATTTCCTGGGTAGATGGCACAAAGACGTTTTCAATAGCTCCTGTTGGAAGTTCTTTCGATGTTTGGATTCTCGGCACGAAATTCACGAAGTCGACCACGGAGAGTCTTGTTGGAGATGGAACTGATTTTACAATAGCTGAAGGTCTTTGGTTTTTCTACTACGATGAGGAAGGTGTTCTGACAGCGTCTCAGACAGCATGGGACATTTCAGATACTGCTCAAGTAGCGATTATTTATTGGGATAACACGAATGCAAAGGCGATCTCATTTCTCGAAGAGCGCCATGGCCTCGCTATGCCATGGGCAACTCATGAGCGTTTGCACTTTGTTGATGGAACGCGGTGGGGAAGTGGACTGGCTCTGGCGAATATCAGTGCAGATGGTGACGGGGATCTCGATGCGAGTGCTCGATGTTCTGTAGACAATGGCGATATTTATGACGAAGATCTGAAGACAACTATTACGGATGGAAGTCCGCAGGATATTTCTCCGATTTTGAATGCGCCAGTCTTCTATCTGTCTGGTGCTACTCCTGTATGGAGAAAGGACGACGCTACAACTTTTCCAGTTAAGAGATACGGTACGGCTAGGTTGGCCTATAATCAATACACTGGTGGTTCGTGGCAACAGACAGAGGTTTCAAATCTTGCTTTTGTGCTGGCTCATATTTTTGCTGTTCCAGATGTGAATCATCCGATTATTGCTGTTCAGGGACAGGAAGAATACACATCTCTCGTTAATGCAAGAACTGGTGCTGAGGAAGAGCTTCTGACTCTGATTACGAATGGTTTGCCGACAGCAGAGTGGACACCGCTTGGTACGTTGATTTATCAGACGGCTACTGCATATGACAATGGAGTGAAGGCTAGGGTCAGATCTACTGCTGATGGTGCTGATTACATAAACTGGAGAGGCAGTGGCATTTCTCCTGCTGGCTTGGGTCCAAAAGGTGCGACTGGTCCTGCTGGTCCGACAGGTCTGACGGGATCAACAGGTGTCACTGGACCAACCGGAGCAGATGGTGTGACCGGAACCACTGGGCCAACAGGTTCCACTGGTTTGACTGGACCTACCGGAGCAACAGGTACCACAGGCCCGACAGGGTCCACCGGGGAGACAGGATCAACTGGTGTGACTGGTCAAACTGGTCCTACTGGAAGCACTGGACCTTCTGGTCAAACTGGTGCGACAGGCCAGACAGGACTTACAGGTTCCACTGGCCCAAGTGGTGTGACTGGAGCTACTGGTCAGACTGGGGTTACTGGGTCGACTGGTTCTACAGGTACGACTGGAGCAACTGGAGCGACTGGCACTACAGGCACGACAGGGCCTACAGGCAGTACTGGTCTTACTGGTGTGACTGGCGCAACAGGTCAAACCGGATCAACTGGAGTGACTGGCCCTAGCGGTGTTACAGGAGCGACTGGTTTAACCGGGTCGACAGGGTCCACTGGTCAGACTGGAGTTACGGGATCGACCGGACCAACAGGTTCAACCGGATCGACTGGTGTCACTGGGGTTACGGGGACTACTGGTCCAACAGGATCTACCGGCGCATCTGGTCAGACTGGTGTGACGGGAGCGACCGGAGCTACTGGTCTTACGGGAAGTACTGGTGCGACAGGGCAAACTGGTTCGACGGGACAGACAGGGCTCACTGGAGTTACAGGTACGACGGGAACTACGGGACCAACTGGGAGTACTGGTCAAACTGGATCGACTGGTGTGACTGGCCCGACAGGTGCTACGGGCGAAACCGGTACCACTGGTGTAACGGGTAGTACTGGGGCAACGGGAGTTACTGGTCAGACAGGTGTAACTGGTGCCACAGGAAATACAGGGGCGACTGGTGCAACTGGCCAGACGGGAAGTACAGGTGTCACTGGTCCTACAGGGTCGACAGGTTCAACTGGTGTGACAGGACCAACTGGGCAAACAGGTATTACCGGCAGCACTGGTTCTACTGGGGTCACGGGGCCAACAGGTGCTGGAACAACTGGATCAACAGGGCCTACTGGCAGCACTGGCACAACAGGAGCTACTGGGGCAACTGGTGCTACTGGTCCGAGTGGAAGCGGAAGCGGAGAAGTCCTGCAATGGTCTGTTAACCAGGTGGCCCATGGGCTTGCGGTTAAGGATGTCGTCTACTTAACTACTGGTGGCAATTATGCAAAGGCCAAAGCAGATGATGCCACTACATTAGGTTTATATCTTGTGACTGCGGTTGCAGGATCTGACGACTTTACAATAACCAAGTCTGGAAAAGTCACGATTTCGAGTCATGGATGGACTGTCGGTAATTATTATTTCCTGAGTTCTTCAACCGCTGGTTTGCTTACTTCGGCAGATGCTTCGTCTTACAGCAATCCACTGGTGTTTGTTTTAGATGCTAACACAGTTGACGTTCTTTCATTCCGTCCATCAATAGAGGACGAAGCGGGTCCGACAGGACCAACTGGGCCAACAGGCCCTATAGGACCAACGGGACCTGTTGGTACAGGACCTACGGGACCGACAGGTCCAACAGGTGCAGCAGGTGCAGCTACGGGACCGACAGGCCCCACAGGGCCAAGCGGACCGACAGGACCAACGGGTCCAACAGGACCAACAGGAACTACTGGCTCGACTGGATCGACTGGAACCACTGGCTCAACAGGGACGACTGGTCCAACAGGATCTACTGGTACCTCTGGTGCTTTAGTGCATCAATTTTTTGCTGATATGTTGGAGATCCCGAATAACGCTGATTGGACTGTGAATGCGCTTGCTCCGACAGCGGCAGATAGTAATAATGCAGGTATAAGTGTTGCATTGTTTGACGACACGACTGAGGAAGGTCGTGGGTTTTCTGTTTATATCCCGTCAGGCGTGACCAATATGACGCTTCGGTTCGAGAGCAGGGCAGAAACCGCTCCTGCTGGAGCGAGAACGGTCGGTCTGAAATTGTACGAGCGTGGAGAGCCAAGCACGGTCGACTCGTGGAGTTCTGGCACCCAGCTTACTGACATTGATATACCTGCGAGTGAGAATTGGGTGTATGATTCACAAACAGATACACTTTCAAACTGGGGGCTCACTGCTGGACAAACGCATCAGTTTGAATTGACGAGAGTGAATCCGTCAGGTGGAACTGAATTGACTGGTGATTGGGCGCTAAGGTTGTTGCAAGTGGAGTTTAGCTAATGTCTCTTGAGTTTGATGGATATGATCCTGAGAGAGTGGTTATAAGTGCCGCGTCTTCAATTAATAATATTTTCTCTGGAGGAGGGAGTGTTTGCGGGTGGGTGTACGTGGATTCTAGAAGTTTCGATATAAATCCGATACTTACTAAAGGGCAGGTTGATGGAGATGACTTCTTAGCGACTCATGCCTGGACGTTTAGTTGTGGTCTGGACGTAGGCTACGACCATATTAGTTTTAATCATAAATTCTCGTCGTCGTCGGCATTTTGGTATGGGGATGACACGATTTCAGAGGACACATGGTATCACCTAGCAGTGACTTATAATAAAGGTTCTACGGGTAATGATCCTGAGCTTTACGTGGACGGAGTTTCTCAATCGGTCAGTGAGAATATTGGCCCTGTTGGCACTGCCGATGATGATTCAAGCTACGACGCATGGCTTGGATCAGCTAATGTTGAATTTGATAGTAGTAACGTTATAGACGGGACCCTTTCAGATATTCGAATGTACAACAGGATTTTAAGTGCTGCTGAGATCCAGACTATCTATAACTGCATGGGACATGACACAATAGTTGACGGGTTAGTTGCTCGTTGGCTTATGAACGAAGCATCCCCTGGTACGGGAGCATCTGGGAGTGGAGTTGTCAAGGATTGCGGTCCTTTTGGGAATCACGGAACTCCGAACGATAGTCCCTTGTATCGAGCAGATCGATTGAGTTTTAGAAGGAGAGTCGCGTAATGACACAGACAGCGGCATCAGGGAAGGGAACCAAAGGGCCGACTGGTGTTACAGGACCTACTGGGCTGACTGGTACCACTGGAACCACAGGACCAACAGGGACGACGGGTCCAACAGGATCTACTGGGCCGACTGGGGTTACGGGATCGACAGGTGCAACAGGACAGACGGGCGCGACTGGTTCAACTGGAACCACAGGTTCAACTGGTTCTACAGGGAGTACAGGGCCGACAGGTGCGACTGGGGTTACAGGGTCTACAGGAGTAACAGGCGCAACTGGGCCAAGTGGAACTGGCAGTGGAGAAGTTCTTCAGTGGTCTGTTAATCAAGTATCTCATGGTTTTGTTGTCAAAGATGTGGTGTATCTCACTACTGGCGGAAGTTATGCAAAGGCAAAGGCAGATGACGCCAGCACGTTAGGTTTATACGTCGTTACTGCGGTTGCTGGCTCAGATGACTTTACACTGACCAAAGCTGGCAAGGTCACGATTTCGAGTCATGGACTGACAGTTGGTAATTATTATTTCCTGAGTGCTGTAACTGCTGGGTTGCTTTCGTCGACCCAGGCTCCAGTTTATAGCAATCCAATAGTGTTTGTTTTGGACGCGAATACGATTGATGTCTTGTCATTTCGTCCCTCAATAAGAGGTACGACAGGAATGACAGGTGCGACAGGAGCAACTGGACCAACTGGACCAACTGGAGCTACAGGAGCTACTGGCGTAACAGGCCCGTCTGGTGGGCCACAGGGACCAACCGGTTCAACAGGACCAACTGGTCCGACAGGAGTTTCTGATAGTCTGATTCTAGATTCAACGCCAGATACAGATCAAACAGGAAACGGGATCAAAACTACGGTTACTGTAGATACCAACGGTGTAGGCTTTGGATGTGCTTTGGTCTGTTCAGCAGACGGTAATTATGACGAGGCTGAAGCTGACGCGGACACAGGTATACCGTGTACTGCCCTGGCGCTAGAGAGCGGTACTGGAAGCAAAAGCGTGTTGCTCCAAGGTTATATTCGTGATGACGCATGGAACTGGACGGTGGGTGCAAAGAATTCTCCAATTTACTTGAGCACTACTGCTGGGACTATGACGCAGACTCGACCATCAGGAACAGGCGAGTATATCCAGGTGTTGGGATTTGCCGTATCAGCAGATATTATGTACTTCAACCCGCAGCTCGCAATACTCAAGGTGAACTGATATGGCGAAGTATAAAAAGGGTTGTATTTTTGGAGATTTTGACAGAATTCATGCTGGACACAAGGCAGCAATGACCACGTTATTAGATCAGTGCAAAACGGTGCTCATAGTACTGACTCGCTCTCCAGAAAAGAAGAGTCCTCCTGGTAAATCCTGGGGTATCAATGATGAGTTGAAACGCAAAAATGAGCTGTTGGATTTTGTCGACTCGCTGGGTGCTACGGATAGAGTATCGTATGTAGCATATGAAAATCTTGAGGAGGCTGTGGCTGATGGGCACAATCTAGAAATTGATGCGATTATCAATCCAGTGAAGGATATTGGTCCATGCTTAGACACGAATTATGCAATAGTTGAGGCCAATTGTATAAAGGCAGGTATAAAACCTCCTGCATTGGTCTGGGTGGATACTGTGATGGAACCTGGTGGAGTAAAAACGCTGTCATCATCGAGGCTTCGAAAACGAGCAAAAGATGAGGTCTAAGTGAGTCAGTATATTGCCAACACTACCGCGCAATCACAGGCGCAAGAGATGTATGACTCTGGTAATCGTGCCAACGATAATCCGCTTGTGTTTGGGTATCCCAAAGAAGGTGGTGCGAACAGAGATTATCGAACGGCATACCGTTGGCAGCCTGGTCTGTCATATCCAAATGGTGGTCACATAATTATAATTGAGAGTGCCTATGTGCGATTGACGCGCAACACGGAAGGTGCTGGAGCTTTTACGTCAGGTGTACATGTCCACGATGGTAGTGCCCCTGACTTGACGAGCAACGATCTGGCTTTTGGTTATACAGATATTGGTGATTCTCAGGACTGGTCAATTGCTTCTAGTTGGACTGCGGATACTGAGTACACGTCACCTGACATGGTTCTGGCTGTACAGGCATGGTACGATACTTATACGTCTACAGATTGGATTGGGTTAATCGTTGATGGTGGGGATTCTGCAAGTGAGGAGTGGAAGGGTGTGTACAACGGAGACTACGCTACTGCGAGTTATCGCCCTGAGCTTGAGATTAATTACAAATGGAGATTTGGTTACGATGTGAATTTTGTGGCCAATGCCGATATTGATACTGTGTTCTATGGTGCTGAGAAAGAAGATGTAGAATGGGTTATTTAATTGCAGTAGCCCAGTGTTACTGGACAGTTCAGTAATGAGAAATAGGAGAGTTTAATGGCAACATCGGCAGTATCAGGAGAGGGTGTTGCAGGACCAACTGGGGCGACTGGACCAACTGGACCAACTGGTATTACAGGCGCTACAGGGCCTACAGGATCGACTGGGGCGACAGGGCAGACTGGAGTCACTGGTGCCACTGGACCTACCGGGATAACAGGCACGACAGGTCCAACTGGTGCAACTGGGGTTACTGGTCCAACTGGTCCAACAGGAGCAACTGGCCCGACAGGTGTTGGAACTACTGGTCCGACTGGGGCGACAGGGCCGTCTGGTGGACCACAAGGTCCAACTGGTCCTACTGGTCCGACAGGTCTTGATGTGCCAACTATTATTCAAGGGTCTGAAGAGAGCGAGGGGACAACTACGAGTTCAAGCTATGTGCAGGACTGGAGATTTTCTCCTACGTTGGAGCAGGCTAAGTATGTTGTTTGGTTTGCCGCAGAATTATCTGGGTCATCGACGATGTATTATTCTGGTGCCAGGGTACAGATTGATGACACTACGACGATAGCGGAAACTCAATTTGAGATAGAATCTGCGGCTAACGATGAATGGGCTCAAATAGGAGGTGTATACTTTTTAAACAATGGTTCGGCTGGGACAGTCAATTTTGATTTTGATTTCTTTTCAGAGGCTGGTGGTGGTACAGCAAAATTGCGACGAAAGCGCGTAATCCTCATGAAAGTTAGTGAATAAAGGAGAATAAAATGGCGGCTACAAAGTACACGTATTCAATTAGTGGTGATTTTCCAAATGAGAAAGTGGATGATGACAAATTGCAAATCCAGATTGGAGACAGCGCAATTGCGACAGCGATAAGCTACATAATCACGCATGGCGATGACTGCGACATATGGTTTGCGGATGCGCTGTCTAGCGGCGATGAAACGATTCTTGACGGTCTTGTTGCAGCTCATGATGGTGAGCCAATACCGATGGAGTCAAACGATGTCAAGAATTTCCTTGATTCCAATGCGAAGGTAACAGATCCTGATACAGATCTTTTTGGTCCGTTCTTAGTCATGCAGGTTTTAACGAATAGAAGAGAGCTATTTAATGATGTAGAAAATCCGATTTACGATTCTAGTATCACGCCATTACTAGGTTCTGGGGGTTCGGTAACGAATCTGAACAATATTCATGGAAAGCTTGGTTGGCATAACCAGGAAGTACAGCAAGCCATGTGGCAAAGGCCGACCGATCTGTTAATTTACTATGGCTATCCAAATAGTTTCAATTCCGCCGTCAATAGTTGGAATAATGAGAAAGTCGCACAGGATATGGCCAAGTACGGCATCGTTGTACTTGGTAATGGAGTGGCGAATCCATCGCACCCAGATTACTCCAATACTGAGGTAATTGTCCCAAGGATCAAGGCACTGAATCCAGGTTGTAAGATTTTCGGTTATGTGACCGTGAACCAGTCAACTGGTGACTTCGAGGATGAAGTTGATGAATGGGAGGTGCTTGAGGTTGACGGCATCTTCATGGACGAGGCTGGGTACGACTATGGTAGTGTGGCTACGAACGGGCGTGTCGCTTTCAATACAAAAGTGGACTACGTTCACGATCAAACTTATGCCAAGCTCTGTTTTGTGAATGCTTGGAATATGGATCATATCATCGGGACAGCGAATGATCCAAGTTACCCGAACAGCACGTGGAATTCTGGAGCAGTGGCGTCTGATTTGACTGCAAATGATTGGTATCTGCTGGAGTCGTATCCAATCAATACGACGGCATACACGGCCAGCACTCCTGATGGGTACGAGCCGAAGGCAGACTGGGCGTCCCGTGGAGTAAAAGCGCAGGGACATCGAGCGACCTACGGGATCAATCTTGCTGGGAGCGGAATTATAAATAATAGTAATGTTGACGGACAGGGGCTTTTCGATTTTCTATTTGTGTCTGCTATGATATTTTCGTTGGATGCTGTTGGGTCGAGTGATACTAGCTATGGTGCGTCGAGTGCTGCTGTAGATTGGTGGACTAGGCCAGACGTGAGCAAGATGGGGCCGTTGTACTCGTTGAATGCATCGGTTCAGGTTGATGTTGGTGATTCTGATGTATATGGGCGTTACGTGGACTTTGGGCGTTTTGCACTTGATTTTTCTGATAGTGCTCAAGCTGCCGCTGTAACAAAATGGTAGAGGAAAGGATGTTGAAATGTTGTCACTGTCGATGGTTGTTAAAAATGAGATACAGACGATCGAGCGCACAATTCAGTCTGTCAACGATTATGTGGATGAGATTGTAGTAGGGCTCGATACTCATTCAAGTGATGGAACGAGGGAAATTGTAGAGAAGCTTGCTGACAAGGTGATCGATATCCATCTGACTGATGAGCTGGCGAAAAAAGGGTCAATTGACGACGATCCTGACTGGGGCTTTTCAAAGGCTAGAAACGCTGTCTTCGATGCCTGTGAGCCTGAAAATTGGCGATTGGTGCTGGACGGGCACGAGACGATTTTGAATCCCAATGCAATGGATCGTGAGATCGAAAAAGCCATCAAGGCGGGATGCGACGGAATAGAAATCTGGATGCATTTTGAGCCTCCTGTCGATGGAGGTATACCAGTACAAATGTTCGCGACTTCGCGTTTTATGGCACCGTCTGTTAGATATCAGAATGCAATTCATAATGTGCCTTATATAGCGAAAACCCATGTGGCGCATAACATACAGGTTGAGCATCGAAAGGCTGACCAGGCGACAAAGGATCGCGTTGAGCGCGATCAGCAGAGATCTGACTCTAATATTAAAGGCTTGCAAGAGCGGCTCAGGATTAATTCTGGAGAGGCACGAAGTTGGTTCTACCTGGCCACTGCTTATAAAGAGAATGGAAGGTATGAGGAGGCTGTGAAAGCATTTGCTGAGTGCTTGAAGTTCAGCGTGTGGAATGAGGAGCGTTGGCATTCTCGACATAATAGTGGTGTCTGCTATACTTATCTTGGAGAGAATGAGAAAGCTAGAGAGCAATTTACCTTGGCGTTGGAGGAGTTTCCTGTGATGGCCGAGGCATATTATTGTTTGGCCAATCTTGCATACAAGCAGGAGAGATTCAGAGAGGCCGAGGTGTGGATTGATAAGTGTTTGCAGCTTGAACTTCCACATTGTAAGCTGTTCGTGAATCCTCGCACATACATGGTTGACAGGTATGACTTGGCGTCGATGATTTACGACCATATCGGGCAATATGACAAGGCTGTCGAACAGGCTGAGAAGGCTTTGAGTGCAGAGGAAAATGAGCGAATCGCAAAGAATGTTCGCATCTGGAAGGAGCATCTAAATGGACGGCCCGATTGATATTTGTTCGCATAAGAGAAGCGGAACACATCTGTTGGCTGCGTCGATCTGGAAGAACTTTGAGTTGCCAGACTTGACTGTCCGCGCAGTTGTGCATTCTGGTAAGAAGTTTGTGATGGGTTCGAAAATGTGGACTACGGGAGATCGTGTGGACATACCGTGGGGAGGGTTGTGGCGCAGCCATAATTTCTTCAATCCTCCGTGGTTCAAGGATCCGAAAAGAGTTTTATATATCATCAGAAATCCTGTGGATACGCTGGTGTCATTTTGGAGGTTCTTGGATCCGTTGTGCAAGGACGATCTTGAGGTTCACTTCGGAAAGGGCCGCGTTGCTTTTTGGTTGAAACATGTAAGGGGGTACACGGATAATTGTCGCTGGGTACGATACGAGGATCTTGTTGGCGATAAGCATGATGAAGTTCTTGATCAAATTGCTGAGTGGTTTGATCTAACTGCGAGGGTGGACACGTACCAGAGGGTGGTTGGTCGCGTTGGTTGGTATTCGTCTGAGTCTCCCGTGAAATCGAAGCGTCCCACTAAGACGATCCTCAGAATGATTGAGAAGAATTTCCCCGACGAGTTTCTTGGGTATTCAGTTGATGGAGGTTGATGATGCCGAGTTGTAGGCCGGATGTGATCCCTGCTGTGTTGTACAAGTTGATTGAGATGAGCCCTAAAACCATTTTGGACGTTGGAGCTGGCCACGGCAAGTGGGGTGTTTTGTGTGGCGAGTACCTCAAGTACTGGAAGAATATAGAGCCGGTGATTGATGGTGTTGAGGCATTCGAAAAGTACAAGTCTCCTGTTCACGGTGTCTATCGCCAGGTTTTTTACAGGGACGTGACAGAGATTATGCACATAGTTGGGAATTATGATCTTGTTCTTGCGATAGATGTTATCGAGCATTTGAGCAGAGACGATGGTTTAAAGTTGTTGGATGTTGCAAAGAGCTATCTTGTGTCGACTCCTGGGTATTGGTCGCCCCAGGGTGCATGTTTCGGTAATGAACATGAGACACATATTTCAAAATGGTCAACGGACGATTTTGTTAATAGCCAGTTAATTGTTGACCAAGTTGGACGCAACCATATTTTAGGGTGGAAATGATGAAACTGTTGATACTGGACAATTACGAAAGCTTCACGCTTGTTCCGCATCTCAAGAGTCGGCTTGAGAGCGAGCATGAAGTTTTCAAAATGGGCAACCTGTTCACTGAGCAGATGTGGCAGATCTTCAAAAATGTAGGCCCAGATGTTGTCTTCGTTGATTTCTGCAATGAAAATGCAGTCACGCTGACACAGAGAGTGAAGGAGCTACCACAAAAACCAAAAATTGTTATTCGGCTGCATGGCTACGAGGCTCAGAGCTGGTTCATGGAAAAAATCCACTGGGATGAAGTCTCGGACCTTATTGTTGTTTCGCCAAAGTTCAAAGAAATCGTGGAGAGCAAGATAAGTGGGGTGAATGTTCATGTCGTGAACAACGGCATCGATCTAGAGAAATTCACACTGGGTACTGATTTCGATCTCAATCAGGTAGCGTATGCTGGATATTTGAACAAGAAAAAAGGGCCGACGCTTCTCAGAACGGTGATGGCATCGCTGCCCCTGAAAAAGTTCCATGTGGCTGGCACTCATCAGGATGAGCAGGTGCGGCTGTATTTCGAAGCGTTGAAGCTTGACAACGTGACGTTTCACGGATGGGTGGAGACGCAAGAGTTTCTCAAAGGGAAGCAGTTTATCCTGTCCACGAGTGTCACGGAAAGCTTTGGCATGTCGATAGCGGAGGGGATGGCCATGGGCCTGACTCCTGTCGTGCATGGGTGGCCAGGGGCTGAGCTTTTGTGGCCCAAAGAGTGTATATGGAATACTTTTGAGGAGTTGAATGACATTTTGTGGACACCCAGAGAGCCCGCGTGGTGCAGGGAGTGGATTGAAAATCGTTATTCGATGGACAAGTGTATCGATCGAGTTGTAGAATTGTTGGGTCTTTCTGATGAATGAGGCACGAGAGGAGACCGATGCTATGACAAGATCAAAAGATAGTGATCCTTCGCTCAATCCTGTAATAGAGTTACTTCGGGTGGTTAAGAAGGATGTCGGAAAAACCAAGGAGACTGTAGACAACATGAATCGCGAGCTGGGGGGTGTGCAGGCTACATTGAACTCAATGGAGAAGAGGAACGTTGAGAGAGATAAGAAGATTGATAGTGTTCAGACGGAGCAGCTGAGTTGTCCTGCGAGGGCTGGATATGGTGCTGTGAATGCCAGGTTGAAAAAACATGATAAGGCCCTATTTGACAGTACTGGCACTGTCAATATCCCTGTTGTGCCTGCTGTTTCGGCGGCAGCGCAGTTTTCTGAAAGCGAGATATCCTTTAAAGATGCGCTTATAAGGATGCTGCCAATCATAGCGTTGTCATTTGCTTGCGGTGCTGGAATGTTGGCGATTTTGTGGTATCGGATGTTTGGGGAGTAGATGCTGAGTTGTTCTTGTCGTCTGTTGATGATAGAATTGGTGTAAGGAAAGAGAGCCATGATATTTTTGCCAAATCCGCCCCAGGTCGTTTTGCAGGTATATGCCTTGAATCCCGATGGCTCTCGGAAGTTCAACATAACCTCGGGGACTGTGCGTGTGTTTCATATTGCGGCTGGATCTGAGGTGGATGATCTGGCTGTTGTTCCGTTGGCCCAGGTGGGGGTGACGAACAAATGGCGTTACGTTTGGATGACGCCAACGCTGTCTGCGGGGGAGTATTTTGCAGAGTATATTATGCAGGACAGTGCGGGGGTGACTACGAAGTTTGCCGAGGATATCAATGTCAAAGATATTGCGAAGCAGTCGACGTTGCTCTTGGTGCAGTCTGATGCTGATATTATTCGGAAGGTGGAGACGGGGCGGTGGAAGATTATAGGCAACCAGATGATCTTTTACGAGGACGATGACGTGACGCCATTCCTGACGTTTGATCTCAAGGATCTGGGTGGTCTTCCGTCAATGGACGACGTTTTTGAAAGGATTCCAGTTCCATGAACAGGATTGTTACCAGAGGTTTTGGCCCGAGTCATCTCGTTGTGACGCGGGGATATGGGGCTGTGAGTGTTGGGCCTTTTTTTAAGAGGATATTGCGTCTTTGTTCGTGCATCGGACGCGAGATGAATTTGGTGTCTAAATGGAAGACCAACTGTGCGTGACATCGGCTATTGCGACGGATCTGGCTTTGGTATCGGCCATTGATGCAGACGGCCAGATGGATATTGTGTCCCCTGTCTCAATGGTTTTGAGTGTCGTTTCAATGATTGAGTTAGAGGAAGTGTAAAATGGCGTGTGATACTTCGTGTGATGGCCCTGATAAGTATTATGTTGGGGATGTTGGAACGCAGCTTCTCGTCGATGTTTGTAGTGACATTACGACGGCCACGCTTGTTGCGTTGGATGTGACAAAACCAGATGGCACGGCTGTTCGATGGGTGGGGACGGTATCGGACACAACGAAGATTTTGTATGTTGTGGCGGTTGGTGACTTTGATCAAGCTGGGGAATACAGACTCCAGTCTTATATTGAAATGCCTGGGTGGATTGGACACGGGGGTACTGTAACCTTCAAAGTTACTGCTCTGGGGTGAGGGAATAGTGGCAAAGCGATACCGATATCGAAAGCCTAAAATGTCGACCATGTCGTCTGTTCCCGCGATCTACGGGTTGCATTCGTATGTAGATATGATGAATACGCTGGTGCGAGATGTGCCGAAGCGGATTGACCGTGGGCGTATGCTGTTTTTGCTTTCGATGTCTGACTTTGTTCGTCGTGCGGTTGAACGGCGCGCTCCTGATATTAGGCTGGGACAAAAAACGGTTTCATACGCCGAGCATTTGCGGATTGGCATTGTTGATGGTGCCCCGTCAGACCACGATTCTGTGGTGATCTATTTTGATAACCAGACTTTGTTGCTGGACGCGGACAATATGGATGGGAAGGCTCTCTACTTTCAGGCGACGCAGGAGTCTCCGAAGTGGGTGAACGTTTTGATGATCTACGGCCCGTGGCCCGCACACTTGGTCCCTGTGGCGTCGAGCAAGATAAAGGCGAGGGTGATATCCCGTAACGCGCGCGAGGACGAGCTGAAGGCGTTGTCGGACCGTATCTACGCTCACAGGGGTGAGATTGAAAGTGCTCTCAGGCGCGCGGGCGCGGGGGATGTTAGTATCGAGAAAACACCGAGTGCAGTGGGTGTTGTGGTTCACGAAGATGTGGGTTACAATATTCTTCGGACGGAGTTTGGTTATGACGGTGAGAGTCAGGTTGCTCATTGGCGCCCTGCTCTTCGGGAAATCAAGGATGCGATGCCTGATCTGATGCGGCGATATTTGATATATCTTCAAACTGGGCGTGAGAGTGCATTTGATTTGCCAAATAATGTGGCGAATGTTACAGCCACACAGTTGAACAAGAGTGATGCGTTTGCAAGAACGCTCGCTCCATTTGCCCCAAGAGGGTAGTTGAAGGTGGAATGATGACAACAGGTGAAAAGTTGGGAACCTTGGATCAGACTCTGACAGGGGTCGAAAACGAGCTTCTGAGAAGGAAGGTCGCTAGGCAGGACGATACGATAGATGGCGCGCTCGACATCATTAACCAGGCAGCAGAGGCAGGGGCGATTGCCCTTGACAATTGTGATGGCTGCGACGATGACGACGGCGATGGCGGAACTCAAGATGGTGGCGGCTCGGATGACGATGGCGGTTCGGACGATGGCGACGGCTCGGGCGGCGAAGACGATTCGGACGGCGGAGACGCAGAAGAGTAGGTACGAACTTGAGTTCGCAGTTGGTGGTGCATGACAGTAATTGGCACGGTCAATCTGCGGGACTGGGACGAGGGTTGCATGAAGACCCTCGGTGCCGAGATAGAGCATTACATAGTCGATGGTGAATCGCGGGCGATCTATGCTTGCGATGTTCCTTACCTTGATTCGGGATTTCCCGAGATAAACAACAAAGTTCCGTGTCAGTTCCAGGATCCCGAGGATGTGTACCAGGAATTCAAGCTGCCGTGTTTTCAGTTTCGTCAAAATGACTACACTCCAGCGTTCGATCGGCACCCCTGGTACACCTGGGTTGCGCGTGCACCATCGAAGGATGCTGAGAAGGTCACGTTGCCCGATGGGACGGTGGGCTATACCAAATATGACAATCAGTGGCGGGCCACTCAGTTTGACATGACCTATGATTGTATGGTGATGGGGCGCAGAAAGCAGGAGACGCTTTTGATGTTGCACTACGCGCTTCGACACTTTATTGCGCCGTGGTTTATATTCAAAGTAGTTGACAGCAAGGGTGATGTGCGAGAATATGATGCAGGAGAGGTTTCAATTTCCAACACCTCGGAGCTGGCCGATATTGCGGAGAGGACAGTGAGCTACACGATTTCATTTACAGTTCGAGGAGAAGTTGATCTTCATGACGATCGGGTATTCCCTGCGTTGATAGGCGATCCGCATGTCACTTACGCCAAGTTTAATCCTGCAAACCAAGGGGTCGAGGAAGGCTCCTGATTCGAGGTGAGGAGGTAATATGCCGTGGTTTTACTATTCAGGTCCTACGCCTAAATCGATGCCTGTGAAGAAGGGGGTGTCGGTTGCGGTGCGCCCTCATTCCAGGGTTGAGATTTTCGAGCCTGGCGTTCGGGAGATACAGGCGCTCCAGAAGAAGGGGGTTCTCCGTCGGACGGGGCCACCTCCGCGTTCGGAGCGGCCAGTTCAGGGGGTTGTTACAACGTCTGCTGATATCAAGGCCGTCACTCCGAAGTCGGATATGGCTAAGAAGATTGCAGAAAAGGGTGTGACGACCGACAAAGGGCAGGCCCCGAAAAAGCCTGCGGGTGCGCCCGAGATGACAGAAGGTGAGTTGACGGTTGCGGCCCAGGAAAAGGCTGAGAGAGACTCGCCGAAAAAAGATTCAGAATCGGATTCTGTTGTTGTGTCCGATTCTCCTCCTTCCGGTGTTGATGTTGTTGAAGCGTTGTCAAAAGCTGATGGAAGCCCCGATGAGAACCCAGGGGGCGGTGAAAATTCCAAGAAAAAGAAGAAGAAAAAACGCCACAAATAGGGTGGTTTGACAACACGGAGACGAGCAATGTCAGAATACACACATCCTGGTATCTATATCAAGGAAGTTCCAGGTGGACCTGGTCCGATCAGTGGCGTCTCGACGTCGACTCTTGGCCTGATTGGGTTTACCACGAAGGGGCTCGTAGACGAGCCGATTCTTTGCACGAGCTATGCTGAGTTCGTGACGAATTTCGGAACCTTTACCGAGAAGGGTCTGACGCCGACGATGGCGTATGCCTTTTTCCAGAATGGTGGTCAGCAGCTGTATGTCGTGCGTGTCACTGCGAGCGACGCGGCCGATGGTCTTTGGGATTTCTTGTACTCGATCCCGAGTACGGCTCCTGATGACTTGGGCAATACAGTGGAGGCGAGCGGCATCTATTCGTTGCAGCTTTCCAATCCTCCCGCGAAGCCCACGACGGTCGAGATCACCTTCAATGCAGCAGTCACAGATAACGTCTTTACGGACGCTGCTGGCGATGGTGTGTTGACGGCGACTGGTGGCGGTGGGTCGGGTGGGACTGGTTTTGTCGATTACACGACGGGTGAGGTTTCGATTACTCTGGCGGTTCCAGGCGATTACGCTGGTGGTGCGAACGACATCGAAGCGGTGTACGACTACACCATCTTCCGCTTCCAGATGAAGTGGCCTGGTCTTGCGGGTAATTATTATCGCGTGTCGATCGTTCCTGGGTCCAGCGATTATCTCACTGACGCCACGGCTTCGTATAGCCGGTTTACGGTATTGGTTGAGGAAGATACTGACGCGGGTGTGACAGGGACTCCTTCTTGGAGCACTGTTGAGCAGTTCACGGATCTGGACTTCTCTGACACAAACAGCAAGAACTACATTGCCACAGTGATCAATGCCGATATAGGCGGATCGGACTACATCGAGGTTGTCGAGTACGGCAACGAGATGGATCCCGAGGCCCTGGCGGGTGTTTCAGTTTCGGCTGAGGACTTTTCGGCAACGATGGTGCACTCGGATGCCTCGTCAGTAGTGACGCCTGATTACTACAACGGCAAATGGAAGGGTTGGGACTACGAGCTGACGAATGGCTGTTTCCCGACGACCTTTGATGCGAGCTTCACGTTTGCGGAGGGTGGGCCTTTGATGGCGACCATTGTGGGCGCTCTGGCTACGGCTGTTGTAGTTGGCCCAGATGCCTTCGACACGACCTTGCTGCCGCTGGCGATGGATCCTGCTGTTCCTTCGGTTCTCATTTCTTGCGAGCTGACGGGTGTTGGCAAGACGAACATCATCGACACTGGCGTGGCTGGTCCTGGCAATCTGGTCGAGACTTCAACAGGTGTTGTAGTGGGTTCGATCGATTACACGACAGGTGCAATCACTGACCCGACGGGCGTGACGGCGAATACTTTGGATGTGAGCGGTGCTGGCCTTGCAGACACCTTCGCGGCGGCTTCGACGATTCACTGGGTCAATGGGACTCAGATTGGAACGGGCGGTGGTGCGGCGACGGCGGCAATCACTTCTCCTGGGACGGCAACGACACCTGCGGCGATTACGCCTGGTAGTGTTCGTATCTCGGCGCGCACGGGCGACGTGGCAACCAACACTGGTGTGACGATATCGTTTGCTTTCGCAGCGGGTACTGTGACGCTGGCTGATTCGACCAATCCATTCGGAAGTACGGCTGTAGGCGACATTGTGACGGTGCAAGGTGCGACGACTCCTGGTAACGACGGCACATTCGTCGTGACGAGTGTTGCGGCAGCCCCTGCTTCCATCGATTTCGTGAATGCTGCTGGTGCAGCCGAAGCTGGTGTGGCCGCTACCCAGTGGGATACGCTTGGTAAATTCTTCGACATCGAGGATACGGGTGTTGCGGGTGCTGGCAACCTCGTCGAAGCTGGGACGGCGAACGCCGTTGGTACGATCGACTATACCACGGGCCAGATCAGTGATGCTGCTGGGACCACGGATGATACTCTGGACCTGACGGCTTCCTCGACTACTTTCGCGAGTGGCTTCCCGATCTATTTCGAAGCAGCGTATGCTGTTCCGGTGGCGATCGAGGATGATGGCGACGGTAATCTGTCGGTTGCGAGTACGCAGGCGACGGGGTATCCGCAGAAGTTTGGCCTTGATGCCAATGGCACCAATGAGGTCACTTACACCACGGGCGCTTTTACATTGACGTGGGCGTTGACGGGATTCCCGTCGGCCGGTCCTGCTGGAGCATCCGCACAGGTGGCTTCCTACTACACCTATCCCTCGACGAGCATTGAGGGGCAGATGACGGGCGGCCTGGACGGTGCGGCCATTGCCTCCAGTGATGTGGTTGGGGCGTCTCTCGCGGCCGACCAGAGGGGTCTGTGGGCGTTTGGCAAGGTTGATGCGCTCATGCAGCTGGTCGCTTCTGACTTCCAGACCGACACGGTGGTTGCTGATGCACTGATTACATATGCCGAGCTGGTCAAGGATAAGTTCGTGATCCTGACTGTTCCGTCGGGACTTACTCCGCAGGAAGCGGTCAACTGGAAGAAGTTCCAGTTGCAGAAATTCACTTCCTACGCGGCGCTGTACTACCCACACATCAAGATCATCGATCCTGTAACTGAGGTGGCGACGGACGTTCCATGTGGTGGTCACGTAGCGGGCGTGTACGCGCGTACCGATATTTCGAAGAATGTCGGCAAGGCGCCTGCGGGCACGAACGATGGACGGTTGAACTGGTCCATTGGTCTTGAGCTGGATCTCACGCCGACTCAGGTGGGCGTTGCTTATCCAGAGAAGATCAACTGCCTCGTGCAGTGGCCACACACTGGACGATGTGTGTGGGGTGCAAGGACCCTGGATATTGCGGGCGGTGAGTGGCCGTTCATCCAGATGCGGCGGCTGTTCATGTTCGTCGAGAAGTCGGTCTTCAATGCGACACACAGCCATGTCTTCAAGAATAATGGGCCGCCATTGTGGTCCGCAATTCGGACACAGCTTACGAGTTTCTTGCTTGGGTTGTACCAGGCGGGATATTTCGCTGGAACTAGCCCCGAGGAGGCGTTCTACGTTACGTGTGATCGCACCAACAACCCACAGAATACTGTGGATCAGGGGCTGGTGTTCTGCGACGTGGGACTTGCGCCGAACAAACCAGCTGAGTTTATCGTGTTCAGATTTCAACAGAAAGCGTTGTCATAACGCATAGATAGGGGAGTTTGATGACTACAGGGGTCAATCCGAATATTTCTATTCAGGAGATCTACTCTGGCAATAAATTTCTGGGATTGCCCCCAGATGGCACTCCTTCAGAGGAGACGTTGTACCGTGGTCGTATCCAGAAGTGGATCGGCGGATCGGCGGCTGGTGAATGGGCCGCGCCTGAGCTGGAGGGGATGCGAGTAGAACAGGTCTGGTGGTATTTTGATTGCTCAACAGCTCCCGATGTGTCAATTTATCTTGTTGATGATGACGATGTTGAATATCTGATTCACACGGAGACTGGCTCTACGAGTGGTTCGTATGTGCAGACGAATCATGGCTTCCTGGTCCCACCCTCATTTAAGGTGAGAGTAAAAACTGACCAAAATGTCGATGCTGAGGTATCGGTGGCAGCAGAAGATACGGGAGTGACTGGAGATGGTATAACGGCCACTTACAATCTTCAATTGGTAAACGGTCGTGTGGATCCTGGCTCTGTTTCGATTACTGCGGGCAGTGTTGTTTTCACGGATCCAGCGTCGGATGGCATTCTTGTTGGGGCAGGCGGTGGCGGGGGGTCTGGAACGATTGATTACCTCACTGGTGCAGTTGTAATTACTCTCAATACTCCTGGGAGTTTCAGCGCGGTGAATGCTCTGGCGACGTATGACTACGATCTTATTGGCCGGGTCGGTCTCGTTATTGGCAATGGGTGGGGTCAGACGGTACCGAGTCAGACTGGAATAATTGGCGAAGAAAATCTGCCGCCGACCATGGAGCGGTCGCCGGTTTAAGGAGAAGAAAATGTCACGAGCAGCAGTCGATGATCTGATGCAGGGATTTCGGTTCCATGTAACAGCTACCAAATCCGATGGGGCAACTCCCCTGGTATTTAATCGTCCAGGTGAGTTTGATGGAGCTGGGGAGGCTGGGTTTCAGAGTGTGTCGATCCCTGAGCTAACTGTCGAAGCTGTTGAGTACCGCGAGGGTACTTTTCAGTGGACGCAGAAGTATCCAGGGCCACCCACCGTCTCTGACGGCACTCTGATGCGCGGTGTAGCGAAATCGGACACCACGTTTTATGATTGGGTCCGCGACTCGGTCGACGGGGACGAGTACCGTTGCGATGTCACGATCTATCATTATCAGCGGACTGAAATGGCATCGGCCACGCAGGCCGAGGCGGGAGACGATTTCCGTCGCATTGAATGCAAGAACTGTGTTCCTACGCGTGCCAAGCCTGCTGGTGATTTTGATTCGATGTCGGGGGAGGTTTCCCTGGCTGAGGTCGATTTCTCCCTGGAGTCATTTGACGTATTCCCGAAGCCTGCGTAGCCAAGGGAGGAGAGCGTTGAATGGCACGGTCGCGCATTGCAGATTTCATGCAGAACCATCGCTTTTGGCTTCTGGATGTGGTGCCAAGTGCGACGTTTCCCTTTCTTGTATTGGGCGCTCCCATTCTGGGGTTTCAGTCAATAACTACGCCTGAATACACAGCTGAAGTAGACGAGATCAAGCAGCTTAACTCGATGTACAAGCGCAGTGCGTACTCGGGTGGCGGCGTGGCGCCGATCACTTTGACGCGTGGAGTTCTTGGATACGATGACACGATGTGGCAGTGGATGATGCGTGCGATCCGTGGGTTCGACATGACGAATCGCAACCTGCTGCTTCTTCATTTCACGAATATTGGTCACACGGACGACGAGATTGGTATTGCAGCCTGGGAGTCAGCTGCGTTTTTGCCTGGAAAAGCCTGGCTGTTGTGGGATTGTATTCCTACACGGTACAAGGCGGGATCTGATTTTGACGCCAAGGGCGGCGAGGTCAGCATTGCGGAATTGGAGATTCAACCGTGGGCGGTGACGGAATTTACGCTTTTGTCGCCACTTTAGAGAGACCATTGGTTGACAAACCCGTTATAGCGGGTAACATATCTGAGTAGATGATGTTTGAAGGGAAAAGATCATGAGAAAATTGATTGAGAAATTGGGCAATGCGATCGAGGGCGATGGGCAGGTTGAAGATGGCGCGGAGGATTCTGTATCTAGTGTGCCGAATGTGATGCGAAAGGGGTTGGTTGAGGAGCTGGGGGATGCAATCGATGGTAAGCCCCAGGACGAGTCCACAGATGCCAACACTGTCGATGCGGCTGCATCTCTGGCCGAGGCGTCCAACCTGCTTGATGAGGAGGCCAAGACCGAGGGTGCGATCAAGGCTCTGCGCGACACTGACTACAGAGACCAGGACGCGTTCTTCAAGATGGTGCAGCTCCTCAAGGGGCTCGCCACCGTCACTAAGGAGGACGAGCAGGCCAAGAAGTACATGGCGGCGGTGTCTGATGCGCTGACCACGGCGGCCAAGAAGGTACTTGGCGAGGACGCCGATGGCCTGGACGAGGCGAAGCGCAAGTCGCAGGGAGAGATTCGCATCTTTTCCATAGAGGGATATGGTCAGCCCGAGAAATACGAATACAGCGTCAAAGAGCGCCAGGATAGTGGCAAGACGGCGCTCGCTGACAGGGGATCTGCTCCGACGGCTCGGAAGGCATTCGACAAGGCGTTCAAGGTCTGCAAAGACGACTATGGATGGGAGTAAATCATGATCACAAGAACGAAAAAACAGTTGCTCAGTGAGATGGTTCAGAACGCTGGTGTAGACCCCAAGAAGATCCTTGGTGATGATGCTGAAATTGAAGGGGATCCCGAGGAGGCTATCGAGCCAGTGGCAGAGGCCATGTACAAGGTGCCACGCAGCAAGAAGGATCTCGCGCCCAAGACCCCTGCAAACCTGAAGAAGCGGGCAGATCTTGCCAAGAGTGCGGTGGCGCACGTCGAGGCTGCGATCAAGGATCTGAGTAAGATTCCTCCCCTGGATTTTATGGGCGACATTTATCACTTCTCCGAGCTGTTGGATCAAGCAATCGGTGGTGATGGAGGTGGTCTTAAGTGGCTGGCCAAGGCGTACGATAGGGATGCCAAGAAGGGAAAATGATATGAGTCGCAAAGATCTGATAATTGAGGAGATGGTGCGGAATGCGGGTGTTGATCCTGGGCGCATCTTGGGCGGCGAAAATATCGGATCCGAGGAGCCAGTGGAAGAGGGCACCGTCAATTTCAAATTCTACCACGCGGCTAAGGATGCCGAGGATCGCTTCGAGAAGGCTCTCAGAAAGCAGTACGGCAAGGACTACCAGGACAAGAGGTACACTGGGAAGGGTTTCAACAAGGAGACCCAGGCGGCCTACGATGCGTTCCTGAAGGCCAGTGATGCGTGGCGCAATGAGACGCGTCGCGCGCGCGGGGAAAGTGTCGAGGAGGATAAAGGATTGTTGGGTGGGGTGATCCACATTATCAAAATGGGCGAGGATCGCTGGGTCGCTCGGATTGCCAAACCTCTGGGGGTTGCGTTCAAAGATTCCTTCAAGGGTGCGAGTGGCCATGAGGCCCTGATGAAAATGGCCAAGGATTGGTCCAAAACTGGTTTTATGGAGTAGCGAACTCCAGTTCGCGGGAGGAAGATATGGATTTGAACAGTTTGAAGTCGAAGAAGCTGCTTGTCACGTTGCTGGCGGCGGTTGGTATGGTCGTAAACTCGCTGCTTGGCAATCCTGTGGACGAGAAGACGGTCTACAGCGTGCTGGGTATCCTGGGGACCTATATCCTGGGCCAAGGCATAGCCGACCACGGGGCGCAGGGGGCAGCGAAGGCCGCAGAGCGGTCGATCAAAAAAGGCGCAGAAGTTGCGGCGGCGGTGACTGGTGTTCTTGGTCAGCGTCACGGCAATGGGCAGCCGGTTATCCACGATGATGAGGATGACGACGGTCCAAATTGGGATGATACATCCGAAGAGGACGAGGAAGATAAGCCGAAGGAGCTGCTCGGATGAGAGATCTACTGGAAAGACTGACGACAGAGGGTGTTCTTGGTGGCGGTATTTCTGTTGCCTATGTGTACAAGCTCCTCCACAAGATCCTGGGCAAGGATCAGTTCGGCAAGATCACAAAGAAGGGCAAGAGCATTACGATCGCCACGAAGGTGGATGCGGGGATGGACGGCCAGAAGCAGTTTGATAAATTTGCGGATGAGATCCAGAAGAAGCATCCCGATGCGAATGTGGACCATAAGTCTGGTGGCAAGGTGTGGACGATCCATCTTCCGTAGGAGGCGACATGAGGCAGTTGATTGAAAGGTTGCGGACACTTGGTGAGATGACGAATGCCGAGGCTGACAAGCTGGAGAAGGATGGTTTTGACCTTCGCAAGTGGGTCAAGATTTCAGGATGGAAGCCCGAGGATGCCGAGCCGAGTTCGACCTTGATTGAGTCGCCAGACGGCTACTGGTTTCTTTATGGAGAGTTGGTGATTGATGCCGAGGAGGTTGAGATTGCTCTAGTGGCGCATGTCGACAAGTTCAGTCTGGCACAGCAAAAAGTGATGAAATCCAAGGGGATGAAAATAGATAAGGGGCGCGATTCCTTGGCGAGCAAATCGGTCAAGGTTGGTGATGTGCGAGATGTTAAAAAGGTCGGAAGCACTATCAAGAAGGTTGTGAAAGAGATGGCAGCGATCGTGAAGGCGGTCGAGAAAGCAAAATAAATAGTGGCTGAATCTGTTCCCAAAGCGCCAGAGGTTTCTCCTCAAATCGTAGCCACGGAAACGGGCATGGCGATGGTGCGTGATCTGCTCCTGCGGATGGGGCGGATTAAGCGAGAGCTGGTATCTCCGAAGCCAACTGGTACGTCGGAGTATTCGATGATGTTGGTGGGTTCGCTGTTGAACCGTCGTCATCGTGACATTGGGACGATACGGATTTATGTGACGGTTCCTGCGAACGGTGAGAATATCAAGTTCACGATCGAGTGGACGCGACATGCGTTTGGGTTCTGGTATCGCCAGGAGGTGATTTTGAAGGACGCTGTGGATGATCCTGAGCATGCGAACGTGCAAAAGCTGAGGACGGCGTTGGATCCGATCCAGTGGACGGCAGATGGAACGACGCGAGTGAAATCGATGAATCGGATGTTCAAAAAAATAAAGAAGAGCCGAGTGCGGGATCGAGCATCGCGCGCGGGCTTGATGGTGGGATGATGCTGACGAAGATTCAACTGACTGTAGCGATACGCTACAACGCTACGCAGTGTGGGAAGCTCTACGATGTGGGCGATATGCCGTGGCCGTGGTCTGAGGCGAAGCCAGATTTGTTTGCGTGGGCGACGGCGAATTTTCAGCTGGAAAATCGGCTGACGGTTGATGGAAAGATGGGGCCGAAGACGTTCCGTGCGGTCATGAAGGCCGAGGGCGATACGTCTGTGGAGGTTCCGATCCCTCCGAAGGATCCGAGTTTACCCAAGCCTCCCACACCTCCTCCCTATGGGAAGCTGAGTGATTCCAAGTTTTCAAATGCGATTATCGTAGATGGTGAGCGCGTTGAGTTGCCGTCTGAGTTTTTGGCGGCTGGTATGACGGCCAGCAATTACCTGGAGGATGACGAGCCCCATTTCAAGCATGGTGAGCGCGTTGGTGAATTGATCCATTTTGTGCTGCATGAGACTTGTGGTAATACGGCCCAGGGATGCAAGAACACTCTCAAGAAAAAAGGATATGGAGTGCAGCTTATTCTGGCGCCGTCGGGTCATCTTTCTTGCCATGGCGATCTTGTACGCGATCGGATGGTCCATGCGAACCAGCTTAATGATACGAGCTTTGGTATTGAGATAGTGAATCCGTACAATCCGATATTCGTGAACGACAAGGCGATCTGGTACAACACCCTGAAGCGGCTGTGGTGGACGTGGGTACCCGCTCTGAAGACGAGGAAGGGTATCAACAAGGGCATACAGTCCCTTCTTAAGCGCAGGGGTTTGAAGGCGGTTCCCAAGCGTTACGTTACGCCGACTCCGCCACAGATGGCGGCGATTCGGTTGTTGGTGCCGTGGTTGTGTGAACTTACGAGTGTTCCTTATCGCTTCCCTACCAAGGGGCTGAACAAAAAGAAACGAAAAATTGATGGGCTGACGATGAAGCCAAGGGGTCGCCCTGGGCCAGGCGTTGTCGCGCATCGTGATTTTGCATCGCACGCGGACGGGCGGTACATACTTGAAGATCTACTGGTCCGCAAAGGATAGAATCAACATGTGTCGCTGAGGCGGCCAAAAAAGGAGAGAGAGAAATGACTAGAAGAAATGCAGCAGACGCACCGTCGGCCGACAGTATTCGAAACGCTGGTGCAATCCCGCAGGCTTCTCAAATTTCGAATGATTCGAATTCGGAAGGAGAGTCCGTGGCGGCTGTGCTCAACAACTTAGGCGACAAACTTCGTAAGACTGTGACGGCCCTCGACATTGTCACGCTTAACGACGAGCAAAGTGTGGCCCTGGGCGGGGATGCTCTCCACCAATGGGCTCCCGTGACGGCTGTCGTCCAGATAACGGGCGTGGGTGGTACCATCGCAGGAGATGCACAGATCACCATCGGCATCACGACTGGTGGTACGGAGATCTTGGCGGCGACGGCATTGACAGGGGCTGTCACCATCAATGAAATGCTCATTATCGATCTGAGTGCAGTGGCCAAACCTGCGATACCTGCCAATTCCACCGTCTTCGTGAAGGTGACTTCGGCGGATTCGACGGGCACGGCTGGTTCGCTCGCGAGCGTGCATCTGATGGGCGAGATCATTGATACTGCTTCCTAGAAGCAGTTGGCTGAAGTAGTATGAAGGGGGGACGGCAGCTTTGGGGCTGCCTCCCCTGGATCTTTGTGTGACTGGTTTGATCAGGAGGACACGATGGACGAACGGTCGATGAGGGAGATGCGATATCTGGCTGGGATGGATATGCTGTTGGAATCAGGCCCTGAGAATGCCGAGGAGATTGATGAGGAATCTCAGGCGTTGGCCGAGGCTGTTGTTTCGATCAATCAGAAGCTCAAAGATGCCGAACAGGCTTTTCTGGGCAATGTGCTGGTGGTTGCGAGGAAGTATCTTCGGCAGCAGAACAGGGGACTCAAGATGGAGGTGATCCGCATTCCTCCGATGGGCGGAGGCGGATCGATTGGTGGTGTTCGTTTTGTCGGTGATAATTGGCAGCTTGATGCAATGATAGATCGCAAGGGTGATAAGTGGGAATTTTGGAAAGTTGGCCGTATGTCGGTAGGGATCTCTGAGCCTGTCGAGATTGAGGATACGGCCAAGGTTCACGATCTTCATCCTCAGTCGATAGCGATGGGGCTCAATGCGCTCTATGGTGCTTTGGTCGAGAAGAATGAAGAGGCTCGTCATAAGGCGAAATGAGGTTATTGATGAGGGATTTGATCGAGAGCCTGGGTAAATTCATCGCCGAGAGCAAGGCGAAGAAGGTTCGGAAGCGTCGCACGCGCAAGCGCGCAAGTGAGGCCGATAAGATGATGGCCAAGCAGATCGGTGCGGCCATGAAGGCTCGGATCTCCGAGATTCCTCGCATGCTTCCAAGAGGGTGGGTCATCACTCAAGCATTGGCGCTGGACAAGCAGATCTTGGGCAAGCGCGGCGAGGCATACATAGGGAATGAGCTGGAGGCTGATTATGGATATCCAATCGGCATCAGCGACGAGTTGATCGAGACGGCCACTGCCGACTTTGGTCTGTCCTGCTATCCCTACGGGAATGGTGATGGTGTTGTTTGCAGTGTTACGGTGGACAACTTCAGCCCAGATGAGAGCGACCCTGGTGTGGTGATGGTTCCCGTGCCACCGAGAGATGGCATAACGATCGAGGCGGAGTGGAAGCGTAAGAAGAAGGCATTTGATCCGAGCAAGAATCTCTGGCCTCTCATCAAGACGGTGATGAAGGAGCTGAAGAAGCAGATGCCAGAGTACGATGAGTTGGATCCCGACTATGGCAAGAGCGAGACGGAGCGGTACTTCGGCAGCGAGTCCGCATATTGGCGATGGAAGGAAGGCTGATGAAACATCTTACAAACCAGCTTCAGGATTTCATTGCGGATGCACCGAATCCTGAGCGCAGGAAGATCTTGTCGGCGACCGAGGAACGGTTGTTTCGGTCGATGAAGACACAGGGAGAGCGGGCCACGAAGGGGCGCGAGATCGGCAAGACAGTTTTTGAATCCAAGGTCAAGGCTGGGGTGTCGTTCCTGATGATCATGGAAGGACGGCATGCGATGTCGGTGGGCGCGCAGGTTGCTCGTCGTTTCAATGGGGCTCGTGATGTGGATTCTGTCGAAGTTGTAAAGACCAAGAATGGTGCGTGCGTAATATTGCGCCCGAAGGCGAATGCGGATGCGTGATCTGATCGAAGGCAGACGTTTGCTCATGGAGGACGGTAGTATTACTGTGTTTGGTTTTGTCCGTGGGAATGCGTTGGACTTTGGTAGGATACTGAAAAGATTTATGCCCAAGAGGGGTGCTGTTACGCGGATGAAGAAGGCGCAGTCGGGAGAGTATCACGTGGTTGGCACGACGATGTTTAAGTTGGTTGGCATGGAAGAGTTGATCAATGCTGCGACGGCTGCTGGGCAGAAGGGCTCTAATGGTATGTGGACCGAAGCCAAGCGGTACATGAGCTTCGTTCCAGGTTTTTTGGAGAACGTTTCAAAGGAATAGAAAATGAAAAAGATCATCGAAAATTTGACGGCCAAAGGTGCTGAAAATCTGGAAGAGGCGAGCTTCGACAACAAGAAGGTCTATAGTTCATTGAAGGTGGCGATTTCGTCAGCTGGTTCTGCGGTCAAAGCGCTCAAGTTGATCCCACCGTCGAAGTGGGGCAAGGCCAACAAGAAGGAGTCCCGAGAGATTGACGATCTCATCGTCAAGCTCAACCAGATCAAGCGGGACGCTACCAATCTCGCTATTGGCGTTGGCGTTACGGCTGGCAGGTAATTATGCGGAGGCTCCTCGAAGAGAAGGCCAAGAAGGGTCTGGAGAGGTTCAAGGAGATCCACGGGATCGTAAGCACGGGTGACGGCTATGGTCTTGGTTTCTCGGAGAAGGAGCAGAAGTGGTACGGCTGGAGTCATCGGGCCATAGAGGGTTTTGGGATCGGCGACATGATTTTCGAGGTAAATTTCGGTGATGACAAGACGTTGTTTAGGCAACATGGCAAGAAGCCTATAAAAAACATGGATGACGCCAAGGAATCTGCGCGGAGATTCGCAAAATACGTGTCATGAGGACGCGAAAGGATGGTGTGATGCGAGATGTAATTGATAAAATGCAAGCTAAGAATATCGAGGGGATCGATGAGGCAGCTTCAGGTGCGGCATCGACGCGGCTGATCAAGTCTGCCACTGACTTTATCAAGAAGCAGGCGAAAGAGCTGGACGGGCTCGCTGGAGGGATGCAGTCGCGGGCCAAGAAGGCGAAGAGCTGGACGGTTGCGAATGGTTTGTATCATGCAGCATCACGGATCGAGGACCATCTTCGGCGCGCGGTCGACGAGGCGGAGAAGGCAATCGAGAGCATTCCAGAGGAGGGAGCCTCGGACAGCGTGTTCCGTGACTGGGCGATGCGGATGAAGGACGGTTACTATCGATGACGACGACATCGGGTAATATTGCGGGCACTGTGCAGCCTTTTGTTGTTGCGGGCCACGGGACACGTCCGTGGCCGTATGGCAGCGCAAGGGTCTTCAAGATTGACGAGATCAAGCCTGGTAAGAAAAAGAAGAGGGAGAAGCTCTACTACGGCCAGGTGGGGATGCTTTATCTAAACACCAGGGGTCAGGTCCAGGAGGCGTTTACCGAGCCTGTTGGCAAGAAGGGCGACAATCTGTGGAAGATTCCTAGCCTGGGCAAGATTGGTGTATGGAGGACCGTGCGCGGGAAGCGGCATTTCTTTCCCGTTGATGGGTCCAGTCCTATTCCTAAGATTCGTGGCGGTGAGGAAAAGAAGGGCGCGCCCAAGGGTGCGAAGGCTCAGGGTGGCGGGA